>JAEPEX010000013.1_pt1 | contig 630098 bp, 489 predicted proteins | sample 9130951 | NCBI WGS metagenome assembly JAEPEX01 (sample SAMN17228542, study PRJNA684324) | microbial mat metagenome | biome: saline marsh[ENVO:00000054]; feature: microbial feature [ENVO:01000007], biofilm[ENVO:00002034], sulphate-reducing...; material: estuarine water...
AGGAAGAAAATAATAATCTAATCAATATGTTATATTAATCGGCAAACGCACATTTTTTTCTCCTTTTTCAATCTGCCCCCATTTCCATGCGCCAGCTCCTGCAACCACCTTGTTTTTCCTTTAAAGTCGCACCCGATCAAGCATACAATGACAGCTCAAGCACAGGGTGCTGGCACGCCCTTTTTTTGACCGCTTTCTGAACCGCGAAACATGCAAGGAACGCTATTTCCGACGACGCAACCAGCCCAAACGATTACTTGCCCGATGGCGAATCAGCAGCGAATTGGGCGGATTCGAACAGCCGTCCCACCCCGCCATCCTGAGATTCCCGATGCTGAGTAGCGCGGCGTATTCATCGGGTCTTGGGCCAAGCTGTTGCATTCCTCTTGCCCAAAAACGTCCTGGCATGCTTTACACTCCTGCCATCTTCCCCGCTATCTTCCTTGGTGCTGCTCATTATGATGGAAGTGGCAGATGCTGTGCTGTTCGTGCTCGAACTGACAACAGCCTCCCCCGCGACAGAAAGGTAGGAGGTGTCGCAGCAAAAACGACAGCGCTCACCTGGGATCGGTTTGGCTTCCATCCGATTGTCTGTCATTGCAACCTCTCTGGCTTCAGTCGTTGCCTGTTCACAAGATCCACCTGCTGTGTGAGTTGGTTGTTTTCCTGGCCAGATGCCGAGTGTATCGGAAAGTGCCCGATCCGCGAAGCGCCTCGGCAAGGATCAGGATGAGGATGAGGATAGGCTGGACACGCAACCACACGCCATCGCTCTGAGACAGGACACGGGGAGACGGTCTTCACAACCTTGAAACATGAACAACAGCCTGGCAAGAGCGCGTTGATGAGCACCTACAACAAAATGAAGAAACGGCGCGATCACTGGAAAAAGAAAACAGTGGCAACAGGGCAGATTTGCGTTACCACAAGAAGGAGAACAAGCGGATCAAGAAGGAGCGCGATGCGTATCGGCGGCATGGGCGCGATACGAAAAAGGAGCTGGACGAACTGAAGCAACGCAACACGGCGTTAGCGGCTTGCGACCAAGACCACCACCGTGTTCTCCGCACTGCCAACTGTTTGTTGTCGCCCGGATCGGCTTCCGGGCGATCTCCAGGGTCTTGGGCGTGCTGGCATCTCAGCTTGGATTAGCGCAAAGCGCCCTGCCCACAAACCATCATCAACTGGGTGACACGACTGGCTATCGCCAGGATGAAAGAGGACCGGTTTGGTGTTGACCCTGACACTGGTATGCAGCGGTTTTCACAAGGCTTTATCCTACCTTCTGGATGCCACCATCGGATTCGGCCAGGGCAAGATCATGACGGTCCTCGCACTGGATGCCAGGCATACGCGTGCAACGCCGGTGCACCTTCGTTACAGCATGTGAGCTGTGTCGCTGTCTCGGTGGCCGATACCTGGACCGGTGAAAGCATCGCGGCTTTGCTGCAGCGCGTCATCGCCACGATCGGCCGCCCCGTTGCTATCTGAAAGATGGCGGAACCGATCTTGGCAAGGCCGTACGACTGTTGCAGGAAAAAGGGCTGGGCGGCGTGTCGATCGACGATCTTTCTCATGTGGTTGCCAATTTGGTAAAACATGCGTATCGCGCGCATCCCATGTTCGATGTCTTTCTCAGGCACCTGCGGCAAAGTGTCCAGCATGCTCAAGCAGTCCGTGCTGGCTTGTCTGGCACCACCGAAGGTCTCGACAAAAGCGCGCTTCATGAATCTTCATCGTTTGGTCAAATGGGCAGCACGGGTACTCCAACAGTCGCCCAGAGGCCGAGCAGCGAACGGCTCGTTACTGCAGAAACTGCGCGAGCGTCTGGATCGACTGCCACAGTGTCGTGCCTTCATCAACGCCTTCCTACAGGATGTCGAGCCGATCCTGGAATGCCAGGCCCTACTCGACAAAAAGCAAACAGCCGCGAGATCCGTCCCCGCCATCGACCGCCGCTACCACACAGCTCGCGATGCACCTGCCCCGTGCCGTTCCCCCCATCCAACGCCTCCGGCTCCCAACCACGCCCGAGTCGGTCCGCGGCGATGGCGTGGGTCGCCGATCATGGGCCAGCATTCATTAGCGCTGTCTTGACTCAACCCTTTTGTCTTGAGTAGGGCCTGGCATTCCAGGATCGGCTCGACATCCTGTAGGAAGGCGTTGATGAAGGCACGACACTGTGGCAGTCGATCCAGACGCTCGCGCAGTTTCTGCAGTAACGAGCCGTTCGCTGCTCGGCCTCTGGGCGACTGTTGGAGTACCCGTGCTGCCCATTTGACCAAACGATGAAGATTCATGAAGCGCGCTTTTGTCGAGACCTTCGGTGGTGCCAGACAAGCCAGCACGGACTGCTTGAGCATGCTGGACACTTTGCCGCAGGTGCTGAGAAAGACATCGAACATGGGATGCGCGCGATACGCATGTTTTACCAAATTGGCAACCACATGAGAAAGATCGTCGATCGACACGCCGCCCAGCCCTTTTTCCTGCAACAGTCGTACGGCCTTGCCAAGATCGGTTCCGCCATCTTTCAGATAGGCAACGGGGCGGCCGATCGTGGCGATGACGCGCTGCAGCAAAGCCGCGATGCTTTCACCGGTCCAGGTATCGGCCACCGAGACAGCGACACAGCTCACATGCTGTAACGAAGGTGCACCGGCGTTGCACGCGTAATGCCTGGCATCCAGTGCGAGGACCGTCATGATCTTGCCCTGGCCGAATCCGATGGTGGCATCCAGAAGTAGGATAAAGCCTTGTGAAAACCGCTGCATACCAGTGTCAGGGTCAACACCAAACCGGTCCTCTTTCATCCTGGCGATAGCCAGTCGTGTCACCCAGTTGATGATGGTTTGTGGGCAGGGCGCTTGCGCTAATCCAAGCTGAGATGCCAGCACGCCCAAGACCCTGGAGATCGCCCGGAAGCCGATCCGGGCGACAACAAACAGTTGCAGTGCGAGAAACACGGTGGTGGTCTTGTCGGCAAGCCGCTAACGCCGTGTTGCGTTGCTTCAGTTCGTCCAGCTCCTTTTTCGTATCGCGCCATGCCCGCCGATACGCATCGCGCTCCTTCTTGATCCGCTTGTTCTCCTTCTTGTGGTAACGCAAATCTGCCCCTGTTGCCACTGTTTTCTTTTTCCAGTGATCGCGCCGTTTCTTCATTTTGTTGTAGGTGCTCATCAACGCGCTCTTGCCAGGCTGTTGTTCATGTTCAAGTTGTGAAGACCGTCCTCCCCGTGTCCTGTCTCAGAGCGATGGCGTGTTGGTTGCGTGTCCAGCACCTCATCCTGATCCTTGCCGAGGCGCTTCGCGGGATCGGGCACTTTCCGATACACTCGGCATCTGCCAGGAAAACAACCAACTCACACAGCAGGTGGATCTTGTGAACAGGCAACGACTGAAGCCAGAGAGGTTGCAATGACAGACAATCGGATGGAAGCCAAACCGATCCCAGGTGAGCGCTGTCGTTTTTGCTGCGACACCTCCTACCTTTCTGTCGCGGGGGAGGCTGTTGTCAGTTCGAGCACGAACAGCACAGCATCTGCCATTCCATCATAATGAGCAGCACCAAGGAAGATAGCGGGGAAGATGGCAGGAGTGGTAAAGCATGCCAGGACGTTTTTGGGCAAGAGGAATGCCAACAGCTTGGCCAAGACCCGATGAATACGCCACGCTACTCAGCATCGGGAATCTCAGGGATGGCGGGGTGGGACGGCTGTTCGAATCCGCCCAATTCGCTGCTGATTCGCCATCGGGCAAGTAAATCGTTTGGGCTGGTTGCGTCGTCGGGAAAAAGCGTTCCTTGCATGTTTCGCGGTTCAGAAAGCGGTCAAAAAAAGGGCGTGCCAGCACCCTGTGCTTGAGCTGTCATTGTATGCTTGATCGGGTGCGATTTTAAAAGGGTAAACAAGTGGTTGCAGGAGCTGCGCATGGAAATGGGGGCAGATTGAAAAAAGAGAGAAAAATGAGCGTTTGCCGATTAATATAACATATTGATTAGATTATTATTTTCTTCCTTGGGAGTCAGTTTGAGGGTAAAAACATCACGATGGGACTCAAAATGCTTTATGAATATCAATAAGTTATGATTTAGACACCCTAGACCAAGGCACAGGCCTTTGCTGACAATGCAGTATAAGTCGTTGTTACAGCAGCGGATTATCTGGGGATATCTCAGCTTCAGAGCTTGTTTCAACTGCCTGAACGGCTAAAGGAAATGAGGCAGATTTCCCGCGCGCGGAGGGTGCAACCCGCCCAGCGCGCCTTGAATTGGAATCGGGATCGAGAGCGAAAAGACATGTCATCCGGGCGTGAGAAACGCCTGTAGCCAGCGCGTCGCCCGCAAGCGGGCTCCTACAAGCCGCCGGGGCGGCCGACGTAGGAGCCCGCTTGCGGGCGAATAGGCCGAGGACGCCGGCAGGTGGGACCAAGGCACAGGCCTTTGCTGACAGTGCAGTATAAGTCGTTGTTACAGCAGCGGATTATCTGGGGATATCTCAGCTTCAGAGCTTGTTTCAACTGCCTGAACGGCTAAAGGAAATGAGGCTAGCAACGCGTACACCGCAGACCCTGTGACTGTCCCGTTTCAACTGCCTGAACGGCTAAAGGAAATGAGGCTTGGCATGCGGCGAATATCCTGCGGTCAGGGCATTGGTTTCAACAGCCTGAACGGCTAAAGGAAATGAGGCACTTCCGCACAACGGTTACTCCTTTGTCGACCAATGTGTTTCAACAGCCTGAACGGCTAAAGGAAATGAGGCGTATGGCTGCTCACCGCCCGAAACGGGCAATGGGTTTCAACAGCCTGAACGGCTAAAGGAAATGAGGCTAGAGGGTCAAGGCCCTTCCGTGTGTAAAAGGCAGTTTCAACAGCCTGAACGGCTAAGAGACTGTATGGGAACTAAACCACTGATTTGGCGTCTAAAAAATCTGAAAAACTAAACGATTTAATACGATTTTCCCTTTTTTATTCGGAGAAATCAAGATGACTTCAGATAATGTTCATACACCTGTACGCTATCCAAGTGACCTGTCAGACGAAGAATGGGCAATCATCGAGCAAGTCTTGAACGAACTTGACCCGTATAAGACAGGGCGCCGCCGTGATTCGAATCTACGCGAGATTCTGAATGCCATTTTCTATTTGAATAAGACAGGCTGCCCTTGGCGTTATTTACCGAAAGATTTTCCTCCTTACACCCTTGTCAATTACTACTATAACAAGTGGACACACAGTGGTTTGCTGGAGCAGATCAATGCAGAGCTACGGGCGCGTTTGCGCCAAATGAAAGGCCGAAATCCCGATCCAAGTGGCGCCATCATTGATAGCCAAAGTGTCAAAGGGACACCGGAGTCATCGGTCGAATCCGGCTTCGATGGTGGTAAGCTTGTCAAGGGCCGGAAGCGACATATCGTCGTTGATACAATAGGTTGCCTGCTTGTCGTCTACGTGCATGCAGCTAATGTGTATGACGGAAAAGCAGCTCGTGAAATTCTCACGCGTCTATTCGTGCTCCTGCAGAGTGTAAAGCATATTTGGGCTGATTGCGGCTATATGGGCAAAGAGCTTTTTAATTGGGTATTATCTGAATTTAATTGCACCCTCGAGATTGTAAAGAGGCAGAAAAGAAAGAAAGGTTTTCATGTATTGCCGCGTCGCTGGGTCGTGGAGCGCACATTTGCTTGGCTTGGGCCGGTCTCGGTCGACTGAGTAAAGATTATGAAAGAGAACCGAGATCAAGTGAGTCACAGGTCTATCTTGCATCGTCACGTTTTATGTGCTTCGTCAAATTTGTAATAATCAAATAGCTTATGAGTAGACTATTCGAATTTATTGCGTTGTTTAGGTCGAACATTAAAGAAAATAGTTTTTCATACAGCGTCTAAAGGAAATGAGGCCCGAGGACGTCGCGTACGTCCTGGATGGCAATGGTTGGTTTCAACAGCCTGAACGGCTAAAGGAAATGAGGCAGACAGGTTCGATCAGGAAATAAAATTGGCGAAGGGTTTCAACAGCCTGAACGGCTAAAGGAAATGAGGCTGTTCAAACACTTGGGTTTTTACCCAGCGTGTGCGTTTCAACAGCCTGAACGGCTAAAGGAAATGAGGCGGCGGGGGTTGGCCGTGGTGGGCGTACATCATTGTTTCAACAGCCTGAACGGCTAAAGGAAATGAGGCTCGTAGATCCGGCTCAGCCGGAGATATGAAGTAACGTTTCAACAGCCTGAACGGCTAAAGGAAATGAGGCTTGCCATAGGTGCCGTCTTGCACACGAGATATGAGTTTCAACAGCCTGAACGGCTAAAGGAAATGAGGCCGGTCAGCCGATCGGGTTTGTGGAGGAGTCCAAGATGTTTCAACAGCCTGAACGGCTAAAGGAAATGAGGCGAAGTCATAGTGCCTCAAGTCCAGAAGTTAAACAAAGTTTCAACAGCCTGAACGGCTAAAGGAAATGAGGCCACCTGCAAAGACTGGAGCCTCGACGCATGACGTTTCAACAGCCTGAACGGCTAAAGGAAATGAGGCATGTTACAGGCGCTCAGAACCGCTTTCCCGAAGACGTTTCAACAGCCTGAACGGCTAAAGGAAATGAGGCCGTTCATTGCAACGGGTGCCGTGGCGGGCATGGAGTTTCAACAGCCTGAACGGCTAAAGGAAATGAGGCTGGCAAGGCCGTGGCGGGCATGGAGTTTCAACGTTTCAACAGCCTGAACGGCTAAAGGAAATGAGGCTGCAGCTTGAGCTATTTTCCAACTAGCCAAAAGAGTTTCAACAGCCTGAACGGCTAAAGGAAATGAGGCACAAGCGAGGAGATAGCCTTGTTTTATCGTTTTTGGTTTCAACAGCCTGAACGGCTAAAGGAAATGAGGCGTGTGGAAGGGCAAATCGACCACCTTCTTGAAGTTTCAACAGCCTGAACGGCTAAAGGAAATGAGGCCTTGGGCTGCGGGCACTACCTGCAGTACTGGGGCGTTTCAACAGCCTGAACGGCTAAAGGAAATGAGGCGATGGCTGCCGCCACTCCAGTGCTGGCCGCGAATAGTTTCAACAGCCTGAACGGCTAAAGGAAATGAGGCAGGCCAAAAACCGGCCAGTGGATCCACACCAGCAAGGTTTCAACAGCCTGAACGGCTAAAGGAAATGAGGCATATACGGCGAGGATCAAAGATCTGAGTACTGTCGTTTCAACAGCCTGAACGGCTAAAGGAAATGAGGCATGCACCGTATCTAGATAATTTGGTGATGACAAAGTTTCAACAGCCTGAACGGCTAAAGGAAATGAAGGCATACGAACGGCTACTGACCGAAAAAGACAATAAAGTTTCAACAGCCTGAACGGCTAAAGGAAATGAGGCTCAGTATGCATGGGACGACAAAAAACTTAGATTTGGTTTCAACAGCCTGAACGGCTAAAGGAAATGAGGCGAGTTACGCAACTGTCCTATCGCGCAGCAAAAACAAGTTTCAACAGCCTGAACGGCTAAAGGAAATGAGGCGATATTCTGAGTGCCTCCATGTTGTCGAAGATTGGTTTCAACAGCCTGAACGGCTAAAGGAAATGAGGCCCTACCCCACCCCAACATAACTACTGGGTGAGAGTGTTTCAACAGCCTGAACGGCTAAAGGAAATGAGGCACAAACAGGCATGGGCGCAGGTTATCTATTCTCAGGTTTCAACAGCCTGAACGGCTAAAGGAAATGAGGCCTAGGAACGACATCGAAGACGATCAGCTCGGAATGTTTCAACAGCCTGAACGGCTAAAGGAAATGAGGCCCATGGTAGGTAGTTCAATCTGGACAGTCCTGGCTTGGCCCGACTCACACAGTTTCCTTGCATCACCGGCTGAACTGTATTCAGCTATATATCAACGCCTTACGCCCTCCGTCTATCCAGGCGCCACACACAGATCTGCAGGAGCAAAAAGTGCGTGAAGAAGGCCAAATTGAACACCCTAGGCCCATGGCCTGCAGGGCTTTGTCAATATTGACGAGGTTTCAACAGCCTGAACGGCTAAAGGAAATGAGGCTACACATACTCGCCAAACAGGCCGGAATGGATGAGGTTTCAACAGCCTGAACGGCTAAAGGAAATGAGGCTTACAGTCGAGCAGATCGCAGAAGCGATCAAAGTTTCAACAGCCTGAACGGCTAAAGGAAATGAGGCGCCTACCCAAGGAACATAACCGGTGGGTGAGAGTGTTTCAACAGCCTGAACGGCTAAAGGAAATGAGGCAGAGCCGCGGCGCTCAAGAAGCTCGGTCTGAAGGTGTTTCAACAGCCTGAACGGCTAAAGGAAATGAGGCTTGCCCGCGCTTACGTGGAGTGCGCGCTCCTAGACGTTTCAACAGCCTGAACGGCTAAAGGAAATGAGGCGCGAATGGTGAGACTTTCACCGACCTCGACGAAATGTTTCAACAGCCTGAACGGCTAAAGGAAATGAGGCTCTACCCCAAATTCCCCTTCTACTCCAACAGCTTGGTGGCGGTCTTCGGCGAGATGCCTTGCCAGCCTCATTTCTTGGGCGCAATATAGCGCTCCAGCCGCCCGTTTGTCAAGCTAACTATCTGAATTTAATCGGGTGGCGAGCCAAAAGTGAGTAATCACTTTATGCTTGATCCCTATCCCTTTGTTTTTTCAATCGAATTGTTAAAGAGCTGGACTGGGGCTCGCGTTTTGCCCCGGTTGCCGCCGCTAAACGATCCGCGGTATGGGCTGGGCGGAGGTATGAGCCTGTACAAACAATGATATGGGATATCGGACCCGTTGCCGTTGGTGCCTCAGGTCAATTCAACGCTAACCCTAGCACCTTCTGTCGGCGCGGGCGCGGCGGACTTCGTCGCCAGCGGGCTCGGGCTGGGCGCGGTCGCGGCACATCAGGATACATGGTCGGCATGGCGCGGCAAACCAATACCGGCCTTTCGAGGTTGTCGTCGAAGGTGTCGAGCATCAGGCTGGGCAGTTGCATGCGCTCGGGATGCCGGCCGGTTGGGACTCAATAGCCGCTGACATCGACGTTGTTTCGTTTCAACAATCGCATAGCGGCCTTCGAGAGCAGATTGAACATCGGCGTTTCCGGGTCGCGTTGGCGGACCTGCTGCATCCACCAGTGCAGAACACGCTGACGTGCATCTGGATCTTCGATGTTCAACCAGCTTGTTGCTGCTGGGGCAGTGATCAGGAATTTGCTCAGGGCCTCGGGGTCATCAGGGTCGACCCGATGTTCCTGCCGGATGCTTTGTAACCAGGTGGCGATGGCGGGCTCCATTGTCGCCGATGGCTCGTCTGTCGCCACGGCACCGACATCGGCATCGAAGCAGACGCGGGCGCGGTGGGCGTCGCGATAGTCGCTGTAGAGCACGGGCAGGCTCTGGCCTGGCTGTACCGCCCGCAGCGCCTGGCCGCCGTGCTCGTCGTTGTCGTTGAACCATGCATAGCTTTTTCCTTCCGGCTGGCTAGCCTGCGTCGGCTCGAATGGCGTGCGCACAGGGGCATCGGGGTCGAGTTTGGTCAGATCGCCGAGGGTGCTGAGAATGGCCAGGGTTTGCCGGTCGATGAGGCTCCTGTCTTCGTAGCGGGCGGGCTTGGCGGTGTCGACGGCCGCCTGCAATGCGGCGGCTTCGGCGGCATAGGCCGCGGGCAGCGCAGCGGCGGAAACCTGCGATTGCGGACTGTCCGCGGGACGCCAGCAGGTTTGCCAACGCCGGTGCTGGATAAAGGTCTCGGGAGCATAGGTGATGGTGCAGAAACAAGCTAAACAGGTTTTTGGCTTGGGTGTCGCCTGCCGACTCATTCGTTACCGCTATCGGCGTCGGTATCGGCATCGGTCATCCGAACCTGCGAAGCTGAGGGTTTCGCAGCGCGATTCCTAATACTCGCGTAGTCTCGGAGAGTGGCAACCAAAGAAACCAAAGAAACCAAAGAAACCAAAGAAACCAAAGAAACCAGAGAAACCAGAGAAATCCATGATTCCAAAACGAGCAAATCGCTTGATGGTTGGCCTGATGGCCGCGTTGATGACGGTGGGCGGCTCCCTGGTCGAGGCGTCTTGGACCGAAACACCAGGTTGCGAAGCAAACGACCGCTTCGTTCTGCTGGCGCACGGCGGGGCAGGGGCCGGCGATCTGCCCCTCGACACGCAACAGGCGCAGATCGCGGTCTTGCACCAGGCGCTGCATATGGGGGGCAAGCAATTACAGAGCGGTGCCACGGCCACCGAAACAGTTGCCCGCGTCATCCAGATGCTGGAGGACTCGCCCTGGTTCAACGCCGGGCGAGGCGCGATTCCCAATCGAGCCGGCTTTGTCGAACTGGACGCCTCCATCATGCGCGGTCGCGACAGAAATGCCGGCGCGGTGGCCGCCGTGCGCACCATCAAGAATCCGATTCTGGCCGCCAGGGCAGCCATGGAGCAGAGCGATCACCTGATGTTCGTCGATCGCGGGGCGGAGAATTTTGCCCGAACCCAGGGGTTGGAACTGATGTCGCCGGAGTACTTTTTGGTCGATCCCAACAGCGCTCGGCCAAGCGATAAGAAAACGGGCACCGTGGGCGCGGTGGCGCTGGATCGCTGTGGTCATCTGGCAGCGGGCACCTCCACCGGCGGTTACACCTCCAAGGCACCCGGCCGGGTCGGCGATTCCCCGATCATCGGGGCCGGCACCTGGGCGGACAATCGAAGCTGTGCCGTATCGGCCACCGGCTGGGGCGAGTTCTTCATCCGCCAGGGCGCGGCCCGAGACGTTGCCGCTCGGGTCGAATATCTGGGAGAATCCCCGCTCGCCGCCGCTCGCCAGGTGCTGGCCAGTATACGAAAGGCTGGTGCCACCGGGGGCCTGATCGTGCTCGACCGCCAAGGCCGGGTGGCCTGGCCCTACACCAGCCGGGGCATGCTGCGTGGAATGGTGGACGAAACCGGCGATCGGCGGGTGGGTGTGATGGAAGAGATGCGATAGCAGGAACGAGGGTGGTCAGTCTGGATCAGCTCCACTCGACGCCAATGCGCCGCCGGCTCTGCCTGGGCGAGTCGATCTCGGTGCGCGCCGGGTGCTGCAGCCGTCGCCCGAGGCCGCCCCGAGGCCAACCCGAGCTCACTTTGGTGCAGCGCGTCAGCATCGGCGCCGACGCCAACCGCGTTCTGGCGCGGGCCATGGTGCCCCTCAGCCATCGAACCCGAAATTTGAAACATGCACATCCTGCGCTACCAGCGAGTACATGAAGATGCCGTGATAACGGCAATCAAAAGCGATCCCGATTGGGATATGTTCAGCAATGAACAATCCAGCGACAATTACAAAAAGAGCTTGCTTAACAGCATCACCTATGTTTGCTATCAGGATGACATGTTCTGTGGCTACCTGAGAGCACTTCTGGACGATTGCTTTGCCATCTATATCAGTGAACTTTTTGTGGTTCCTGAATGCAGGGATAGGGCAGTCGGGAGATCGCTCCTGGCGAAGGTGAACATGGATTACCCGCATTTGAGCGTTTACATATTATCCGATGAGGATGCGTATTATCGAAAACTTGGATATGAAATCATTGGCTCGGTATTCAAAATTCATGAATGAGCTGTATTCTCTATCGCAGACGTTTGCTGGGTGTTGCCTTTTATGGATGCTGCCTTGTTGCTCTGGCCGCAAGATCGCCTGATGCGGGCATCGAGCCCGCATCAGGCGAGGCCGGCTGGAAAGCCGGCGCTCCCAGTCAAGCGCGCTGTTCGACGGCTTCGATCGCTTCCTGTTGACCAAGGTCGGCCTGATCGGCGAGCAGCGTCCGAGCGCCGACATCCGCGGGGTTCTGATTTTCTTACACGAAAAAGATGATCCCGGCCCGCCGCTGGGAATCACCGACGCCGAATCGCTGTGCACGGCGGTGTATTTGAACCGTTTTCTGCCGGAGCTGCTGGCGCAAGAGCCCGACAACCCATTCGTCGTCGTGCTGGCGCCGCTTGTGGTCGAGCGCGATGAGGAACTGCAGGCGCAGGTGCCGCACATTTGAGCCGCAAGTAGGATATGGAAAGCATCCATCCGGTCGTGGAGCTTTCCCGTGAGGTCTACGCAAAGGGCATCAGCCTCACCAAAAAGGCGATGCCAAAGGTTGAAGCGCGGCTATTGCGCAATCCTGAACTGCCCAAGAGGGACATCCCGATCCAGCCCGCTTGTGCGGTATGAATGAAACCGTCAATCGCCTAAGTCCGTTTCCTTTTGAGTCCGTTGAACACGCCATCGGTCGAAATCGAGATGTCCTTGGCGTGAGTTGTCGTTCCGGCCATCGTCATATCCCTCTGCGTACTCTACGGTGAGTACGTGTCAAAGCCGGTGTAAGTGGAGCGCTATGTCGCCCCTTTAACCCTGGATGGGAAGATCGGTTCGGCTATCCTTCTTGCTGTCTCAACAGCTCTTTTAGTCGTCGAAGCTCTTCAGCGCTCAGTCCGCGCAGCCGCTCCTCTGGCGGCAGCCCGCGCAGCCGCTCCTCGGGCGACATACGCTCCAGGAAGGCTTGTCGTTGGTCATCGGTCATATCGTCCATGATGTGCTCGAGGCTCTCGCGCATGAAATCGGCCATGGTGTAGGGCATGTCGGGAATCTCCAGCTTGTAGCGAAGGTAAAGCTCATAAAGCAGTCGTTCGGCCTCGGGTCGGTACCCCTGATAGTGCCGGGCGCCGTGTCGGACACGCTCGATGTCGGCGCTGAACAGTTCCCAAGGTGCGTTGCGCCGGTGTTTGGCGATGTTGCCGAGAACGATCAGACGGATATCGTGCAGGCCCCAGCGCAGGTCGAAGACGCCATCGAGCCCGGTCGGGCAGCAGTCTGCCCGGCGGCATAGCCCTTTGGGATGACGTGTGGCGACAGCGTAGAGCTGAAAATCGGTCTCGGGGGGGTAACCGCGAGCCGGAAGCATCGGCCGCGTCGCCTTCTGTTGCCACTGCGGGGGTGGCGTTGAGCTTGCGGTAGTTAACGTAATGGCCGATCAGCTCGTCCAACGCCCAGGCGTCGAGCGCCTCGTGCCGGGACTTGTAGGTCAGCAGATTGTGCGCGCGCAGTCCCTGCAGGCCGTCCGGCAATTGGATCGAGCGGGTTGGGATTGCGGTCTGCTGTCGTTCGATAATGACCACATCGAGCAATTGACTGGTCAACGCCAGCTCCTTTTCCAGCTCGACCCGCCAACCGCCGTCGGCAAACAGGTCGGTGAGGCCGATGCCGAATAATCGGTGCCATTGACGTCGGTTCTCTGTCATCAGGTCTGTTGCTCGGGCATGTTTCACGGCGGATAACCTTGGCCGTGCGGATTCTCTGTCGTCAACCGACTGGCATAGCGTTTTTGTCAGTGACCATTTTACATCCGCCGCTCATTGATCTGAAGTTTCCTGATTTCTGAAAATCGCAAGGAGGGCGGTTACTTGGGGGTGGCATATTGACGCTGGTTTACGCAGGCTTAAGCAAACCCAAACAACAATACCCTTATCTGGCTCGCCACGCACCCAAGAATCAGGAAACTTCAGTCATTGATTTGAGTGGTATCCAAGCTGGGTTCAATTTGCTTGATTCACCGTAGATGCGCAGAGGATGCAGAGAAGAGGAGCCCGGCCTCAGAATACTGTGTACGACCTCGACATTGCGTTGATCAGGAAGCGCCATGGAACACAGACGACACAATCCATTCAAACAGCACATCCGATAGCAATCACATTATGCTGAGGCCTAACTTTTCCTGGGAACCATATCAACTCCTGAGCCGGTGCTTTCCCAGCAGCGCGAAGTCGCGGCAGGGCTCGTGGGGAATCTTAGGCTTTCCTGTTCTCTCGGGTGTTTTTTGGCATACTTGGTGCGTTAGCAGCTCCAGCTGCTATTCATGAATAACCCAAGTGCATCCGCCAACCCTGCTGCCGCGCTTGATCCAACAGTCGGCATACCGCTGGCGGATGTCCGAATCCAAAGGAGGGCCAAGATGGCCGATGGTAACTCTACACCCTGCGACTGCCAAAAGCGCCGAATTGCCCAGTGCTCTGTCGAAATCTGCCGTCTTACTAAAACAAGTGCTTCCCGGTTTATGGATGCTTAGTCGGTGTCGGGGTCGGTGTCGGGGTCGGTGTCAAGGTCGGAATGAGGGATTGGTATCGAGCTGGCTGCTTTGATCGATGAGCGGATTCGATTCCGATTCCGATCGCGACCCCGACACCGATGAGGCTTCCCCAGTGCGTTCGATGAAGCAATCCAAGACCCGGAATCGGTTTGGCATCAAAAATCAGGACATTTCGACAGCCGACCTGCTACCAGGTGTCGTAAAGGTCCGCTTGCGGGACAAGCGGTGGGCAAGAGCCCAACAACCCATTGGTGGTCGTGCTGGCGCCACTGGTGGTCGAGCGCGATGAGGAACTGAAGGCGCAGGTGCCGCACGTTTGGCAAACCATCCAATTCGCTCCACTGCCAGAGCCGATCCGCGAGCGGCTCGCGGAAGTGCTGAAATTCTGGCTGTTCGAACGTTTCCCCTCCCTGAGCGCGGAGGAGATTGCATCTGGAAAGCCGGCGCTCCCAGTAGTGAGCCGGCTGGGATAGCGAGAGCGGGAGAGACCGGATGGGATACATCGGCTGGGCAAGAAAAAAGGGTCGGCGAGGATTTGGATGTTCTCGCCGGCCCTTTATTCATTTGGCGCGCCAGGAAGGATTCGAACCTCCGACCACCTGGTTCGTAGCCAGGTACTCTATCCAGCTGAGCTACTGGCGCGCTGAGCCGTCAATGATGATACAAAGATGGCGCTAAGTCAAGGCTCGGTTCGAGATCAGTTCGAGATGGTGTCGATCTTGGGGCGGCTGCCCGGGATTCGATTAATCGCCGACGGCCGGAATCCCGTCCTGATGGCTGCTTGGCGATGGACTGATCCCGATCCGTTTCGTACCATATCGCTTTCGCTCTCGGTATTTCGGGTGTACCTGCCCGTTGGAGGCAGCCGGCATGGCGGGATCGCTGTCGGGTTCAGCGTCACGATCGTTCGGTTGGCTTTGCCGTCATCCTGTATCTATTCGATCTCTATAATATTTTCGAGTCAGTCTATGAGAAAGCTGCCGATCGTTGTTTTGGCGCTGTTCGTTTTCATCGCCCTGAGCGGCTGCCAGCTGGGGAATTTCCAGTTGGGCAAGAGTAAACCGCCGCCGCCAAATCCGAATGCGCCGAAAATTACACGTTCGGACCCGGTGATCAACACCGGCCGCAAGGCCGTGGTGTTGAGCGTGCATCTGAAGAAGGAGTTTCCGGATGCCTGCATGCTCGGTATGACGCTGACCAATAACATGGATATCAAGGTGACAAATCTGTCGGTCCGGCTGACCGCGTTTATCCGTGGTAATGTGAAGTATGATGCAATTACGCGTAACTTCACCCAAATAAAGCCCACTGAGTCGGAGTACCGGGAGGCGACCTTCATGAAGATCAAGTGTTCGGAAATCGACTTTATCGGTGTGACCGATCCAGGCCGCTGTGCCATTGGTGAGGATATGAACCGCTTCACCGCCGCACCTGGAGATTGCGCGAAATTCGTCGATGTGGCAATCAGTCCGCACATCACCATGCGTAAGACTAAGCAACCGAAACCCGCGGTGAGCGAAGTGGATCCACTCGAATGAGCATGCGCAAAGCGGGTCTGCATGTCCTTGGGCTCGATTCCATCGGGACATCTCAGCAATGACGCTCGTTCTTATTACCATAACGACGCTCTGGGGTATTGGCGCATTGCTGGCGTTTTTGCAGACTCAGGGCAAGTCGCTGGATGCGAAATTGAGCGCCGCGTACTTTATTGCCTGGCCGGCGCTGATGGTGTTGGTGTATATCAATCAACCGTTGCCGCTGTGGGTTGTTGTGCCGGTGATGTTTGGTTTTGTGCCCTGGTTTCTGTCCGGTCCGCATCTCTGGGCAATTCTCAAAGATCCATCTCGTTCGAAGCCCGGCGAGATGATCGGCGTACCCATTGGGTATTGGCAGTGGGGCAGCATCGCCGCGGTGCTGCTCGGCGTCTTGTTCGATGTGCTGGTGCCGCCTTGAGTTGTCTTTTGTGGAATTTCTTGTCCCTCCGCGCCCATGAGCGCCATACCGACCGGCATCGTTCGATCTGAATTATGAGTAAAAAACCACATCCGGCCGACCTTGATGCGCGCACCCTCGATCCGCATCAAATTGATTCCCTGCTCGCCGTGGTCGCACGGTTGCGCGATCCAGAACGCGGCTGTCCGTGGGATCTGGAACAGAGCTTTCGCAGCATTTTGCCTTACACCCTGGAGGAGGCGTATGAGGTTGCGGAGGCGATCGAAATGGATGATATGGCCGAATTGTGTGAGGAGCTGGGCGATTTGCTGTTTCAGGTGGCCATTTATGCGCGCATGGCAGAGGAGCAAGGCGACTTCGACTTCGGCGATGTGGTGGCGTCCATCAGCAGTAAGATGATTCGCCGTCATCCGCACGTGTTCGGCGATGCGGAGGTGGCGAGCGAGGAGGAGGTGCGCGAAAACTGGGAGGCGATGAAGGCCGCCGAGCGCGAGGCCAAGGGCAAGCGGCTGCGTATCAGTGTACTGGATGGCGTTGCTCAGGCATTGCCCGCGCTGGTGCGTGCCGAGAAATTGCAAAAGCGTGCCGCACGTGTGGGATTCGACTGGGATGATCCGCAAGATGTGGCCGATAAGGTGCGCGAGGAACTTGCCGAGTCTGAACAAACCTTTACCGAGCAGGCAGATGCCAACCAGCGCGTGCACGAGGTTGGTGATCTGCTGTTCTCCTGCGTGAATCTGGCACGCCATCTGGGCGTGGATGCCGAACATGCATTGCGTGCCGCGAACCATCGCTTCGAGCGTCGCTTTCAGCGCGTCGAGGTTTGTTTGCGCGCCTCCGGCAAGGCTCCGGACCGGGCCTATCGCGATGAGATGGAACGACTGTGGGAAACGGTGAAGAACGAGGGATATTGAGGGATTTCAGGCGGACAAGTGGGTATGAGCTTTATTGATCACATCAACGCCTGCAATCGTTGGCATCCGGCAGATTTCGTGCCCTTTGTCGTCGATGGCGAGCGTTTGGGCAGCGTCCGGCGTACCTTTGCGGCAGAGCTTGCCGATGTGACCAGGGATTTTGTGTTCCGCACCCAAGACTTAGAACCTGGTTTGTCCGATGGATTAAGCGCTGGATTGCATTGGATTTCCGCGCCAGCCGGGTTTGACGCCCGCGGCGATGCCATGCTCGCTCTCTGCCGCGAGTTGCAGCGCCAGGGGTTGGTGAGCCATCTGCATGGCGAGCGCTATCCGGTGACACCTGGCCATCGCGACCAGGCGCGTTTTTTAATCGATCGGGCCTGTGCGCCCTATTTTGGCGTGCGCGCTTTTGGTCAGCATCTGAACGGCTTTGTACGCCGCCGCGACGGGCTCTATCTTTGGGTCGCGCGTCGCTCCGCCAGTCGGCGGGTGTATCCGAATCATCTGGATAATATGGTCGCCGGTGGACTGCCCTGGGGCATCGGTCTGCGGGAGAATCTATGTAAAGAGTGTTTTGAGGAAGCATCCATGCCGGCGTCCATCGCCGAACGCGCGCTCCCGGTGGGTGCCATCAGCTATTGTCGCGATTCTGACCGTGGTCTGAAACCGGATGTCATCTATTGCTACGATTTGGAGCTGGATGAGCATTTCAAGCCGCATTGCAACGATGACGAGGTGGCCGGCTTTCATCTTTGGCCGGTGGCGAAGATCATGGCTTTGGTCGCCGAGACCAGTGAGTTCAAGCTCAACTGCAATCTGGTCATTATCGATTTTTTGATTCGCCATGGATTGCTTGGCCCCGAGCATCCCGATTATCTGGACCTGGTGCAGGGTTTGCGCTCGCCGTTGGCTGCCGATGCCCGGCCTGCCGACCCAGTCTGTGCGTCCGCTACACCAGACTTCACTTGACTAACCTAATCGTCGGCGCCATCGACATGGCAGCAGACTTTTCCCCCGAGGTGACCATGAGCAAGACTGAATCCCCCATTCAACGCCGCCGGACGGTCACCGTGCGGATCGGCGATATCGGGGTCGGCGGCGACCAGCCGATCCGCGTGCAGGCGATGACCAATACCGACACGGCCGACATCGAATCCACGGTGACACAGTGCGCCGAGTTGGCCCGGGCGGGTTCGGAGTTGGTGCGGATCACGGTTAATAACGAATCTGCCGCGGCTGCGGTGCCGCATATCCGTGAGCGTTTGGATGCCATGGCGGTGAAGGTGCCGTTGATCGGCGATTTCCATTTCAATGGCCACCGGCTGCTCAGCGACTATCCGGCATGCGCCGAGGCGCTGGCCAAGTATCGCATCAACCCCGGCAATGTTGGCCGTGGTGCAAAGCGTGACTCCCAGTTTGCGACCATGATCGAGATCGCTTGTCGCTACGACCGGCCGGTGCGCATCGGCGTCAACTGGGGCAGTCTGGACCCGGATCTGGTGGTGCGCATGATGGACACCAATGCGCGTTCGCCACAGCCGAGGCCGGCCGAACTGGTGATGCGCGAGGCCATGGTTGAATCTGCCATCGGCAGTGCATTGCGGGCTGAGGAATTGGGCTTGCCGCGGGATCATATTCTGCTTTCGTGCAAAATGAGCGGTGTGCAGGACTTGATCGCGGTGTACAGGGCGCTGGCCCAGCGGAGTGACCATGCGTTGCATCTGGGCCTGACCGAGGCCGGCATGGGCTCTAAAGGTATTGTTGCATCGACCGCGGCGGTGTCGATTTTATTGCAGGAGGGCATTGGCGACACCATCCGCATTTCGCTGACACCGGCGCCGGGGGAATCGCGCACGCGTGAGATCATCGTTGCGCAGGAGATTCTGCAAACCATGGGGCTGCGCTCGTTCGCGCCCATGGTTGCCGCCTGCCCGGGCTGTGGGCGCACCACCAGCACCGTGTTCCAGGAACTGGCCGAGGAGATACAGGCCTATTTGCGCGAGCAGATGCCGGCATGGCGCGAGACCTATCCCGGCGTCGAGACCATGCAGGTGGCGGTGATGGGCTGCGTGGTCAACGGCCCCGGCGAGAGCAAGCAGGCCAATATCGGCATCAGTCTGCCCGGCACCGGAGAGCAGCCCTCGGCTCCGGTTTATATCGACGGCGAGAAGGTCACGACTCTGAAAGGTGCCGATATTGCCGGGCGTTTTAAGCAAATGGTCGATGAATATGTTGTCGAGCACTATGCTGCGTCCTGAACCTGTCTTGCTATCCCTGAGATCTAATCCGGTCCGACGCTTATAAGAACTTGGCGTCGTTCCGGATGCGTAGACCCTCTTCCGGCTGACCCTTCTGCACTTGATGCACAGCGCGCCGCAGGCGATTCTCGAATTTGAAGCTGTATCGCGGAATTTCAGCGCTTTTTCGGTGCGATCAGGTCGGTGATCGAGCCGTGCGCCATCTCGGCGGCGAAGCAGATGCTTTCGTTCAGGGTCGGATGCGGGTGGATGGTCATGCCGATGTCTTCCATATCGGCACCCATTTCCAGTGCAAGTACGGTTTCGCCGATGAGTTCGCCGGCGCTCGGGCCGACGATGCCGGCGCCGAGGATGCGTTTGGTCTCGGGGTCGAACAGCAGTTTGGTCAGGCCCTCGTCGCGGTGAATGCCGAGCGCTCGGCCGCTTGCAGCCCAGGGGAAGACGCCTTTTTCGTAGGCGATGTCCTGTGCCTTGGCCTCGGTCTCGGTTAGGCCCATCCAGGCGACTTCCGGATCCGTGTAGGCCACCGACGGGATGGTCATCGGGTCGAACAGGGCTGGCTGACCAGCGATCACCTCGGCGGCCACCTTGCCCTCGTGGGTGGCCTTATGGGCCAGCATCGGGTTGCCGACCACATCGCCGATGGCGAAGATGTTGGGCACGTTGGTGCGCATGTGCTGGTCCACTGGGATAAAGCCGTGCTGATCGACCTTGACGCCCGCTTGTTCAGCATTGATCAATTTGCCGTTGGGTCGACGGCCGACCGCCACCAACACCTTGCCGTAGGTTGCTTCCCCCGCATGCTTGCCTTCGAAGACGACCTGAATGCCATCGGATCTGGCATCCATGCTCGCAACCTTGGTTTCCAGCATGATCCGGTCATAGCGTTTCTTGACCACCTTTTCGAACGCGCGCACCAAATCGAGATCGGCGCCGGGCATGAGTTGGTTTTGTAATTCGACAACGTCGATCTTTGCGCCGAGGGCGCTGTAGACACTGGCCATCTCCAAGCCGATGATGCCGCCGCCGACCACCAGCATGCGCTCTGGGATGTCATTGATCTCCAGGGCTCCGGTGGAGTCGACGACGCGTGGGTCCTCATGCGGAAAGCCCGAGATCTTCACTGGGCTAGAGCCGCAGGCGATGATGCAATGATCGAAATTGACCGATACTTTGCCGTCTGCCGCATCGACACCAATGCGATTCGGTGCCTCGAGGCGCCCCACACCCTGAATCACTTCCACCTTGCGCTGCTTGGCCAGCGCGGCCAGGCCACCGGTGAGCTTTTTCACGACTTTGTTCTTGCCGGCGCGCATTTTGTCCAGGTCGATTTGTGGCGGCGCGAAGGTCACGCCCATGCTGCCCATGGTCTTGGCCTCTTCGATGATGGCCGCGGCGTGCAACAGGGCCTTGGATGGGATGCAACCGACGTTCAGACAGACTCCGCCGAGGGCCGGATAACGCTCGATCAGGATCACACGCAGACCTAGATCGGCGGCGCGGAAGGCCGCGGTGTAGCCGCCGGGTCCGCCGCCCAGGACCACGACCTGGGCGCTGATGTCTTTACTTGAGGCGTTCTCGCTCATGATCGCTTCCAGTGGTGTTGCCGTCGTTGGCCGATGGCCGTGGACGGTGATGTCAGGTCAAAGGATGGAACCAGCCGATTGGTTGGCGTCGAAGCCCGGGCTGCTAGAGTAGCAGTCGCCGCATATCCCCGAGCAGGGTTGCCAATAAATGGGTGAAGCGTGCGGCCTCGGCGCCGTCGACGACGCGATGATCGTAGGATAATGATAACGGCAGCATGGTCCGCGGAATAAAATTGTCGCCGTTCCAGACTGGCTTGACGTCGGAGCGCGAGACACCCAGGATCGCCACCTCCGGCGCATTGACGATCGGCGTGAATGCAGTGCCGCCGATGCCGCCGAGACTGGATACGGAAAACACGCCGCCCTGCATGTCGCCGGGCAGCAATTTGCCGTCGCGAGCCTTGGTGCTCAGGGACATCAGTTCGCCGGCGAGATCGAAAATACCCTTTTTGTCCACGTCGCGCAGTACGGGCACCACCAGACCATTGGGTGTGTCCACAGCGACGCCGATGTGCATGTAGTGCTTGACAATCAGGTGTTCGCCGTCTGCGGCCAGCGATGAGCGCAGATTCGGCATTTTCTCCAGGGCGCCAGCCACGGCCTTGAGCAAAAATGGCATGAAGGTGAGTTTGACGCCGGCTTGTTCGGCGGCTGCCTTTTGCTCCTTTCTGAACGCTTCCAGCTCGGTGATATCGGCCTCGTCGAATTGGGTGACATGGGGCACCGACAGCCAGCTGCGATGCAGATGAGCGCCGCTGATGCGTTTGATCCGCGACAGCGCAAGCGTCTCGACTTCGCCAAACTTGGTAAAGTCCTGGGGTGGCGCGGGCGGCAATTGGAACGGCAGTGCAGCGCCGGCAGGCGCCGCCGTGGCACCGGAACTCAGCATGCGTTTGACATGGGCCTGCACGTCGTCCTTGAGGATGCGGCCCTTGCGCCCGCTGCCTTTGACCTGGTTCAGGTCGACGCCGAGTTCGCGCGCGAAGCGCCGTACCGCGGGGCTTGCGTGGGGTAAGCGTCCCTGCGCGATGGCAGCCATGTCCGCGGGCCGCGGCAGCACAGGAGCCTTGCGCTGTTCGGACTCGCCGGGCGCTCGCGTCAGGCCTTCCGGTTTGGGTGTGGAAGGATCCTGTGCCGCATCGCGCTGTGCTGCCCGATCCTGTTGATCGGCGGTGCTTGTATCTGATTTGGCATCTGATTTGGCATCTGATTTAGCATCTGGGCTGGGCTCCGCGTCGGCAGTGCTCAGCAATGTCATCAGCAAATCGTCCTGGTTCAGCTTATCGCCGACCTTGACCGCGATCGATTCCACCGTGCCGGCGGCAGGGCAGGGGATCTCCATGGTTGCCTTGTCGCTTTCCAAGGTCAGAATGGATTGATCCAGGTCGACAATATCGCCGGGCGTGACCAGAATCTCGATCACCGGAATATCGCTGAAATCGCCGATGTCAGGCAGTCGAACCTCGAGCGATTTCGTGTCGGCGACAGCCGCTTGCGGTGACTCGGTGGCAACCGGTGTGGATGATGGCGGCGAGGGTGCCGGCGCCGGAGGCGGTGGCGAGTCCGCATCAGGCGCGGGATCGCCGGACGCGGCAGCGCGCGTGTCGTCGCCGCCGGTATCAATGGTGGCCAGCAACGAACCTTGGCCGATCCGATCGCCGACTGCGACTTCCAGCGTCTTCACCACGCCGGTGATGGGCGATGGAATCTCCATGCTGGCCTTATCGCTTTCCAGCGTGAGCAGGGATTCCTCAGCCTCGACCCGGTCGCCTGGGGCGACCAGGATTTCGATGACCTCGACATCGCTGAAGTCGCCGATGTCGGGTAGCAGAACGTCTTCTACGGTTGCCACGTCGCGGTCTCCTGCGCCTGGTTGCAGAATGGCTTGCGGATTGGCTTCCAGGCTGGCTTGCGGGTTGGCTTCCAGGCTGGCTTCCGAGGGGGGGCCGGGGTTGCGATGAGGTTGCTCGGACGCGATCCGTTCATTGCGTCACCGGGTTCGGCTTGTCCGGGTCGATACGGTATTTTTCGATGGCCTCGCGCACCTTGGAGCGATCCACCAGGTCTTCGTCGGCCAGCGCCTTCAGGGCGGCGAGCACGACGTACCAGCGATTGACCTCGAAGAATTTACGCAATTGGCTGCGCATGTCGCTGCGGCCATAACCGTCGGTGCCGAGCACGGCATAGCGACGTGGCAGGTAGGGCCGGATCTGATCGGCATAGGTGCGGATGTAGTCAGTGGCGGCGATGATCGGGCCTTCGCTATCGGCGATCTGCGCCGTGACATAGGGCACCCTTGGTGGATCGTCCGGATGCAGCATATTCCAGCGCTCGACATCAATGCCGTCACGCCGCAGTTCATTAAAGCTGGTTACGCTCCAGACGTCGGCGGCGATGTTGAAGTCCTGCTCCAGCAAGTCGGCAGCGGCCAGCACTTCGCGCAAAATGGTGCCGCTGCCGAGTAACTGTACTCGTGCTTCGCTCTTCTCGGCGCTGTCGCGTATGCGATGAATGCCGCGTTTGATGCCCTCGGCGGCGCCGTCGGGCATGCCCGGCTGCGGATAATTTTCGTTCATTACCGTGATGTAATAAAAGCAGTTCTGCTTTTCCTGATACATCCGGCGCATGCCGTCCTGCACGATTACGGCGAGTTCGTAGGCGTAGGTGGGGTCGTAGCTGATGCAGTTGGGTATGGTGGCGGCGACCAGATGGCTGTGGCCGTCCTGATGTTGCAATCCTTCCCCAGCTAGGGTCGTGCGTCCGGCGGTGCCACCGATCAAAAAGCCGCGTGCCTGCATATCACCAGCGGCCCAGGCCAGGTCACCGATGCGTTGGAACCCGAACATCGAATAGTAGATGTAGAACGGGATCATTGCCTGACCATGGTTGGCATAGGCGGTGGCCGCGGCAATCCAAGATGACATGGCGCCGGCCTCATTGATGCCTTCCTGAAGAATCTGGCCTTTTTTGTCCTCGCGATAGTACATGACCTGGTCGGCATCCATCGGTTCGTAAAGTTGTCCGACGGATGAGTAGATGCCGACTTGACGGAACATGCCCTCCATACCGAAGGTGCGTGCTTCATCCGGTACAATCGGAACGACGAGTTTGCCGAGCTGTTTATCGCGTAGCAGCAATGACATCAGACGCACCAGAACCATGGTGGTGGACAGTTCCCGCTCGCCACTGGATTCGAGCAAGGATGCAAAGGCATCCAGCCCCGGTATCGGCAATGCAGGCGCCTCGTCGCGGCGCGCGGGCAAGGGTCCGCCCAGGACTTCGCGACATTGCTGAATGTAGTTCATTTCCGCGCTGTCCGGCGGCGGTTTGTAGAAGGGCGCGGCGGCGATTTGGTCGTCCGAGATCGGAATGTTGAAGCGGTCGCGGAAGGCTTTCAGATTCGCCTCGCCCATCTTTTTCTGGGAATGTGTGATATTCATCCCCTCGCCGGCTTCGCCCATGCCATAACCCTTGACCGTTTTCGCCAGGATCACGGTGGGTTGACCCTTTGTGCGCATGGCCTCGGCGTAGGCGGCATAGACTTTGATTGGATCATGACCGCCACGGTTCAGGCGCCAGATGTCCTCGTCGGTCAGATTCGCGACCATGTCCGCAAGCTGCGGATATTTGCCGAAGAAATGCTCGCGGGTGTAGGCGCCGCCCTTTGCCTTGTAGGCCTGAAAGTCACCGTCGACACATTCCTCCATGCGTTGCAATAGCAGACCGTTGGTATCGCGGGCCAGCAACGGATCCCAGTAGCTGCCCCAGATGACCTTGATCACGTTCCAGCCGGCTCCGCGGAATTCTGCCTCCAGTTCTTGAATGATCTTGCCGTTGCCGCGCACTGGGCCGTCAAGGCGCTGCAAATTGCAGTTGACGATAAAAACCAGATTATCCAGCCGCTCGCGCGCTGCCAGTGAAATAGCGCCCAGGGATTCTGGTTCGTCCATCTCGCCATCGCCAAGAAAGGCCCAAACCTTGCGCCCCTCGGTATTGACCAGACCACGACCGTTCAGGTAGTTCATGAAGCGTGCCTGGTAAATGGCCATGATTGGGCCGAGACCCATCGAAACCGTCGGGAACTGCCAAAAACCGGGCATCAACCATGGGTGTGGATAGGAGGACAGGCCGTTACCGTCCACTTCCTGGCGGAAATTGTAGAGTTGCTCTTCGCTGATGCGACCTTCGAGGAAGGCGCGAGCATAGATACCAGGGGCGGAGTGGCCCTGAACGAACACCAGATCGCCCCCATGATCTTTGCCGCGGGCGCGATAAAAATGGTTATAGCCGACATCGAACAGCGTCGCTGAAGAGGCGAATGAAGAGATGTGTCCGCCGAGTTCGGTCGAGAGCCGATTCGCCTGTACCACCATGGCCATGGCGTTCCAGCGTACGAACGAGCGAATGCGCCGCTCCATTGCTCGGTCGCCGGGAAAGCGCTCCTGTTTTTGTACCGGTATGGTATTGAGATAGGCAGTGTTGGCGCTGAACGGCAGATAGGCGCCGGAGCGGCGGGCTTTGTCGATGAGACGCTCCAGCAGATAATGCGCGCGTTCGACGCCCTCGTTCTCGAGCACGGCATCCAGGGAGTCGAGCCATTCCTGTGTCTCTTGTGGGTCGATGTCGGGCTTGTTGGCCATGTGCATTCCTGAATCGGGTTCCGATGCGGGGTTCAGAGGCTGCGCGCGGATCGGGGCCGGGTACTTGATGATCGCAGCCTGGGAGTGAACGCTAACCCAGCGCGCCTTCGTTGGCAAATGTTAATGATGAAATGATTGGATCATTGTGCGTTGTTTGGTGATTCGATTGGATTATATGTTGTACATTCTGCTGTGTGAGCCGGAAGTGCAAAAGCCCCCGCATTGCGAGGGCTTATTGCCCAGGGTTGCCATCGCCCGCGCCGTGATGGATGCTGTTGCTATCCGCCGACGGTGGTCTGGGCGGTGGTGGTCTCCAGGTTTGCCGAATCCTTACTCGGGCTCGCGGGCTCGCACTTGCGGGTGGCGCCGGCTCCGAAGCCGGCCGGCTTCATCAGTGGACGCAAGGCGCGCGACCGTGGAAGCATAGCACGGCGCTGCTCCACCATGCGCTGGCGATCGGCTTGACGTGCTTCCAGGCGTTCCTTAGCGCGCGCTCGGTGAGCAGCAATGCGTGCCTTGCGTTCTTGTAATGTGGCGCCGGCGCGTGGTAAGGCGGGCATCGCAGGCATGGCCGGGCGTTCGCCGAAGGCTGGCATGTCGGGCATCGCAGGCATGGCCGGACGCTCGCCGAAGGCTGGCATGTCGGGCATTGCAGGCATGGCCGGGCGTTCGCCGAAGGCTGGCATGTCGGGCATTGCAGGCATGGCCGGGCGTTCGCCGAAGGCTGGCATGTCGGGCATCGCAGGCATGGCCGGGCGTTCGCCGAAGGCTGGCATGTCGGGCATCGCAGGCATGGCCGGACGCTCGCCGAAGGCTGGCATGTCGGGCATCGCAGGCATGGCCGGGCGTTCGCCGAAGGCTGGCATGTCGGGCATTGCAGGCATGGCCGGGCGTTCGCCGAAGGCTGGCATGTCGGGCATCGCAGGCATGGCCGGGCGTTCGCCGAAGGCTGGCATGTCAGGTATCGCAGGCATGGCCGGGGTCTCGCCGAAGGCTGGCATGTCGGGCATTGCAGGGCGTTCGCCGCGGTCAGCCGCCTGTTCGGCCCACTGTTCGGCCATTTGGCGCTGATTGTCCAGCATTTGCTGTATGGCCTTTGCCTGTTGCTCAGCCATCGCTTGCTGGTGCTCGAAAAAGGCTTGGTGCCATGCGGTAACCGCCTGATGCTGCTCGTCGGTTGCCGCGGGAATCGCATAACCCATATAACCAGGTGGATAGTTCCAGTAAGCGGAAGCAGACATGGTAACAACGGCTAACGCGGCAGCGGAGGATCTAAGGATGAGTTTGTTCATGGAGCACACCTGCAGGATGTGGATAAAATTCAATGGTATTTGGATGGTATCTGGACAATTGCTATGCGTCGCCGCAGGCCGTCGACCAGCTCTGCTGGCGGCCTCGGACCTTGCGTCATTTTTTGTACAATGGCGCTGGCGACAGAGGAATCGAATCTGGGCATCCGTGTCGACCAAAATGCAGTATATAAGAAAATAATGAAACAGCAACAGCAATAGACGAATGCGCTCCTTGCAAGCCAAAGATCTACCTAATGTCATCAGCACATTGCGGCTGATCGCAGTTGTGCCGGTGATCTATGTGCTGGCATCAGGACAGTATGGCTGGGCGCTATCATTATTTGTCCTAGCTGGCTTGACTGATGGTATCGACGGTTTTCTGGCCAAGCACTATGGTTGGCAGACTACCCTAGGAGGTATTCTCGATCCTCTGGCCGACAAGGCGTTGTTGATCAGCTGCTATCTGGTGCTGGGGGCAATGGGGCTGATTCCGCTGTGGCTGACGCTTGCGGTGATATTTCGTGATCTGGTGATCGTTTGCGGCGGTGTGCTCTATCACTATTTGATAGAGGATGTGGAGGCATCGCCGAGCCTTCTCAGCAAGCTGAATACGGTGGTGCAAATCGTGCTAGTGGTGGTTGTCATCGCAGATGCCGGACCGTTGCCGCTGCCGCCGCCGCTGATCGACGCGCTGATCTGGATGTGTCTTGTCACCACGCTCCTCAGCGGTCTGATGTATGTGGTCGTTTGGGGGGCAAGAGCGCTGCGTAAGGGGCCGCGGCGCGACTCCTGAACCTCGGTAGACCTGTATGTACCTGTCTTCGAAAAGCACTAGTGCCTCGGTGCAGATGTTCCAAGACAGTCTCCGGTCGTTGTCGTTGTCGTTGTCGTTGTCATAATCGTCTTAGCCGAATGCTCGATAACGACTACGATTACGACAACGACAACGACAACGAACCACCTCGGGATTTCTGTACCGCTCCACTAGCGTTTTGATAAGTCATATCAAAACAATCGGTTTAGGCCATCCAATGCGGCCACACGATAGGCCTCTGCCATGGTGGGATAGTTGAAGGTCGTTTCGGCAAAGTACTGAATTGTGTTCGCTCCGCCTGGCTGCGACATGATAGCTCTTGTTGATTTCGATTTGGCCGCGACTGTTGGGTTCTATGCCGATCTGTTCCAGGCCCATTTCTTCGGTATTGCCGCTGCGACCGTTGGCCCAGAGCAACACGTCGGTCTTGAGTTTTTTGCCGGAATGGCAATGCAGTATGACGCCGTTTTCCGGCATTTCCACCTGGTCGTAGGTTTCATTGTGGCGGATGACCACACCCTGTTCGCGCAGGTGATAGCTTAGAGCATCGGTGATCTCGTTATCGAGGAAGGACAACAATCTGTCGCGGGTGTCTACTAGGTTCACCTTGACGTCCAGATAGCTCATGATGGATGCGTACTCGCAACCGATGACCCCGGCGCCATAGATGGTCATGCTGCGTGGGGTATGCTGGAGTTTCAGCACCGAGTCGCTGTCGAGTATGCAAGGATGCGAGAAATCAACGTCAGGCGGGTGATAGGGGCGAGAACCGGTGGCGATGACGAAATGCTGCGCCTCGAGTCGGTCTGCGGCGCCGTCCGCGCGCACCACTTCCACGTGGTTGGCATCGATGAAATGTGCGCGTCCGTAGATCACTTCTGCCCGATTGCGCTGATAAAAACGGTAGCGCGTGCGGACCTGATCGTCGATGACCGAGTCTGCTGCCCGCAGCAGATCGGGAAATTGCACATCCACTTGCTCCAGCGTGTGATGAAACAGCGGGTTGCGCCGATAATCGGACAGCATCTGTATCGAATGGCGCAAGGTCTTACTTGGAATGGTGCCCCAGTGGGTGCATCCGCCACCCACCTGGCTGTAGGTCTCAATCACCGCGACACGCCGACCGGCCTTGGCAAGCTTCATCGCGGCTCCCTCACCGGCAGGTCCGGCACCGATGACAATGCAGTCGAACGAGCGTACTACCATGATCTTTCAACGTCTTTTGGAAGAGTAAAGGATAAAAGACTAGCACAGCTCTGGCATGCTTGATGGACTTGCTCCGGTCAACCCATCACCCTCCTACAGTGATTTTCTACAATACCAGCATGAGCGTCAGCGGGATGACCGCCAGGCTTGCCATGTTTCCCCAGATCACAATGGCCGCGACCACCTCGGGCTGTTGCCGGTAGCGTTCGGCGAACATGTAGTTCAGCACCGCCGGTGGCAATACGGCAAACAGAGTCAGCAAGGCGGGCAGATTTCCGTCCAGCGGCAACAGCCAGAGCAGCGGCAATACCAACAGCAATCCGCTGACGGGGCGCAACAGCGCGCCGATCAGTCCTGCGCGCCAGTGGGTCAGGTCCGCGTCGGTGAGACGTGCGCCCAGGGCGAACAGCATCAGCGGAATCGCGATCTGGCCCAACAGATGGATGCCTTCGGCGACGGCCGACGGCGGCCGAAAACCTGTCAGAGAGGCTGCGATGCCGAGTAGACAGGCCAGGATCAGCGGCATGCGCAGCATGCCGATGAGTCGGGCTCCAGGGTCGAGAATACGCACGCCAAGGGTAAAGTGCAGCAGGTTCTCGACCATAAAGAGCACCACTGCTGCCGGCAATGCGGATTCACCAAAGGCCAATACCGCGAGCGGTAAGCCCATATTGCCTGAGTTTAGAAACATCATCGGTGGCACCAGGGTGCGCGGTTCGATGCGCAGTGGCCGGCTCGCGGCCCAGGCGATCAGTCCGGAGCCCAACAGGATGAGGCTGCCGGCAAACGCCAGGTCCAGGTATTCGGTCAGCCGAAAGTCCTTGGCCGACAGCACGTCGAACAGCAGTGCCGGGGTAAAGACATCAAGGTTCAATCGGTTGGCGGCACTCAGGTCCGGCGCATGCCGGCGGGCGTAGAGAAAACCCACCAGCACGATGCCATAGACAGGTAATACGATGTTGATGATCTGATTTGCCAACGGGCCGACCTTTGTTGTGGATAGTGTTGCGCTGTTATAGCGCCGCTCAGCGTCGATGCCCGTGTATGCCAGCGTGTTGATCGTCAACGCACAGGGCGGCGGGCAATTGGTCGGCCGTTCGCGGTATCATTTCGCGCTTTACGCGAAGCTTTGGAGAATAGATCGGTGGCAAGCTACAAGACCAATGAATTTAAAGGTGGACTCAAAATACTGCTGGACGGCGATCCATACAGCATTGTCGAGAATGAGTTTGTCAAGCCCGGCAAGGGGCAGGCGTTCAATCGGGTCAAGGTCAAGAATCTAAAGACCGGCCGCGTGGTCGAGCGTACCTTCAAGTCCGGCGACTCGGTGGACGCGGCTGACGTGATGGAAACCGACCTGCAATATCTCTACAACGATGGCGAACTCTGGCACTTCATGGACCAGGAAAGCTTTGAGCAGATGACCGCGGATGAAACTGCCATGGGCGAGGCTGCGAAATGGATCAAGGAGCAGGATATCTGCTCCGTGACGCTCTACAACGGCCAGCCGCTCAGTGTGGAAGCGCCAAATTTCGTCGTTCTCAAGATCACTGATACCGATCCCGGGCTGAAGGGAGACACCTCCAGCGGCGGTGGTAAACCTGCCACGCTGGAGACCGGAGCGGTGGTTAGTGTGCCACTTTTTGTGCAAATCGACGAGTTGATCAAGGTTGATACCCGCACTGGTAATTATGTCTCCCGTGCCAAGGAGGAATGAGCACGCCCCCGATCAACCGGCACCTTGACCAATACTGGCGCCCAAGTGCGACATTTGAAGCGCTTGCCGCGCGAGCGCGCATGCTGGCGCGCATTCGCGCTTTTTTTGCCGAGCGTGAGGTGTTGGAGGTGGAGACGCCAATCCTGTCTCGGCATGCCACGACCGATCCGGCCTTGGAGAGCCTGTGCGTCGATTCCAGCCCGATGCTCGGTCGGCGTTGGCTGCAAACCTCCCCTGAATTCCCGATGAAGCGCCTGCTGGCAGCAGGTAGCGGACCGATCTATCAGATCTGTAAAGTGTTTCGCGACCAGGAGCGCGGAGCGCGACATCATCCGGAGTTCACCCTACTGGAATGGTATCGGCCTGGTTGGACGATGCATCAGTTGATAGCCGAGATTGCCGAATTGGTGCGCGCTGTTCTCAAGCCTGCTCCGATCCAGCTCGAGCATGTGCGTTATCGCGATTTGTTTCTGTCGCGGCTGGAGATCGATCCTTGGTCAGCATCCTTGGTAGCGCTTCGCGAGGCGGCGATCCGGTTGCAGATTCCAGGGGCCGCGGAGCTGGATCTGGACGGCGATGGCTGGCTGGATCTGCTGTTGTCGCACTGTCTGGAGGCAGACCTTGGGCGCGAGTGCATGACCTTTGTCTATGACTATCCGCCGAGTCAGGCCGCGCTGGCTCGCATTCGCGATAGTCCATTTCCGGTTGCAGAACGCTTTGAACTCTATATCGAGGGCATGGAGCTTGCCAATGGCTTTCAGGAATTGACCGATGCCGTCGAACAACGGCGGCGATTCGATCGAGAACGTCAGACCAGGCGTCGGCAATCACGAGCGGATCTGCCCATGGACGTTGCGTTTTTGGATGCGCTTGCAGCGGGCATGCCGGAATCTGCTGGCGTTGCACTGGGTCTTGATCGCCTGCTGATGATCGATCAGGGGGCAACTCATATCGATCAGGTGCTTGCCTTCCCGACGGGACGGGCTTGAGATGGTTTTTGCTGACTCCTCTGCTGACACCGATACGTTCTGCGCTAACAAACTGTCCATTGTTTCCTGACTTTGGTCGTACAGGGCAACTCCCGGAAAAATAGGCGATGTCCAGAGCGACTTGGCACGTTACCTTCTGCATGTTCAGCCCGGATGGATTTGGCTCAGGTTCGAAGGGCTGTCGCGATTTCCTGCGTCTTTGGCGCGGCGTTGAGCCGCGCCAAAGACGAGCCGGCTGGAAAGCCGGCGGTCCCAGTGAGCCGTGCCAAAGCTAGCCTCTACTCTTAGATCTTGCAAATGCCATCAAGATGCACGCACGCTGTCGAGCAAATCCATCAATTCCTCCGACAGTTCGCCAGCGTCATCGAATAAGGCGACTTCAATATGTTCGTTCGCTCTCGAAATGGCTTGACCATATTGATCCGCCTGGATCGGCGGCGTTGCTTCGCGGCATTCGAGCACGACATGTGCCTCGGCCATTAGAATCTCGACAATACGACAGTCGCGGCCATAAAAACTGCAATTCTGCCCGATCAATTGCCGCAATCGTTGGATAAAAATATCGGCATCGTTCATGGGATTTCTCGAGATTGAGGATTGAATCGGTTCCGGGCCTGTTGGATCGAGTGCAACCTGGCCGCGTGAACCCGGTCACGGATAACCAGTCTAATGGTTCGGGCGAGATCCGCTAGCCGTTTCTTTCGCATTCAGGGGCGCGTTCAGCATGGTCAACTGCCTGGTAATCGGCATTCCCAGCCCTAAGAAGCGCTTTCGATAGCTTATGTAGATAGGTGCAACTCGCCCAGCGCGCCCTGGAGCGAGTTTCACAATCTTGCCAACAGCGATGTTCATACTGCTTGGGCGCTGCCTGCGTAGAAGGCTCAGCTGTTTGCCCAGGATGAAGTTGCATTCTTTGCAGACAGTACCCGATAAACGTCGAGTGTTTTGTGCCCTGATGCCATGTCTTTTCGATTTCGATCCCGATCCCAATTCTGATCCCAGTTGTGGTCCCAGTTGTAATCAAGTAACGTCGAGCGGGTTGCTCCCATTACAGATGCGCGCGAAAAAAGTATGCAGCCTATAAAAAAATGCCCCGCGAGGTCGCGGGGCAATTCACCACTGAGGAGGTCAGAGGACGGAAGCAGCAGAGAGGAAGATTCCGCCTCGATATTTTCTAAGCAGACATCATGCCAAGTAAGTGGGAGTCTGAATTTCATGCGCATTGTTCTGTCGATCTTCGAGTATGTCGGTAGGGAGAGATGCTGCGCGTGGTTCACCACGGTTCGTTCCAGCGGGTCATGGTGCCTGATATGCACTAATGGGGTGCGATCTTGGGCGAAAGCCAACTTTCGGGTGGGGTTTTGGCGGATAGGGTCTTGGCAGACAGGATTTTGGCGCACAGGATTTGTAATCCTGCTCTTCGTCTGGTTCGCCAGCCCGAATCTGGCCGCACAAACGCAACTCCAACAAACAGCTCGAGGTTGGCTGCAATTGGACAGGGATCAGGCGACCTACCGTGAACGCGTCGCGCCGTTGAATCTGCGCCAAAAGCGCCAGCTGGAGACCATCGAACGATCTCAGCGCAATCAATTACGTGCATTACAACAAGATCAACAGCGCCAGATCCAAAGTGACCGCAGGCGCCGGCGACGGACTCCTGAAAGCGATATTCCTCGCCGCAATGTCATGCAGCAACAGCGCCGAGCGCTCGAGCGCAAGCGCTTGCAGATTCGCATGCAACAAGACAGATTATCCTTCGGTCGCTGAGCATCCGTCAGCGAATGGGCATGAGTATGAAGTGACTTTGCCACCGATGGTAGAATTGTGCATGCAACACATCAGTCAATAGGTTCGAGGCAACGATGAACGACGGCAAGCGCATTCGAGTGCTTTTTGTATGTATGGGTAATATTTGTCGCTCGCCGACGGCTCATGGGGTGTTTCGGAAACTGGTCGAGGAGGCCGGTCTTGACGATCGTATCGAGATCGACTCTGCCGGAACTCATGCCTATCACGATGGAGAGCCGCCGGACCAGCGGGCACAGGAGACCGCGCGAAATCGCGGCGTTTTATTGCACGATCTGCGGGCGCGCCGAGCGCGGGCCGAGGATTTCGAGAGATTCGACTATATCCTGGCCATGGATCAGGACAATTATCACAGCCTGTCGGCGATCTGTCCGGAGGGGCGTGGTCTGGAGCGGCGTCTGTTATTGTTGATGGATTTTGCGCCTCACATGCGCACGCGCGAAGTGCCTGATCCCTATTATGGCGGAGCCAGTGGCTTCGAGACAGTCTATGATATGGTCGAGGCGGCGGCCCAGGGGCTGCTCGAAGACCTGCGTCGGCGGCATTTCTAATTCCATTTCCGGCAATCGCCGTGAATGCTGCAGGTCATTCTCGCTCAGCGCATCTCGTGGGCAGCCGATTAAGGCGATTTCTGTCGAGAAACACACCACCTGGCTTGTCTTCTCGTCCGGCATTGACGTTGCGGCAATCCGCCCATAGGGCGACCATGGGCGGGTTGCCGCTTCGCGAAGGCAAACCGGTTCATGGATGCTTAGTCGGTGTCGGGATCCGTGTCAAGGTCAACATGAGGGATTGGTATCGAGCTGGCTGCTTTGATCGATGAGCGGATTCGATTCCGATTCCGATAGCGACCCCGACACCGATGAGGCTTCCCCAGTGCGTTCGATGAAGCAATCCAAGACCCGGAATCGGTTTGGCATCAAAACTCAGGACATTTCGACAGCCTAGCACCCCTCCGGCAATCGCCTAAATTGTCCCTGTCTGGGCCTTTTCCCCAACGTATAGACTCGCGTAATCACCGATGATCCGATAGTGTTCGAGATCGCTGAGTAAATCCCGGCGCAGATGCAGTTCGCCGTCATGCGGGTGGATGCCGATGCGCAGCAGGCCGCTGCTTTTGGCCCAGCGGCGGTTGATGGCATTGAATCCGCGCAACACCGGCACCCGCGGCAGTGCATCGGCCTCATAGCCCAACAATGCCATGCGCGTCATTCGGCGCCCATCGGCGTCGAGAATGCCGGTGAAGGTCTCGTAAAGCCGAAATGGACAGGTCTCGGCCAACCGCTCGATGGAGATCGGCCCAAGTGCCCAGGCGGGTGGGACATAAAGATAGGGCGCATTCAGTCCGTTGTCTCCGAACCAGGCATGGCAGCGGTTGATCAGTTCGATAATTGCGTTGGCATCCAGCGCCAGATGTTCGGCGACCCGTCGGGAAAGCAGCAGCCCATGCAGCCAGTGGTATGGGTTGCGGAAACGCTCGATGTGGTGCAGCCAGCCATGTCCGGCAAGGATATGTCCGGCTTGCTCCAGCACTTTTAGTTCCCTCGTTGCGGCCTGGCTCCAGCCTCTGCCGGGCACCACCAACAGCGTCAGCGGTTGGCTGGCCGTGCGCTCGAGCAGGCGCAGCAAGCGCCGCACGGCCGGCATGGTCGAGGGCATCAGATCATGGATCGAGACCAACGCCGTTGGCAACCCGGGCGTTGCCGTCTCAATGTGGGAAGTCATTCAGTCCCCTGGTTTCGCCTTCTGCGAGCACGCTGATCCAGTGACGAAGATTGCGCTCGTTGATGTCGCGGGCTGCGTCGCGGGCAATACTGACCTTGCGCTCGAGAATGGCTTTGTCGAGGGCAAGCAGTCGTCGCAGGGCATCGGATAGGTTCTCGTCTTCGCGCATCTGAAACAGGCCGCGCTTGAGCAGGTTCCAACTCAGGATGCCACATTGCGAGGAGACCACCACCAGACGTCCCCGAGCCATCGCCTCCAGGGCAATGGTGCCGAAGGATTCGATCGTGGACGGCAGCACCAGCGCGTCGACGCTGTCGATCAGCGGTAAGATGCGCGGTCGCTTGACCCACCCGATGTATTGCAGATTCGCCAAATGTTCGGCCTTGGCGGTCAACCAGTCACGCAACGGTCCGTCACCAGCGACCAGAAAGTGCATTTCAGGTAGAGCCTCAGCGGCTTCAACCACGGCGCCCAGGTTTTTCTCCGGCGCCAGTCGGCCGGCAAACAAGACACGTTTGACGGAGGCTCCTAGAGGAGTTACCGGTTGTGCTAGAAAATCGCGTGGGATCGAGGTTCCCATCAGGCCGACATTGGCGGCTCCAATGGTGCGGGCAATAGCGACCATTTGCTCGGAGTTGGCGAGCACCAGATCGCTTTCGTGAAACAGCTTCCGATTACAGGCATTAAGGTAGGTTTGCGCAACAAAACCGCGCAGACGCCAGTCCTCGTTCAGCGCCGCGAGGCGTTCGAAATGGGTGTGAAAGCCGATCACCAGGCGTGCGCCGTGGCGTCGCGCCAGGTGCATGCCAAGCATGCCGAACGGGCCGGGTGTGGGCACGATCACCGTGTTCGGGGAGAGTCTTGCGAAGCGACGGGCAATCAGAGACAGTGACGGCAGCAGACATTTTTGCGTCGGATCTCCAGGCAAAGGCAAGGCAAGACCGCCATACCACTTGCCAGCCCGATAGCGCGGCGAGATCAGGTCGACCCGGCCGCCGAGCGCTTTTAGGTGTTCTGCGAGATCTCGATAGTAGGCGCCGACGCCATTGCGCTCGGGTGCGGCATCGGAAACGATGGCGACACGCAGCTTGGATGCATCCAGAGGCGATCCTGAGGTAAATCCCGCTGTGTCGTCATGACCTTGCCGTGGGGGCGGGGAATTCAGCATGACATGACATCCTTTGCATGGGGCAGTGCGGTTTTTGCCAGGCAGGAACGTCTGTAGGTTTCGGCGAAGCGCGTTTCGATTTGCTCTGGATTCAGACCGAACTGTTCCAGCGAATACTGGTGCTGGCTGCGATAGTTGCGAGCAGCTGTCGTCTCTTGTTCGAGCGTTTGCAGGAAGGACTCGGTCAGCTCTGATCCGAAGCGTCGATAAGTGGCTATCAGCGTCGTTGCCAGTTCATTTTTGAGTTGCGGGAGGGTAACGATGACGCAGCGATCCGCGGGCTGGGTGTGAGCGAGGGCGTCCAGGTTGCGATAATAAAATGCAAGTTGGTCCAATAGACGATCTTGGATGATCGGGTTATCCGAGGGTATGCCGAAAAAATCCAATCCGGATGCAATGGAGCTCAGTTGCGAGGGCAGGGTTTGCATAGGGTCGCGTAGGCAAACCAGAAAGCGGGCATCGGGAAAGCGCTGCGCCAGACTGCCGGCCAAGGGCGCAAACGCGGCGTTTTTCGAGAGCAGCCTTTTCTGCTCGCCATGCACATAAAGATGTTTTTTCAGGCATCCCTGGTAGAAATCCAGAATGCGTCGGCGCTCGGCTGCCGATAATTCCTGGTCGAAACGACCGATGCGCCAGAGATAGTCTGTGTTGGGGAAGGGCAGCGCGAGAATAAAGCAGGACAAGATCGGCATCAGGGCGAAGTAGTCCTCTTCCGGCGTTGTCAGGCTCATGGCGTGGACATCCTCCAGGGATGCAAACGCGCGACGTTCAATCCAACGCATCAATCTGGCGCCAGGAGCACCGATGAGCGCGTCGATGCGCGCCAAAGCCAACCAGAAACGACGCTCGCTGACGGAGAGAGCGAACAGACATTCCCAGGCCGAGAAGGTAGTGTATTGTTGGTCTTTGGCCAGGATTTCATGCAACCTAGTGGTTCCACTGCGTGGTACGCCAAGCACGAATAACGGCTCTCGAATTTCGACTCGGCGCCAACCCCTGAAAAGCAGGTCGTCGAGCAAGAAACCAAGCCAATGGATGCCCTGAACCATTGCGAACAAAGGCAGGAAGCCAAGCATCACCAGCACCCGCCGCATGCGTACGGGTGCAACGCCATCCGGCGACTGGGTCAGGGCGGTAAACGCCATTTGGGCAAGGCGCTTAATGCTGATCGGGAAGAGGTCAAACATCGGCTTCCGCGTTGGCTTTGGTTGAGCGGGGAGATCGTTCGGGAGACGTCGGCCGGTGGTCCGTCACCCGAGACACCATCCGGGGCATGGTACCTCAGTGTCGCCGTAAACCGAAGTCCGGCGGTCGGCATTCGTAGACATGACCTTGGTGTGTTCCAACGATGCCAGTCGCCGCCTGGCTGCTTGGCAGTCCGCGCCGGCAATCCTACTTGGCGGGGTCGTTGTCTCAGGCGATGTCCATCGACTCTTAATAGACCTCACTGACTGATTCTTTACGCCCTTCTCTCGAGGGAAAGCTACAATCGAGTGCAGCGGTGCGGATGTCCCGCTACCGTTTCTGACGACTGCAAACGGTCTCGCGACCTCCGCAGCGGAGCACCAGCGTCATCTGGCAGGTCGTCGGTGCACAACGATTGCGCTAGGCGAATGCTGTCGAGAAATAGACCACCTGGCTTGTCTTCTCGTCCGACATCGACGTTGCTGCTGCGCGAAGACGAACGAGAATCCGGCGCCAATTGGTCTGTTTCTCTGCGGCAATCGCCTTAGCCGTTTGCAGACTCGCTGTCGATCTTTCCGGGCCTTTGTGGGTCGGTTGTCGGCTGCGGCTCGCTCGCTGTATCGGTGGTGGATGGTTGTTCGCTGGTTGGCGTGGTCGATTTCATGTTGTCCGGTGGCGGTTGGGTCGCTTTTGGTGTCGTTAAGTCGAATCCGAAATGCGCATGCTCGGGAACCGATTCCTGAAGCGGTGTTGGCGCGTCCTGGGTGGATGTTGCTGAGATCTGATCAGGGGTCCCATCAGAGGCTTGATCCACAACGCTTTGCGGTTTGGCGAAGTGCTCCGGTTTGGCAATGCTAGCAGGTTCGGCAATGCCGGTTTTCGGGCGTGTTTCTGGCGTTGACTGTACTTGTTCTTGCTGCGTCTCAGGCAATGCGGCCGACGCTGCATATGTGTGGGGCTGCGGTTGCGATTCCTGCTCCAGACTTTGGTCGGTGGATGAACTGCTAGGTGCTGAATGTTCTGCCGCAGAGGCAGGTAGCGGCGTCTGATGATGCTCGCCGTGCTCGGCCTCGGGCGGCGCCTGTGCATCCATCGGCTGTTGCTCGGTCTGGGCAGCATGCGCTGGCAGCAGCCTCTCCACTGCCGGTTCTGCGCCGGGTTTGCTCGCAGGTTGGTTTGCTTCGGCCATGCCATTGCCTGCTGCCGGGGAGATCTGCTCCACGGCCTGCTGGATAGGTTCTGGGTCTTTGGCTGGTTCGTGCGTACTGGGCGTTTTCTTGTCTCCGGAATGTGTTGCCTGCACGCCATGTTCTCCTTGGGTTGCGACTTCCTGATTGCCATGTTCCGCGGACTGTTGGCTGCTGCCGCTACCCCGGCGGCGGCGACCGCCGCGACGGCGGCGGCTTGATCGCGGGCGATTGGGTGCAGCGTCGCTGTCATCATTGCCATGAGATTCGCCATTCGCCGCCACCGCCACGCCTTGGCTATTGCCGGTCGTCGCCGGTGGTTCCCGCGTCGAGCCCTGCGTCGATACTTCTGCACCGGACGCTGTCGTCGCTTCAGCCTGTTTCGGCCCTTCCTGGTTGGATCGGCTCGTGCGTCGACGACCCGATAATGGCGCATTCGAAGAGGTTTGATCATCGCTGACGGCGTTTGGCTCCATCACCTCTGGTTGTTTCTGATCCAGCATCAGCGCAGCGCTGTCGGAGCCATTTGTTTCCTGCTCTCCGCTTAAGGTCGTATCGTCCAGTGCTTGCTCAGATGCAGCCTTTGCGATCCGGCCGCGTTGTTGCGCGGAAGTCTGGATCTCTTCAGGCGTATCGGAGCGGGTTTGGGCATCTGCATTGCCGCGGCGACCTCGGCCGCGACCACCTTTGCGGACATTACGCTGGCCGTCTTCGGGTTGCTGCGCTCTGCGGTTGGAACGGGCTTGCCTGCCGCCTTCACCCTGCTGGTTGAGCGAAGCATCGCCACTGGCATCATTACCACTGCGGGCGCGGGAGCGCTGCTGAGGCTGATTGCGGGGCTCTTGATCGTCGGGTTCTTGCCAGCCTGGCCGGTGTTGGCGGCCCTGTGCACCTGAATGTTGTTGCGTGCTGTCCGCGTTTGTGTCAGTTTGAGCGCCGTATTCGTCTGCTGGCGCTTGCTGTCCCGACAGGTCGTCCTCGGAGGCAAACAACGTGGTCCAGATCCGTTTGAGCATGCTCTCGTTGCGCTTGCCCTGTTCGCTGGCATTCGGCGATCCAGCCTGTCGACCGCGTGCATGCTCGGGCTCGTGACGGCTTGGCGCTGGTGCGCTCGGCGTCACGCTCTTGACCGCCGGCATCTCGGGGCGTGTCGGCGCTTGATCACGGGCAAAAGGGTCCGGGTCTGCATCCGGCTGCATCGTTTGCATGTAGCTCGGTTCTTCATCCGCGAGGCGGTCGGCTTCCTGTAAGCGGATACGCTCGATACTGTACTCCGGGGTCTCCATGTGCTTGTTCGGCAGCAGAATCACCTCGACGCGATGCCGCTGTTCGATTTCCATAACAGCAGCGCGCTTTTCGTTGAGCAGGAAGGTTGCCACTTCGACTGGCAGTTGCGCGATCAGGCGCACGCTGCTGTCTTTCATCGCATCTTCTTCCAGGATACGCAACACCGACAGCGCCAGTGATTCGACGCTACGGATGCTGCCTTGTCCCTTACAGCGTGGACAGACAATTTGGCTGGAGTCGCCCAGCGATGGCCGCAGACGTTGACGCGACATTTCCAACAGGCCAAAACGCGAGATGCGTGCAATCTGTACCCGAGCACGATCCTGTTTCAGTGCGTCGCGCAGCCGATTTTCCACTTCGCGTTGGTTTTTTGCTGGCGTCATGTCGATGAAGTCGATGACGAACAGACCACCGAGGTCGCGCAGGCGCAATTGGCGCGCGAGTTCATCGGCCGCCTCGAGGTTGGTATTGAGTGCGGTCTCCTCGATGTCGGCACCCTTGGTGGCGCGTGCTGAATTGATGTCGATGGAGGTCAATGCTTCGGTATGATCGATGACCAGCGAGCCGCCGGAAGGTAGACGCACCTCGCGTTGAAATGCCGATTCAATCTGGCTCTCGATCTGATAACGCGTAAAAAGTGGTACTTCGTCCTGATAAAGGCGCAATTTTTTCAGGTTGCTCGGCATGACCTGGCGCACAAACTCCTCGGCGCGCCGATACATCTCCTGGCTGTCGATGACGATCTCGCCGATGTCCGCGCGCAGATGATCGCGCATGGAGCGGATGATGATGTCGCTTTCTTGATAGATCAGAAAGGGCGCTTTGCGTTCTTCGGCAGAGGCTTTGATGGCGTCCCAGAGCTGCAGCAGATAGTCCAGATCCCATTGCAGTTCCTCGGCATTCTTGCCGACGCCGGCAGTGCGCACGATCAGCCCCATATCCTCTGGAATGCCGAGCTGGCTCAGAGCCTCGCGCAGATCGGCGCGGTCAGCGCCCTCAATGCGTCGAGACACACCGCCAGCGCGCGGGTTGTTAGGCATCAACACCAAATAGCGACCGGCAAGAGAAATGAAGGTGGTCAAGGCTGCACCCTTGGTGCCGCGTTCCTCCTTATCGATCTGCACCATCACCTGCTGGCCTTCTTTCATCAATTCTCTGATGTTGATTTTAGAGCCTGGTTTGATCTCCTGGCGAAAGTAACCGCGGGAGATTTCCTTCAGCGGCAGGAAACCATGGCGATCGGCGCCGTAGTCGATGAAGGCTGCTTCTAGGCTGGGTTCGACACGCGTAATCAGGCCCTTGTAAATATTCGCCTTTTTTTGCTCTCGGCCCGGACTTTCGATATCCAGATTGAACAATTGTTGTCCGTCGACGATCGCAACCCGCAGCTCTTCAGGCTGGGTTGCGTTGATCAGCATTCTTTTCATAAAAAACCGTGTCTCGTAGGATGGCGCGTGGCGCAGATCCCCTGGCCCGCCGGCCCGCCGGCCCGCGTTATGGTGGCCTTGGGTCGCGCATGCATGCGGTCGGCTTTGTTTGCCGCCGCGCTCGCCGGGCACCGCATGGATCAGCAGATCGTCGCCGATTCCCACATGGATGGTCGGCTCTTCGGGTCCAGGCATCTGTCGAGCACGCGCCAGTATTCAAAATGCACGTCCGCCTGAGGTTGGCACAGGAGCGGAGCGTGCGTAAGTCAGACCGGCGACCAGGTCGCCGATCAAGTAAAATCATTGACTGCATCCAGCAATGAGGCTGGATGTCCGGGCGGCTCTGAATCCTCTCGGTGCAACAGGGCAACGATTGGTTCACACTCGCCATAAGCATGTAGAATGCCGGACGTCGGGCAGGCGTCTTGTCGCATCGGAGATTCGGGAGGTGTGCGATTGTCTGAACTTTATCATCGATTCCGGCAATGTCCGCGGAGCGGTTAGGCAGAGATCCCTGGATGGGCTGCAATGCGGGTTGGTCTGCGCACATCGGCGCACTCGACCAAGTTCATTACTCCACACGTATTCTGGTAGGCCTGTTCCACTCAGTCAGCCGTATCCGATGCGTCTTGCTGGGTCTATGCTGCTGGGTCTATCCTAATTTGGATTCGTATTACTGGGTCCGTCTTAACAGGTTCTGCTTGACTGGATCCACTTCTATCGGCACACATATCATGTCTCCGCGGTCATTCGTTACCGCGACAACGCAGCGTAAGGCTCGGATGTTAACAAGGTTTACTGGTCCCAGCAATTGAGTATGGAGACAAACAACCGTGGCAGTGATGCATCGACAGTCGGATTCGGGAGCAAGGTCGAGATCGTAGCGATCCCGGCTTCATTGGCCGGGCAGCGCATCGATAATTTCCTGATCACGCATCTCAAGGGCGTACCAAGGAGTTTGATCTATAAGTTGCTGCGACGTGGTGAGGTGCGCGTCAACAAAGGCCGTGTGAAGCCAGCCCACCGGCTCTCGGAGGGCGATCTCGTGCGTCTGCCGCCGGTGCGCCGCGGCGAGGAGGCAGCGCCCGCGCCGCCGCCCATCGGCATGCTCCGCGATCTGTCCGAGGCAATTTTATACGAGGATGAGCGCTTATTGGTGCTGAACAAACCGTCCGGGATCGCCGTGCATGGCGGCAGCGGCATCAGCGCTGGCATCATTGAGGTTCTACGCGCCAGCCGACCCGACGGCGAGCTGGAATTAGTCCACCGGCTGGACCGCGATACTTCCGGATGCCTGCTGATCAGTAAGCGGCGCGCTGCATTACGCTCACTGCATCAACAGATGCGAGACGGCATGATCGACAAGCGTTATCAGACGCTGCTGGCCGGTGCTTTGCCACAGCGCGTGATACAGGTCGATTTGCCATTGCGAAAGAATCAGTTGCGTGGCGGCGAACGCATGGTGCAGATAGATCGAACTGATGGCAAGCCCGCACGTACTTTTTTTCGCCAGGTCGCCCGTTATTCCAACGCGACGCTGGCAGACGTAAAACTCTACAGCGGTCGTACACATCAAATCCGCGTGCATGCCGCGAGTTTGGGCGCACCAGTCGCTGGCGACGATAAGTATGGCGATCTGGCGGCCAATCAGGGGTTTCGGAAGCTAGGTTTAAAGCGCTTGTTTTTACACGCGATTGCTCTTACTTTTTCGCCTCGCGAAGGCATGGCTGAAATCTGTGTGGAAGCACCGTTACCACCGAGTCTCATGGCCTTTCTCCGTCGGCTTGAGGATACCTGATGAAGTACCAACTGCTCGTGTTCGATTGGGATGGAACCTTGGTGGATTCCGCTGCCAGAATCATCGCCAGTCTCAGCGCTGCTTTTAATGACGTCGGTGTTGAAGCACCGACAGTGAAACAATGCCGTGATGTCATCGGCCTCGGCCTTGAACAGGCCCTGTTACGTTTGTCCCCGTACACGTCGGTAGACGTGCGCAAAACCCTGATGCAACGCTACCGGCATCACTATCTGGAAGCAAACGATACGCCGACACCGCTGTTCGCAGGCGTAGCCGATGTCGTTGCCGGGCTGCACGCCGATGGATATCTGATGGCAATTGCCACCGGCAAGAGCCGGCGAGGCCTGCATGCAGAACTGCCGGCAAGTGGTCTTGAGCAATGCTTCCATGCAACGCGCTGTGCGGATGATGCGCCGTCCAAACCTCATCCGCAAATGCTCACAGAATTAATGGATGAACTTGGAGTCAGTGCCGCGCACAGTCTAATGATCGGAGATACCGAATACGATCTGCAGATGGCTGGCAATGCGGGAGTCGATGCCGTTGCGGTCAGCTGCGGGGCTCACGAGTCGGAGCGCTTGCTGGCATTGAATCCCCTGATTTGTTTAGGGGGCGTTCACGCGTTGCCGGATTGGCTCGCCGAGCAGACGACTGGTTGATGCCTTCCGATCGCCGATCCAACCCAATGGCCTTGTGGTCCCATGAGCTATCGGTTCGATAACCCACGGCACCATCACCGTATTCTCTATTCACTGTCCAGTTGGAACAGTCTCTACTATGAATCTCAAATTCTGGGCGCAGCCCGAGAGCGACATGCCCGCCGTCGATGACCCCGGCTGGGAGCGAGCTTTAATCAACAAGATGGCCGTCGAATTTTTGCGCGAGCAACGGCGGAGCCGGCGCTGGGGGATCATCTTCAAGGTCGGTATCCTGTTGTATTTACTCCTGCTGGCCGGCGTCTACTTCATAGGCGGCTTGAGCGATTCGATCGGTAGCGGCGGCAAACATACCGCATTGGTCGAGTTGGAGGGCGCCATCGCCCCAGGCGCCGATGCAAGCGCTGATCAGCTTGTCGGTGGATTGCGAAAAGCATTCGAGGCAGACCAGTCCGAGGGCGTTATTTTACGCATCAACAGCCCTGGCGGCAGCCCGGTGCAGTCCGGTTATGTCAGCGACGAGATCCACCGACTCCGGGAAAAATATCCCGACAAGCCAATCTATGCTGTAGCCAGCGACATCTGTGCATCGGGCGCCTACTATATCGCTGCTGCCACCGACAAGATTTATGTCAACAAGGCGACATTGATCGGTTCCATCGGTGTACGACTCGACAGCTTCGGCTTTCAGCGAGCGATGGAAGATCTGGGAATCCAGCGCCGATTGCTGACCGCCGGTGAGCACAAGGCCATCCTTGATCCTTTCTCGCCGCAGAGGGAGTTCGACAAAGTTTTTTTACAGGGATTGCTCGACGACCTACATGAACAATTCATTACCGCCGTCAAAGACGGGCGCGGGGAACGCCTGAAAGGCGGAGACGAGCTGTTCAGCGGCCTGTTCTGGACCGGCGAGCAGAGTGTCGAGCTTGGTCTCAGCGATGACATCGGCAGCAGCAGTTTTGTGGCTCGCGAGGTCATTGGTGCCGAGGACATCGTCATCTACAGCCAGAAGCAGGATCTGCTCGAGCGCATCAGCGACCGGATCGGTGCTTCGTTGGCTGCCGCTCTGACGCAATTGGTCGGCATGCATGGCACCATCCGATACTAAGGCCGATACTAAGGCCGATACTAAGGCCGATACTAAGGCCGATACTAAGGCCGGTATTAAGGCGATTTCTGTCGAGGAATAGACCACCTGGCATATCTTCTCGCCCGGCCTCGACGGCGCGGCAACCTACCCATAGAGCGACCATGGGCGGACTCCCACTGCGCGAAGGCGAACGAGAATCCGACGCCAGTTGGTAGGTTTTCTCCGGCAATCGCCTAATCCGTCAATACGTCGATCCCCAGACTGGCCAACATATCGATCAATCGAATCAATGGTAATCCGATGAGCGCATTCGGATCATCTCCCTCGAGCCTTTTGAACAGCGTGATGCCAAGACCCTCGGATTGAAAACTGCCGGCACAGCCGAAGGGTTGTTCGCGATCGACATAAGCTTCGATCTGCTGACGGGTCAACGTTCGGAAATGTACCTTGTAAGGCTCGCAATGGATTTGCATCCGATCGCTGGCCGCATCAAGCAGACACAGACCGGTGCGAAACAGTACGGTTCGCCCAGAGGACTGCTCCAATTGCCGAATCGCACATTCGCGATTACCGGGCTTACCGAGTAGACTACCGCCAATGCTTGCGACCTGATCAGAGCCGATGATCAGGGCGTCGGGGTAATCCGCTGCGACTGCGCGCGCCTTGGCTTCGGCGAGTCGTAGGACCAATGCCTGAGCCGACTCTGCGGCGAATGGTTGTTCCTCGACATTCGGTGATGCCACACCGAATGCAAGGCCCAGGCGCTGGAGTAGTTCGCGCCGGAATGGCGAGGTGGATGCGAGGATCAATCGTCTGGAAGGCATGGAAGCAGGGAATTTGGTTCTGCAAGTTGTTATGGCTGTCTCTGCCGAACAGTTGTTTCTGCTGAACAAACGTTCAGCGGACCCAATCGATCAAATAAAGCAGCGGATCTTCAATGTCGCTCTCGCTGTGCACGCGACCGTGAACGCTGTGGCCGGCCCGCTGGACGCTACTAGGGTCTCCGGTCAACAGCGGATGCCAGCTCGGCAGTGGGCGGCCCTCGGCAAGCCGCCGGTAGGCGCAGGTCTCCGGCAGCCAGGTGGGCTCGCGCAGGTTGCTCGGGGACAAGCGGATACAATCGGTAACGCGTTCCAGGCGATTCGCATAATCGGCACAGCAATGACGATCTTGATCGAGCAGACGGCAGGCAACGCTTGTGTAATGCATGAGTCCGCTGTCCTCATCCTGATATTTATTCAGGCAGCATTTACCGCAGCCGTCACAAAGCGCCTCCCATTGCTGGTCAGACATCTGCGCCAGGGATACGCTTTGCCAGAAGGGGCGTTGTCGATCATCGGTGAGTGGCATTGGCTGTCTCGCGGCTGCTCGCGGGAGACCGCAGTATATACTGCACAGCAGCACACAACGAAGTCCGAGCAGCAAGATTTTATTTTTCCACTCATGGTCCGTACCGGAGATGCCCATGGTGACCACAAGTTGGATAGACCTGACCGAAGCCGGAAGGAGCATTATCAATACAAAGCTGGGTCGGATTGGCCTTTGCTGGCACGCCAATCAGGTGACGGCGATTGAATTGGACCCTCAAATCGATCCCCAGTCCGACTCAGCACCCAATCGCACCCACCACCCGGCATGGCATCCCCTTGCAACCTACGCTTCAGCCAGGCTGGCGGCCCGATCCGCGCCGGACTGGCTGCTGCAGCAAATCCATGCCTATTGTCGCCAACCAGACTTCCGTTTCTGTTTGCCGATGGCGCCCGCTGGTACCGATTTCCAGCGCCGGGTATGGCGTCTGATTGCGACCATCCCGGCGGGCTATACCCGCACCTACGCAGAACTTGCAAGCGAGCTGGGTACTTCGCCCCGGGCTGTCGGCGGTGCCTGTCGGGCCAACCCTTATCCACTGCTGGTGCCATGCCATCGGGTCGTGGCAGTGCATGGACTTGGCGGTTTCAGCGGTGCTTCCGGGGGGCGTCTGCTCGCCTTTAAACGCCGGCTGCTGACACATGAAGGCGCAGGAGTGGTCATGTGAATCAGGAGTCCGACAACGCCATGATCGATGTCTTTACCAATGCGCTCTGGTTAGAACGTGGTTTGAGTCAGAATACCCTATCCGCCTATCGCTCGGACCTGAGATCGTTTATGCATTGGCTCTTCGCAGAGCGTGGACGCCGACTCGGTGAAGCCCAGCGCAGCGATTTGTTGGACTACCTGGCGCTGCTCGCCCGCAGCGGACGCAAGCCGAGATCCTCGGCCCGCATGCTGTCCTGCTTGCGGCAGTTTTACCGACATCTGTTACGCCAAGGCAGCATCAGCGAAGACCCGAGCAGCCGTATCGATCCTCCCAAGCTGGGCCGGCCACTTCCGAAAACGCTGACTGAGACCGAGGTTGACGCACTGCTGAATGCGCCGGACACCGATGATGCTCGCGGCCATCGTGATCGCACCATGCTTGAACTCCTGTATGCAAGCGGTTTGCGAGTGACCGAATTGGTCACATTGCGACCGCAGGCGGTGAGCCTGAACCAGGGTATTGTGCGTATCAGCGGCAAGGGCGGTAAGGAGCGTTTGGTTCCGTTAGGTGAGGAGGCAACCGCTTGGCTGGCGGAATACAGCAATGGCCCCAGGGCCGTCATACTGGGTGTGCGCAGCAGCCGCTTTTTGTTTCCAACCGCGCGCAGCGATTGCATGACGCGCCAGGCATTCTGGCAGTTGATCAAACGCTACGCGCTGGAGGCAGGCATCAGCAAGCCCTTGTCGCCGCACACCCTGAGGCATGCATTTGCGACCCATCTCCTGAATCACGGTGCCGATCTGCGTGTGGTACAAATGCTGCTCGGCCACAGCGATTTGTCCACCACTCAGATCTATACCCACGTGGCGCGGGAGCGGCTGAAGCAATTGCATGCGCGCCATCACCCGCGGGCATGAAGCGATGTCCCATGCGGGGCTTCTATGTCCCGGATGTATGGGCGTCAGGAATCAGGTGCGGCCGCGCCAAACGCATCGCAGTGTAGATTTTCACGCATGGTTATACTATCGTGCAGTTCTTTGTTGATCAGACAAGCAGTAACGGAGACCTCGATGCCCTCGTTTGATGTCGTCTCTGAAAGCGACATGCAAGAAGTTCGAAATGCGGTGGATCAAGCCAACCGCGAAATCGGAACCAGGTTCGATTTCAAGGGCGTGGACGCGAGTTTTGAACTCGCCAGCGCAGACATCCTGTTGCGGGCGGAGCAGGAGTTCCAGCTTCAGCAGATGATGGATATTTTGCGCCAAAAGCTGGTCAAGCGAGGCATCGATCTTGCCGCTTTAGATCCTGATGAGCCTGTCACCACCCTGAATGCGGCGAGCCAACGCATCGGCCTGAAACAGGGTATCGACAGCGACACGGCCAAACGCATGATCAAGTCGCTGAAGGCATCCAAGCTGAAGGTGCAGTCCCAGATCCAAGGCGATCAGCTGCGCATCACCGGCAAGAAGCGCGACGATCTGCAGCAGGCCATTGCACACCTGAAGTCGAGCGACTGGGAGCGGCCGCTTCAATTCCAAAATTTTCGAGATTGATCCTGGGGAAGTTCATATGACTAAATTGTTTGGCATCCTGGCAGCCGCTGGCGCCGTCATTGCGCTGTCCAGCGGCCCTGCGATGGCGGATGCAGCGGCCGACATCCGAGCGGCGCTGGCAAAGGTATTGCCGGAATACAAACCCACCAGCGTACAGCCAACCGCGATAGAAGGTCTCTACCAAGTGGAGATCGGCCCGCAGGTGATGTTTGTGACCGAGGACGGGCGGTACCTGATCGATGGTGCCATCGTCGACCTCAATACCCGCAAAGATATTTCCAAGGCCGCACGCTCAGAAGCACGTTCGCGCGCTGTTAACAGCATCGGCGAAGACAACATGGTTGTATTCGATGCGCCAAACGGCAAACACACCGTCACGGTTTTCACTGACATCGACTGCGGCTATTGTCGCAAGTTGCATCAACAAATCGATGGCTATGCCGATGAGGGCATCAACGTCCACTATTTGTTCTATCCACGAAGTGGTGTCGACAGTCCATCTTATGATAAGGCAGTCAATGTCTGGTGCGCTGAGGATCGGCAGCAGGCACTAACAGATGCCAAAAGCGGTATCAAAGTTCCCAAAGGCGCGTGCGTCAATCCAGTCAAGAAGCATATGGAACTCGGTAAACTGATGGGTATTCGTGGAACTCCGGCCATCGTACTGGAGGATGGTGAACTGGTGCCAGGTTATGTCGAGCCGAAAAGGCTCGCCAATTTGCTCGACAAAGCACCGCAAGACTGATTGCTATCCGCAGCAACTTCTGGGTTGTTCCTGAACCATGATTGAGTAACGATTCAGAAACGACTTGTGCACTTGCTATAATCCGGCGGCCTCGCAGGGATGCGCGTCATAGCCATGCTGGATCACTTTTTTCAACGCCCCTATATCGAGTCTAGTGCCTTCCATGTCGTAGTGTTCCGCATAGCGACTCGGAGACAATTCGATTGCACCCCCGCTGCCATCCGCGAAGCCCCAGAAGTAGACTTGCTGGTCCTGCCAGAAGCGCTCGATCCCTGTGCGGGTAAAGACTCGATCCTGTGTAAGTAGCGGTTCATGAATAACCTACTACAACGCTATCCAGACATCGGCGGAGTGCAATCGGGGTCGGGGTCGCTATCGGAATCGGAATCGAGAGAGAAAACGCCCTATGCCATTCGGTCATGAGAAGCTCGACGTCTAGCGTACGGCCATCGAGTCTGTCGGCTGGGCCTAGCGCGACTGCGAGCATGTGAAAGAACAGCGTAACAAAAGGCACTGCTCGATCGTAGTGTGGCCATGCTCACGAAGCTTGGACAGCGTGGCTACGCGGTCAGCGAGGAGCTTGGCGGATAGCGGGTTGGTCAGTTCGATACCGACGTTGATACCGATACCGATACCGGTACCGAATGAGTCGGCAGGCGACACCCAAGCCAAAAACCTGTTTAGCTTGTTTCTGCACCATCACTAAGATGGATATAGGCGTAAGGAGAAAACCGCACCCCTTTTTCTGGATGGATGAACTGTGCAAGCGCATGACCATCCTGCCGCTTGAATGCTGCAAGGACTTGCTGAGCTGTTTGTATCAGCGTCGTATCGGCCGAGGCCTCCAAGTTCGAATAAACCACCCACAGCGAATGTGCGCGACCTGTGGATAAACCTGTGCAGATTTAGCCTAAGCCGCTGAACGGATAGACCAAGTCATCACATTGGCCAGAAACTGACCACTGATGCTAAGTGTTTGAATTTTCGCCCTGAGCCAGGTCAGATTCATTTCACGACTAACCCGCAACCCGTTATCCCCAGCCATTGTGCAATACCTGTGCATAAGTCTGGTGGCAATTGATCTAAGTCACTGAGTAGAAGACGCAACGCCTCAGATCGGCTAAAGATTGACCGGGGCTGCAACCCGTCCAGCATTCCCTGATCCGGATCGGGATGGAAAGCGAAAAGACATGCCATCAGGGCATGAGAAACTTGACGTCTACTGGGTTCTGCCCGCAAAGAATGTGACTCTTCAACGCGGAGATGTCGTCGATCATCGAACGAAAGCGGGACCGTCAGGCTGAGCTCAAAGACGCCCGGCATCGATTTGCCCGCGTGAACCCGCTGGTAGGCGAAGGCCGTGAGGGTGGCGACGTCGTGGGTGAGCAGGACTCGCTGATGCTCGGGGGCCCACTCGAGAACGCTTGGGTCATCGGCGCCCGAGAGACCGACATCCTGGACGCGAACCAAATCGATGCCGGACTCGCGGAGCCGGACGCCTCGAACGATGTTATTGTTGAAGTTCTCATCGGCGAGCAAGCGGATCACGCCGAGTCCTGCCCGGTTTGACGGGCCATCAGACGCGCGCGTATGCCGGTAGGATCGAAGAGCCGCTCGTTCGCCTGCCGGACCTCTGCCGAACGCTGTTCTCGTGTCCGGAGGTAGTCATTCACCTCGGCGGTGCGTGCCAGGTAATAGGCGATGATGGCGTAAACCTCGCCGAGGGTGAGCGCTGGATAGTGTTCGGCGATCTCCTCGGCGGTCGCCCCCGCCCCGTCACGAAAGGCGCTGACAACGCTATCGAGCGTCACGCGCGAACTTCCCACGCGAAAGACACCAGAAGCATCCGCTGGCAAGGGCGGTGTTTCGGCGGCGACCACCATGGTCATGTCGATTCTCCAGTGCGTTGATCAGGGTGCTGGTGCCGGCTCATTAGCCACCGCCAGATACCGATAGAACGTGGCCCGCGAGATGTCCAACGTCTCTCAGATCTGCTCCACGCTTAACGCATCTTCCTGGCCAAGATTCACGTAACCCATTGATCTAAATAAGAAAGGTAATCCCATGGCTTTGCCGGGGTGACAGTAGCAGTTTGACATTTCCGGGAGTCCATCGGAGACACTCTGTTCGTGAGCCGCCAAGCACACGACTGTGGAGAGTCCCGATGGACAAGATTGCCAGCCTAAGCCACTCCAAATGGGAGTGCAACTATCACGTTGTTTTCATTCCGAAATGCCGCCGTCGCGTCCTATATGGTCAGCTTCGGAAGCACCTCGGTGAAGTGTTTCATGACCTTGCTCAGCACAAGGACAGCCGGATCGAGGAAGGCCACCTGATGCCGGACCATATGCACATGCTGATCTCGATTCCGCCGAAACATGCGGTCTCGCAGGTTGTGGGCTACATCAAGGGGAAAAGTGCCATCCATATGGCCCGCGTCTACGGTGAGCGCAAGCGCAATTTCAGCGGGCAGCATTTCTGGGCGCGCGGCTACTTCGTGTCGACGGTTGGGCGAGACGAGGCCACGATCCGGGCCTACATCCAGCACTAGGAACGCGAGGATCAACGCTTCGATCAGCTACGGTTATGGAGCTGACCCGCCGCCTTTAGGCGGCTCATTAACTTGGGGCCGCGTTAGCGTCCCCTTCGCCGCTTTGAGCGGCTCACGAATTCAAAGCCCCCGGCTTTGCCGGGGGATGTTTACTTAGACACCAGTGCTCGCTGTAGCCATTCACGTGAAATTCTGGATTGGAGCGTAAGCCTTTCAGATCAATGGGTTACGTGAATCTTGGCCAGGAAGATGCGCCAAGAGATGTCAGTACGACAAGCTTCGCCGTGACCTAAAGCGCATCTCAGATGCCGAATGGGCCGAGTCCTTGCGCCGCTGCAAGGCGCTGGACAGGGACAAATAGTACAATCGTGCACCGACCGCCGCCTGTAGGAACCTTGCCCTGGAGCCACTGCCGACCCGTCCTTCGAATCAACAACCGACGAGATATCCCCATGATCTGCATCGAATAGAGATCGAGCTCCCCGAAGAGCCGTTGTTCAGCCTCAAGGAGACGCCCGAGCACTTCGCGCAGGAGATAAAGATGCTCGCAGCCGTCAAGCTGTTTGAGCTCGGTCGTCTATCCTCCGGCCGCGCGGCCCAGCTCGCCGGCATCCCGCGTGTCGCCTTTCTAACGCGCTTGGGTGACTACCGGGTGTCCCCCTTCGCGATGACCCCTGAAGAATTGAAAGAGGACACCGAGAACGCCTGACATGGCCACCATCAGCAACACCTCGCCGCTGCTGTACTTGCATCAGACGAGACGACTCGACTTGTTGAGGCGGATCTATGGGCAGGTCAGCGTTGCGCCCGCAGTACTGTCCGAGCTTCAAGCGGGAGCAGCACTGGGTATCTCCGTCCCCAACCTGTCGGATATCGAGTGGCTCACGCCAGAACAGGTGCGCCATCCCCAGCTCATGCCCCTGGTCACCGACCTCGGGCCCGGTGAAACCGAGACCATCGCACTCGGCCTGGAGCATCCCGCCAGCCTGCTGATCCTCGACGACATGCTCGCGCGTCGCATCGCCCGCGCCGCCGGACAGCGGGTGACAGGAACGCTCGGAGTCTTGCTGAAAGTCAAACGCCTGGGGTTGCTGGACAACGTCACCGTAGCTGTCGCTGACTTGCGTTCGGCCGGGATGTGGATAGGTGATGAACGGGCAACAAACATCATCGCCCAGGCGGGGGAAGACCCCCAAGCACAAGAGCCAGACGCCAGCTAGCCGGATCTCGCCATGCCCAGCGACCCGCAATCCAGCGACGACGACCTGCTCCACTTCAACGGCATCGACGGCGACACCGGCGACTACGCCCTGCCGCCGATGCCGCCCGCGGACCTCGCCCGCCTCATCCGCGGCGAGGCTAGGCTTGAGAACCTGAGCGAGCTGTGCGACAAGGAGCGCAACAAGGACCCCAAGCACCTCGGCGTCCGCAAGGGCATCGACCCGAAGAACCTCGCCGAGACCGGCTGGGGCATCGTCTTCCCGCAGGACGCCGACCCCGCCATCCGCGAGGCCCTGAGCCCGCTGCTGGCGCTGCGCGAGCGCCAGGCCGGCGAGCGCTTTCGCATCTATGCGGGTGATGACGGCTATCGAACCGGCGAGACCAAGTCTGCAGGACGGTATTTCAGACGCCGTCGGCGGCAGCCCGGAGTGCCTGGCGGTAGCCCAGGATGGCATCATAAGCAGTGGGCTCATCAAGAAAGCCATGCAATAGCGCCAGGTCCAGCCCCGGCAAGACCTGGCTTGCAGTCACCGGAACATAGCGCTCGTCCTGGAGCTGGTAGGGCTGGATATGCCCCTTGCGCCAATACCAGACCTCGGCAACACCGAGCTTGCGATAGATATCGAGTTTATCGATACGCCCGGAGGTCAAAACCACCTCGATGGCCAGGTGCGGACGCTCGGCGTCAGCATCGCCAAGGATATAGCACTCATCCGCCTCGGCACCGCGCTTTTTCGGCCGCTCCTTCAGCGTCCAGGAGCCCAGCGGGCGGAAGCGGATGCCCTGCTCCAGGCAGTAGGTTTCCACCAGGCAGCCGATCATGGACTTGATGCTCTCATGGGTACGCGACGGGCTCATGATTTCAACCTCGCCTTCCAGATAACTGATCCGCGGTGCTGAATGATCACCGCGCATGCGAAGCAAAGACTCGTAGTCGTCCCAGGAGAGGTCATGCAGGAAGACCATATGGTCCCTGTCGAGGGTATCGGGCTCAATGGCACGTTGGGCTTGAGTGGACATCGGATATCTCCGAAAGTTGAGATCGTTTTGTGGTCGGCTGCGAGGCGGGGGGTCTGACCCGTCATCATACCGGCGCATAGGAAATCCAAGCGCCTCTGCGCTATCTTCCGGGTGCTCGCCGGCACATTGCCATGCACCGCCAGATCCTACAAAAAAGCGCGCATACGCACCACCTCGATCTCCGCCGGATCGCGGTTGCTGCAAAACAGAATAAAGCGGCGCACCCAAGAGGCATATGTCTGCTCGGTGCGTATAGAGGACTTCCGCCTGAATATCTTCGCCACCATCCGCTCCAACACCACCTGGTGTACACATCCCTAACGGATAGCTCTCGTCAACATCGGCAGCCACAATGAAACTGGCGCGGCACGGGATGTCCAGCTTCAAGGCACCTACGCCTATGTCGCTGACGGTCCTGCCGGCCTGTAGGTGCTCGACATCACGGCCCCATCGGCACCTGTTCAAGTGGGGCAGTACAATACGGATGGCTACTCCTATGCTGTAGCTGTGGCAGACAACTATAGATTTTCAGAAAATTATTTTCCAGCGGCTCATCGAAAACCGCCAGCTGTTTGGCAGAGTCGAGGGTTACCACACCTCTACAAACACGCCCAAATCAACAGGGGGTAACTCATGGTATCACTGAGCTGTTCAAAAGCGATCATGGAGGAACTGGAAAAGGAGCTGGTTCGAGTGCACGAGCTGGATAATCTGCCGCTGTACAAGCTGGTCCAAGGGCTGGTGTGGATTGCCGAAGGCAGACCATGGCCGGAGATTGGGAAGTTGTTGGGAGTCAGCGTGAAGACGCTGGAGAACTGGCTGAGACGGTTTATGGTGGAAGGGCTGACGTGGTCGAGGGGTCAGCACGAACGGGGGCGGGGACGCAAGTCGAAACTGACGCCGGAGCAGAAGCGGCAGGTGCGCGACTGGGTGGAGAAAGGACCGCAGGCGAATGGATTCAGCTGCGGGGTATGGAACACGGCGATGATTGCGGAGCTGATCTGGCGACGCTTCGGGGTGAGCGACAACCCAGGCTACCTGAGCAGGTTGCTCGACGCCCGCCGTGCTCGGGCTAGTCTGGATATGTGGCGGTGCTGGGGTGTTTGACGTCTTTTGTGGCTCTTGGCAAGGCGCAATGCTGGGCGATTACATGGCTTGTAGCCCCAGCTACCCCGGCGCGGCAATGTCATCTCTGCCGACGGCCCCAAGCTCATCGATCGAAAGACGTGCACACCAACCCATGCGCTCGGCCCTGGGTAGGAGCCCGCTTGCGGGCGACCGTCGCGATGGCCTCGGGCTCTCCGTCGCCCGCAAGCGGGCTCCTACCGATAGCTACGCGCTAAGTTCGGGGAGGTTACCAGAAACGTTTGATTTTGCACCTGCGGAGGCCGACGCAGACCTTGGCCGCGATCTCCCGGGCCAACGCGGCACTGAAGAAGACAAGCAGTTGCGGGTCGGCGATGGCTTGGCTGGCGGGTTTCCGTCTGCGGCGACGTCGGCTTCGGCAAGACCGAGGTGGGCATGCGGGCTGCCCTTCGTCGCCATCTTGACCACCTGGCTGTCGCCGCGACCGCGCAAGTGCCTAACTCTGCGCGGACGGCGGTCGGTACCGCATGCGCGCTTGCGACAGATATATCAGGTGATACACTCATGTCGACATGCCACGCGAGATCATTATGTCGCCCGACGAGATCCGACAACTACGCAACTCCATGAACCTGACGCAGCGGCAGTTCGCCGCTGCGTTGGGTGTTGCGTTTGTGACGCTGAACCGTTGGGAGAACGGCCAGACGAAGCCGTCCGGTATGGGCTTGGAGAAGCTGCAGTTATCTGCAAAACAGGCCGTCCTCGGCGTTGAGGCGCGGTCGGCGCTGGTCGCGGCGGGTGCCGGGTGCCGTTGCGCCGGATGCCGGGGGCCAGGAAGGCCTGGACTTCCTTGGCGACGCGAACGTGGTGCGGGTGCTCGTCGAAGGCGAGCGGCTCTCGTTCGGGCATCAGTCGAACCCGGCCTTTGCGACCGAGATCAGCCGGATCGACCCGCTGCCTCATCAGAGGATCGCCGTGTACGAGCGCATGCTGCCGCAACCGCGGCTGCGCTTCCTGCTCGCCGACGACGCGGGCGCCGGCAAGACCATCATGACCGGACTGTACGTGCGTGAGGGCTTGACCCGGCGCACGCTGCGCCGAGTGCTCGTCGTGGCGCCAGCGGGGCTGGTGGGCAACTGGCAGCGCGAGCTAAGACAGTTGTTCCGTCTTGGCTTCACCATCGTCACCAGTGCGGACGCCAAAGAACGCAACCCCTTCATAGGCGAGGGCAGCGATCTCGTTGTGGTCAGCATCGACAGCCTGCGTGGGCCACGCCTGTTCGCGGCACTCGGCGACCCGAAGGTCCAACCCTACGACCTCGTGGTGTTCGACGAAGCGCACAAGCTCGCGTGCCACCGCGACCCGGACGGCAAGATTCGCGCGACCGAGCGTTACCGGCTCGCCGAGGCCATCGCCGGCGTGCGCGAGCTACCCGACGAATATCGCCTTCCCTGGTCCACCCACCATCTGCTGCTGCTGACGGCGACCCCGCACATGGGCAAGCCGTACCCCTACTACGCGCTGTGGCGGCTGCTGGAGCCCGACATGCTCAGCACGCAGACGGCGTTCGAGCAGTTTCCGCCGGAGGCCCGCGAGCGCTGCTTCATTCGGCGCGTGAAGGAAGAGATGCTGACCCTGTCCGGTGATCCGCTCTATCCGCAGCGGCTATGCGACACGCACAGCTACGCGCTGAACCAGAGCGCGGTCAGCGAGCAGGCGCTGTACGACCGCACCACGGCCTACATCAAGCACTATTACAACCTGGCGCGCATGTGGAACCGCCAGGCCGCCCGGTTCGCCGTGATGATCTTCCAGCGGCGGCTCGCGAGCAGTACCTGGGCGCTGTTGTGCTCGTTGCGCAAGCGCAAGGCGAAGCTCGATATCGCCGTCGATTCGCTGCGCACCAGCCTCGTCAGCGAAGAGGAATGGTTCAAGCGCCAGAAGGCACTCCAGCAGAAGGTCGCGAAGGGCAGAATCGTCGACGTGCTGGCCGAGCAGACCGCGGACGAAGAGGGCACCGTGCATGGCCAGGAGGCACACGAGGCCAACGAGGACGCGGTGCTCGGCACCTTCCTCGCCACCAACCTGGCGGAGCTGCTGACCGAGCGCGAGGAGCTGCGCGAAGTACTCGCCCTCGCCGAAGCGGTGCACGCGCAGGGTCATGACTCCAAATTCGAGCGGCTTCGCGAGCTGCTGTCCGCCCCGGAGTACCGCGACCAGAAGGTCATCATCTACACCGAGCACAAGGACACGGTCGACTTCCTCGTGCGCAGTCTCGAAGGCCTCGGCTTTGCCGGCCAGGTCGCCAGCGTCCATGGCGGCATGAACTTCATGGAGCGCGACGCCCAGGTCGAGCGCTTCCGTGCCCCGCACGACAAAGACGGCGGCGCGCGCTTCTTCGTCGGTACCGACGCCGCCGCGGAAGGCATCAACCTCCAGTTCTGCTGGATTCTCATCAACTACGACGTGCCCTGGAACCCGGCCCGGTTGGAGCAGCGCATGGGGCGCATCCACCGCTACGGCCAGAGGCGCGACCGCGTCGCCATCATCAACCTGGTGGCCAGCGCCACGCGCGAAGGCCGCGTCATCAAGACCCTGCTGGACAAGCTGGAGGAGATCCGCAAGGCGCTGCGCTCCGACAAGGTTTTCGACGTGGTCGGCCGGGTATTCGAGGACCTGTCGCTGTCCGACTACATCCGCCGCGCGGTCGATTCCGACGCCGCCGCCGACAAGGAGGCGCTGGCGCTGGCCGGCAGGCTCACGGCCGAGCAGATCGAGGCGATCGATGCGCGCGAGCAGGCCATCTACGGCCGCGGCGGCGAGGTCGCCCCGGCGCTGGCGCACCTGCGCGAGGCCATGGCCATCGAGGAGCACCGCCGGCTGCTGCCGGGCTACGTGCGGCGCTACCTGGAACAGGCCGCGCCGGTGATCGGCGTCGACCTGGTGGGCGACCTCAGCGACGGCTTCCTGCTCCGCCCGCGCCGCCGCGGCGTGCTGGAACGCCTGCTGCCGGCCCTGGAAGACTATCCGGCGCTCGCCCAGCAGCGCTTCACCGTCTATCCGCCCGCCGACGAGCGCGACGCCGTCTACCTGCACCCGGGCGAGCCCGTCTTCGAGCAGTTGTCGGCGCTGGCGCGCGAGCAAGCGCGCGCCGCCGGCAGGCAGGGAGCGATCTTCACCGATCCCGGCAGCGACGCGCCCTACCTGTTCCACGTGGCACGGCTGTCCGTCGTGCGCGCGGCCGACCCCGCCTTGCCCGGTCTCGGGCGGCCCGAAGACCTGGAGCAGCGCCTGGTCGGCATCAAGCAGTTCGCCGACAACCGCTGCGAGGAGGCGCCAGTGGAGCAGCTCTTGTTGCTCGAGGCCGGCGGCAAGCCGGCCCCCGGCAGCGTCGCCTTCCTGGCGCAAAGCGAGACCTGGCGCCTGGCCGTCGCGGAGCGGCTGCGCGAGGACGTGCTCGCGCGCGTGACGGAATTGCGCCGGCTCGCCGCCAGGGAGCACCTGGCGGAGACCGAGGACCAGCTCGGCAAGGCGTTCGACTATCAGGAAATGGAGCTCGCCGGCGCGCGCAACCTCTACCGCAAGAAGGCGCGCGACGGCGACAAGAAGGCGACCGCCGAGGTCGAGCGCATCCGCGAGCAGCAGCAGGCGCTGAAGGAGCGCAGGCAGGCTGCACTGCTGCGCGCCCGCCGCGAGGTGGAGCTGATCGAGCCCGGCGTCGTCGAGATCATCGCCACCGCGCTGGTGCAGCCCTCGCAGCTGCCCGAGGACATCCAGGCTCGCGACCTCGAGGTCGAGCGCATTGCAATGGAGATTGCCATGGCCGTCGAGAAGGCCGAGGGCGCCGACGTGCGCGACGTCTCCACGCCGCCCAAGGCGCGACTCGCCGGCTTGTCCGACTACCCCGGCTTCGATCTTTTCTCCAAGCGGCCCGCCGAGGAGCGCGGCATCGAGGTCAAGGGCCGCGTCGGTACGGGGGCCATCGAGCTGACCGAGAACGAATGGGCGCGCGCGATCAACGAGCGCGAGCGCTATTGGCTGTATGCCGTGTTCGACTGCGGCACGCCGAATCCGCGGCTGTTCCGCGTCCAGGACCCTTTCGGCAAGCTCGTGGCGAAGGCGACGAGCGGGGTGATGATTGGCTTCAGCCAAGTCGTCCAGGCCGCCACTGCGGACTAGCCGCGCGCACCGACAACGACCCATAGAGGCAGCGTGCATGCTGAATCGAATCCGAATCCAAGGCTACAAGTCGCTCCGCGACGTCGAAGTGCGGCTCAAGCCGCTGTCCGTGCTGTTCGGGCCGAACGCAGCGGGCAAGAGCAATTTTCTTGATGCACTGCAATTGCTGTCGAGGATCGTCTCCAGCCGGACACTGAAGGAGGCCTTCGAGCCGCCCTATCGCGGCAAGCCGCTGGAGTCCTTCACATTAGGTGCAGACGGCATCAAGGGACTGCTGGCGCAGGAGTCGCTGTCGTTCTCGATCGAGGTCGATTTCACGCTCTCAGAAGCCATCGTCGAGGCAGTGAACCGACGATTTCTCGAAATCGACAGGTCGATCGTTGCCAACACCGACAAGACCGTCATGGGGGCCATCAACCCCCGATTTGCCGAAGCGCAGAAACTCGGCAATTCCAAGAAAACCCAGGCGGGCGCCGAGTCGGCGCAGGGGTACGTTACCAAGCGCGACCTGCGCTACCGGATCGTGATCGAGATGCTTCCGCGATCAGGAATCCTGCGGGTTGCCGATGAATACCTGGCGGCGCTCGCGAGCAACGGAGAAGCGGCCACCGACGTCAAGCCGTTCGTTTTTGTTGAAGGGGACGCGCTGCGCTATGAGATGGGGTTTCTGTCCGGGGGAAGCCATCGCTCAACGGTGTTTCTGCCCGTTGATCACAGCGCACTTGTGGGAACGCCGGGACCTCTTGGCCCGCACCTGATTGCGGCTCAGATGGAGCTCAGCAGCTGGCTCTTTTTCTACTTCGAGCCCCGCGAACGGATGCGTGCCGCGAATCCGGTCAAAGAGGTCCGGCACATCGGCCTGATGGGCGAGGAGCTGCCGGCCTACCTGAACACCCTGCGCGCCCTGGAGCCGCGGCAGTTCGATACCGTCGAGAAGGCGGTGAGCATGATCCTGCCGCAGGTCGACGGCATCGAGGTCGATGTCAACGACCTGGGCGAGGTCGAGCTGCGGCTGCGCGAGGGCGGCGTCTCGGTGCCGGCGCGGCTGCTGTCGGAAGGGACGCTGCGCATTCTCGGCATGCTGGCACTGATCGGCGCCAAGGAGGCGCCGTCGCTGGTGGGCTTCGAAGAACCCGAAAACGGCATCCACCCGCGGCGCATCGAGCTGATTGCGGAGCTGCTGAAGACCCGGGCGACGATCGGGCTCACCCAATACATTGTCACCACGCACTCGCCGATCCTGCCGGACCTGATGCCTGACGAATCCCTCTACGTGGTGCGCAGGACGGATGCCGGCACCCGGATCGAGCCGCTGGCGTACTGGGGTCCGCTTGGTCGCCGGTCGAATGTCGAGCAGGCCCTCTACGACTCGGAAGCTCACGGCTTGACCGTCTCCGAGCGCCTGCTGCGCGGTGATTTCGATGACTGACACACGACTCATCGAGGTCGCCTTCCCGCTGCGCGAGGCCTCCATCGACTCGGTGCACGAGAAGAACGTCCGCCATGGGAACATCTCGACACTGCACATCTGGCCGGCACGGCGGCCGTTGGCGGCCTGTCGGGCGGCGCTGATCGCAACCTTGCTGCCGGACCCCGGCGATGACGAGGAACGCAAGGCGCTGCCGTTTCCTCGCCATCCATGATCAGAATCTGCAAATGCGTTCCACAAGGATTGCGTTGCCGATATTCGTCCGCCAACCAATGGCAAATCTCTTCCCGAGCCGGTTGTAGCGTATCCGCCTCATCGCGCTGCAGGCTGGCGCGAAGGTGTTTGCACAGCGGCTTGGGGCGAGGTTTGGCGGTCTGTTCCGGGCGTTTTCCATCCGGGGTTCGAAACAGCGACTCCAACACCTCTTCCGGGGTGCGGGGGTTGGGTTCAATGCTATAGGCGGCCCCCAGAATGGCCATCTTTTTCTTGCCACTGTGGCTCTTTGGCGGTTTGCTCTCCATACACGCCGGTTTGTAGGTATCCTGATCATTGGGCTCATCGACCGCCTTCTCTTCGGCGCTTTTGCGCATCACCACCCCTTTACCATCGGCCGTGCCGACGACAAGCTGGGCACCTTGCGCCGGTTCTACTTCCACTTGGTTGTCCCAGTAGGACTCTACCGATTGCCCCAGACTTCGGTTCGTGCGTTCCAGACTATGCACCGAGACCGACAACCCCAGAATGCGTTGCAGAATCTTGTTAACCTCCGTGTAGGGAATCTCCACCGCTAAGGACTGATCCCAATCCTGTAACAGGGAGGAAAACTTGCTCTCGGGCAACTGCAGTCGTACATCCAGCGGAATAGACTCCAGCTTCTGGCCTTCGCGGCTCCCATAGACATAGCGCTCCAACTCGTAGGCACCGAACACCGACTGATAGGCCCGCGCATGCGGTTGCGGGAGCCGTTTTACCACCGCTCCATCTGATCACTCTACCCGCTCTCCCTCGCAGGACCGTCTTTTGCCCAGGAGCGACGATCACCGGCGTGACCGCCGTATGGTCGTACTGGGTCTTGCCATTGGCCAACGTGCGCGTGGAGCACTGCGGGCAGCCAATCGCCTGCGAACAATGGTGTTCGGTGCCGTCGAGTGCCACCAGCAGCCGCTAGCTCTTTCAAGGTGCGTAAAAACAACATTATGAATCAGTCTCTTAGCGTCAAGGGCTCGCAGCATCCGTAGCCGCTTGCCAACTTGTCGGAAGGCAAACACCGCAAAACCATGCGGTTGCGGTCGTACACGTACTAACACTTTGAAAGGGTTGCACTATGGTCTTAAATTTGAAACTGCTGCCGAGTTGGTCAAAAAGGCGCTCGAGGAAAGGATGATTTCGGCGCCGTCTCCAGAAACCGATTCGCATGATCCAACCTCTGCCGACAAGACGACCGTCGTCGATGAGACAAACCCCGGCGCGGCAACACGCGAAGTCATCTCTGCCGACAGCCCCAAGCTCATCGATCGAAAGACGTGCACATCAACCCATGCGCTCGGCCCTGGGTAGGAGCCCGCTCGCGGGCGACCGTCGCGATGGCCTCGGGCTTCTCCGTCGCCCGCAAGCGGGCTCCTACCGGTCCCGGCGCGGCAATGTCATCTCTGCCGACGGCCCCAAGCTCATCGATCGAAAGATGTGCACACCAACCCATGCGCTCGGCCCTGGGTAGGAGCCCGCTTGCGGGCGACCGTCGCGATGGCCTCGGGCCCTCCGTCGCCCGCAAGCGGGCTCCTACCGGTCCCAGCGCGGCAATGTCATCTCTGCCGACAGCACCAAGCTCATCGAGCGAAAGACGTGCAGACCAAAACCCATGCGCTCGGCCCTGGGTAGGAGCCCGCTTGCGGGCGACCGTCGCGATGGCCTCGGGCTCTCCGTCGCCCGCAAGCGGGCTCCTACCGGTCCCGGCGCGGCAATGTCATCTCTGCCGACAGCCCCAAGCTCATCGAGCGAAAGACGTGCACACCAACCATGCGCTCGGCCCTGGGTAGGAGCCCGCTTGCGGGCGACCGTCGCGATGGCCTCGGGCTCTCCGTCGCCCGCAAGCGGGCTCCTACCGGTCCCAGCGCGGCAATGTCATCTCTGCCGACAGCCCCAAGCTCATCGATCGAAAGACGTGCAGACCAAAACCCATGCGCTCGGCCCTGGGTAGGAGCCCGCTTGCGGGCGACCGTCGCGATGGCCTCGGGCTCTCCGTCGCCCGCAAGCGGGCTCCTACCGGTCCCAGCGCGGCAATGTCATCTCTGCCGACAGCCCCAAGCTCATCGAGCGAAAGACGTGCACACCAACCCATGCGCTCGGCCCTGGGTAGGAGCCCGCTTGCGGGCGACCGTCGCGATGGCCTCAGACACTCCGTCGCCCGCAAGCGGGCTCCTACCGGTCCCAGCACGGCAATGTCATCTCTGCCGACGGCCCCAAGCTCATCGATCGAAAGATGTGCACACCAACCCATGCGCTCGGCCCTGGGTAGGAGCCCGCTTGCGGGCGACCGTCGCGATGGCCTCGGGCTCTCCGTCGCCCGCAAGCGGGCTCCTACCGATCCCGGCGCGGCAATGTCATCTCTGCCGACGGCCCCAAGCTCATCGATCGAAAGACGTGCACATTAACCCATACGCTCGGCCCTGGGTAGGAGCCCGCTTGCGGGCGACCGTCGCGATGGCCTCGGGTTCTCCGTCGCCCGCAAGCGGGCTCCTACCGGTCCCAGCGCGGCAATGTCATCTCTGCCGACAGCCCCAAGCTCATCGATCGAAAGACGTGCACACCAACCCATGCGCTCGGCCCTGGGTAGGAGCCCGCTTGCGGGCGACCGTCGCGATGGCCTCGGGCTCTCCGTCGCCCGCAAGCGGGCTCCTACCGGTCCCAGCGCGGCAATGTCATCTCTGCCGACGGCCCCAAGCTCATCGAGCGAAAGACGTGCAGACCAAAACCCATGCGCTCGGCTCTGGGCAGGAGCCCGCTTGCGGGCGACCGTCGCGATGGCCTCGGGCTCTCCGTCGCCCGCAAGCGGGCTCCTACCGGTCCCGGCGCGGCAATGTCATCTCTGCCGACAGCCCCAAGCTCATCGATCGAAAGATGTGCACACCAACCCATGCGCTCGGCCCTGGGTAGGAGCCCGCTTGCGGGCGACCGTCGCGATGGCCTCGGGCTCTCCGTCGCCCGCAAGCGGGCTCCTACCGGTCCCAGCGCGGCAATGTCATCTCTGCCGACAGCCCCAAGCTCATCGATCGAAAGACGTGCACACCAACCCATGCGCTCGGCCCTGGGTAGGAGCCCGCTTGCGGGCGACCGTCGCGATGGCCTCGGGCTCTCCGTCGCCCGCAAGCGGGCTCCTACCGGTCCCGGCGCGGCAATGTCATCTCTGTGCGTCCGCAGAGGCCGTGGCGGGTGTGAATGAAGTGTTGGGGAAGGTGAAGGAGGGCTGGGGGCTGCAGTAGGCGTAGCGCGAAGCAGCCGCTGTTGCATGAGGGTTCGCAGTGGGGTGGGGGGATGAGAATCACCGCAAGAGACATCAGGCATTGGGCAGAGACCCGGAATTGGGCTGCGCAGGGGGACCTACACAACGAGGCCGAGCGCGCCCTGCGCCATTGGGTCATCGCGCGCCGCATCATGATGGGCACGCGCTGCGACGCCGGGTTGCGTACCTTCACCCTGCTCGCCAGCGTTATCGAAACCTGTCGCCAACGCGGACAGCTGCCCTGGACCTATCTGGCCGGCGTCATCGCCGACCGCCGTGCCGGTCGCACGGCAGCTTCTCTGCCGGCTCCGGTTCCGGGTCTCTGAACGGTTATAACCGGAGTACGCGTTCGACCAGGAAGTCAGCTGGTAGACAGCCTGAGCGTCTTTCTTCTTCTATGATCGACTGGTTTCTCAGTCGATCCTTCCTTCTCTGTATCTCATCATGCATTCAGCCGCTTTCCGTTCGGACCAATCTACCGATCACCCTCTGATAGCCGACCCAAAAGGCTTCTCAGTGCTCTTCGACCATGCGTGTTGATAGGTTGCATTGCTAGCGGTCAGTCTTGCATACTGCGGCTTATGCGGTTGAACTTCCTATCCTTATAGTCCTCTCACGTGACATCAAAACTGTCCCTTTCGTTTAAGGCCAGCACTCACGCACCAAAAACAAAAGGGCATATCTGGTTATCATGTTGAGTGACTATAATAACCCGATGACAAACCTTGAGATTTCCCTACCCGATGACGTCGCTCGAGCGGCGCAACAGGCTGGACTGCTCACCCCCGACGCGCTGGAGCAGATGCTGCGCGAGCGTTTGCGCGCACTCCAGCTCGCGCGACTCGATGAGGCGCGCGACCGTCTTGCTCATGCGCCGCTGCCGGCAATGACCGCGGAGGAAATCCAGGCCGAGATCGACAACTACCGAGCCGAACAACGCGTTGCGGCTGGTTCTTGACACCAATACAGCGCTCTCGGGATTGATCTGGCGCGGCCCGCCGGGGATGCTCATCGACGCGGCTCGTAATGGACACATCTGATTGTTCAGCAGCGTCGCATTGCTCGCCGAGCTGCAGGGCGTTATCGAGCGCGACAAGTTTGCCGGGGCGATCGCCAAGCGCGGATTGTCGGTTTCGGACCTCATCGATGGTTATGGGGCATTGGTGGAGATCGTACGACCAGTCAGGCTCCGATCGGCGATCCTGCGCGATCCGGACGACGACATCGTCCTCGCCACGGCGCTTGCCGCCAGCGTCGATGCCATCGTTTCTGGAGACAAAGGCCTGACCGACTTCGGGCGCTTCAGTTCAGGGACGTCCCGATCATCACCGCCTCGCAAGCGCTCTCACTCCTGACTCGCCGACCTTGACCATACGGCGGCGGCGTGACGGATGGGAAATCCAAGCCGCCCTGAGCGTCCAGATTGGCCCGAGGAAGAAGCGTAGCGGGGGTGGGATACGCCGTCAACGCCCGACTGCGGTGCTGACGGACGTCGCGCGCGGTGCGGGCGCGCGCGTTTCCGGGTGCTGGGGTGAGCACCTGCGCCGCAGCGCGCCGCTGAGAGACGAGCGGGGCTCGAAGTCGGACTCGGGCTGTTGGAGGAGGCCCCAGTCCGGCATCGGCTCGGGAGCATCGTCCCAGGCGTGCGGTCCGCATGCGGGCGTGATCGGCGCTGGGCGTGGCGGCTCACCGATGTGAGTGAGGATGCGCTCGACGGGCGCGGCCTCGGTGATGAACGCGATGATGCGCATGTCCGCAGCGCAGTTGGGACAGACCAGGGGCAGCGACTCGAAGAGCCGCTGCCGGCAGCATGACCGAGAGAACGTGTCTCACGAGGCCAGAAGGGGTTGACAGTTTCAGACGCGATCAGGCTGGCAAAGGTTCTGTTCCACGATCCAACAGAGCCAGGTAATCCGAATAAGCGTAGATACGGCCGCGCTGCTTTCCTGTGGTCTCTCGTACGATGCCAAGCTCGGCCAGCTTCTCCAGAGCGCCGCTTGCTGTAGGAAAAGAAGTATTCAGCCCATCGGCCACCGTTTGACATCATCGAGTTCGACCGATGGTGCCTCGTCGTTCTCGTAGAGCAGCAGATCCGACAGCGAGGACTGCGTGCCTTCGATCTGGGACGACAGCAGCGCCTCCTTGCGGACGTACATGTAGAGGAAGAGCGGAGTCGATGGCAGAATCGTCGTCACGCCATCCAGCCGCCCCACGGCGGCAATCGCACGCTCGTAGACGCTCATGAGTTGCGGCAGGTCCAATGTTGGGATTGGCGGCAACGGCGCTGGCACATAGGCACGCACGCGTTCGCCACCTGCGCTTGTTTCTATGAAGGTGCCCAGCCTTTGATTGTGTTCTTCCGTCATCGTCATCGAGCAAAACTTTAATAACCAATGCCCCTTATTAAACCATAGCGCCGAAAACTTGAATAACGGATAGGAAATCCCAGTCGCTCAGGAAATCCAAGCCGCTCTGAGCGTCCAGATTGGCCCGAGGAAGAAGCGTAGCCGCGCACCGCGGCATCCAGCGAGAAGCCGCTCTTCTCCCAGGCGAGCATGTCGCGGACATCGTCCAGCTCGATCAGCCCGCTGCGGGCGAACCAGCGCAGTACCCGGATGCGCAACTGCTCGGCGATCAGGGTGACGGCCTCTGGTGTCAGCTCGGCGACCGGGGAAAAGCACACGGATTGCGGGACAGCACCGGCATCCTCGTCCGGCTCGAAGACCCCGTCGGTGACGCAGCAGTGGTCGTGAACATGGCGCTCGAGGGAGGCACCGAAGCAGTGAATGAAGCTCGCCGCCTCCAGGCGGGCATGCCCGTCAGCGCCGCTGTCTTGGCGCAGATGGGCCTCGATGACGTATTAGGGTGACACTTTACTATTTACACCATTTCTAGTTGTCTTGGGTCATTCTTTTGTGAACGGGGCCGGCCAGGCTTGCCTGGACGTAGCGTTCGGCCAAGTCGTTTCTCGAACTCGCCGAGCGCTTGGTCACCCATCAATGGCTGCCCGGTGGTTTGACCTCCCGTGAGAGCGGCAACCCGTTCAGAATCCTCTGGTATCTCCAAGAATTCCGCGAAATGATCAACTCGATCCGGCAGCGGACGAACAGTCACCAAGCCATCGTCTTGGTGCCGCAGATGTGCTGGCGTGCTGGACCAAGGCCAATCGAAATCGGCAGCGGTCGCAGCTAGTTTCGCTTTCACGGGATTCAAAGCCACGTAGCGGAAAGCCGCCATCAAGTGAGATTCGTCCATTGCCACGCAGCCGAACCGCCCTTGAAACAAATGGCCAGTTAACCGCAATCCTGCGTTGATGTACCCACGCTATCGACGATGCGTTTCGCCGACGGCGCGCGACAGCCCGGTCTCGTCCGCGGTCACGAGAATCAAGTGAACATGGTTCTACATCAGGCAGTAGGACCAGACTTCCACGCCGTTTGATCGACACGCCTGGCCAGCCAATCTCTGTAAAGCATATCGTCGTCGTCCTCCATGAAGATCCGTTGGCGCCTGTTTCCTCGTTGCGTCATAGGGTGCGAGATGCCGGGTACGATGACGCGGGGGAGCCGAGACATGCGCCTAGCATAAGCCGACGGGGAAATGGTGTAAATAGTAAAGTGTCACCGTAATTCCCGTAATTCATGACCGTCCAGCCCAGACCGCGCAGCTGATCCAGCAGCGGACGCTCCACATGGTTGCGCTCATCCAGTCGGAGCGCCTCATCGTTGCGTTTCGGCATGACGCGACTCCTAAGCGCTTGTTTCGGCCAATGTGCCGGCCTCGAACTGTCCCAGGCGCTCCAATGCCAGCTTTATCAGACGCTCGTCGAACAGGCGCCGTTTCCGAAGACCGGCATCGGCCCCGCCCGGCCAACGATCCAAGCCCTGCTGGATAGCGGTGACGGTCGCCGGACAGCCTTCGCGCGCAAGCAACCAATCCACGGTCGCAAGCAGCTCCATGCCGAGCGGCGATTCGAAGCCATCGATGACGGCAACGGTCTCGTCGAACGCCGGACGATACGGCGCCACGTCCGGCCCCTTGAGATAGGTCGCCACGTAGTCGGCCTTGTCCTCGTCGAACCAGATCACGTCCAGCGGACCCGCGTCTGCCAGCCGCTTGTCGCAGCGCAGATAGCTCCCGTCGAGCCCGTCAAGCAGATGCCGAAGCCGATCCGCGTAGGGACCATAGCGATTCGCGCTGAAACGCAGGTTCAACGGATTGTCGAGCCCGTGCCGCTCCAGCGCTCGCTCCAGCAGCCAGGCAAGCTTCTGGATCTCCAGCAGCGAGCACTCGAAGCCGAGCACCCAATAACGTCGAACCAGCTCGGCGATCAGCGCCCGCGCCGGGGTGAGCTTCCTAACGCCGGTACGCTTGGAGACGTTCTGATACTTGGCCGTCGGCTCGAACACGATGATCCGCACGCCTCCCAGATCGCCCAAGGTGCGCTCGATGCGCGGTCGAACGTCCGACCATTCCAGCTTGCCGTTGCCCGCACCCAACGGCGGCACGGCGATGGAGTGCACGTCCTTGTCCTGGATGAACCGACGCAGCTCGGTCAGACCGGACTCGATCCACGTCATCTTGCTCGGATGCCGCCAATGCTTCTTGGTTGCGAAGTTGACGATCCAGCGTGGGCCGAGCATATCGCTTCGTTCAGTGACGAAGAGCGTTCCCGGCTCGAACGCCTGCGCCTTGCAGTGGGCGATATAAGCCTTGTTGTTTTCGGGAAACTGCTCCTTGAACATCAACGCAATGCCCTTGCCCATCACGCCGACCGTGTTGACGGTGTTCACCAACGCCTCGGCGTCGGTCTCCAGCAGATTGCCTTGGGTAAATTCGATCATCAGAAATACCAACCCGTTTTGCGAATGACCTTCAAGTCCAAGCCGTGTTCATCACGAATAACCTTGATGGATTCGACCACCGCATCACAATAGCCGACCACTCCCAGCAATGCCCCTTCGGGCACATGCCCGTGCACCAGCGCCTCCGCCTGGTAGCGGTCAAAACGCTCCGGGTGCTCCGGATCGCGGGCGAACTGGCGCCTCTGCAACCGCTCCCAATCCACCTGCGCCAACTCCTCCAGCCCGTTGAAGTAGCGTGCCGCTTCCAGGTAGGCGTGACGATCGGTAAACACGAAACCCAGACCAAGCTTTGCGACCCGACGCAAGCTCGATACCAGGATGACGATCTCATTGTTCGGCCGGTATGGCACACCCCTGCCGGTAACGATGTTGTAGAGCATGGGCGAGAAGGGCGTGAAGTAGAAAGGCACATAGTCGGCCAAGGTCCCGCCGGGCGCGAGGGGCACCTGACGATGTGTCCGTTTGCCGATCAGATCGCGGTTGCCGATCGGGACGAAGCTTGGGTCCTGAGGTTGCCCGTTCGCACACACCAAGCCGTGCTCCAGAATCCACGGCACGTTATCTCGGTGCGTAATGCGGAAGATCAGCGCCTTGTCGGGGTTCAGCTCCTTGCTGTAGTCGTATCTTTTCACGCCTGTCGTTGGCTCGAGCCCTGAAGCCTAGCCGAACTGCCGCGCAGCGCGGAACAGGTAGCTGTAGGCGCCGGCCGGACTCGGCTCGGCGGCGCCGATGCTGGTCGCCGCAGCTCCGGTCGCGAGTAACGCGCCCCACGGATCGCCTGACCAGGCCGTCCAAACCGCCCCGGCCAAGCTCAAACCGACGGTCGCTGGCCGCTTCCATGCCTGTGTTGCGTGCTGGCGCAGATCAGTGGCGAGGTCCCTCAGCTTCTCCCGACGACCCGCCATCTCCATCCGACGCAAATCCGCATCCATCATGCTGAGATCGTGCACGAAAAGACGCACCTCGTGCGCGTAGTCGCGATGCAATGCCCCGAACTGACGGCGGAAGTCCAGGACCTCGTCGAAAGGCACCGGACCGAGGTCGACGCCAATCTCCTGGAAATCCGCGGTGACCACGTGCCCGGCGGTGGGCACGCTCCGCAACTCCAACAATTCGACCAGGCTGGCGATCATCTCGGGCTGATCGGTCGCCGGTTGTAGCCTTAGTCCTTCACCGGATGCACGGGTGCGCAGGATCTGCGCGACCAGTGTCAGCACCAGCGCTCGGACCTGCTCTTGCAGCGGAAACGAGAATTCGCCGCCGTCCTGTGCGAGCCCTCTGGCCTTCAATGCGCCGTGCAGAGGATGGGCGATCTCTTCGTCGCCTGCGAAAACAAGCCTGGATCGGGAAAACGAGCTGAATGCCGATTCGGACCGGTCGAGATCGTCCAGAGCGTCGGAGTCGATGATGGGCAGCAACGCATCTGCCAACTGCTGGGTCGCCGTGGCGTCCACCTGCTCCTCCGGCACGATGGTTTGCAGGAGACCCTGCTCCATCAGGGGGATCGCGATCTCCGGAAACCTTCGTTCCAGGTCGTTGTGCTCGTGGTTCGGCACGAGCAGCGCCAGGCTGTCGAAGTACAGGAGCATCGTCTTCACCCAGTCCGACGAGCGCCAGAGGTGGCCTGGATAGTAGAACGCGAAGTCCTTCGTCTGGGAATCGGGCTCGCTCATTTTCTTGTTTCCTCCGCGTCAAGCAGCGGTGTTACCGAAACGCTTCCGGTGAGAAGGTCTTGCATTAGTGCATCTTTTTGGCGCTTGAGCTTCGCAAGCTGTTGTGACGTATGGAGGCCTTGTTCATAAGCTCGGCCAAGACTTAGGGTCAACCTCGAATGTCACAGTATTTTAAATTTAAAAACAAAGTCTTACGAAAAAGCCCCACGCACCCGCTCGTCAATTGGTCGGAGTTATGAACAAGGCCCGTATGGGATAGGAAATCCAAGCCGCCCTGAGCGTCCAGATTGGCCCGAGGAAGAAGCGTAGCGGGGGTGGGATACGCCGTCAACGCCCGACTGCGGTGCTGACGGACGTCGCGCGCGGTGCGGGCGCGCGCGTTTCCGGGTGCTGGGGTGAGCACCTGCGCCGCAGCGCGCCGCTGAGAGACGAGCGGGGCTGCACCGTTTCCTGCGGGACAGAGACGGCGGCTACCACGCAATGCGCTGATCCCAATCTCAAAAGGGGCTCGAAGTCGGACTCAGGCTGTTGGCGGAGGTCCCAGTCCGGCATCGGCTCGGGAGCATCGTCCCAGGCGGGCGGTCCGCGTGCGGGCATGGCAAAAACGGCATTGCGACTACGAAGCCCCAGCCATGCGCCGGGGTTTTAGTTTGTAGTCCGATGTATCTTGTTGGCCGGTTGCGGCTGTACGCCTCGACGCGCAGCCTGGTGTCAAAATATTTTGCACTCCCGCGCTGACGGCGTCCCTCCCGACGTCTGCTTATAGCCGTCATTAGACATGCCGGGCAGGTTCCATCCGCCCATGGAGCACTCCCACGATCTCGATCAAACCAGGCGGATCGCCCTGGGCTCGAAAGTAGATCACGTGGCTCTGCTGCGGGTAGCTGTAGAGAGCCCCTCGGTGATGTCCGGACGAGGTTTCCACAGCTGAGGGTTGTTGCACAGCCAGTCGAAGCGGCTCAACAGGACATCGATGTACCGATCGGCCTGTTCGAGGTTCCATTGTTCGGCGGAGTAGACCCAGATTTCGGCGAGATCCGCCTCCGCCCGGACAGAAAGCCGATAAATCACTTCTTCGCGAGTCGCTCGCGGCCAGCGGCCTTGATCCGCTCGGCGAGCTTCGGCAACTCGTCAGCCTCGTAATCGGTGTGGGCACCGCGCTCGAGGTCCGCGAGCCCCGCGTTGATCTCCGCATGGAGCTGCCGAAGCTTTATGTCGTTCAGCTCGTCATACTCTTCCTTCAATTACGGTGACAGTTTACCAAATGCACTAAATAGTGCCTGAAAGAGAAGTTCCCGCGGCAGGGGCAGTTCTCACATTGTTGCACATGCTACGAAGCGAGACCTGACTCCGGCGCCCCTCTAAGTCAGCTATGGTAATGAGGGACAGGGCTTCCTGGCGGCGCTGCATGATCGACGCGTGTACCGGGCGCGAAAGCTCGGCCTGTGCCATTGAAATCATCCCTCTGCGATTTGTCGACAACAAAGCCGCTTGACGTAGACCCGACAGGCACCTTCAGCGCGTCTATTTCAATGGTACAGGCCGCAAAAATTCTCTCTCGTAAAGTTCCTTTCCCACCCGCTAAACTGTCGAGCAATGGCAATCGCGCTTTTTCCTTTCAAGTATCCCACGATGCTTGACACAGCATACTTCGGCGGGATACTCAGGCACATGTGCACATGATCCGCACGCAAATGACCTTCTTCAATCTCGATCTCCTTGTAACCCGCCAGTTCGTGGAAAATTGCGCCAAGACAGTGCCGAAGAGAGCCGTAGATCACCTTCTTACGGCGTTTGGGAATGAACACAACGTGATATTTGCAGTCCCATGTCGTGCGCGACAGACTTTTGTACTCTCTTATGGTCGGATTTCCTCGGTTGTTGAAGGAACCGTGGAGAATTCATCCGACCGTAGTAACGGTCAAACCCATCAGAGTCCCCCGGCGTAGCCGGGGGTTTACCTCGATTAATTATCCGCGTGATGAAGAAATGACGCACCAACGCCGGCGTCGATTGAGCCTCTATCCGCTCATTCCGAGATATTATTTACTCAAGAGTGCCGAGTTTCCGCTATTAAAATCAAAAGGGCAAGAGTTATCCTGGAATCGCTTCCAAACCAACTGTCGGCGCGATCGAAACGCGCCGTTAAGGCCGAGTCAGGGCTAAGCGGCGGCGCCAAGTAGATGAGATTGATCCAGATCGAGCCTTTCGATGATGAATTTCGCCAGAATAGACCCCTGGCTCCAATCCAGGAGAAATTCCGGTAGGCTGTGGCGTAACACCAGGGTAACCACGCGTTCGGATGGTGCCAGACCAGGGCTGATTGTGCGTAACCAGGAGGCATAAGGATTGCCAAACCAGCCGCGGATGGCATGTTGCCAGATACTGAGCCAACCCCTGGGCAATGCACCAGCCCTTTCAAGGTGTAGTGGCCCCATCAAGCAATTTGGCTGTTGAGACGTGTGGATGCTTGGGGTCATAGACGGGTTTGGGCTTTGACTTTTTCGGCCCGCGCTTGTTTTTTCGAAACTTGGCAAGGTTCACTTTGGCGGCTAACTGTTGCAGGATTCTAAGGAACTGTTCATCGCTCATCTGCTGAAAAACATGCCATTGATCATCGGCGATCGCGATCATCATGCCATAGTAGGTGCGCATCAGATGGCCCGCCAAATAATAGCCGGACACCGCGGTGGCAACCGTCTGTTCCCCATGCTCAGCGCGCAGGGCGGCTTTCACCAACGCCAAGACATTGTAGGCAAGCAGTGCAACGCAGAACCCGAATAATGCCGCCTTCGGGTAGCCGAGCGCATTGATCTCTGTGTGTAGGTGCGCCTCCAACTCTTGGAAGGCTGTCTCGATGGTCCAGCGCTTTTGGTAGATCCAGGCAATCTGTTTGGCAGGGGCGGCCGTTTTTGGCAGGTTCGTCAGCAAGGTCAATTCCTTGTCGCCATCGCGCGTCGTTTGTCGTGGCCGTAGTTGTGCTCGAAGCGATAGCCCTTGGTTTTGAGTGTATTGTTGTTTTCGTTCTCGATCTTCCAGTGGCTGCGCCCCGCGGCGACGATCGCGACGACGTTGTCCCAAGTGACGGGCACGGAGCTGGCCCAAGCATTGCGGTAGAGCACGTTGCCCTCGGCATCGGTCGTGGTCAGCTCGCACCAGCCGACTTTCAGGGCATCGTTGCCGTCGCGCAGCGGCAAATCGTTGAGCCAGCGATAGGTATCGCTCAGGCGCTGCTTGCCGTTCCAACGGGTCTTGACCCGGGTGGCCACCTCGCCGGTGCGCTCGAAATCGGCCACCCACTCATAGAGCAATGTATGGGAGCCCGGCTTACAGACGAAGATGAACGCGCAGCCCTGCGCCAAGACCTGCTCGCAGAACGGTTGATGGCAGTACAGATCATCGCCCAGCACGGTGGTGCGCCACGCTGTCAGTTGCGCCCCCCAGCGTTGCAGCCAACGCGTGCCTGCCTTGAGCTCGCAGTCCTGTTTGGCCTCTCCGTCCTGCGGCACGACGAACTCCGGGGCCAAGGGCAGGACCGTCTTTTGCCCAGGGGCGACGATCACCGGCGTGACCGCCGTATGGTCGTACTGGGTCTTGCCATTGGCCAACGTGCGCGTGGAGCACTGCGGGCAGCCAATCGCCTGCGAACAATGGTGTTCGGTGCCGTCGAGTGCCACCAGCAGCCGCTAGCTCTTTCAAGGTGCGTAAAAACAACATTATGAATCAGTCTCTTAGCGTCAAGGGCTCGCAGCATCCGTAGCCGCTTGCCAACTTGTCGGAAGGCAAACACCGCAAAACCATGCGGTTGCGGTCGTACACGTACTAACACTTTGAAAGGGTTGCACTATGGTCTTAAATTTGAAACTGCTGCCGAGTTGGTCAAAAAGGCGCTCGAGGAAAGGATGATTTCGGCGCCGTCTCCAGAAACCGATTCGCATGATCCAACCTCTGCCGACAAGACGACCGTCGTCGATGAGACAAACCCCGGCGCGGCAACACGCGAAGTCATCTCTGCCGACAGCCCCAAGCTCATCGATCGAAAGACGTGCACATCAACCCATGCGCTCGGCCCTGGGTAGGAGCCCGCTCGCGGGCGACCGTCGCGATGGCCTCGGGCTTCTCCGTCGCCCGCAAGCGGGCTCCTACCGATCCCGGCGCGGCAATGTCATCTCTGCTGACAGCCCCAAGCTCATCGATCGAAAGACGTGCAGACCAACCCATACGCTCGGCCCTGGGTAGGAGCCCGCTTGCGGGCGACCGTCGCGATGGCCTCGGGTTCTCCGTCGCCCGCAAGCGGGCTCCTACCGGTCCCAGCGCGGCAATGTCATCTCTGCCGACAGCCCCAAGCTCATCGATCGAAAGACGTGCACACCAACCATGCGCTCGGCCCTGGGTAGGAGCCCGCTTGCGGGCGACCGTCGCGATGGCCCCGGCCTCTCCGTCGCCCGCAAGCGGGCTCCTACCGATCCCGGCGCGGCAATGTCATCTCTGCCGACGGCCCCAAGCTCATCGATCGAAAGACGTGCACATCAACCCATGCGCTCGGCCCTGGGTAGGAGCCCGCTTGCGGGCGACCGTCGCGATGGCCTCGGGCTCTCCGTCGCCCGCAAGCGGGCTCCTACCGGTCCCAGCGCGGCAATGTCATCTCTGCCGACGGCCCCAAGCTCATCGATCGAAAGACGTGCACATCAACCCATGCGCTCGGCCCTGGGTAGGAGCCCGCTTGCGGGCGACCGTCGCGATGGCCTCGGGTTCTCCGTCGCCCGCAAGCGGGCTCCTACCGGTCCCGGCGCGGCAATGTCATCTCTGCCGACAGCCCCAAGCTCATCGATCGAAAGACGTGCAGACCAACCCATACGCTCGGCCCTGGGTAGGAGCCCGCTTGCGGGCGACCGTCGCGATGGCCTCGGGCTCTCCGTCGCCCGCAAGCGGGCTCCTACCGGTCCCGGCGCGGCAATGTCATCTCTGCCGACAGCCCCAAGCTCATCGATCGAAAGACGTGCAGACCAACCCATACGCTCGGCCCTGGGTAGGAGCCCGCTTGCGGGCGACCGTCGCGATGGCCTCGGGCTCTCCGTCGCCCGCAAGCGGGCTCCTACCGGTCCCAGCGCGGCAATGTCATCTCTGCCGGCGGCCCCAAGCTCATCGATCGAAAGACGTGCACACCAACCATGCGCTCGGCCCTGGGTAGGAGCCCGCTTGCGGGCGACCGTCGCGATGGCCTCGGGCTCTCCGTCGCCCGCAAGCGGGCTCCTACCGGTCCCAGCGCGGCAATGTCATCTCTGCCGACATCCCCAAGCTCATCGATCGAAAGACGTGCACACCAACCCATGCGCTCGGCCCTGGGTAGGAGCCCGCTTGCGGGCGACCGTCGCGATGGCCTCGGGCTCTCCGTCGCCCGCAAGCGGGCTCCTACCGGTCCCAGCGCGGCAATGTCATCTCTGCCGACGGCCCCAAGCTCATCGATCGAAAGACGTGCACATCAACCCATGCGCTCGGCCCTGGGTAGGAGCCCGCTTGCGGGCGACCGTCGCGATGGCCTCGGGCTCTCCGTCGCCCGCAAGCGGGCTCCTACCGATCCCGGCGCGGCAATGTCATCTCTGTGCGTCCGCAGAGGCCGTGGCGGGTGTGAATGAGGTGTTGGGGAAGGTGAAGGAGGGCTGGGGGCTGCAGTAGGCGTAGCGCGAAGCAGCCGCTGTTGCATGAGGGTTCGCAGTGGGGTGGGGGGATGAGAATCACCGCAAGAGACTTCAGGCATTGGGCAGAGACCCGGAATTGGGCTGCGCAGGGGGACCTACACAACGAGGCCGAGCGCGCCCTGCGCCATTGGGTCATCGCGCGCCGCATCATGATGGGCACGCGCTGCGACGCCGGGTTGCGCACCTTCACCCTGCTCGCCAGCGTTATCGAAACCTGTCGCCAATGCGGACAGCTGCCCTGGACCTATCTGGCCGGCGTCATCGCCGACCGCCGTGCCGGTCGCACGGCAGCTTCTCTGCCGGCTCCGGTTCCGGGTCTCTGAACGGTTATAACCGGAGTACGCGTTCGACCAGGAAGTCAGCTGGTAGACAGCCTGAGCGTCTTTCTTCTTCTATGATCGACTGGTTTCTCAGTCGATCCTTCCTTCTCTGTATCTCATCATGCATTCAGCCGCTTTCCGTTCGGACCAATCTACCGATCACCCTCTGATAGCCGACCCAAAAGGCTTCTCAGTGCTCTTCGACCATGCGTGTTGATAGGTTGCATTGCTAGCGGTCAGTCTTGCATACTGCGGCTTATGCGGTTGAACTTCCTATCCTTATAGTCCTCTCACGTGACATCAAAACTGTCCCTTTCGTTTAAGGCCAGCACTCACGCACCAAAAACAAAAGGGCATATCTAGTTATCATGTTGAGTGACTATAATAACCCGATGACAAACCTTGAGATTTCCCTACCCGATGACGTCGCTCGAGCGGCGAAACAGGCTGGACTGCTCACCCCCTACGCGCTGGAGCAGATGCTGCGCGAGCGTTTGCGCGCACTCCAGCTCGCGCGACTCGATGAGGCGCGCGACCGTCTTGCTCATGCGCCGCTGCCGGCAATGACCGCGGAGGAAATCCAGGCCGAGATCGACAACTACCGAGCCGAACAACGCGTTGCGGCTGGTTCTTGACACCAATACAGCGCTCTCGGGATTGATTTGGCGCTCCGCAGCAGGACCAACACTCGATACGGGTGGGTGGCTAGCGCTTACCTGACCGGGACTTGCTCCCGGCAAGAGACCTGGAGCTTTGCTCGGCGCGATGACGACAACGACAAACAGCAAAAAAGGTAGCGGGACATCCGCACCGCTGCATTAGTTGGTCAGGCCGAAAAACTGCGCTGCCCAGTAAGACGAGTAAAAATCCACATCTTTTGCAAATTTTCCTGTCGTACCACCCTGTTTCGGGCTGCTGCCCGGGTCCACGGCAATGGCGTGGCCAAGACCGTCGATGTCGTAGCGCAGCAGCGCCGTGTCGCCGAAGCGGTCATGGAAAACCGTGCGTTTGATGTTTGCATTGTCATCCAAGATATCCACGGCGATCGGGGTTTGCAGATCGAAATCATGCAGACTGCTCCACTGTTTTGCCAATTCGTCCGCGTTGCTGGGATCGACAATATCGTCTTGCATGCCCTGAAACACAGCTAGGGCTGGATAGGAGTCTGTGTAGCCTGGATTCTGACGGCGCACACGAGATCCCCATTCTTCTGCTGATAGTTGCACCTTGCCTTCCATTGCCCGCAGGGCACTGGTCAGGTCGGCAGCGGCAGCATAGGGCATGCCGGACATGATCGCTCCGGCCTGGAAGGTTTCCGGATAGAGTGCAAGCAGGGCGGAAGTCATGCCGCCACCTGCGGACATACCGGTGACATAGACGCTTGTCTCGTCAAGCGATAACCGGTCCGTCAGCGTGGTAACCATCTGTTGGATGGATTGCGCCTCGCCGCTGTCCTTGGCGACGTCCTCGGGGGTAAACCAGTTGAAACAGCGCATCAGGCTGTTGCTGAGCCGTTGCTGCGGATACAGTACAACAAAGCCATGGCGGTCGGCGAGTCGGTTCCAACCACCGAGACGAGCGATCTCCGCGGCATCCTGCGAGCATCCGTGTAATACGACAACCAATGGTGCTGCTGTTGGCCGTTCCCGCGGAGCATAATAGTAGCCCACCAGGTTGCCGGCATTGTCGCCCCAGTCTTGTAATGCAACCAAGTCAGCATCGGGGTCAGACTGGCAGGAGGCAGTTAGCAGCGCAGCAGCCAGCACGAGAATCAAAACCAGTAAATGAATGCAGCGATCAATCATCTTTGCGGTTGCGGATTGAGCGCTGGCAGACAGGCGTGACGCACCTGTCCGGCAACTAAACCGCGCAGCACACCTGTGCCGGGTCGCAGGGCATGGCGGAAGTCACGTTTCCAGCGGGTGAAGTCGATCTCCTGGCGGTTGTACAGGGCCGAGTCGAGTTGCTGCATCAGTTGCAGCACGCGTTGTCGGTCGGCACCAGGGCGTAGATCGACAATGCGATCGGCCATGCGCGGAAGCGGCTCGCGGGCGCTGGCCTGTAGATTGCGGCAGGCCTGCTGCTGGAAAGCAAGGCACCAGGCTGCCGGGTCGTCGGCATTGTTCGCTGCCATGGCGCATTGGTAGACACGGGCGCTCTTGGGCCTGAGTTGGGCCAGCACGCGCTGGGCTCGTCGCAACAGGGGAGTTGGCCGCGAGCGATGCACCCAGGTCCGTATCGCACGCAGGCTATTGCTGGTGATACCGGTGAGCGCGCTACGCAGTCGCGAGAGCCACGGTAGTGGCTTGGGCGCCGATCCTGACCGTGCAGCGGGTGCCCGCGTTTGGTTTGGTCGGTTACGTAGCCAGACTCCGCCCCAGTAGCCGATGAGGAGCAACAGCAGGCCGGCGATCGGTAGCCAAAACAGGCTTCTATTCGCTCCGTCATCTGGCTCCCGGGAGTCGCCAAAACCGAATGGGCCGGGTTCGCCGGCTACGCTGATGGTGCGGATCGGCACCGAGGATGCCTCGCGCGTGGCGGTGTCGACATTCCACCAGCCAAGCCGTAATTGCGGCAATTGCAGGCGTCCGCCGGTCTGTGGTACCAGGGTGTAATATTCGATGCGTTTACCGATCAGGGTATTGCCGCTGGCATTGAGCCGGGAATCAGTCATGGTCTGCTCGCGATAAACGCTGAAGTCATCGGAACGCAGCATGCTTTCCAATGATGGCAACTGATCGCCGAGCGCGCCTTGCGCCTCGAGTTCCAGCATGAGCGTGACCGGTCGGCCGCGCTCGATCTGCACGCCGTCTTCCAGCTCGGCCTTGATCCGCAAGGTCTGCAACGGCAGCCAGGGTCGCACCGCGGCCACCGGCGGGCGCACCTGGAGCCGTAGCGGTTGGCGCGCCACGGAATCAAAGGGAATGTCTCCGGCGATGGTGCCGGTGACTTTGATTGGGCCGACTTCCAGTTCGCCTGCTCGCAGCGGTGTCATGACCATCACGAATTCGTTGACGATTTCGCGGTTGTTGCCACTGCCACGCGTACTCGTTTTCGGGCCGTCGATCTTCTGGAAAAGCACCTCGTCAATGGCGGAAAGATCAGGTGATGCCGTGGCCAGATTCCCGCTGCTGATGACGCGTAAGCGCACCAACACGTTTTCCTGAACGTAGGGTCGCTCGTCGGCCAGCTCCACCTCCAAGCGCGGGCTGAGCATCTGTATCCTGGCAGGTTGGCTGTAGGAGCCATAGGATGGCTGTGCAAACTGCCTGAATTGCTGGCTCTGATAGGGATTGGGCGGATACTGTGGCGCCGCGGGTCGAGAGCCTGGAGATCCGGCGCCGGGATAAGCCGCGCGCGGGTATTGGTCGGGTGGCGTGCCGCCGAAGGGCTGCTGAGGATAACCGCCTGACGGTTGTGCCGGCGGGAATTGTGCTTGCGGATACTGGCCTTGCGGCCACGGCGTTGTCAGAGAAGAACTCTCTGGCTGCATTTGCCCGGATGCAGGCTGTCCATATCCGGGTCTGGATTCGGGACTTGTGCCGGTGATGGGCGGCTGTCCCGCCGGATATGGTGTCTGCTGCCAGGGTGGGGCGCCGCGCGCATTGCTTGGTTGTACGGGCCGGAACTGCCAGGGTTGAGAGGATCCTTGGTTTTGTGGCTGCGCCAGATTGTCGCTGATCTGCATTGTCAGCAGCAGCACCAGCAGGCCCCGGGAGAATAGCCTCATGGGCGTGGCGATGCGCAGGCCACCCCAGTGGCGGCAATTAGCCCAAACTGTTGCAGCCCAACAGATCCGCTGTTTGATCAAGGGCGGAGCTACCACGGCCTGCTCTCCTGCAGCCTGCCTCCAGATGCACGCATTTGCCGCTTCTCCTCGATGATGAATTGGTTGCGCATCAGCAACGATGGGTCACCCTCGATCTGCTCCAGGCGCTGTTCCATGATTGCCATACCCGTGCCGATCAGCGGTTCGCCGCCCAGGGCCGGATGATCGCTGAGCCCCAGCGCGGAATCCAGGTCGGCCCAGGGTAGGGCACCCTGCTGGTCGAAGCGTTCCACGGCTTCTGACTCACCGTCGGGTTGGTTCAAGTCCGGTTCGCCGCGATCGTTTGCAACACGACCGCCGGAAGTACGCCGACGATCCGATTCCGATGGATTTTCAGATTCAGCATTGTCGCGTTGGTTTTGCTCCGGCTGCTGTTCCGTTGCTTGCTCAGCAGCGCGATCCGATGCCGATGACTCGACCTCGTCGGGGTTGCGTTCTTCGCTTCCGTCGCTGTCCAGTTCAGATTGGTTGCGCTTGGCTTGCGGCTGAGCCGATTCGGGATCGTCGGCCTTGCCGATGGCGTCCTGCTTCGGCAGTTCGCCACCTTCACCGCCATCGTCTCGTTGTTCGGTATCCTGACCGTTGGCAGGCTCGTCGCGGAGTTCCCGGTCGCCGCCGGTGTTGTCGTCTTCACCGGGCTGTTGTTCTTGTGCACTGTCGCTGCTGGCGTTGTCGCCTTGCTGATTGCCGCTGGCGTCGTTGCTTTCCTGCTGCTGGTCGCCGCCCTCGGTTTCGGGTTGTTGTTGGTCGCCGCGATCGCCGTTGTCGTTTTCCTGATCCTGGTTGCTGCCTGTTGCTTCTTGCGCGCGCTCGCCGTCGGCATCTGCGGATGCGTTTTGCTGCTGGTCGCTGCCATCGGTTTGTTCGTTTTGATCGCCGCTGCTGCCGGATTCCTGAAGCTGTTCTTCTTTGCCAGACGCTTGCTGCTGCTCCTGTTGGCCACCCTGCTGATTTTGTTGTTGTTCTTCTGCGCCCTGTCCTCCCTGTTGCTCCTGCTCGCTGGATTGATCGCTCTGCTGTTGCTGATCGCCTTGTTGTTCTTGCTGCTGTTGTCCGCTCTGCTGTTCTTGCTGCTGCTGTTCGCTCTGTTGCTCTTGTTGTTGCTCTTGCTCTTGCTGTTGCTGTTGCTCTTGCTCTTGCTGTTGCTGTTGCTGTTGCTCCTGCTGTTGGTTGGCAGACGCGTCTTCCTGTGTTACAGCGGTTTGTTCCTCCTCCTCGGGCTGCGCCTGTTTTGTTTGTTGTTCATCTTCTGCCTGCTGTTCGTCCTGCTCGAACGCTTCTTGCTCCTGCTTGGCCAGCAGACCGCGCGCCAGGGCCAGATTATTGTGGGCGTCGTCGTGGTCTGGCTTGACGTTCAGTACCTGTTCGTAAGCGTGGATGGCGCCGGTGAAATCGCCTTGCATAAAGCGAGCGTTGCCGAGGTTATATTTCGCCGCGATCTGAACCGATGCGCGCTCAACCCCGGCGAAGGCGTCCTCCGCGTCAGCAAACCGGTTGGCCCGATAGAGCGCAACGCCGCGCCGGAAGGCGTCGGAAAAGCCCTCGGCCGCGCCGTCGAAATCACCGACCTGGAACTGGTCCAGAGCCTGTTGCTCGGCATTGCGGAACCAGCTGGCCTGGGTCGTGGCAGCAGCAGCCAGGGCCAGTAGGGCGAGGCTGATGGCCGGGTGGGAAAGTGGGCGGAAGATCATGTCGATTGCCCCATATCAGCAGTGGATCGTGGGCGGCCTTTGAATTGCGGCAACAGCAGCAATGCCAGGAGTAGCAGGGGTAGATAAAAGCGCTCGTGCCAGATGCGGGTGCGTTCGTCGCTGGCCTGAGCCGGCATATGACTGACTGCGGCGGCTTCTAGGATTGATCGGGTGTCGTCATCGCGATAGTCCGCCAGGCGGTAAATTCCGCCGCCGCTCTCCGCCAGCGTTTGGAGCTGATCCTGATCGAGGGTAGAACGCACCGGCTGACCGCTTGGATCAATCAGCGGTCGTGCGCGCGGACCCGGTACGTTGCCGCCGCGCTCGCTGCCGATGCCAAGCACGTGCAGTCGCATGCCGCGTTCAGCAAGAGCCTGGATACGCGCGACTAGATTCGGCTCGTTGAAGTCGCCGTCACTGATCAGCAGCATCGAGCGGGCGCTGTCCTCGGGCAGCCCCCGCAGCAGGGTTTCGGCGCGCTCGAGCGCCGCGAGCAGTCGGCTGCCCTGAAGCCTTGCGAGATCGGTGGATAACGCTGGCAGGGTGCGAAGGATGGTGCGGCTGTCCTCAGTGACCGGCGAGATGACGTGCGGCACCGAGGCGAAGGCGATCAGCCCGAGGCGTAGGCGGCGATTCAGCAGGATCAGGTCTTGAATCTCCTGGCGAGCGCGACCGATCCGGTTCGGGGCTACGTCGGCAGTCTCCATTGAGCGGGAGATATCGAGCAGGATTAACAGGTTGTCACCCGGTTGGAACAGGCGTACATCCTGGTAGTCCCAGCGCGGCCCGGCCATGGCCGTGAGCAGCAGTATCCAAAGTACGGCCCAGGCGAAATACCGCCCCCAACGCTCGGAGGTCTTCAGGGCACGACTGCCGCTCAGGTAGGGCAACAGATGGGCGTCGGCGTAGCGATGTACCGGTCCCTTTGCGGCTTGCGAGGCTGTGCGCCAGAGCCACCAGGCAACCGGGATGAGTATCAGCAGACCCCAGAACCAGCTTGGTTCGGCGAAGTGGAAACCGGTCTCAAGCATTGGCAGCCCCGCGTATGACTCGCCGCCGGCCTTCCGGGAATAAGCCGAGCGCAAGCAGTGCGAACATCGCTACCCCCAAGGGCCAGCGGTACAGTGGTTGGTGTAGATAGGTGGTCCGGGTTTCCGTCTCGGTCTTCTCCAGCTCGCCGATACGTCTGGAAATTTCCTCCAGAGCACTGGTATCGGTGGCGCGGAAATAGGCGCCTCCGGTGATCTCGGCAATGCGTTTGAGTATGTCCTCGTTCATGGTCAGATCGTCCCAGTACTCGATCTTGCCTTGATGCCGGATCGGGATGCTTGCGCGCTTGCTGCCGACACCGATCACATAGATACGCACATCGGCGCGACGTGCCAGCGCGGCGGCTTCCAGGGGTTGGAAATTGCCGGCCGTGTTATCGCCGTCGGCAATCAGTATCATCACGCGTGAGCCCTTGGGCCGGTCGCGCAGCTTTTTCGCGCCGAGCGCGATGGCATCGCCAAGGGCGGTGCTGCCGCCGGCGATGCCAGGTTCGACGCCTTCCAGCAACTGGTGTACCGCGTTGCGATCAATGGTCAACGGCGACAGCACATAAGCATTACTGCCGAATAAGGTGAGTCCAATGCGGTCACCGGCACGCTCGTCGATGAAGCGCCCCATGACGCCTTTAACCACTTGCATGCGATTGACTTCCCGACCCTCGACGCTGAAATCCAATGCATCCATGGAGTGCGATGCGTCCACGGCCAGCATCAGGTCGTAGCCGGGGCTGGAGACCTCGGTGTGAGGCACAAGACCTTGCGGGCGCATCAGCGCGACGATCAGTCCAATCCAAAGCAGGAGCAATAGCAGCCGGTGCAGCCAGCCAACGAGTTGGCGGCGTGGTCCGCGTGCCTGATATGCCGTACGCAATTGTTCGATGTGGGGGTGTATCAAGGTAATGCGCTGACCTTCGAGAGGCTGCTCTTGCGCCAAGCCGGCAGGCGGGCGCCAAAGTAACGGCAGAATCAGTGGCAATGGCAGCAGCAGACTGAACCAGGGCCAGGCAAATTCGAACAGGGGGAAGCCAAAGAGTGCCATGGGATCAGCGTCCGCTCAGTTACCGTTCACCGTTGTGCTGCGGTGAGCACTGGTATTGTTCGGGCGGATTGCTCGGTGTAGCCGGGCGAGTCGCGCGTTCAGCCAGAATATCGCGGAGTCTACATTGGTATCGGCTTGCTCTTTGGCTGCCGTCAGGATCGGCTTTGTTTCGCTGGCGATTGCCCAGTCCATGGCGGCATCGATCAATACAATCAGCGCACTGCGGTCGGCCTCGGTAGTGGTTGGCGGCGCATAGGGAGTCTCCAGTAACAAGCGACCCTGAGCCTGCCAATCGAAACCCTTGGGATCATGCGCGCTGAGCCAGGACAGCCAGTCTCTGCCGTGCAGACCGGCGCAGCTGTCGCGACCTTGACGTGCTATCGCGATGCGCCGCAGTAATTCGGAGAGTTCGGATGCCGTTTGTTTGGCAGATGCGCTGCCGGCATCGCGCCGCAATCGGCGTAGTTCGCGGCTGGCATCCCAACGCCAATTGCCGAGCGTCACCATCGGGATAGGCACCCGCAGGCGCCAGATCAGATCGAAGCGCCATAAGGCCAATGCCAGCAGTGCCAGCGCTGCAAGCAGAAGCCACCAGCCTGGCGCCGGTGGCCACCAGGGATTGCCGAGGGCGGCATGGATATCGCGAAATTGATAGGCGTCGGGTGGCATTTGGTTTCGGGTAGAGCGTTGGAAGTTCGGGGATGGTTGCTTTGCTTGCCGGTGGTGACTTGTGGCTCAGAGCGCACGGCGTCGAGCGCGTTGCTCCAGGCTATGGATCAGGCTGAGATGGATTTCGTGATCGGTACGGATCGGCATCAGGATGATGTTAAGACGGTTTGCGATTGCGGTCAGCAATTCGCGCCGACGCTGCCAGGCAGCCTGGTAGTGACGTTGGGCAGCGGCGTCGTCGGTATCGATCTCGAGTAATGTGCCGTCACTGCCGGTGAAGGTGGTCGGCCCCATCGCCGGGATTTCCCAATCCGCTGGATCGTCCACTGGGAGCAGCACCACCGAGTTACGTTGCACCAGATTGCCAAGCACCCGCTCCAGATCGCGTACGTCGCGGTTCAAATCGGCGATGATAAAGACCAGCGATCCGGTGGGCAGGCCGCGGGTGGCCCGCTGCAAGGCGCCGGCTAGGCAGTCGATGGAGCCGATTTGTTCGGAGGCGGGCTGGGTCAGGGTGCGCAGTAATTGCCAGAGTGCGCGGCGACCTCGAGCCGGGCGGAAATGTTGCAAGCCGGCCTGCGGATCACCGAAGGCCATGCCGCCGACCCGATCTTGAAGACGACTTGCCGCCCAGCCGATCAGCGCCGCTGTGCGCGCCGCCTGGACTGTTTTGAAGGTGCCGCGGGTGCCAAACGCCATGTGCGGCCCACGGTCGACACAGAGGATGACACTGCGCTCGCGTTCCTCACGAAATACCTTCAGGTGTGGTTCGTTGGTGCGTGCCGTGACTTTCCAGTCCATGTAGCGGATGTCGTCGCCCTCGCGATACTCGCGTACTTCCTCGAAGTTGACCCCAGCGCCGCGAAATACCGAGGCATATAGGCCGGCGAACGTGGAGTTGACCAGGTGATGTGACGGCATGCCAAGCGTATGAGCCTGATGCCGCAATTCCAACAAGTCGTCGAGACGAGGATAGAGGCTCATATGATCTTAAGGAATGGCGACCAGATTCAACAAACGGTTGATGAATTCATCGGTGGTGATTCCTTCCGCCTCTGCCTCGAATGTCAGCAGCAGCCGATGGCGTAGAATTTCGGGAGCCACCAGCTGGATATGATGCGGTGCGACAAACTCGTCACCGTCCAGCCAGGCTCGGGCGCGAGCGCAACGGGCCAGCGCAATGCTGGCTCGGGGCGAGGCCCCGAAGCGGCACCAACGTGCAAGGTCGTCGTCATAGAGCTTGGGATGACGAGTCGCCTGAATCAGGTCGACGATGTAGTTGTGTAACTTCGGATCTAGGTATAGCCCTGCAACATCCCGGCGCATTGCGAATAATTCGGACTGTGCCAGCGGCTTGGCCGGCGGGGCATGGCTCTGTTGTTGTTGCTGGCTGTCCAGTTCCAGAATTTTCAGCTCTTCGTCGCGGCTTGGGTAGGTGACCACCGCCTGCATCAGAAAACGGTCCAACTGAGCCTCGGGTAGGTGGTAGGTGCCTTCCTGTTCCACCGGATTCTGTGTTGCCAGCACGATGAACAGTTGCGGCAATGGATAGGTGCGCTGGCCGACTGTAATCTGGTGTTCGCCCATTGCCTCGAGCAATGCGGACTGTACTTTGGCCGGCGCGCGGTTGACCTCATCCGCGAGTAGAACATTATGAAACAGCGGTCCTTGGCGAAATTCGAATTCGCCTTTTTCGTGGCGATAGATGTCGGTGCCGATCAGATCTGACGGCAACAGGTCCGGCGTGAACTGGATGCGATGAAAGTCGCCTTCAATGGCTTCGGCCAACGCCTTTACGGCAGTGGTTTTGGCCAAGCCGGGCATGCCCTCGACCAGCAGGTGTCCATCGCTGAGCAGGCATACCAACATGCTGTCGATGAATTTTTGCTGGCCGATAATGCGCGAGGCGATGTGATCGCGGACGGATGTCAAGTCTGCGGGGGTCATGTATATACTATTTTGCTGATGGGTTGACGGCTTGTGTCGTCTCGATGCTCGATGCCTGCGTTTCTGCCGGCTTGTTATACCTTAAATCCTGAGGCCTTTTTTGGTTAAGCGCAAGTGCTGTAGGTATTTATGGGGGTATCACTTCGATTTTGCAAAAGCACTGAATGCCGCTGATCTACTGTTTTAACTGATTTTTTTGCACGAACCCGGGGCAGGCAACGCAGTTTTGTGCCATTTGCTCGTTCAGCCGGGACCGGATTGTCCACAAACCGACTCCGAGCGTATCGCTTGCAAGAACTCGTCTGCGGGCATGGGTCGCCCGACCAGATAGCCCTGGCAGACAGGGTAGTTCCGATCATTTAAAAAATCCCATTGTTCATGCGTTTCGATCTCCTCGGCAATCACCGACAGGTTGAGATTGCGGGCCATGGCGATGATGGTTGCGGCAATCTCGGCATCGTTTTGAGCCAGCGGTCTATTGCGCACAAAGCCGCGGTCGATCTCGAGTTCATGGATCGGCAAGCGCTTGGGATAGGCCAGGGACGAATAACCGGTGTCGAAGTCGTCGATGGCAAGCCTCACGCCCAGGGCAGAACTCCTGACGTATCGAGCTTAACTATATACATAATATGTGTATTTATACTAGAGGATCGATGGTTCTGCTCGACACGCAGAAGGCCGATTTTTTGCCTTGAAGCCAGCAGCTTAGTAGCGGTTCATGAATAACCTATACCACGCTATCCAGACATCGGCGGAGTGCAATCGGGGTCGGAATCGGAATCGGAATCGAGAGAGAAAACGCCTATGCCATTCGGTCATGAGAAGCGCGACGTCTAGCGTGCGGCCATCGAGTCTGTCGGCTGGGCCTAGCGCGACTGCGTGCATGTGAAAGGACAGCGTAGCGCGAAGGATCAACGCCTGTGCGCATCGCAGGCGCGCATCTTAGGCCATCGCGCTGAACAGTGCCGAGGGTAACGGCAAAGCGACGAGCGCGGATCGACGCCGGTCGTTTGAAAGCGCACGAGGCTCGGCGCTGGAGTGCGCTGCGATTGAGGACGTGCTCGCTGGTATGCGAAGCGTTGTGCGCAGACCACAACAGCAAGCAAAAGGCACTGCTCGAGCGTCTTGTGGCCATGCTGACGAAGCTCGGACAGCGTGGCTAGGCGGTCAGCGAGGAGCTTGGCGGATGGGTTGGTCGGTTCGATACCGATACCGAAGCCGATAGCGGTACCGAATGAGTCGGCAGGCGACACCCAAGCCAACAACCTGTTTAGCTTGTTTCTGCACCATCACTTGCTGACCTATGCATAAGGTCAAGCTGTTCACTGAAGGCTTTGTACGCCCTACCTCGACTTCGACTCATTTAGATGTGCGGTCATGGCTTTTTCCGCGCTCTTGAGATCTTGCTGGGTACAGCTACTGCCGTGCTGTTCACGCAGGCCGATATCGTTGTAGAGAACACTGCATCCATTGGGCATCAGAACCTCCATCGCGCCACTGGAGCGCGTGCGAATCTCAGGAGGAGCCAGGGTTTCGGTGGCTTGGGGCGGAGCCTTGTCCTTAGACAGGGCGGAGGCAGCCGCGCCGACGGCGATGGCAGCCGCAGCGCCGATGGCAAGTTTTTCGGCTGTGCCTATGCCTTCGGGCTCTGGACCGCTGTAATCGACGGTCGTGACATGGCGTTTTTTTACTTCACAGCTCCACGGATACTTTTTGCCGTCGATCTTGGTCTGTCCTTTGACCTGATAGTGATGTTCCATATCCATGATTTGTCTGGCGTTCGCGTCGCGCAGATCCGAGAGTTTATATTCGTTGCGTATGCGTTTTTCGCAGTCACGGATGGCGTCTTTTTCGCCGTAGGCAAAGGCACTGCCGGAGAGCAGCAGAATACACGAAAAGCTGCCGGAGGCGACCAGTTTACAATATTGGTGGTGAATCATTTGATGTGTCCTGTTGGGGTCTATTCAGCTGTGACCGCGCCGATGGAGGAACCGGCTGACTCGTATAAAGGAACAAGCATTGAGTCTGGCATTCTGTTACAGATTACCCTAGATTGGGCTGCATCCGTCAGGCCCAAGCCCTGGTCCTTGTCGTGGTCCAGCGTCTTTGGGTTAGGTAACGAATCGGTTCGTGATGCCGATGATGTGCCGCTTTGCAAACGATATCGGTGGTGATCATGGTTGGAGAGGGTTCCCTGGCAAGTGCTGCTGCTGTACGCGACCCGGCCGCGACGCGTGATGAGCGCCTCGTACGGCTGTTGGCCGGCTTGCAGCGTAAGTACGCTGGGCGCATCACCGGCGAACTGACGATGCCGGCGATGGCCGCGCGAAGTGTTGCATTACCGGAAGACATGCATCCTGCACTGCGCCAAGCGCTGGCGAAACGCGGTGTGGATAGCCTCTATTGTCATCAGCGCGAGGCTTGGGAGTTGGCGCGTGCCGGCCGGCATTTCGTGGTGGCAACGCCGACTGCGTCCGGCAAGACGCTGTGTTACAACCTGCCGGTGCTCGATGCGGTGCTCAGTACCAGGGCTAAAGCGTTGTATCTGTTCCCGACCAAGGCGCTTGCCCAAGATCAGGTTGCGGAGCTGACGGAGCTGAACCGGGAGCTGAACCGGGAGCTGAACTGGGAGCTGAACCGGGCCGCATCCAGCGGCACGTCAACCCAGGGCGTAAAGGCCTTTACCTTCGACGGCGATACTCCTGGAGATGCACGTAAGGCAGTACGCACCCGTGGCGATCTGGTGCTGTCCAATCCCGATATGCTGCACCAGGGCATTTTGCCGCATCATACGAAATGGGCGCAGTTCTTCGAGTCCCTGGCCTTTGTGGTTGTGGACGAACTGCATACTTATCGCGGCGTGTTCGGCTCGCATGTGGCGAATGTGCTGCGGCGTCTGAACCGTATTTGTCGTTTCTATGGCGCCGCGCCACGTTTCATCTTTGCGTCCGCCACCATTGCCAATCCGGCCGAGCTTGCCACATTGCTGTTGGGGGAGCCGGTGGTTGCGATCACGGAAAGCGGCGCGCCGCGCGGTGTTCGTCATCTACTTTTATGGAATCCGCCGGTGATTGCTCCCGATCTCGGCATTCGCGCTTCGGCTCGTTCCCAGACCACGCGTATCTCACGTGCCGCTACCAAGGCCGGCTTGAAGACTATTGTCTTTGCCCGCTCGCGGCTGATGGTGGAAGTCATCACCAAATACTTGAAAGACGTGTTCGATAGCGATCCGCGTCGCCCACCGCGGGTGCTGGCCTATCGCGGCGGTTATTTACCCAGCGAGCGGCGCAGCACCGAGCGTGCCTTGCGTGCCGGCAAGGTGGACGCTGTGGTGAGCACCTCGGCGCTGGAATTGGGGGTCGACATCGGCGCATTGGATGTGGCGGTGCTGAACGGGTATCCGGGCAGCATCGCCGCAACCTGGCAACGACTCGGGCGGGCAGGGCGGCGCAACCGGCCCAGTCTGGGCGTGCTGGTGGCCAGCAGCGACCCGCTGGATCAGTACCTGATACGCCATCCGGAGTTCTTCCTTGGCCGCTCACCGGAGCATGCCCGCATTCACCCAGATCAGCTGCTGATCTTGATGGACCATGTTCGCTGCGCCGCCTTCGAACTGCCGTTTCGCGATGGCGATCAGTTTGGCAATGAAGACCTGCACGAGATGTTGTCCTATCTGCGCGATGAGGGTCTGCTGCAATACCAGGGCGGGCGCTGGTTCTGGATCGCTGACAGCTATCCAGCCAATGCGGTATCGCTGCGCTCGGTGGCGGAAGGGAATTTTGTCGTTATCGACCTCACCGACGGCAAGCAGACCATCATCGCCGAGGTGGACTACTCCAGTGCACCGGGAACCCTGTATCCGGGTGCAATCTATATGGTACAGTCCCAGCCTTACCAGGTAGAGCGGTTGGATTGGACCGGGCGCAAGGCGTTTGTCCGCAAAACCCGTGCTGATTACTATACCGATGCCATTGATTACAGCCGGCTCAAGATCCTGGATCAGTTCGATCGGCAGCGGATCGATGCTCCCGCTGGCGGCGCGGCCCAAGCAACCGAAAGCGGGCGTGCGGCCAGTGCCCATGGCGAAGTGCACCTGGTGCGTCGTTACCCTGGCTATAAAAAAATCCGCTATTACAGCCATGACAATGTCGGCTATGGCCACATCGATCTACCGGATCAGGAAATGCATACCACGGCGGTCTGGTGGCAGGTGCAGCCAGAGGTGTTGGCAGGGGCTTTGCCTAGCCGCGAACATGCTATCGAGGGCTTCCTGGGCGCCGCATACGCATTGCACCATGTCGCTGCGTTACGTGTAATGGCCGAACTCCAGGATCTCGGCCGCGCGGTTGGCGATGGTCAGGGCAGTTGGTTTGCGGTGCTCGGCAATCAGGGTCGAGGCCAGCTGCGTGGACCCAATAACGAACCATTGGATCGGGTGCCGGGGGAGCGCTTCGAACCAACCCTGTTCCTGTACGACAACTATCCTGGTGGCGTCGGTTTGTCCGCGCCTTTGTTCGATGCCTCAGCGCAACTGGTGCAGGACGCGATCGCACTGGTGCAGGACTGTGTCTGTACCTGCGGCTGTCCGGCTTGCATTGGACCGGTGCTGCCGGGGGACGAACAGCGCGCACAGACGCCAAAGGGTTCGGCGTTGACGGTGCTGGCCTTGTTGTCGCGGGAACGCCATGACCACCAGCAGACCGAAGACGAAATGCTGGTGAGTGTCATGGCTATAGTCGGTGGCGACCAATGAGCGGACTGCGTGAGCGTTTGCGGCGGTTGCAATCCGTTCCGCAGCCAGATCCGAGCCCGATCCAGAATCCGGCTCCTGGATTCAGTGTGGCCGAGCGCTTGCGACGTCTCGATCCGCTGCGGCACCGCGCTGCGAACCCTTGTACTCCATGCGAGCAGGATGTCGCGGCGGAACTCGGCGCCGAGATCGTAGCTCCCGGTGTGTTGCTGCTGGAACGCCGGCACCCGCTGCGCCGACGGCATGGCCGCTTTCGAGCTGCTGATGCACCCGCGTCGATGCCAGCCTTATTCCCATCGCCGTCGACTGGTGCAGCCGGCTGGGCTTTTATCGATACCGAGACCAGCGGACTCGCCGGTGGCACTGGTACCTGGGCTTTTGTTTGCGGTATCGGACGCTTTGCCGGTGACGACCTCTTGCTGCGGCAATGGCTGCTGACCCGTTTGGATGCGGAACCGGTGTTGTTATCTTTATTCGCTGACTGCCTTAACGGCGTGGATTTGTTGATCAGCTACAATGGTAAATCCTTTGATCTACCGTTACTGATGACGCGCTTTCGACTGGCTGGCCTGCATTGCCCGCTTGAACCCTTATCGCATCTGGATCTGCTGCATCCCGTGCGTCGGGCGTTTGCCACGCGCTGGCCGAACTGCCGGCTCGCCAGCGTCGAGCAGCGCCTGCTTGGCGTGCAGCGCGGGGATGATCTGCCTGGCGCCGAGGCCCCGGCCGCATGGCTCGATTGGTTGCGCCGTGGCGATGCTGGACGCCTTGCCGCGGTACTCCGGCACAATCGGCTCGATCTGCTCTCGCTGGCCGTGTTGCTGCCAGCACTAGCGCAGGTCGAGCATGATCCGGCTGCCTATCATGCTGACCTCGGAACGCTGGCGCGTTATCGACTGCGTCGCGGCGATGCAGCCGGTGCGCTGACATTGTTGTGTAAGGCGCGGCCGTTATTGGCACCAGCCGAGCGGCTCTTGTTGGCGGAGCTGTATCGGCGCCAGGATGATTGGGATCGAGCCTTGGCGCTTTGGGAACCGCTCGCGCAGCAGGGCGATCCGGTCGCTTTGGAGGCTTTGGCCAAGTTTTACGAGCACCGCAGCGTCGATCTGCGGCGCGCTTTGGCCCTTGTGCGGCAACTGCCGCCAGGGCCGGCGCGCAAGCGCAGGACGCAACGGCTGTGCCGAAAATTGCGGATTGAGAGAATGCAATGAGTATCCGGGTTTTATTGGCCGATGATCACAAAATGATTCGCGAAGCATTGGGGGCACTGCTGACGCGCGAGCCGGATATCACTGTGGTTGCACATGCCAGTAACGGCGATGAGGCCATCACGTTGGCGCAGGCGTGGAAGCCGGATGTGGTGCTGATGGATGTCTGCATGCCAGGCACCAACGGTATCGATGCCGCCGCGCGCATTAGCAAATTGCTTCCGCGCACTAGGGTGATCGCATTATCCGCCCAAGGTGAGCGAATTTTTGTTACGCAAATGGTCAAGGTCGGAGTGCAAGGCTATGTGCGCAAAGACCAATCGATGTCGATGCTGGTGCAGGCTATCCGCACCGTGATGGCGGGTCAGACCTGGCTGCCTGAAACTACAGAGGCCGAAGATGAACTCACGGCTCAGGTGCTGTCGCGGCGTGAGCGTTCGGTACTCCAGGAGATCGCGACCGGCAAGCGCACGCGCGAGATTGCCGATATCATGGGGATTAGTACCAAGACCGTTGATACCTACCGCCGTCGAATCATGAACAAGCTGGGCCTCGTGTCGCAAGCAGAACTAACCAAATATGCGGTTTTGTTGCATAGCATGGAGCATGATGCTTAGCGACAGTCAACCTAGGCTGTCGAAATCTGCAGTCTCACTAAAACAAGCGCTTCCCGGTTGATGGATGCTTGGTCGGTGTCGGGATCGGTGTCAAGGTCGGAATTAGGGATTGGTATCGAGCTGGCTGCTTTGATCGATGAGCGGATTCGATTCCGATTCCGATAGCGACCCCGACATCGATTAGGCTTCCCCAGTGCGTTCGATGAAGCAATCCAAGACCCGGAATCGGTTTGGCATCAAAACTCAGGACATTACGACAGCCTACAGTCAACCCCTCGCTATCTCGCTGCAAGAACCGATGTCAAAGCAACCTTTCGGCGCGCCGCCAGTCAGTTCACTCAGTGGACTCTACACGCGTTTTTCTTCCGCTAAGACCATTGACCTGGAGGCAGGCGATTTCTTATGGCGCGAGGGTGATATTGCCAACTCGGTCGTCTTGCTGCGCGAGGGTATGCTGGAAGTGCTCTCAGCGGGCGTCGATAGCAAGGATACGGTTGTGCTCAACGAGTTACAGCCTGGCGCGATCTTTGGCGAGCTTGCATGCCTGGATGGCGGCCGGCGTTCTGCCAGCATACGTGCGTCTGATAAAGCTGTTGTCAGTTGTCTGTCTGCCGAGGATTTTCGCCTGTTGGTGCGCCGGAATCCACACATGTTGGAGGCGCTGCTGATCCAGCAAATCGCTGTGGTGCGTCGTTTGACCGCCCTAGTCGTTCAGCATTACCGCCGCGGCATCATCGACCGGCTGACAGGGCTCTACAATCATGGATTTTTTGTCCAACGCCTGGCCCTCGAGTTGCAGCGCTCGAAGCAGATGCAAGATCCAGTGTCATTGGTTATGATCGATGTCGATTTCTTTAAACAGTTCAATGATCGTTATGGGCATGAAAGCGGCAATGACGCCCTGGCGCGTTTGGCGCAGATTGTAAAAAGCGTCGCACGCCGCGGCGATGTCATCGCACGTTATGGAGGCGAGGAATTCATCGCGCTGCTGTACGGATCAACCCGCGAGGAAGCCGATATGTTCGCTGAGCGCGTGAGGAGCAAGGTTGAATCCAGCGATTTTGCCAGCGATGACAAGCAGTCTTCACGTCGACTTACGTTGAGCGCTGGGGTCGCCTGTTATCCTGAAGATGCGGCGGAGCCGCACGCGCTGATTCTCGCCGCCGATTCCCGTCTCTACCTGGCCAAACAGCAGGGCCGAAACAGAGTGGTCGCCACGGATCCTATTGTTCAACCTTAGATTAATGCTCAGGCGATTGCCGGAGAGCAATAGACTGACTGGCGCCGGATTCTCGTTCGCCTTCGCCCAGCGGCAACCTGCCCATAGTTGCTCTATGGGCGGGTTGCTGCAACGTCGATGCCGGACGAGAACACAAGCCAGGTGGTCTATTTCTCGATATCGATCTGCAGAAAATGACTCTGGCATGTCGATCCAAAATAATTTCTAAATTAGCGGGTTGCGATCACACAGTTCCAACATTTTTTTGTGAAAGACTGTAGAAATCGCCCCAACGCTTGTGCCGGGCATGACTCCGCGATAACCAGCCTTATTTCATCTTTAAGAATTCGAAGATCCATTGCAAGCTCACATAGAAGCGGGATCATCGCCGAATCGTCCCCAGATAGATGCCAGCATTTGAACTCATTCAGCAGGCCCGATCATTGAACTTTCACCCATCATTCCACTGTCCTCCGTTGCCAGCCCTTGCTCTCGGCGTCCTTAGTCTGTTCGGCGGTCTCTTCGCGGGTTGCTACGGACCCGCTGTCATGGCAGAGGATGCCGCTGTCTTGCCGGGGACCGATGAGATTGTGGCAACTGAAACCCTGGTTGTTGAAAGCGCATCCGTGTCAGAATTAGAAGATTTGTTGGATCGGCTCGCGGACAAGCGGGTGGTATTCGTCGGCGAGTCGCATGACCGTTTTGAGGATCATCTCAACCAACTTGCCGTCATTCAGGGTCTGCACGCCCGTGGTAGAGATCTCGCCATCGGCATGGAATTTTTCCAGCAGCCGTTCCAGCCGCAACTCGATGCCTTCGTGGCTGGGGAATTGGATGAGGCAGCCTTGTTGCGCAAGACCGAGTACTTCGAACGCTGGCGCTACGATTATCGTCTTTACCGGCCATTGTTACGTTTCGCTCGGGAACATGGCATTCCCATCGTCGCACTTAACATCGAGCGCGAAATTACCGATAAGGTCGGCGACCAGGGCATCGCATCCCTGGACCAGGCCGAGGCAAGCCGCATCCCGGCGGAGATCGATCGCACCAATCAGCGCTATCGGGATCACGTAAAGGCGGTATTTGATCTGCACCCGGTTGGTGGGGACGCGGTGTTCGAGCACTTTCTCGAGGTGCAATTACTTTGGGACGAGGGCATGGCCGAGCGTGCGGCCGACTATTTACAGCAGCATCCGGAGAAATCGCTGGTGGTGCTTGCCGGCTCTGGCCATATTGAATACGGCTGGGGGATTCCATCAAGGTTTCAGCGCAGATTGGCGGCGACATCTGCCACTCTATTGAATGGTAGGGCGCGGCCATTCGATCCAAAGCGGGCAGACTTCATTCTGTTTCCGCGCGCGGTTGAGCTGCCTAAGACGGGTCTGCTCGGCGTCATGCTAGATACCGAGTCGGCAGGCGAAGGTATTGGTATACACGGGTTTGCCGAGCAGAGCGGTGCGAAAGAGGCCGGTGTTGAGAAGGGCGACCGTATCCTGCGCATTGCTGAACATCCGATCCGCAGTTACGCCGATATCCGCATCGCATTGATGGATAGCCGTCCGGGACAAAGGCTGCCGGTGCAAGTGCTGCGTAAGCCGCTGATCGGGTCCGCACAGCGACTGACGCTGGAGGTGGAGCTGCATTAGACAAAGAGCCAGACGATTGCCGGAGAGCAACAGACCAACTGGCGTCGGATGCTCGTTCGTCTTGGTGAGGCGGCAATCCGCCCATGGTCGCTCTATAGCTGGGTTGCCGCAACGTCGATGCCGGACGAGAAGATAAGCCAGGTGGTCTGTTTGTCGACAGAAAGCGCGTTGACAACAGTCTGCGCATGTTCCGCAATCCAACGGCTCGGGCAAGACGCCATCCGGAGTTGACCCGATCATGCGTTCCTGAACCGTTATCAAAGTCGCAGAAAACGGCAGCAACTGTGCAGTATCCTGAAAAGGCTAATCGGAGAAGCCTAATCTCGATAGGTTTCACTAGCCTGATGCTGTAACGCCGGCCTGCACTGGACTTTCGCGTCGGCCATTACGCAGGATATGCAACATGACTGATGCTAAAGCCACCCTCGCCGACCAATCGTTCAAGTCAATCCTCAAGCATTGGATCGCACGCTGGGCCTTGCCGCGTGCATCCGTCGCCGCGCTCCTGCTTGGCGGGTGCTTGCCATGGAGCCCACCCGGTGTGGCCCAGCCAAACGGATTCCACGCACCGCCGGAGCCCCCGCCGGTACACTATGGCCCGAGCGAATACGAGCAGTCAGCGACAACGGCATTCGCTCCCCTCGCAGTTGACGACCAACAAGAATGGATCCTGCATAAAACCGAGGACAGCGAACATCCGAACGGTGAGGAGCAGGCGTACGTCTGGCTCATGAATCGCGCCCGGCAGAATCCGAGTGCTGAGGGTGCCTTTCTAGTCGATACCGGTGACAACAGAGTGGAGTCCGCTATCAACTATTTCGATGTGGACAGGATTCTGTTGCGGGAAGAGTTCCACGCCATCCCGGCCAAGCCGCCAGCGGCTTTCGATCGACGCCTGTACGCGGCAGCCAAAGCGCACTCGGAGGATCTAATTGACCGTGATGCCCAGGATCATGATGGTCAATTCCCGCGTGTCGGTGATGCCGGCTTCAGCTTTCTAAAGATGCGGGGTAATGTGTTTTCCTATGCAACTCATGCGCTCTATGGTCATGCCGGCTTCAACATCGACTGGGGCTTTGGCACTGGCGGCATGCAAAATGGCCGCGGACACCGTATGGCGATCATGTCCGTCGATGGCGACTATACCAATGTTGGCATCGCGGCATTGCCGGAGATTGATCCGGGTACCCGCGTCGGTCCTTGGGTGGTCACCGCCAATTTCGCCCAGGCCTATTCCGCTGCGGAAGACCATTATAATCGCTTCCTGGTAGGTACCGTTTGGGAGGATCGCGACGGCAACGGCCGCTACGATAGTGGCGAGGGCTTGGCAGATGTCACCGTCGCACCCACGCAGGGGCCGTACTATGCGATTACCGCCGCCGGCGGTGGCTATGCGATCCCGATCATCGAGCCTGGGCTCTACACTGTGGACTTCTACGGTGGCGAGTTACAGGGCATCGTAACCCAGAATATTGTGGTGAGCGACGACAGCGAATTGCTCGATCTCCGTTATCTTGAACCCAACGAGGATTCCGATGGCGATGGCCATGCGGACTCTCTCGATAATTGTCCATTGATCAACAATCCGGACCAGACAAACAGCGATACCGACAATCTGGGCGATGCCTGCGACGATGATGATGATGCAGATGGTGTTGCAGATCCCTTGGATACGTATCCGCTTGATCCGAGCCTGCCGATGGGTGCGATCGACATACCGCTGCGCACGGGTCTGAATCTCGTCGGCTATCCTTTTGGGGTACCGCCGGCTCATCGGCATTGCACGGACCTGCTGGCCGCGCTTGCAGCCGATGGCTTATTGAACATCAGCCGCATTGATCCTCAGACCGCCCAGCTGCAAACCTGCGGCCCAGGCGACGACGCATTCGAGATCGAATCCGGCTCCGCCTACCTGATGCAAACGAGTCAAGCGCTTCAGCTCACCTTGTATGACGATCAGCCCTGCATCGAGCAACATCTTGCGGCCGGCTCGCATCTGATCTCCCACCCGGTGCCGGAGGCTGTGACCTGTGGCACCTGGCTGGCACAGTTGGATTTCAGCAAGATCAGTGCCTTGAGTTGGCTTGATCCCACCAGCGATCGTCAGCAGACCTGTGCTATCGGGGCGGGTGTTGTGCACGGCGACGATTTCCCGATCCTGGCCGCGCAGGGCTATCGGTTGAGTCTGCATGCTGAGCTAACGCTGCGTTTTGGCAACTGTCCTTGATCTCAGGCTCTCGATGGCTCTCGCAGGACAGGCACTTGGTTAGCCGATGAACGCACCGCAACTTCTTGCCCCAGCGGGAACCCTGAAGAGTCTGCGTTATGCGCTGGCTTATGGTGCAGATGCGGTGTATGCCGGTATCCCCCGGTACAGCCTGCGAGTGCGAAACAACGACTTCGACCTGAACGCACTGGCCGAGGGTATCGCGCTAGCTCATCGATACGGGCGACGTTTTTATCTCGCGGTCAACGCCATACCCCATGGCGCAAAATTGAGGACTTTCGTCGATGATATGGAGCCGATAGCGGCACTGTCTCCAGATGCCCTGATCATGGCCGATCCGGGCCTGATCCTACTGGTCCGCGAGCGTTGGCCGGAACTGTCCGTGCATCTGTCGGTGCAGGCGAACACCACCAATGCTGCTGCGGTGCGTTTCTGGCATAATCAAGGTATTTCCCGGGTGATCCTGTCGCGGGAATTATCGTTGGCGGAGATTGCAGAGATCCGCTTGGCGTGTCCCGAAGTAGAGTTGGAGGTGTTCGTGCACGGAGCGCTTTGCATCGCCCACTCCGGACGCTGCCTGCTGTCTGGCTATTTCAATCATCGTGACGCCAACCAGGGCAGCTGTACCAATGCTTGCCGTTGGCAATATCGCATCGCCGGTATTCGGCGTCAGATGACGGATACTCCCAGTGCCTTGTCGGATGAGCCGAATGCCGGTATGCCGGCGATCGATGATAGGCTGGCGATGCCATCTGATGATGAGTGCCAGGTACAAGACGGCGGGCGCCATCCAGCCGCAGACCAGGTGTGGCTGTTGGAGGAGGCATCACGGCCGGGTGCCTACATGCCGATCTTCGAGGACGAGAACGGTACCTACATTTTGAATGCCAAAGACCTGCGCGCAGTGCAGCACGTGGCGCAATTGGCTGCGATCGGCATTGATTGCCTGAAAATCGAGGGGCGCACCAAGTCGCACTATTATGTTGCCCTGACCACGCGGGTTTACCGTCAGGCAATCGACGACGCTGTTGCCGGCAAGGCGTTTCGCTCCGAACTGCTGGCCGAATTGGAAGGGCTTGCGAACCGTGGCTATACTGAGGGGTTTTATCGCCGTCATGCGCCGGCACAGTTGCAGAATTACGAGGACGGCAGCTCGCGCAATCAGCGACGTATTTTTGTTGGCGAGGTGCTAACTCAGGATCCGGTCTCCGGCTTGGCCGAGGTGGATGTGAAAAACCGTTTCAGCCTCGGCGACGATCTGGAATTAATCACCCCCCAAGGCAGCCAGCGGTTTCGCCTCGAATCCCTTGCCAACCTGGATGGCAGTCGGCTGGATGTCGCACCGGGCTCCGGCTGGCGCGTGCGCTTAACGCTCCCAGTTGCAGACGCAACCATGGGCCTGATTACCCGCGCCCTATAGTTATTTGCGCTGAACTTAGCATTCGATCCGCGACTTTGTTTCGAGAGGCTGACTTGCCAGACATTCCCATGTCCATCATGCCCATCCTTCTGTTTGCCACGGACGTCATTCATGAGATCGCCACAGTGCTTTTCGTCGGCGGTTTGTATTTCATGCTGTTTGTGCAACTGCCGGCGATTGCCAGCGTCAAATCCCCGCGCATGCGCCTGCAGCTTCGGCATGCCTCGTTCAAGCGTCTGTTTCGCTGGAGCTGGCTCGGGCTGGTGCTGATGTGGTTGACCGGTGCCTATCATTTGTACCTCACCAAGCCCGCCAAGCTGGAAATGTATGTGTGGATCATGATCCTGCTGTACGCGATTTTTACCCTGCTTTTGCTAGTCGCGCAGTTCGGTGTGTTTATCGATGCCATCATGGCTCTGGAAGACGGCAACTCGGAGCGTGCGAGCTGGCTGTATCGGCGCTTGCGGGTGTTGATCTGGTTCGCGTTTCTGTTGGCGGTGGCTCTGATGTTACTCGATAATACGGGTCCGGCTCTCGTCCAATTCGGAGGATTCAATCTGGAATCGTTGCTCGACGGTCGTTGAGTTTCGATCCCAATGCCTTCGCATGTTGCATCAGTTGATGTGATTGTCGGAGAGAAACAGACCAACTGGCGCCGGACTCGCGTTCGCCTTCGCGAAGCGGCAACCCGCCCATAGTCGTCGCCCATAGTCGCTCTATGGGCGGGTTGCCGCAACGTCGATGCCGGACGATAAGTAGCGGTTCAGGAATAATCTAGTGCCTCGGTGCAGATGTTCCAAGACAGTCTCCGGTCGTTGTCGTTGTCGTTGTCATAATCGTCTTAGCCGAATGCTCGATAACGACCACGATTACGACAACGACAACGAACCGCCTCGGGATTTCTGTACCGCTCCACTAGGAGGCTGTCCGAAAACGGAGCGAACGGGTACAATCGCCGTCCCTCCCGGACAGGTGGGCGTTTAGCGCTCCGCCAAGATCGCAGATTGGGTGGGTGTTCAAGTCGGCTGTAGAACCTATTCTCGGACAGCCTCCTAGATGGCTGTCGGTTGCAGAGCCTCGCGAACTTCGCCCCGATTACGGTCGCCGCCTGCCCCTGGTACGGGCAAGGCTGGCGGACCCTTGGCATATCCCGTTGCCGGCCATGGAGCTAGGCCGACAGGATCACGGCATCAACCGGCTGCGGGCGGCGCACAGCCAAGGATGGCAGCCACCGCGGACGTCTTGAACGAACGGTTCCACCTCGATGCGGACCGAGATGCTCCGGCAGGGCCGATCCGTCGGGCATACCGCTTTCGCCTCCACCACGAAGACCGACTCGGAGACGCCGGCCGGGTTGGGGTTCAGCGCGTCCCGCGAGAGGCCGGAACCGGCGATCACCGCCGCAACAACCAGTGCGGCCAGACGCCGCGCCAAACGAAGGATGGTTTTCATTGAGTATTCCTCATGCGCTAGTCGAATGATGCGTCGGCATGTCGCAGCGTCCGCAACAGACGGTGCGCGCCGGCGCTGGGTACGGGACAGCTGCCCCGCTCATCGCCTACCGCGGTTTCCCGTTTTCCGTGCGGCTTGGCCTCGCCGCCTTCCATCGGCGTTGCCGCCGTGTTAGCATCCGATGCGAACCGCGCTGCTGCCCGGCCAATCCGCAGCGGACGGCCGTGCAAGATAGAGAGCAACCGACGCGCATGAGCTTCATCCCGGACCCCGCCCAGCTGCCTACAGCCCTCGAGATACTCCTCGCCGGCATTCCTAAGACGCGCGAGAAGGTCGCCAAGGTCGGCGACGGCCCCCGGCTGTCCCATGCCATGGCCATGCGCATCGGCCGCAATGCGCATGGCGACCCGACCTTCGTCGCCGAAACCCCCGTATTCCACCTCGGCTGGCAGGACCGTGGCCACTGCTTCGGCGGATCGACCTTCATCGACGTCCACCGCTACGAGATCAAGGTACGCTTCAGCAAGCGCGACGCCGAGCGAGCCGACGCGATCGAGCGCGGCGAGGGCACCGGCATCCTCAAGCAGGATTGGATGCTCGTCGCCAAGCTGCCCTACAGCCTCGGGCGGGTCGCTTGGGTGAAGCTCAAGCCGTCCTATCGGGGCAGGAAGGATGACCGGGACGACCCGCCCGAAACGGCGCGGGGGTGCTCGGAAACGCTGTGGGACTGGCTCGACGAGCGCTCCTACGATTACTGGGAGACCCGCTCCTACCTGAAGACCGCCGCGTTCCGCACCTTCGATCCGGCCCCGCTCGTGGTCGAGAGCCTGCGCAATCCCACCGACGAGTGCACCGGCGTTGCGCTCGGCATCTGCACCGACCCCAACGCCGTGTTGGAGCGCATCAAGGCGTCCACCGAGTATCGGCGCCTGCTTGACGACGCCAAAGCAGCCAAACGGCAAGGAAGCTGGACGCGAAGCAACGCCCAAGGCAAGGGACCCAAGACCTTCCCACTCAACGACCCGACACTGCTTGATCATGCCGAGGAGATCCTCGACCTGTCGTTGCGACAGGCGATGTCCGGACCGGACAATGCACCGCCGAACAGCCTGGCCTTGCTCGGCAAGCCGGTCATGCTCAAGGCACGCTGGATCTTCGATGAGCACATCAAGCGCCTGAACGATCGCGTGTCCAGCGCCCGCAGCCGCGAGAACATCGACGCCTTGTCGCCACAGACCGGCGTCATCCAATCCCAGCTCCAATCCCAGCTCCAGTCCCCGGAACAGGCGGCGGACCAACGCGACATCGGCGAGACTGCCGGTCAGTTCCTGGAGGCCACGCTGGAGCACCTGCACGCTCAGGACGACGATTTGCAGGCGGCACAGGAAGCGACGATCATTGCCCTGTTTACCCGCGTCGACCGTCTCGCGTTGTCCCCGGAGACGCGCCTTCGCCTCACAGGTGATCTGGCCAGGTTGCTGATCGACTCCGACCGGACCCTGTCCGAGCGCATCGGCCAGGCGGGTTCCCTGGTTGCCCAGGCGGGCGGATAATCAACCAAAGCATCTCGACAGGCACCGATGGACCGTTTCTATCAGCCCAGCAGCATCCGCATCCTCGCTGACGACCATAGCACCGTGGGCACCGGCATCTACGTCGGCGAGCACCTGATCCTCACCTGTGAGCACGTTGTTGCCAGCGCACAGGGTCGCGAGCGCGCAAGTCAGGAGCGGCCTGTTCATTTTCGTTTTGCCTTCGATACTGAATTGCCCGGAGCAGCCAATCCCGCGGCCAAGGTGATCAGTCTCTGGCCCGCCTACAAATTCAAGCAGCCGGGCAAGCTCTACGACGTCGCGCTGCTTGAAGTCTCCGATCCAAGCCTGATTCCCAAAAGTGCGGCAGCCGCCCCGCTCTCTGAAGAAATCGACCGACTGCGCCAGCAAGGTGAGCTATTTGGTTTCGCTAATGAGGCTGGCCGAGGCGTCGAGGTCATATTTCAAACGCAGGGCACCGACGGACTGGTCCAGCTCGACTGGGGCCGTGGTGAGGCGGCAGTCGCCGGAGGTCACAGCGGCTCACCGGTCTGGAACACGAAGACCAGGAAGGTCATGGGCATGGTGATTGAGAAGGATGCCGAATCCTCGCCAAATGCCCCGCCGCCCAAGATCGCCTACATGTTGCCTGCCCGCTTGATGAATCAGGCCCTGGAGGAGGTCCGCCAGGAGCGAGCATACAGCCAGATCAGAAAGGAGCAAGAGGCCCGAGTGTCCGATGCGGAGCGGTCGCTGACCGACCTGCTACGCAAGCCTCTCGGCGATGGCGACCTCACCTGGCCCAGCCTCATTGAAGTCAGCGTGCGACTGTTCAAGCGAGGACTGGATTCGCGTCCCGGACCCACGGCGCTGGAGCAGACGGCTTGGCTCCTGCAATATACCGATGCCCGCCAACCCTTTGCCTACGGCCTGCTGCAACTGGCTCAACGCAGATACAGGGGAAGCCTCAACCCGAATGAGCGATTCTTGCGCGAACTGGAGCAGGTCGGCGAACAGCTGATGAAGCTCTACCCTTACGAGGACAAAGCGCTTGAAAAGGTGCGCAAAAAGGTTGGTCTAGAAGTCGCGGGCACAAGCCTGGCGCTGCGCTTCCAGCCCACCAACGAATCGATCTTCGCGGTTGAGGCAATCAGGTTTTGGCGTTGGGCCGATGGCGTGAAGGAGCAGTCGGATGTCTTGGAGACCAACCCGAAGTGGGTACGCTTATGCGGCAAGGCCGGTAGCTTGGCAACCGAGCGCGAGCTAGTGGATTGGATCAAGGCGGAGTTGACAAAACCCCAGTTCAAACACGGTGTTGAGGTCGTGTTGCCGCCGGAGCGTCTGATGGACTGGGACTTGGCCCCAGAGGCCTGGTGCGATTCCAAGAACTGGCGGCTCGGCAATGTCAAGCTCGTGCTGCGCTCCTTCAAAGGCTTCACCGAGCACAACATCAAGCGCCAACAGCACTGGGATGAGGTCATCGCATTGAGGTTCGATTGCTGTGCCACGAGTGCGACGACCTTGGCGATCGATGATATCGAAGACCTCTTTGCCGATCAGGATGCAGAGCGGGGCGCCGCTGCCGCGACAAGCAAAGTGGCCGTCCTCGATCCGGCTTGTCGCGCCGGCGAGCAACTTGAAATCTTGACCAGTGAAGGTGTCTCAGTGGTGCTTTGGCTGCGCAAGCCTGCACGCTGCGGCACGGCAGCGGAGCAACTGCTCTTGGTGGAGATCGGAGACTGCAATGTCGTCCAGCTTCCGCTCCGTCTCAAGGAACTGCGCAAAAAGCATCGCCGCGACCCGCAGGAACCACGTTCCCGTATCGGCCTGTTGATGGACAACCCGTATCGCACGCGCGAGCGGCGGCCAAGCGAGTCTCCAAGGTCACGAGCAGGCTGATCGACATCATCGAAACAGCGTTCGAATCTCCAATTTACCCCCCGCTGATGCGCTCGGCCCCAATCCTCCGACAACGCCTCGGCAGCCTACTTCAGGAGCCAACCGATGTCAGACCCCGAACCCATCCCGGCCTGGTGGATCGTCGGTCCAGGCGAGCAGGCGCCCAACGGTGGCCTGAATGGCCTGCCCGAGGCGCCACCCTGGCGGGCCTTCGCAAAGCAGTCCGATGCCGACGCCGCCGCTGAGTCCGCCGGCGATCAGACCGGCCCGGTCGAGGACCGCGGCGCGGGCTTCAAGCTCGACCCCAAGCAATACGACATCATCAACGCGGCCATCTGTCTGCGCCGGCCGCTGCTGGTGCGCGGCAAGCCCGGCGTGGGCAAGACCATGCTGGCCTATCACATCGCCCGTCAGCTCCGGCTGCCGCGGGTGCTGCGCTGGTCCATCACCAGCCGTACCCAGCTGAAGGACGGTCTGTACCAGTATGACGCCATCGCGCGCCTGCAGGCGGCGTCACTGACGCGGCACAGCGCGCCCGGCTCATATGGGACACAAGGTGAAACAGATAATAGTCCCGTTGGAAATCAACGTGCTGTATCACGTCCTCACCTTAGAGCCCACATGAGCGACGCGTCCGACGACCCGCCGCCCATCGAGCGGTTCATGAAGCTCGGTCCGCTCGGCACCGCCTTCGCCACATCCAGGTTCCGCCGCCCCAGGGTCCTGTTGATCGACGAGCTGGACAAGAGCGACATCGACCTGCCGAACGACCTGCTGCACATCTTCGAGGAAGGGGAATTCGAGATCCCCGAGCTAGAACGGGAGACCGATCAGCCGGAAGGGGGCAAATCCAAGCCCGCTCGGCCGGCAAACTCGCAAGAGGGCCGGCCCGTCCGTCTGCCCGTGCAGGGCCATCGCGAAGAAACGCCCGTATTGGTGCGCGACGGCAAGGTCCCTTGCCGGGACTTCCCCATCGTCATCATGACCACCAACGACGAGCGCGACTTTCCGCCGGCCTTCCTGCGCCGCTGCCTGGAGCTGGACATCGCCCCGCCGGACGAGGCAGCCCTGATCGAGATCGTCAAGTCCCACCTCGGCCTTGCCGCCGATGCAGAGCTGGATGCGACCTACCGCGCCATCATCGACGCCTTCCACGCCCGCCGGGAGACCCGCGACAATGAACTGCCGACCGATCGCCTGCTGCACGCCATCTTTCTGGCATGGAAGCATGTCGATATCGACCAGCGCATCGAGCGCGGCGAACCGCCGAAGGACAAGGATGCACTCATCGACTGCCTCTGGCCTGGCGAGACCAGCTGACAATCGGGCGTTCACGACACCCGCATGACCGACCCCGACGCCAACGCCCCGGACGGCACCGATCCAGGCTGGGACGCTCTGGGTCGGTTGCTCGCGGTCGTGCAAGGGCAGCTCGGTTTCCGCCCGACCAGCCGCGAGCTGGCGGAGGTGCTCTGGCTCGCCGACCGGATCGATTCTGTCCCGTCGGCCTGGTCGGCGCGGGTGCCCGCCGAGCCGGAGCAAAACGCGGCCGACGGCAAGGAGCAGCAGCGCACCGACGCGGATTCAGGCAAGCAGAACGAAAAGCAAGGGCAGGGCGACGATTCCAAGCCAAAGCCGGACGCCACCGACGCACCCCCCAGGACGCGAGCCTATCCGACCACGGCCGCCGCGGCGGACGATGCCGGCGCTCATCCGGCAACCACTGTCGATGTGCCCGACCGTGCCTTCCTCACGCAAAGCCTGGCGCTGGGACGGACCTGGCGGCGTCTGCGTCGCCGGCTGCCGGCCCGGCGTGAGCCGATCCTCGACATTCAGGCCACCGCCGCGCGCATCGCCGCTTACGAGCTTGCCGGCACTCCGGTCTGGGAGCCGATCTGGCGGCCAGGTCGCGAGCCCTGGCTCGACCTGACGCTGGTCATCGACAACGGCCCCGCCATGCCGATCTGGGAGCCGTTGGTCAACGAGATCGAGACCCTGTTGCGGCGCACCGGCGCCTTTGCCCAGTTGCGTTTGCAGACCTTGGAAACCGGCCAAGCCACCGCGGAGCTGCGCGAGGGGTGCCCCAAGACCAACCAGCGCGGCAAGGGGCGAAAGATCAGCGAGAAGGCCCGCGGCAAGCCGTTGCCCGGGCGCGATCCGGCTCGCACCCTGACCTTGGTACTGACCGACTGCATCTCCGCCGGCTGGTATCAGCCATCTACGCTCGAGCTGTTGGCGCGGCTTGGCCGTGGCGGTCTGTTGGCTGTGCTGCAGCTGATGCCGCCGACGCGCTGGATCGACACCGCCTTGGGCCTCGGCGAACAGCTTTGGCTGCGGCCCGTTCCCAGGCGTCCGTCCGCGTTACCGAGCCTGGCACCCAGCCGACCGCGGCGCGATGCAACCGACCCGCCCGATACGGCCGGCAACACAAACCAGGTGCTCGACCTGCCCGTCATCGACCGCTCCCCATTGGGCGTTGCCGATCTAACCGACGCCCTGCTCGGCGGCATCTACCGCCTGCGGCTGCTTGGCTATCGGCTGAACTGGACCGAGCCGGCGTCGGTGACCGAATCGCCCTATGTGCGGGCGCGCACGCAAGCCGAGCGCCTTGATGACTTCCTCTCCGTCGCCTCACCGGCGGCGCGCCGCTTGGCCGGCTACCTGTCGCGGGTTCCCTATCCGCTGACCGTGCGCATGATGCACCTGGTGCAGCGATCGATGGCACCGCGCGACGACCTCTCCGCCTTGGCCGAGGTCTTCTCCGGCGGCCTGCTGGAAGAGATCGGTGACGGATTGCCGACCCGTTATCGACTCATCGGCCTGGACGAAGGCGAACCCGGCGGCGGGTCGCTGGTCAGCGGACTGGCCGATCTGATCTCCCATGACGAGGCTTGGCAGGTGCTGGAGCGGGTCTCCGCGGACCTGGAGCGCCGCGGACATCCAGGCCGGAATTGGAATCTGGTGATCGAGGACGCCGCGGCGGGTAAACGGCTCGAGCTGCCCGAAGCCCTGATCACGGCCGACGCCGACGCGCAACCCTTCGCGCTCATCGCGCTGGACATCGCCCGTCGACGTGGCGGAGCCTACCTGCAGGGTGCCCAGCGGATCGAACAATGGATCAACCGTCCCGTCACCGAGGTTCCCAAAGAACCGACAGCGCCGACGGAGCCGATGCCGTTCCAGGACCGCTATGCCGATGAGACCCACGGCCCCAAGATGGTCTGGCTGCCCGGCGGCCCATTCACCATGGGCAGCCCGGAGGGGGTTGGCGGAGATCGCGAGCACCCTGCCCATAGGGTCCAACTAAGCCACTACGCGCTTGGCCGATTCCCGGTCACCGTTGGCGAGTTCCGGCGTTTCATCGAGGCGACGGGCTATGTCACAGAGGCGGAGCAGGGCGGTGGTGCCTGGGTCTGGAATCGAGGTCACCCAGGAAACAAGGTGGACGCAAGTTGGCACAACCCGTACATGGACCAGGACGACAACCACCCCGTCATCTGCATCAGCTGGAACGATGCCAAAGCCTACTGCGACTGGCTCAGTGAGGAGACCGGCCAGCCGTACGGACTGTTGAGCGAGGTGCAGTGGGAGTACGCCTGCCGCGCCGGCGAGCAAGGCCGATGGTGCTTTGGCGACGATGAAGATGTGCTGGACGACTACGCCTGGTACGGCAGAAGGTCAGGCGACGGCACGCACCCGATAGGCACCAAGCGTCCCAATGCCTGGCAACTCCATGACATGCACGGCAATGTCTGGGAATGGTGTACGGATTGGTTCGATGCGAACACCTACAAGGAGCGTGCAGCCCGTATAGGCGAAGCTGCAGAGAGTAGGGACGACAGTAGGAGCGAAGCTGCTGCAGCGTATATAGTCGATCCCATAGGCCCTGAGACGGGCTCGGGCCGGGTCGTCCGCGGCGGCTCCTGGGTCGACGACGCCGGCAGCTGCCGTTCGGCGTGCCGCAGCAGGGACGGGCCGTCGTACCGGAACTACGACCTCGGCTTCCGTCTTTCGAGGACTGGCCCTTTACACTCTTACCCTTTTACCCTTGGCGGCGAAACAAAAGCACCGGCGTATCAGGATGGCTTGCGCGATCCGCTGCAAGACGGCAGCCAAGGCCCGGCCATGGTCTGGCTGCGCGGCGGGCAGTTCACGATGGGACAGGACGATAGCCAGTGGGATTGGGAGAAGCCCGCGCATCCGGTCGAGGTCTCGGCCTTCTCCATCGGCCAGTACCCGCTGACCTTCGACGAGTACGACCGCTTCTGTGAGTCAACCGGCCGCGACAAGCCCAGTGATGAGGGCTGGGGACGCGGTCGGCGCCCGGTCATCAACATCAGCTGGGACGACGCCCGAGCCTACTGCGACTGGCTCAACGGCCAGCAAGAGACCGGCACCTACCGCCTGCTCACCGAGGCCGAGTGGGAATTCGCCTGCCGCGCCGGCAGCGAGACACGCTGGTCCTGCGGCGACACCGAGAAGCAGCTTGTTGGGTACGCCTGGTACCGCGAGAACGCCGAAGGCAAGACCCATCCGGTTGGCGAGAAGAAGCCCAATGCCTGGAAGCTTCACGACATGCACGGTAACGTCTGGGAATGGTGCGCGGATTGGTTTGATAATAACACCTACAAGGAGCATGCAGCCCCCACCAGTAGTGCTGCACAGAGTAGGAGCGACGGTAGGACCGCAGCTGCTGCAGCGTATATAGTCGATCCTACAGGCCCTGAGACGGGCTCGATCCGGGTCGTCCGCGGCGGCTCCTGGCACGACGGCGCCGACATCTGCCGTTCGGCGTGCCGCAGCAGGGACGGGCCGTCGGGCCGGGGCATCAACCTCGGCTTCCGTCTTTCGAGGACTGGCCCTTGGCCCTCTTACTCTTTTACCCTTGTCCGCGACGACGAGGGGGCGTCTGAGCAGCGGGATGAGGCACAGGAACCGCCGACACCCCAAGCGGAGATCTTCGCGCCGCAACAGGGCTTCCGCGATCGCTTCGTCATCGTGCGCAAGGATGGACGCGCCGAGCGCGCGGATGTCCGGCGGGAAGGCCCGGAGATGGTCTATCTCCCCGGCGGAACCTTCCTGATGGGCGATGAGCAGGGGAACGACGACGAAAAGCCCGTGCACCGCGTCGCCCTGGATGCTTTCGCCATCGGCCGCACCCCCGTCACCTGGGGCGAATACCGGCGGTTTTGCGAGGACACGGACAGCCATTGGCCGGAGTGGCTGGAAGAAGGCAGCCAGTACCACTTGGACAAGGGCGGCGACTATTACAACTATTACAACTATTACACCAACCGCGGCATCGCCCGCGATGCCGTCGATCTGCCCGTGGTCGGCGTCGCCTGGGACGATGCCGTCGCCTACTGCGCCTGGCTTGCCGAGCGTACCGACCGACCCTACCGGCTGCCGACCGAGGCGCAATGGGAATACGCCTGCCGGGCCGATACCCAGACCCGCTGGAGCTTCGGCGACAACGAGGAGCACCTCGGCGACTATGGTTGGTATAGCAAGAATGCCCAGGGCAAGCTGCATCCGGTTGGCCGAAAGCGGCCGAATCCTTGGGGCTTGCTGGACATGCACGGCAACGTCTGGGAGTGGTGTGCGGATTGGTATGCCGAAGATGCCTACAGCAAGCGTGCAGCATCTATTAGCACTGCTGCAGCAGATGCTGCAGCCAGTAGGGGCGACAGTAGAAGCGAAGCTGCTGGAGAGTATATATACGATCCCACAAGCCCTGAGACGGGCTCGGTCCGGGTCGTCCGCGGCGGCTCCTGGGGCAGCGTCGCCGTCTGCCGTTCGGCGTTCCGCGACGGGGGCGTGCCGTCGTCCCGGCGCATCGACCTCGGCTTCCGTCTTTCGAGGACCGTATAGCTTGGCACTCTTACCCTTTTACCCTTGGCCGGCGGTAGCCCGGCGCCTGGACTGAACCATCGGCAGATCAATGCTCTTCCGCGTCTTCACTCTCCCGTTCGACCCGTTCAGCGAGCGATTCGACGACACACCGGTGCGCGATTATCTATCCGATAAGGACGTTCTGAGTATCGATCACGAGCTGTTGATGCAGGAAGGCCGTGCCTACCTCGCGGTCATCGTGCGTTGTCGCGGGGTCCGATCGCCGGCGGCCGATGCGGCGAAAACCGGCTCGACCCGGCGCCGCGACGAATCCTGGCGAGACCTGCTCGACTCCAAGGATTGGCCGCTGTTCGAGCGCATGCGCGAGTGGCGTGGTGAACGGGCGCGGGCGGCCGGGGTGCCGAGCTACATCATCTGCAATAACCGCCAACTGGCCGATGTGGTCAAGCGCCGACCTCGCACCCTGGCAGCGCTTGCCGAGATCGAGGGCTTCGGCGATGCGAAGCTGAAGAACTACGGCAAGGAGCTGCTGGAGATCCTGCAACGGTTGGAGGACGAAGGCGGAGAAGCCAAGTCTGCGACGCCGAACGATGCAAAGAAGGCTGATGATGGCGTCGATGCGGAGCAGCAAACGCCATGACCCGGCCGAAGCGCGAGGAGTTGCCCATCTTCAGCGCCTGGATGCAGTTCCTCGAATGGCTGCTGCCGACCACGGAGAAGTTTCCCAAGCGCGCCCGCTTCACCCTCGCCAACCGCATCGACAACCTGGCCCTGGATGTCATCGAGGATCTGGTCGAGGCACGCTACACCCGCGACAAGCTGGAGCGGTTGCGCGCCGTCAATCGCCGGCTGGAGCGGCTGCGGGTGCTGCTGCGGCTGTCGTATCGACTGCGCTATCTCTCCCACGATGGGTATGAGTATGCGGCTAAGGCCGTCAACGAGAGCGGGCGGATGCTCGGTGGCTGGATTCGGGACCTGGAGAAGCCCCGGCCATGAGGCGTGCCGGCGGCCTGTTTCCCGACATCGTCAGTTTCCGCAACCTGCTGGAGGCCGAACGACGCGCCGCCCGCGGCAAGCGGGACCGGCCCACGGTCCAGGCGTTCGAGATGGACTTGGAGCGTGAGCTGATCCGGCTCCAGGAAGCGCTGGCCAGCCACAGCTACCAGCCCGGCCCGTTCGTCACCTTCGAGGTGCATGACCCCAAGCGTCGCGCCATCTGCGCCGCACCGTTTCGCGATCGGGTCGTGCATCATGCCGTTTGCGACGTTCTGGAGCCGGTGTTCGAGCGCCGCGCCTGTCACGACAGCTTTCGCTCGATGAGCTTGGGGCTGTCGGCAGAGATGACATTGCCGCGCCGGGACCGGTAGGAGCCCGCTTGCGGGCGACGGAGAGCCCGAGGCCATCGCGACGGTCGCCCGCAAGCGGGCTCCTACCCAGGGCCGAGCGCATGGTTGGTGTGCACATTTTTCGATCGATGAGCTTGGGGCTGTCGGCAGAGATGACATTGCCGCGCTGGGACCGGTAGGAGCCCGCTTGCGGGCGACGGAGTGTCCGAGGCCATCGCGACGGTCGCCCGCAAGCGGGCTCCTACCCAGGGCCGAGCGCATGGTTGGTGTGCACATTTTTCGATCGATGAGCTTGGGGCTGTTGGCAGAGGTGAGATTGCCGCGCCGGGACCGGTAGGAGCCCGCTTGCGGGCGACGGAGAGCCCGAGGCCATCGCGACGGTCGCCCGCAAGCGGGCTCCTACCCAGGGCCGAGCGTATGGTTGGTCTGCACGTCTTTCGATCGATGAGCTTTGGGATGTCAGCAGAGATGACATTGCCGCGCCGGGACCGGTAGGAGCCCGCTTGCGGGCGACGGAGAGCCCGAGGCCATCGCGACGGTCGCCCGCAAGCGGGCTCCTACCCAGGGCCGAGCGTATGGGTTGATGTGCACGTCTTTCGCTCGATGAGCTTGGGGCTGTCGGCAGAGATGACATTGCCGCGCCGGGATCAGTAGGAGCCCGCTTGCGGGCGACGGAGAGCCCGAGGCCATCGCGACGGTCGCCCGCAAGCGGGCTCCTACCCAGGGCCGAGCGTATGGTTGGTGTGCACATCTTTCGATCGATGAGCTTGGGGCTGTCAGCAGAGATGACATTGCCGCGCCGGGACCGGTAGGAGCCCGCTTGCGGGCGACGGAGAGCCCGAGGCCATCGCGACGGTCGCCCGCAAGCGGGCTCCTACCCAGGGCCGAGCGCATGGGTTGGTGTGCACGTCTTTCGATCGATGAGCTTGGGGCTGTCGGCAGAGATGACATTGCCGCGCTGGGACCGGTAGGAGCCCGCTTGCGGGCGACGGAGTGTCCGAGGCCATCGCGACGGTCGCCCGCAAGCAGGCTCCTACCCAGGGCCGAGCGTATGGTTGGTCTGCACGTCTTTCGATCGATGAGCTTGGGGCTTTCGCCACCGGCGCCTGTGGGGCGCCGGTGGCGGACATCTACCCACTTCATCCGCCCGCCCATGCTGTCACGCACAATCGGGCAAAGCACAGTCACATCGGCCTCGACGGCTTGCAGACTCAAGCCCAGGTGCCGCAGGTGCTCGGCGCCGTTGGGCGTCATGGCTTGGCAAATGGCGCTGGAGATGATCTTGCCATCATCTGCCTGCACATTGATGGAAAAGGCGCAGATGATCGCGGCGAACAACGCCGGTACCTTCGATTGGTTTTGACGCCTATTTCTATCCTTGAGGTTGGGTGTTTGCCTGCTATCGGCAATCCCTAGCCTACAGATCGGATAGAGAACAACATGCGAAGGGATGCATCGAACGATCGCGACATTTACTCTTGTAAGGACCGCATGCGCTGTATCTCTGACCTCTGATCCTCTGGATCTCGATAACCATATGAATTTTAATTGAAATAGAATCCAATGCAAGCGTTCGGAGACCTTCCGTCGAAGAATAGGGATGCTGAAAAACAGCAACCAGTAAACGCGGACAGATCCTGAGACATCTGCACAAAAATACCCTTTACTACAAGCGCAGATCCTGAGATCCGAACCGGCAGCAAACCGTTTCCGCGCCGCACCATCGTCCAGCACGGGCGGCAATTTTGCAGCATGACTCCGAGGCTAAAAAAGTGTGTCTGCCTGCGTAGAATGTTCAGCTATTCAACCAGAATGCTCGATAACGACTACGATTACGACCACGACAACGACAACGAACCGCCTCGGGATTTCTGTACCGCTCCACTAGGCGCGCATCGTTAGGCGCGCATCGCAGGCCATCGCGCTGAACATTGCCGAGGGTAACGGCACAGCGACGAGCGGGGATCGACGCCGGTCGTTTGAAAGCGCACGAGGCTCGGCGCTGGAGTGCGCTGCGATCGAGGATCTGCTCGCTGGTGTGCGACGCGTTGTCCGCAGACGACAACAGCAAGCAAAAGGCACTGCTCGATCGTCTTGTGGTCATGCTCACGAAGCGCGGACAGCGTGGCTACGCGGTCAGCGAGGAGCTTGGCGGATGGGTTGGTCGGTTCGATACCGACGCCGATACCGACGCCGATAGCGGTACCGAATGAGTCGGCAGGCGACACCCAAGCCAAAGACCTGTTGAGCTTGTTTCTGCACCATCACTAAGACAAGCCAAGTGGTCTATTGCTCGACAGAAATCGCCTTAGTTTCCCGCGCAGCTAACAGAGCAGACCACAAACGCATCAGCCTCGATATGCCAGACGATCTCGCAGTCGTACAGGCGCAATGCGAAGCGTCGCCGCAGCGGGTAGCGGTCCATATAACCGGGGCGTGGATCCTGGGCGATAACCTGCTCAATGAGTTGTTGCAGACACAAATGACCGTGCGGATCGCGCTCCCTGATGCCGCGGATTGCCGCGTCGCTGAAGCGGATGGGCCGGCGAGTCGACGTTGTCGCCCGTGCGAATCCCTGGCTCGCCTCTGGGATCTTGTCGGCGTAGGGCACATAGGGTTTGACGTCGAGTACTGGTGTACCATCGAGCAGATCGATGCCTTGCAGCCGCAGCGTCAAGCCCTCGCCGGTGCGTTCCAATCCGTGCTGTTCGACTGCTGAAAGACCGATGGGATTGGGCCGATAGGGTGCACGGCTCGCGAACACGCCGACCTTTTCGCGCCCGCCCAGCCTAGGTGGGCGCACCGTTGGTCTCCAGCCGGCATCCAAGCAATCGTCATGAAAAACAAAGATGAGCCATACATGAGTGAAGCCTTCCAGTCCCTTAAAGGCAGATTCCTGGTCATAGGGGGGCAACAACACCAGGCTTGCCCGCGCGGCGTTCACCAGTCGCGGCTGGCGTGGGATGCCGAATTTGTCACTGAACGGTGAGCGGATGATGCCGATCGGATTGAATTGGAAACCTGCCATATTCGAGGAGTTGCGCCAAGCAGATGTAGGGATCGGAACTGTGGCATGCATCGGTGGCTTGCTGCAACGCCAGCCGGATACATACGGATACATACCCGTTTTCGCCATGTCCTCTGCAAGCCGCTGGCGTATGATGGAATCCTTTTATCCATTTGCCGCTGTTTCGAACGGAGTCTGCCGTCATGCGCTGTCTGCGCGGTACCCCCGCACTGTCTGATTTTCGTCTTGCCAAGCTGATCGAGCGTCTGTCCGATGCCGGGTTTGCTGGGTGCGAGCTGTATGCCGAATACATGCATTTTGTCGATCTCGATGGTTCGCTGACCGCCGATCAGCAAGCTGTGCTGGAACGGCTGTTGCAGTATGGGCCGCGCCGCTCGGAAGTACGAGTCACGCACAGCTTGCAGGAACCCGAAGGCCGACTGGTGCTGGTGGTGCCGCGGCCTGGCACGATCTCGCCTTGGTCGTCCAAGGCCACGGACATCGCTCATAATAGCGGTCTTGATCGGGTTCGGCGCCTGGAGCGGGGCACCGCATTCTATCTGGGCATGCCTGGCGGCAGGCGCATCGCTGACCATGGTCTCGACGACACTGCATTGCAGAGCGCAGCAGCGTTGCTGCATGATCGCATGACGGAAGTCGCATTGTTCGATCTGGCCGATGCCGATCAGCTGTTTGTACAGGCCAGCCCGCGGCCCTGCGCTCGCATCGATCTGTTGGGTGGTGGGCGCGATGCGTTGGTTACCGCCAACGACGAGTTGGGACTCGCTTTGTCCGACGACGAGATCGTCTATCTGGTCCAAAGTTTCAGCGCGCTCGGCCGCAATCCCACGGATGTTGAATTGATGATGTTCGCCCAAGCCAACTCTGAGCATTGTCGGCATAAGATCTTTAACGCCGATTGGGTGATTGATGGCGAACCGCAGTCGATGTCGCTGTTTGCGATGATTCGTCATACCACCGAACAGGCCCCGCACCAGGTGTTGTCCGCGTACACAGACAATGCTGCGGTGATCGAAGGCTGGCCCGGTAACCGTTTCATGGCTGCGGTCGACGGCGGTGTCTATAAGCGCAGCAAGGAGCCGATGCACATTCTGATGAAGGTGGAAACCCACAATCATCCCACCGCCATTGCGCCGCATCCCGGCGCGGCGACTGGTTCCGGCGGTGAGATCCGCGACGAGGGCGCGACCGGCCGCGGCTCCAAGCCGAAGGCAGGGCTGTGCGGATTCTGCGTGTCGAATCTGCGTATTCCGGGTTACGAGCAGCCTTGGGAAACGGATTTCGGCCGACCTGAGCGCATCGTTTCGGCGCTGGATATCATGCTGGAAGGCCCGATCGGTGCCGCGGCGTTCAATAACGAGTTTGGCCGTCCGAATCTGGCCGGCTGGTTTCGCACCTTCGAACAGCGGGTGCCAGCAGGTACCGGCGAGCAAGCGGACACGGAGTTGCGTGGCTACCACAAGCCGATCATGCTGGCCGGCGGGATCGGCACGATTCGTGCCGAGCATGTCGAGAAATGCGCCTTTTCAGCGGGCACTCCGCTGGTGGTATTGGGCGGACCCGCGATGCTCATCGGTCTCGGTGGCGGGGCCGCTTCCAGCATGGCGAGCGGTACTTCTGACGAGGCACTGGACTTTGCCTCGGTGCAGCGAGCCAACCCTGAAATGCAGCGCCGCTGTCAGGAGGTCATCGATCGCTGCTGGTCGCTGGGCGATGCGAATCCCATTCTGTTTATCCATGACGTCGGTGCTGGAGGTTTATCCAATGCCTTGCCGGAGCTGGTGCGCGACGGTGCCAGCTTGGGCGACAGCAATGCCGCGGGTGGCGGGCGTTTCGATCTTCGGCGCGTACCGAATGCCGACACCGGCCTGTCGCCGATGGAGATCTGGTGCAATGAGGCCCAGGAACGCTATGTGATGGCTGTAAAACCTGAACAATTGCCGCAATTCGAGGCGATCTGCGCCCGCGAACGCTGCCCCTACGCGGTGGTTGGCAAAGCTGCCGCGGATGGACAGCTGACAGTTGTCGATCAGCGGCTCAATGATGTTCCCATCCATCTGCCCATGGGGTTGTTGTTCGGCAAGCCACCGAAAATGCTGCGAGATGTCACCGCGGTGGCAGCGCGGAGCAGGGCGTTCACAGGCGCTGGCATCGACCTGATGGACGCTGTCCAGCGTCTGTTGCGGCTGCCCGCGGTAGCGGCCAAGACTTTTCTGATCAGCATCGGCGATCGCAGCGTCGGCGGGCTGGTGGCACGCGACCAATTGGTTGGCCCCTGGCAGGTGCCAGTGGCGGATTGCGGCGTCACCCTGACCGACTACGACGGCTATACCGGCGAGGCAATGGCGGTCGGCGAGCGTACGCCGCTGGCATTGCTGGATGCTCCGGCATCGGGTCGGATGGCGGTGGGCGAGGCCATTACCAACATCGCCGCGGCGCCCATCGGGCGGCTCGGGGACATCAAGCTCTCGGCCAATTGGATGGCAGCCGCAGGTCATCCCGGCGAGGACGTGCGTTTATATCAGACTGTCCAGGCGCTGGGCATGCATTTATGCCCCGAACTGGAGATTGCAATTCCCGTGGGCAAGGATTCCATGAGCATGAAGACGGTCTGGCAACGCGGTGGGCCGGATGCTGACGAGACCCTCAGCATGACCGCGCCGTTGTCCTTGATTGTGTCGGCCTTTGCACCCGTGACCGATGCGCGAAAAAGTCTGACCCCGTGCCTTCGTACCGATGTCGGCGCTACCGATTTGGTGCTGATTGATCTCGGTCGAGGTCAAAATCGCCTTGGTGGCTCCTGTCTGGCTCAGGTGCACGGCGTGCTCGGAACACGGCCGCCGGACCTGGATGATCCGGCACTGCTGAAGGGCCTGTTCGGCGCGATTCAGGAACTCAATCACACGGGAATGCTGCTAGCCTATCATGACCGCTCCGATGGCGGCCTGTTGGTGACGCTATGCGAAATGGCCTTCGCCGGGCGCTGCGGTGTCGACATCACGCTGGCCTCGGCGCCGATGGATGATCCGCTGGCGGCATTGTTCGCCGAGGAGTTGGGTGCTGTTGTGCAAGTCCGCCGCACGCACCTCGCTGCGGCACTTGCGCTGCTCACAGAGCAGGGGCTGGGGGACTGCTGCCGACCGATCGGTACACCCAACCCGGCTGATCGAATCAGCATCCGCAATGCCGATTGCCTATTGTTCGATGCCAACCGTGCGGATCTTCAGCGCCTGTGGTCCGAGACCAGTTGGCAGATGCAGCGCCTGCGCGACAACCCGGACTGTGCCGATCAGGAGTACGCGCGTATCGACGCCGATGATCCTGGCCTGTACGCGGCGCTGAGTTTCGATCCGGACCAGAATCCGGCGGCGCCGATGATGAACACCGGTGCCCGACCGCGTCTGGCGGTGTTGCGCGAGCAAGGCGTCAATGGTCAGGTCGAAATGGCGGCCGCGTTCGAGCGTGCTGGCTTCGAGTGCGTCGACCTGCACATGTCGGACATCCTCGCCAGCCGGATCGAATTGACTGGCTTCAAAGGTCTGGCTGCCTGCGGTGGCTTCAGCTATGGCGATGTTCTCGGTGCTGGCGAGGGCTGGGCCAAGACGATCTTGTTCAATGCGCGTGCCAGAGCGCAATTCCAGGCCTTTTTCGAACGCGATGATAGCTTCGCTTTGGGCGTCTGTAATGGGTGCCAGATGCTGGCTAATCTGCGCGAATTGATCCCCGGCAGCGAGCATTGGCCGCACTTCGGTCGCAATCGCTCGGAGCAATTCGAGGCGCGTTTTGTCATGGTCGAAGTGCTGCCCTCGGCATCGATCCTGCTGCAGGGCATGAGCGGCTCGAAAATGCCGATTGTTGTTGCCCACGGCGAGGGGCGCGCTGAGTTCCGTGATGCCGACCACCTGGTTTCTGCTCAGCCATTGGTTGCATTGCGCTTTGTCGAGACTGCCGAGCGTACGGATCACCTGGGTGCCGAGGACTATCCTGCCAATCCCAACGGTTCTCCGCTGGGGATCACCGGGGTCAGCAGCGCCGATGGCCGTGTGACCATCATGATGCCGCACCCTGAACGTGTATTTCGCAGCGTGCAATGCTCCTGGCACCCGCAGCACTGGGGCGAGGACAGTCCCTGGTTGCGACTGTTTCGAAACGCTCGGGTATGGGTGAACTAGGGCGCTTTCTCTCCGGCAACCGCCTAGGCGCTAGCATCTGTTCTTTCAGATGCTGACGATGCGGTTGCGGCCTGTCTCTTTCGCCTGATACAGGGCGGCATCCGCACGGTTGATCAGGCTGTCTCCGTGTTCAGCGCCACGCCGTTCGGCTACGCCGAAGCTGCAGGTGACTTGCCCGATTTCGGGAAGGTTCATGCAGGCGATTGCGTGGCGCAGCCGTTCGGCGATGATGCGTGCTTGCTTGCTGTCCAGGTTAGGCAGCAAGAGGATGAATTCAGCCCCGCCCCAGCGGCTCAGCAAATCGTCATGGCGTATAGCCAGGCGCACTGTTTCGGTCAGCTCGATCAGCACCTGATCTCCGTCTTGATGGCCAACACGGTCGTTGATGGCTTTTAGATGGTCGATATCGAACAGGATTAAAGGGCACCTTGAAAAATTGTGCTAAGGCACGGGGTTCAGTAAACTTTGAGTGTGTCAGACACCAACGAGGCGAGCGCACTATGCCACAACCAAGTTCCTTCGACATCGACCGCCGCTTGGAGAGCATCAGCCGGATGGGCGATCCGTTGGAGCGGCTCGCCGCGGAGATCCCATGGGAGCTGTTCCGGCCATTGCTGGAGAAGGTGCACGAGAAGGAGCGCAAGTCCGCGGCCGGACGCAAGCCGTTGGACGTGGTGCTGATGTTCAAGATTCTAATCCTGCAGTCGCTCTACAACCTAGCCGACGAGGCGATCGAGTATCAAATCCGCGACCGGCTTTCGTTCATGCGCTTTCTCGGCCTTCAGCTATGCGACAACGTGCCCGATTGCACCACGGTGTGGCGGTTTCGCGAGCGGCTCAAGGAGTTGGAGTTGATCAAGCCGCTGTTTGATCGCTTTGGCGATTACCTGGCGCAGGCCGGGTTGCAAGCGCGCAACGGGCAAATCATCGACGCCTCGATCGTCCACGCGCCGATCCAGCGCAACAGCCGCGATGAGAACCGTCGCATCAATGCGGGCGAGGTGCCCGAGGACTGGGATGAGCACAAGCGCCGGCAGAAAGACACCGATGCCCGCTGGACCAAGAAGCACGGCAAGAGCTATTTCGGTTACAAGAACCACATCGACGTCGATGCCGAGCACAAGCTCATCCGCGACTATGAGACCACTGCAGCGAACGTGCATGACAGTCAGGTCTTCGACGACATCATCGACCCCGAGAACGCCGACCCGCAGGTCTGGGCCGACAGTGCCTACCGCAGCGAAGCGACCGAGGCGGCACTGAGCGGGGCGGGCTACGAGAGCCACATCTGCGAGAAGGGCCAGAGCAACCAACCGCTCAGCGATGAGCAACAGGCCGCCAATCGTCGCCGCTCCAAGGTGCGCTCGCGCGTCGAGCACATCTTCGGCTTCCAACAGAACAGCATGGGCGGCAAGCTCATTCGCACCATTGGCAAGGCGCGGGCCGAGGTCAAGATTGGCTGCATGAACTTGACCTACAACCTGATGCGCTACCTGCAGCTCACCAAACCTAAGGTCGCTGCGCCCGCGCTCGCCTGAAAAACGGGCAAAGCGGCAAAACAAGCCGCTTTGGCGGCCAAAAGACGCCTTATTGCGCCAATCTCGACTGAGTTTGCACACAATATGAAAACGGCGCGCATCGATCGTACCCGCATCGTGTTTATAGCGCCGTGAGCGCGTGATCGGCGCGTCGAAGACACAATTTTTCAAGGTTCCCTAAAGCCAAGGGGTTTCCCAGTCGTTGCGACTTTCTCAATTCGCGCTCGAAATTTTCGTGAAACCAGCCTCGATTGGGGAGTTGCGTCAGCGGATCGATTTGACTCTGATCGCGCAATTGTTCCATCAATGAACCCAGCCGCCGTTCGTAAACCTCATGTCCATGCAGCAGGACATAGGCAAAGATAGCCAATAGGCTCAGTATCAAGGTTGTGCCGATGCCGAATAGGCGATAGGTGCGCGCCTCGCGCAACGGCATCAGCAAGGCCACGGACCAGCCTTCGAGAGACAGTGGCGCGTTGACATACATTGCCTGTCGGCCGCGCCAGAGCAGGATCTGATCCGCCTTGGGCCGGACTCCAAGCAAGGGTCTGAATGGGCCAGGACCGAACTGGCGCGAATCGATCAGGGCTTTGACGTCCTCTGTCGACAAAGGCCAGAGGCTTCGCAGGTTCAGGCGTTGATCGCAAGCATCGATCACCACCCCAAGCGGACTGAGCAGCATACAATCAGTCGCCTGTTTGGCGACGCTTGCCAGAGAAGGCAGTCTGGACTTCAGTACAGCAACCAAGCGAACCTGGCCCTCCAGATCGCGCACCGGCGCGCTGGCATAGTGCCCGAAGATCCCGGAGGTCACCCCGAGAGCAAGATAGTTTGCGCCAGAACCTTTAACAGCGGCTTGGAAGTAGGGGCGAAAGGCGTAATTCCGGCCGACAAAGCTGTCTGGTGCGTTCCGGTTGGAAGACGCGATCACATTGCCGGAGGTGTCGAGCAGATAAGCAACCTCGAGCTGCAGGGCAACAGTTGCCTGGTCGAGCACTAGGTTGACAATAGGCAATCTGGCTCCCTGAGGATTCGAAGCGATCTCGATAATGGCTGAGTTGACCGTTAGTAGTTGGGCTGCCTGTTGCAAGCGCTGCATACCCGTATCGACGATCTGCGCCAGCGCATCGGCCTGGTGGTTGCCGCGGATTGCGATCTGATTGTACGATTGCCGGGTGAGGGCCTCGGTCAGGCCCCATCCGCTGGTCACAAGGATCAACATGATCGCGGCCAGCGCGAGGGTGTACCGAGAGGGTTTCTCCTCGGCCTTATTCCGCACCGCTTCGGATGCGATCCATAGTGCAATGGCCATAACCACCGCCGCGAATGCCCGAAACACCTGTACCGGAACCCCGGTGAGTTGCAGAAAATGCTGGTCGTTCAGCACCTGTACGGGGAAAAAATCCGCTGTCGGCGCTATCGCGCCGGTCAGCACGGCGTAGAGCATCGTAAAAGCCGCCAAGACCACCAGCCATGGGCCGCTGCCTGCCTGGCTCGATGCTCGAGTGCGATCGATGGCCACGGCCGCCAGCAGCCCACCAGGCAATCCCAGCAGCCAACGGGCGCTGATCTCCAGCAAGGTCAGTCCACCCGTGGAAGCGGCAACAGCGACCAGAGAAAGTGCAACACCGAGCACTGCATAGCCCAGGACCCGCTGTGTGCGCCTTTGCGCCAGGCCCGCAAGAGCGAACTGAAACAAGAATACAAACGAGGCGATGATAAGCACGATTTTGATGGCGCTCAGGGTTTGATTCCGGCCAAAACCCAATGCCGCCAAGTCCAGCCATTCCGCGCTTCCATGGCTGAATGCAAAAGCCGCCAGCCAACCCCAGGGTAATTGCAAAAATGCCCTTGCGCGCATGGATAGGCAGGCGGCTCCCAAGAGAAAAAAAGCGAGGCCGTAAACGAAAATAACGTAGTCCATTTGGGTGGAAACGAATGTGTGCATTGCGAGCCTTCCGCAAAGTATTTACTCGTCTGCCTATGCTGCCGGCCGGGGATTGTCCAAGCGCAGAAAGAGCGCCTGTGGACGCGCAGGGTGACCTGGGTCTACTATCCTTTTATCCATACTGACTCGATCCAGACGAAGGAGTACGCCATGCTCCAGACGAAGGAGTACGCCATGCCCCCGATTTTCCTACTGAACTCAGCTCTCGCCGCGGTATTGCTGACCGGCACGACCCTGGCCAGGACCGCTCCCATCGCATTACCCCGATTGGATTACAGTCTTCCGGTTTCGCTTGAAATTGCTGCAATCACTCTGGCTGGCACTGGTGAAATCCCCCTCGGAACCGCTGAACCTGGCGGCTATCAGTTTGTCGATTCGGCGGTTGAGCTTAGCGAAGATTCGGATCGCGCTTCCACGCTTTCCGGCAACATCGATTTGTCCGGGGATCTGACGATCGATGATGCGACTGCAGAACTCTCCGGTTCTGTCTCTATCAGCGCAGATTTGAATTACGATCTCAATTTTGTCCTCGGCTTGACCAATACGGATTCGCTGTATGATTATGCGGATGGAGTCCCGCTCTCCATGCCCATGGACGCGACAAGCGGTACTGTTCAGCAGACTTGGGATCTGAGTTTTCCCATAGACCCTGGGGTGGATATGAGCAATCTCCTGGTCGGTCTGGAAGTATCCGACCTGCTGACATTTAAAAATTCCGACATGGGTGTGGATATTAACGGCAATGCGGAAAATGACTTCATTGAGGTCATGCTCACCGGCTTCACCTCGGACATCAGGTTGGATCTCATCGAGGTGGACCTGATCAACGGCTCCGGTACCCCCAGTTTGGCATTCGCCGTGGAATCCGTCAGCTTCAGCGGCAATGTGGGCGATGTGAGCACGGACCCCCCATTTGGCCCCATCTTTCTGACAACCGTTGATGACGTTTTTGCGGCGCCGATTCCATCAACGTTGTTGCTCATGCCCATGGGCCTGCTGGGATTCGCATTCCGGCGGCGTTGACTTGCTGTTTGCCTGCAATGCGCATGGCGACGTCATCGCTCACTGGTGCCAAGCAGCCGCAGCAGCCAACGGCCGATCTCTTGGATCTCCTCGAGACATACTGCATGCGGTATCGGATAGGTATGCCATTCGATGTTGTAACCAAGGCTTTTCAGATGATCCCGCGATTGCTCGCCTGCGCGTAACGGAACCGTTGGATCTTGGGTTCCGTGAGCCATAAAAACCGGCGTCGTTGCGTTGGCCGGCGCCAGATGATTGGCGATCTTTGCCGGAATTGGTAGGTAGCAGGAAATACCCAACACCCCGGCAAGGCGCTGCGGATAGCTCAGCGCCCCATGCAGTGCAATGGCCCCACCCTGTGAAAATCCGGCCACCACAACACGCTCTGACGGAATGCCGCTCGCCACCTCGGCATCAATGTAGCGATGCAGGATCTTTTCCGATTCCTGCACACCGGCAGCGTCTGCACGGTGCGCAAGATCGGTGTCGAGAATGTCATACCAGGCGCGCATGACATAGCCGCCGTTAATGGTGACCGGGCGCATCGGGGCATGGGGAAAGACAAAGCGCGTATGCCCGGTCATGTTGGAGCCTAATTCCGGAACGATGGGCTCAAAGTCGTGGCCATCGGCACCAAGGCCATGCAGCCAGATAACGCTGGCATCGACGGCTGTAGGCGGCTGGATAACAACGGCATCGGGAAAAGGAGTCATGGCGGTGAAGGGCTTGCGTGATCAGAACAGAAGATCCTACAAGGGTAACGGAAGGCGGTCGCAAGTCAATGCCGAATGGCCTAGCCGTCGGCAATCCATTCGCAGGCGCGGCTCAGACGTTCGATCCAGGTGGCGATCTGAGCTGATGTTTGCAGCCGGTCCTGGCTGATCTCAATCATAATGTAGGGAATTCCTCGCGTTTCGGCATGCGTCGGCAGGGTGAAATCATGGATGTCCTTCATGGCGTAGGGCTGATTGTCTCCGACAACCAGTGACTTCTCCTGTTGCAGGATCGGCCGCAATCGCTCCACCAGCCGAGTGTCGCGCCCGTAGCACAGACCGATATCCCAAGGGCGCCAGTCACCACCAAGCCGCGGGGTGAAACTGTGCAGACTCAGCATGCAGGGCGCGGGAGCATGGTGCAGGTCAAGCCAGCGTGCGATGGCCCGATGGTAGGACTGAAACAGGGTCGCAATGCGCACATACCGCTCCGTCCGGTTCAGCCTTTGATTGCCCGGGATCGGAATCCCAGCGCTTTGGCGGGGAATCAGTTCGGGGTTCTCCAGCGGGCGATTGACATCGATCGCCAGGCGTGAATAGCCGCTTAGGATCAGCGAGGCATCCAGGGCTTGCGCAAGCCCGCGCGCGACCGCCGCCGCACCTAGATCCCAGGCGATGTGCTGCTGCAATTGCGCAGGCTGCAGTCCAAGTGTGCCGAGGCGCCTGGGTAGGCGGTTAGAGGCGTGATCGCAGACCAACAAGGCGTTTGCCGTACCCCTGGAATTGAACAATTCGAATGGCGCTGGCTCATCCGGTTCGAGCAGCGGCGACTGGCCGGCATCATCCAAACCCGGCACGGACAGCCTGTCCCAAGCACTGTTTGTCATATCGCGTAATTCGTCGTTGGTTCCGCACGCGGCAATGTTCAGGTTATTTTGAACTGCTTGTTAGTGTAGCCGAAGCGGATGGAACAATGCACCAAGTTGCTGAGCAAGCCTGGTGCTGTGGTCATCGCCTGCTGTAAATCTTAGGTAAATTTTGACCGCGGGTTTTGCATAAACCGGTCTATTTGCCGGCGATCGAGCTGCCTAGACTGACAGGACAGTCAAACAACAGCGGAGACCCGACCATGGCCCTGATCACCCGCCTATCCCGAATGATGCGGGCAGACTTCAACGCGCTGCTGGATCGCTTGGAAGAGCCTGACATCCTGCTCGCCCAAGCGCTGCGCGACATGCAGGACGCAGTAGTCAACGACGAGCGTAACCTGGCCGCCCTGGAGCGCGACCGGCAGATGCTGCGGCAGCGTCGCGAAAGCCGATCCCTCGGCAACCACAACGACGCGGAACTCGACGTTTGTCTGGATGCGGATCAAGACGACCTGGCACGCGCTCTGCTTCGTCGCCGGCTCGAGCAGCAGCGATTTGACGCGCTGCTCGGCCAGCGCGAGCGCGACCTCGACGATCGCATCGACAGTCTGCAGCAGATATTGGAACGGCGTCGTCACCGGTTGCAGGAGCTCAGCGCCGATGCTGCCCTGTTTGACGATACCAAGGAGTCAAACCAAGATCCATTCAGCAACATAGCCATGCATACCGCCGACATGCCAATGCCGGTGCGCGATGCCGATGTCGAAATTGCATTGTTGGCCGCCAAACAGCGGAGATCGTCATGAGAGGTGCAACGCGGTTTCCAGGATTTTTCGAAGGGGTTGCGGTTGCCGCGGTGCTGAGCGTTACCGGCGGCGCTTTGGAGATGTTGCCCCGGTTGTTGATCCCGCCCCCGATTGGCCATGGCCTTGCGGCTGGCGATGCGCGTCCGTTTGCAATCCTAACCGTCAGTTTCTGTTATCTACTGTATCTGCTTTGGCGCAGCCCGGAAACGGCCGGACGCATCAGCGTCACAATGCTCTGGGTCGGCATCAGTTTGCCGGTGCTGCTGCTGGCGCCGCATTGGATATTGGCGGTGCAGCTCGTGCTGCTGTGGCTTACCCGTATGCTCTTTCTACAACGGAGCTTGAGCGCCGCGTTGGCGGATTTGGTATTGCTCATGGTCGGCTTGGGCGCCGGGTTCTGGGCCATCGCCAGCACCGCTAGCCTGGCCGCGGCAATCTGGACTTTCCTGTTGGTACAAGCGCCGTTCGCCGCACTTGGCAACCTCATGCCCGCCGCTAATCCCGACCACGCCGATCCCATCGACGACGACCATTTCGAACGCGCCGAGCGCAATGCGACGGCGAGCCTGCGCCGGCTCGTCAGCGCCGCGCGGAGGGGATAAGCCGGCTGCAGTCATCCAAGGCTGCCAATGCACAGAGAACATCGGCCATCGGCTCCTCGTGCTCTGACCGGCCAAACAATACGAGCAGCCATTCCATAGAAACTCCATAGAAACGGGAGAACGACCAATGAACCCTCACCAACGCAAGACTGTTCTGATCGGTGTTGCCCTGTTTGCCGCCACCGCCGGCGCCCTTGCCTACTTGCCCACCCTGAATGATTCGCAAACAGCCACGACGGCACCGGGCAACCCGCCTGGCAGCACTGCTATCACAGCGTCGCAACAGCAGCAGCCAGTGGTCGAGGCGGTGTTCGTGCTCGATACCACCGGCAGCATGGGCGGGCTGATCCAGGCCGCGAAGGATAAGATCTGGTCCATTGCTGCCACCATGGCTGCGGCCGAGCCGGCACCACGCATCCGTATGGGCCTGGTCGCCTATCGCGACCGGGGTGACGACTATGTGACGCAGGTGGTGGATCTGACCCCAGACCTGGACGCATTGCATGCCGCCCTGTTCCAACTTCAGGCAAACGGCGGCGGTGACGGCCCGGAGAGTGTCAACCAGGCGCTGCATGATGCCATCCATGCCATCTCCTGGGGGCAGGATGCAAATGCCTATCGCGTTGTTTTCCTGGTCGGCGATGCGCCGCCGCACATGGACTATCAGGACGACATCGATTATCCGCAAACCCTTGCGTTGGCGAGGCAGCGCGGCATCCGTGTCAACGCCATCCAATGCGGTAATCAACCCGAGACTCTGCGGCTCTGGCAACAGATCGCGCAGCTCGGCAACGGCGCCTATCTGCAGGTAGCACAGGATGGCGCGGCAGTGGCCATTGCAACCCCGCTTGATGACAAGCTCGCGCGCCTGTCCTCGCAACTCGACGATACCCGCATCTACTACGGCAGCGAGGCCGAGCGTTCCGAACGCGCCAGACATCTGGCCGCGTCAGAAGCAGTACGCGACGCGGTACCGGCACCGGTGTTGGCTCGCCGCGCTGCGTTTGCCGCATCCACCAGCGGCAAGGCCGCGTTGCTTGGCGACAAGGAACTGGTGGACGAGATCGACAGCGGCAAAGTTTCCCTCGACGACATCGACCCGGAAGAACTGCCGGAGCCGTTGCAGAACCTGTCCCGACAGGAACAGCGCCAGATCATCGGCGAGACAGCCAAACGCCGCGCCGAATTGCAACGGCAGATCGAGGAGGTCGCTGCCGAACGCTCGGCCTATCTGCGCAAACGAGTTGCCAGTGAAGGCGGCGAACAGGACTCCCTGGAGCGGAAATTGTTCGACACCGTGCGCGAGCAAGCGCAGACCAGCGGGTTACGCTACAACGCGGACGCCCCGGTCTACTGAGTCTCATGCAGAAACCCACCAGCAGCAGCACAAAGCGGCAGATGCCAGCGCATATGCGCTACACTGCCGCGCTATGATCGCGAAACCTGCAAAGCCTCCAAAATCCTTGCTGCGCCTGGTCGGGCGCGCCATCGCGGATTTCGACATGATCCGTGAAGGCGATCGTATTCTGCTCGGGGTCTCCGGCGGCAAGGACTCATTGTCCTTATTACAGATCCTGCGGCACTTGCAGACCTATGCACCGGTGCATTTCGAACTCGGGGTGCTGAGCGTCGACCCGCAAATACCCGGATTCGACCCGCGCCACCTCAAGGATTACTATGACAGCCTGGATTTGAGCTGGCACTATGAGCAGCAACCCATTATGGAACAGGCCAAATCGCACATGGACGGCGATTCCTTCTGCGCCTATTGCGCACGCATGAAACGCGGCATCATGTACCGGCTGTGCCGCGAGCAGGGTTACAATGTATTGGCGCTGGCACAACATCTGGACGACCTGGCCGAGAGTCTGCTGATGTCCATGTTCCACGCTGGCCAGCTGCGCACAATGAAAGCGCATTATCGCAACGACGCCGGCGATCTGCGCATCATCCGCCCGCTGGCATATTGCCGGGAACGTCAAACCGCGGACTATGCCATCAAGGCCGAGCTGCCCGTGGTACCGGACAGCTGCCCGGCTTGCTTCAGCATGCCAACCCGACGCGCACGCATGAAGGCTTTACTGGCCGAGCAGGAAATCGATAATCCGCATCTGTTCGCCAGCCTGCTGCGCGCCATGCGGCCTTTGCTGCGGGAAGGAGCCGAGCCTTAGCAATTGCTGCTCCGACAGCTGGTTACAGGCTGAAGCTGCCTGAAAAAAGCAGTATGATAGGGGATTTATTTTAGGGTCTTAGCCAAACCGTGGGATATTTGAGCGAACTGAAAAAGAGTGAGCCAAGAGCCGAGCCGCGCTCCGAACTCCATCCCAACGCCCATGGAAGCGTCATCTTCAGCTTCTTTCGTTACCGGTCGCGCTGGGCACCGGCGGCCTTTATGCTGATGGGGTTTCAAGGACTCGTCCGGGACAGGGACATTCCGGCGGGAGATGTGAGGCTGCTGGGCTGCGGCGGCCAGGACGGATTTTCCATTGTGCCGGACTTCAACCGTTACTGCATGTACCACGCGCTGGATGATCCGACCGAAGAACCGCAGTTGCAGACCACGAGATTCTGGCGGCTGGCGGCCGAACCGAGCATCGAAACCCTGCACTTCCGCCTGCGACCGGCCACCGGCCACGGCACCTGGGATGGCAGCGAGCCCTTTCGCTATTCCGGTCGCAAGGTCGGCGAACGGCCCTTTGTGGTGCTTACCCATGCGCGCGTGCATCGCGCCAAGGCCCAAGCTTTCTGGCGCAGCGTTCCGGCGGTGCGGGAGCACCTGCGCGAGGCCACCGGCTGCGCCTACCAGATCGGTTTCGGCGAGCATCCATTGCTCACCCTAGCGACCTTCAGCGTCTGGACCGATTTAACCTCAATGCGCACCTTTGCCTATGGCAGTACAGCCCATGGCGCTACCAACCGCGCTGCACGCAGCGAGGGCTGGCTCAGCGAATCGCTGTTCGCGCGCTTCGAAATCGAGGAGTTGAGTGGCGATTTGGCCGTCTATCCGCGGCTGCAAGCCCTGTGCGCGGCCGGACGCATCCCCACCTGAAGCCAGGGCGAATCAGGCATGGCAGAGGGAAAACCTTGGCCTATGCGAATGAATGCGCTTTCATGATGTTCCGTCTGATGTTTTTTTGCTCACGCAGGTAGTTTTGTGGCGCCTGGTAGATGGAGGAGTCGATCGAGTCGATGCTGCTGAGTTCGTCCGTCCGCTGTCTCCCGGGATCGCTCCCCAGCTCTTGACAACAGGGAACGACTGCGTCAGCCTTAACCCTACATTGCGCGCCTAATTGATCGCGGCTTCTCGATTTTAAAGGTGCGGAATGTAGCCTTAATAGGCTGTGCGCTCGAATAACGTTTTGACCGGTCATCAATCTCCTGCCAAGCTCGATACTCGGGCAGCGCTCGCTTCGCGCGAGCAATTGAATTTCCGATCGATTATCCGTTTACCAATGTTAAGTACAGCACCGACTGCATGCGTGCCGAGGCGCAAGATAAAGATGAAGACCAAGTTGACAACAACCTCGATTGTGTTCCTAGCAACTCTGCTTGCGTCGTACTCGGCAATGGCAGGCAGTTATTTCGTTGTCAGCGGTGGCGGGTTCGTCAATGAGTCGCATTCTGCTCCGCGGTCGAATGTCAATGATCCACCGGATTCCCAGCACTTCTTCGGCCGCAACCCGACCTATGGCCATGCAAACAAGAGTGCTTTCCAGGACTTCAATAGAGAGAGTTTAAACAACAACCCTGTATCAATACCTTCGCCAAAAATTAGCGCCAAAAATTAGGTGGGCGACAGCCCGAGGTGATAGGTTATCCAGTTACTAATCCGAAGACCTATTCCCTCAGGAGGCTATCGCCCATGCCCGACATTATGCTGATCTTGAGCTGCTTAAGCCAGAGCGTAGATAAGACGAGCCTTGGCCGTTTGGGTTGCGTTGTGGAAGGGCTGTTGGCGATGACGGGGCGGGTAACGATGCGGGGGCTATCGCGCTGGACCGAGCGCGGGGGAAGCTATCGGACGCTGCAGCGGTTGTTCAACACCACGCTCAGTTGGGGCCAAGTGCATTGGCTGGTGATTCGCCAGCACCTGCTGGGCGACGAAACGCACTGGTTGCTGGCGGGCGATGAAGTGGTGGTGAGCAAATCGGGCAAGAAGACCCACGGTCTGGATCGTTTTTTCTCCTCGGTGGTTGGCAAGACGATCCCGGGGTTGTGTTTTCTGAGCCTGTCGTTGATTAGCGTGCAACGGCGCTGTTCGTACCCATTGCGCCTGGAGCCGATTCTCAAAGAGACGGCCGCGAGCTGCCCGAAAGCGTCCAAAGCGGGTCGGGGTAAGGACCGAGGGCGGCCGAAAGGTAGCCGCAATGGCAATCGCCGGGAGGTGAGTCTGTCGCCCTATTTGCAGTTCGTTCAAGACCTTCTGCGCCAGGTGCTGGCACTGGTGTGCCAGACGCTGACGGTGCGTTATTTCGTCTTCGACGGGGCCTTCGGCCATAATCAAGCGCTGCAAATGGTCCGTCGCACGGGCTTAGAGTTGATCAGCAAATTGCGCCACAACAGCGCGCTGTATCTGCCCTATGACGGCCCCTACGCCGGGCGCGGCCCGCGGCGCAAGTACGGCAGCAAGCTCGATTATCAACACTTGCCGCCGTGCTTTCTCAAAGCCACTTCCGTGGAAGGACAGGTTCATACGGCCATCTACCAACTGCCCGTTTGGCACAAAAAATTCCCCGACCGGCTCAATGTCGTGATCCTCGTCAAGACCAACCAACGCACCGGTGCCCAGGCCCATGTCATCCTTTTCAGTAGTGATCTTGAGTTAGGCTACGAAGCGCTCATCGATTACTATCGCTTGCGCTTCCAAATCGAGTTCAACTTCCGAGACGCCAAACAGTACTGGGGCTTGGAAGACTTCATGGTGATCAAGCCAACGCCGGTCTACAACAGTGCCAACCTGGCGATGCTGATGATCAACCTGTCCCAGATCCTGATGCGACCGGTGCGCGAGCACTGTCCGAGCTTTAGCGTCAATGACCTCAAAGCCCACTTCCGCGGCCGGAAATACGTCCTGGAGGTGTTAAAAATGCTTCCGGAAATGCCCGAAGCAAATATTATTGACCAAGCCCTTGAGCAGGCTGCAAATCTGGGGCGGATTAATCAAGAACTTAGTGCAGCATGAGATCGGGTCATTTGGCGAAGGTATTGCTGTATATATGGATTTTTCATGGGGTGCGGGATTCTTTAAGTCACCGCCCGACGACATGGCCTGCATTTCCAATTTTCGCAGCTGCCTGCGTATTCTCGACAATGACAAGCAAACCGATGAGAACGATCTTCTTCTAGGTCCGGACACCACCCCCCCGAAAGAAGAGGTGTACGAAAAAAGTGAACCAGCATCGCAAGACAATAACCTGGGATACAGTCTCGCTGAAGAGATGGTTCCCGTGGATGACCCCGGTCCTGGCGACCCGAATCCCCTAGGCTGGTTTACCCACTATAACAAGAAGGGGGATGACGGTATCGGAACGGTGGATGTCCACTGGGCATTGCGTGTCTATCGGGACGAAGACGGATTCGAAGCCGACGCCAACGACAGCACCCCCGAACTCTTGGACAGTGCCATAGCGGGGGTGGAGGCTTTCTTTCGGCTTGGCATCCAAGATACCCCAAACATCGGTGCAGATGTCGACGACATCTTCTGGCTAGAGGCCATCAGCTTCGATGGTGAAGAGTGGGCCGAAATCGCAAATGGTATTGTAGACGACATTAGCTGGTTCGAATTCGAGGATGGCGAGAACCTGATGAGCGTCAACCTCTATGCCCTGAGCCGAAATCCCCGCTGTCCGCGCTGTACCGGAGAAATCCTGTCTCCGGAAGAGGGCGAGGCGACCGGTTGGGTCAATATGCGCCTCGAGAACCTGACGGTCCCCGTGCCGCCCAACCTAACACTGTTCGGTGTCGGCTCCCTGATTCTCGCCATGTGCTGGCGCCATCGCAGACGTTGGAATCCTGCCGGAACTGTGGTCCAGCCAGCATAGGCGGTTCCCCCGGTATTGGTATAGTTTATTGCGCTTGGTCCATAGGGTTCGGCCTCAAAATACTGCGCATCAGGAAGAGGTACGTTACGCAAGCGATAGAATCCCTTCGAGCAGCACCTCCGACACCGAGGCGATTTTTGTCAACAAACAGACCACCTGGCTTGTATTCTCGTCCGGCATCGACGTTGCGGCAACCCGCCCATGGAGCGACTATGGGCGAGTTGCCGCTTCGCCAAGGCGAACGAGAATCCGGCGCCAGCTGGCCTGTTTCTCTCCGGCAATCGCCTAAAGAAACTGCAAATTCTTGCGCCGACGACAGGTCAGTACCAATGCCCAGAGTTCGGAAAAATCGTTGACCACCACATCCGGTTTGTACGGACGCTCCCGAGTGCCGGGAAAGATCCGATTCAGCCAAGGCTGATCCCAGAGCGCACCGTTGAAAAACACGCTGGTGATACCCGCCGACTTGGCAGCGATCACATCGGTGGTGCTGTCGCCCACGTACCAGACATCCGCGGTCAATGCGATGCCGAGATTCTCCGCGGCTTTTAGAATCTGATCGGTGTGAGGCTTACGGTATTTGGTGTCGTCGCCGCAAATGTCGGTATCGAAATAGGCTGCCCAACGGTTGTTCTCGATCGTGGCCAATTCATCGATATAGAACTCGCGATCTCGATTGGTGATGATGCCAAGCCGCAAGCCGATGCGCTTGAGACCGGCCAGCACATCTCCCACCCGGGGTTCGAACGGCAATGCGGTGCCATAGTAGTTGCGATAGTGATGGGTGAAGCGCTGATGCGCCAACTGCTTGGCATCTTCGTTATCGCCGAACAGGATTTCGAAAATATCGGTGCGGGAGATTTTGCGATCGTGCCGAATCTTGGGATGTAGTTTGCGATTATCCCGCACATATTCCAGCAATTTCAGATCTTCTTCCGAGCGGCAGTGTGCAGTCGACACGAGTTGATCCTGTAAGCCCATCTCCGGCAATTCCGGCAACAGATCATCCACAGCGTGATACATGGCATCCAGGGTATCTACCAATGTGGCATGCCAGTCGAACAGGACGGTTGTCGGAGCCCGCAATCGCACCACCGCCGGGTGCCAATCCGGCTCTTCACGTGGTGGCGCTGGTTGCCTGGGCGGCTGTCGAGGCGGACGCCCAGGGCGGAAGCGGTCGACCGTTGCCGCGGCGCCTGCCTTCTGGCTGTGCTCCACGGCATCCAGCAGGGTGTCGAAATCTTCGACGATCAGATCTGGTCGGCAATGCGTCTGCTCTGCAGCGAACGTGTGCTCGAACCAGTCTGCTTCCCATAAACCCCCGTTGTAGAACACCCGGGTCACACCAGCGGCCGCGGCAGTGGCCATATCGCTGACCGTGTCGCCGACATACCAGATCGCCGGACCTGGCTGCTCACCTAACTTGGCTGCTGCCTGGTACAGACTGTCAGGCGCGGGTTTATAGCGACTGGCCTCGTCACCGCACAAGGTCAGATCGAACAAATCGACCCAATGCCCATGGTCGACCTGCGCTAACTCACCATGCAAAAATCGGCGGCTGCGATTGGTGACCACGCCGAGACCGATGCCAAGTTGCTTGAGATAGCGCAACGCGTCGCGGATACCGTTCTGAAACGGTTCTACCTCCCCATAATGACGCTGATAGCAATCGTTATAGGCCTTGTGCGCGATGTCCAATGCGGCCTGGTTATCCCCGAACAGGACATCGAAAATGTCGGTCCGGCTAATCCGCCGTTCCGCCAGCACGCGCGGGTGCAGATGCCGAAAGATGCGGATATAGCGCAGCAATTTTTCATCTTCTTCATTGCGCGCCCGGTCCTCGGGGATCATGTGGCGCAAGAGATCAAGCTCTTCCAATCGCGGCAGCATGTCCTCGATTGCGCGGTACATGGCATCGTTGGTGTCCACCAGCGTGCCGTGCCAGTCAAATAGCAGAACCTTGGGTGTTGGGAGCGGGGCAGTGGTCATATCGGGAGGTCGGTGGGCCAACCGTATCAAAAAGCCAGGAGATCGAGCTTGGGCGGGATTTGGATTCCAGTCAACTGTTCATATCGGCGATTGACAAGTCTGTTGGATGCCCGACCTGCTGATCTGTTAGATGCCCGACCTAATGATCTGTTAGATGCCCGACCTAATGATCTGTTAGATGCCCGACCTAATGATCTATGACGAGCATGGCCTGATTCCGTTATGCCTGGTGATCTCATGGGCAGGCTAATGAGCAGGTGCAATGAACAGGCAGCCACGACCGAATCAGATCATCAGGTGTGATGGTTAGGCTTGGCTCGATACAATGGCGAGAGCCGCAACAGCTCCCGGGCTTGCAGCATGCACTGTCGGCGAATGTTGTGGTCGAGCCGGCGAACCCAGCGTGCGGGCAGTACAGTTGGGCCGTACAAGGCGCCGGCGATCATGCCCAGGATGGCGCCCGTAGTGTCGGAGTCGCCACCGCGGTTGACGCAGTCGATCAGCGCGGCTTCCAGCCCGTCGGTGGCGAAGAGCGCCTGAAACACGGCTCGCAGGGTGTCGACGATATAAGCGCTGGGGTTCTCGCAGCGTTTGCGATCGTAAGCGAATTCAGGATGGATCTTCACCAGGGCATCGGCGAGTTGTTTGAGGTCTTTTTTGCTGCCACCGAGCAGCCCGGCCTGGACCATACGGATGGTGCAGAATGTACCAGCGTCTGAGATCGGATTGTTATGGGTGATATGCGCTTGCAACAGGTTGGCTGCCTCGACGTTGGCGCTGTCGGCACCCAGGCTGGCCAGGGCGATGGGCAAACAACGCATACAGGCGCCGTTGCCAGCGTCGAATTCGCTTTCGGGTACATACGGCTGGCCAGTGCGGCGATAGCTGGAGATACCTCGGCGTACCGTGTGGCCGATATCGACCGGCTTTGTGCGCATCCAATCGCTGAAGGCATCGGCAGCGGCATGGGCGCTGATGCCGCCATGAGATAGAATGCTTTCGCCTAGAGCCAGGCTCATACCAGTATCGTCAGTCACCTGGCCTTTGCGTAAACGCAGCCAGCCGCCGCCGATGATATCGCGATGCTCGCGATACTGGGTGCGGATTTCGTTTGGTGTCATGAACTCAACCGTGGCGCCGAGAGCATCACCGATGGCGAGGCCCAAATAGGCACCGATAGCGCGGAGCTTAACAAGATCCGCGGTGAAGGTCTCCGCAAGGAACAGCATCTGGATTCTCCAGCCTATGTCAAGTAACGCGATGCGCGAGATCGGTCAGGCAGCAGCCGATGGGAACGGCGATAGGTGAGGGCGGTTTTGATCGTTCCGAGTCAATTTCGCAAAGGGCTCGAAGACAACTCATCCTGTTTGCCCGGGATGAGGATCTTGCCCGAGCTCAAGGATCATAGAAAAGACACGAGCTGTTTCTGTATCCTTCCTCCTTGCGTTATTCCTCGGGGCCGAAGCAGACGGTATAGTCGACACAGACCTCGCAGGATGGCGCCCGGCAGGCATAGATGCCTTCCGCTTCGCATAACTGCTTGTACAGAAATTTCTTCCATTTCATATCCTTGACGTTGCGTGCGGCAAGCGGCGGGAAGTTACGCCGCATCAGCGCGGTCAGTTCGGTACGGTCCCAGAGACCGAGGTCTTGCCAGAGATGATCGCTGGCCATGCAGCCGGCAGCGATGATATGGGCCATCCAGACCTCGGATGGGCAATCCCCGGCTTTATCCAGCAGCATCAGGTCGACGAGCTCGTCGCGCTCTTCCTGGCGCTTGCCGTGCAGCGGACGCCCGATATTGGGACGGTCGCCAAGGTCGACCCCGGGGAAATGCCTGCGCAGCAGGCAAGCAAATGCCGGCGGTTCCAGTCCAAGCCAATCCGGCAGGGCGCCGCCTCCAGTGCATAGGCTGACGATCATGCAGGCTAGGGCATGATCATTGCTATGCCCAGCGGCGTGGCTGGCGAGCTCGCTGAACAGCAGGCTCGCGGCATCCGCGTTGCTGTCTGCTCCGACCATGGCCTGGGCTGGCGACCCATTAGGCCTTGCGGCGACCTGCCAGTTCATGACTTAGAACTCGACCAGGATGTCTTCGTCGCGGACGATCATCTGGCAGGCCAGACGCCATTCGCTGGGCATGTCGTCGACCGCAAGTTGGTCGATCTGATCCTGATTGATCTTGCCGAGTTCCTTGAGTACCGTCATCTCCTTATCGGTCAGGTGATAACCCATACGCTGTTTCTTGTCGATACTGGTTACACGCACGACGCAATGGCCGCATTCTCCATCCTGACAATCGAATTGAACCGGCACCTTGTGCTCTTTAGCGAGCTTAAGCAGGGTTTCGGTGTGGCTGCCGGCTACGGCGTAGACAGTCTTGTCTTTGTAGTCGGGGTTTGAAAAAGTGACGAGGGCCATGGGAATGGGCTCCAGTTGTAAGTCGCCGACGCTGCATACCGCCGATGCGACAGTTTGTGGGAGTGATGAGGCGTAAATGGCCGAGGGTTTGGTTTAGGCAGGCTTCACCTTGCAGTCGCCGATCACTTGCGCCTGGCAGGCGAGACGGTTATGGCGGCTAGCCATATTGTCTCGCAACACCTTTTCTTCCAGCACCGAGGGCTCGGTGAGGTTGTTCCAGCCCTCGGTCACATGCATCATGCAGGTGCCGCAGTCGCCCTCGCGACAACCATAAATGATACCTGCACCGACTTTTTCGGATACTTCGATGACACGGATGCCGGCTGGGACATTGACGGTTTGGCCGATGTCTTCAAAGGTGATCTTTGCTTTTGCCATGTTACTACTTCTCTTTTTCAATCAGAGGTTTGTTGAAATCAGCTCGTGTTGGAGCCTGTGGAATCATTGCTGCGCCTGACGGCGCTTGCCGTTGTATCGATCGGGGCGTCATATCCGCTTGGTGCTGGTGCTGATCGGTAATGCTGCTGATTTCAGCCGAGTTCCGAAAAGTCAATGACTTGGCCATTATCGTCGTCGTCTGCTGTCTCGACCGCCGGACTCGACCCTTGCCGGCCGGTGATGGCCTCGGCAAGGCGCCGGCCAAACTCGCGGCTTTCGGATAATTCGTCGACCGTCGGGATGAGTTTCACTCGCAGTCCAGGGACGGGCACTCGCAGTTTCAGACCACGGAGTCGATCTTCCAACATGGGTACCGCTTCGCCGCTCCAGCCGTAAGAGCCGAATGCCGCGCCGATTTTTCCGCGCAGATCCACCACCGCAAGGGATGAGAGCAGATCCCAAATGGGTTTAACTGCATCGCCATTGACGGTAGGCGAGCCGAAGGCGAGGGCATCGGCCTGTTCGATCAGGTCGACGAAGGGTTCGGTCTCACCACCCTCTAAATCGTAGAGGGAAACCCGCACGCCGCTGACGGATTCAGCTCCAGCACATACCGCTTCGGCCATGCGCGCGGTGCTGCCGTAAGCGCTCATGTAGAACACAATCAGCGAACGTTGTTCGGTTCCTGCCAGGAAACCCGGCTCAAAGATCTGTCCGGCGGTGGAGAGTTCCCGGTAGCGGGCAACATAGCGGCGCGGGCGATCACGTAGGATCGGACCATGGGTTGGCGCCACCAGCTTCAACGGCAGCGGCTCGATCAGTTTCAATGCGTCCATCACATGCGCCTTGAACGGACGCATGATGTGGGCGTAGTAATAATCGAATGAAAATCGGAAATCTCCGACCCGGTCGTTAAATAGGCGCTCGTCGCAGTAATGGCAGCCGAATACATCGCCTGAAAACAGGATCTGTGCTTCGACCAGGTACGTACATTGGGTGTCAGGCCAATGCAGGAAAGGCGTGTGCAGAAAGCGCAGTCGGCGGTCGCCGAGCGAGATTTCATCGTTGGTGTTGACCGTATCGTAGTCCAGTTCGTCATCACTTGGCTTCAATAGGGCCTTGAGCATGGCTGGAGCACGCTGGGAGATGATCAATCGCGCCTGCGGAGCGCGGCGCATCAGTTCCGGCAAGGCGCCGGTGTGATCCGGCTCCAAGTGGTTGAGTATGATGACTTGAATTTCGCTGTAGCGGGTGACTGATTCCAGGCGCCGAAAAAATGTGTCGCTGAACTCCGCCTTGACTGTATCCACCACCGCGACTCCGTCGCTACCGCGCACCGCATAGGCATTGTAGGTTGTGCCGTTAGCGGTGCGCAGAATCATGTCGAAACTACGCAGATTAGGATCCATGGCGCCGATCCAATGCACGCCATCGGCGATGCTGACCGCGCCCTCGGTTTGGCCGGGGCTGATGCCGGATAGATTTGTATGCTGTTCGCGGATCATTGCCAATAGCTCTGCGACGCCGGTGAGGCAGCGCTTTGCGTATCACAGGCTGGCTCGTTAGCCTGGTCGCGAGGACAGCTTTGCAGATCGTCGCCCTCATCGAACTGGACGCCGAGGGCGTTTAGCACCGGATTGGGTTCAAAGCCGCAGCAGCGACCGTGAACGGATTCGATCAGCGGCCGGCGGATGAGCAGCGGCTCAGCCAACAGCAATTCCAGGGCGCTGCGCTCGTCCAACTTGCTTGGATCGACATGACCGGATTTGATGCGCGGTGCCGAGGGATTGAACCAATCTTTGACCTCGAGTTCACAAAAGAAGGCCCTTAGCTGCTCGCGGCTCCAAGGTTCGGAGAGCAGGTCGTGCACCTCGAGCTGGTGACCAAGCCTGGTCAATATGCGTTTTTGCCTGGCATTACCGATGCATCCGGGTTTTTCATAAAAGACGATCTCGGTCACCGTTCTCTCTCCGTCACCATCTCGCTGCGCATGTGGATCAGAGCCGAGTGCCGACGCCAATGCCAGTTCGACACCCGGCCGCAGCTCGCGGGGCGAGCCAGCGTACGGTTCCAATGCAGAAGACGTCGTTGGTTGTCAACGGCTTTCAGCAGATGGCGTACCAGGTCGGCAAATCGCAGAGAAGTCATTGCATTCGGGCGGGTATCAAGGTGGATATCAATAAGCTGCTACGGGATGGAACGAATATGGCGAATACCAGTAGCTAGGCTCGTATTGAGTCGTCGATCAGCGAGCCTGAATTTCGGCCATCGCTTCCGCCATACGCTCAGGCGGAATCCCAGTCAGCGAGCCCGGTGGATTGACCGGTATGCCGAGGCTGTCGAGGATGGCTCCTTCAACGGGGCAAATGCTGGCGCACTGCGGATGCGCGTGGTCGCCGTTGCATTCGGTGCAGGCCGCGGCGTCGATAATGAAGTGTGGCTCGGCCGCATGGATGGCTTGACTGGGGCATAGGGGCTCGCAGGCCCAGCAATTCACGCAGCTTTCGATGATTCGGTACGCCATGGTGCATATTCTCCTAGGTGTTTGAGATGGCAAAGTCCGTTGATCAGGCTGACAGCATGGCGCTCTCGAACTCTGTGTCGAGTCGGCCCTGCGCGGCTGATTCCCTGTAGAACGCGGCGACGGCATCCTCGATGGGTTCCATTGCATGTTCACCGTTTGGCAGGATACCGGCCGCCTCCAACGCTCCCCAGGGCTCGTAGCCGATTTTCGAGCACAAAACTGCTTCGCAGCCTTGCAGGGCGCGCAGGATGCCGGACAAAGCGGTCTGGCCATCACCGCAGGTGTCGTCGCCGGTGCAATACAAGTCTACTTTTCGCGTGCCAATGAAGCGTACCTCGATCTTATCGCCACGCCCGGCGGCCTCGTAGACTAGAAATTCGCGAGCATGGCCGAAGTGTTGGTTGATGAGGCCACCCCCGCTGGTGGCGACCGCCATGCGCATCGGCCGCGTTTCCAGGACTGTTGCCCGACTGAATGCTGGGTTCGATTCCGCGGTTACATTTGCTGTGGCTGGACGCTTCAGCGCCGCGATTGGGATGAAGGTCTCATTACGCTGCTGATTCTGCGCTTCGCGATTGGCTTCGATAGCGGCATGCACTTCGGCGCGCCGCTGCATGGCCGCGTTGTAGTCGATGTCCATTTTTTCGACTTTTTCCAGCGTAAATTCGGCACCCCGGTCCTCGCCAAGCATGCCCACGGCGTCAGCTCTGCATTGTCGACAATGACGCATCATGGCCATACCACCGGCACCGTCGTCGGCGCAGGCTTCCTGCAAGGCTTGTAACTCGTCGTGATTGGGGCCGCGCTGGCCCATAATGCCGTAAAAGGTGCCATGTTCCGGTTCGGCAATGAGCGGCATGACATTGTGCAGGAATGCGCCCTTGGCCTTGACAACGCGGCTGACTTCTTTCAGGTGTTGGTCATTCACGCCCGGAATCATTACAGAATTGACCTTGACCAATACTCCACGATCGGTAAGCATCTGCAAGCCCTTTTGCTGCTGCTCGATCAGAATGCGGGCGCCCTTGATCCCTTTGATACGGCGATTATTCCAAAAGATCCAAGGATAAATCTTGGCGCCGATCTCCGCATCTATGCAGTTGATCGTAATGGTAACGTGATCGATATTATGTTGGCAGATTTCATCCACTAACTCCGGCAGTGCTAGGCCGTTGGTAGAAACGCACAGCTTGATGTCTGGAGCCTTCTCGCTTAGCGCACGGAAGGTGGCCAGTGTGCGCTCCGGATTAGCGAGCGGATCACCCGGACCCGCGATGCCGAGTACGCTCATCTGTGGGATTGCGGCGGCCACTGCCAGGGTCTTTTTCACCGCCTGCTCCGGCGTCATTACCTCGGATACGACCCCTGGGCGTGATTCATTGGAGCAATCATACTTGCGGTTACAGTAGTGACACTGAATGTTACACGCCGGTGCCACTGCCACATGCATGCGCGCATAGTGATGATGTGCCTGTTCGGAAAAGCACGGGTGGTTATGCACTTTGGCGCGGATATGTTCTGGGAGATGCGCAAGACTATTTGCGCTGCCTCCCGCATTGCTGCCGGCGCCGCTACCGCAGCTGCCGGAAGCGCAGCCTCCGGCCGCAGTTCCGGCTGAGCCGGCTTGACTGAGCTCTTGTTGCATCACACGCCCTCTCGAATTGTCAGGTAAGCACTATGGTCGATAGTGCATCGCAAAGTTTGAGAGTTCACATGCAAATGCCATGCCTAAGCTGGCAGCGATCTCTAGGTGACTGTTTTTTAATATCTGGGCCTGCCGAGATCCTGTTGTTTGTCGCGGACGCTACAAATGCCCGAAGTCGAAATTGTTGCACAATCGGCATAACACAGCGGAACGCGGCGCGAGATCCCGGTGAACAGTTGGTAGGCGATCGTATTGCTTGCGGATGCGACGTCGTTGGCGGAGACCTGATCACCCCAGAGTTGCACGGGGTCGCCGATACTGGCATCCGGGATCGCGCTTAGGTCGATAGTCAGCATATCCATGGATACCCGGCCAATAATACTGCTTGGCCGATCTTTGACCACCACTGGTGTGCCATCGCGGGCATGTCGCGGATAACCATCCGCGTATCCAATGGCGACTACGCCCACACGCGTGGGTTTTTTGCAAACATAGCGTGCACCGTAGCCAATCGCTTCGCCAGCAGCTAACTCGCGTATGCTGATCAGTGTTGATTCCAGGCGCATGGTCGTTTGCAATCTGCCGGAGTGTGGATGTGGTGCGTTCAGGGGCGTTGCGCCGTAGAGCATGATGCCCGGGCGCACCCATTCATAATGAGTTGCCGGCCATGCAAGTACGGCAGCTGAGTTGGCAAGGCTGCGCGGGGCGTCGATTGCGTTGGTATAGCGTCTGAAGCAGGCAAGTTGATGCTCGGTTGCATCGCTGTCAAGTTCATCTGCGCGCGCCAAATGGCTCATTAAAACAATTTGCCTGACATGTTGGCAGCGCTCGAGCTTTGCGTAGGCTGCGGCAAAATCTTCCGGTGCAAGGCCGATACGGTGCATGCCGCTATCCATTTTCAGCCAAACGTCAAACGCTCTAGCTGGTCGCGCTTGTAGCAGCCAGTCCAGTTGTCTCAGACTGTGAATCACTGGCGTCAGTTTGGCGTGATCTGCGATCACAAGTTCAGCGGGATCGAATACCCCCTCAAGCAGCAAGATCGGGCGGCGGATGCCAACCTCGCGCAATTCCATGGCCTCCTCAGTACAGGCGACGGCAAACGAGTCGGCCTCCGCATCCAGTGCGCGAGCGACTGGTATGGCGCCATGTCCATAGCCGTTGGCCTTGACCACGGCAACAACTTGCGCGCCTGCGCTCAGCGCTTTAGCGGTGCGATAATTGTGGCGGATCGCCGCCAGATCGATCAAGGCATTGGTCGGGCGGGACATGGGCTCAACGTATGGGCGGCTGGCTTATGTAAAGAATGAGGTGCTGATGCTACCAGACGATATTGGCCTGGATCGTACCCCGTTCCAGGGATATACTTCCGCGCTTTTGCAAGTTTAGCGGAACCCATACTGGAGATTGCCTAAATGCAAGTGACTGTCGAAAATGGTGAGGGGCTCGCCCGCCAGATGATTGTAGAGCTGTCGCCGGATGATATCGAGCGGGAAATCGACAAACGCCTTCAGGATTTCGCTTCCAGCGCGCGTCTCCCGGGGTTTCGCCCCGGAAAGGTGCCGATGCGAATTCTGCGACAGCGGTTTGGCGACGGTGTAAGTAATGAAGTCTTTGGCGAGATGGTAAAAGACTCGTTATCCGAAGCAATCGCCAAACAAGAACTGCGTCTGGCGTCACCGCCGGACATCGAACCAGACATAGACCGACGTGCGCGACGCTATGCCTATAAAGCGAAGTTCGAGGTGCTTCCGGAAATTACCACCGTCAGTCTTGCCGGCAAGCTCATCAAACGCCCGGTTGTCGACTTGGCAGACAGCGACATCGATCAGATCGTGAACCGGCTACGAAGTCAGCACAAGACCTGGTCCCCTGTCGAGCGTCCCGCGGAGCCCAACGACAGATTAACAATTTCCTACGCCGGCGCCTTGGATGGCGAGGCACTGCCGAACGGTAGTGCCGAGAATATCCAGATCGATTTGGGCTCCGGAAAAATGATACCCGGCTTTGAAGATCAATTGATCGGCAGCGTAGCCGGCCAGGAGCTTGATTTCGACGTTACTTTTCCCGATCCACATCCAGTGGAGAACCTAGCTGGCAAGCAAGTTCGCTTTCATGTCGTCGTACATGATGTAGCAATGCCGGTTTTGCCGGAAGTGGATGCGGAATTTGCCCGACAATTCGACATCGAGGATGGTGATTTGGATAAATTCCGTGCTGCTGTGCGCATCAACGCACAATATGAAGTGGCAAAGCAAGTCAAAGCCAGTGTAAAGCGACAAATTTTCGATGCGGTGTGGGAGGCGAACCCGATCGATGTGCCGGCGGTATTGGTGGCCGAACAGATAAAAATGGCGAAGCAGCGTCTGCAGGGTGCCGACAGTAGCCTAATCCTTCAGTTTCCGGATGAATTGCTGGAGGATCAAGCAAAACGCAGCGTTGCAATTCAACTGATTGTCGCCGAAATCATCAAATCGCATGATATGGTTCCAGACGAAGATCGCGTTCGCGCACTAGCAGCGACTCTTGCCGAAGGCTATGACAACCCGGCCGCAGTCATAGCTCACTACTACGCTGATAGCCAGAAGCTGGAAACCATCAAGTCGATGGTCCTAGAGGATATGGTGGTCGAGCACCTACTCGTGGACGCTGAGGTCCAGGAGGAGCCAATGACCTTCGACGCGCTTAAAATGGAGCAGGAAGGCGCTTGATCGGCAACGCTAAGACGCCATCTATCTAGCTGGAATATGGCATATATGGTGCTTCCCAATCTTAGGATCTATGCAATTCCAACAAACCTGAGTCTTAATTTCCTGTCGTCGCGCGAGGTCATACGATGATAAAGTCGTCTTTAGATACACGGATGAATGAGAATACTGGAGACGCGGGCTGGAATCCGCGGGCGCTCGGGCTGATCCCGATGGTGATCGAACAGACTGCTCGCGGTGAGCGATCATTCGACATCTTTTCCCGTCTACTCAAAGAGCGGGTAGTTTTCCTGGTGGGGCCAGTCGAGGACCACGTTGCTAACTTAGTCGTCGCGCAGCTGTTATTTCTAGAATCAGAAAACCCTGATAAGGATATCCATTTCTACATCAACTCACCAGGTGGGGCTGTGACCGCGGGTTTGGCGATCTACGATACCATGCGTTTCATCCGGCCGGATGTAAGTACGATGTGCATAGGTCAAGCCGCCAGTATGGGGGCGTTGCTGCTCGCTGGAGGTGCCAAGGGAAAACGTTTTTGTCTTCCACACTCGCGCATGATGATTCATCAACCCCTTGGGGGATTCCAGGGTCAAGCCACTGACATCGACATTCACGCTCGTGAAATACTGCATATTCGCGAACAGCTGAACGAGATTTTAGCCTACCACACCGGCCAACCGCTTGAAAAAATTGCCGAGGACACCGATCGTGATCGTTTTATGGGCGGTGAAGTGGCGGTGGAATATGGCTTGATCGATAAAGTACTGGATGTGCGGGAGGCCGTCGCCGATAAACCTACCTGATATGCATCCATTGACGAGTGGAATCCGATATAAGCCTCCTGCCTGGCGACGAATATCTACTGTATAGGCTACAGATGTTCTTTTATATACTTCTTTAGTGTACCATGGGGGCTACTGTAGCCTACCCTTACGTCCTACTTATAGACCTCCACACGAGTTAGTGTCCGCACTCAGTAGGAATCTCTGCCCGGAGGATCTGAGATGACTAAAGGTTAGCTTCCAGGCAACTTTCGCATCGAGTTTACATGTTCCAAGTCGATTTTCCATCACCGAACAACTGACATCAGCGTCTTGCCATCTGGTCGCAAACAGTTATGATTAACGTCATTATTTGGTGTGACGGGTTCTGAACCCCCTGTCGATGCATCTTTCGGAGAGTAGCCCACCCATGAGCGGAAACACCCACGGAAAGAATGACGAAGGTAAGCTCTTGTACTGTTCTTTCTGCGGCAAGAGTCAGCACGAGGTGCGCAAGCTAATCGCTGGTCCATCTGTATTCATTTGCGATGAGTGTGTCGAACTCTGTAACGACATCATTCGCGAGGAGATGCAGGAGGGCGTGGGCGAAGCGACTAGTCGGTTGCCCAAGCCTCGGGAGATCAATGACAGCCTTAACCAGTATGTCATCGGCCAAGAGCAGGCTAAAAAGGTATTGTCGGTCGCCGTCTACAACCACTATAAGCGCCTTGAGGCAGCGGACGCTAAAGAAGATATCGAGATTGCAAAGAGTAATATTCTGCTGATCGGACCCACTGGATCGGGTAAAACACTGCTCGCGGAGACCCTGGCGCGACTGCTCAATGTTCCGTTCACAATCGCCGATGCCACAACGCTCACTGAAGCCGGCTATGTTGGCGAGGACGTCGAGAACATCATTCAGAAGCTGCTACAAAAGTGCGACTATGACGTTGAAAAGGCGCAAACCGGGATTGTCTACATTGACGAAATCGACAAAATCTCGCGAAAATCCGATAACCCATCAATCACCCGGGATGTTTCTGGGGAGGGTGTTCAACAGGCCTTACTTAAACTGATTGAAGGGACGATTGCCTCAGTACCGCCGCAGGGCGGTCGCAAGCATCCGCAACAAGAGTTTTTGCAGGTCGACACGTCCAATATTCTGTTCATTGTCGGCGGTGCCTTTGCTGGCTTGGATAAAGTCGTGCAACAGCGTTGCCGCAAGGGCGGTATCGGCTTCTCTGCGGAAGTCCATAGTACGAACGATGACCGTCGCATTGGTGAGTTGCTGAGCAGCGTCGAACCGGAAGATCTGATCCGTTACGGACTGATACCCGAATTCGTTGGTCGATTGCCGGTCATGGCAAACCTGGAGGAATTGGATCAGAAAGCGCTGGTTCGAATCCTTACCGAGCCCAAACATGCACTGCATAAGCAGTATGCTCGGCTGTTCTCGATGGAAGGCTGCGAACTAGAGCTGCGTGATGATGCACTCCAAGCAATCGCGGTGAAGGCGATGGAGCGTAAGACCGGTGCTCGAGGTCTGCGCACAATTATGGAACAGGTTCTACTTGACATCATGTATGACCTGCCCTCGATGGAAAGCGTCAGCAAAGTGGTGGTGGACTCGTCGGTCATTACCGGCGAAAACAAACCTTTTGTGATCTATGACGGTGGTGAGAAACAACAACGCGCCGCGGCAGATTGATTTATGCATCTCGAAGCCTGAAATCAGCTGCGCTTCGTTCATATCATGCCTTTAGATGCCTTGTCGCCGATTGGCTCACTCTGTGAGCCACGTTGGATCTGATTTTACCCGAACCTCCAATTGTCCCGAGCCTCTGGCTTGCTCCGAGTCTTGGGATCATTGGTGATTTCAGACTCAGTCCCAATTGAAGCGCCCGGTCTGAGCCCTAACCTCCTTCAGAACGTCAACGATCTTTTCTTCCTCGACGCTCGTTCCAGAGGTCAATACTTCCTTGTATTTACCATCGACTGGGTACGCGCTCGATACACCCAAAGTGGAGTTTTTATGGCCAAGCGCGAAACTGACATCAAGGATCTTCTCCATGCCGATCAGGCATCGGCGGATCAAGAAGTACCGGTTCTACCGTTGCGTGATGTTGTGGTTTATCCGCACATGGTGATTCCGTTGTTTGTTGGTCGCGACAAGTCTATCAGGGCGCTCGACTCCGCCATGGCCAGCGACAAGCAAATTCTACTCATCGCCCAAAAAAACGCCGACGTGGACGACCCGGCGATCGCCGATTTGCATGTAATTGGCACACTGGCCAACATCCTGCAACTGCTCAAGCTACCTGACGGAACCGTCAAGGTACTAGTGGAGGGTCACCGGCGGGCAAAAGCTACGTCATTTCTGACCACCGAGCAAGTATTCTCGGCAAATGTCCAACCGATGGATGAAAAATTAGAAGCTGACGATCGTGAGCAAGAGGTATTAATGCGTTCAGCCGTGGCGCTGTTCGATCAGTACGTCAAGCTGAATAAAAAAGTTCCACCGGAAGTGCTTACCTCATTGTCGAGTATCGACGAGGCGGGTCGCCTAGCCGATACCATGGCGGCACACATGTCTCTGAAGCTTGATGAAAAGCAGAATGTCTTAGAGATGGTGGATGTGCAACAACGCTTGGAACATCTGATGGGGTTGATGGAGGCCGAAAATGACATTTTGCAGATGGAAAAGCGTATCCGTGGTCGCGTCAAGCGACAGATGGAGAAGAATCAGCGGGAGTATTACCTCAACGAGCAAATGAAGGCGATCCAGAAAGAACTGGGTGAGCTGGAAGATGCACCGAACGAGCTCGAAGATCTTGCTCGACGCATCGATGCTGCGGGCATGCCAAAAGAGGTCAAGGATAAGGCGACTACAGAGCTCAATAAACTTAAACTCATGTCACCGATGTCGGCAGAGGCCACAGTTGTACGCAACTATGTCGATACGCTGGTTTCGGTGCCATGGAAGAAGCGGACGCGTATCCGCAATGACATTCGCGTCGCAGAACAGGTTTTAGACACCGATCATTACGGGCTGGAAAAAGTAAAAGAACGGATTCTCGAATATCTTGCGGTCCAGCAGCGTGTGCGCAAGCTCAAGGGGCCTATTCTTTGTCTAGTTGGCCCACCTGGCGTCGGCAAAACATCTCTCGGGCAGTCCATTGCACGTGCTACAAACCGTAAGTTCGTACGGATGTCACTTGGCGGTGTGCGCGATGAGGCAGAAATCCGCGGCCATCGGCGTACCTACATTGGCGCATTGCCCGGAAAGATCATTCAGTTGCTGTCCAGAGCACAGTCACGTAATGCATTTTTCCTACTCGATGAAATTGATAAAATGGCGATGGACTTCCGGGGCGATCCGGCATCGGCGCTGCTCGAGGTACTGGACCCGGAGCAAAATAACAGCTTCAACGATCACTATCTGGAAGTTGACTTCGACTTATCCGAAGTGATGTTTGTCGGCACAGCAAATACCCTTAACATACCGCCGGCACTGCTTGACCGGATGGAAGTGATTCGTCTCGCCGGCTACACGGAAGATGAAAAGGTGAATATCGCTGAGCGATATCTGATTCCGAAGCAAATGAAAAATAACGGACTGAAGCGCGGCGAACTTCAGATACGAGAGGGCGCGGTACGCGATATCGTTCGTTATTATACGCGCGAGGCAGGAGTGCGCAATCTCGAACGAGAAATTTCCAAAATCTGCAGGAAAGTAGTCAAGGAAGTTCTACTGAAAAAGCGCGATACCATCATTTCGGTAACCCCTAAGGCTTTAGAAAAATATCTCGGTGTGCGTCGCTTCCGATTTGGCCTTGCGGATGAGCATGATCAGATCGGACAGGTGACTGGACTGGCGTGGACAGAGGTCGGTGGCGAACTGTTGCGCATTGAGTCAGCCTTGGTCCCCGGAAGAGGTAAGTTCACTTATACCGGCCAACTGGGAGATGTTATGCAAGAGTCGATTCAGGCCGCATTGACCGTCGTACGCAGCCGTGCCAAGGCGCTTGAAATCGATCTGGATTTCCACCGAAAAAACGATCTGCATATCCATGTGCCAGAAGGCGCTACGCCTAAGGACGGTCCAAGTGCTGGAGTGGCGATGTGCACCGCTCTCGTATCCTCCTTGACGGAAATTCCAGTGCGCTCCAGCGTGGCAATGACGGGAGAGATTACTCTACGTGGTGAGGTATTACCCATTGGTGGTCTCAAGGAGAAATTACTTGCTGCACATCGTGGCGGCATACAGACAGTGTTGATTCCGCACGAAAATGAGCGAGATCTGGTCGAAATCCCAAAGAATATTAAGCAAAGCTTGGATATTCGTCCGGTACAATGGATTGATGAAGTGTTAGAGTACGCCCTGTGCGAGCGACCGGGGATTCAATCGGATCCAGCTGCGGAGGCTGAAGTAGAAGCACCGGCTGAAGAAGCCGAGGCTACTCCACCCACGGCGAAAGAAAGCGAAGAAAAGCCTGCTAGACCTCTCACACATCACTGATGTGATTTTTGTCAAGTAGGCCGATATGCCAACTCTATCAAACCTGAGACAACATGCTGCCTGATTCGCTTACATCCCCAATCGTCTTGCCGTTGAGCTCCTGTGTCGATCAGCTTGACATCGGCATAACTGCTCGTGAACAATCCACGCTGTCCATACGGCGGAGCTCCAAGTAAGAACTCGCCCAAGGTAGACAAGTGGCGACACAATTTTCAGGCAATGCGTGAGGGGGGAATAATGAATAAGTCGGATCTAATCGATGCCATGGCAGAAGCTGCTGAAATACCAAAAACTGCAGCAGCTCGGGCTTTAGATGCTTTCACGGAGTCGATTGCTGTTGCTCTAAAGGGTGGTGATACCGTATCCATTATTGGTTTCGGAACATTCTCCGTCAAAGAGCGCGCTCCTCGTACCGGGCGCAATCCGCAGACAGGGGAAGCAATCGAGATTGGGGCATCCAAAACTCCGTCTTTCAAGGCTGGCAAAGCGCTGAAAGACGGTATACAATAATCTACTCGTTGTTGAAAAAGTGCGCTGTCAACAAAGTGGATTGCCTGATGTAGTTGACTTTGGAGCGCATTTTGATCTGTTGCTGAAAGAGCAACTGCGATTCTTTAAAGAAATAGGGGTGCTTAGCTCAGCTGGTAGAGCATCGCCCTTACAAGGCGAGGGTCGCAGGTTCGAGCCCTGCAGCACCCATCACCCGTAGAGCATCTATTAAATAGGACTTCGTAGTTGATGCTCCGGGTAACTATGGCTTCAGAGAGCTAATGAGATATGATCTCAGATTGTTTACGAGATATCGCCTCAGATGGCTTGCGAGAATCCGTAGTACACGAGTAAATACGCTTGCTTTCTATCTAAGCGCTCGTTGAATGGCAAAAGATCTAAGGATAAAATATCTCTCCGTCATCGGCTGAAAAGCTATGATAGAAGGCGAAGCCAGAGAAACGAATACAGTGAAACGAATATAGCGAGGCAAGTAGAGTATCCCTGAGAAGCGCCAGATTCAGAAATATTAATACCTGATATGGTCAACTCAGGAACTATATTCCAGAAGTCATTATAATTTAGGAGTGGTAGTTCAGTTGGTTAGAATACCGGCCTGTCACGCCGGGGGTCGCGGGTTCGAGTCCCGTCCACTCCGCCAACTCAATACAGCGCGGGGTATCCACTCAGGATACCCCGCACTTTTGTTTGCGAGCATGCCAGGATGCACCCCGGCATCTATCACAATCTTGCTAACATCCATTCGAGAACCTACCCCGAGACGCTGTCATGTTGCAGGAGATTCGAGACCGGGCGAAAGGCTGGGTCGCCTGGGCGATTGTCATCCTTATCAGTATTCCCTTTGCCCTTTGGGGTATCCAGTCTTATCTTGGCACCGGTGGCGAGACGGTAGTCGCCAAGGTCAACGGCACGGAAATCACCGAGCGGCAATTTGATCAAAATGTTCAGCGCACTCGCATGCAGCTCCGGAATCGGCTTGGCAGCTCTTACGATCCCAACTTATTTGGAGGCGAACGACTGCGAGAACAAGTACTTGATAGTATGATCCGCGATACCGTCCTGCTCGATGCGTCGGTGTCCATGGGTATGCGGGTATCCGATCAGGCGGTGCGTGCCGCAATCTTGAGCGAGCGCGCATTTCAGCAGGATGGCGCGTTTGACAATGAGACCTACAAGCGGGTTTTGAGGCTCCAAGGGCTAACCCCAGCAGCGTACGAGGCGCAGCTGCGCGAGCGGTTACTCTCTAGCCAGCTCGCGCGGGCGGTAACCGGGACCGAGTTCGTCACACCATCGGTTGTTGAAGAGAGCATACGTCTGTTGCGTCAGAAACGTGAACTGACCTACCTGTCGCTTCCCTATGCCGACTTTACGCCGGATGAGCTTCCGTCCGAAGACGAGATTCAGACCTATTACAACGAGCATCAGGATTTGTTCCAAACGCCAGAGCAGGTTCGCGTAGCTTACCTGTTGCTGGATGCAGAGCAATTGGCATCCTCGGTGGCCGATGTCAGCAATGAAGAACTGCAAAATAGCTACAACGAGCGTATTGATGAGTTCGTAGAGCCAGAGCAGCGCCGTATTCGCCATATCTTACTGACCGTTCCCGCCGATGCCGACGATGTGGGGGCAGACGCCGTCAAACAGCGAGCCAACGAGCTGCGGGAGCGCATTCTCGCCGGCGAGGATTTTGCCGCGGTTGCCGAGGAAGCCTCCGAGGATCCAGCGAGTGCAGGCGCTGGGGGCGATCTTGGTCTGGTCGGTCGAGGTATCATGGATCCCCCTTTCGAACAAGCCGCCTTCGCGTTGCAGCCTAACGCCCTGAGTGAACCCGTGCGCAGCCGCTTTGGCTATCACCTTATCGAGGTGACTGAGGTGTCAGGCGGCGAGGTTAAGCCTTTCAAGGATGTCCGCGACCAATTGGCCGAGGAAGCTGGAAGTATTCAATCAGAGGCGCTTTTCTTCGATATTGCAGAGCGCCTTGCAACCCTGGCCTTCGAATCCCCAGACAGCCTGATCCTAGCATCAGAAACGCTGGAACTCCCTCTTCAAACCAGCGATTGGTTCGATCGCAGCGGTGGTGAAGGGATTTTTGCCAACTCCAAGGTCGTAGCGGCAGCATTCAGTGAAGACGTACTGACCTTAGGCAACAACAGCGAACTGATGGAGCCCGACCCCGACGTGATGCGCGCGATCGTACTGCGCGTCGATGATCATCGGGCAGCATCCGTGCAGCCGATTGACGAGGTGCGTGAGCAGGTAATCGAGGCCATACAGAAGCAGCGCTCCGCACAGGCAGCGCTGGCCGCCGCGGAGGACATCGTGCAACGGCTCGAGGCAGGTGAAGACATCAGTACCGCTGCTGGCTCGTTTGAACCACAAAACCCCGGGCTTGTAGGGCGCACTGGACCTGGCGTGCCGCCCGCGGTGTTGAAACTGGCGTTTGCTGAACCGCCGCCAGTGGAGGGACAAACAATCTTTATCAGTGGCGATAATGGTACTGATGCCGGGCTGGTGGTAGTCGTGTCAAAAGTCGTCGATGGTGATGCGGCCGCGCTTGGTGAATCTGCCCGCGAGGCCGAGATGCGGGTACTCTCCAGCACCCTCGGTCGGTCCGCCTATGCTCATTTGCTGGATGATCTGCAGGCGCGAGCGAAAATCGAGCGCCCCGCAATGCCTGCTGATGCGCGCTGATATTCATCATGATTTGAACTTGTGGCGGGTTATACATAAGTTGATGTTATTCCCGCATCTGAATTGTTGTTTTGCCCTAAGCCGGTTGTTGTGGCAATCTTGCGCTCTTACGAGAATTCAACCGAGGACAGTCCAATGCGCATCATCCTGCTTGGCGGCCCTGGGGCCGGCAAAGGCACTCAGGCCGGATTTATCAAAGATCATTTCAAGATTCCGCAGATTTCTACCGGCGACATGCTGCGTGGCCACGTCAAAGCTGGCAGTGAACTTGGCAAGGCGGCGAAAAAGATCATGGATGAGGGCGGTTTGGTATCCGACGATATTATCATGGCCATGGTCAAGGAACGCATTGCCGATGCCGACTGTGAAAACGGCTATCTATTCGACGGCTTCCCGCGTACCTTGGCCCAGGCGGATGCTCTAAAGGAAGCCGAGGTTTTCGTCGATGCTGTGGTCGAAATCGACGTTCCTGACGAGGAAATCATCAAACGCATGTCCGGTCGCCGTGTACACGAAGGCTCCGGGCGTAGTTACCACATCCTATTCAATCCACCAAAGGAAGCTGGTAAAGACGATGAGACCGGCGAGCCTTTGATTCAGCGTGACGATGATCGTGAGGACACTGTCAAGGCCCGCCTCAAGGTCTATCATGAGCAAACAGAACCGTTGATTCACTACTATAACAGTTGGGCAGAGCAAGGCGGCGATGGCGCGCCGCGCTATATCAAGGTCAATGGCATTGGCAGTGTGGACGAGATTCGCGACAGTATTCTCTCCGCCCTCGCCCTGCAAGGTTAGAGCGATTTCTATCAGCGCTCATATCATCTGAGATATTTGCGCTGTCGCTGATTTTGGCTGGCCGGGTCTGAGACCCGCAGGCTCGCTGGCTAGCGGAGCCTTGCCCCCAGATGTTCGAAGCACTCGGGAGCAACAATGGGGCGCCGATGGAGCACCCCAACTGAGAGTTATTCTTATTGCCAGCGAGTGACAGGCAAGCACTATCCTCGGGTGCCTTGCTTCGATCCAAGACTGCTTGCTCAAGAGGGTGCCGACCTAACCGGTGTGCGATCGGTTGCACCAGCGAGCGCATCTGCTCGGGTCAACCCTGTTGGATAGGGCCGAGCGCCATTGCGTATTCCGGGCCATCGGCACCGCGCCACCATCACCAAAATGGCCAAACCCACGCGGATTGTCAGCCTGACGATGCCGCAGATGAAGTGCTGCTCGAAGCCGAAGTGGCAATCAATGCGGTTGTTGATGCGCTCCAAGGCATGCGGTTCGTCGCTAGATTACCAGCTAGGGCTGCTGTGCGGCCTAGGTACGAAGATGCGCCGGTTCTGTTCATCGAGCTTGAATTGCAGAACTCCTGACACCGCGAAGTTTTGAATGCGACGATTCGGTCGGAAATATGCCGGAGCAACCACGCACTTACCCACCAAGTCGTGGGCTTCGAGGCAACAAATCGGCCCTCTGAGTCTGGAAAAGAACTATCGAGCCTCTAGGTTGAGTACACATATTACATATAGCTAAGCTCGATACGCCAGAAGTTCTGCAATCTGACCTTACGAAAATTTCATGTTTAGACCCTTGCGATGATCCGGCCTGATGCTGTGAAATTCACGGGTTTTGTTGTCTGCTGAACGCGGGTACCACAGGATTCTGTGGGCGTGCACACCGTCAACATGATTCTAACTCAGAAAATCAGAAAAGCATCACGTAGATTGCGTTCAGTGATGCTGTCAGAAAGAGGGAGTATGAAGATGATCGAAGTTCGCGAGCTTTGCCGAAGTTATGGCGAGCTGATGGCTGTCGACCAAGTGTCGTTCGACATCGGCCGCCGCGAGATCGTCGGTCTGCTGGGCCATAACGGTGCCGGCAAAACCACCATCATGAAAATGATCACTGGTTTTCTGGAGCCCAGCCGCGGCTCTATAACCATTGATGGAAAGGACATTATCTCTGATCGTCGAGCAGTACAGCGTCGTCTGGGCTACCTGCCCGAGAACTGCCCATTGTACTCGGAGATGACTGTAGTGGACCATCTCGATTACCAGGCCGCACTGCATGGAATTCCGCTGTCTCAGCGCGCGAAAGCGATGCGACGTGCCATTGAGCGTACCGAACTGGGCGCGAAGGTCAGGGCTCGGGTTGCGACGCTGTCACGTGGCTACCGTCAGCGTCTGGGTGTGGCCCTGGCGATTCTGCATGAGCCGGACATTCTGATTTTGGATGAGCCGACCAACGGACTGGATCCGTCTCAAATCCAGCATATGCGCTCGCTGATTCGTGAACTTGCGGGGCGTGCGACGGTGATTATTTCGACGCACATTCTTCAGGAAGTCGAGGCTGTCTGCGCACGGGTGCTGATTATGCGTGCCGGACGTATGGCGTTGGATAGCAAGTTGGGCGAGATTGGCGCTCGGCCGCGGCTGTTGGTGACGCTAGACCGCGGACCCGACGAGGTGCGCGGGCTGCTTGGTCGCATGGACGGCGTAACCGATGTAGCCCATCTCAATGACGATGGCATGCGCCGGTGCTATGCGCTGAGCGTCGAGGATCCAGCGGCGTTGGCGCCAAAGGTTGCCCATGGCGTCAGTGCTGAAGGCTGGGCTCTGTACGGCCTAGAGCAGGAGCGGCGCGATCTGGAGGCGTTGTTCGGCGCAGTCTCAAGCGGTACTGGAGGCGTTGTAAACGACGGCTCCGCAGCCGTCGCAGGTCAGGAGGTAGCGCATGTCTGATATCCTGCGTATTACCCGCAAGGAGCTTTCGGCGTTTTTTGGCTCGCCAGTCGCTTATCTCTTCATCGGCGCCTTCCTAGCGACTTGTTTGTTTGTATTTTTTTGGGTCGATGCTTTTTTCGCCCGCAACATCGCAGATACACGGCCGTTGTTCGATTGGATGCCGGTTTTGTTGATTTTCCTGGCCTCGGCGTTAACCATGCGTCTGTGGAGCGAGGAGCGCCGTGCCGGTACCCTAGAGGTGCTGGCGACGTTGCCGGTACCTACCTGGAAACTCGTGCTCGGCAAGTTCTTGGCTGCTATGGCGCTAGTCTCGGTGGCGCTGGCTTTGACCTTGCCGCTGCCCATTTCTGTTTTCATCCTGGGGCCATTGGATTGGGGACCAGTGCTTGGAGCCTACCTCGCGACGCTGTTGCTGGCAGCGGCCTACATCGCAGTCGGCCTCTATGTCTCGGCACGCACCGACAACCCCATCGTTGCCATGATCGGCACCACCCTCGTCTGCGCGGTTTTTTACCTGATTGGCACTCGGGCATTCACGGGTTTGCTCGGGCATGGCGGTGGCGAACTGCTGCGGTTACTTGGCAGTGGAGCACGCTTCGAATCCATCACCCGCGGCGTCATCGACCTGCGCGACCTTTACTATTATCTGAGCTTGGTTGGTCTATTTCTGGCGCTGACCATCTATAGTCTCGAGCGGCTCCGTTGGGCTGCGGATGCTGATGAAAATAAGACTGTAGTCAGCCATCATCGCTGGACCCTGATTACGGTCCTTACCGCCGCCAATTTGATCCTGGGTAACCTCCTGTTGCAACCCATCAGTGGATTGCGTGCGGATCTCACCGAAGGTTCCCTGTATACAATCTCGGATGCTACCCGAAATTACCTTGGACAATTGCAGGAACCTCTATTGATACGAGGTTATTTCAGCGCCGATACCCACCCGCTACTTGCGCCATTGGTGCCGCAACTGCGCGATCTTCTGCGCGAATATCAGGTGGCTGGCGGTGGTCGCGTACAGGTGGAGTTTATTGACCCGCAACAGGAGCCCGAGCTGGAGCGCGAGGCTGGCGAGCAATACGGCATACGCCCGATTGCATTCCAGACAGCGAACAAATATCAATCCTCAGTGGTTAACTCCTATTTTGACATCCTGGTCAAGTATGGAGACCAATTCGAGACGCTGGGCTTTCAGGATATGATTGAAGTCAAGGCTCAGGGGGAGACTGATCTGGATGTACGTTTACGGAATCCTGAATACGATCTGACCCGTACGATTAAAAAGGTGCTGTACGGCTATCAGGGCGGCGGCGACATCTTCAGCGGTATTGATGATCCGGTGCAACTGCGTGGCTTTATTTCCGCAACCAATCTTCTGCCTGAGCCACTGTCGGCCTTGCGAACCGAGTTGGAAGCATTGCTGGTCGATCTTCAGGCTGGGTCTGACGGGCGCTTTAACTGGGAAATCCAAGATCCCGGCCAGGATCAGGCCCTGGCCGATCAAATCGCCGAACGTTTTGGCTTTCAGCCTTTGGTCATCGGTCTGTTAGATCCCGAGCCGTTTTATTTCTACCTCGTGCTCGAGCATGGCGCGCAGGCCATTCCGGTTCCTCTTCCGGAATCCCTGGATCGAGCCGGATTACAACGTGCCATTGAAGCAGGCATCCGACGCTTTGCGCCAGGTGTGATGCGCACCGTTGCGCTGTTCACGCCAACACCCCCATCAGCAGGATTCATGGGTGCCGGCCCGAATGGTCCGGGCTATACGCTGTTGCAAGATAGCCTGCGCGAAGGCTTTTCTCTACGTGAGACCGATCTCAGCTCAGGGCAGGTGCCAGAGGATGCAGATCTGCTGCTGGTGGTCGCTCCGGAATCCTTAGATCAGAAGCAGCAGTTCGCCATCGACCAATTCCTGATGCAGGGTGGCACCGTGGTGTTGGCCGCATCCAGCTTTCATGTGGATTTGACCGGTAGTGCGATCAGCGCCCGGGCGCAGCCAACCGGGCTGGAAGACTGGCTGGACAGCTTTGGTATCACATTACAACCCAGCCTCGTGCTCGATCCCCGCAATACGCCATTCCCAATTCCCGTGCGGCGCAATCTTGGTGGTTTCATAATCGAGGAGATCCAAACCCTGGACTATCCATATTTCCCCGACGTGCGCACTGATGGTTTGTCCATGGAGAGCGGCATTACCGCAAACCTCGGGCAGATCACTATGAATTGGTCGTCACCGATCAGCGTAGATATGCAAGCAAACGCCGAGCGCCAGATAACGCGCCTGATTGAAAGCTCGTCCGACGCTTGGACGAGCACAAGCACGGATATGCAGCCGGATTTCGATGCCCATGGTCCGCTCGGTTTTGCCCGTAGCGAGGATACCGGCCACAAGCTGCTGGCGGTAGCCATCGAGGGTCGCTTCAACTCGCTGTTCAGCGGTAAGCCGTCACCCTTGCTCGCAGAAGAGCCTGCTCCCGACGAGGAGAACACCGAGGCATCTGCGAAGTCCGATTCGAACGACCCAGACAGCGCGGACGATGCCGCGCCAACCGTCATCTCTGCCGTCGTCGATCACTCGCCGGCATCGGCTCGGCTGATCCTGATCGGCTCGTCGACCTTTCTCAGCGATACTGCCATAAGCCTTGCTACCGAAGCCACCCAGACTCGCTACCTAAAGCCGCTGGAATTGGTACAAAATACCGTCGAATGGTCGCTGGAGGACCGCGGTTTATTGGCCCTACGCGGGCGTGGTCAGTTCGGCCGCTTGCTGAAGCCAGTGAGCCGCGAGGCCCGTATGGTTTGGGAATACCTGAATTACGCTCTTGCCCTGGGCGGCTTGACCATAGTCTATTGGTTGTATCGCTGGCTGCACCGACGCCGCGAGTTGGCTTACAACGAGATTCTGACAGGAGGGAACTGATTCATGAGCGAGTCCACAATCCATGGTCTTGGTGTAAAGAGCATATCGCACTGGCTCGATCCAAGTTGGCGACAAGCCATGCAGGCGCCCATGGTGATCATACTCGGCGTAACCTTAGCCATACAATTGTTTCTGGTGGCGATGTTTGGCGCTGATCGCAGCATCGGGCCGGCGCAGACGGACAGCGCGCTGCTTGCATTTGATACCGAAGCGGTTACCAGCATTGAAATTCGGGCCAACGATGCCGATCAGACCCTAATACTGACCCGTACCGATGATGGTTGGAGCCTGCCGGACCTGGGCGGATTCCCTGCAGATGCGAGCCGTATCGACCAACTCGTTGACAGCTTGAGTGATATGAACCGTCCGCTGCCGGTTTCTACCAGCGCTGGGTCACAGAAGCGTTTCAAGGTGACTGATGACAGCTTTGAACGGCGCCTGTCGCTGCGCGGCGACGAAGGCGAGCTTGCAAGTCTATTCATCGGCGACTCGCCGGGTTTCCGTCGCCGGTTTGTCCGCGTTGTCGGCGAGGATGCGGTGTACGACCTGCGTCTCGCCTCGTTCGATTTGTCTGCAAATCCAGACGATTGGATCGATACTAATCGGCTGCAACTCGATTCAGCCAAGCTCGAGCGCATCGCTTCCGACGACTGGGTTTTGGTCAAAAATGCCGATGGTTGGCGATTGGAGGGAAGCGACCAGGCGCCGGATGCCGCGGCCGTGGACGATTTGCTGGCTAGTCTCTCGTCGCTTGGCTATCGCGGTGTGCTTGGCAGCGAGGAAAAGCCTGAATATGGATTAGCGGCAACCGAACTCAGGTTAGATCTCTCGCTCACGGACGGCGGGAGCCGCAGCTACCGCATTGGTCGCATCCAGGACACAGAAGATTATGCGCTCAAGGAAGCCTCAGATCCTTACTATTATCGCCTTGCTGCCTTCGATATCGGCACACTACAGGATTTGAGCAGGGCAACGTTGCTGGGCCAGAGCCAGTCCGTAACCGATGCCGCGACAAACCAATCGCCAGTTGCATTGCCAGATGAACCGCCAGCTGATCAGCAGGGGAAGGCGTCTGCTGCTGTAAATCCTGCGACTGAGACCAGTAAAGATGTGGTGCCGGAAGCAAAAACCACATTGGAACCGTTGCCGGCGCACAACGCACTTTCTGGGCAGGATCAGGCTCGGGATGATCAAGCCGGAGATGATCAGGAGCGCGATGGAATGCGCTAAACGGATTTACAAGTCATGATTGTTCGATATGTGCTGATTGCAGCTTTGAGCCTAAGTTGCAACTCGTAACCGGGTGCTGTCTTCAAAAAATGTAAGGATTTAAAGCAGAGACCCAGAGTGCGCAGAGGGGCCAAGGCGCCTCGCCCGCAAGCGAACCTTTACCAGCCTTGGGAGCTGGTCGGCGTAGGAGCCCGCTTGCGGGCGACCCGGCAGATAATGCCAACGGATCGCACGCGAGCGCCGCGCCTTTCCCGGGAGAAAGGCTGTAGGCCGTTGTCTTCTCGACAAATTAACTGAAGATACCGCAGGGTGCAACCCGCCCAGCGCGAGTTGATCGGGATTGGGATCGAAAAGACATGACATCAGGGTGTGAGAAACCTGATGTTTGCTGGCCGGATGTTTGCTGGGCGGATGCTTGCTGGGCGCTGCCTTCAAAGAATATGAATCAAACCTCATTCTGGTTGAATAGCTGAACATTCTACGCAGACAGCACCCTCGCAAACTATGTCCATGTGATTGACGCGCGCTAAGAATATGGGCTGTTACTTATCGGGCTGCGTTGAGAAACTCCAGACTGTATGGAGCCTGGTACTAGGCTGTCGAAATGTCCTGCGTTTTGATGCCAAACCGATTCCGGGTCTTGGATTGCATCATCGAACGCACTGGGGAAACCTCATCGGTGTCGGGGTCGCTATCGGAATCGGAATCGAATCCGCTCATCGATCAAAGCAGCCATCTCGATACCAATCCCTAATTCCGACTTTGACACTGATTCCGACACCGACTAAGCATCCATAAACCGGGAAGCGCTTGTTTTAGTGAGACGGCAGATTTCGACAGCCTAGCCTAGTACCATCGAGATTCGAGGTCAGGGAGGCAAGGTAATCGAAGGCCTGTCGAAGATCGCCGAAAAAGATCAGATCGTCGTGCACAAGTTGTCGCACCTAACGAGTAATCGTGCACTGTCCGGCTCACCAGCGTGCCGGGAGTTTTCGGTTGATGACAAAATGCTTTTCGGCGATGCTTAAATAGCCGCCAACCTTAAGTTCCTTCAGAATTCGGTTAACCATCTCACGAGAGCATCCCACCCGGTCGGCGATGGCCTGCTGTGTCAATTTCGGTGTGATTAGCTGACCGTTCTTCTTTTTTGACGCGTCGGTGAGGATTTTGACCACACGCCCATAAACGTCGAGTAGGGCCATATCGGCCAACTCATCGCTGAGGCGCCTGACCTCCAGCGAGAGGTGGTGGATCAGATTGAAGGCGATGCGCGGGTGCTGCTCCAAACAGTGCTTGAACTCAACCTTGCTGAGCGTGCGAAGCTCGCATTCGGTGAGGGTGATGGCAGAAGCGGTGCGTCGAATCTCCCCAACGAGCGCTAGTTCGCCGAAGTAGTCACCTGGTCCGAGTTCGTTGAGTGTAATTTCCTTGCCGTCCTCGCCGGCTAAGTAGATGCGCACTTTTCCTGTACAGATGAAATACAACGCGTTTGATTCGTCGCCACGCTCTATGATGACGGTGTTCTTGCGGCAACGCTTGACGTTGGTGTGGGCTTCGATGCTGGCGATATCATCGGAATCCAACGACGCGAATAACGAGATGGCTTCAAACATAAAAGGGGTCTTTATCACGCTTGCTTGGTGCGCAGGGGGGGACTCGAACCCCCACGGAATACTCCACTGGAACCTAAATCCAGCGCGTCTACCAATTCCGCCACCCGCGCAAGTGAGCAGGAAAATAAATCGACATTAGACCCTATCCCTACGGGTTCAGTATATATTTTGTGTACGAAACCGCATTCCCCGGAGCGGAGCTTTGTCTCTGGTTTAGCACTTCCGCGCCGGAGACGATACGGCCTTATCGCGCTGCCTGCAATGGTTAATATGGCGATTGCTGCTGCGACAAGGGCAAGAGGTGACTTTCGATCTCATAAGCTTGCCATCTCATCGCGGATCGGCTGGCTTCGAATGGCCAGAATCCAGGCACTCCCATAAAGTCCTGCGGCCTTGTTTTTACCTCTGACCAACTGAAGAGCGAGACTTTCCCTAACACTCTAATTTTAAAATGAAAAAATGGAAAGCCCTAAGCTGATTCCGAGTTTTGGCCCTGATTCTTGACTAAGCTAACGAACAAGGCCTGCCTTTACCATCTCATCGATCAACCATCTTTGCATTAGTTCCCTTTGTGCAATTCGATTCGCTCCAACGTTGTGCCAGGGGGGAGTTGACGCAACCAGATATCGAGTCGGCTCAGCTCATCCGGTAAACCGGCAATGGCTTCCGTCGCAGCTTGCCGGTTGTCGTACAAACTGTGGATAAGCGCGAACCAGGGCCGACCACGATAGGTTTCCCGGCGAACGTAAACCGTACTCGGCATCGATTCAGCGGATATGAACTCTAGCAGCTCATTTTGATCATAAAATCCAATCAGTTGCAATGCAATCTTTGTAAGATCAAGTTCGATATTTTCCGCCGATTCCTGGGTTTGTTCTGCCGTACCGGTAACGGGCGGCGCCAATTTTTCAACATTCATATCGTCGCTGACTGCGGCGGAGGTGCGCACCGACTGCACCGCAGGGGCGTCCAATTGGCTCAGCAGGCGTTGGTATTCATTTTCCAGGCGATCGAGCCGAGCGTCGATGAGTTTATCGATCGGAAGTTGATCCGCACTCTGGTTACTATCTTGTTGTGCACGAGCGGCGGCAATCTTTGCCTCCAAACGTTGCCGTGATTCTTGAAGATCGAGATCCGGCATCTCTGGATTCGATATCTCTGCGACCGGCAAGTCATTGGGTATCTGCCGCGCTGATGATTCTTCAGGTGCGGATGGCACCGTTGCTGGGGGTTTCTCTCGTGCCGAAGTAATACGTTCAGGCACATCAGTGTCGATGCTGGCGCCTGCAAAATGATCTCGTGGAAGAGCATCATGGATTTCGCCTGTGTCGCCAACTGGAGAGGTGTCAAGTGAGTGAAATTCTCTTTCGATGGCATCCACACGCATGCTCAGAGCTTCGATGCTTCTGGTGAGTGCATTCGCGCTGGGTTGTGTCGAGGTTGCGGGCCATTCCGTATCGATCTGTGGGGTTGTTTGCGCCAATTTGCGCTCTATCTCGTCCACTCGACGAATAAGCTCTGCCATTGACCGACGGTCTGACTGATTGGTCTGTAGGCCAGCATAGATAAAACTATTCATAGCTGATTGCTGTGCGAGCCTTTTCACTTCAACAGACTGACTAAACCAGAGCCATATCAGCGTCATCATTAAAAGTGACGTTAGAATAAACAGTACAATCAGAGTGCGCCGATAACCTTTAAAGCGCAAACTCACCTCATCCATATGTGCCTGAAAAGCCTTGCGTAACCGGGTGCTCGTCTGGCGGCGATCATCGTCGATATCGGCAATACGATCAACTAGGGATTTTTCCATGTCCAGTAACGCTGCTGAAGCAGAAGAAGCTGAACCGGAGCGAGCTAGTGGCCCTTCACTAGGACGGCTTGCGGAATCTATGTGATCGTTTGAACTATCTTTATCGGGACTCGTCATAATTTGCCTAGCTTCGTCATCTTATCGAAACAGTATGGATTAGGATGGTCGAACATTTTTAATCATCAACTTTCAGCTTCAGAATGCCAAGGGCCAGATCGATATGAAGGTCCGAAGCAACTCGAGAAACTAACGGCACATACATCTGCGTAGGCATTGATGGAAGACTCCGTGAGCGTCAATCCAGGCGCATGCGACTTAACCGCAATTCAAATAATCCTTTTACTCTTTCGTGCTGTATAAAAATCGAGTAAATGCACATTATAGATTCTCTCCATGACCGGAAAATGAGTAGGCTCTCCCGGATCTCCTGGGACTGTTGTATCATGTAGATCAACAACTTGAGAACCGCCTGTCGCTGAAACCCCATCTGGACGCTGTTGATAATGACATTTGATAAAGAGACCCTTCAGACGCTTTTAAATCTTCCTGATATCGCCGTTGATCGCGTGGTGCTCGGCGAGCGCAAGACACTTAAAGTCTATGTGCATAGCACACTGGAGGGTACGAACTGTCATCGCTGTGGTCGGCCAATCGATCATGAGTATGGCCATGGTCAAGAGATAGAGTTACGCCATTTGCCATTATTCGCGTATACAGTTGTTCTTATTTTGAGGCCGAAGCGTTATCAATGCCACTTCTGCGAAGGGCGTCCGACAACGAGCCAAACGCTGTCATGGTACACGCGGCGCTCCCGAGTGACAAAAGCATTCGAACAGCAGATGCTGCTGGAGTTGATCAACAGTACGCTCGAGGATGTCAGTCGCAAGCATGCCATTGGTGTCGACGCACTGCAGGGTATTTTGGATCGAAACATGGCGTGCGATGTCGATTGGAACGCAATTGAACGCTTGGAGGTCATTGGCATTGATGAGATTGCGTTGAAAAAGGGTCATCGTGATTTTGTCGTTGTGATCAGCGCTTACATTAACGAGACATTGCATGTCATCGGTCTGCTCGGCGACCGCACCAAGGCCACCGTACAGGAGTTTTTTCTCAGCATTCCCAAGCGCTTGCGACGCACCGTCCAGAGTGTTTGCTCGGACCTTTATCAAGGTTTCATCGGTGCCGCTAAAGCCGTGTTCGGCAAGCGCGTACACATTTGCGCGGATCGGTTCCATGTTGCCAAGCTGTACCGAAATGGACTGGAAAAACTGCGCAAAAGCGAATGGAAACGGCTGTGTCATATCCTCTCCGAAGAAGAGCGCAAGTCATTCAAGAACGTGCATTGGCTGCTGCGTCAGCGTCGCGCCGATCTGAATGCAGATGAGCGACGCATGCTGAATCGGCTCTTTCGCTATTCACCAAAATTACAAGAAGCTTATGAGGCTTGCGAATCACTCACTGCCATCTATGAAAGCCGCCTATCAAAAGGTCAGGGTAAGCGCAAACTGCGTGGCTGGATGGAACGTGTCACCAACCGCAAGCTCAGTTGCTTCGATAGCTTCCTCGGGACACTGAATACTCACTTTGAGGAAGTGACGAATTATTTTATTGGTCGACACACCAGCGGCTTTGTCGAGGGGTTAAATAATAAGATCAAAGTCATCAAACGCCGCTGCTATGGCATCACCAACCTTGGACACCTCTATCAAAGGATATGCTTGGATCTCAACGGATATGACCGGTTCGGGGTTGACACATTATAAATCAATGAGTTACAGAGTTTGCGCTCGACTACATTTTAACCTTGATGTGTACGAAAAAATGAGCTTAAGTAGTTGTTTTTCAAATTTTTATTGGTTCCCATGAAATCCGGGAGAGCCAATGAGTATGAGCGATCTGTACACAGGCCACACCGCCCTGGTGACTGGGGCTAATTCTGGACTCGGCAAAGCCGTCGCAGAGGCGCTAGCTCGGAGTGGTGCGCGGGTCTTGATGGTCGCGCGAGATCCTATTCGTGGCGAAATAGCACGGGCCGATATTACTAAAACTACAGGTAACGATCAGGTTGAATTACTTACCTGCGACCTTTCGTCCCAAACCGCTGTTCGCCATCTAGCAACAGAAATACTTCAACGCACGGATCGGCTACATAATTTAGTGAACAATGCGGGAACCGCATTTTCGTCTCGTGGCCTGACAACCGATGGAATAGAGCGAACCCTTGCGGTCAACCATTTAGCACCCTTCCTACTGACCTATCTACTGCTTGATCTGCTACGCAACTCTGCCCCGGCGCGTATCGTCAATGTGGGTACCCGCATTAATACGGCCATGAACTTTGATGACCTGAACTGGGATTCCCGTAACTACCGAATGATGGCAGCCTACGGTCAGTCGAAGCTAGGTAACATCCACTTCACGCGTGAACTGGCACGCCGGCTTAAAGGTTCGGGAGTAACGGTCAACTGCGTTTTCCCTGGTGTTTTTCGGTCAAACCTGGGCGCCACCGATGGTGCGCAGGGGTTGTTCTGGAAGTCTGTAGCGCTGCTTGTTGGCTGGGCACTGACACCACCCGAGAAGGCTGCAGAGCGAGTCATGTATCTGCTGCGTTCACCAAATGTGGCTGATGTCAGCGGCGAATATTTTGGTGATAAAACACCGATTCCGGCACCTGCCCAAGCCGATGATCCTGCTGCTAACGCCGAACTATGGCAGATCAGCATGCGCCTAGTCGGGCTGAAGGATGTCGATGACAAGTTCGTATAATATGATTTAAAATCAATGGTTTAATCAGAAATATTAGGAGTTGCGAGCTATTCGTCGGTCGTAAAATGACATCATCTTGATTGCCTTCGGAATCAAACAAGTCAGTCTGGCATCCCAAAAGATTTACCGGCGCTAGAGTAAACTTAGCACGTACAGAACAAGTTATTCATGTTATGGTCATTATTCCGATCCATACTATAAAATTATCTTGGATGGAGGAGATGAAGATGAAAGAAAATGAAGTATTTACAGACTGGGTCGCGTCCATCGAACGCGGCGACTGCGGGTTTACCTATGTGCGCTTATACAACGAGGCGCCGGGCTGGGTTCGCAACGAGGCCATCAATCATTTCGGTAAAGGAACCGTTTTCCTGCCGGCACGACAAAATCGCCGAGCAGAGGCCAATGTTGCTGCTTGATAGAGCACAACCACGGCTTTACCTACACTCAAGAGTCCGAGCCAGTACATATGAGTTGAGGTGATTCAGCTAACCTTGCATACCACCATCGACCTACCCTGACGCACATTTTCCCATCGGGGTCGGCGGTAGGCTGTCGAAATGCCCCGACTTTTGATGCCAAACCGATTCCGGGTCTTGGATTGCATCATCTAACGCACTGGGGAAGCCTAATCGGTGCCGGGGTCGCGATCGGAATCGGAATCGAATCCGCTCATCGATCAAAACAGCCAGCTCGATACCAATCCCTCATTCCGACCTTGACACCGATCCCAACACCAACTAAGTGATGGTGCAGAAACAAGCTAAACAGGTTTTTGGCTTGGATGTCACCTGCCGACTAAGTCGGTATCGGTACCGGCGTCGGTATCGGTATCGGCGTCGGTATTGAACTGACCAACCCGATATCCGCCAAGCTCCTCGATTCCGATTCCGATAGCGACCCCTACCCCGATTGCACTCCGCCGATGTCTGGATAGCGTTGTATAGGTTATTCATGAACCGCTACTAAGTATCCAAAAACCGGGAAGCTCTTGTTTTAGTGAGACGGCAGATTTCGACAGCCTAGGTCGGCGGTACTCTCATAGCTTGGTCATGCGTGCGCCGACCCCTCCTGAGGCCCCTCCGATTCCACGCATCTGCCCTGTGCATCCACGATGCAGGTTCCGGTAATCGCCGCAACAAATACCCGGCATCACCTCAGGCGATTGCCGGAGAGAAACATACCGACTGGTGCTGCATTCTTATTCGCCTTCGCGAAGCGGCAACGTCGATGCCAGACGAGAAGACAAGCCAGGTGGTCTATTGCTCGACAGAAATCGCCTTAATGCTCTTTCATTAAACGATTTCCGATGCAATGCGATCATCAGTCACTCCGGCCGCAACCAATTGTGACCTGAGGCTGGAAATCAGCACGGAAGACCCGGCCAGGTAGAATCGAAGTCCGGGAAGGTCTGTCAAATCCAAGCGCAACAACGCCATCAAAGTATCCGCATCGGCAGCGATCAGCGGCTTGAAGGTAAAATTATCCAATGTATCTTGCAGTGCCCTGCACCAGCGCCGATGATAATGCTCTTCTGGTTCCTGAACAGACCAATATAGGTAGAAGGCCTCGATCGTGTCGATGGATATAGCATGTTCGATCAGACTCTTGATGGGGGCGATGCCGTCATCTACAGCGATGAATATGGCCGGGTCGGTGGCGTCCTCGTGTAGAACAAAACTGCCGTAAGGACCTTTCAGGTCAATCGGTTGACGTGCGCTTGCTTGCTCGAACAGAGCATGGCTGAAGTCATTTCCATCGCGCCGCACTGCAAACTGAAGATTGCGTCCATTACAGGGGCAACTCGCAATGGGCAGTTCTACTGATGCACCAGTATCGAGGGTCAGACGTGCACGCTGACCGGCCATGAAGCGTAAAGTTTGCGTGCGCGGTGTCTGTACGTGCAGTATGATCAAGTCGCTCGACTCATGTTCCAGCTTTCGTATCTGCGCACGAATTTCCTGCTCGGGCAAGTCGTCCACGGATCGCGCCTCTGCTGCCTCCAATAAAATGTCGGTGATTGCCGTGTGGCAACAAGCGAGCACGTAGCCCATTTGTTTCTCGCGCTCGCTGAGCACATAATCATGCTCATTTAGTTTCCACACATCACCTGAAACGATGCGCACCTTACAGGCTCCACAATTGCCACTGGAGCAGCCGTAGCTCATTCGCAGACCAGAGCGTACCGCTGCCTCGAGGATCGACTCTGCGCCATCGACAAAGAACTCGTGGCCGCTGGGGATGATTTTGACGCTGGCTGACATGATGCGCAGGAAGGTGTCCTTGGCAAGGAGGCGTGTGTGGTCTTCGGCAACCGGCTGTGCGGCAATTTGGGTTCGCCGTTGATCGAACCAATCGAGTAGGGCCGCGGCAGATTCGCGTTTTTCAGCCGCCGATGCAAGAGCGGCATGCAACTCATCGAGCAATTGATCTTGGGCCTCCACCAGTGCGACCTTTTGCCCCAATGCTTTGCTCAAAGAATGAATGCGCGAAACCAGCACTTCCGGGCTTGGCAGTTCGGTGTCAGCATCGAAATTGCGCGGCACTGCCGCGGCCTTGATATGTTCCACTTGCTCCAGCATACCGGTCTTTTCAAGGCTGACGCTTGGATAAACGCGTAGCAGGTCGGACACGGCGATCTCGCCCTCGAAGGTCTGGATTTCGCCGCGACGAATGCGTCGTTGCAATTCGGCGCGGGTCACCCCGGCAAGCCGCGCGGCGCGGGATAGCGAAAGAAGTTGTGTCATCGGCCTGCACCGCGGTCATACCAGCATGCAAAACCTGCTGAGTGGGATGATTGCTGATCATTCATGAGTGAAAATGCCCGAAGCTCTGCGGCTGGATTCTCTGGCACAGAGGTCAAGAACCTGTATGGCCCTAGCCAGCCTTACCTCTCCATCAGATCGAGTTTAATCAGTTAAGATAAACCCCGTCTGTACCGATCTTTCCGGGTCCGTCCAGTACCCAAATCCCTGCCGAATTGGCCCGCACCCGGAAGCTCAGGCTGCCGTCGCTGTGGATCTCGCCGCCGGTAACGGCATCGCGGTACGTGCCTGGACGAATGTTGCCGATATCGATTTGTTGCTCGGAGCCGATCGCCAGTCCGATGACTGCATAGTTGCCCGGCCTGGATGATTGCGCTTGCGATAGATCGCGGACGAAGCTCATGCCACTACCCCACTCGTTGACCTGGGTCATTTGTGCCTTTTGCAACGCGGGTACAGCCCGGCGGATCAAATTCAAACGTTGTATGTGACGGTAAATCGGGTGCGATTGTGTCGTACCGATTTGCTCGTCGCTTAGATGGTCGCCAAAATAGGCCCTACCCGTTGTTTCAAGCGTGTCCTTCTCTCCTTCGACATCTTGCGGGGCACCTCGCATGAACTCGATTTCCTCGCCATAGTATAGGCAGGGGATGCCGCGGGCGGTCCAAAGCAGATTGTAGGCTGCCGCGGCCATCCATTGCTCGCCTTTGAAACGATATTTGAAGTCATTGTCTGGGCCAACGTCGTGATTTTGCAGAAACGTGACCAGCTCGGTGACGTTGCCATAGATCCAGTCCATCGACAGGATCTGTCCAGTGCCGGCATAGGTTCCCTTGCTGACCGTATCCCTGAACGTTGAGAACAGGCCAAAATCGAGCTGCGGAAAGCCGGAGTCTCCACCGCTGGTGGGATCTTGCGGGTCCTGGCCAAGGCGGGTATACCACCAGGGTCGGATTTGGCTTGGACCATTGTCGCCGCCGCCGAGGTCGCCCCAGCCGTACCCTTTGACTAGGTTTTCGCCAAATACGAATAGACCAGGCTTGTGTTCTTTCCAGGCATTGACGTATTCAAGCAGGTTGTCGCGTTCGATATGTTTGACGGTGTCGATACGCAGCGCATCCACGCCCATATCAAGGTATCGGCTGATGGCTTGCACAATGTACTCCTTGACATTTTGCCGTTCAGTAGCGAGATCGATGCAATCGCCGGCCAGGTGTCGCTGCTGCAACGGAAAAGGGCTCTCCCAGTCACCGCCACAAATGAAGCCATCCTGGTGATACCATTCTGGATCAAGGTCATTCACGTCAATACCGAAAAAGCGACCGGGATTGTAGCCGGGCTTGGGCACGCTTTCGCCGGTTTTCGGATCGACCAATGGTTGTGTGCCGTTGGGGTCAGCAGCGTGGCGTTGTCGGTACCATTCCGGCGCAACGGGGTTATCGATGTCATCGCGATTGGGCCAAGCATAGTTTCCCAGATGCCCCTGATATGGACCATGATTGACCTGACCCTGTTGGCTGCCCTGGGGCACATAATATTTGATTGGCAAGTGGTCAATATGGACCTTGCCGCGGATTCCATATTGGCAGGAATGGTTTATGACAACATCCTGAATGATCTTGATGCCTTTGGAGTGGGCGGCATTGATCAAGTCCTGATAGCTGGCGTCCGGTGACTCCAAGCGCGGATCGATACGTGTCCAATCGTAAGCGTGATAACCGTGGTAATCCAGACCAGAACGGTTTTCAACCGGCGGTGTGATCCAGATGGCGCTGAAACCCAGATCATGAATATAGTCGAGGCGTTGGATCAGCCCTTTGAAATCGCCACGCCAATGCGGATCAACAGCTTTGCCGTTGGCGTCGAAGCAAATGCGGTCGCGGCAGAAGAAGTTATTCGATGGGTCACCATCGTTGAAGCGAGCTGTGAGCAGAAAATAGATGGTCTCTTCGCGGAAATCCGTTCGTTTTTCGATTGGACCCAGGGGCAGAGTTGCGATGGCGGGTTTGGCACCTGCGGGCCTATGCGTTGACTTTTGTAGATGATCTGGCTGAGCAGTTGGCGCCGATTGTTCGGGCTTAGGCTGTGGTGGTCCGTCTTGCCATTGCGTGTCGAAGGCAAACCAACCGTCGCCCTCCCGGGTCATATCAGGGCTCTGTCGGCCGGCTGCGTCACTGAACACCATTTTTATCCGACTCGTGTCCTGCAATCGATAATGGTACCAGCCAGGGTGCTCCTCTGTAGCTGACATTGGCACCCCGGGCCACTCTGTGATGTCACCAGCAGGTATACGACCCCAAAAGTGGATCATGACTGGCTCTTGCCAATCCGATGGGCGCTTGAAATGAATGGTCATGTCCGCCAATGCGATCTCTCTCTATGGTAGTTTCTTGAACTCGACCTACCGTACATCAAATGAAGGCAGGTGCTGATTCTTCATCAGGGCGGAATTGCAGCGATCTGGTAAAACCATCCGTCATTCCCGACGGCCAATATTTATTTTTATAATCAATATGTTGCAAAATTCTTTTTGGAAAAGACCGCCGGCAAATATTGTTGTTGATCAATGCATTATGTTGTTAATCGCCGGGTACTGCTGTAAAACCATGGATTCATTTGATCAAACCGACGGGTTTGTCCTCGGTGAATTCAACAGAAATACCCGCAAGTTGATAGACTTGCTGTGTTCAGGCGCATAAAGTCATGCGCCTTGCGCGGCAGATTCGCACAAGATCGCCTGATGAGTTCTAACTCCACAGTTTGCCGATATTGGTGACCGACTTGCCTGTCAGCGGCAGAACCGTCGCAGAAATGCCTCGTACTCCGAGCGTCTCCGACGTAACTTGGCGCCTCGCTGAGTTTTGTAACCGGCGCGCAATTCGGCGTTGACCCGTTCGATTTGCTGGCGTTTTTTCCAGCAGCGATCGGCATATTTCCCCGCATCATGATCTGTGGTTGACTTGGCTTTTTTCTTGCCTGCTTTCTTAGGTACTGATGCTGGAGAATCCGCATTTGATGGTGGTGTCCAGCCGGTTTGGGTGTCTTGGATCTCGATTTGCTGCAGCTTCTCTGATTCCCGGCATGACCGCTGACTGAATTCGATCGATCCATCCTGCGCGATGCACCTATAGACATGAGTCTGAGCTGATGCAGGTGCGGTACTGGCTGAATGCACGATTATGCACCAGAGCACAAAGGAAATGCGAGCAACCTGCGATCCGGTTAACGGTCTTGCGGATTGCTGGTGCATCCATCTTTGCTTACGCATGGTTTCGGCCCCCTGAATGGTCTTGCTATTGAATTAGTCTGGTTGGAGTCATTCGATGCAGAGTATCTACATTGCCGGTGGTGCTGGTGAGGGCCGCGGTAAATCCGTGGTGGTGCTGGGATTCATGGAGCTGTTGTTGGCGATCAACCGGCGTATTGGTTTGTTCCGGCCGATTGTCAGTGGCAAGGTTCAGGACGACAGCCTAACCAGCCTGATCCGCGAACGCTAGGATCTGCCGTTTCCAGCCGAGCAACTCTATGGCTGCGTTGCCAAGACAGCTAGTGCTCTGCTGCGGAAGTCGCGAAACCGTTTGCAGTCGTTGCCGTTGTCGTCATTGATAACCCACGATGAGCGGTCATGACAACAATAACGATTACGACAACGACAAACAGCAGAAACGGTAGCGGGACATCCGCACCGCTGCACTAGCGAACTTCTGGCTGCCGGGCACTATGATGAACTCATGAAACCATGCAACTGATTCTGAACAAGTATATGCTACTGGATCAGAAATGCGACATCGTACTCTGTGCCGGCGCCGACTACGATGGCTTGGTGCCTTCACTGGAATTCGACTTCAACGCCGATGTGGCCAACAATTTCGGCTGTACAAGCGCCGTTGTGGTGAAGGGTTTTGAGCGTAGTCTGTAAGAAACTCTGCACGCATTGTACATTGCACATGAGTCCATGGTTGATTGCGGATGCGATCTGTTGGCCACCGTTGTCGATGGTGTAGATTCAAGGCACGTAGATATGGTGCAACGGCGCGCGCGCCGTACTGCCGGATACGGAAACGCTATAGGTACTGCCAGAGAACGTCTCTTTAGGCAAGCCGATGATCGGCGAAATCAGCAAAATCCTGGGTGCTGATTGCATCTGCGGGGAGGGTGATGCCCTGAATCAGGTCGTATCCAGCTATCTGGTTGCGGCGATGGAAGTGCCGGACTTCCTGAACTCCATCGAAGATGGTTCCCTGATTATTGTTCCAGCAGACCGCAGTAATATCATTCTTGCCGGTCTGATGGCGGATATGTCGGTATCCTTCCCGCGCGTGCTAGGCTGTTCGAATACGAACTGATTCATCGCGCCAAGTCCCAACCCAAGCGCATCGTGTTGCCGGAGGCTGCCGACGAGCGCATTCTGCGTGCCGCTGAGATCTTGATGCTATGAGGTATTGCCGATCTGGTTTTGCTCGGCGACCCCGCTGCGGTCCATCGTTGTGCCGGGGCGCTCGGTTTCGAACTCGCTGGCATCACGATCATCAATCCAATGACATCTCCGAAGCGCACCTTATGCGAACATCAACTTTGAATTACGCAAACACAATGGCATCTACGAGCAGATGGTGCCGGATGCGTTATTAGATGCAAGCTATTTTTGCACATTGATGGTTTATACTGGTGACGCGGATGGATTGGAAGGGCCAATTCAGTACGATGCGGCGGTGGGTGCAAGTGTTGCGGGCCTTGTTCATAACTCCAACCAACTGACGAGCGGGTGCGTGGAATTTTCAGTAAGACTTTGTTTTTAAATTTAAAATACTAACGGCGTTCGAGGTTAACCCTAAGTCTTGGCCGAGCTTATGAACAAGGCCGTGTTGCGCGTTCCAAGATGCCAGATAGCGAGGTGCCCGGCCATGCGACCGTACTCGTCTTTGCGGATCTGAACACTGGCAATAACACCTGTAAGGCAGTGCCGGCGCTGTGGCCATTAGGCCGGTGCTGCGGGGCTTGAACAAGCCGGTCAAAGAGCTCAGCCGGGGCTGCACGGTGACGGGCATTTTCAACACCGTTGCCATCACTGCCATCCAGGCGTAGCAGTTTGAGTGATTCATACGAATGCCGGAAACTGCAGTACCAGAAGACGGCGCAGAATCGACATCCATCCTTGGGCCATTTCTGTCGACAAACAGACCACCTGGCTTGTCTTATCGTTCGGCCTCTTTGTTGCGGCAACCCGCCCATAGAACGACTATGGGCGGGTTGCCGCTTGGCTAAGGCGAACAAGAACTCGGACTTCCTATTTCGATTTCGTTCATCATCAACGTCGTTCCGCGTCGATCGCGGTTCAGTGAATGGAAACCTTCAGGAGCCTGCTTCCTTATGAAAGTTCTCGTGCTGAACTCCGGCAGTTCTTCCATCAAATTCCAGTTGTTCCGATACGACGACTGGTCCGTTGTCGCATCCGGCAGCATCACGCGCATTGGTGAGAGTGAAGGACGCATTCGATGTCATTGGATCAATGCAAACGGCGAATCCGAGTCCGGCGACATCAGAGTTCCCGTGCCGACGCATCACGACGGCTTGGAGCGTATCATCACCAGGCTGCGCGAGAGTGGCTCCCTCGCGCCGGATCTATCGGAACTACGAGCGGTCGGACATCGTGTGGTACACGGCGGTGAGGCATTTCACGCCCCGACGTTAATCGATGATGACGTAGTCGCTGCCATTCAGACGATGATCCCGCTCGCACCGTTGCATAATCCCGCCAATCTTGATGGCATATTGGTTGCCCGAAAATTATTGCCAGGCATACCTCAGGTAGCTGTGTTCGACACTGCTTTTCATCAGACCATGCCGCGCACCGCCTACCGGTATGCGCTTCCAGAATACCTCTACCGAGAGCACGGCGTACGCCGCTATGGATTTCACGGCACATCCCATCACTATGTTGCCAAGCGCGCGGCGGCGCTATTGGGCAAGGCACTGGAAAATTGCAACCTGATCACATTGCATCTGGGTAATGGTGCCAGCGCCACCGCCATCCGGAATGGCACCAGCGTTGACACGTCAATGGGTATGACGCCACTAGAAGGCCTGGTGATGGGCACACGCTGCGGCGATCTCGACCCAGCAATCCATTTTTATCTATGCAAGAATCTGGGCTTTGATATCGAAACCCTTGACGACCTGCTCAATCGTCAAAGCGGCCTGATTGGGCTATGTGGTGCAAACGACATGCGCGAGATACATCGGATGCAAGAGCGGGGCGATGAGAATGCCGAACTAGCAGTTGGTATCGCCTGCCATCGTTTGAAAAAGTGTATCGGCGCCTACTATGCGGAACTCGGGTGGGTAGACGCCATCGTCTTCACTGGCGGCATCGGCGAGCACGATGCAGAAGTACGCTGGCGCGCCTGTGCCGAACTCGAGCGGCTTGGCATCCTGCTCGATCCGATTGCCAATGCCAGCCAGGCCGATGAAGAGCGCTTGATCTCCGCCGAGGCTAGTGCTACCAGGGTGTTGGTAATCCCAACCAACGAAGAACTCGAGATTGCCAGACAGACCCATGAGGCCCTGCTTTAGGCGCTTGTCGGAGAGAAACATACCAATTGGCGGCGGATTCTCGTTCGCCTTCGCGAAGCCTCAACCCGCCCATAGTCGCTCTATGGGCGAGTTGCCGCAACGTCGATGCTGGACGAGAAAATAAGCCAGGTGGTCTGTTGCTCGACAGAAATCGCCTTGATGCCCTTGGCCAAAGTGCTCGTGGGTTCAGCGCATCTGCATCTTACCTGGTATCGCAAGAGTGCCGTAACCAAAGGTGGCCTAACATCCCAAGCAGCAAGATCGTGAGTACGACTACCCATTTGGATAGGGTTGGAATTGGGGTTGAACAGGAACCGAAGCGAAGCCTGATAATTCCATTAGCTTGCGCTTGTGCGTTGCCCTGTGGTGGCGTTGCGGCCGCGGCTGCAACGGATACTGTCACGGTGAGATCGTCACCGACCACGGTGTTGGATAAATCCATAAGGGAATACCCCGATCTATCACTGACAGGCGGGGTAGGCGGGGCCGAGACGTCGAGCTTTCCTAAATCAATGCGTGGTTCGTTATTGATTTCGATACTGGCCGGCTTGCTGGTGCTGGCTTCGGCTTGATTGGGAGCAGTTGCCGATGCCGTAGGCTTTTCCTCTCCCCCCCCAGACGAGGCTGCTGCAGCAGCGTCGTCATCGGCCGTACTCAAGGCTCCGGCTTCCCATTCCGCACAGAGCGGAGCAGGATCTCCAGTGCGTTCTCCAGACTCAGGCTCGATTGTATAATTTAAAACTGCTCCCGACATCGCTTCCCCGAAACAACCCTGCGGCAGGTCGGAATCACAATTGGATAAGTCAATGAAATCGGTGGTTGCAAATGTTGGAACTGGATCAGGCCGTTGCTGCGTTGCTTGCATAGCGTCAGGCAAGCGATCGGTTTTCTTGATGAGTTCGCCATTGATCTTTAATTCCGACCGATAGGTGCTTTTGATCAAAACCAATTCGGCGGCATCAATGCACGACATCGTCAACAAAAGGCAGAGCAGCAGAGAGCGGGAGATAGGCGTTATCATGCTTGTAACAGCTGACCATCTTTGGGTGCTTTTTTTATTGCCGTAATACTGTCATGTGGCTATGTTCATGGTAAACAGTGATCGACCATGTTTGGATTGGTCTGCTGGTTTACTCCCTAATCATTCAAGCGAAGGGCCTGATGCATAAGCTCGCCCAGGACTTGGAGTTGACCTCGAAAGCCACAGTATTTTAAATTAAAAAACAAAACCTTACGGAATAGCCCCACGCACCCGCTCGTCACTTGGTCGGAATTATGCACAAGACCGAGCGAAGACTATCTGTATGTACTGTTCCTATGTACTAGTATGGAAATGTACTGGCTACTACTCGATGGGTGCAATCCGCCTAGCGTGCCCTGGAGAAAGTTTCACAATTAAGCGGCGCATTTTACCGTAACGATGAAACATGAGGACGATGGAACACGCGAAAGCGGCGAAACCCAGTAAACCTGAAGTTTCTCATGCCCTGATGCGATGTCGTTTCGATCCCAATCTCGATCCTAAATTAAATAGCACTGGGCAGGTTGCACCCCCTACTCGAGTCGTATCAGCAATCTGCCAGGAAAGGTTCTATCATGCCTTATTTCAGCCTGATCATCGTTGGATTGTTGAGTGTTTGTACGTCCTATGGGGTGTTGGCAGTGGAGATTATTGTTGATCCGTTCGACCAAACTCAACAGGCTATTTCCTTCAGACTGCCTTCGACCTCTTGGGGGCAGAGCAAACGGGCTGCCCCAGAAGCGATCGGCAATGTACGCTTTATCAGCATGAATGCCATTCAAGGTGCAGCAGGTAGCGAGGGCAGCGCAACGACTGCTCAACCAATCCTGGGCTTGAATATCGTCAACGATGTCGATCTCTTAAGCAAGATCGAAGTGGTTTGGGATGGCAATGGATTTGGTCTTGCCACCGATCCTGGCTTCAATGGCGATCTTACCAGTGACGGAACCAACGATGGACTCTTGGTCGGCTTACCTGATCCTCTCGTTGGCAACATGGACCTATATTTTGATATGCAGGATCAGAATCAACGGACTTCCAGTATCCAAGCGCAGGTCGACGGCAGCTACATGGGTGATCTTTTCTTAGCTTTTGATCGTTTTTCCGCCGATCCGAGTTTCGATTTGACCCAGCTTTATTCCATCACCATGCTGGTATCCTCTGCCGACCTGGGCTTTCGTGGTCGCATTGCATTCGTAAAGGCAGCATCTGATCCTACACCAGCCCCGACACCGGCGCCACTACCCCTATTATTGGTCGGTTTGACCTTTGTACTCTTCTTCAGCAGCCACATCCGGGTTGTTCAGCAATTGCCAGCGCGTTTGACTTTCCCGGGTCGCTTTGAAACAACTGACTTTTCCACGACTGAATCGATCACCATACCAGCCAACTGGCGCCGGATTCTCGTTTGCTTTCGCGCAGCGGCAACCCGCCCACAGTCGTTCTCTGGGCGGTTTGCTGCAACGTCGATGCCGGAGGAGAAGACAAGCCAGGTAGTTTGTTGCTCGACAGAAATCGCCTAAGGCGTAGGTAGAATGCGCAGTAGCTCGCCATTGCTTTCGTCGGTGAGGATATACAGCTCGCCGTCTGGTCCTTGGCGAACATCGCGCACGCGCTGTCCAATGCTGAGTTTTTCTTCACCCACTACGCGTCCACGTTCCAGATCGATTCTACGCACTTGTTTGAACTTCAGGGCGCCACTGAACAGATCGCCACGCCAATCGGGGAAGCCCGCACCCGTATAAATGGCAAGCCCGCTCGGGGCCTTTGACGGGGTCCAGACCACAAGCGGGTCGGTAACATCAGAACGCCGCGTCTGCTCGGAAATGCGCGGACCCCAATATTCCATGCTGTAGGTGACCTCAGGCCAGCCGTAATTGTTGCCGGCGGTGATTTGATTCAGCTCATCGCCGCCGCGCGAGCCATGCTCATTCGCCCAGATGCGCGCGCTGTTACTATCATAGACCATGCCCTGGATATTGCGGTGACCATAACTGTAAATCTCCGGTTTTGCACCGGGCTGTCCCACGAAAGGATTGTCGGGGGGAACCCTGCCGTCATCATGCAGGCGCACGACTTTGCCGAAATGCGTGCTGAGTTGTTGTGCCTGTTTGCGGATGAGATCACCAGCAAAGGAAATGGGCGGATTGCCGCCATCGCCGATGCTCATCAGCAGGCTATTGTCCGGCAGCCATACGAGGCGCGAACCGAAGTGTTGGCCACCGCTCTTGACGTTGGCATTCTCGAAGATCACCTCAACGTCAGTCAGGCGCATACCGTCGAGCCGTCCGCGAGCTAATGTAGTTCGGTTGCTGTCAGCGCTGCCTGACGCGTAGGTCAGATAAACAAAACTATTCTCTGCGAAGTTCGGATGCAGCGATACATCCATTAGGCCGCCTTGGCCACAGTCGGTGCAGACCTTTGGCAGCCCAGCGATGGGTGTAGGTTCGAGTCTGCCGTCGCGCAGCAGGCGCAGTCGGCCTGGGCGTTCGGTAATTAACGCCGAGCCGTTCGGAAGCCAGGCGATGGACCAGGGGTGGATGAGTCCGTCGGTAACTACTTCCGTGTACCAACCTGTGGCTTCAGGTACATCGGCGCTTGACTCAATGGCGCCAATACTGAGCGAACAGCCGGCCAAGAAGATTACGACCAGGAAGCTTGCGACTAGGGACAACTGAGACTTGGAGCAATGGCAATTCTGCCGACGGATTGAATTCATCATGATGCGATAATCGATGGAGCGTGCTTCAATGGCGCGGAACCTGATCCGCCTTGATCATCTCGTGAAAAAGCGACTCATCCGCTACGCGCAGGCGCCGACTTAATTCGCGCGCCATATTCATCTGGATAATCAGGAATTGTTCGATTTCGCGTTGATAGAGGTCCAGGATTATAGCGTTGGGCAATTCAATGACGTTACATTTGGTCATAGCCATTACCGAGGCGCTGCGGCGACCGAGATCGATCAGCGACATCTCGCCGATGCAATCGCCGGCATATAAAAAATTCAATCGATAGTAGATACCTTGCCATTGCTTCAGGATAGCGACCTGCCCGCTCTCGAGCACATACATGGCATCGCCCGGGGCGTTTTCGAGGAATAAGAATTCCCCCTCGGGGATGGTAGCCTCACGGGCATTGTCAAGCAACAAATGCAGTATATCTTCGCGAATACCGCCAAAGAGTGGAATGTTTTGCAGTAGACGCAAACGATTTTCCGTCACGGTTGCCTCCTGTATTGGCCGGTACTACAGGGTCTTTTCAGGACTCAGCCCTGATTCCGGCTGACACCTGTGCAGCCTGTTTGAAGCTGATCACAGACCTGGTTCCTAAGGTGTTCTCCTAAAGTTTTCTCTAGTGCCTCGGTGCAGATGTTCCAAGACAGTCTCCGGTCGTTATCGTTGTCGTTGTCGTTATCGTTGTCGTTGTCGTTGTCATAATCGTCTTAGCCGAATGCTCGATAACGACTACGATTACGACAACGACAACGAACCGCCTCGGGATTTCTGTACCGCTCCACTAGGAAGATAAATAGGCTTGGTGGAAAAACGTTGTGAATCGATCGTTGTGAATCCTGAAAGCAGGCCGGTTTGGTTTGCATTGAGGAAAAGAGCTATAGAGACTCTGGTTTTTGAGCAGCATCGGGAGAGGAAATATCCCAGTGTGCTAGTCCGATGAATTCGGGATGAGTCTAGGTGGATGAAGTCCGGAGTGGATAGGTCTGGGTGGATAGATTTGGGTGGATAGATTTGGGGGCCGATGCGGAACCATCCACACCGACCTAACTCTTGGCCTGTTCGAAGGTTAAATCTGAAGTAGGCAGCTAGAATGTTATCTAAAAACGATTTCTGCTGTTCGAACCCCTACCGCCACCGCCACGATCACTGCGGGGTTTGGCTTGGTTCACGCGCAATGGACGACCCTTCAACTGCTGTTCGTTCAGCGCCTTGATCGCCGCGTCCGCTTCGCTGTTGTTGGGCATTTCGACGAAGCCGAAGCCCTTGGAATCTCCGCTAAATTTGTCGGTGATCAGATTGGCGCTCTCAACTTCGCCGAAGGCGGCAAAGGCCTCGCGCAGTTCGTCCTGGGTCACGCCGTAGGCCAAATTGCCAACGTAGATATTCATCAGTCAGGTCTCTCTAGTAGCACGCATCGTAGGGAAAGAGTAAACCGCCACCCGGCCGATGCGTCCATCGGGCAGCAGTCGTGGTTGGCGATGTAAACACCGCCTGGTGCTCGGCACGGAAATTCTGCGCAATCTGATACATTCTTATTCGCCAATGACCTAATGCGATTTCTGTCGAGAAATAGACACCTGGCTTATCTTCTCGTCCGGCATCGAGGTTGCGGCAACCCGTCCATAGAAAGACTATGGGCGAGTTTCCGCTTCGCGAAGGCGAACGTGAATCCGTCGCCAGTTGGTCTGTTTCTCTCCGGCAATCGCCTAAGCAGTCACCCATATGGTCGAAAGTAATCGTGGCGCTTGGAGCGATCATTGCCTCAGCCGTTCTTCCAACGTCCTTAGCGTTTGCAGCATACACCCAAGTCTCCGGCGTTGAAAGCGAAATGATGTTATTCACAGTTGGTACGCCACCGTCAGTGCATCAGGCCAAGGCGATTTCTGGTAACTTATTAATAAGTCAGGGCACCGATGCAAACAAAGACTGATGAGGCACGAAAAATCGTCCCGTAGCGCCTTGCAAGCCCAATGCGACGCCTAAATCATTGATTCCTAGTAAGCGGCTGTATCCGACGATGTTCCTTGGCCGGTGTTTGTGGCCGCAAGTCATTGATATAAAAGCCGCCCTCACGTATTGAGTAGTTACGATTTCTGTCGAGAAATAGACCACCTGGCTTGCCTTTTCGTCTGCCTTGATTGTCGCGGCAACCCGCCCACAGTCGCGCTCTGGGCGGGTTGCCGCTTCGCGAAAGCGAACGAGAATCCGGCGCCAGTTGATCTATTTCTCTCCAGCAATCGCCTAACGCTGAGACTCGCTGGTGTCGACGTATTTACCCTCGCTGCGATAACCGTATCGGTAGCCATATCGGTAGCCGTATCGGTAGCCGCGCTGTGGCAGAATGCCGTTTAGAATGATACCGCGCACGTTGGAGCCGCCTTGCTTCATCAGCTTCACGCTTTCGTCCAGTTGCCCTAGGGTATTGATGTCGGCTCTGGCGACCAACAGCGATGCGCCGGCGTGGGTGCCGATGATGGCCGGGTCGGTGACCGCAAGGATCGGCGGGGCGTCGACAACGACATAATCGTACTGCTTAGTGCCCCAATGCAGCAGGTTGGAGAATCTCTCGTGCATCAGCAGTTCCGATGGATTGGGAGGTCGTGCACCGGTTGCGATGAAATCAAGGCCTTGGGGCTGCATTTGCACCAATACTGCATCGCGTTCGGCTTCGCCGGTAATCAACTCCGACAGACCCTTGCCGGCTTCAACCCCGAGCAGTCGATTCAAATGACCCTTACGCAGATCGGCATCGATGAGCAAAACCCGCTTGCCCGCCTGACTTAGCACCAGCGAGAGATTGACACAGAGAAAAGACTTGCCAACGCCTTGGGTCGCGCCAGTGATCAGCAGAATGGTGTTACCGGCCTCCAACAACAAAAAATGCAGGCTGGTACGCAGACTTCGGATGCTTTCCACCGCAAGGTCGTCCGGTGCCTCCAATGCAAGCGGTCTGACTCGGGTTTTACGCCTATTGATACGTTTGGCGATTTTTCTTTGTGTGTTGCTGAATGGAACACTGCCAAAAACCGGGATGCCCAGCGCGCGCTCGATCTCATCCGGATCTTCAATGCCATGGCGAAGCTTAACCAGCAGGAAGATCATGGCAAAACTCAGAAAGAGACCCAGCAGGATGCTGATTGCCACTGTCTTGCGCAGGTTTGGCGCGGATGGAAACGTCGGGGGCAGGGCATAGTCGATGATGCGTGCATTGCCAACTGTACCCGCTTTGGCGATGCGCAGCTCCTGCATCGCGTTAATCAGTCGCGAGTAGAGGCTGGAATTGACCTCGACATCCCGTGACAAACGAAGCACGGTCTGCTGTACTTCCGGTAAGGCCTCGGTCTGTTGCTCCAGGGTACGGAGTTTGCCCGTCAATGTCGCCATCAGTCCGTCCAGGGAGCGAATCTTTGGATGCGTGGGCTTGAAACGTGAGCGAAGGGTTTCACGCTCCTGCTGCAATGTAAATAATTCGTTTTCGATCTCCATGATCGAGGTCAGAACGTTTTCTGTCTCGCGGGTGATATCGATGGTGCCATGCTCACGCAGATAATCATTATAAGCACTTTCGGCCGCTTCCAGGCGGGCTTTCAGCGGTGGTAATTGTTTTTCTAAAAATTCCAGGGTTTTGTCTGCTTCTTCGCCTTTACGTTCGACATTGCGGCGCTGATAGTTGTCGAGAATGGCATTCAGAATAGTCGCTGCCTGTTCTGGCTCGCCGGCGGAAAAGCCAACGTTCAGGATGCCGGAATAATTGGGGTATTCCACCGCGGTAAATGCTCCGCTCAGAGCTCCAGCCGCGGCGACGAGAGAGATTTTCGAAATATTGAACTCGGTTCCGCGACGCGCTTTGAGTCGCGAGATGAACAACAGGATTTGGCCGCCATCAGGCAGATCAGCTTCCGCACGAATGCCGACGCTGCCCTGAAGCAGCTCATCGCCGTCTGCGTTCAATACTCGGTAAGTACCATCCTTGCCGGCAACCAATGTGAATACTTGACCTAACAGATTTTCCGGAACCAACAGGCTCTGTACTTCGATCTCTTCGCCTCCCCAAGCATACTGATCCTTTCCGAACCAGGGCTTTGCGACACCGCTGCCGGAGAAACGTCGTGCCACGGTCTGGCCAATCAGAGGCTCGTAACGAGGAGATGCCAGAATGTCGAGCTTGAGCCTCTCGGCGACATCCGTCATTAATGTGCGTGAGCGAATAATCTCAATCTCCGCGGCAATGCTCACCGATCCGCCCAACACATTGCCATACTGTTCGAACTGTTGTAACGCTGGCAGGCCCGCTTCCTGAGTCTCGATTTGCATCAGGCCGCTGGCATTGTAGCGCGGTGGCGTCGACAGGTACTTCCACAGGCCGATGCAGAGCGTAGCAATAAGCACCATGATGACCAACCATTTGTGCTCCCACACCGCCCAAAGAATCCGCATCGGATCGATGCCGTCAGCATCCGGATGACGTAGCGTATGATCGAATGGAACCTGCTGGTTGGCGATCGGTGGCGGAGTGCCGGAGATGGTGAATGGAATGCGGTCATTCATCGGAATATTGCCTGCAAGACAACAGGTGTGGATTCGTTGGCGGGAGAGCGTACACTAAACTAAATCGAACTGAATAGAATCGGATTGGCATCGGAATCAGTTTGAAATGCCGCCGGTGCCATAGCTCAGATTGTCTACGTTATTCAAAATGGTTGTGGTCGGAAGCAGATTACTGACCACGCGATTCCAGCGCACGATATCAGCGGCATCCACATAAACCACGTCGCGTGGTTGCAACACAAAGCGATCTGCCAGCAGCATGGCTTCCGGCGATTTGGATGCCAAATGATAGATCTCCGGTCGCTCACCGCCACGCAGAACGAAGATCTGATAAGGGTTGGCGATAACCTGGTCAATATCCGCTGCATCGCTCAGGGCTTCGGCCAATGTAACCCGATGTCGATCCAGGATCTGTGACCCAGGCCGATTGACTGCCCCGAGTACGAATACCTTGTTGAAACTGCGATCGGCAACACTGAGGATGTCGCTGCTGCGCAGTTGCACATTCTGACTGATGTCTCCGTTCTCATATAGAGCGAGCAAGTCAATGCGTTGGGTGGAGTCTCCACGCGTCAGGGTAATATTGCGGCGATCCGCCTGTTCGCTGAACCCGCCGGCGCGGTTGATCGCCTCGACCACAGTCATTGGAACATCCGTGATTGGCACGATGCCGGGCTGGTTGACTTCTCCCACCACATAGACCCGCTGGCTGCGGTAAGCGGCAACGCGCACTTCCAGCTGCACGTTTTCAATCGTGCTGCTGAGTTTTTCCGTCAACAGGGCGCGTAGCTGTACGACAGTCAGCCCGGCGACCTGGATCACCCCAGCGTATGGAAAATAAATCGTTCCGTCCTCGGAGATCACGGTACCGGATTGTTCCGCGCTGCGAAATTCTCCAGCTGGAATGGTGAGTTCCGGATGATCCCAAACAATAATGTTGATCACATCGCCCGGACCTAAACGATAGTCCTGGTGCACCGGAGGGGCGGCGGCTGGGGCTGGTTCGGTATAGAGCGCCTGCTCCTTATCGATGATCAACTCCGCGGTGATGCTTTGTACTTTGATGTTCGCCGGGATTTCACCTCGAGGCGTTTGTACCGGTATCTGGATACTGGACATACCCGAGTTACGCATTTTGACAACATTGTTGCCAGGCACAATGGCGCAACCCGTGGCAAGCAGCAGAAACAACAGAGCGATGCAGGCTGGCGAGTAGGTGACTCGGGGGGCGCAGGTCATAATCTGATTCCGAATCGGTGCAACAGGCGGCTGATGGCAGATCAGCCTCGCCAAGCATCCGAACATCCCCTGGAGGGTCTTGTGTTGATGGTGTTGTTTGGCGTTGGCCTGTATTAGGCGTCGCCGCAGGTAAACAATCCGGTTGCGCAGTGCTTGATCTCAAATTCGCTCGATCCAGCATGCCACCGAGCGTTGGATTAAAGTCATCGTCTGCTCGAACATATCCAATCCTTGCAGGTAGGGATCGGGAATTTGGGATTGAACCCAATGGCCTAGCAACAGAACCTTACCGGATGAGTCGGGATCACGGCTACGCAACTCAGCACGATGCGCATCCTCCATCACCAGGATCAGGTTAGCCCAATGCAGCAGATCACGGTCCACCTGAACCGCGCGATGATCAGACAAATCCATCCCATGGCGACTGGCTATGGTTTGCGCATCCGGGTCCGCGGGGTGTCCAACCAAGGCGTTGATTCCGGCCGAGCGGGTTTGGGCATGCCTGTCGCTGTCCTTCAGGGCCTTGCGCATGGCCACCTCGGCCAGCGGGCTGCGACAGATGTTTGCGGTGCATAAAATCAGAATCTTATCGAACAACGGATGCAGTCCAGATCGATCGCGGAGCGTTCGGCACAAAAAACTTCAGCATCAAGCGGTGGCATTGGTTAGCGGCTGGCCTGACATTGAAGTTCGATAGGTTGATATTTTAGCGCAGCTTGGCATGTGAGAACTACAGTCCGGATACCGAGAGTACAGCGAGTGAGGCTAGGATTCGGTATTTCCAGATGTACTGTTGCGGATGCGGCTTATGGATAGAACTTGTAAACAGAATCGGCAAACTGCAAACCGGTTTGTCGAACAGGCAGCGGCAAAAAGCGGCGCAACGATGTGGGCGAATTGCCGTCGTTGCCACCGCTTTTCGATCTACGGCGATAGGCACATTTGGTAAGACTGCTATGCCGGATTGTCTTGAAACAGCGCTTCTTGTTGTGGTCTAGTCCATACAACGTACCAGCGTCTCATATGCGCCTGCAACCCTTTGATCGCCTTGGGTTTTGATTGCTCTTAGGATTTGGTCGCTTTGGGGCCTGCTGCCATGGTGCGACGACGTGTCGCGATGATGCCGGTCAGACCAAGCATCAGCAATGCGATTCCGGAGGGAGCAGGAATCCGGCTGATTTCGTAGTTGCCGGTGTACGAGCAATCGGCGGAGGGCGTGCCGGTTCCGTCGTAACAATCAGAAGCACCTTGGTTGGTCTCTGTCGCCGTGAAGCTATAGCTGTAGCCAGAGGAGCCCAGGAAGCTCAGATACATGACCTCGCTGGCTTGGACAAGCTCACCTGGAGCGGGTGTGTAGTCCACATAGGGGAACAATGGCGAAAGTAATGCGGTCGCATCGTATAGTCCCTGCAGCCCGACCTTGACCTGGTCATCCTTCACATCGGGGTCGGAGTAAACATAGCCGACGTTCGGGTCGCTGGCGACGAATGCGCCACTGGTGGTCGCGCTGTCGCCGAAAATAAAGTGATTGACGGCTTCGTTGAAGGTCCGATCGGGGGTGCTGCCTCCGGGGCTGTCAATCCAGTCGGCTGAACTCTTACCGATGGACGCGAGAGCTGCATTGACGTAGGCAAGCGCCAGGCTATTGCCATTCGACGTCCAGTCCCCCTGGTTGAGAGAACGAATGAGAACATCTTTGCCGTCCACGGTGCCGGTGAGCGTGGTTAGGGCTCCACCCGCCCATGCTGAGTAGTCGAAGTCGTTGCCCAGTTCGATGTTATCGCCAGGGTCGGCCGCAGTTCCGGTCAGATATTGTTCTAGCGGATTAGAACCTGCACCGATATTGAACAGTACGCCATCGTTATTTGTTTCTTCCCATACCGTGTACGTGTTATCGATGCTAACGCCGGTTATCGGCGTTATGGCAGCCTGGGATTGGGCAGCCCAGGTGATGCAAACGAGAAGCAAACCGATGCGATGTATTATATTCATTGTGGAACTCTCGATCCTGGGAAAATGAAATTACGGCTCAGACGGCAAACAAGTCGCCGCTCAGTTTACCTTAGGCCTGACAGTTAAATCAATTCAGCAAGACCAGTGGTATCGTTGAATCTTTGCAGCATGCCAACATGACGACTGAACCTGGCCCGATCGCGAGCACGATCGGCTCGCGTTGATGATGAGGCAGAAGGTATAGTACATCGTCGGCCTGCCCTTAACCGTTTTTTTCAGCATGCTTTTTCAGCATGCTTTTTCAGCATTTCGGGGAATCGAGAACAGCCTAAGGACAAGTTTCCATTTATCGTTGAATCGTTCAGCAAAGGTTTACAGGATACGTCGATCAGGCCGCCTGCTGGATGTTGATTCAACCGTGGCCAATCAATTCGTCCACATGGATGACCGCGCTGCGGCCCAGCGCGGACAGATTGTAGCCGCCCTCCAGGCAGGATACGATGCGCTCGCGGGCATGGCGCTTGGCGAGATCGTGCAGTTGCCTGGTGATCCAGGCATAGTCCGCTTCGCGCAGATTGAAATTCGCCATATCGTCTTCGAGATGGCCGTCAAAACCAGCCGAGATCAGCACCAATTGTGGTTGGAAGGCTTCCAGCCGCGCAAGCCACTTGGATTCCACCGCGGCACGGAATGCCTCACCGTCGGTACCGGCGGGGAGCGGTACGTCGACGACATTGACCGCCTGCGAGTTAGCGCCGGTGCCAGGGTAGAACGGATGCTGGAAACTGGAGCAGAACAAGATGCGCTCATCACCGGCGACAATGTCCTCCGTACCGTTACCATGGTGCACATCGAAGTCGACGATGGCCACGCGCTCGAGGCCATAATGATGGATCGCGTGGTAGGCGCCGATGGCGACATTGTTGAAAAAGCAAAAGCCCATGGCCCGATGGCGCTCGGCATGATGGCCGGGCGGACGCACGGCACAAAAGGCCGCATGATGTTGATCGCTCATGACCAGATCCACGGCCATAATAGCGGCCCCAGCGGAGCGCAACGCGGCGTTCAATGTACCATCACACATAGCGGTATCGCCGTCGATCCAGGCGAGCAAATCCGGTGCGCTGGGCGCGGCCTGGAAGATGCTTTCTACATATTCGGCATCGTGTACACGAAGTAATTGCTCGCGGCTGGCCTTCGGCGCGTCATAATGGGTAACCAACATCTCGATGCCGGAGGCGATCATCCGATCGCGGATGGCGTGCAAGCGTTCCGGTACTTCTACATGATGCGCGCCCATCTGGTGGTCCTGACAGTCATGATGGGAGATGTATGCAAGGTTCATCGCGGTGCCCTTGGTTGTTCGAAAAAAGTGTTTTGTTTCAAGCTTAACGGGATTTTCAACAAATAACCGTACCATTCCCAAACGGCGCAATGGTGTAGCACCCTAGCACCCTAGGTGATGGTGCAGAAACAAGCTAAACAGGTTTTTGGCTTGGGTGTCGCCTGCCGACTCATTCGGTACCCCCATCGGCATCGGTATCGAACTGACCAACCCAATATCCGCCAAGCTCCTCGCTGAGCGCGTAGCCACGCTGTCCGAGCTTCGTCAGCATGGCCACACGACGATCGAGCAGTGCCTTTTGCTTGCTGTTGTCGTTTGCGGACAACGCATCGCATACCAGCAAGCACGTCCTCGATCGCAGCGCACTCCAGCGCCGAGCCTCGTGCACTTTCAAACGACCGGCGTCGATCCCCGCTCGTCGCTTTGCCGTTACCCTCGGCCATGTTCAGCGCGATGGCCTGCGATGCGCGCCTACGATGCGCACAGGCGTTGATCCTTCGCGTTACGCTGTCCTTCACATGCCCGCAGTCGCGCTAGGCCCAGCCGACAGACTCGATGGCCGCACGCTAGACGTCGAGCTTTTCATGACCGAATGGCATAGGGCGTTTTCTCTCTCGATTCCGATTCCGATAGCGACCCCGACTCCGATCGCACTCGGCCGATGCCTGGATCGCGTTGTATAGGTTATTCATGAACCGCTACTAGGGCCGGAAAGCGAAGCGCATCCCGCCGATTCCGCTGCGGTTCGGTTTGCCAGAGCCGAAGGCGAGATCCGTTGTCGCCAGCGCCGTCCGCAGCGATCAGGATTCCCCGCGCGCGCGTCTTGAATTCGTGGACGCGGACCTCTTCGGGCTGTCTTCCACGCGTCTGCATCTCCGCACGACGATCTGTTGCGGCTTGCGCAGCGACGCAACGGGCAGCAAGAACAGGGCGGGTTGGTCTGTTCAGCCGCTCCAGCGGCCAATGCCAATGTCTGTTGAATGTGGTTGCACCCAGCCGTCTTTCTCTTCATCTTATTTGCGTCTTTGAGTCTCTGCGCGAGCCTTGGCCTTTTCTTCCTCAAGCACCTGCGCGAGCCAGCTCAGGCCAGCCCTCGGCCCTGACACCGAGAAAACTACTGTTTCGGACCCTTCGATCTGCATCAGTTCCCGCTTCCCAACTCGGAGTGCTCGCCGAGACAGGCGGATCATCTCGGAGACCAGCGCGATGCCCCTCGCCCAAGTGCCTCGGCTTCTGCCGAAGCAACAAGCCTGCGCAGGTGCTCGTCCAGGACCGGCACCAGCTATTCAAATCGCTTCTTGATTGCAATCTCATCGACCATGCCTCTATCACAGCGGAGCACGCATAATCTGAAGTTTCCTGATTCTGGGGTGGGTGGCGGGCCAGGTAGAGGCATGATTATTTGGGTTAGCTTAAGTCTGCGCGAACCAGCGTCAATAGGCTACCCTCAAGTAACCACCCTGACCTGCGATTTTCAGAAATCAGGAAACTTTAGCGCATAATGAGATACTTAATTTTTTAACGGTTCCTTAGGCGATTGCCGGAGAGAAACGTATGTTTTTCGACAGAAATCGCTTTAATCCTATACACGCCCCGGAGGGCAGATCCTAATGCGTCTCAGCGATGTCGACCAGCTTTTTGTACCGGAACAGGTTGCAGTGTTCGGTGCCAGTGACCGCGAGGGCGCCGTGGGCAAGATGGTATATAGCAACCTGATGGCAAGCGACTACAAGGGAAATTGTTATCCGATCAACCCGAAGTACGATCAAGTAGCCGGCAGCCGATGCTACAAGAATTTAGCCGAATTGGAGCGTCAGGTCGATCTGGCTTTGATCGTTACGCCGGCCCAGACCGTGCCAGGCATTCTCGATGAATGCGGCGATGCCGGTGTAAAAGCTGCGGTAGTGCATTCCGCCGGCTTTGGCGAACATGGTGAGCGCGGCAGCCTGTTGCAGGATCGTTTGGTGGAGGCCGCCCGGCGCAATCGTATCCGCGTTCTCGGTCCCAACTGCCTGGGTGTCATGCGCCCGAGCCATGGTCTCAATGCCAGCTGTATCAGTGATCTGCCGGCAATTGGAAAGATCGCTTTGGTCTCCCAGTCCGGCGCGATCTGCTCCGCATTGCTGGACTGGGCCGGACCGCGCAAGGTCGGCTTTTCCGCAGTGGTGTCGCTTGGAGCTGCCGCGGATGTGGATTTTGGCGACATTCTGGATTACCTCGCCGTCGATGCACAGACCAACTGTATTTTGCTCTACGTGGAGGGCATTCGCGATGCGCGTCGCTTCATGAGCGGGATGCGCGCGGCGGCGCGGACCAAACCCGTCATCGTGGTCAAGAGCGGTCGGCATGCTGCCGGTTCGCGGGCGGCCAAGTCGCATACCGGTGCCTTCGTCGGCTCGGCCGAGGTATTCAGCGCGGTCATGGAACGCAGCGGCGGTGTGCAGGTGGGACGCCTGGATCAACTGTTCGCGGCAGCGCAAGTATTCGGTGCTGGACGACGCATGTCCGGCAACCGCATCGCCATCGTCACCAATGGCGGCGGACCTGGGGTATTGGCGGTGGATCGCGCGGTGGAACGTGGCCTGGTGCTGGCAGAATTCAGCGATGCAACCCGTGAGGCGCTGGAGAAGGCGCTTCCGGATTATTGGTCCCATGGCAACCCCATCGACGTGATTGGCAATTCCTGCGCGGAGGTCTATCGGGTTGCGTTGGAAGCCTCACTTGCAGATGACGGGGTCGATGGTGTGCTGGTGTTGCTGGCGCCGATTGGCACCTGGCAGCCCAAGGCGGTTGCCGAGCAGGTGGTCGAGGCCGCGAGCAAGACGCGCAAGCCGATCTTGACCTGCTGGTTAGGCGAGACGCGGGTGGCCGAGGCGCAAACGCTGCTGTTACAAAACGGCATTCCGCATCTGGATTCGCCGGATCTTGCAGTGGACGCGATGTCCTATCTCGCCGAGCATCAACGTAATCAGCGCTTGTTAATGCAGTCGCCGGGGCCATTATCGCACCAGCCTCTACCAGATGTGGAAGGTGCGCGGCTGATCATCGAAGGCGCGATGGCGCAAGGCCACAAGAGGCTCAGCACCCTCGAAGCCAAGGCGATTTTATCGGCCTTCCGCATCCCCACTACCCAGGCGGTGTTGGCTAGCAATCCGCATCAAGCCTTGATGGCCGCAGAGGCGCTGGGCTTTCCGGTCGTGATGAAAATCAACTCCCCGGACATCGAACACAAATCCGACGTGGACGGCGTGCGACTCAATCTGAGCGGTGCCCGCACCATCCTGCAAACATTCGGCGAAATTACCGAGCGAGCGGCCAAATTGTGCCCGGAGGCAGACATCACCGGTGTCACGGTGGAGCACATGGTGCCTATCCGCAATGCCCGCGAACTGATGATCACAGTGTCGCGCGACCCGGTATTCGGACCGGTGATCAGCTTCGGTGCCGGCGGTACCGACAACGAAGTACTTGCCGATCGCGCCATCGGCCTGCCGCCGCTGAACGCCTTCATTGTCCGCACCATGATCGAGCATACCCGTGCCGCACGCCTGATGGGGGCGTTTGGCAACATGCGACCGATGAATCGTCAGGCACTGTCACTGATTCTGCAGCGTGTTTCGGAAATGGTCTGCGAACTGCCCGAGATCATTGCAATGGAAATCAACCCCCTGATTGGCAACGAATCGGACGTGATCGCCGTCGATGCCAGCATTGACGTAAGCTTCCGACCGTCGCAGCAATCGCTGTACGGACATATGGCGATTCACCCCTACCCGCATCATCTGGTGGAGCGCTTGACATTACCAGACGGTACCGAGCCCATCATCCGTCCGATCCGCCCGGAGGATGCGGAGATCGAGCAAAATTTTATTCGTAGTCTGTCAGATCAGGCCAAGTATTTCCGCTTTATGCAGGCTATCAAAGAGCTGACGCCGGAGATGCTAGTACGCTTTACCCAGATCGACTACGACCGCGAGATGGCCCTGATCGGCGTTGTAGAGGAACAGGGCAACGAGGTGCAGATCGGGGTTGCCCGCTATATGTCCCGCCCTGGCGGCGACACCTGCGAATTTGCCATTGTCGTCTCCGACAGTTTCCATGCTCGCGGTGTCGGCGCGCGGCTGATGCGTTCGCTGATGCAAAACGCCCGCAATCGGGGTCTGCGCATCATGGAGGGCGAGGTGTTGACGGCCAACACGCGTATGTTAGCCTTGGTGAAATCGCTCGGATTTCGCATTCAGGCCGACCGTGCCGATCCCAGTGTGAAATTGGTTTCCAAGCTGTTGTGAGCTGGGTTGGAAGGTGAGAATCGCAGAAACTTTTCTGCTTCAGCTTCGCCGCATTGAGACACTTCGGCTAGATACAGATCGCAGCGGCAACGACCTTAGGCGACGGCAGACCTGCGTTGCCGCAATTCGGCGAGCCAGGCGCGCTGGGTTTCGCGGCGATGGCGTTGTTCCAATGCCTGGTGGATACGCTCGCGAACCTGATGAAAAGGCAGGGTACGGGGCGGCTGGATGCGTTCGCACAGCACCAGATGCAGGCCCAAGGGCGATTCGACGATGCCGGAGATACCGCCTTCGTCGAGCGCGAACAATGCGGCATCCACCTGTGGATACAGCTGACCGCGGATCAGCGTGCCGATTTTGCCCTGATCCATCGCGCTGGGACATTCGGAGTGTCGGCGCGCTTGGCGGGCAAAGCGTTGCACTGCATCGGCATTGGCAGCGCTGGTATCGACGCGCAGTTTGTCGGCGATCGCCTCCAGCCGGGCACGCGCCGCCGCGCGGGTGTTCTCGTCGTAGTCGTCGTTGATGGTCACCAAAATATGGCGCGCCGTACGTCGTTCCGGAGCCGCGAAACGAGCGTGATGCAATTCGTAAAACAGTCGTTCGTCGGTTTCGGTGATGGCATCTCGTGCGGCGCCGACTCGCTGCATGACCGCGTCGAAGATCAGCTCGCGGCGCAATGCCAGGCGCAGACCGGTGCTGTCCATCCGATTCTTAGCCAGATCCGCCTCGAATTCGTGCTCGTCGGAGTAGCGGCCGACGACCTCTTGATAGGCGTCCTGCACTTGGTTGTCCGGTATCAGCACATCACCCGCCTCGTCGGAAGACAGGACCAAATCTTCGAGAGAGAAGGTCTGCTTTGCCTGACGCTCGGCCTCCGCATACTGCTCCGGCTTCAGCGTTGCAATGCTGGACTGAAAAAGTTCGCTGGCCGCGCGCAGCAGATGGTATTGATATTCCGGACCCTGAAAGATCGGGCTTTGATCATTTGCGCCCTGAGCTGAAAATTGCTGCTGGTTTAACGGCTCTGTTCGACGTTTGGGTCGCCGATCTGGCTGTTTGTTGGTCATTCGGTGTCTTCCTGTTTCGCGTTTGGCGTATCGATCTGTGTTGTTGCCGAGTTCGCGTTGGTTGCATTGACCGAATTTTCTCGTGGCGAATCTCCCGATGGCAGTGGGTCAAGGGCAGATTCCGGAACCTGCAGGGTGCTGCGACCGGAAAAATGAACATGATAAGCCACCTCGCCGGAGCCCTCGGCTGTCGCCGCGCCGCGCAGCACGCGCACAACCTCGCCAACCTCGCCCTGATCCACTAGCACGCGGCCGCCTGCTCCGAGCTTCAGCTTGGCGACCACCTGCTCGCGAGACTCGAACCGACTTGGCGTCCATGGGGCGTCAGCTGGCTGTAATTCTTCCTCGCGGCAGCCGACCAGACGATCCTGGTCGAGGAAATGCACGGAATAGATCAGCTGATCCTGTAAAAAGCTTCCGACATCGCGCACATAGCCTGTGCTGCCGCGGCGCACCAGCAGTTCGCCGGTGTCCATGCCCGGGTAGGTGCCGTCATTGCGCAGATTACGGGTAACCCGCACCTGGTCGCCAAATTCAAACTTAGGGCGCATCGGGGTCAGTTGCCGAAGGGTTGTTGGTGGTAGCGGATTTTGGCGGCAGTTGGCTCATCAGGTCGTTCAATTGGATCTCTGCATGAGGCGGATCCTGCCGTTGGAACACGCGAAACACCTTCTCGGTGCGTGCATCGGAATTGACAAAGTCCTGATAGGCACCTAGCAGCAGGTCAGCATACAGGGTAAAGCGAGCAGAGACCGTCTCCGGTTCCTGCTCGAGCTCGGCCAGATAGTCGTGGAAGCGTTGCAGGATGTGCAGCCGGTTCACATGTACCACTGCTGGATCGAACGCAATACCGAAATAGTTCATGAAATCTTCGGCACTTTCAAGCTCTGCAAGATCGCTGTCGAACTCCTCCAGCGACTCTGGTGGCTGTAGGGTATCGCTCATAATCGGCTCCTCTGGGTTGGTTTCTCTAGTTGAGTTAGGGGGTTGAGTTAGCAGTAAAACTCTGGGTCAGTTGGCAGATTCGAGCTTTGTGCCTCGGCGTTAGATCGGCAAGGTTCAGAGTTGCTCAGCGGCCGATGTAATGCACGTTGTCGCCGTGGCGATCGATTTCGGCCTCGGTCGCGGCGCGCCGCGCCCAATCCAACAGGTCGGTCAAGCCAAGGCGGTCGCTGTCATCCACCAAAGCCGCTTTTTCCAAGCGCTCCAGGGCTGCGGCCGGCTGCTCCATGCGCATGAGTAAAAAGCCTGCACCTTTCAGGGCCAGTAGTAGAAAGCGGGTCAGTACCATGGACTCGCTGGCGGCGCGCTTCAGATCAGCAGCCTCCAGGTTACGCCAATCCGGGTCCAAGGCCAGCTCCCGAGCGACCAGAGCGATTGCTCGATCGGCCACCGTCAACGCCTCGGCATAGCGCTGGCGGTAATAGAAAAAACGGTACAACGCGACCAATACAGAAAGATGCTCCGGGGCCAGGAAATAGGCCCGCATCAGGCTCTGCTCGGCGGTTTCGGTACCATAGTGTTCTGCGGCGGCTGTGATCAGCGCATCGACTTCCGCCGGCAACGGCTGGTCGAAGTACATGTCTTCGCCGGTAAAATCCAGTAGGTCCATAATAATCTCGTTGCGCTCGGCGTTATTGCAGTGGCAGTTCCGATGCAGAGCAGGTCGGCAGATAACCGGGGCTGATCTGCGCCAAAAACCGACGCAGGTCGGCGCTGGCCGGCGGGCGCTTGGTTTCGGTGACGAAGTTGCGTACCAGTGGCAACACGCGCTCGGCTTGATCCGCATCGATGATGGTCGCCAATAGTTGCTCGTAGGCCATCTGTACGGCATGTCGTCCAGAATGCTTACCTAATACCAGGCGATGCATGCGACCGACCTCGGCGGGATCGATGCCTTGATAATTCAGCGGATCCTTGAGCAGACCGTCCACATGGATGCCTGCCTCATGCGTAAAGGCGCCGTCGCCAACCAGGCTCTTGTGCCAGCCGACCGGCCGACCGGAAGCGCGTGCCACCAATTTGGATAAGTCATCGAAGTGAGTCAGATCGACTCCGGTATTGACAGCATGCACATGCTTCAGACCCATCACCACCTCTTCCAAAGCGGCATTACCGGCGCGCTCGCCAAGGCCATGCACGGTGGTATTGATATGGGTTGCACCACCACGCACCGCAGCCAGGGTGTTGGCGGTTGCCAGGCCGAGATCGTCATGTGCGTGCATCTCGATCTCGCAATCGCAGATCGCGGCCAGATCGCGGATACGCTCGAAGGTACCGAACGGGTCGAGCAGACCAACCGTATCGGCGAAGCGGAAGCGTTGTGCACCAGCCTGCTGAGCAGCCTCTGCCGCGCGCCACAGAAATTCTGGATCGGCCCTCGATGCATCCTCGGCACCCACACAGACCGCGAGCCCGAGATCCTGTGCGGCAGCCACCTGATGCTTGATTTGTGCCAACACCCAGGCGCGATCGCGCCCTAATTTGCGCGCAATTTGCTGATCTGACATAGGGATTGACAGATCCACCAGAGCGACGCCCAGGTCGCGGCAAGCCTCGATATCCACTGGCATCATGCGCGTCCAAACCATCAGCCTTGCATTCAATCCGAGGCTGGCAACGGCGCGAATCGATGCGCGTTCCTCCTCGCCCATAGCAGGGATGCCGACCTCCAGTTCCGGCACGCCGAGGGCATCGAGGCCGCGGGCAATGGCGAGCTTTTCGTCCAGCGAGAAAGCGACGCCGGCGGATTGTTCGCCATCGCGCAACGTGGTGTCATTGATATGGACCGAGGGTCCGGCCAGAGACGCGGGAAGTTGCATCGGTGGATCTCCAAAACCATTTATGATAGGCATCGAAAGCAATTATTGGGCCAGAATGAGATCAGACGTAAATACAAAGCATTGGGGCTTTATCGACATCCATTGGGAGGTTTGCGACAGAGGCGATGGGGTCGCCTTGTCGCAGACGCGACGGTGTGGAGCATGAGATAAAAAAACCGGCCCGAGGTATCGTCATGCCGCGGGCCGGATTCAGGAGGGTAGGGGATTACTACTATTTAGAATGGTGCTGTTTGTAATCCGTAAATTGCGGTTGCCACGATGAGACAAGTCGCACTGCAAGCAGTCAGTAACCTGGTACGAGCATCGCGGTCCGGCACTGCCCGCACGTCTTGCATTGCCTGCGATGACCCGCGGCTTAGCGGGTAGGCTGGAGAATGCATGGATTGCCCATTGACCAAGATCTTCATGACTCGTATCCCGACCTGCCGCACCCTGCCAACACTTGCGCCTCGATGACGCGATGGAAGCGGGAATTGTGTGCATCTGCACCTATGACCTGCGACTGCAACTGGAGTTGGTACTGAGCTTGTTGCTGTAGGAATTGCTGTCTCGATTCCGGGGGTACTTCGCCATAGGCCATATGGTTATTGCAGCAGCTTGGTGAGCGACCATAGTAGCTAGGCAGTGCATCGTATTCGTTCATGGATCGATTCCTCTACGTATCGTACGTTGATTAGTTTTAGTATTCGCACATTGATGCGGGAAAGGATGCGACCTTCATGCCAGTTTTCAACAGGGCCGAACTGTTTATCCACCGGTCGTGCCTGCTGCTGGCGTAGACCCGGCTTCGCGGTGGGTTTTGCTGGGATCGGCTGCGTGCTGAATCCTTGGCCGGCCGGCTTGCTGCTCGCGGCGGTGGTTGCGAAAGCGCTCCTGAGTCATGCAGTGCGTCCTGCAATCTGCACAATCCTGGTGCAATGAATTCGGCTCGCATGGTTCTTTCCATTCGCTTCACGGCCATCGATGACCGATCCCCACAGCCCAAGGTCGGGTTTCCCCGCGCCAATCTAACTTTGAGAGGGTGGTTTTTTCGCCTAACGGCAACGGGATTCTACGCTGCCGATCGTTGGGGTTGCCAGCCTCTCGACCGAACCTATGAGCCGAACTCAGGCGATTGCCGGAGAGAAACACACCCAGTGGCGCCGGATGCTGGTTCGTCTTCGCGAAGCAGCAACCCGCCCATAGTCGCTCTACAGGCGGGTTGCCGCGACGTCGATGCCGGACGCGAAGAAAGCCCGGTGGTCTGTTTCTCGACAGAAATCGTCTCAGGCGTAGGCTGGCTGGAACGCTTTGTCCGGCTCGCTCACCGGTCCGTTGCCGTCCCAGTAAGGGGATAATTTACGTAATTGTGCAACGATTGGCGGCACCGCCTCGATTACGCGGTCGATTTCCTCAGGTGTGTTATAGCGCGACAGTGAAAAGCGCGTGGTGCCATGAGCGGCAGTGAACGGAATGCCCATGGCGCGCATCACATGGCTGGGTTCCAGCGAACCGGAAGTGCAGGCCGAACCGCTGGACGCGGCGATGCCCAACTTGTTCAACAGCAATAAAATCGCCTCGCCCTCGATGTATTCGAAGGCAATATTGCTGGTGTTAGGAAGCCGGTTGGACGGATCTCCGGTGACGAAGCAATTCGGTACTGCTGCCAGGATGCCTTGCTCTAGCCGGTCGCGCAAGACGCGCACCTGAGTCTTTTCGTCTTCCATATGGGTCATTGCCAACTCGCAGGCCTTGCCCAGTGCGATGATCGATGCGCTGTTTTCGGTACCGGCACGCCGACCACGCTCCTGATGCCCTCCGCGCAACAGTGGCCGAAAGCGTGTGCCACGGCGCAGATACAGCACTCCAACTCCTTTGGGTGCATGCAATTTATGCCCGGACAGCGACAACATATCGATGCTGGTGTGCTTCAGATCGATCGGCACCTTGCCGACTGCCTGCACCGCATCGGTATGAAACAACACACCGGCAGAACGCGCTAATTCCGCCATTTCCTCCACTGGGAACAAAGTGCCGCTTTCGTTATTCGCCCACATGACCGAGACGATGGCGACCTTATTCGATAGCACATCCATGTACTGCTGCATGTCCAGTCGGCCCCTATGATCGACTGTCAGATAATGCACCTTGTAGCCGTCCTTTTCCAAATAGTCGCATAGACTCAACACCGCTGGATGCTCGACCAGGGTCGTGATGATCTCGCGCCGCTCCGGTTGTGCCTTCAGCGCTGACAAAATCGCCGTGGAATCGGATTCCGTGCCGCAGGATGTGAATATGATCTCGGAGTCCAAATCAGCGCCGAGCAAGACCTGCACCTGCTGCCGGGCGCCCTTGATGGCGCGCCCGACGCGGTCGCCGAATTGATGGACAGACGACGGGTTGCCGAATTGCTCGGTAAAGTAGGGCAGCATGGCCTGTACCACCTCGGGGTCGACCATCGTGGTGGCATTGTTATCGAGATAAATACCGGCTGAAGCCGGCGCAGCTGAAACAGTCATATTGGGGATACCTGAGGATGCAGCGAATAGGGAAGCAGGATCTGGTCGCAGTGACTTTGGGTCGCAGTAGCTTTGGATTGTGCTAGGCTGCATATCGAAATCAGCCGCGAGTCCGTCGTAAAGCAAGCACGAAATGCCAGGGCTCAGACTCAGCGCCACAAGCGCTGAGCAATGAAGACCCCGGGGCGGAAGTTGCGGGGCGGAATTTACTGCCCTGTCGGCTTAGACGATGACCCCTTGGCTTTCCGCCCTGGATGCTGGACCCTTAGGCGCCGGAATCACGCGCACGAACTCTCCCAAATCCTCGACGATGCGCTGCTGGATCCCATCCAATGTGGTCGATGCCATTTGACAGCCTGAACATGCACCGGTCATATTCACATAAACATTCTTGCCGTCGATGTCCACCAGTTCGACATCGCCGTGATCGCGCTGAAGATTCGGGCGGATCGCCTCGATCGCGTTCTCAATGCGGCGAATGCGTTGTAGATTAGTCAGTTTGGTCTTGCCGATCGGCGGCGGGGGTGGCGCCGATGGGTCGAAAGTCTTGCCCTGCTCGGCCAATGTACGGGTCAGAATTTCTTCAATGCCCTCATGGCAAGCCGAACAGCCGCCACCGGCCTTGGTATAGTTGGTGACCTCTTCCACCGTACTCAGATTGTTGGCTCGGATGGTGTCTTCGATCAACACGGCATCGATGGCAAAGCATTTGCAAATCAATGCGCCTTCCTCGTGGTCATCCTTCCATTCCTCACCACGGTAGTTTGCGATCGCCGCTTGCAAAGCCTCACGACCCATCACTGAGCAATGCATCTTTTCCGGCGGCAGCCCTTCCAGAAAATCAGCGATATCCTGGTTGCTGACATCCAGTGCTTGGTCCAATGTCATGCCTTTGATGATTTCGGTCAGCGCCGAGCTGGAGGCGATGGCCGAACCGCAGCCAAAGGTCTGAAAGCCGGCATCGAGAATTGTCTCGTCGTCCGGATTCACCTTCAGCGTAAGCCGCAGCGCGTCGCCGCAGGACAGCGAGCCGACCTCGCCGATGGCGTTTGCCTCAGCCACGGCACCGGCATTACGCGGATTGAAAAAATGCTCTTTAACGGTTTCGGAATAGTCCCACATAGCTTGACTCCGGTAGACCTGCTGGTTCGGCAGATAGAGGCAATTCTGATCGAAGTTCGTATTACTCCGATACAAACATTTCAGCCATCGCCCCATATCGATTTATTTCAAACCTGAACCACAGCAATTTGCGCGCCAGGTTTAATGCACGCAGTCAGTCACTGAGTAAAGCCGTTGAATACCGTTACGCTCGATCCGGAAATGTCGCACCTGAGACAGCAGGGGAGGGCGCCCAGGTCGTAAAACCGACAAGTGTCGTCGGCCTCCCGGACCGGCGCGCCGAGCCGCATAGATCGTGATCAGGTAGCGGTTTATGAATAACCTATAAAACGCTATCCAGACATCGGCGGAGTGCAATCGGAGTCGGGGTCGCTATCGGAATCGGAATCGAAATCGAGAGAGAAAACGCCCTATGCCATTCGGTCATGAAAAAGGTACTGCTCGATCGTAGTGTGGCCATGCTCACGAAGCTCGGACAGCGTGGCTAGGCGGTCAGCGAAGAGCTTGGCGGATATCGGATTGGTCAGTTCGATACCGACGCCGATACCGATACCGACGCCGATAGCGGTACCGAGCTTAGTCGGCAGGCGACACCCAAGCCAAAAACCTGTTTAGCTTGTTTCTGCACCATCACGAAGCGCTATTTCGCCCGCGCGTAGGGCCAGGCAACCAGGCCCCCCTCCATGATCTTGACATTTTTCCAGCCATGTTGCTGCAAGATCGCCGCGCCTTCATAGCCGCGCAATGAAGTCTTGCAATACAAGATAATCTCGCGGTCTTTGTCCTCTGGCAGCTCGTCCAGACAATCGCGCAATGCGGCCAGCGGGATCAGGGTCTCGCCGATGCCCAGCCGCATCTCGTCGAATTCTAGCGGGCTGCGCATATCGAGAAAAAAGCTATCCGCGCGGCTGTCGATGCGCTGTTTCACTTCATTGATACTGATACCTTGCATACGGCCTTCCAATTTGTTCTCCAAGGCATGCGCCGCGACGATGCCGTGATCCAGCGCCAGGGAATAGGGCGGCGCGTAGGGCAGATCCGCATGCGCCAGATCTTCCACCGAGAGCTTGCCGCGAATGGCCATCGCAACCGTAACGACGCGTTTGCTGGCATCGCCTGGGCCGATGCATTGATAGCCGAGGATACGGCCGCTGTCGCGATCGGCCAGCATCTTGCTGATCAACAATTCCCCCTGCTGGAATACCGGCATATCCAGCCCGGAAACGGTCACGGTCTCGATATTCGTGAAGCCCTCGGCGCGCGCCCGCTGCTCAGACAAGCCGGTGAAGCCGATCGTGTAATCGAAAAACCTGTAAATTCCAGTATGTGTAACACCCGGGAACCGGGCGCTCTCCGGCTTGATCAGATTCTGCCCGGCAACGCGGCCTTGTAGTTTGGCTGTATCGCCGTAGGGTGCGCGGATCGGGCGACCGGTGATCAGGGATTTGCATTCCACGCAATCGCCCACCGCGAAAATGTCCGGGTCCGAGGTTTGCATGAAATCATTGACGCGGATGCCTCCCAAAGTGCCGATCTCCAGTCCCGCGGCCTTCGCCAATGAAACATTGGGCTGAACGCCCACCGCCAACACCGCGAGTTGGCACGCTAGTTCGTTGCCATCCGTGAGCTCTACTCCCGTCAACCGGCCATGCTTGCCGATGAATCGAGCAATGCCATTGCCGAGCAGAACTTCCACGTCCCTGCTGTCGAGATGCATTTCCACCAAGCGGGCAAGTTCCGCATCCAAAAACTGCAAAATCCGCTCGTTTTTTTCCACCAGCCTGGTGTCGATGCGCGCCAGCCGCAGTGCCTTGCACACTTCCAGGCCGATCAATCCACCGCCGACCACGACTGCTTTACGCGTCCGCTTTTGCTTGCACACCTTTTGTAGAGCCTCGGCATCGCCGACGGAATGCAAGGTATGCACGCCTTCCAGCTCGATACCGGGCACATCCAGGTGCATCGGCGCTGCCCCGGTGGCGATCACCAGTCGGTCATACGGCAATTGATCCTGTGCACCACTGGCCAAATCCTGAACGCTGACCGTCTTGGCCTGGCGGTCAATATGCAGGGCTTCGGTTTCGACCTTCGCCTCAAAGCCCTTGGCTTCGCCGAAAAGCATCGGATCGCGCACTGCTTCGGCTGGTGCGCAGACCAGAAGGTCGTGGTCTCCGACATTGCCGCCGACAGCATCATGAAGCAAGCCGCAGGAGGCCATCGACAATTCAGGCTCCCTCTGGATCAGCGTGATGGACGCGAACTCATCAGTGCGTCGGGCCTTGGCAGCAGCCTTCAGCCCGGCAGCGGAGCCGCCGATGACAACAATACGGGTGGGTCGAGAAGACATGGGGTACTACTACTCCTGACTGGGATGAACTTCGGTAAAACGGATCTCGGCAAAGCCACATGGCGTCCGGGTTTGCTCGAACAATCGTTGTGGCTGTAAACAAATGGTTGAACGCATGCAAACGGACGCACGCGTCAGCGACTCCATCGCCCGCGGCGTTCCAATAAAGGTGCCAAATACAGACGACAGTGTGATGTCGATGGCGAGAGGGGGGAAATGCGTTTCCGCAAGCCGGCCAATGGGCATCCTGATCTGCATCAGTACCCCTGCAACAGCAACCTAGGCTATTGCTTCTGATCCATCCCGGGGATACGCTTCTGGTCCGCAAGATGCCCGATTACTACCAGGGCCGCGGTGCCGAACAAGGCCAGCACCTAGTGCAGCGGCGCGGATGTCCCGCTACCATTTCTGGACGAGAAGACAAGCCAGGTGGTCGTTTTCTCGGCAAAAATATTATAATTTCAAGGACTTAAAGATCAATATTTAGGGTGCTGCCTGCATTTTTCAGCTATTCACCCAGAATGAAGTTTGATTCACCGCAGAGACGCAGAGAATGCAGAGAAGAGGAATGCATTGACCTTGCGCACTCTGCGTCTCTGCGGTGAATCCTCACCTTCCTTGAAGGTAGCAACCCGTATTCATCAAGAGAGCTTGCGCTCCAGATACCCGAAATTGAGTTGTCTAAAGTGAAGTAAAGTCGCTATTTTTTGTCCTGTACACACATTGGTAAGTTCACAAGCTCTTCGCATCCGAACATCTCACCCCAGACGAAACTTTATATTCGCACTGGCAACCACAAAACTCGCTTGCTGCAAAAATGAAAAATCCAGTGCAAACATTTTGTGCAAATATTATGCCTCTCACCTTTGAAATCCCTTTAAAATCTGAGAGCTAAACTTGATTCTGGCTTTATCGATAGGCTGTAATCCATTGATTTTTTCTTCGCTGATGGTTCAAAGCCACTTGCTTCAACGTACAAAAAAACAAAAAATATGCGACTCCGAAGTCGCGGTCGGTTACGCACGAAATGCGGGTGTAAATAACAAAAACTTGAGAAATGTGATATTCCTCCGCATCTCCGAGAATTGACCACTGCGGTATCCAGACTCTGTTCGCAGTATGGTTACGTGAATGACGGCAACCTCCTTACCGGTGAACCGGCATTTGGCGTGAAGCCGTAACTCGAAAGTCCACTGATCTTCGGTATAGAGTCTAGCCGCCAGGCGAAGATTAGGCATTCAGCGAAGTCTCGCATTCTACCCGCGATAACCAACAACCACGATGAGGGTGAGCCATCCTTGCAGCTGCCGAACCATACGTTTCAGTGAAACCTCGACTTATAATTATCATTTTGTAAGCTGTTTACCTACATCCAAGGATGAACTCAGTCTACTTTCGGTTTATGCTAGTGACTGAGTCCCAAGGTAGGCTCTAGTTAAAGTTAAGCATAATAACAATACCTTCGCCAAATGACCCGATCTCATGCTGCACTAAGTTCTTGATTAATCCGCCCCAGATTTGCAGCCTGCTCAAGGGCTTGGTCAATACTATTTGCTTCGGGCATTTCCGGAAGCATTTTTAACACCTCCAGGACGTATTTCCGGCCGCGGAAGTGGGCTTTGAGGTCATTGACGCTAAAGCTCGGACAGTGCTCGCGCACCGGTCGCATCAGGATCTGGGACAGGTTGATCATCAGCATCGCCAGGTTGGCACTGTTGTAGACCGGCGTTGGCTTGATCACCATGAAGTCTTCCAAGCCCCAGTACTGTTTGGCGTCTCGGAAGTTGAACTCGATTTGGAAGCGCAAGCGATAGTAATCGATGAGCGCTTCGTAGCCTAACTCAAGATCACTACTGAAAAGGATGACATGGGCCTGGGCACCGGTGCGTTGGTTGGTCTTGACGAGGATCACGACATTGAGCCGGTCGGGGAATTTTTTGTGCCAAACGGGCAGTTGGTAGATGGCCGTATGAACCTGTCCTTCCACGGAAGTGGCTTTGAGAAAGCACGGCGGCAAGTGTTGATAATCGAGCTTGCTGCCGTACTTGCGCCGCGGGCCGCGCCCGGCGTAGGGGCCGTCATAGGGCAGATACAGCGCGCTGTTGTGGCGCAATTTGCTGATCAACTCTAAGCCCGTGCGACGGACCATTTGCAGCGCTTGATTATGGCCGAAGGCCCCGTCGAAGACGAAATAACGCACCGTCAGCGTCTGGCACACCAGTGCCAGCACCTGGCGCAGAAGGTCTTGAACGAACTGCAAATAGGGCGACAGACTCACCTCCCGGCGATTGCCATTGCGGCTACCTTTCGGCCGCCCTCGGTCCTTACCCCGACCCGCTTTGGACGCTTTCGGGCAGCTCGCGGCCGTCTCTTTGAGAATCGGCTCCAGGCGCAATGGGTACGAACAGCGCCGTTGCACGCTAATCAACGACAGGCTCAGAAAACACAACCCCGGGATCGTCTTGCCAACCACCGAGGAGAAAAAACGATCCAGACCGTGGGTCTTCTTGCCCGATTTGCTCACCACCACTTCATCGCCCGCCAGCAACCAGTGCGTTTCGTCGCCCAGCAGGTGCTGGCGAATCACCAGCCAATGCACTTGGCCCCAACTGAGCGTGGTGTTGAACAACCGCTGCAGCGTCCGATAGCTTCCCCCGCGCTCGGTCCAGCGCGATAGCCCCCGCATCGTTACCCGCCCCGTCATCGCCAACAGCCCTTCCACAACGCAACCCAAACGGCCAAGGCTCGTCTTATCTACGCTCTGGCTTAAGCAGCTCAAGATCAGCATAATGTCGGGCATGGGCGATAGCCTCCTGAGGGAATAGGTCTTCGGATTAGTAACTGGATAACCTATCACCTCGGGCTGTCGCCCACCTAATTTTTGGCGCTAATTTTTGGCGAAGGTATTGTAATAAGAATAACGCCAACTACCGCCTCTACGGACTACACCGAGAAAGTCCGCACTAGGATCAAGTGACACTTGCCAATCACTGCCGGCCTGCTCAATGATCCTAACTGAAGCGCTAGCGCAGGTTAACTCATTAAATTACAAGGCAGAGAGTCGGCTGCCGAAACCGCGCCGATCGAAGCCCGAGAACGAAACTCATGCAAACGAACGCTCCCCACAAATCAAACCCGGTATTGCGGGAAGCGCCTTATTCCGAGCCTAACTCTGAGCCAGCCGGTTCCTACATCGGTCCGCACTGGCTAAGCGCCATTCTACTCCCCGCCGAGTCCTCAGCATGCACTAGCGCTGTACGCGCTTCCATTGCCGACTCGCCATCCCCGGAATCCATGTCAAGCCAGGATGCCGCCGGGAAAACACTGATGTGTAAGCCCATGTCCACACCAATATTCGAGACATCCATTCGCCGGCTGCTCGGCTGCGCGCCCACGCACGCTCTGCCAGTCAGCAACAAGCCCATTCGCATAACGAATGACTCGTCATGCGCGGCACGATTTCCTAAACGGCGCTCTATGAGACAGGATCGCGGCATCCACATCGGCCTTGGCGAATTCAGCAGCAATCTTGCCCGCTTCACCATAGCTCTAGGGCTGAGCTTGGCGCTACTGCTGGGGCTAAGTCCTGCGTCTGCATCCGATCCGCCCTGTAGTCCGGGTGAAATCTACAACGTCGCCAGCATCAGCGGCGACGAGCCCGACCCGACGCCGGACAACGACACCAGCGAGGTCTGCAACCCGATCGCCACCGCCAACCCCTCGTTGACCATCGACAAGAGCGCCAGCCCGATCAGCTACAGCGCGGTCGGCGAGGTGATCAACTACAGCTTCCTGGTGACCAACACCGGAAACGTCACCGTCAATAACCTCGCGGTGGCCGACGACAAGGCCACTGATGAGAACTGCCCGGTGACTACGCTCGCTCCCGGTGCGACCGCCACCTGCTTCGCGACCTATACCATCATTCAGGACGATCTCGACGCCGGCAGCGTCACCAACATAGCGACCGCCAGCGCTACCGACCCTGACAACAACCCGGTTACCTCGCCGCCAGACACCGAGACGGTCGACGCGCTAACGGACTTGCTCATTGGCGACCGCGTCTGGTTCGACACCAACCAGGACGGCGTACAAGACCCGGATGAGCCCGGCATCGCTGGTGTCGCCGTCCGTCTGATCGGCACCGATGTCATCGGAAACCCGGTCGATGAGATCGTCTACACCGACGGCTCGGGCTTCTATGCCTTCGAGGATCTGATCGGCGGCACCTACTCGGTCACCTTCGACAGCGACGGTGCCCTGATGGCTGCTGATTATGATGTAACAATTCAGGACGCCGACCCGGTCAGCAGTCCGCTCGCCGACAGCTTCGACAGCGACGCTGACACGAACGGCGTGGTTGCCGGCGTGACGGTTACTGGCAAAGACGTGACCATCGACGCCGGCTTCTACCTAGCTAATGGTGACCTCCCGGCCCGTATCAGTGACACCGTCTGGTACGACACCGACGGCAATGGCATCCAAGACAATGGCGAGCCCGGCGTCTCTGGCGTGGTCGTCGAGCTGTACGACGCCACCGGCACCGAGCTGCTCGCCACCGACGTTACCGACGGTGCCGGCCAGTACGAATTCGCCGGTCTCCCGGTCGGTGAATACACCGTAAAGTTCAACGCTCCGGCCGGCTACACCATCTCGCCACAGTACGCCGATGGTGCAACGACACCCGCAGATAGCGCGGTCGACAGCGACGCCGATCCCACCACCGGACTCACCGACGCATTCGTCGTCTTGGCTGGTATCGATCTGACCCAGGTCGACGCCGGCATGCGTGTAGCTGGGGCGGACCCGGCCAGCATCGGCGACTTCGTTTGGTACGACACGAACTCGAATGGCATCCAGGATACCGATGAACCGGGCATCCCGGGCATTGTCGTCAATATCTACCCCGATGCCGATCAAAACGGCCAGCCGGATACCGTCGATCCGCTGTCCACCGAGATCACTGGCCTCAGCGGCGATTACACCTTCGACGGCCTGAACGCCAACAGCTATGTGCTTGAGTTCGTTACACCTGACAGCTACACGCTTACCCTCCAAAGCGCCGGCGGGGACAGCGCCGTCGACAGCGATGCCGACCCACTCACCGGGTTTACTAACACTATCGACATAGCTACCGGCGAGACCATCGATGAGATCGATGCCGGCATGTTCGTGCCGGGGCAGGCGCCCATCAGCATCGGCGATTTCGTCTTTACCGACCTGAACGAAAACGGCCAGCCGGATAATGGCGAGTCCCTGGAAGATGTCGAGGTCGTCCTCTACGACGCACTGGGCAACGAGCTTGGGCGCACCACCACGGTCGCGTCCACCGACTCCAGCAACTACGCCTTCACCGGCGTCGCCGCCAGCCTCGACTACCGTGTAGCCGTGGACACCTCCACGCTGCCGGTCGGTGCGATCCAGGTCTTCGACCCCGACGCCGTGCTTGACGACACCACCGATGTCATCGCCCCGACCGCTGATGTCGACACCGCTGACTTCGGCTACGAGAGCCTGGCCTTGCCGAGAAACACGGTCATTGGCAACCGTGTCTGGCTCGATGAGGACGGCGATGGCGTCCAAGATGCCGGCGAGGCGGGTATCCCGAATCTGAACGTCGAGCTTTACCTGGCCGGCGATGATCCAGACACCACCTCACCGCAACAGACCACCACCACCGATGCCGACGGCGGCTACCTATTTGCCGTGGCGCCGGGCGATTACCAAGTGGTTGTCGTACCATCGGCCGGATTGCAGCCGACCTATGACGAGGACGGCATCGGCACGCCGAACGTCAGCGACAACATCAGCGTTGCCGATGGTGACGAGCACCTGACCGCCGACTTCGGCTACAACTGGGTCGACCCGGACAACAGCACCGATCCACAACCACAGGCACCGGGTGCCATCGGCGACCGCATCTGGAACGACGCTGACGGCGACGGCGTACAGGATCCAGGCGAGGCCGGCATTGATGGAGTCCAGGTGACGCTGTTCTACGACCCGGACGCTAACGGTATCTACGACAGCATATTCCCCGGCGGCACCACCACCACGGACGCGGCTGGCAACTACATCTTCGACGACCTGCCCCCGGACAGCTACGTCGTTGCGGTGACGCCGCCGACAGGCTACGACAGCGCACCCACCGGTTTCCCGGTAGGTGGTGAGGACAGCGTCAGCGACCCGATCCTGCTGGCGCCTGGCGACGTCTACGTCAACGCCGACTATGGCTATCAGCTCAGCGCAGGCGGCAGCGACATCGGTGACACCATCTATGTCGATGCCAACGCAAACGGTGTAGAAGACATCGACGAACTGGGCATCCGCGGCGTCAGCGTCGCCCTCTATGACGACCTCAACGGCAATGGAACGGTCGATCCTGGCGAGCCGGTGATCGCCACCACTGTCACCGACGAGAATGGTAATTACCTCTTCCCCGGCCTGCCGGGTACCAGCCAAGGCGCCAGCGGTGACTACGTCGTCGTTATCACCGATACCGATAATGTGCTCGGCGAGCGCGATCAGACCGCGGACCCGGACGGCGGCAACGACGGCCAAAGTGGCTTACAGGACATTAGCGGCCTGCCCGGTGGCAGCAACCTCGATCAAGACCACGGCTATGCACCGATCGGGCACCAGCCAGGTGACGGATACATCGGCGACACCATCTTCATCGACGGCAATGCAAGCCTCGCGTTCGAGGCTGGCGAGGGTGTCGAAGGCGTAGTCGTTGAACTTTACAACACCGCCGGTACAGACCTGCTGGCAACCACATTCACCGACGAGAACGGCAACTACGGTTTCGGCGGGCTCGACCCGACCGCCGCCTACCTGGTCCGGGTGGATACCAATAGCCTGCCGAGCAGCGGCGCGTCGCTGACCAACAGCGTCGATCCAGATGGCGTCCCCGACAGCCAAGCGATCCGCGATCTCAACGATCTCTCCGTCGGGCCGATCGACCAAGCCGCCGACTTCGGCTACCTCTCCTTCGGCGAAGATGGCGGAGGTCGTATCCTGGGCAACATCTGGAACGACACCGACGCTAACGGCACGCTCGATGACGACGAGAGCAACGACGGCATCCCGGGCATAACCGTTGACATCTATGAAGACGTCAACGCCAACGGCGTGCTCGACGCTGGCGACCGTCTGGTCGGTCGCACCCTGACCGATGAAACGGGCGAATTCACCTTCGGCGAACTGCCCCCAGGCAACTACCTGGTTGATGTCACCGACGAAGCCGGCCTGCTCGCCGGTTACTGGAAGAGTGATGGTCCGAACGACGGTGCAAACAACAACAGTCAAATCGATCCCTATCCGATCGCGTTGAGTCCTAACGAAGTCAACGATACGGCAGATTTTGGCTACTACATCGAAGCCGCGGCGCTGGGCAACCGCGTGTGGCTGGACGACAACGGCGACGAGATCGCTGATGCCACCGACGGCAACGGCATCCAGGACGCCGGCGAGCCGGGTCTGGAAGGCATCGAAGTCACGCTGACCATCAGCTACCCGAACGGCGACAATGTCGAACTGGTGACGCTGAGCGACGCGAACGGCTTCTACAGCTTCGCCAACCTGCTGCTCGACGAGGACTACACCGCGGGCAACGGCGGTGCGGGCGAGCCCACCTACGTCATCAGCGCCCAGACCGGCGGCATCACGCCCGAGATCGGCGTCACCGGCTACGTGCCGACCGTCATCAACGCCGGCACCGACACCAAGCTCGACAGCGACAACCACGCCGGCGTCACGCCGCTGGTGGCCCAGGGCGACAACGACCTCACGGTCGATGCGGCCAATCCGGGTAACGAAAGCGTCGAGGCCAGCTACGACTTCGGCTACCGCATCGTTCCGTTCGGTGAAGGGCTGGTCAACGGCACCGTCTACATCGACAGCAATGGCGACGGCCAGCTCGACCCAAGCGACACCGTGCTCGCCGGCGTCGAGGTGGCGATCACCGACGTCAACGGCGTCGTCACCACCGTGACCACCGACGCGAACGGCTACTTCGAGCAGCAAGTCCCGTCCGGCACCACCACAGTGGACGTCATCGATGCGACCCTGCCCGACGGCGCGAGCCTGACCAGTGATGCCAACGGCGAGGGCAACGACCCGACCACCGTCACCGTACCGAACGGCGGCATCGCCACCGACAACACCGGCTACCTGCTCGAGCCCGGCACCGGCTTGGTCGAAGGCATCGTCTACACCGACGAAGACGGCAACGGCTTCTACGACCCGGCCATCGACACCCCGCTCGAGGGCGTCGACGTCCTCATCACCGACGCCGACGGCACCACCACCGTCGTCACCACCGACGAGAACGGCACCTACAGCGCCGTCGTGCCGGCCGGTGAGACCGTCGTCGACGTTGACGACAGCGACCTACCGGCGGGCAGCGTGCTGACCACGGACGCCAACGGCCAGGGCTCGGATCCGACCACGGTCAACGTGCCGGACGGCGGCAGAGCGCGCGACGACACCGGCTACGTCGACGGCGTCGACACCGGCAGCGTCAGCGAGCGCGTCTATCTGGAAAACAATGGCACACCGGGTTACCAGGACGGCATCGACACCCCGCTGCCGGGCGTGACCGTCGTCATCACCGCCAGCAACGATGCGGTGTACAGCCTGACCACCGACAGCGAGGGCCTGGTCACCCAGCTGGTGCCGATCGGCGACACCGTCATCGACATCGACGACGCCAGCCTGCCGACGGGCACCATCATCGACAGCGTCGAACTTGGCGTCGGCTTCACCAGCACCGACCCGACCACGGTCGATGTGCCGCTGAACGGCACCGCGCTCGATACCACCGGCTACGTCCTCACTGGCGGCAACGGCATCGTCGACGGCACCGTCTACCTCGACAACGACGGCGACGGCAGCTACGACCCGGGCGTCGACACCCCGCTGGGCGGCGTTGAAGTCACCATCACCGACGTCAACGGCACCGAGACCGTCGTCGTCACCGACGCCAACGGCTACTACAGCCAGAGCGTGCCGCCGGGCGCCACCACAGTCGACGTCAACGACGCCGACCTGCCGGCGGATGCAACACTGACCGACAACAGCAACGGCGAGGGCAACGACCCGAGCGTGGTCACCGTGGTCGCGGGCGAGACCGTCACCGACAACACCGGCTACGTGCTGCCGCCGACGGCCAGCGTCATCGGCAACCGCGTATGGCTCGATGAGAACGGCGACGGCGTCCAAGACGCCGGCGAGGCGGGCATCGCCAACCTCAGCGTCGAGCTCTATCCGGCGGGTGCCGACCCGATCCCGGCCAACCTGCTCCAGAGCACCGTCACCGACGTCGACGGCGGCTACCTGTTCGCGGTCGAGCCGGGCGCCTACCAAGTCGTCGTCGTACCGACGGCGGGTCTTGAGCCCACCTTCGACGAAGACGGCATTGCCACGCCGAACCTCAGCGACAACATCAACATTGCCGCCGGCGAAGAACACCTGAGCACCGACTTCGGCTACAACTGGGTCGACCCGCAGGCGAGCGATGATCCGGGTCCGAACGAGCCGGGCGCCATTGGTGATCGCATCTGGAACGACGCCGACGGCGACGGCATCCAAGACCCGGGCGAGAGCGGTCTGGGCGGCGTCGAAGTCAGCCTACTGACCGACGACAACGGCGACGGCCTCTACGGCGGCGTCGGCGACGACCCGGCGACCACAGTCACCACCGCGCCTGATGGCAGCTACATCTTCGACGACCTGCCGCCGGCCGGCTACGTCGTATCGGTTGACGACACGACCCTGCCTGCGGGCTTCAACACCGCCCCGTCCGGCTTCCCGGCGGGTGGTGAAGACGGCTCGAGCGACCCGATCCTGCTGGCCCCGGGCGACGTCTACGTCAACGCCGACTACGGCTACAAGCTCGACACCGACAACGACCCGACCACGCCGGACGACCCGGCGGGCGGCAGCGACATCGGCGACCAGATCTACCTGGACAGCGACCGTGACGGCACCACCAACGGCGACACCGAGCCCGGCGTCGCCGGTGTGACGGTCGCGCTGATCGACGATGTCAGCGGCGACATCATCGCCACCACCGTCAGCTCCGACGGTACCGTCGATGTCGACGGCGACGGCACCCCCGACCCGGTGGGCAGCTACGTCTTCCCGGGGCTGCCGGCGGGCGCCTACACCGTCGTCGTCACCGACACCGACAACGTGCTCGGCAGCCGCGAGCAGACCGGTGATCTGGACGGCACGCTCGACGGCCAGAGCAGCGTCATCGTCGACGGCACCGACGACATCGACACCGTCGACTTCGGCTACGCGCCGCTCGACCAGGGTCTGGGCAGCGGCTACATCGGCGACACCATCTTCCTGGACACTGGTGCCGGCACCCCGGGCAGCGCACCGGACGGCCTCTTCCAGGCGGGTGAAGGCCTCGAAGGCGTGCTCGTCGCACTCTACGAGAGCGACGGCACCACCCTGGTGGCCACCACGACCACCGACGAGAACGGCCTATACGGCTTCGCCGGACTGGATCAGACCGCCACCTACGTCGTCGCGGTCGACACCGGCACGCTGCCGAACGCCGGCGTGGGCCTGACCAACACCGTCGATCCCGACGAGACCTGGCCGGCTGCGGGCGACAGCCAATCCAGCCGCGACCTCAGTGCGGTACTTGGCGGCATCGACGACGGCGCCGACTTCGGCTACCAAGTCCTGCCGGGCGACAACCCCAACACCATCGGCGGCACCATCTGGGATGACGCCAACGCCGACGGCGAACTCACCGACGGCCTCGGCGGCACGCCGGACGAGAGCGGTGCGGGCCTCGCAGGCGTCACCGTCGACCTCTATGAAGACCTCAACGGCAACGGCGTGCTCGACGACGGCGAGCCCATCGTCGCCAGCACCGTCACCGACGCCGACGGCGACTACAGCTTCCCGGGCTTGCCGGACGGCAACTACCTGGTCGACGTCACCGACGAAGCCGGTGTGCTCGGCGGCTACTGGGCGAGCGAAGGCCCGGATGCCGGCGACGGCGTCACCGACAACAACAGCCAGCGCGACCCGTACCCCGTCAGCATCGGCGGCGGCGACACCGACACCACCGGCGACTTCGGCTACTACCTTGCCGGCGCTGCGCTCGGCAACCGCATCTGGGACGACCAGAACGGCAACGGCCTGCAAGACCCGGGCGAGCCCGGCCTGCAAGGCGTCGCGGTCACCCTGACGGCCGTCTACCCGAACGGCGACGCCACCGTCCTCACCGCGGTCAGCGACATTGACGGCTTCTACAGCTTCCCCAACCTGCTGCTCGACGAGGACTACAACGTCGGCAACGGCGACGCCGACCAGCCAGAGTACATCCTGAGCGCCGACACCGGCGTCGTCGGCTACGCGCCGACCGCCGTTAACGCCGGCTCGGATACCAAGCTCGACAGCGACAACCATGCCGGTGTCGCGCCGCTGGTGGTGCAGGGCGCTGACGATATCAGCGTGAACGCCACCGACCCAAGTCTGGAGAGCGACGCGGCCAGCTACGACTTCGGCTACACCCTGCTACCTCCGGGTGCAGGCCTGGTCAACGGCACCATCTACATCGACAGCAACGGCGACGGCCAGCTCGACCCGAGCGACACCGTGCTCGCTGGCGTCGACGTGCAGATCACCGACGTCAACGGCAGCGTGACCGTCGTCACCACCGATGAGAACGGCTACTTCGAACAGCCGGTTCCGGCCGGCACCACCGAAGTCGACGTCGTCGACGCCAGCCTGCCGGACGGCGTCAGCCTCACCAGTGATGCCAACGGCGAAGGCAACGACCCGACCGTCGTCAGCGTGCCGAACGGCGGCAGCGCCACCGACAACACCGGCTACGTCCTTGAGCCCGGCACCGGATTAGTCGAAGGCATCGTCTACACCGACGAGAACGGCAACGGCATCTTCGAGCCCGGTATCGACACCCCGCTGGAGGGCATCGACGTCGTCATCACCGACAGCGACGGCACCATCACCACGGTGACCACCGACGCGACCGGCGCCTACAGCGCCGTCGTCCCGGCCGGCGAGACCCTGGTGGACGTCGACGACAGCGACCTGCCGCCCGACAGCGTGCTCACCACCGACGCCAACGGCGAGGGCAGTGACCCGACCGTGGTCACCGTGCCGGATGGCGGCAGTGCGCGCGACAACACCGGCTACGTCGATGACATCGCGACCGGCACTGTCACCGAGCAAGTCTACCTCGAGAGCGGAGCCAACCCGGGCTACCAGCCACTGGAAGACACCCCGCTGGACGGCGTCAAGGTCACCATCGAGACCAGCACTGGCGGCGTCTACGAACTGACCACCGACAGCGATGGCTTCCTCAGCCAGACGGTGCCGGCGGGGGCGACCGTCATCGACATCGACGACACCACCCTGCCGGTGGGCGCCGAGATCGACAGCCTGATCCTCGATGACACCTTCCTGAGCACCGACCCGACCACCGTCACGGTACCGGACGGCGGCACCGCGGCCGACGAGACCGGCTATGTCCTGTCCGAGGGCACCGGCGTGGTCGAAGGCGTTGTGTACATCGACAACGACGGCGACGGCCAATACGACCCGGCGATCGACACCCCGCTGGTGGGCGTCGAGGTGGTCATCACCGACAGCCTGGGCTTCGTGACCACCGTCACCACCGACGAGAACGGCTACTACTTCGACACCGTGCCGACCGGCGACACCGTCGTCGACGTCAACGACGCCGACCTGCCAGCGGACGCGACCCTGACCATTGGCAGCAGCGACCCGACCACGGTCAGCGTGCCGGAGGGCGGCATCGGCCGCGACGACACCGGCTACGTGCTGCCGCCGGAAACCAGCCTCATCGGTGACCGTGTCTGGCACGACACCGACCGCGACGGTATCCAGGATCCGGAAGAGCCGGGTATCTTCAATGTCCGGGTGGATCTGTCCGGCACCAATAGTGATGGCGAGACGGTCACCGAGAGCACCTTTACCGATGGCTCTGGCCTCTATGCCTTCCCGGGTCTTCTAGCAGGCGACTACACCGTCACCTTCACGGCGCCGAGCGGCTATAGCTTCACCGATCCGGATCAGACCGGCGACCTCACCGACTTGGCCGACAGCTTCGACAGTGACGCCGATCCGATCTCAGGGGCAGCGCCAACGGTCACGCTGACAGGTGACGATAGGACCATTGACGCCGGTCTTTACCTGACCAACGGCGACGACCCGGCACGTATCTCGGACCGCGTCTGGTACGACACCAACTCTAATGGCGCTCAAGACATCGGCGAGACCGGTATTGCCGGCGTGCTGGTGGAGCTGTACGACGGCACCGGCGCCTTCATCGGCGACACGCTGACCGACGGCACTGGCCTCTACGAATTCGCTGGCCTACCGGCAGGCGACTACCAGGTACAGTTCGAACTGCCAGCCGGCTACAGCCGCAGCGATCAATACATTGGCGGTGCCACCTCGCCGACGGATTCGAATACCGACAGTGACGCCGACCCAAGCGGTCGCACCGATACCTTCACGGTCGCGGCAGGTGACGACATTGTCGAAGTCGATGCCGGCATGTTCATTGATCCAGACGGTCCCGGCGGCAACCCGCCGCAACCTCCGGCATCGATCAGCGACTTCGTCTGGTATGACACCAACAACGATGGCATCCAGGATGACGGCGAGCCCGGCATTCCCGGTGCGGTGGTCAATCTCAAAGATGACCAAGGCAACCTGCTTGCCACGGTGCAAACCGACGCCAATGGCAACTACAGCTTCAACGGTCTGAATGCCGGTGACTATCAGGTGGAATTCGAGCTGCCAGCCGGCTATGACAGCTACAGCCCGCCGGGCGTCGGCAATGATCCCAGCGTTGACAGCGATCCGGACCAAACCAACGGCATCGCCCTCGTGAGCCTCGCTGTTGGTGAAGTCAATACCGATATCGATGCCGGGATGTACCTTGCCGGGCTTGATCCGATCGAAATCGGCGATTACGTCTGGCTGGACGAAAATGATAATCAACAGCCGGACGATGACGAGCAGCTGAACAATGTCGATGTCGTACTCTATGACCTGTTCGGTGTCGAACTGACGCGGGTGACCACCGCCACCAGTTCGCCCCAAAGCAACTACCTGTTCAGCGGTATTGTCCAAGGCAGTTACCGTGTCGCCATCGACACCGGTACCTTGCCCGCCTCGTCGGTGCAGATTGCCGACCCGGATACTGTGCTCGACGACGAGACTGAACTGCTCGACCTCACGGCCACCAACCTGGACGTTGACTTTGGTTATCAACTGTCAGTGCCGGACATCACGCCGATTATCACAGCGACGCCGAACGTCATGACTGGACCCACGAACTTCAACATCACCGTGCGCATTCGTGAGCTGAATAATGCGGCCACCGGTGGTTTGATCACCGTGTTCATTCCGAAGGATAGTCGTTGGGTGCTTTCCGAGCCCTATGATGAGACCGCGACCCAAATCGGAAGCGTGACGGTGAACAACGCGGATTGGGACTATGAGGACGATGGTACTCGACATGTGTTCACCACGACCCTGACGATCGACGCGGGTGCCGCATCCACATTCGGCATCAAGGCCGCCTGGGATGCGGGGCAGACACAGGGTAAGTACACCATCACGTCGCAGATCATCGCTGGCAGCGGTGGAGAGAACCGCATCGATAACAATGTTGATGCAGAGGTGCTTGACTACTTCATCAACTGATGTATCCGCTAAATGGTGCTTCAGTGAACGGGTGTGGCCTACAATGACATAGGCCACGCCCATCGCATGAGTCGACTTCGGCGGGTAACTGCATACTCCCTACATGTTGCACGCGATCGATTGCTCGACTTCGATAACGGATTACCGCCGCCCCTTGTCTCTGGGGCGCATATCCATTCACTTTACTCGAGATTCAGCTTGACGTACCGCAGAGGGGCAGCACGCAGATAAGAGCGCGCGCTCTACCTAGTCTCTGCAGTGCATCGGTCAATCTATCTCGAGATCAGCTGCCAACAAGAATCCTAGCTTGTTGCGCGCCAACCGGCTGCGCAGACCACCCATGGGTGGAGATCAGCACAGCATCCTCTCGAAGAAAAAGTACAACGAATAGCCCAGATTATTTCCAGGTCTTACCCTGGTCACCTCGGCCTGCCTCAGAAATACTGCTTACATTCCTTCCTATAGTATGTAGAATAGCCAGAATCACTAATCGCGCATTGCGAACACTGGACTATCCATTGCGGACATTGGACTACCGCATCATCGGAGCGCAATCCAAATCGCTCCAGCTGAGTCACGGTCTGTCACCTGTTGCTACCGGTTGCAGTCTGTACACCATTGGTCAACTGACCAGCAGCGTCGAATCCGCCTCGCCTCGTGCAGAACGTTCGCGGAGTAAGCCGCACCATCACAACCGACTGTCGGCGCTTTGCTCGCCTCGACACCGTCACGCCGGATTATGCATCCTGGAGAACAGCATCATGCATGCAAATACCTCTCATCAACAAACGGGTCATCAACAAAAGGGACTGCCGCTTGCGGCCCGCGACACGGAGAACTACCAACAGGAGTACGTCCAAGGATTCGTCGACAAATGGGACGAACTCATCGACTGGGACGGACGTGCCGCCTCCGAGGGGCATTTTTTTATCGATCAACTGCGCGAGAAAGGCGCGAAGAAAATCCTGGATGTTGCCACGGGGACTGGATTTCATTCTGTCCAACTGCTCGAGGCCGGTTTTGAAGTGACCAGCGTGGACGGCAATCCCACCATGCTTGCCAAGGCATTCGATAACGCTCGCCAACGCGGCCACATTCTACGTACGGTGCATGCAGACTGGCGCTGGCTCAATCGCAGCGTACACGATTTGTACGACGCCGTCATCTGTCTTGGAAACTCCTTTACGCACCTGCACGACGACAACGATCGACGCAAAGCACTCGCGGAGTTTTATGCGACCCTGCGCCATGACGGAATTCTGATTCTCGACCAACGCAACTACGACGCGCTGCTCGATCATAAGATCCAGCCGACGCACAACTATTACTACTGCGGTGATAACGTGCGCGCGGAGCCCGAACATGTGGATGACGGTCTGGCTCGATTTCGTTATAGCTTCCCGGATGGTTCCATTTTTCATCTGAACATGTTTCCGCTACGCAAGTCCTATGTCAATCGGCTGATGCGCGAAGTCGGCTTCCAGAGCGTCAAGACTTTCGGCGATTTCAAGGAGACATACCGCGACACCGAGCCCGATTTCCTGATCCATGTGGCGGATAAGGCATATCGGGAGGATGCATCATGAGCGAGAGCTACTCATCGACGGTGAGCACGGCCAGGGACTATTACAACAGCGACGATGCGGACAATTTTTACTTCCATGTTTGGGGCGGAGAGGATATCCATATCGGACTATACGAATCGCCCCAGGAACCCATTGCTACGGCATCACGCCGCACGGTCGATAGGATGACAGAACAGGTAGTGGAGAAGCTCTCGTCACCGCAGGCTCGAGTCATCGATCTTGGCTCGGGGTATGGTGGCGCAGCTCGAGTATTGGCCAGCCGCTTCGACTGCCACATTCTGGCGCTGAACCTCAGCGAAACGGAGAACGCGCGCCATCGACAGATGAACCAGGAGGCCGGAGTCGCCGATCGGATCGAGGTTATCGATGGCTCCTTCGAGACGATCCCAAGCGACGCGGCACGTTTCGATGTCGCTTGGTCGCAGGACGCAATTCTGCACTCCGGACATCGAGATCGCGTGCTCGCCGAAGTCGACCGTGTGCTCGAGCCGGGCGGCGAGTTCGTATTCACCGATCCAATGCAGGCAGACGATTGCCCCGATGGCGTGCTTGCGCCGGTGCTGGAGCGCATCCACCTAGCAAGTTTGGGCTCGTTTGCATTTTATCGTGAACAGGCGAGGATGCTCGGCTGGCAAGAGGTTGGCACGATCGAAATGACTGGGCAACTGGTGCAGCATTATATGCGTGTCGCCGAGGAGCTCGAAGCGCAGCGTTCGCGTCTCGCCGGGCTCGTCAGTAACGAGTATGTCGAGCGTATGCTCAAGGGACTCGCGAATTGGGTCGAAGCCGGCAACCGTGGCTATCTGGCCTGGGGCATCCTGCATTTCCGAAAGCCGGCCTGAGCAGTGCCTCGTTGATGAGACCATATGTTCTTCGGCATGGTCCAAACAAACAGGGTCTCAACGCCCGGCCCCAGGGCCTAGGCTGTCGAAATGTGCTGAGTTTTGATGCCAAACCGATTCCGGGTCTTGGATTGCATCATCGAACGCACGGGGGAAGCCTAATCGGTGTCGGGGTCGCTATCGGAATCGGAATCGAATCCGCTCATCGATCAAAACAGCCAGCTCGATACCAATCCCTAATTCCGACCTCGACACCGACTAAGGGATAGAAATTCATTAACTTGTGCACTCCTGAGAAGCAGCAGGAACGGCGCGATCATTCCATGCTGGCAAAAACGCATCAAAGAGGATGCGCATGTTTTGCTTGAAATCTGCCGCCACTTTTCGCCCCGTTTCATAGACCTTATCGATGACATGAACGAACGCCTCGAGTCCCGTTGCAGTGTGGGTGTTTTCCATGAGTTCCTTGACCAACTCGGTACTGGTGAAAATCACGCCTTGGCCGGCACGGGTCACATGGGGAAAGAGACGCTGTTCGATGGGATTGTACTTAGAACAGTAGGGCGGATAATGAGCAGTGCGAATTTCGATCCCAAGCTCATCGGCGAGGCTCTGCAAGTCCTGTTTAAAGAGGTCGTGACGGGAACTGTTACTCCCGCCCCCATCGCACAGCACCAGGATGGAGGTAGCGCTGGGACAGTGTAGGCGAGCGTGGTTACACCACCAATGCCGAAAACTGTCGCAGGCAAATTCACTGGTATCCTGGCTATTCCCGAGTTGGATGTAGCCGACATGATGCTTGATGTCATAGAAGCTATGCGGAATGATGCCCCCTTCAGCAAAGCTGTTGAAATCATGGTCGTAGGTGTGCAGGGCTTCTAAGAGTCTGTCTGGCAAAAGTTCAGCCGCAATTTGCAAGCGTTTTCTTGAGCATGGCGATACGGATCATATTCTCGGCAGTCCCAGTCAGGATCTCGAAATCTTTGCTCAGCCTGCGAAATCGACCGAGCCAAGCGAAAGTGCGCTCAACCACCCAACGTTTCGGAAGGACAGCCCATCCGTCTTTGATTTTGGTGGAAATGTGTAAGACGAGTCCGAGTGTCTCGTCGACGAATTTCACGGCTGTCCCGCGATAACCCGCATCGCCGGAAAACGCCTCGATGCTCGGGTATTTCTCCGTCGCACGCGCCATCACGGGACCGCCCGCCACGGTATCGCTGCAATTGGCTGCGTGGACCGACACATGCAACAGGTTGCCGAGGATATCGACTACGATATGGCGTTTATGCCCTTTGACCTTCTTGCCGCCATCGATCCCGCGTTCTTCGCTCGCGTACTCGGTCTTGACGCTTTGCGCGTCGATAATCCCGTAACTCGGCGATGCCGAGCGACCGTTGTTTTGGTGATGGAGTGCATTCAGTTGATTCAGCGCGGCTTCCCATACACCGCGTTTGTTCCATCGGCTGAAGTGATCGTAAACCGTTTGCCAGGGGGGAAAATCGTTGGGTAGCATGCGCCATTGGCAACCGGACTTCACGACGTAAAAAATGGCATCGACGATCCGTTTGCGCGGATGCAGGCTGGCACTGCCTCGTCGATCACGGGGTTGAAAATAGTGTTCGATCAGCGCCCATTCGGCGTCCGTCAGGTCACTCGGGTATCCCATAATTTGTCCTCGAAGAAAAAGTAGTTGACTTTGATAGACATTTTTTTGGCAGACAGGTTCTGACTAGGCTGTCGAAAATCGCCTGTTTCCTGCCGTTTTCATCCCCTCGCATTTGTGTCGCACATGAGGTCTTCATATTATTGATTTTAAAGGGGATTCGGTATGCCGAGTGACAGGGGAACTGGGTGCACTTTAAATAGGAAGGCTGAGGGATATTCGACAGCCTAGGTTCTGACTATACTGTATATAAAAATAGCCCATGATTTCGCCGCCAAACGGATGCCGACATGGCCGCCGCGTCACCGGGATGCGGACCTGCCCCGTACTGCCGCCGCCATCCCGAGCAAACCGTCCTCTACCAAGTCGTCCAGCAGCACCTGGAAACCTATCTGGCGCTCGCGGGGGAAGACGACTGGGACGGGCAGCGCGTGCCGGCCTACGTGGAGCGCGAGTTCCGCCACTACCTCGAATGCGGCATCCTCGCCTACGGTTTCGCCCGCGCCCGCTGCCCGGACTGCGGGCATGACTTCCTGGTCGCCTTCTCTTGCAAGGGGCGCGGACTGTGTCCGTCGTGCAACGCCCGGCGGATGGCGGAGACCGCGGCGCACCTAGTCGACCACGTCATCCCGCCGCTGCCGGTGCGTCAGTGGGTCCTCTCCGTGCCCAAACGGCTGCGCTGGTACCTGGAGCGCGAGCCGCGGGCGATCAGCGCCGTACTGCATATCCTGCTGCGCGTCATCGAGGCCCATCTGCGCCAGGGCAGCGGCGCCGGCGCGCAGGCCCGCTTCGGGGCGGTGAGCTTCATCCACCGCTTCGGTGCCTCCCTCAACCGGCACGTCCATTACCACTGCTGCGTTATCGACGGGGTCTTCGAACCGGTCGAGGAGGCCGATGATGTCCCGCAATCCGTGCGCTTTCGCCCCGCCGCCGAGCTGACACCGGAGGCCCTCGCCGCCATCGCCGAGCAGGTACGCGTCCGGGTGCTGCGGTGGTTTGCCCGCAGCGGGCTGATCGAGGCGGACGACGTGCACGAGATGCTCGCGTGGGAGAACAGCGGGTTCTCGCTGGATGCCGCGGTGCGCGTGGGCGCGTATGATCGCGCCGGTCTGGAGCGGCTGCTGCGCTATTGTGCCCGCCCGCCGTTCGCGCTGGAGCGTCTGGAACTGCTCGACGCCGAACGGGTCGTCTACCGGTTGCCCAAACCACAGCGTGACGGCACCACGGCGCTGACGCTCACCCCGCTGGAGTTGATCGACCATCTCGCGGCACTGATCCCGCCGCCCAGGCGCCACCGCCATCGCTACCACGGCGTGCTCGCGCCAAACGCGCCGCTGCGGGCGGCTGCCATCGCCTTCGGGCGCGAGGTGGCGGACGCAACCGGCGCACCGACCGAGGTCGGTTCACCGCCTGCAACGCCGGTCTCCAGGACGCGTTCGCCGGCGCGCTACCTCTGGGCCATGTTGCTGGCCCGGCTGTTCGAGTCGCTGCCGCTGGTCTGCCTCAACTGCGGCGCGGACATGCGCATCATTGCCTTCATCACCGAGGCCGTGCCCGTCGAGCAGATCCTCACCCACATCGGTGAGCCACCGCGTCCACCCCCGATCTCGCCCGCCCGCGGACCGCCCGCCTGGGACGAGGCACCCGAGCCGATGCCGGACTGGGACCTCCTCCAGCAGCCCGAGCCCGACTTCGAGTTCGATCAGCGCGTCTCCTGGTAGCCGCCGTCTCTCTCGCAGGGAACGGTGCAGCCCCGCTCGTCTGCCGGAGGCACGCTGCCCCGCAGATGCGCGCGCCAGCACCCCAGAACGCGCGCGCCTGCAACGCCCCGACGCCCGTCAGCCCCGCAGTTGGGCATTGACCCCGCACCCCACCCCTGCTAACCTCCTTAACCTTGGGCCAACCTGGACGCTCAGGGTGGCTTGGATTTCCTATCCGTGCCGAACGAGGTGAGCTATGTGTCGGCAGACTCGACTCAGGGTTCGTGCGATGAAGCCGGCGGAGTCGTAACCTGCAACCTCGGCCCAATCGCAAACGGGGGTACTGCAACGATCACGATCGTTACAACTGTCGTTTCCGCTCCCTAGCGGGTGACGTGTCGGCTGATCATAGTCAAAAGGAGTTTTACGCTGGACAATCAGCCGCCACCCCCATGGACGTGGTTCGACGAAGGCCCCCGGAAGGGGGCACGTTGTCCAGTGAGAGGGTATAAGAGCTTGTCCGAGACCAGCGCAACCCGTCTAGGAATAATCACCGGGTTGAGCAAGGGAAATAGGGGACGTACCACGATTTCTTTATGTACGCTCATGCGGCGATGCCCGACATTTCCGGTCGCCGAGAGGCACACACCTTTCGGTTAAGAGCGACAACAGCGGGCGACAACAGCGGGACACCAGACAACATCGGGACAGACAACAGCGGGACACCCACTTTTCAGAACTCCAGTACAAAGTGGGTGTCCCGCAGTTTGCTTCCCAGTACAAAGTGGGTGTCCCGCAGTTTGCTCGCAGTTTGTCCCTCCCAACAAGACAAACTGCGCCAACTCGAAGCGATGCGCCCCGCCGATCTTGACACGCTGATCAGGAAAGGCGATGTACAGCCAACGCTGGCACCACTAAGCCCACCCCCAGGAGGTCCCTAAGATGTCCCGCCCACTAGAAGCCCTGACAGCCGAGATTCTGCATCTCCCGAACGCCGAGCGTACCGAATTGCTGGATCGCTTGGTCGCCAGCCTGGACCAAGACGAGGCGTGTGATCTCGCTTGGGATGGACTCGCGGCAGAGCGTGAGCGGGCGCTTGAGTCGCCCCATATCGAGGCGCTCGATGGCCCGGAGACCATTGCCCGGCTGCGTGCCGAATTCAACCTCGATGCCGGACCAGCGACGAGCGAAAAATTGCGGTGAGCTACCGGTTCCATCCAGGAGCGAAAACCGATCTCCACGATGCAATCGCTTTCTATGTTCGTCAGGCGGGCCGCTCCGTTGCGGCGCGCTTCGTCGATGCGGTTGAGCGAGCCGCAGAACTCGTTGCGGAGCGACCGGAAATCGGCAGACAAACCGGGGAGGGCCGCCGATCCGTTCCGGTTCGAGGCTTCCCCTACTCCCTTATCTATCGTCAGACGGACAGCGAAATCTTGATTCTGGTGGTGCGACACCAAAACCGCAGTCCAAAGCATGGGCAGGACCGGAAGTAGACCGCTCCCAGCAAGGCTTTCGGTGTGGTAGGTCGCTGGGACGTCATGCTCGTGTCCGGGTGCCGTCAGTCATGATGGCCACCTGCCTTGAATCGCGGTCACGCGACGCTGTCCGCGAGCTTTCGTGCCGCCGCGGAATCGACACCGGGGGCCAGTCAGTCGCCACCATCGCCTAGCAGGCGCGCGTGCGAAGACGGCAACGGTTTGCCGGAGGAAACAGCAGAGGAAATAGGGGACGTACCACCGGAGGAAATAGAGGGGACGTACCACGATTTCTTTGTGTACGTTCATGTGGCGACAACAGCGGGAGGCGACAACAGCGGGACACCCACTTCTGTCAGCGCCGAGCTGAAACTGTAGTCATCTAGCCGGAGTGAACATGCGGAGAAGTTTCTTCTCCGTGTTCTTCCTCCCCCCATCTTTTCATCCTCTTCTTCCGTCTTTGGATCTTGTTTTGCGTCTTCTTCGGCGCCGCGCTGCGCCGGCGAGCAAGGCGGTCATGATTTCGCCGCCAAACGGATGCCGACATGGCCGCCGCGTCACCGGGATGCGGACCTGCCCCGTACTGCCGCCGCCATCCCGAGCAAACCGTCCTCTACCAAGTCGTCCAGCAGCACCTGGAAACCTATCTGGCGCTCGCGGGGGAAGACGACTGGGACGGGCAGCGCGTGCCGGCCTACGTGGAGCGCGAGTTCCGCCACTACCTCGAATGCGGCATCCTCGCCTACGGTTTCGCCCGCGCCCGCTGCCCGGACTGCGGGCATGACTTCCTGGTCGCCTTCTCTTGCAAGGGGCGCGGACTGTGTCCGTCGTGCAACGCCCGGCGGATGGCGGAGACCGCGGCGCACCTAGTCGACCACGTCATCCCGCCGCTGCCGGTGCGTCAGTGGGTCCTCTCCGTGCCCAAACGGCTGCGCTGGCCTAGTTGAGATCAGGTGGAGCGCGAGCCGCGGGCGATCAGCGCCGTACTGCATATCCTGCTGCGCGTCATCGAGGCCCATCTGCGCCAGGGCAGTGGCGCCGGCGCGCAGGCCCGCTTCGGGGCGGTGAGCTTCATCCACCGCTTCGGTGCCTCCCTCAACCGGCACGTCCATTACCACTGCTGCGTTATCGACGGGGTCTTCGAACCGGTCGAGGAGGCCGATGATGTCCCGCAATCCGTGCGCTTTCGCCCCGCCGCCGAGCTGACACCGGAGGCCCTCGCCGCCATCGCCGAGCAGGTACGCGTCCGGGTGCTGCGGTGGTTTGCCCGCAGCGGGCTGATCGAGGCGGACGACGTGCACGAGATGCTCGCGTGGGAGAACAGCGGGTTCTCGCTGGATGCCGCGGTGCGCGTGGGCGCGCATGATCGCGCCGGTCTGGAGCGGCTGCTGCGCTATTGTGCCCGCCCGCCGTTCGCGCTGGAGCGTCTGGAACTGCTCGACGCCGAACGGGTCGTCTACCGGTTGCCCAAACCACAGCGTGACGGCACCACGGCGCTGACGCTCACCCCGCTGGAGTTGATCGACCATCTCGCGGCACTGATCCCGCCGCCCAGGCGCCACCGCCATCGCTACCACGGCGTGCTCGCGCCAAACGCGCCGCTGCGGGCGGCTGCCATCGCCTTCGGGCGCGAGGTGGCGGACGCAACCGGCGCACCGACCGAGGTCGGTTCACCGCCTGCAACGCCGGTCTCCAGGACGCGTTCGCCGGCGCGCTACCTCTGGGCCATGTTGCTGGCCCGGCTGTTCGAGTCGCTGCCGCTGGTCTGCCCCAACTGCGGCGCGGACATGCGCATCATTGCCTTCATCACCGAGGCCGTGCCCGTCGAGCAGATCCTCACCCACATCGGTGAGCCACCGCGTCCACCCCCGATCTCGCCCGCCCGCGGACCGCCCGCCTGGGACGAGGCACCCGAGCCGATGCCGGACTGGGACCTCCTCCAGCAGCCCGAGCCCGACTTCGAGTTCGATCAGCGCGTCTCCTGGTAGCCGCCGTCTCTCTCGCAGGGAACGGTGCAGCCCCGCTCGTCTGCCGGAGGCACGCTGCCCCGCAGATGCGCGCGCCAGCACCCCAGAACGCGCGCGCCTGCAACGCCCCGACGCCCGTCAGCCCCGCAGTTGGGCATTGACCCCGCACCCCACCCCTGCTAACCTCCTTACCTTGGGCCAACCTGGACGCTCAGGGTGGCTTGGATTTCCTATCCGTAACCTGGACGCTCAGGGTGGCTTGGATTTCCTATCCGTCAACCTGGACGCTCAGGGTGGCTTGGATTTCCTATCCGTATCCGTTTTCCTATCCGTCAACCTGGACGCTCAGGGTGGCTTGGATTTCCTATCCGTATCCGTTTTCCTATCCGTCCAACCTGGACGCTCAGGGTGGCTTGGATTTCCTATCCGTCGTCGAAGACGAAATAACGCACCGTCAGCGTCTGGCACACCAGTGCCAGCACCTGGCGCAGAAGGTCTTGAACGAACTGCAAATAGGGCGACAGACTCACCTCCCGGCGATTGCCATTGCGGCTACCTTTCGGCCGCCCTCGGTCCTTACCCCGACCCGCTTTGGACGCTTTCGGGCAGCTCGCGGCCGTCTCTTTGAGAATCGGCTCCAGGCGCAATGGGTACGAACAGCGCCGTTGCACGCTAATCAACGACAGGCTCAGAAAACACAACCCCGGGATCGTCTTGCCAACCACCGAGGAGAAAAAACGATCCAGACCGTGGGTCTTCTTGCCCGATTTGCTCACCACCACTTCATCGCCCGCCAGCAACCATTGCGTTTCGTCGCCCAGCAGGTGCTGGCGAATCACCAGCCAATGCACTTGGCCCCAACTGAGCGTGGTGTTGAACAACCGCTGCAGCGTCCGATCGCTTCCCCCGCGCTCGGTCCAGCGCGATAGCCCCCGCATCGTTACCCGCCCCGTCATCGCCAACAGCCCTTCCACAACGCAACCCAAACGGCCAAGGCTCGTCTTATCTACGCTCTGGCTTAAGCAGCTCAAGATCAGCATAATGTCGGGCATGGGCGATAGCCTCCTGAGGGAATAGGTCTTCGGATTAGTAACTGGATAACCTATCACCTCGGGCTGTCGCCCACCTAATTTTTGGCGCTAATTTTTGGCGAAGGTATTGTTAAGGCGATTTGCAATAAATTTTGTACAATACGGCCCTGACTGAGAAATCAAGAGTGAAGACGCCGTCGCTCCTCCGTTCAAAGAAACCTTGCTTATGTCCCCGACGCAACCTTCCCAATTCAACTTCGATTGCTTCATTAGCCATAACTCAGCCGACAAGCCCTTCGCTCGTACATTGGCTAAGCGTCTCGACGATGCTGGACTCCGGGTTTGGTTTGACGAATGGGCAATAGAACCCGGAGATGACATCTTCCTCAAAATTGAACACGGATTGCAAACGTCTCGCATTTTGATTCTATGCTTATCATCCGCTGCCCTGTCCTCAGACTGGGTAATTCTTGAGCGGAACACAGTTCTTTTTCGCGATCCTGCCAACACCCAAAGGCGCTTCGTGCCAATTTTACTAGACAAATGCGATTTGCCCGACACCTTGCGGCGATATAGCTATATCGACTTCACCGCAGATCCCGACGCCGCATTTCGAAAGTTATATAGCGCTTGCGGGAAATCTCAAGAAATCGCCGCACATCCGCTCCTTCCAGCTACAGTCGCCGCCAAGAATACAGACGCATTTTCAGGAGATCAAACAGAACTTCACCCAGAGACTAAACTCGTTCCCGCATACGGCCCCCTATTGGTTGATATTGATGAGCCTTATCTCGCTTTTCAAGCATCCCTTTTAGGGCATACTGCCGGACTGGTGCACTGCAAAGCCTACAAGGAATCTGGCCTTCTTTTGTCCACAGACAAGGAGTATTCTATACGTTTATGGGCGTTAGGATCCCTTGAACACCAAGCAACTTTCGCTTACGCCACAAGGGGCGTCAACGCGCCATGTATTACAAGTGACGGTCGCTATCTCTTATCATCTTCTTTTGACAATGTGGTAGCTGTTTGGGATGTACGCCGCGGAATCCAAGTGGCGTCGCTTGTCGGCCATACTTCCAGAGTCGTTGTCATTTGCTCCTTACCAGATACTGCAGTTGCGGTGTCTTTCAGTGCTGATTCTACGATTCGAGTATGGGATTTGGACAAAATGGAGTGCATTCGTTCCTTAAAGCATACTCCTGATCCGATTAATGCTGGTTCTATTAGCAAGGATGGAAGCCTCGCTGTGACTGGCCATGAGTCTGGGGCCGTAGCCGTTTGGAATCTCACTGACGCTTCTTTCCTATTTTCTTTCAATGGCCATTCGGCGCCCCCCACAGGCGTCGCCTTTGCACCCGACTGCGAGATGGTCCTATCGTGTTCGTCGGACATGACGGTGAAGGTCTGGAGCTTAGACACACGATCTTGTGTTGGAACACTAGAAGGACACACCGGTCCCGTAGTCGCGATGGCGCTCGCCCCGAATGGTCGACTACTTGCAACTGTCGGCTCGACAGATCATACGCTGCGTCTTTGGGACTGGAAGACTGGTGAGTGCCTACAAGTCCTACTACTCGACGAAGGCGGTTTAGCTACGGCCCTTTGCTTTGACCCAGACGCCACCAGATTGTTTGTAGGAGCGTCATCTCCCTCCCGTTTGCAAGTATATTCTGTGGTTCGCGAGTACCGGCCATCGCTTGGTCGCACCCACTTGAGCAAGCACGTCATCGCTAAAGTCGTTCTTGTAGGAGAAGGGGCAGTCGGTAAGACATCTCTAGCCCATAGACTTATCGCGGATCGCTATGTCGTCAGTGATCGTACTCATGGAATGAACGTATGGCGCTTGCCGTTTCCAAACGCGGACCAACAAGTTTCAGAGACGAAGGTCCGAGCGGACGACGAAAACATTGAGAAGGAAGCACTCTTGTGGGACCTGGCAGGCCAAGAAGACTACCGGCTGATTCACAGATTATTTCTCGACGATACTGCCCTCGCAATCGTCGTCGTAAACCCGCAGGCCATAGATCCTTTTGGAGACGCCGAGGACTGGATCAAGTCGCTTGACGCAGCTACGCGAGACCGCGCGAGACATGGTCTCACAGCGAGAATCCTCGTCTTCAGTCAAATTGACGTAGGGGGGCTCAAAGTTAGCAACGCAAAAGTGGAACGCTTCTACAAGCGACATGAGTTTGCGGGCTGGGTACCAACGAGCGCGCGTAGCGGGGAAGGCTGCTCTGACAGCGCATCACCAAGTGGTACCAGTGAGCTTAAGAAGATGATCGCAGACATCATTCCTTGGAAACAGCTCCCCTGGACGCGTACACCGGAGATGTTGAACTGCCTCAAGGAGGCAGTTATGGAGGTTCGGGAACGTTATGGAGTTAGTCTACTAAGATTCGTCGAGCTGTTTCAGCGAGTTCAATATGCGCTCCCCAATCTGGAGTTCGACGAGAGGTCTGTGCGTACAGCGCTGAAACTCCTAGGTAACCACGGAATCGTAAAGTCTCTGATGTTTGGTGATCTCGTCCTATTGCGGCCCGATTTGTTGAATGGATACGCTAGCGCTATTATTCGGGCTGCGCGAGCGCACGTCGATGAAATAGGATGCGTGCGGGAGGAAGCCATCTTTTCCGATGGTTTCGACTTTACCGGAGTACAGCGTTTGGACAGAACCGATGAAGAGTTGCTACTTCGCGCGCTTGTGCAGACCTTATTGCAGAAATCGATGTGCATTGCGGAAGACACAGCAGAAGGGCGGCAACTTGTCTTTCCCTCGCAGTATCGGCGTGACCGTCCAGTCTTGGACGAGCCGAATGCTTTTGTATCGTATTCCTTTTCTGGCGAGTGGCAGACAGTTTGGACCACGCTTCTTGTCCGGCTTTGGTATAGCCAACAATTTTCTAAAAAAGAGCTATGGCGCAATGCTGCGGAGTTAGAGACACGAGGATGCAGCAAAGTTGGATTATCAATACGTCACGATAGAGGCACTGGCCGTGCATCTGTCAGCATTTTTTTTGAAGAAGGTGTGTCGGACGACCTAAAGATCTTGCTTGTTGAATACGTTTTCCAACACCTGCAAAAGCACTGTGTACACATTGAAAGAGATCTACACTATGTGTGCCCCAGTTGCCGGAGACCGGTGACGGATCTGGAAGCGGTGCGCGAGCGTTTGTCTACAAGTAAAGAATTCATATTTTGTCAGTTTTGCGATGAGAAGGTGCCGTTAGTAGAGTTCTTGGAGCAAGCCCAAGACACGAACGCGGTAGCCAAGAAAATTTTGGAGATGGAATTAACGGCCACGCAGAGTCTTGAAAGGCAATCCCTAGAGCAACTTCTTGTGGGACACATGATGGCGATATGTTTAGAAGCTGATCAGGTGTTTGTGCATCTCCGGGGTCCGGCTTGTGGGATCGACGGCGTGGTCCATTTTAAGCGTGATGTCGGGAGCGTGTCAGAGAAAAGAATTTATTTGCACCTCGCGTGCCGGGACGTCGTGCGGATAGTAGGAGCGTCAAGCGACAGGTTGGATCTGCTTGTCGTGGACGATTGCTTTATTGGCGAGTTGGACGAGCAAGACAGCGATATCTTTGTGGTCACTCGGATCACGAACGATGAGTCAGGTGAAGATCTTATTGTTTGGGGTAATGCGGGAGAAACCCTAAGGCAGACCTTAGCTGAGTATGAGCCGAGGGTTTTGGCAGCAGAACAAGCTTGCGCAGTAGCGAAGGCTGATTTAGACAGTCACAAAAAGCGTACCAAAGAGGAACACGAAGCTGCGCGAAAACGGTATATGGATACGACGCAAGGTTTGCATGCGGTTCGACAAGAGCTATACCGTGCTAAGCACCAGATTTCGCTTGAGATAGAGCAAGTAAATCTCCGGGCTCTTTGGGGTCAACGGGACCGGGCGTTTGACGAAGGCGGAAAAAGTGCGTAGAGGCCAGCGGGCCACCAACGGGGTCCGGTCTCTGTGCTGATGGCCAAGCACTAGCGAGGCTTCGCCTCAGACCGACGAGCCTTGAGGCGGGGGAAGACGAAAACCAGGGACGAAAACCAGGGACAGACAGAAAACCAGGACAGAAAACCAGGGACAGACCACGATTTTCTGAAAACCAGAAAAACCAGGGACAGACCACGGTTTTCTTGTTTCCACGTTAGATTGGCAACTTCCGCTTAAGCTGATCGTCGTCGGGTGCCTCTTTCCTCGGTCGTCCGGACTTGCCGGGCCAGGTACGGCGGCCGACCATCGAGGCGATTTGCCGCTGGAAACGCTCGCTGCCGAGCGCGAAGGCGCCGTTGGTCGCATCTCGAATGGCTGTAAGATCGCCCTCCGGGATCTCATCGGCGAAGAGGCTCAGGTAGCGAGCGCGGCGCGCTTCCTCGCCCTCGGCGAGGGCGCAATCAATCGAGTGCGGAACGACGACCGGATCGCCGACGCCCAAAGCGTTGCAACGGTAGCTCGACCAAGGATCATCGCCCGCGGCTTGGTCCATGTGCGCGCGAACCGGGTCCAACTCGATGTAGCCTTGGCAGGCGAGCAGATAGCTGTCCGCCTCGATGACAGAGGAGCGAAAGCGCCCTTCGAAAAGCGTGCCGGTCCGACGGTAGGTCCGGTTGATATATTGCACCTAGCCTGACACAGGGGGCCTTGTCCCAGTCCCTTCATCAGCAGCGACGGTCCCCGATCGGTTGCCGGTGTCATGAGCAAGTGCAGATGATTGGTCATGAGCACCAGCCCTTTCAAGGTGCGTAAAAACAACATTATGAATCAGTCTCTTAGCGTCAAGGGCTCGCAGGCATCCGCAGTCGCTTGCCAGCTTGTCGGAAAGCAAACACCGCAAAATCATGCGGTTGCGGTCGTACACGTATCAACACCTTGAAAGGGCTGGTCATGAGCACCTAGGCATGGACCCACACCGACTCCGCTGCCGCTCGCTCGACCAGCATGCCGAGGAGCGCCCGATCATCGGCGTCGTCGAAGAAGATCGCGGACCGGTCGATACCGCGCAGAATGGCGTGCAACGCAAAGCCGGCTGCGACGATGCGTGCGTGTCGGGCCATAAAAATCCGCTTGTGTGAACGTTCGTTATTGGCTAGTTTAACGCGAAACCGTGGTTTGTTCCCGGTTCCGCCCGCAATCGTACGCTGGCCAAGCCGTTTCGCTGGACCTATGGAGGCAAGTCACTCGCAGCCTGAAAGAAAAACTGTCTCAGAACTTTCACTCCGGGCCACTAGCAATATAGCGTTGACCAGCTCGTCCCAACCATATCGATTTTTCTCGCGCGCGTGGCCGTGGGATCTGGTGCTGGATGTGGGCTCCGGTGATAATCCGCATGTTCGTGCGGACGTTCTACTTGACGTCTCCGGTTACAACCAACATCGTTGGGGCCCTCTGAGATACTCGGATCGCTTGATCTTGTGCAATGGCAACGTCTTGCCATTTGCTAACAAGCAGTTTGACAAAGCGCTTTGCTCCCATTGTCTAGAACATAGTGAAGATCCAGCTACTTTAGCAAAAGAAATTGTCAGAGTCGCGCGGAGCGGCATTATAGAAGTCCCATCGCCCTATTTAGACATCTGGTTCCAACCCAACAACACCCATCAGTGGATATTCGCGGCGCGAGGCAGTACTCTACTGTACGCCCCGTCGCCGCGATATGAACTGCCTATGCCAACATTGCCCGTAACGGTCAGCCTGCTACGCAATGATCCGTTATTCCGTGCCGCGTACTTGTACGACCAATACGTCTTTAGAGTGCGCATATACTGGAGAGATAAACTCGAACTCCAGCGCGTGAGTAGCGAGGAAGTGCTCCGCTTACAGCGGTTGTGCGAGCAATCAGTAGATTGGGGGCGACTATGCAGCCGCTCTCTCGGCTACACGTTTGGCTGTACTTTTGATCGCGTGGTGAGTTGGGCACGCAAAGCAGTTGCTTCAAAACAGTCCTTCCGTTAGGAATGAAAACGAATCGGCATAATCAAATGCTACGCGCCAAACCGTGGGTCTTCAAGCGGTTTCGCGGTCCCCAAGCGAGACGCCGTTTTTGGTCCGAAGTCTTGACGAGAAAGATGCTTGAGGGGTGTGATCTAGACTACATCCCGATCCTCGCTTCGATTCCATCGCTTCGGTTACTCGTCCTGCCCTGGGTGGAGGTAAAAGCTATCTCATGGGGTAGAGAACTTCTGTCGAGGTTTGCACATCACGTCGCATCCCTCGGTGACTCACTGGCTTTTACTAATGACTTGACCCGTTGCGGATGGCTTGATCGCCCTGAAAAAATGGCTTCTTTTGACTCATTTTCTTACTTTCTACAAGTCCAAGCAACAGGGTATCAGAATCGTTTTGGGTCGTCACTTCTGAACGAAAGGGAACGTCGCTACTTATTGCACTTGTTTGACCAATGCAAGAACACTAATCCATCAACAATGGCGCTGACTGACTGCTCCCAAAAGAATGTTTTTATTTCTAACAATGGATTTTGGCATTACGACTTTGAAGCTACGCTGATTGCGCCGCGGGATACGTTCTTGACGAAGGTCGCACTAAATCTAGTTCGGGACGCGCACGCTTCAGAACGTGACGGTGCGCTGGCGGCTGCCAGGTATCTTCTCTCTCAATCTGAAAATAAACCTCTTGTGTTAGCATCGCTCGCCTTCTTTCTCCTTCGGATGGCGATCTACGCGCGCGTCTGGGGCGGTGAAGTTGTTAATCCTTCAGCCGCGCTGAATTGCCTTGTAGCTGGCGGTTCAGATATCGAAATAATTGGGAAGATACACGATGACTAGTTCCCGCGTTGACCGAGACATTCCATTCGCGATCGATTACCGCATCTTTGGCTCTTTACTTGATCGCATGGCATGGAGCACACTAGTTCGTCACCAGTTACGCGGCCATGTAATAAATCTAAAAATGCTTCCACCAAAGGCTACTATTTGCGCCTTCGGGTCAGTGGCACGGGGTGAAATGGATACATTGTATTCAGACATCGATCTCATGTTTTTGGGCGTCCAGTCGCGCCAACGAACGAATATCCTGCGTAACCTCCTTGCCGGTCACCAAGGACTTGACTTTGATCACGCTGAGCGATTCGTTGATGCGCAAGATGCCGTATCCGTAGAGCGTTTGGAGCTACGTTTCCCCGCCCTTGTGGAGAGCCAACTACTGGAAAGCAACAGCGAAATATCATTGCGTCGTCGAGTTCAGTTTATCACTGAAGCAGTATGTGTTGTCGGAGACAATTATTTTGAAGACCTCACTGAGCAAGTCGTCAATTTTTATGGGCTTATACCTAGAAGGAAACGTCGACAGAATCCACATAAGTTTCTTGAAGATCTAAATACTTATTATTCGAATATGCTTGATGTGTCTGCGCAGAAAGAAGCAAGCAGTAACTTTCATGCGAAGTACCTTTTAGCGCGAGAGATTGGTCAGCATTTTACGCGGCTAGCCGTTCTTGTCGCCGTGTTCTCAAAAGATGCAATTTTGATGACGCCTCGTCCAGCGTTAGCGTACGCTCGAATCTTGCGTCAGCCTGCATTGCATAAGTTACTCTTTTGGGTCACACCTTTCTTTCTTTCGGGAAATACGATGTCAGTTCTTAAGTCTGCCCACACTACATCTTTGCGCAAGATATCGCGAGATATTGATCAACTTCTGTTTGAAACAGTGGCGGAATGCGCAAAAACTTATTCAGATGCATTGGATATTTTGCACGAACCGGATATGCGCGAACACCTGAACCAAGAGTCAGCGAATATTCTGAACTGGAGAAGCGACCCTGACTTGAAACTGTTCAATAACCAAGTTTCAATTATTGCGCAGAGTCTTCAAAAGCTTGGGAAAATTCTTGGCAACATATTTTTGTTAGCAGACGAAAAAAGGGTGTTTCGTCGGCCATATGCAGAAAGCGGTCTTCAGGTCGCAATGAAAAACTTCCAGGATGGAGTTAAGAGTTCTTTGAACTAGCTCCGCTCTCGAATAGAATGGACGTCGCAGCCTTGAACGCGCGGCATTAGATCTTTCAAGGCAAGTCAATCGAGGGTGATTTATGGGGAACGGATAGCGGTGGCCTATTGAAATGGGAGACCGCTTATTGCGTGTTTTGATATAGTCCTTTAGGTTTGTCCACCAGTTGGCAAATCTTTGCAGTAATCGCCGCGTTAGCAGCAACTTCGGTTAACGTAGTAGCATCTGACAGTGCTATCGAGCTTTGTGAGAGCCAGGCGGATATGAAATTAAAGCCGAAACAGGTTCGAAAGAGTTCGGCGTTCCCAAAACGAGGGTTGAGGTCAAAGATCACCCCGCTATCGCCAAGCCACGCGAATTGCATGTTATAAATGACGTCAAGATTGGCTCGTTCCGCGATTTCTTGGGCAAACGCCCTTGGGGCACTGGGCACATCTCGACTTGCTACAACGGTGTGTCCATCTTGCTGCTCAATTCGCCGAATGCAAGACCACTTTCGGCCAGCGGAGGAAGCGACGATCGTGAGAGAATATTCGTCACGTTCAGAGGACAGAAGTGGCTCAGCGAAATAGCCTTCATGTAGATGAATTCCATCCGCTCGTTTTTTTAGAACGACCTGGTTCTGCGAGGAATGACCCATTCGCGGCTTAACTAGCGCAGGAAGTGGAAGCAGTGGATCACGAACCGAATAGCACGGAATGAGCAAGTGAGCTATATCATACTGTTGTCGTCTAAGATTAAGCTTGTCAAATGCTTCATAGCCATCTAGATAGGGCTCTGCCAGCACGCGATGACGGGAACCTAACTGATTCGAAAGAACGATGCCGCGTTGAGTGCAAGGAACGACTAGTGAGTCGACCTGGCAATCGAGAAGTTGTTCAAAAGTCCGGTAGTAGTTCTCTATGGTGCCGGCGATACGAGTATCGAGGCGTGGATGTGTAAGAAGCGGTTCGTTCCAACTCAGCGCAATAATCTTGCAATCGGAAACTGCAAGCATACTACACGCAGCGGCGATCGCGCCGCGAGGTAAATGTATTCCCTCGACTATTATCAACACGAACAGAGGTTACGGTGGGATGAGTGTTTTTCTTCCATGCACGTGTAATCGTGCGCAACACGGCCTTTGATTCTAAACCGATTGAAGGCAAGACCTAAGCTTGGTTTTTTGGCGAATATTTTGCAACCGCTTTTCCGATAGCCCTATGGTCTAACACTTAGCGTTGCGGGCGATGCGCGTTCAAGCGTCAAAACACGGGCGAGGCATGACGCAGGTAGCCGCAGCTTTTGAGTTGAATGTGCACGCCGTATTTCGTTGGCTGGCCGCTTAAGCTAGTGGTGGGCGGAAGGCGCTCGAAACGAAGGCGATCCGACGGCGCCCCTCGGAGCTTCAGGAAGCGCAGTGGAGCTGGTTTGCCGAGATTGTACGCGACACCGCAGCATCGCTTTGGGTTTGTGTTGTGGACCGTGGGCCTGATCCAGAAGCCGCTGGCACGACAGTTCGGCTTGTACTGTTCCGCTGGACGGTGGGACGGGCGATGTTAGCCTTTGGCTTTCCCCGGCAGGGTCAGGGGCGCTAGGCGCGCGACCGCGACCCCGTGCTTGTTGAGCGCCAGCAGGCCGAGAATTTTCCGGTCATCGCAGCCGTGGCCAAGCGCGTGGGGGTGGTTCTCTTCTCGGGCGACGAGGAGGGGCCGCGCTCGGATCATGAGGCCATTGTCACTAGAAAGCCGAAGGGACGCAGGCTGACGGTAGCCACCTCGGGGCGGCGCTTCGGAACCAACATCGTGTCCGCGGTCGCTGGGAAAGGGACCTTCCAGTTCATGCTCCATGCGGGGCGAATGACCGTCGTGGTTGTGTGAAGGCTTTCTGCGTCGCCTAGTGCATGATGCCGACGCACCGCGCGAGAGTGTTGCTCCTATTTCGAGCAGGTAAGGTTTCAGATACACCAGACTCAACAACCACCGGTTGAGAGCCGGGGGGGAGTTACGGATTGAAAGTCTGGACCCGGGTCGAAAACCCGTTTAGTATTCTGTCCGGAAGTTGTCGTCACCTGTTGGCTCGAAGTAATGCTCAGGATACATCTGAATCATCTTATCCGTTACTTCGCCCGTGGTCGCACAAGAATTACGTACAGCCGGGAGTTGCGGCTCCACAATCGTCGCTTAAGCTGCGGAAACTGCTTGAACAGCTTACTCGCCGTGTGGCTGCCGTACCAGTACTCCACGTCTACCTCTTCTCGCACGCGGCCCAATAGAGAGAGTAGATCTACCCGCCAAAAAGGCAAGGGTTTCAAAATTGCTGTGTACTAAGAAGTATCAGGTCTTTGAGCCGCGTTTTCTGCATCGATAAGGGTTTACCATGGCGGTAATGCAAAGGATATGGAGCCACCGTTTGCTCATTTTCAATGCCAAGAACGAAGATACCCATGATGGTTCAGCTCGTATCGGTTTTTGATAACCAACGATTCCGGATTGGAGGGTCCTGGGTGGACCACCCGATGCGCTCTTAATTCCTCGGGAACGACCGACATTCAGGTTAGAAATTCGGAGGCAAGCGTGCTCGATATTACGAAATGTGTTTGGGAAGAAGTTTGCTCGGCATTTAATGAGGGAACTGTATTCCTGGTGGGGTCGGCAGCAGGGCAGACAAGAGCTGAAGAGGCAGGCGATATTGATATCATCGCTGTAACCCATTTTGTGACATTGGAACCCTATCTTCAGTTTACTGCCGGTTTGCAAGAGAATTGCGTTTGTTTCTCGTCGTCTCCCAATGTCAGTGAGGCTCTACTAGAGCTTAGGCACGGCCCATTCAAACCTCCTAATGGGGTAAAACAGCTGCATCTAGCCTTGCACACGACACTGAGTATCCAGGATGTTCCCTTGATTACAAGGGTGGACTGGGCGACTGCAGCAAGTTTTTGCCGAGGGGGTGATGTGAGGAGTGCACTCCGCTTGGAAAATGTGGCCAACAAGACATTGTGGGCTTCATTTCTGGAGGAGATCGCAAGATTAGTGTGGCAAGTGGACAATGACATAGTGCTGTACCGTACTTGGGAAAAAGCTGGAGCGGGAGCTGGGGAATTTAGGTTAGTGCAGAACCAAGCTGTGCGAAGCCGTCTATGTAGTGATCGAGTGTTTGCTAGACACGTCATTCGCGCGTCAGTAGCTAATGCAACGCTGCTGTTGGGCAGACAAAATCAAATGTCGTCATCCGAACTTAGAAAAATTGTGCATGCTCATTGGCCTGAAAGTATTGGTGCTTGGGACAGTGCGGCGATTGGGGAACACGTTTCTCAAAAGGGATTATTGGCTCACCTTAAGCGACTTGAAAGCTGGGGCCGCATCACGCAAGAATAACGTGGCAGCGCTTTTTCATTTGTAGGCCAATTTGAAGGCGGTCGATATTGATTGTCCGCATAGATATACGCCAGCAAGGTAGAGGATGCGTGTGCGAGGAATGCGGTTGGCCGGTTGGAGCATCGCCGCTGACCTAGTGCCGCAGTCTACTACGCAACAAGACCCGTCCGTCGAGAACCTATCCGCGGGTGACCGCAGTTAGCGTGAAGCGGTAGTTAGAGCAACGCAAAACCGTGGTCGGGAAGTAAGCCGGGTTCTTGCCGACGTTTAGGCAGACGTTTGCTTTATCTGTTTGCCGCCTGGTTTCCCGGCGGTGCCGCAATATCTCCGCCATGCATCGGTTCGTTCCCGGCTCCTCGCAGAACCGGACTTGGAGTGTTACACCATCCGGCTCCCAGCCCGAGTCTTTCGCAGTGGAACAGGGAAGCGAGTCCAGCGCCCTGTCGACTCCCCACCAAACGGCATCCGCCACAGTGGAGGGCTTCCCGCGCACCGCCCTAGGGCAGCAGCGCCAACTGCGTGAAACGCGCGAGCGTCAGTGTCACGGACTTCAGTCCTCTCGGTGTAGGGCCGTGTTTCACTCTCACGTTATCTCGGGCCGCCGCCCCTTTGCTCGACCCGCATTACCAGGCGTCACAGCTCGTATGGGTGGCTCCGACTTCCACGCACCACCGCCCGCGTCCTCGCTTTTACACTTATTCGCGGGTGCCCGCCTCCAGCGGACCGATGCGCGGATCTCGTTCTCGAACAGGCTGGTTACAACGTCTTCTCAATGTCAGGCTCGATACGGCCTAGGACCCCGGGGAGTACCCATGCCGCTCGCCAGAGCGCGACACGGATTGTTGCCTGCCGGGGGGACAAACCCGTCGGCACTCTCCGACTAAATTTTCGGGGCTCAACACCTTCAGGGCCGGCATAACCCGTAACCGCGCACCTCGCCTGCTTATCTGGCCTACGCATCGACGCCGCTGTTACCAGCAACGCCGCAAGGCTCGATACTGGGCTCGCGGCTCACGATTACCCAGGCGGGACTTCCACCCGCTAGAACACGCGGCCTTGCCAGGCCGCACTGGCCCCGGTTTTTTTGTTCCCTGTTTTTTCCCCGGTTTTTTCTGCCGATTTTTTCCACCTCGCCGGCACCGCCCGCTTCGCGGGCCGCGGCAGGTCGGCCCTTGTCCCAGGTCAGTCACGGTGAGCGTGGACTCGAGGCAGCTTGACAAGACTGTGGGATTCCCGCACTTGATTGCCCAGGCACAGGGTCGTCGAGACCGCCAGCTTCGCCAATCAGGCCGATACCATCTGGACGGAATCCGAGCGGCTCGCCTTTGTGAGCTGGATTGCCCGCAATCCGCTTGCCGGTGATGTGATTTCTGGGGCGGCTGGTGCCCGTAAGGTGCGCTGGACGGTAATCGGTAAGGGTAAGCGTGGCGGAGTCCGCGTGACCTACTTCAACCGCCTGGCCGCGGGTCTGATCTACCTGATGGCGATTTACCGCAAGGCAGACCAGGCCACTATCGCCCCGGGCGATATCCCAGAGGTTGATCCATGAGCATTGATCTGGAAGCCATCGCCAAGGCCATCGAGGCCGATGCCGGGGAGCCCACCCCCGGGTTGCGCGAATCCCTGGCCGAGATGGCCGCGGACGAGCGCTCGCGCACTCACACCCCGGAGCAGATCGCCCTGCGCGAGGCGCGGGCGGTCCTGGGTCTGTCGCAGCCGGCCTTCGCCCGGCTCATCGACACCCCGGTGGGCACTGTCCGGGATTGGGAGCAGGGACGTTTTCCACCCCCGGGCAGTGCCTTGCTGGTTGCACGCATTGCCCGCGAGCACCCGGAGGTGCTACGGCCTTTTCTCGCCGAGGGGGAAATCGGTGGCCACTCCTGAGCCGAAGCCCTTAAAGGGGCAAAAACGGGTCAGGCTCAATAAAGGCGATGATGTTGACAACGATTGGGGGTCTTTTTTGCGTTCAAGCGCACTGTCGTTGAAGACTGTTCTCGCTATCGAGATTGCAAAACAATTATTACGAACAACACGCCACTTCCTTCTTTGACGAGACGCTCAGAGTCGACATGATGCCGCTCTACGGTCGCTTCCTGCCGATGCTGCCGGATGAGGCGGCAATCCTCGACGCTGGCTGCGGGTCCGGTCGGGATGCGCTGTGCTTCGCAAGGCGAAGCCATCGCGTAACCGCCTTTGATGCCACGCCGAGCCTCGTCTCGCTCGCCGAGCGCCACCTTGGGCAGTTGGTGCAGTGCTTGCGCTTCCAGGACGTCAACTGGCACAACCAGTTCGATGGCATCTGGGCCTGCGCGAGCCTGCTCCATGTGCCGGCCGCCGAACTTGCCGGCGTCATGCGACGGCTCCGTAACGCCCTGAGGCCGCGCGGTATCCTCTACGCCTTCTGCAAATACGGCAAAGGCGAGCGTGAGCACCGAGGGCGGCGCTTCACCGATCTGGATGAGCCGGGCCTTGCGGCACTGCTGGAGCAGACCCGCGGCCTGGAAGAGCGCGACACCTGGATCACCAGCGTCCTCCGCCCCGGCCGCGAGTCGGAGCGCTGGCTGAACACGCTGCTGCGCAGGACGGCACCTCCTGCACCTCGCGCGGTGACGCCAGCACCCGCTTACCGTCCAGGATCGCCGTGACCTGACCGGGCGACAACCGGTTGCCTTCGATGGCCAAGGTGGCGTGAACCGCGCGGGCGCGATTGGCCCAGCGCCGTCGGGGCGAGCGGGCAACCTCGCCGCGGAGTGCGCTCAGCCGGTCGAGCCGCCTTTCGATCTCGGCAACCAGAGCAGGCATTGACGATGTCGTCGAATAAGGTCGATCCTATGTCGGGGCCATCGGTAGCGGACGGATCAGGCAACAAATCTGTACACTTCGATATCGGCGTTTGCAATCATCTCATAGGCAAACAGAACCGTATGGGAACCGAATGATGACCAAGACCTGATGACCAAGACCTGCCCGTTCTGCGACATCGCGTCGGACCGCATCCTTACCGAGACTGACCTAACGCTGACGATCAATGACGGCTTCCCGGTCTCGCCCGGCCATCTGCTGGTGATCCCGAAGCGGCACTTCGCCAGCGCCCTTGATGCAACCGATGCAGAGATGGCCGAGCTTTGGCGGGCTCTGCGGCAGGCTGCGCAGCGCATGCAGACTGAACGCGGACCCAACGGCTTTAACATCGGCGTCAATGTCGGCGCCGCCGCGGGGCAGACCCTGATGCATCTGCACTGGCATCTGATCCCGAGGTATCAGGGCGATCAGCCCGATCCGCGTGGCGGCATTCGGCGCATCTTTCCGGCGCTGGCGGACTATTGGAGCCCGCACCGGTGACGACGACGGCGAACAACAGGGACGACTCGGAACCACGCGGTGCGCCGACCTCGGAGCTGTTCGAGTCGCTGCCGCTGGTCTGCCCCAACTGCGGCGCGGACATGCGCATCATTGCCTTCATCACCGAGGCCGTGCCCGTCGAGCAGATCCTCACCCACATCGGTGAGCCACCGCGTCCACCCCCGATCTCGCCCGCCCGCGGACCGCCCGCCTGGGACGAGGCACCCGAGCCGATGCCGGACTGGGACCTCCTCCAGCAGCCCGAGCCCGACTTCGAGTTCGATCAGCGCGTCTCCTGGTAGCCGCCGTCTCTCTCGCAGGGAACGGTGCAGCCCCGCTCGTCTGCCGGAGGCACGCTGCCCCGCAGATGCGCGCGCCAGCACCCCAGAACGCGCGCGCCTGCAACGCCCCGACGCCCGTCAGCCCCGCAGTTGGGCATTGACCCCGCACCCCACCCCTGCTAACCTCCTTACCTTGGGCCAACCTGGACGCTCAGGGTGGCTTGGATTTCCTATCCGTCCAACACGAGAGGAAAACTATGAGAAGCACGACCGCCCTCATCACGGCGCTGCTGCTGTGGTGCACGCCCATAGCCGCCAATGATGCGCGCAATTACGTCCTTGCGACCGCCAGCACCGGGGGTACCTACTACCCCGTCGGCGTGGGGATCGGCACCCTGGTGAACGTGTTTCTCCAGCCCAGCCAAAAGATTGGCCTACTGACCCTCAATACGGCGGGCTCGCGGGAGAATATCCAGCTGCTCGAAGACAACTACGCGCAGCTCGCGCTGGTCGAGGCGTTGTACGGCTACGAAGCGTGGAATGGGCTGGGACCCTACGCCGAGGTCGGGCCGCAAAAGGAGCTGCGGGCCATATCCAGCCTTTGGCACGATGCAGAGCAGTTCCTGACCGTCGCGGAGAACGTGAAGACGGGCACCATCATGGATCTAGCCGGGCTGCAGGGGGGCCGTCTCGCGATCGGGGCTCGGGGTTCCGGTGCTCGCGGCTCGAACCTGCGCATACTGACCAATTTGGGACTCGATCCGGATACGGATTTCGAGCTGGTCAACCTCGATTACGCGGCGAGCGTTCCCGCACTCCGCCGCGGGCAAGTGGCGGCGGCGAGCACGCCCGGCGGCCTGCCCACCGGTGACGTCTCGGTGGCGTTCGGCACCATGGGCAAGCGCGTCAGGATGCTCGGCTTTACGGAGGAACAAGCGGCGAAGGCCGACGGCGGACTGGGCATTTGGGCGCCCTACGTGGTCCCCGCCGGCACCTATCCCGGCCAGGACGAGGACATCAACACCATTGCGCAGATCAACTTTTTGGCGGTACGCGCCGATGTCGAAGAAGAGGCGGTGTATCAGATCACCAAGACGATCTACGAGCACCTGCCTTTTCTGAACCGCCTGCACCGGGCGACCCAAGAGCTCTCCCCAGAGCACGCCCTCGACGGTCTGCCGGTGCCTCTGCATGCCGGCGCTGCCCGCTATTTCGAGGAGATTGGTTTGACCATACCGGATCGGATCAAGCCGCAGTGACAGCCTCGCCGCGGCCGGTTGCCGCGGGCGGGAGCGCCGGATGCGGGCCTGATGCTCGTATTCGGCACGCCTGCCGGTTCGACAATCGCGCTCCGCGCGGCGGCTGCGAGCCGCAGGGCATCGCTGCCAATGGTGGGTGTCAACACCCGCGACAGCAGCATATTCCAGTGCATGAATCGGATGGGTTTCGCTTCGCTCTACCCATCCTACGGGCTACGGGCTCCGTGCAGACGCGGGTCAGTCGATGACCATCTCCAGCCGGTAGTTCGCGATCTCATATCGGAGCGACCGCCATCGCATCGAAGGCAGGGCGCTGGGGCCGGGGGCTGCGCCCCGACCGGAACGCGCGCGCCTGCAACGCCCCGACGCCCGTCAGCCCCGCAGTTGGGCATTGACCCCGCACCCCACCCCTGCTAACCTCCTTACCTTGGGCCAACCTGGACGCTCAGGGTGGCTTGGATTTCCTATCCGTCATTGACCCCGCACCCCACCCCTGCTAACCTCCTTACCTTGGGCCAACCTGGACGCTCAGGGTGGCTTGGATTTCCTATCCGTCCTTGGGCCAACCTGGACGCTCAGGGTGGCTTGGATTTCCTATCCGTCCTTGGGCCAACCTGGACGCTCAGGGTGGCTTGGATTTCCTATCCGTTGGATTTCCTATCCGTCCTTGGGCCAACCTGGACGCTCAGGGTGGCTTGGATTTCCTATCCGTAAGATGCGCCGACGAGTGATCTGTCGCCGAAGGTGAGGCGATTGTTCAGAACAAAATTGGTCGTCATCGCTACCCAGACGGATAGAACCTGTGCCCAAAGGAAGTTCACTCCTGCGATTCGGTGAAGTCCCCCTAGAACCAGCACCTGTACGACGACTCCGCTCAATCCGACAAGTCCGAACATGACGAAGCGCGTCGGTAGCCAAGCGGGGCACTTGAGCAGCATCGACTCCATTACATTCGAGCCAGCGAAATCAGTTGTTCCAGTTGCCTTATTCATTCGCAGACATGGCTCCCGCCCGAACTACCGAGCGCGTAGATGAAAAACTACGTTGAGTTCTTCGGCTGATGGCGGGCTGTCTGGCACTCTGCGTTACCACCTCTACCCGCGTTCTGAATTGGTTTTAAATCAGTTGGGCTTGACTATCTTGCAGAATCGGCAGCAGCACAACCCAAGGATTGGATTTTCGTCATTGATACAATATGACCCCGGGCGGGTTGAAATGTTTGGTAACACTCGTACGCCTATCAGCCAGTTGGCAAGCCCGGTTACTTGCCCAGCCAGTGTGGCATGAATCGATAGCTGTTCGGGATGCTCCAAAAGCGTAACGCCTTTGGTCATCATCAGCTACGCTGCGCGACAATCCGCGCTATCGTATACCTTTCAATCTCATACAACAAGGACAACAAGATTCCTTCAGCAATTCCCGCTGTGTACGAGCGGGATCGCCCGAGCGCGGCGCGAGCGTGTGTGGAAACCGCACAGGCGAACACAGGCTTCGCCACGAGACGACGCTGTTGTTCTGGCTGGCTGTTTGGTTACCCTCAAGACGTTCTTCAAGCACATTCGTTCACGGCCGTCGACTAGGAGGTGTCAGGCGGCAAGGGCAGCAGTGGCGGCTGGATAATGGAGCGATAGAGCGTGTCCCAATCGGGAATCAGGCAGAGATCGAAGCGCGCACGCAGTTTGCGCCACAAGCGCGTCTTGCTCTGCGCCGCCGTTAAGGCGGCCTGGAACAGCCGGCAGCCGCGCTGTTGGATCTGATCGATCAGAAACGCCAGCATCATCAGATGCATGAGCACGGTGCTGAGGTTGTTGTTGCCGTGACCGAAGTTGTGCTCGAAGTGATAGCCTTGGTTCTTGAGGGTGTTGAAGGTTTCGTTTTCGACTTTCCAGCGTGCGCGGGCTCCTCGCATCAGCGTCATGAGGTTGCTGTCATCAATGGTGAAATCGGTGACCCAGGAGAAGTGGGTGACCTTGCCGTCCGGGGTGTGTTCCCAGTACTCGAGGAAATTGACCTCGAGGTCGAAGTTGGACTCGTTCAGCGGTGCGCCGTTGAGATAGCGGAAACGGTGACGTACCCCCTCGGCGTCGGTGAACTCGACCTCGCGCGTCTCGGGCGTGGCGGCTACCCAATCGAACAAGTAGGTGTGATCGTTCTGCTTGGCGCCGAGGATGAAGCGCAGATCGAGTGCCTGCAACTGGCGGATGTGCGGGGCATTGGAAGCGAGGCCGTCTTCGACGACGATCAGCTTCAGATGCGGATGCGCGCGGCGCAGGTCCGCCAGCAGGCGCTTGGCGGCGTTGCGCTCGCAGTCATTCTTGCGCGCGCCGTCTTGCTTGAGGATCGGCTCGGGCGCCAGCGGGAACACCTCGCTGTGATCGGGGTGTACCAGCACCGCCCCGAGCATCTGGTGGTAGTAGGTGGTGGTGCCATTGCGGTGGTGCTTCTCCCCGCACTGCGGGCAATGCACGTTGGAGGAGGAGAAATACTCGGTGCCATCGAGTGAGAGCAGGTAATGGCCGTCAAGGTATTCAAACCCCTCCAGCCCCTTGCCGCGTTGCAGGTCTGCAAACAGCGCCTTGTACAGCGGGAGCAACTGGCTCGGATCGAATGCATCGAGACGTTCGCGAAAGCGCGTGTCGCTTGGTGCCCGTTCGATCCCGTAGAGCGCGTGCAGATTCGCCCGCGTGGTCTCTTCCCGACTGTCCTGCTCGAATTGCAGCAGCGAAGGATACTTCAGCCCGAACAACGCCAGTCCCGACATCAGATAATCGACCAGCGTAATCTTGCCATCGCACGGGTCGGGAATCTTCGCAAAAAACCGCCGCGCCTTGTTCAGCAGCCCGGCGGCGCTGAGTTGTTTGCGTGAAATCGGAGCACTCATCAACATCTGCCTCTCAGCCTCGAGTATGTGCGACATTATACCGATTCAGCCACGAAGTTTACGAAGAACTATTTTCGAAGCTTCGCCAACACGATGTTTTCAAAGCAGAATTTTTTTCATCGGGAATTGCTGAGATTCCTTGGATAGCGAAGACCCGAACCGCATCGCGCGACGTGCTGTATTCCTGCCGTTATCCTTGGCTCTTAGGGACAGTAAGCACTTTTTTGCCAACTACGCGATCTCGTTCCGACGCTTGCATGTTGTCCAAGGGGATGGTGTGCCTATTCAGATTGTGCGGCAGCAGTGCCGCGACGGCTTCGGGGGTCTTGGTGCCGTTGGGGCGCCAGCAAATAGCCGGGTCTTTCTGCCGACCACGAGCGGGCAAATGGCGTTCTCGGTGCGGTTGTTGGTGATTTCCAAATGGCCGTCGTCGAGGAAGGTGATTAGCGTCGGTGATTGGATAAAGGCATAGCCAATGGGTTAGGCCTCAGAATAATGTGATTGCTATCGGATGTGCTGTTTGAAGGGATTGTATCGCCTGCGTTACATGGCGCTTCCTGATCAACGCGATGTTGAGGTCGTACTCTGTTGCAGCGCGGCAAGAAGAGGCTCGCGCAGGGGAACCAAGAAAAAAGCTCGCGCGCAGATGCAAAGGCGGGGGGAAGAGAAGAGGAAGCTCGCGCAGAGACGCAGAGACGCAAAGGGAAGAAAGAGAAGTAGTCGACGTAACCAGCGCAATGTCCTCTTCTAGGGCGATTTCTGCCGAGAAACAGCCATCTGGGTTGTCTTCTCATGGCTACTCAATAAGTGAGGGTGGCTTTTGTATCAATGACTTGCGGCCACAAACACGTTTTTATTCGGCAATCGCTATCCGTCCTTGGGCCAACCTGGACGCTCAGGGTGGCTTGGATTTCCTATCCGTAAGCCGGTCTACCGATGGTCCTTTCTCCCTTTCTGCTCTCGGCACATGGGAGTTGACGATGGTGCTTAGATCAATATCCCGGTCAACCTCCAGAGCAAGCCACAACGCGCCAAACTCCTCGACTTTCAGCTCTGAAAGTTCTTGAGTGTGTCCCGCGGCAAGCGCAGCGACCTTTTCCGGGGAGCCGAGATAGACTAGATCCTAACTGGGACTGCCGAGAATATGATCCGTATCGCCATGCTCAAGAAAACGCTTGCAAATTGCGGCTGAACTTTTGCCAGACAGACTCTAAGGTATACAACTGCCCGTCACGGTAAAAATCGGCAAGATTTTCTTTCTTCTTGGTATCCATGCTGACGATCGGATTGCCCGCGGCCTGATCGGCGGCTTTGCGTTGCGTGATCTTCTCGAATTGGGCATCGCGGTGTTTGATCTCGTCCTTCATGGTCGTTTTCTTCTGCGCTTTGCGGCGACGGTAGCCATGTTTTTTCAACAGCTTGCGCACGACCCATTGGCTGATCTGGATCTGATGATCTTCTCGCAATGCCGCGACAATCTTACCTAGGGTGAGGTTCGTCCAGCGGACCTGTTCATCCATCATCCTTTGAAGGCAGCATCCGCCCAGCAAACTTCTACCCAGCAAACGTCTACCCAGCAAATATCCGGTTTATCACGCCCTGATGTCATGCTTTTCGATCCCGATCCTGATCAAGTCGCGCCGGGCGGGCCGCGCTCTGGGGTATCTTCGGTTCGTTTGTCGAGAAGATAGTGGATTACAGCTCTTCTCCCGGGCAAGGCGCGGGCTCGGGACCGCTTCGCTGGCATCATTTGCCTGGTCGCCCGCAAGCGGGCTCCTACGGCTGGTAGAGGTCCGTTGCGGGCGAGGTGCCTTGGTCCATCTGCGCGCTCTGCGTCTCTGCGGTGAAGCCTAATAATCTTTGAAAGCAACACCCCTGGATCGCGTTCCAATTGCTGATTCCTGGCAAAAAATGACGAATATGCATTGTCCAGCTTGTCTGGTTGGCGAAGGCTTGCGAGTAGATTGGCACGCCCGGCTTCGCCATTAGCACTGGATGCCCTCGACGGCGAAATCGCCCGCTCCAGCTTCTCCATTCCAGCCTCGGGGCGATTGCCGGAGAATTGCCTGAAAAAGGGGCCGGCAGACCGGCCCCGACAGGTTGCGACAGGCTGGCCGCCTGTCGCACAAGCGCTGTCAGCGCTCAGCACTCGCTTCCGGTGCTTTCGGTGTGGTCGGTGCTGCATAGGGATAGCCACCATAGCCCCAGGGATATCCCCAGCCGCCCATATAGGGATAGCCGTAGCCGTAACCGGGATAGCCGTAGCCGTAGCCTGGATAGCCATAGCCATAGCCATAGCCGGGATAGCCATAACCATAGCCCGGATAACCGCCGTACCAGGGACCGCCATACCAGGGGCTGCCGTACCAAGGACCACCACCCCAAGAGCCCCAGAATGCTTGGGCGGGCGTGGCCAACATGGCCATGGCAAGTGCGGCGCCCATGGCGCTTAAAACAACCTTTGTCATCGGAAACCTCCCGATTATTTGTTGGTGAGAACAGGCATAATGGGGATTGCTGACCCCGGCCGAAAGTATAGCGAAAAAACCTCGTTTTGGTAGATAGAAACTCAATTCCGCGTAATCTCGCCTTGCTGCATGCGAACGCTCTCGCATCGAATTCGCCTCAGGGTTGGGAGCCATTGGTCGGTGTATCCTGGGCCAGTCTGAATCCGACGAAGCTGTAGCGTGCTTCCGGGAAGTTTCTGTTTCGATACGCCGAGCGGACCGCCGAGGGTCCGCTGTTCCAGGCGCCGCCGCGCATGACGCGAGCAGCGTCCGATGTGGGCAGGGCGCAGACTTTTTCGGACCCGCTGAAATCGGCGTCGTAGACTGAGCAGGTCCATTCCCAGAGATTGCCGAGCATGTCATGCAGACCGAATGGGTTCGCGCCAAACTGACCGGTCGGAGCAACCCATTCGTGCTGGTCGTCACAAGGGAAACCATCCGCCCATCCGTGGCCCTCGTCCGCCACGCTCGCGTTCCGGCAGGCATCCTGGTCGATGCCGTTGCCCCAGTAGCGAGACGAACGAGTACCAGCGCGCGCGGCATATTCCCACTCGGCCTCGGTGGGTAGTCGAAAGCCACGTCCCGTTTGCTGGTTCAGCCATGCGATATAGGCGCGGGTATCGTTCCAGCTGACGCAGGCGACCGGAGCCTTTGGCCGATTCGGCGGCTGCTGAGTAGGCTTTCGCCATTGCGCCCATGCCTGATATTGCCATGCCGCGGTGGCATTCTCGGCATCAAAGGTCCAACACCCATACTGGCCGCCTACACCGCGCTCGGCGTCGGTTCGATACTGGGTGTCTTGGACAAAGCGTTCGAAGTCGCTCACCTGGACTTCGAATTTGGCGAGCATAAAATCATCCACGCAGACCCTGTGCTGGCGTTCGTCCGGTTCCCTTCCGGCCTCATTCGATGGGCTGCCCATGTTGAAACAGCCGCCCTGAATAGCCAGCATTTCCGGGAGTAAGTGGCGCTGCGTCAAGTCGAGATCGCGCGTCAGATCCGCCAGCCTTGGGTGCTCGGGTTGGAGTTCACGCAGCGCAGACAGGGCGCGCTCCGCGTCCTCGAGATCATGCTCCGACAGTGCTGTCGATGCCCGCTCTGCATAGGCGTTGCCGATCTTCGCCAGTGCATCCTGCGCGGGCTGGTGGTCAGGGTTGATTGCAAGGGCGCGCCGAAAACAGCTGGTTGCTTGCTGAAGCTGGTCCAGATCCAGTGTTTTCCCCTCCAGCATGGCATTGCATTCGGTTAGGATGTGCGCGAGGGCATCGCGTTGCGCCAGGGCATCAGTTAACTCGTTGCGGTACTTTTCAATCCGAGCATCGTCCGGGGTGAGAATCAATGCTTGTTCAGCAAGCGCAATCGCTTGTTTTAATTTTCCTTGTGCCTGCTGCTGACGCGCCTGCCGCAGCACATCAGCAGCCCTTTGCCGTTGCTGTTGTTGGATTTCGCGTTGAGCCGCGCTGCGCAATTGCAGCAATTCTGCATGACTGGGATCGAGCCGCAGACCAGTTTCGATGCGTGCCAGACTTTGTTCGAATTCTCCACGCTGCTGAAACTGGCGCGCTGTTAGGATCGCCTGCGCGAGGCTTTCACGGCGTTTGGACTCGGCCTCGACTGCGGCACGCATCCGTACCAGATCCGCATCTTCGGGCGCCAGGGCAAGCGCCTCTTGCGTGTATTCTAGGGCTTCATCCAGATCGCCACGGGCCAGGCTCTCGCGCGCACGCTCGAGCAGTTGTTTTACGCGTTTGTGTTCCATTGTGGCCAGCACTGCGTTGCGGAGGCTGACCAGACTCGGTTCATCCGGGGCCTTGACCAACGCTTGGTCGAGCAACTCGAGACTCTTTGCGTCATCGCCTTGCGCGCGTGCCTGGCGTGCGTCTTCCAATTGTTCGCTGACCCAGGTTTTATGCAACTGTTGTTGTCGGGCCTGGAATTGCTCCCTCAGCCGTATCAGGTCAGGATCATCCGGAGCGAGCGCTAGGGCTTGGGAAATACGCTGCATGCCTTGTTCCAACGCCCCGTCATTCAGCAGATCGCGTGCCTCTTCCTTGGCAGCGACAACCTGCTTTTCACGCTGTAATTGTGCCTGAACCGAAATGCGCAGGGAGGCAAATTCCCGATTGTCCGGGGAGAGCTGTAAGCCTTCTTCAATCAACGCGAGGCTTGTCTCCAGCTTGCCCTGATCGCGTGCGGACCGGGCTTGCGCAAGTCGTTCAGCTGCTTGTGCCTGCTGTTGCTCGTTCAGCCTTTGCATTAGTTGATCGCGCAGGCGAGTCAGCTCAGGGAATTCGGGTAACTGCTGTAATCCTTGGCGAATCAGCTCCAGACTCTGTTCCAGATCCGCGCGTTGCGCGGCTCGTTGCGCCTGCTGCATCAGGTCGCGAACCTGTAGATGTGTCGCGAAATAGTCGCGTAATACGGTCAGCCGAGGATCGCCCGGCGTCGTCGTTAGTCCCTGATCGACAAGATCGATACTGCGCTCGATCTCGTTGCGCTGAAAGTGGGCGATGGCAAGCTGTTCATATTTGGTTGCGGTGGCAGGTCGGTCTGCCGATGCCGCCGGCAAATCGACGTCGATGATTGCTGGGGACTTACCGAACTGCTGGTGGTCCAGCAGATACCAGCCGATCCCAACGGCAATGACGATCAGCAGCATACCGACGACCAGGCGTGCAGAGCCTAACCCACCGCGGCGCTGCTTGGTGGCACTCGACTTGGCGGATGCGTGGGTTTTTTCTGCTTCGTCGTGCGGCTGATTGGAAGAGCTATCCGCCGTCGACGGCGCGCTGCTCCGTGCCTGCTCCGCGACCGGATCGCGTCGGCTCCGGGTCGCGGGCTTGACCACGGTCGGTGCATACACATCAGGTGTCTGAGTGCCGAGCAACAGCTCGCGCCATTGCGCGACCGATTGTGGCCGTTCGTCAGGCTTCAGTGCACATGCGCGATCGATGGCGTTCAGGAATGCCTCGGGATAGAGCCCTTTACAGACCTCCCTCGCCGGCGGTTGCGGATCTGCCAGCAGTCGCTGCGACGCGCTGCGCGGCGATGTTCCGGTGACCGCACGATACAGCGTGGCGCCCAAGCCGTAGATATCGGTCCACGCGCCTTGTTCGCCGATGTCCTGATGTTGTTCCAGCGCCGCATACAGCGGCGTGTAGGTTGCGAACACTGATCTTTCGCCGCTTCTGGCGACGTAGCGGGCTGCTCCGAAGTCGATCAGAACCGGCGATCCGTCCGCGCGGATCAGAATGTTCGCCGGTTTGATGTCACGATGGACGATGCCGGAGGAATGCACCCGCTCCAGGCCGTCCAGCAACGGTTCGACGATCCTGCGTAATTCTTCGAACGCCAGCGCGCCGCGCTCTTCGAGCACTACTGACAATGGCCTTCCATGTTCGAACTCCATGAACATGTACGCGCTTCCGTTGAGCTCGCGATAACGCGTGACGCGCACGATGTTTCGGTGGGGCAGGGGATGCCCGAGGCTCCAGAGCGTCTTCGCCTCGTCCAAGAAGCGACCGAGCGCCCAGCAGAATGCCTCGGTCGTGGCCTCCGACAGTGGCACGATCTGGCCATCCAATTGTCGGGTGGCCAGGTCTGTTGGCAGGAACTCCTTGATTGCGACCGTCTCATCTAGGTAGGTATTGTCGCATTGGTAGACGACACCGAAAGCGCCGGTCCCGAGAACCTGTACAATCCGGAACTCTTCGATCATGGCGCCGATCGGGAGTGCCTGATTCATGTTTTATCCTGGTGATTGTTTCTGAACCGTAGCATCGTAAATATAGAAGTTGGTATAGAACCGATGTGGGTGACCACTGATCGCTTCTCTTGTCTATCGCGGTTGACAATCAGCCCCGAGTCTTTGAAGAATTGGAGTATGGCAATTGCCGACTATGGGGTTTTGCATGGGATTGGTCGTTACAGTCAGCGCTTACAATGGTTTACCTCCACGAGATCCGGTGAGCCTTTGCGTGCGCAATGAGGTTCAAGTGCTGGGTCGTCATCCGGACTGTCAGCTTGAACTACCGGACCCGGAGTGTTCGGTGTCGGGACGGCATGCGCTGATCGCGCCGGCCGGTGATGGCTATACGATTACCGATATCAGCACCAACGGCACTTTTCTAAACGATGCGCTGGAACCGATCCCTGCTAATCAGCCGGTTGGGTTGAACCACGGCGATCGGCTGTCGATCGGTCCCTATCTTTTACAAGTGACGTTGGAACAGGATAGCGCACTTGCGGTCACCGACCCATTTGCGACAGATCCGCAGGCCGCATTACCCGGATTGCCGCACACCAGCACGACCCCGGATATTCTGGAATTGCTCGATGCCGGATCAAATTCCGCACAATCCTGCGACTCGTCGGCAGATGAGGTCGAAGGATCAGGTTTGACAAGTTTGAATGCATCTCCATTGCTGACCGACGAACAGGACCGATCAGCGCATTCCTCAAGCGGCCCAGAGAGGCAGCCGCCTTCCGTTGAACAGATGCATCTGGGCGTGCCGACCATGGCCCCCGCCCCGGATGCGAAATCCGCGCCCCCTCAAACAACATCGGAAGCGCCGGCAGAGACATCGCCTATGGATGATCCGTTTGCCAGGGCTGCGTTAGCAAAGGCTCCATTACCAAAGGAGAACGTACAGCCAACATCCGCTATTCCCGATGATTACGATCTTCTGAGCGATGCTTTTGGCCCAGCGGATGTTGAACAACCGCGGAACCCGGAGCCCGCTTTTATACCTCCAGAGCCGGTTTCGGGACCAGACACGCATACCTCGGAAGTTGCGCAGATCGAGCACAGCAACAACGTCATCCCTGCACCCGACCGCGACGAGACCAGCGACGCCGACCAGGCAACGGCCATGTTACCGGCGTCCGGCGTTGCGATCGGCGCACCCGGCGACGCACAGGCATTGCCCCAGGCGATGCCGGCCACCGCGACCGGTAGGCCGATTCCCGCAAGTGAGTCAATTCGGCAACCAGCTCCAGCCGATTCCACCCCGCCTGCTGCGGGCGCATCAGCTGAACTGAATGCGTTCCTGGCTGGCCTCGGCATGCAGGAGATCGGCGCGATTTCTGATCCAGAAGCCATGCTGCGCACCTCCGGACAACTGTTGCGCATCGCCACCGAAGGCATGCTGGCGGTCATGATGGCGCGCTCCAGTTTCAAAAGCGAGTTACGGCTCGAGGTGACGACCATCCGCTCGCGCGAGAACAATCCGTTCCAATTTTGTGCCGATGCCGATGATGTGCTCGATCGGCTGTTATTGCGTCACGCTCGCGGTTTCCTTGAACCAACGACCGCGGTGGAAAAGACCTTCGAGGATATTCAGGCGCACCAAATGGCCATAATTGCCGGCCTGCGCGCCGCGTTGAAGGCGCTTCTTGCCCGCTTCGATCCGGCGCTGCTGGAGCAGCAAGTCGACAGCGACTCCGGTCTGCAAAGGCTGTTGCCCATGGCGCGCAAGTCGAAATGTTGGGATCTTTTTGTTGCCACCTTTGATCAGGTAGCGGACGATGCATCAGAAGATTTCATGCGCTTGTTCGGCGACGCCTTCAATCGTGCGTACGAAGAGCAAATTCAGCGCCTGCGCCAGGTAAAACAAGGCAATATGAATTAAAGCGATTGGCGGAAAAGACAGGCGCTCTGGTGTATTCTTCAATAGAAATTCCTTAAGCTGCAAGTGCATCGGCATGCCATCGCTACCGTTGTTGCTTCCTCGAGATGACCGGAAGTCGGAATCATGCAAATACGAATACTGAATACGCGGTTGCTCGAGTTGACCCAAGTCACTGCGATTTTGCTGCTGCCTGCTCTGTTGCTGCTGCAAGGCTGTGGTGGAGCAGAGGCGCCGACGCGTCCGGAGCCGGCCAGGATGCAGGCCTACCTGGTGGCGACCGACGATCTGAACAGCGGTGCGGGCGGAGTCGGCTTGCCGGTGCAGGTACGTCTGTACGAGCTGAAATCCACTGGTGCTTTTTCCGGCGCCGATTTTTTCAGTCTGTACCAAAAGGAATCAGAAATTCTGGGTGCGGAGCTGGTTGCCAGGGAGGAGTTGAGTCTGACGCCTGGACAAGCCCTGCGGCTGGAAAAGACGCTGCCACCGGAGTCCGCCTTCATCGGCGTCGTTGCTGCATTTCGCGACATCGACCGTGCGCAGTGGCGCGATGTTGCACGCTTAAAGCCAAATCATGCCAATCAGGTTACGGTCAAGGTTACGGCCGACAGTATTACCGTGGCCGCCCAATAAGCAAACAGGAAGGAGCAAATCGTGGCCTGGACGAATCGCGTGATCTGGTCGGAAGGATTGTTCCTGAAGCCGCATCACTTCCAACAGCAGGATCGTTATATCGAACACCTTGTGGCATCGTCTTGCCGAACCGGGGAGCGCTTTGCCTGGGGAATGCGGCGTTTGGAATTCGACCGCGATCTGCTGGCGCTTGGAAAGCTCAGTTTGACCGAGGTGGTCGGGCTGCTGCCCGATGCCACCCCGGTGCATGCACCGACCAACGACCCGCTGCCCGCGCCGATCGCCCCGACCGGCGATGTTGCCGGGCAGGTCGTTTACTTAGCCGTGCCGTTGCGCCGCCCGAACATGCGCGAGAGCGGAGGCGCAGACGACCCAGGGTCGATGCTGCGTTATCGGGCCGGCGAAGAAACTATCCGCGACAATGCCGGGGATGCACAAACCGAGGAGGTACTGGAGGTTGGGCGGCTCGATCTGCGCTTATTGCTGGAACGCGATAACCGCAACGGTTTCGCCTGTTGCGGCGTCGCACGCTTGCTGGAGTGTCGTGCCGATGGGCAATTATTGCTCGATCCCGACTACATCCCGCCCTGTATCGAGAACGCGGCCAGCCAGCGTTTGCTCGGGTTTGCGGAAGAACTGCTCGGCCTCTGCCGTCGACGCGCCGATGCGCTGGCCGCACGGGTTCAAGCCGGCGCTGGCGGAGGCGTGTCTGAATGGGCCAATTTCCTGCTGTTGCAGGTGCTCAATCGCAACCAGCCATTGCTTGTGCATCTGGTCGAGTTGGCCGGGCGTCATCATCCCGAGAATCTGTACCGCGACTTGCTGCAGCTGGCAGGAGAACTGTCAACCTTCAGCACGGACGAAAAACGGCCGCCGGCTTTTCCCGTCTATCGACACGAGGATCTGGACACGACCTTCAGCCCCGTTTTCGATTTCCTGCGGCAAGCTCTGAGCCGCGAGGGCGTCGAGCGTGCAATACCGATCCCTATCCAGCAGCGTAAGTACGGCTTTCGAGTGGCCTTGGTCGCGGACCCGTCATTGCTCGCCGATGCGCGTTTTGTATTGGCGGCCAAGGCCAGCGTCGATGCAGAAAAATTGCGCCGTCGCTTTCCCGCCCAGGCTAAGCTTGGGCCGGTGGACAAGATTCAGGAACTGGTCAAGTTGGCCTTGCCCGGCATCGCCCTGTATCCGATGCCGGTGGCCCCGATGGAATTGCCCTATCACGCGGGCTTCAATTATTTCGAGCTTGACCGCGGCAGCGAATACTGGAAACAGCTCGCGGCCTCGAGTGGCTTCGGAATGCATGTCGGCGGCGAGTATCCAGACCTGGAATTGGAGCTCTGGGCCATTCGCGAGTAACCCATGAGCCACGATGATCCCTTCTTTTCCGGCGATGACGCTGGACCGACCGTCATTCGCCCAATCCCCGGAGGCCGTCGCCATCGCGCGGCCGCCCCAGCACCGCTGCCCCCGAGCGCGCCGGTCACGGCGGACTGGAATGCGGACCTGGCTGTTGCGGCCGACCGAAATCCAGTGCTCCAATGCGCCTCCGGATTGCTCGGCGTGGCGGCGCAATTGCGCGGCACCGCTTCGCATCCGAACCCGGCGACGCTGCGCGAAGCCCTGGTGCGGCAAGTGCGGGAATTCGAAACCTGCGCCCGTGCCAAGGGTTTGACCGATGCGGTGGTGTTGCCCGCGCGCTATGTGCTTTGCGCCATGCTCGACGAGTCGGTGCTGGATACGCCCTGGGGCAGCGAAAGTGTCTGGGGCGAGCGCGGTCTGCTGATCAGTTTCCACAACGAAACCTGGGGCGGCGAGAAATTTTTCGACGCGCTGGATCGCCTGCTGGCCTATCCGAGCGGCAATCTGAATCTGCTCGAGCTGATGTACCTCTGCCTTGCGCTGGGCTTCGAGGGACGCTATCGTGTACGCGACGATGGGCGTAACGAACTGGAACAGGTGCGCGAAAAGCTCTACCGTGCAATTCGTGCCCAGCGTGGCGAGCCTGAGCAGGAGCTTGCCCCCCATTGGCGCGGTCAGGATATACGCCCCGATCCGCTGGTGCACCAACTCCCACTCTGGGTGCTCAGCGCGATTTCCGGCATCGCATTGCTTGGCTTGTTCAGCCTGCTTACCTTTTCGCTGCATCGTGCATCCGATCCGGTATTTGCCGGCTTGGCGCAACTGGGCCAGGAAATCCCGCCCCCGGTGGAGCCACGCGAGGCGCTCGACCGAACCGATGCATCCGTCGATACCAGCAAGGTGCGACCGACCCTGCGCACCTTGCTCGCCGAAGACATCGCTGCCGACCGGCTGGAAGTCGTCGACCGGCCGCTTGGGCAAACGGTGATCTTGCGTGGCGACGGATTATTCGCCTCGGGCAGAATCGAGATCAGGTCCGAGTTCGTGCCTCGCATCAAACGCATCGGCGAGGCCCTATTGCAATTGCCGGGGCCGATTCTGATCACCGGACACACCGACAGCGTGCCCATTAGAACCCTGCGTTTTCCGTCCAACCAGGTGCTGTCCCAGGCACGTGCCGAGAATGTGCGGAGTCTGCTGGCAGACATACTCGGGGATGGCACGCGGTTAACGGCAGAGGGTAGGGCGGATACCGAACTGCGGGTTCCAGAGCAGCCCAGGAGCGCGCGCAATCGCCGGGTTGAAATCACCCTGATGCCTGCTGTTTTGCCTGCCGTCTCGAACTGATGAAAACACTGTTCGCATTTGTGGGGAAACGCTGGTTCCTGAGTCTGCTCGGGACGCTGGCCCTGGCTTTGCTCGTGTGGTTTGCAGGCGATCTGATCGCCCTGGATGGACATGTCCCGCTTGCATCGCCGTCGGTGCGTTTGCTGGTCATTGGAGCCCTGTTCCTGAGCTGGGTGTTTTGGCAAATCGGCGCGATGGTACGCGCACGGCTGCGCAATCGTGGCTTGGTCGACCAATTAGCTGCATCCCGAGCCAACGATCCTGACCCTGCCGAGGCGGCCACCGCCGAAGAACTGGAGATCCTGGATGAGCGTTTTCAAGACGCCCTGCGCCTGCTGAAAGGTTCTGAAGTCCGGCATCGGCTGGGCGGGCGTTGGATCTATCAACTGCCCTGGTATCTGATGATTGGTCCCCCCGGCTGCGGCAAGACCACGGCGCTGTTGAATTCCGGACTGCGCTTTCCGTTGGCAGAGCAGATAGGAAAAGACCCCGTTCAGGGTATCGGCGGCACCCGAAACTGCGATTGGTGGTTTGCCGAGGACGCGGTATTGCTGGACACCGCCGGTCGCTATATCACCCAGGACAGCTACGAACAGGTGGACAGCGCCGCCTGGCAGGGCTTTTTAGGCATGTTGACCAAGCACCGTCCGCGGCGCCCGATCAACGGTGTGCTGGTCGCGGTCAGTCTGGCGGATCTGTTGCAGCAGTCGGCGGCCGAACGCGCCGCACAGGCGCTTGCGATCAAACAGCGGTTACAGGAATTGTATACCGCGTTCAAGATCCGTTTCCCTGTCTATGTCCTGTTCATGAAGGCGGATCTGGTGGCCGGCTTCATGGACTATTTTGCCAATCTCGGCAAGGAGGCGCGCGAACAGGTTTGGGGCACGACCCTAGCCCTGGACTATGAGGGCGCTGGGCCGGCACCGGTAGATGGATTGCGCGACGAATACAAGCTGCTGATCGAACGCCTGGCGCAGCGTCGGCTGGCGCGTTTGCAGGATGAGCGCGATGCGCGCAAGCGTGCCCTGATCTTTGCTTTTCCTGAACAGTTCGCGGCATTGGAAGAACCAGTGGACGAGTTTGTGCGCGAGGTCTTTACTCCCAGCCGCTACCAGGTTCGCCCACTGTTGCGCGGGATTTATTTTACCAGCGGCACTCAAACCGGCACGCCGATCGACCGCGTACTCGCCGGCATCGCCGCCAATTTTGGAGTGGCGCACTCCGGCCAACAAGCCTTTGCAGGTACCGGGCGCGGCTACTTCCTGGCGCGCCTGTTTCGCGATTTGGTGTTTCCCGAGGCAAACCTGGCCGGGCTCAATCCCCGACTCGAACGCCGCCGCCGCTGGCTGCGCAATGCAGCCTATGCCGGTGCGATCGGCCTGATCCTGCTTGCCGCCTCGGCATGGACCACAAGCTATTACCGCAATCGCGACTATACCCAAGAGGTCGATGCGGCATTGCTGGAGATCGATGCGCAACTCGAGGCTCTGCCATTGCCGCGGCGCGATCCGTTGGCGATGTTGCCGCTGCTCAATGCGGCGCGGCAACTGCCTGGGGGCTATGCCGACCGCAACCGCGGTGTGCCCTTGTTGTCCGGGCTTGGCCTCAATCAGGGTAACAAGCTGGGTCCGGAGGCGGAGCGTGCCTACCGGCGCATTCTGCGTAAGGTCTTGTTGCCGGCCATCCAGCTGCGTTTGGAAGATCAGGTGCGCGAGGCCGGCGGTAACCCGGAATTTCTGTATGATGTGCTGCGGGTGTATCTGATGCTCGACAATCCGCAGCACTATGACGCCGAGGCCATACAGTATTGGGTCGGTCGGGATTGGGAGCGAAATCTGCCGCGTGCGACGACCACTGAACAACGCGAGACGCTCAAGGATCATCTGCAGGCCCTGTTCGAGCAGCGACCGACGCCATTGCCATTGGAACTCGACGCCGGATTGATCGCGCAATCCCGCGACATCCTGAACCGCGCTCCGCTCGCCGAGCGCATCTACGAACGATTGAAGCGCGAGGGCGTCGGCGCCGAATTTGCGGATTTCTCCATCACCGATGCAGCCGGCGACTATGCCAAGCTGGTATTCGAACGCCGCAGCGGACGCCTGCTCAACGACGGCATACCCGCACTCTATACCTATGAGGGTTATCACCAGGGGTTTGCCGCGCAAGGCCAGCGACTGATCGACGCAACCGCTCAGGAGACCTGGATTCTTGGTGCGCAAGCGCGTCTGGGACCTGGGTCGGAGCCAGAGTCGGAGCCAGGTTCGGAACCAGGTTCGGAAGAGGCCAGGCGTCTGCTCGAGGATATTCGCTTGTTGTACATGAGTGACTATGTGGATGCTTGGAACGACCTGTTGCAGGATATCGATATCGTGCCTCCACGGGACATTCATCATGCCGCGGAGATCGCGCGCATTCTCGCCGATCAGCAACAATCGCCACTGCGACGCCTGCTGATCGCGGCAGCCAGACAAACCGAGTTGGATCAGCGACCGGATGAAATTCCAAACGAAGATGACGCCAGTGGCCCAGCACCGAGCGATTTCCTGTCACGCGTCGATCGCTATTTCGACCATGGCGGGCAGGCAACGCCCTCAACCCCAGAGCAGGCTGCCCCGGAAACCTATGTCACACGCCGATTCAGTTGGTTGCATGACTTGGTTACAGCAGCAGAAGGCCAGGCAGCCCCGATCGACAAGGCGCTCGGACTGTTGGACCAGATGCATTTGCAGCTCAAATCGGTGGCTGCCGCGGCTACCTCCGGACGCGGTGTACTGGCTGCTGGCGAAAGCGCCGAGATTACCGATGTAAAGCGCATGGCAGCCGAGCTGCCCGAACCCCTGTCGCGCATCATGGCAAACTTGGCACAAGACAGTGCCGATATCGTCTCAGGCGGCATGCGTGCTCAGCTGAACCGTATCTGGACAGCAGAAGTCTTGCCGTTTTGTCGAGAAGCGATTCATGGCCGCTATCCTTTCGAGCGCGGCAGCACGCGCGAAACCACATTGCACGACTTCGCCCGGTTGTTTGGTCCCGACGGATTGTTCGACGCGTTTTTCAAACAAAATCTGAGCCAGTTGGCGGATACCTCCGGACTGCGCTGGCGTTGGCTCGGCAATGGGATCGGCATCCCGGACGAGGTGTTGGCACAATTTCAACGCGCATCGACAGTGCGTGAGGCGTTCTTTCTGGGTGGCGGTAAATTACCCGCCGTCGAGTTCGAACTGGAACCCGTCTCGTTGGATGCCCGAATACAGCAGCTGATTCTGGATATCGGTGGCCAGATCGTCGACTATCGGCAGGGTCCACCCAGCGCGCAATCGCTGCGATGGCCATCCCCACAAGCGCCCGGACGAGTCCGCTTGGTGTTTGTGGATGGCGTCGGCGGCCGGCCAAGCCTGACCTACTCCGGACCCTGGGCCTGGTTTCGACTATTGGACTCGGCCAACCTGCGCGCTACGCGTCAGCAGGAATTGTTCCGGGCGCGGTTCTCCCTCGCTGGTTATCGTGCAGAATTCAACCTGCGCGCCGTCAGCGTCCGCAATCCGTTCAAATTGAGCGAACTGAGGGGATTCCGATGTCCGGATCGGCTATGACCGAACTCAATGTCGGAGTTGCTGGTTTTTTCGGCAAGTTGCCCGGCCAGGGCGATTTCCTCAGCCGCAGATTGTCCACCGAGTTCCTGCGCGTCTGGGATGCCTGGCTGCAAACTGCTCTCGCCGACAGCCGGTCCAGGCTTGGTGACGCATGGCTGGATGCCTACCTGACCAGCCCGATCTGGCGCTTTGTGCTCACCGCTGGCATTGCCGGGCAGTCTCCATGGGCTGGCTTATTGATGCCCAGCGTCGACCGGGTCGGGCGCTATTTTCCGCTAACGGTTGCCTGTCCATTGCCGACCGGCATCAATCCCTTTCAAGCCCTGGCCTCGAGCACGGACTGGTTCAACCAGGTGCAAACACTGATGCTGGATGCATTGGAAGAAACGCTCAGCGTCGATCAGATGGATGCACGCCTGAACGCATTGGCACCGGCCCTGATGACCCGCTCCGAACCCGAAGATGCGGATGCATCTGTCGCTTCCGATACGCTCGGCTGGCGTCTGCAGCTTGCTGATCCCCTGCGCTTACCGGAGGTCGTACCAGGCCTGTTGCACCGCGCTTTGACGGAAATGTTCTTCGGCTACAGCCTATGGTGGTCAGAGGGTTCCGATGCCGTTTCGCCATCCTTGCTGCTTTGTCAGGGTTTGCCCGCGAATCAGGCCTTCGCCACCCTGTATACCGGTGATTGGACTGCCGGCGGCTGGTGGAATCTGGGCAATCCGCTGGAGCAACCGCATCGGAGCCTGACATGAACCCAATCAAACAAGCCCGACCCTGGATTTCCGCTGGTGCCACACATCAGGGAAAGATTCGCAGCCAGAACCAGGATGCGTTTCTCGATCGAGCCGATATCGGGCTTTGGGCGGTCGCCGACGGCATGGGCGGTCATGCATCCGGTGAGCGCGCGAGCCAACTCGTCATTGAACTGCTGTCCGGACTGCCAGCCCCGGAATTACTCGGCCGATCGGTGCGCCAGGCGGAAGCCTTGATTCTGCAGGCGAATCAGCGTTTGATCGACGAGGCCGAGGCCATCGGCACGGAGATCATCGGCACCACGGTCGTCTTATTGCTGGCGGTCGGTGATGCAGGTGCCTTATTGTGGGTTGGAGACAGTCGCATCTATCGCCTACGCAGCGGTCAACTGGAGCAACTGACCATTGATCATACCGAGGTTCAAAAGTGGGTCTCCGAGGGTAAACTCACTTCCGAGCAGGCAGCGGTTCATCCCTATGCCAGCATATTGTCCCGTGCAATCGGTGCCGAACCGGAGCTTGCCGTCGATACCGCATTCGAGTCCATGCAGGATGGCGATCGCTACTTGCTTTGCAGCGATGGTTTAACCAAGGAGCTGAGTCACGAGCAAATTCAGCAGTTGCTCGGCTCCGGCGAGCCCGCCGACGTTGCGCGGCTTTTGGTCGAAAACACCTGTGCGGCCGGCGGCCGAGACAATGTCACGGTGGTGGTAGTCGATTTTCCGAATAGTCGCTAGGCAGCGAATGATCCTGAAACAGTTTAGGTAAGGTTGTCCATCAAACCAGCCAGTTGGCAGAAAAACGCATAAGTTCTTTAAACGTCAACGGACAGCGCTCTAGGCGCAGTCATCACAAATTTAGTATTTTTATTTGCATACAGTGACTTGCTCGCTACACAACACGCCTTTTCCCGTCGTTTACGACATTCAGTCGTCCTTATTAGCCCAGAGGTAATTCAGATGGTTCGCTGGTCAAACTCCATTCGTTGGTGGAAGTGCAAAAGCCGATTCGGTCTGCGTTTACCTGATCGTGCCAGGGCAACCCCGATCCTCAGCCTTGCTCTGATGTGCCTGTTCCCCGCGCAGGCCTTCGCTGAGTCGGAACCCGCGGCTGAGGATGCATTCGCCGGCTATAACCGGGCCTTGTCGCAGACAACGCTGAACGGCCAAATCACCGGTGCGGCCCTGGTCACGACTTGCAGAACCGGCAGAAACGGTGAGGCTGCTGCAAACAACCAGAGGTTCCAACTCGATTGCGGTCGCATCATCCTCGGTGCGAATACCGACCAGACCGGCTCGCTGCAGGCACTGACCGATCTCCCCGCCGATCAGATCAGCGCGCAGAATTCGGTGGCTGTGCGCTCCACCAATCTCGGCGTATCCATGATTCAAAGTCGGCTTGCGATGCTGCGGATTGCTGGCCAGCCAACGGGCCAGCCAGCCGCGAACCCATCGACTCTGCTTGCCGCTGACCCGATGCGCCAACCAGCCAGCGGCGGTGCCGCCAGTGGCGACCTGAGCATCGGACGTCTTGGCGGCTTCCTGAACGCCCGCTACGTAACCGGCAATGCGGATCAAACCGAGTATCAGCCCGGCTATGACTTTGACGGCTGGTCCATTCTGGGAGGCCTCGACTATCGTTTCGAAGACAACCTGATCGGCGGTGTGTCGGTGCGCTATGCCGATGGCAAAAGCGACTACGACAGCAACCGCGGCGATCTCGATGGGAACAGCTGGGGTCTGTCATTGTATGCATCCTATACGATGGACAATGGTCTATTCATCGATGGCTTATTCGGCTATGCCCAGAACGATTACACCATGAAGCGCAATATCGCCTATACGACCGGAGAGTTCTCCTCCGGAGGGCAGCAAGTCGACGCAGCTGTCGCCACACAGGTGGCGAAATCGGACCCAAACGCGGATGTCTGGAATTTCAACATCGGTGCCGGCTATACCCTGTATCGTGACGAATGGTCCATCACGCCATCGCTACGTTTGAATTATTTGCAAAACGACGTCGACAGCTATCGCGAAACCATGTCCAATCCGCTTGGCGTGGGCGGCAGCATGGCACTGGCCATCGACTCCCAGACCTTTACCTCGTTCACATCCGATTTGGGCGTTCAGGTTGCCCGCGCCATCAGCACCGAATCCGGGGTTTGGGTGCCGCAATTGCGCATCGGCTGGGTGCATGAATTCGAGAATTCACAGGAAGAAGTCGGCGCTCGCTTCATTAATGACATCGACAATCAGCCCTTTTTCGTCGCCACCCAAACGCCCGTGCGCGACTATGCGGACCTCAGCGTCGGCGTTTCCGCACAGTTTGCGGGCGGTCGCTCGGCGTTCATTTCCTACAACACATTGCTCGGCTACAACGATGTCACCTACAACGCGGTCAATGCCGGGGTCCGCCTGGAGTTTTGACGCTGGAGAGCGCACATGCCCCTGCAACAGCAGAAACGTTCTCTGTCCGTATTCACCCCGCTGGGTGAAGATGTGCTGTTGTTGCGCGGTATGAAGGCAACCGAGGCGCTGGGCAGACTGTTTGAATACGAACTCGAACTGATCAGCGACAACATCGACATCAAGCACGAGGATCTGCTGGGCCAAAGCGTCAGCGTGCATTTGAGCTTGCCGAACGCTCAGCAGCGCTGTTTCAACGGCATCGTCAACCGCTTCTCCCAAGTCGGCTTCGATGGTGCATTGGCTGTTTATCAAGCCACCCTCGTGCCCTGGACCTGGTTCCTGACCCGCACCGCGGATTGCCGCATCTTCCAAGACCAGACCGTCCCGGACATCATCAAGGCGATCTTCCGCGAACACGGCTACACGGATTTCGAAGAACGCCTGAGTGAAACCTATCGGCAATGGATCTATTGCGTGCAGTATCGCGAGACCGACTTCAATTTCATCAGTCGGCTGATGGAACAAGAGGGCCTGTACTACTACTTTACCCATCAGGACGGCAAGCATACCCTGATCCTTGCCGACAACTACGGTGCGCACGGCACGGCCCCGGGATATTCGGAAATTCCCTATTATCCCCCGGACAAAACCGCATTGCGGGAGCGCGATCATATTCATCACTGGAGCGTCGTGCAGAAGGTACAACCAGGCGCTTTTGCGCATACCGATTTTGACTTCACCGCACCGCGCAAAAACCTGCTGACCAAACGCAGCAGCCCCAAGACCCACGAACATGCCGAACTCGAAGTCTACGACTATCCCGGCGAATACATCGAAACCAGCGATGGCGAGGCCTATGCCCGCGTACGCCTGGAAGAGCTGCACGCCGGCTACGAAACAGTATGCGCCGAGGGCAACGCACGCGGACTGACCACGGGCCACCTGTTCCATCTGATCAACTATCCGCGCGACGATCAGAATCGAGAATATCTGATCGTCTCTGCCGAGTACCGGCTGCAATCCGATCAGTTTGGCTCGACTGCCGATCTGCCGTCCGACAATCTGTTCCACTGCTCACTGACCGCCATGGATGCCCAGGTCGTCTTTCGTCCGCCGCGCAGTACGCCCAAGCCCATCGTGCAAGGTCCACAGACCGCCATTGTCGTCGGTAAGGCCGGTGAGGAGATCTGGACCGATCAATACGGCCGAGTCAAAGTCCAGTTCCACTGGGATCGCTATGGCAAGTCCGACGAAACCAGCTCCTGCTGGGTACGCGTCTCCCATCCCTGGGCTGGCAAGAACTGGGGCGCCATCGCCATTCCGCGCATCGGCCAGGAGGTGATTGTCGAGTTTCTCGAAGGTGATCCTGACCGGCCGATCATTACCGGGCGAATCTACAACGGTGACCAGATGCCGCCCTATGGTCTGCCGGCGGGGGCCGTGGTCAGCGGCTTGAAATCCAACAGCACCAAGGGTGGTGGCGGTTACAACGAGTACATAATGGATGATACCAAGGGCAACGAACTGATCCGCGAGCACGGCCAGTTCGACAAGGACAGCACCATCGAGAACGATCTGCGCGAGCACGTACTGCATGATCGCAGCCGCGATGTAACCAACAATGAAAGCATCCAGATCGGCGTCAATCGGACCGAAACCGTCGGCAACAACGAAACCACCAGCATCGGCGCCAACCGCAGTGAAAACGTCGGTCAGCACGAAAACGTCACCGTCGCATTGACGCGTACCCACACTATCGGCGTTAACGACACGCTCAATGTCGGCGCAGCCAACGAGGTCTCGGTCGGAGGGCTCCAGACGATCAGCGTCGGCCTGAATCGAAGCGTCGATGTCGGCATCAACCAATCCCACGACATCGGCTCCAACCGTAGCACATCGGTGGGCAAGGACGACAATGTGCAGGTCGGCAAGAATCGCTCCGACAGCATTGGCGACAACCGAAGCACGTCGATCGGCAAGGATGACAGTCTCAAGGTCGGCAAAAACCTGGTCATCGACGCCGGGGATTCCATTACCATCAAGACCGGCAAAGCCAGCATCTCGATGAAAAAAGACGGCACTATCACCATCCAGGGCAAGGACATCAATGTCAAGGGTTCCGGCGGCATCAACATCAAGGCCAGCAAGAACGTGGTGATCAAGGGCCAAAAGATCCTGGAGAATTAAGCGTGGAGGGCACAAAGATCGCAATGATAATCGCTTGCTTTGAATACCACATCCAATCGGCAATGATCGAGCATTGATGTCCGATTGGTGCTATGGCACACATCTTTATCAGCCATTCAAGCCGAGACCGCGAATTCGTGGTCGACCAGCTCAAACCAGCGCTTGAGGCCCATGACTTTACCGCCTGGTGTTCGTCGACGGATCTGAAAAGCGCCGCGAATTGGGAACAACAGATTCGCGCGGCCTTGGCAAGTTCGGACTGGTTCATTGTTGTATTGTCACCGGATGCACAGCGCTCGGAATGGGTGCAGGCCGAGACGCACTGGGCATTGGAAAATCTGAGCGGTCGCGTAATTCCGGTCATGGTACGCAATTGCAGACCAATCGATCTGCATCTACGGTTGGGTACCTTACAGTTCGTCAATTTCCAGATCGATTTCCAGATGGCAATGCGCGAACTGTTGGCATTGCTCCAAATACACCCGGATGACGCAATCATCCGGGGCGGACTCCTGACCGCAGCAGATGGATCGGAACCAACCACATTGGTGTTGCAGTCGCACCAGGTATCGCTGCTGATTCGCATCGTCCGCCCATCTGCTCCCGAATATCAGGATCACCTGCAGGTGCATAATTCCGCCACCATCGGCCGTTCCCCACAAGCGCACCTACAGATAGACGATCGCTGCGTATCAAGGCGCCATGCCCGCATTGATGTTGTCACGGTAAATGAGGGTGCCTACGTAACGGTAATGGACCTGGGCAGCGCCAACGGCACCTTTCTGAATGGTGAGCTCTTACAAACACCGCGGCGCATCGTAAAGGGCGATACCCTGGCGCTTGGTAACTGCGAATTGCAGATTCTGGACATCGCCTGATTCAACGGCTTCAAAAGGAAAGCGAGGGGTCTTCCGACAACTTCACTATGCAACATTTGCTTGACTGGCAGCTCTTCTCTGTGCATCCGGCGCCTCCGTGGATAATCTCCACTCATCTCCGGAGTAAGCTCGATTTACCGCAGAGACGCAGAGGACGCACTCACACCTAGCACATCTACTTGGTGGCGGTTCATGAATAACCTATACAACGCTATCCAGACATCGGCGGAGTGCAATCGGGGTCGGGGTCGCTATCGGAATCGGAATCGAGAGAGAAGATACCGACGCCGATGCCGACGTTGATAGCGATACCGACGCCGATAGCGGTACCGAATGAGTCGGCAGGCGACACCCAAGCCAAAAACCTGTTTGGCTTGTTTCTGCACCATCACCTACTCTGCATCTTGGCGGTGAATCTCAACCTTACCGATACTCCGACCACCTTGCCCGGCCGCCTCGTGCCAAGGGTACAACGGAGGTACGACAATCACCCCAGCAGACAATAGGGATTGGATAGGCTTATGATTAAGGGCACACTGTCGTGCTCGAGGAGTCTTGCACCTTGCCGATCATCGAATCGATTGTCTCCCAACATGCCGAGGAAGCCGCGTTTTTATGGCTGTTGCGAGATGCCGCAATCGCCGCACCGCATTATTCGCTGCCTGATCTAGCAGACCTTGATGAGCGGGTAGAGGCTCATATCGACGGACTGCGCGTTGCCCGGGATGCCGGTTGGGCATCCTGTGCCGAAGGCCTGCAGCAACAGGAAAGCGGGGAGGTCTTTGCTGCCGCGGTCATTGCCCTGGAGGGCAATCAATCGCGGCGTCTGCAACAGGTCTATGCGACCGTGGCATCGGCCCCGGAGACCCTGCGCGGCTTGATCTCGGGGATTGGATGGATCGATCCACAGCGGCTCAAGGGCAAGATCGCCGCCTTGCTCGAGTCGGACACAGCCCTGTGGCGGCGGGTTGGTATTGCCGCCTGCGCGGTTCATCGGGTCGACTGTGGCGAACACCTGTCCAAGGCCATCGAAGACCCCGACGTCGGCCTCAGCAGCCGCGCATTGCGTGCGGCGGGAGAGACGGGACGCCGAGATCTGCTGCCTGCCCTGCGGCGCCAAATGCAACGCGATGATCCGCAATGCACCTTTTGGGCAGCCTGGTCCGCCGTGTTGCTCGGCGATCGCGATCGGGCAGTAGCCGCGCTGAAGCAGATCGCAATGACCGAGCATCCCTTGTCGACCCGCGCAATCCAACTCCTGCTGCGCATACTCGATGCCGACGCCTCTACCGCTTGGCTGCGCTCCTTATCGACAACGTCCAACCGCCGACGCGATCTGATCATCGGTTGCGGTACCCGCGGCGACCCTGCCTATGTCCCATGGCTGATTCAGCGGATGGCCGAGGCACCCGAGGATGCACGCATCGCAGCAGAAGCGTTCACCATGATCACCGGCCTGGATCTTGCGTACCAGGATCTGGACGGGGATCAACCGGACGCTTTCCATGCCGGTCCCACCGAATCCGCGGCGGATCAGGACGTCAGCATGGACCCGGACGAGGATCTACCCTGGCCGGATGCGACGCGCATACAAGCCTGGTGGGAAGCCAATAGGGTGCAGTTCAGTTCCGGCACCCGCTATCTGGCCGGCCAACCGATCACGGCATCCAACTGCGCGGGCTTATTGACCACGGGAATGCAGCGGCAACGGATCGCCGCTGCGCTGGAGCTTGCATTGATACAAGCCGATGCGCCGTTGTTCGAAACGCGGGCGCCCGGTCGCAGGCAACAGGCATTGCTGGCATCCCAATGACGAAGCAGTTCTCGAATCGGGATGATATGCTGCATTCTGGGCCATTTGTTAGCGGGGACAGCGAACGATGGCTTGGGAGTGGGGAGATGCTCATGCTGGGGCGAGCCTGGTAGAGCGTCATTTCTTGACATGTTCGCGCAATTGCGCTCAGAATTCCAAGAATGCTATTTATTCGACTTCGTTAGATTGATACTAGTTGTAACTTTCTGATATTAATATGCTATCCGCCTCAATGGAAAAAGTGGAAAAAGGGGCCTGGCTCAATTAATTCGAAGAAAACCCAAACAATCGCCCAACTTACGCCCTGAGTTGGTCTGTCAAGTTTTTCAGCAAAAATGATCCACCGGGTATCAACCGGATACCCACAAGTTATCCACCGACCGAAACCGCAGGCCGTTGTCGTTGCCGCGTCCCTGGCGAAGTCGTTCAGGCAGCCTTCGACGGCGGCTGGGCGATGCGCTGAAGCAGCGGTGAGCCGCGTTGCTGCAACGCCTTCAGATAGGCCACCTCGTCATAGGGCTTGTGCTCCTGCCAGCAGCGATAGAGGATGCGCAGCCACTTGAACGCCAGCGCCCGGACGGCAGCGTGGTGCGCCTTGCCGCGCTCGCGCTGCTCGGTGTAGCAAGCCGCCGCCCACAGTGAATAGCGCCGCGACATCCCGGCCCATTCCACCATGCCCTGGCGCAGGAACTTCGGACAGGCCCAGCGCCAATGCACCCAGGTGGATTTGCCGCTGCGCTCGGTCACTGGGGCGATGCCCAGATACATCTGCAACGCTGCTGCCGAGTCGAAGCGCTCGCGCTGCGTACCGAGGGCGCACAGCAGCCGCGGGGCGAAGGTTGGCCCCGCACCCGGCAGGCTTGAGCAGATGAACGCATCCGGGTGGCTCTTGAACACCCGGGCGATGGTCTCGTCGAATTCCTCGATCCCGACCAAGAGCGCGCGAAGCGCTGCGACCAGCGCCTTGGTCGTCAGCATCGATGGCAGCACGACACCTGCGTCGGCGGTCAGTGCCATGCCCTCCTTCAGCAGCGCGATGCGCTTGGCGATCAGCTCATCAGCGCGCACCCCGTGGTGGTGGAAGAACGCCACCAGCGTCGTCTCGCCGTGCCCCAACCAAGCGTCGACGGCCCTCCACAAGCGCTTGGAGATGCCGCGTACATGCATCCTCCGACACCCACGCGGTAAGCTTCTCGGGATGCTGAAGCAGGATGTCGAGCGCGAGTGCCGCATCGCTGGGATCATCTTTCGCACCGCTGCTGGCAAACGCGCGGCGCAGCCCGGCGAGCAGGTGCGGATTGACCGGGTACAGCACCAGGTGCTCAGACTTCGACAGCGCATTGATCAACGGCCAGCGGCGCTGCTCCAGACAGACCGCCACCGGCCGGTTGTCGAAGCGCCGACGCAACTCGTTGGCCCAGTCGTCGATCGCCTCGGGCTTTTGCTCTAGGACGCGAAACCCCCGCTTGGTGGGGCTTGCCGCCTGAAGACAGATGGCGTGCTTGCGGTCCGCCCAGTCGATACCGACGGCCGCCGCGAATCCTTCCAGTACCTCTGCACTCAATGATCTGCAGCTCGCCCGTGTTAACATCACAATCAAGGTCACGCACCAAAACTGCGGCTGTCGAATGCGTTCCTCGAAGGCACTATAGAAAGTCGTTGTGACATCGACCCCTGAGGATTCGTTCTGGAACGCTGGACACCTCCGGGCTCGAAGGGAAGTTAGAAAGCGTCGAACGCGTCGGCTCGGCTATTCATAGCCCGAGGGCGTGTGCCTACTCTGTACCGTAGCAGTACAGGGCGGAACCCGTTGGCCAGCGCTTCGGAAACCGAGTTATCCACAGCGCCGACTGCTACTGAATACATACAGACCACTATCGGTTTAGAGCTACTATATAGGCTCGGCCCGCCTTGACGTTATCGCGCCGAGCAAAGCTCGGCGCCTCTTGCCGGGTGAAAGTCTCGGTCGGGTAAGGGCTAGCCACCCACCCGTATCGAGTGTTGGTCCTGCTGCGGAGCTTTGTGCCTCGCGAACAAAGTGAATTGCAGGGCAAGCGTACACAGAGAATCCTGTAGGCCGTAGGGGAGATCGCGCTCCCTGAAGTGCGCCTGTTTGGATCAGGGCAGCTTCGAGAAAGCAAAGTAAGCGGATGACGACAGTGTTAACGTCCTGGAAGTCAACATGAAGCACGCGCTACCTGGCAAGTGTGTGGATGTCCGCCGGAGTCATCAGGCTTATGTATGCAGGAAGAGAGGCGTCAGAGAACTCGGGAAGTCCCGAAGGCTCCTGTTTGATGCAAAACCATGAAACCGACAGCGTTGGGACACGAACGGGTGAAGAGCCCAGTTGTTCACAGGCTGGCGGCGTGGGCGCGGGTGGAATGGTCAAACAGGGAGCGTGCAGGCAGGTGGGAGACCGCCGTATGCCAACGGGGTGTCTTATCGGGCATCGTAGTCGGAGGTCGGGAAAGCCGGCCACATGGCGTAAGGATCCGAGGGAAGCACGCAGCTCGCAAAGGAAACTCGTGCCGGACATGCAGGGGTATACAAGAGCAAACCTCACTGCGGGGACTAAACAACTGGACCGTGGAATGGGCAACTGTGACGGTCCGCTTGATAAGTTAGTGCAACCGAGGAACCGGATGCGAGAAAACCGCACGCCCGGGTCTGTGGCGGGGGCTCCGGGTAACCGGAGTCCCTACGCCGGATATTTTTAAAAGATGAGAGGTGTCTGATGAGTAGTAAAGATGTGCTGGAGCAAGCACTGAAACTTAAACCCGACGAAAGATTCATGGTAATCGAAGGGATAATAAAAAGCCTTGATGAGCCCGATAGCTCACTAGACACCCTATGGGCAGACGAGGCAGAAAAGCGACTCAAAGCCTATCGTGCAGGTAATCTTGAAGGAATACCCATGGAAGAAATTTTCAAGGAAGAATAATGAGGGTAGTATTTTCAAGGCTCGCGAAACAAGAACTTGATGATGCAACCCACTATTATGAGATTGAATTGCAAGGGCTTGGAAAGCGGTTCCGTCAAGAAGTCAGAAAGGCCGCAAAAAGGATAGCAGAATACCCTAAAGCATGGTCTGTAGAACGAGGCGAAATTCGTAAATGCCTTCTTCACAAATTTCCGTATAAACTGCTGTATTCTATTGAAGAAGATCATATTTTCGTCATTGCTGTTGCGCACCAACACAGAAGGCCAGATTATTGGACTGAAAGAGATAAAACTTGAGAGTGCCGAGTTTCTTCTATTAAAATCAAAAGGGCAAGAGTCATCCTGGAATCGCTTCCAAACCAACTGTCGGCGCGATCGAAACGCGCCGTTAAGGCCGAGTCAGGGCTAAGCGGCGGCGCCAAGTAGCTTAGATCGATCCGGATCGAGCCTTTCGATGATGAATTTCGCCAGAATAGACCTCTGGCTCCAATCCAGGAGAAATTCCGGTAGGCTGTGGCGTAACGCCAGGGTGACCACGCGTTCGGATGGTGCCAGACCAGGGCGGATTGTGCGCAACCAGGAGGCATAAGGATTGCCAAACCAGCCGCGGATGGCATGTTGCCAGATACTGAGCCAACCCTTGGGCAATGCATCCAGCTTGGACGAAGACATGGTAGGCATGCAGCTTGCGCTTCACGGCTTGACGGTAAGCCGCCGTTTCTCGGTGCAGGTATTGGTCGCCATTACGCCGTTTCAGCGGCTTCATCGCCTTCATCCAGAAATGGTAGTGGAATGTCCCAGGCAAAAAAAGGGCAAAAAAAGAACACCCACTTTGCTTGACTCAGTGGATGTTTTCCAAAGTGGGCGTTCTTTTTTAGTTCCAATCCCAATCAGTTCCAATCAAGCAGCGCTGGGCGGGTTGCACGCTGGGGTATCTTCAGTTAATTTGTCGGCAAGACAGTGGCCTACAGCTTTTCTTCCAGGAAATGCGCGCTCGCGCCCGATCCGCTGGCATCGTCCGCCGGGTCGCCCTAAGCGGGCTCCTACGCCGACTGGCTCCCACGGCTGATCAAGGTCCGCTTGCGAGCGAGGCGCCTTGGCCCCTCTGCGTCTCTGCGGAGAATCCTTTCATTATTCGCAGGCAAAACCCGTCCTAGCAGTATATAAGATACTGTTTTTACATAAAAAACTTTGTCAATTCAGTGGGCGCCAGGTCTCGTCGCGATGAAACCTCTGCTCATTGCCGATTCGATCGGTCGCCTTTGTGCAGCACGGCGCCTAAATACCATGGAGCATCAAGCATGACCATCATGAGCATCAATCCGGCCGACGGTTCGCCGCTGCAGCGCTTCGAACCAATGCAACCCGAAGCCCTGGCCGAATGTTTGGATCAAGCTGGCCGGGCAGCGGCAGCTTGGGGTCGTCAGCCGCTGGCCGCACGCACTGACTTGCTGCTGCGTTTGGCCGCATTGCTGCGCCAGCGTCGCCAGCAGCTGGCAACGTTGATGACCCGCGAGATGGGAAAACTGATCGGCGAGGCCGAAGCGGAGATCGATAAGTGTGCGCTGGCCTGCGAGCACTATGCAGAACAAGCAGGCGCTTATTTACAGGATGAAATCATCGCATCCGATGCCAGCCGCAGCCTGGTTGCCTGCCAGCCATTAGGCGCAATATTAGCGGTGATGCCATGGAATTTTCCGTTTTGGCAGTTATTTCGCTGCGCGGCACCGGCGCTTGCGGCCGGCAATTCGGTATTGCTCAAGCATGCCTCCAACGTGCCTGGATGCGCGCTCGCCATTGCCGCATTGTTCCGCGATGCGCAAGCGCCGGAAGGTCTGTTTTCGACGTTGTTGATCGAGACGGATGCGGTGGCCGAAGTCATTGCGCATCCGGCGGTGCGCGCAGTCAGCCTGACCGGCAGCGATGCGGCCGGGCGAAAGGTAGCGGCGATCGCCGGATCGCATTTGAAAAAAACCGTGCTGGAACTCGGTGGCTCCGATGCGTTTGTCGTTCTCGAGGATGCAGACCTGGATCTGGCCGCCGAGACGGCAGTGAAAGCGCGCTTCATCAATGCCGGGCAGAGCTGCATCGCGGCCAAACGGTTCATCGTCGTGGAATCGGTGTTGACGGATTTTCTGCATCGATTGCGGACCGGAATCGAGGCGTTGCGCCCGGGTGATCCTCTGCTGCGCGAAACCAGTCTGGCGCCGATGGCCCGCGCCGATCTGCGCGATGAATTGCATGCCCAGGTACAGGCGAGCATCAAAGCCGGGGCCGTACCGTTGATCGGTGGCCAAGTCGTGGATGGACCGGGATTCTTCTATTCGGCCACACTGCTCGATCGAGTTGTTCCGGGCATGCCGGCCTATGATGACGAGCTGTTCGGTCCGGTCGCCGTCGTCATCCGTGCCGCTGATGAAAACGACGCATTGCGCATCGCCAACGATACCCGTTTCGGCCTTGGAGGCAGTGTTTGGAGCCATGATCAGGCGCGCGGCGAACAGTTCGCTCGGCGCATGAGTTGTGGCTGTGCCTTTGTCAATGGCATGGTCAAAAGTGACCCGAGGTTACCCTTCGGCGGTATTGGCGACTCCGGCTATGGTCGCGAACTGTCTCGATTGGGTATTCGCGAATTCGTCAATCAGCAGACCCTATGGTTACGCTGAAGGAAGGCTTAGAAATAACTCACAGGAGAAATCTATGCAGCCGATCGTTTCGACCGCATTTCAAGCACGTTATGTGTTAATTTTCGCATTGACACTGATTGCCGCATCGGCGCCATGTGCCGATTTGCCCACGACCGTCGCCAAGATCAAGCCGAGTATCCTGGCTGTGGGTACTTACATGGCGGTCCGCCAACAGCAAAAGCAGCCGGCGGGCACTGGTTTTGTCATCGGTGGAAACTATGCCGTGACCAATGCCCACGTCGTGCCGCGCGGCCTTGACGAAGGCCGACGCGAAAGCCTGGCTGTGTATCTTCCGGCGCCGAAAAACCGCGTGTCCATGCGTCGGGCGAAGCTGGTGGCCAATGATCCAGAACACGACCTGGCGGTGCTGCGCTTCGATGGGGGGGCATTGCCGTCAATGCGGCTGGGCAGCAGCAAGGATGTCCGCGAAGGCCAATCCGCGGCCTTCACCGGATATCCGATTCTAAATACGCTCGGACTGTATCCGGCAACCCATCGTGCGACCATCGCAGCGATCTCGCCGGTGGCAGTTCCGGTCGCCTCCGGTCGGCAACTGACGCCGGATATGCTCAAGCGCCTCAGCGATCCATTCATGGTGTTTCAGCTCGATGCGGTCGCTTATCCAGGTAACAGTGGCAGCCCGCTGTACGCAATCGAGACCGGGCGTGTCATCGGCGTCATCAACAGCGTTTATGTCAAAAAGACGAAAGAGTCCGCAATTTCGTCGCCCAGCGGCATCAGCTACGCAATTCCGGTCAAGCACGTGCGCGCCTTGCTGAAGAAGGCCAAGGTAAATCCTTAGACTGTGTGTCGAAAAATTTAAATGGCAACTATTGAACATTGGGTGGATCAACCGAACCTTTGCCTGAACGGTAGTTTATCTTCAACCGCGTTGTGGCCATCGGGCCGCAGCCCTACAGCCATCTAAAGGTTAGGAGCTATTCCTGATGTCAATCAATGCCTTAGAAAACACCTCACCCGCAGAACTCGCCAGTGCTATTGATAACGAGGCACAGATTCGCAGCGTGGATGCGACTGCCGCGGTGGAATGGCTGAGGTCCGGCTGGCAGACTTTCCGTGCGGCACCTAGCATCAGTCTGCTCTACGGTACTCTGTTCGCATTAGTCTGTGCCGGGTTCAGCCTACTGATTATGTCCAGCCCAGGCTTCACCACCGCATTTCTGACCGGCTTGCTGCTGGTTGCCCCGTTAATTGCTTGCGGTCTGTATGTAGCCGCGCGACAGCATGCGTCCGGCGAGCGTATCAGTATCACCGACAGTCTGGTCTTGCTCTGGAGTCGGCGCACCAACCTGAGTCTGTTCGGACTCTTCCTGGCCTTGGTCATGGCCGCCTGGGTACGCTTTTCATCCTTACTGTTCGCCTTCAAGGTAAACGCCTTTGCTCCTACCTCTTACAGCTGGGAGAATTTTCTATCCGGCAGTTTTGATCCAGTCATTGTCGGCTTCTTTGTCGTCATTGGGGCAATATTGGCGAGTGTTGTCTTCATTACCAGCGCCGTGGCTATTCCAATGATCGTCGATCGCGATGCTGGACCGATCACAGCCATCTCAGCGAGCTACCGCGCCGTCATGTCAAACCGGCTGGCAATGATTTTGTGGGCATCTATCATCGTCGCGTTGACCACCATCGGTATCCTGACATGGTTTGTTGGAATGATCGTACTGTTTCCATTACTTGGCTATGCGACATGGCATAGCTATCGAGCTTTAGTGGATTAAGGCGATTTCTGTCAAGAAACATACCGCTTGGCTTATCTTCTCGTCCGGCCCCGACGTCGCGGCAACCCGCCCATGGAGCGACTATGGACGGATTGCCGCTTCGCGCAGGTGAACCAGCATCCGGCGCCAGTTGGTCTGCTTCTCCACGGCAATCGCTCGAGGATAAAAGCACAAGTGGCTCTTCCGATGCCCTGCAACGGCATCCAAAAACATGCCAGACAAGAACCGCTGCAATGCGACCGCACCTCAGCGACGATCCAACCTGATGATCCGAAAAACCCCTCTACAATGAATCGTTGTCAGCTCAGCCTGTTGCTGATTACGGCATTATCGATGACGGTCGGCGCGGTTTGGGCCGATACCCATGGCTCTACGCTGATCGAGCGCCCGGCGGTCGGGCCGGGCATGAATGCCTACTATTACGATGCAGATCCTGAACATTGGAAGACGATTTTCGAACGTGCGGGGAGGGAAGTTTTTGACCGACGCTTCGAGATCGTCAATGCACTGAATATTACACCGGGTATGCGCATTGCCGACGTGGGCGCAGGTACAGGACTCTATACCATGTTATTCGCCCGTGCGGTGGGGCCGGCGGGGCGTGTCTATGCGGTGGATATTTCAGAGCGCTTTGTCGAAGCCATCGAGGCGCGCTCAGCCGAGTATCATGTCGAAAATGTCGTACCGATAGTCAATCATCAGCGCGCTGTAACATTGCCGCCGGAAAGTGTGGATCTCGTGTTTCTGGCCGATACCTATCATCACTTCGAGTATCCGATCTCGATGTTGGCCTCCATTCATGAGGCTTTGGTGCCGGATGGTGTCCTGATCTTGATCGACTTCAGGCGTATTCCCGGTATCAGCGATTCCTGGATTCTGGGGCATGTCCGTGCCGGTCGTGAGCAGGTGATCAAAGAGGTCGAGGCGGCTGGTTTTCAGTATCAGGGCGAGCCCGTAAAGTTGAGGCGCAATTACTGTTTGCGCTTCAGTAAACTTCAGTAAAGCGGGGCCGTGACGATCAAGGCAAGACTGAAGTCGGGATCGAAAACCCAAACATCCAAGACAAGCGACGATTCGATGTCGTCGAGCTTCGGTAATCAAATCAGGCATGGCGCAGCCTGGATTTTTTTCGGCGAAGTCGTACTTACCGCCTCCCAGTTCATCATTGGCATCGTGCTGGCGCGACTGTTGGGGCCAGTGGAATTCGGTGTCTTCATTGCCGTAACCGCCTTTACCTCGCTGTTCATGATGGGCGTGCAATTCGGTATGCCGCAGGCGATCCTGCAGGCAAAAATACTGACCCAGGCCCAGATCAACGCGGCGTTTTGGTCCATTTGCCTGTTGGCGCTGATTTTCATTGCAATCGCGGTGGGTATTGCCGAGCCGCTCGCCGACCTGTACCAGGCAGAGCAGTTCACCAGCGTGATGTACGCGATGTGCCTGGTATTCGTGCTCACGCCTTATACCTGTATTGGTCTCGCACTGCTGCGCCGCAACATGCGTTTCGACCGAGTTGCAGTGATCAACATGGTCGCGATGTTCGTCTCGGCGCTGGTGTCCATTGTCGCTGCATTGCTCGGCGCAGGCGTGCACAGCCTGGTAGCCGGCGCTGTGGCGAGCATGCTAACGATTTTCGTTATGCTGCTTGTCTTCCTCGACTGGCACCCATCCAGGCCAAGTTGGTCACCGGTGCGATCATTGCTTGGCTACTCCGGCTTTGCTACTTTGAATAATCTGCTGATCTTCGCGACTGCAAGAGTCGACGCCATGCTGGTCGGCGCCCTGCTCGGCACCACCCGGCTCGCACTGTACAATCGGGCCTATTCCCTGGCGCGCATCCCTGCCGAGCAGTTCGCCGAAAGCCTTGGACCGCTGGTACTTGGCTCATTGTCGCGGATCCAGGACGATATTGCCTGGTCGCGCGGGCTGTACTTTAAGGCCACGTCGGCCATTTCGACCCTGACCATGCCATTGTTCGTGCTGTTAATGGTCGCAGGCCCGCTTGCGATCGAATTTCTTTACGGCGAGGCTTGGATTGGTTCTGGTGATCCGTTGCGGGTGATGGTGGTCGGCGCCGTCTTCGTGATGCTCTCGGCCAGCCTCAGGAGTTTTATCAACGCCCAAGGGCTGGTGCGTGCAGCATCCTCTGTTTTCGCCAGCGTGCTGGTTGCCACACTGATGATCGTCTTGGCTCTGGCCCACTGGGGACTGATGGCCATTGCGCTGGGCATCTCGTTGCGAGAGGTATTGCAGTTTGCGTTGATGCTGCGCCTGCTCGGACGTTCCCGGATCAAGCTGCGCCTCAGCGAGATCGGCCATGCCGTGGCGCCGTCATTGATCGCGTCCCTGGTATCGTTGCTTGCTGGCACAATGGCATTGCATTTCGCCAGCGACGCCATGGACAAGCAGGTATTCCTGCTGCTGACCTTCATTAGTATCGTCATCTTCGGCAGCTATACCCTAGTGGTGCTGCTCCTGATGTGGCTCTGGTCCTCGCATGTGCCTCTCAACAGCACGCGTGAGCTACTGCAACAGATTCTGGTCAATGCTGTCCAGCGTACTGCCCGTGCGCGCCCTGTCCCGCGACCGGGAAGCTGAACACAGGCCCATGCTGCAAGGGCAACTTGCCGTTCGCTCTCCGCCAATAGGTCAAGATGCTATGCTCAGCACATCGACAGCAACTACCCAGAGGTCTATTGGTATGGCAAGTTATGCCTTGAAACAAGAAACCGATGAACTTCGGGAATACATGAAGGAACTCAGCTATCAGGCCATGCGCACCGACATGGCGGTGAACCGTTTGTCTGGAGAGATGCGTGAATTCAAAGACGAGATGCGCGGATTTAAGGATGAGATGCTTGAATTCAAAGACGAGATGCGCGGATTCAAGGATGAGATGCTTGAATTCAAAGACGAGATGCGCGGATTCAAAGACGAGATGCGCGGATTCAAGGATGAGATGCTTGAATTCAAAGACGAGATGCGCGGATTCAAGGATGAGATGCGTGAATTCAAAGACGAGATGAGTGAATTCAAGGATGAAATGCGCGGATTCAAAGACGAGATGAGCGAATTCAAGGATGAAATGCGTGAATTCAAAGACGAGACACGCCGAGAGAGTCAACGCATGAACAAACAATGGGGCGATTTGGCAAACCGTCTCGGAACCCTGGTGGAGGATATCGTTGCTCCGAGTCTACCAAGGCTCGCTGCTGAATATTTCGACTGTGACATCCTGGAACTGTTTGCCCTGCGCGTGGTGCGCCGCAAGGGCGGCGAGACCAGGGAATACGACGCCATGCTGGTCTGCCCAGGGCTGGTCCTGATCAACGAAACCAAGTCTCGACTGCAGGCAACGCAGGTCGAGGAATTACTTCAGACATTGGCCGAATTCCCACGCTTTTATCCCGAATACCAAGATAGGCGCATCATTGGCGTCCTTGCGAGCCTGTACCCTGAAGACGGCATCGTTACACATGCGACCCGCAAGGGGGTGCTGGTGATGGGCATGGGTGATGAAGCTATGCAATTGCTCAATCCTGATGCCCTGCACTCCGCCAGCAGCTGACCGCCATCCTAGAACGCATTGATTGGGGTGAGCCTGCTCAGCTCAACAAGATCACAGGCCCATGCTTCAAGTACACCATAGCAATCGTCTCGAAGTTCTGCTGCTGCTGCTGCGCCAAATCCTGTCCGAGCCGCTGCGCGACGCCTTCGACTCCGAGCAGATCGTGGTACAAAATCAGGGTATGGCGCGCTGGCTTGCACAGCAACTCGCGGCAGCCGATGGCATTGCCGCCAATCTGGCATTTCCGCTGCCCGCCAGCTTTATCTGGCGGGTGTTTCGCGCCTGGATCGGCGATTTGCCGGAGCAGTCGGACTATGATCGTGACCGGCTTGCATGGCGCATCTACGCACGCTTGCCGGTGCATCTTCAAGACCCGGCTTTTGCCGAGCTGTCCGGTTATCTGCAAGGCGAGCCCAGGGCACTGAAGCGCTGGCAACTGGCATGGCGAATCAGCGACCTGTTCGACCGGTATCTGGTCTATCGCCCAGAACTGGTGCTGAATTGGGAGACCGGGGCTGGGACCGACTGGCAGGCGTCATTGTGGCGCGATCTGTGTTCCAACAGGCCAGGCCCGCACCGTGCCCGGCTGTTTGCCGATGTGCAATCGGCGTTTGCCGCCGGTCGGTCCCCAGTTGCGCCGGAACTGCTGCCGGAGCGCGTTGCGCTGTTCGGTCTGACCGCGCTGGCGCCAGCGCAATGCACAGTACTGCGGGTGCTGGCACAAGCCTGCGACGTGCATCTATTCCTGCTCAACCCCTGCATCGAATATTGGGCCGATGTGGTCGATGAGCGCGGTCACATGCGCCGACGTGCACGCGCCCTGGCCGAGGGCCTGCCGGATCCCGGCTCGCTGTTGGATCTGGGCAATCCGTTGTTGGCGGCATTCGGTCACAGCGGACAGGCGTTCGTCGATCAGGTGCTGGAATTGGATGATGATCCAACCGATGTCTTTATCGAGACCAATGAACAGACCCTGCTGGCCTGTTTGCAACAGGACATCCTGACCCTAACCGATCGGCGCAGCGCTGATCCCGCCGAACGTCGCCTGCTTGACCCGGCGGATACATCGCTCAGCGTGCATTGCTGCCACGGCCCGCTGCGCGAGGTGCAGGTGCTGCACGACCAGCTGCTCGGGCTCTTCGAAACAATGGTCGTGTCGCGATCGACTCCGGACGCTTCCCAGGCTTCCGGTCTGGAGCCCCGTGATATCTTTGTAATGGCGCCGGATATCGACCTCTACGCCCCCTTCATCGAGGCCGTCTTCGGCTCCGCGCCGAGCGCGCGGCACATTCCCTGGGCCATTGCTGACCGCCGGCTTGGCGCCGAACAACCGTTGTTGGCAGCCCTGTCCGAGCTGCTGGCCCTGCCGCTGAGCCGGGTCACGGCGCCGCAACTGCTCGGCTGGTTGCAGGTGCCCGCTGTCGCCCGTCGCTTCCAGATCGACCCAGCGGGTCTGGCGCGCATCCGCACCTGGGTGCAGGAAAGCGGTGTCCGCTGGGGGCTGGACGCCGACATGCGCGCCGGCCTGGCACTGCCCGCCGACGATGCCAACAGTTGGGCGTTCGGCTTGCGACGTCTGTTCCTCGGCTATGCGTTGCCGCCGGATTCGGCAGTGTATGCCGACACGCTCCCCTATGCCGACATCGAGGGCAGCGATGCTGTGCTGCTGGGCGCTTTGCAGGAATTCATCGATCAAATCAGCCATTGGCGCGAGATTCTGGCCCGCCCGCACCATGCCGAAGCCTGGCGCCGCCACATCAGCGCAATGCTCGATGCCCTGTTCGCACCGGATGAGGACGAGGAAGCCTTGTTGCAGAGGATGCGCGAGGCGCTAGACGACTTTGCCGAACAGGCCGCCGCTGCCGGGCTCGGCCCGAATGCTGCGCAGGCCGCTGCCGATACGCTGCCCGATCAACGAATCGAATCACTCCTGGCCCCGGATATCCTGCGCGCGCATCTGCAAGAAGTCATCGACCAGCCCGCCGCTGGCCATCGCTTCCTGACCGGCGCGGTCACCTTTTGCAACATGGTGCCGATGCGCAATATCCCGGCGCCTGTGATCTGTCTGCTCGGCATGAATGCTGGCGATTTTCCACGTGCTCAGCGTCCGCTCGGCTTTGATCTGATGGCAAAGCATCCGCGCCGTGGAGATCGCTCTCGCCGCGATGATGATCGCTATCTGTTCTTGGAGGTGCTGTTGTCCGCCCGCGATCGATTGCACATCTCCTACATCGGTCGAGATGCGCGAGACAACGGCATCAAGGTGCCCTCCGTGGTGGTGGATGAATTGCTCGACGTGATCGACCGCGGCTTTATCTTGCCCGGCACGACTAAGCCGGAACAACGACTGCCGTCGACCCGGATCAGGATCGAACACCCGTTGCAGCCGTTCTCGCCGCGCTGCTTCGACGCCCTCGATACCCGTCTGCACAGCTATGCCGAGGACTGGCTGGAGGTGGCCCAGAGTGCCGATGGCGGCCACATCAAGACATTCGCGCGGCTCGCCGCGCGGGAAACGGCTGCATCTGAACCGCCGCTGCCGGCATTGGCGGAATTGCCACCCGTCATCCAGCTGAGCGACCTGATTCGTTTCCTGCGCGACCCGGCACGCTGGTTCCTGGAACAGCGACTGCGGCTGCGTCTGCCTTGGGATGCAGCCAACCTGACCGATAGCGAACCCTTTGGTGTCGCCGGCCTGGAACGCTGGTCCATCGCCCAACAACTGTTGGCGCTTGGCGATCAGGCGCAGAACGCGGAGGGTTTGGCGCGCTTGCGGGCCGAGGGCGTATTGCCCCACGGCGCCGCCGGCGAGTTGCTGTATTGGCGTGAGGCACGACGCGTCGAACGGTTCCGCAACCAACGCGATCGCCTGGCGAGCAATCCATTACCACCCATCGAGCTGGATCTAGTGCTCGCAGACACCGGCATACGCATCCAGGGTAGCCTCGACGGCATCACAGATGCTGGCCTGATCGACTGCCGGCTGGGTCGCCTGAAGGCAAAACATCTGCTTGACCTGTGGTCGCGGCATCTGGCATTGAACGCGGTCGCAGTGGCTGACATGCCAAGGCAAAGCTGCTATCTGAGCGAAGCCAAAGACAATCTAGTGTTGACCCGATTGTCCCCGGTAGCCGACGCACTGGCCCAACTTGGCGAGCTGACGGCATTGTTCATCGCCGCGCATGCCGGGCCGCTGCCGCTGTTCCCCGAGTCCAGTCTTGCCTGGGCGCAGTATCGAGACATGACCAAGGTGCTGAACGTATGGGAAGACGCCTATCCCGAGCGCGCGGGCGAAGGCTCGGAGATGGCCATCCGCACCGCCTTGCGTGGTCAGGCAAATCCGCTGGGCGAGCCTTTCCAGAACCTGTCGCGCCAGGTATTCGATCCGCTGTTGGCAGCGATGGAAACACAGGATCCTTGGTAGCGGTTCATGAATAACCTATACAACGCTATCCAGACATCAGCGGAGTGCAATCGGGGTCGGGGTCGCTATCGGAATCGGAATCGGAATCGGAATCGAGAGAGAAAACGCCCTATGCCATTCGGTCATGAGAAGCTCGACGTATCGCGTGCGGCCAGAATGAGTCGGCAGGCGACACCCAAGCCAAAAACCTGTTTAGCTTGTTTCTGCACCATCACTTAGCGTAGGAGTGGCTGTTCGGTTTGGCTGTTCTACCGACGTCAGCCGCAATACGCTGACGCTGCACTTCAGGTTATTGCGGGAGCGGGGACTCTTGGTATTGCAAATCAGGACAGGTGAGGAATGGCACCTGGGCAACCGCTGGGCAACCGCGCCATGCCAAGGGTAGTCCTGCTGCTTTTTTTGGTCGATTGTCGGAGAGAAATAGACTTGGCGCAGGATGCTCGTTCGCCTTCGCGAAGCGGCAACTCGCCCATACCGGCCGTGCACCGGGCGGCGGACGATCTCACCGTTGACCCGCTCGTCGCGCTCGTCTGGGCTCAGCAGCAGCTGGTCGAGGGCGGCAAGCTTACGGATAGGCAATGCAACAGAGGATCGCGCGGTTGACCCCGAGCGCTCGGGCACGCGCAGCAGAGCCTCAATCAATGCGCGCCAATGGGCGGTACTGCAATCGGTAGAACATCTCCAGATAGCGTTTGGTCTCGGCCCGCTCCGCGTCGTTGAAATATTTCCAGAAACTGTAGATCCGCGACAAGGTCATCATGCGCTCAGAGTAGAGGCGCCAGGTGTAGCATTCGTCAATACGCGCCTGGGCAGCCTCGGAGAGCTCGTTCCAATAGCTCGGCTCCTGGGCGCAGCGGCGGAAGAAGGCCGCCATACGCTCGGCAGCCTCGAGCCCGTGGGTGGGGTCGATGTGAAATCCGGATACGCCGTCTTGGATGATTTCCAGCGGGCCGCCATAGCGGGTGGCGAAGGTCGGCAGGCCGCTGCTCATCGCCTCGATCACGGTGAGACCGAAGGCCTCGAACAACGCCGGCTGCACAAAAGCACCACGCCGGTCGGCAAGCATTCGGTACATCTCACCGGCGATTTGTCTCTCCAGATGCAGCCCAAGCCAACGCACCTGGCCATGTAGACCATGCAGATCGAATAAATGATGCAGACTGTCGATCTGCTCGCGTTCCTCGTCATTGTCGGCGGAGCCAGGGTCGATGTGGCCGGCGACCACCAACAGATTGGCCTGCTCGCGCAATTCCGGGCTGCGGCCATACCAATCCACCAATCCAGGAACGTTTTTAATGCGTTCGAGCTTGGCCATCGTGAACAGCAGCGGTTTGTCCTGATCGGCGAGCAGACCGCGCGCGATCCCTGGGTGCTCGTCACCGAAGATCAGATCATCAATTTCCGGCTTCAGATGTAACAGACGGCGCTCGCTGTCGGCATAGGAAAAATAGATGTCCTCGTTGGCGCCCGGGGAGACGATGTTGAATTTGGGATCGTAGACATCGATACCGGCAACTACCCGGTAGAGCCCTGGCATCGTAAAATGCGCGTAGCTTTCATATTGTCCGACACTGTCTTTGGTGCCGGCAATCTCCTGGTAGGTGCTGGTGATGATGAAATCGGCATTGTTCATCGCGATCAGATCCGCGGTGAACTGGGCGGAAAAATGATAGCGCTCCTCGTTGTGGCGCCAGTAGAGGTCGGATAACAGGTTCTTGCTCTTTTCCAGCGCATGGGCGATGTTACACTGGCATACATCGAGTCGCTGAGCGATCAACGAGGCGACCAGATTGCCGTCGGAATTGTTGCCGATGATTAAATCCGGTCGATCGCCGATCTGCGCCAGTATTTCGCGTTCGGCATCCAATGCGTAACGCTCCAGATACGGCCAGATACGGAACCGCGAGATCCAGTGCGGGATGATTTCGCCGGCATCATTGCGAAACGGCACCCGCAGGATGACGGCATTGCGGGTGCCGGCGATGGGCTCTAGGCGCTGATTGGACATGCTGCCCTCGGCTTGCGGGATCAAACGCGTCACCACCATCACGCGCGGTTCCAGAGCGATGCCTTGTTCCGCTAGGCGCTCGTGCATCTCGCGCTCCAGCGCGCGCACCTGATCGAGGATATAGACGACCTGGCCGCCGGTATCCGGTCGGCCAAGTACCCTGGATTGTCCAAACCAGCCTTGCGGGGATAGGATCGCGATGGAGGAGATCATCGGCACTCGGCTCAGGAATTGCTCCAGCGAATCCGGCGAAGGCTCCTCCAGCATATCCAGCAACAGGCCCATGGTATTGCGGATGCGGCCGGCGTCTTTGCCCCAGCCGGGCTCGAATCCCAATGCCCGCAGGTCGCCGATCAGCTCGTCGGCGGGCGTTTGCGGCGGACGACGGCGCAGCGGAATCAGTGCCTGGCGCAAGGCGCTGCGCAATTCCACGATGCTATTGATCGTATCGTTCAACAATAATCGCCGGCCGTTGCTGCTTTGCCTCTGGAGAAAATGCAACAGGCGCTGATCGCCATGGCTGATTGCCTCGAATAGCCGGTTTGCCAGATTACGATTCAAAAATTCCACGCCGCGACCGATCGAGGTCTCTTTGAGCAATTTTTCGCGTGAACGGTCGAAGGGTGCCATGTCGATCTCGAGGGTGAACGGGTCCTCCTGATCGCCGGTGGCCAAGTGCTCTTTAAAGGCCAGGTATTCCGATACCGACACCTGGTTCAGATGCATGGTCTCCAGATGAATGCGCAAATAGTATCGACGCGCGATGCGCAGACGCAGGGCTAAATAGACCCAAGCAGCATCAATGGCCGCCTCCTGACATTGCAATAAGGCCTGGATCAGTGCCGAGTCGGCGATGGAGGCATCCTGTCGTCGTAGATAGACCACCGCGTCGCGCAGGTCGCTTTGCAGCAGGAAGGCGCGGCCCAGACCGATCAGATGATGCAAAATGCGGTGTGCCTGACTGCGCCGCTCGCTGACATGGACGGAGAGTGCAGCAATGAGAGTGCTCGGATCCTGGGCCTGCATGTGGAGTTCCTCCAACGTTGTCATGCCCGCATTCTCATGCCTGGGCGAGGGTGGTGTCAGCCTGCCTGTGATTTGCATCACCGAAGCTGATCAGTGGTGACTGAGGATGAGATTGATCCAAGGACAGCAGGGATCTCATTCGTAATCGATATAACCCGGATCATGCGGCGCGCCATCCAATGCGCTGTCCTCGGCTGGACGCCAGGTGATCACTTCCTCGATCTTGCGCGCCAATTCGAAATCCTTGTCCGTCACGCCGCCCGCGGAATGGGTCGATAGTTTGACGACCACCTGGGCATAGGACACCTCGAGATCCGGATGATGCCAGGCGGCCTCCGCGAGATGACCGACACTGTTGACCAGCATCAATGTGCTTTTCCAACCGCTGGTCTGGTATTTGCGGCGAATGCAGCCCTGTTCCAGGGACCAATGTGGAAGTTGCGTGGCCAGATACTGGGCGATCTCGGTTTCTGAATACAGTTTTTCTGTTGTCGTCATCGCGGTAGGCTCCTCGTTGAAATTTGGCGCAGAGATCGATTCGAGCGCGCTCTGGGGTGATGCATGGTGAGTACATCAGCCGATTCTTTGCTTTCGAGCAGGCGCAGCATGGCGTGCGCCTTGTCGAAGGTCTCCTGGTATTCGGCATCGGCGTCGGAATCATGAACGATACCACCGCCAGCCCAGCAGCGAATCACTGCATCGCTATAGACAAGGGTTCGGATAGCAATGCTGCTGTCCATGGCACCGTCAAAGCCGATATAGCCGATGGCGCCGCAATAGATACCCCGCCGATGCGGTTCCAGGGCTTCGATGATCTGCATAGCGCGGATCTTGGGTGCACCCGTGATGGAACCACCAGGAAAACAAGCGCGCAATAAACTGGTGGCATCCTGTTCCGAGCGCAAATTGCCAGTAATGGTGCTGACTAAATGATGCACGCCGGCATAGCTCTCGAGCGCGAACAACCTCGGCACCCGTATGCTGCCAGGAATGCAAACGCGCCCAAGATCATTCCGCAACAGATCGACGATCATGAGGTTCTCAGCCCGGTCTTTTGCGCTGCGTGACAATTCCATGGCCAGCAATGCATCCGAGTCCGGACATTGTCCGCGCGGGCGCGTACCCTTGATGGGAGAGGTCTCGACATGGCCAGCGCGAAGCTTCAAAAAGCGCTCCGGCGATGAGCTTAGCACCTGCGCATAGGGAGTAACTAGATAGGCGGAGAATGGGGCCGGATTGAGGCGTCTTAGTTCTCTGTAGCCATACCAGGGATCACCCCCGGCCGGCGCGGCAAAACGCTGCGCCAGATTCACCTGGTAGCAGTCGCCGTTACGAATGTAGTGCTGGATGCGGCGGAAAGCCGCATGATATTCAGCGCGCGTCATGTTCGCATGCGCACTGGCGTGCACGCGAAAAGTCCACTGCCTTGGCCGGACAGGCGTGACGCTGAACAAGTCGATCAGATCTTGCCATCGCCCCAGCGTGCTCGGGTCGCGGCATGCACTGACCAACCGAGTGCGGCGCTCCAGGTGATCGACGATCAGCGCCCAGTCGTAGAGGCCGATGGCCATGTCCGGGATCTGCTCTACATCCTTTGCCAGTACCGGCAAAGGTTCGATACGTCGCCCCAGATCATAGCCGAACCACCCGATCGCCCCGCCGCAGAAGGGGAGATCGGAAACAGCTTCGCCGACGCCGCCGAGTTGCTCGCGTAGCAACGCAAACGGGTCTTGCATTGACAGCCGGCAACGATGCTGGCTGCGAATCTCGGTCTGGCCGCCGCGCGTGACGAGAGTAAGATAGGGATCGGCGGCAAGCAGATCGTAGCGGCCTTGTGCACAGCGTGGTCGGCCGCTGTCGAGGAATACCGCCCAGGGCCGGTGAGCGATGGGCTCGAACAGCAATTCGCTATCAGCGTGATAGGGGAGTTCAACAATGATCGGCATGCTCGCCATGATCGGTTCCACTCAGGCTTAAACCAACCTTTATCGCAGGCTCGCAATCGATGATGGCGTTGGCAGCTGCTTACATCTGGATCGACATCTCACGACTCATGCCGAGATTAGGGTTTTCTCATAGACCCGCGTGATCCGAAATCCATTCCAAATATAGGATAGATGCGGCCCTTGGCGGGGGATGCTGACGGCTGGCGGTCGCAAAGCTGCCAGGCATTCGCCTTGCGGATCGCGAACCGAGCGGTAGGCGATGCCCCAAGAGCGCAGTGCTCGCATGTGCTTGCCGAAGTCCTGAGCTGCTCGCCAGTCGTTCGGGTCGTGCAGATCGTCGTATTGGGTGTCGCGGATATCGTGCAACGGCTTGACCAGTTCGCCGATATAGACCCGCATATCGATCTCACCGGGATCTTCTTGGGTGTAGGCCAGAAATCGAGCGCGATGATACTTGGTTTCTGCGATGGCGGTGCTCAAGTCCCTGGCTGCATAGTAGATGCCGAAACTGCCGTCGCTGAAACGGCTTTCGACACCGATGTGAGTGAATGCTGCCATCACTGGTGTCGCACCTGGGCCGCTGACGCGATCCTCGGGATCGACCAAGCTGATATCGCCGGCCTCGTCGCGTAGGCGGTCGTTTGTCAGCCCTTCGATGTAAAACAATTCCTCCATGAATTCCGGCTCCACCAGCGTCTCGAACAAGTCGATCGGAGGATATGCCGAAGGTACGATGCGGTACTGTTGCCGCCATCCTGGGTGGCATAGCGTCGGCATCATCGTGCTATTGATCGGCATGGGTTTGGATCGCCTTAAGAGCGCTGCTGCGCATTTGGGACAACTGAAGTTCGGATATCCGGTGAAACGGGGCAGCAGGTTGCCGGATGTGGCTCCCTGGCCAAATCCATGGCTTTAGGCGGTGGTTGCAACATAGTCTACAGGCCGCGTTGCGCATCGAGAAACCGCCGCACATCAGCCAAATCGACTAGGCTGCCACCGAGCATGCGGTCGAGTGCCGAGCGTCCATGAAAGGGTTGCGCCCTATTCGGTTTCTTTATCCATTCGTCGGCAGCGCGCGGAGAGGGCAACAGAAGGTTCAATGCCTTTGCGATACCCAGCAGATAACTGATGCGCTCCAGCACATCGCGGCTCAGCCGGCGCGCGGTTCGCTCCGCTTTCCATTTGAAAAAGGTCGACTCCGGGGGACTGCCGAGAAGAATCCGCTCCTGCGCAGCGCTCAGCTTCCAGCGCGCGGACAGGTTGAAAAATGCCTGTAGTGCCGCGCTTGACACACGTTGTGGATCAAAACCCGGCTGTTGGGGGTAAGGGACTACACGCATTGCTTGATCTCGAACTGGAGTGATTGCAGTATAACTCTTAATTGAGAGTAGACGCTGAGGTGGGGAAGTGCAAGCCTACTACTCCGAGTCCTCGAGCCGGAGAATCGAGACCGGAAATCCTCGGGAATGAAACCTCAGGCATGAAGTTTCAGAATAGAAGTCTCCTGGATGCGAACCAATATACGATTAAGCAAAGTCAAGCAAACAACCGGGATATTCCCATAGCCAGATTGGCGCAGCGAAATCGGACGCCGGCGTCATCTGTGATCGAGATCGAAAAAACATCATGTCTCGCATTGGCTGCGTCGCCTGGGTTATCGGCGGGTTGCGAGTCTCGACGGAGAATTCAACGTCCGGCATGAAGTCGATTGCTTGTCGCACGAGCCAGTCGATTGCGCCGAATATCGCCTTCCTCGAGTCTTGGTAGCGGTCCATGAATAACCTATACCACGCTATCCAGACATCGGCGGAGTGCAATCGGGGTCGGGGTCGCTATCGGAATCGGAATCGAGAGAGAAAACGCCATACGCCCTATGCCATTCGGCCATGAGAAGCTCGACGTCTAGCGTGCGGCCATCGAGTCTGTCGGCTGGGCCTGGCGCGACTGCGAGCATGTGATAAGGACAGCGTAACGCGAAGGATCAACGCCTGTGCGCATCGTAGGCGCGCATCGCAGGCCATCGCGCTGAACATTGCCGAGGGTAACGGCAAAGCGACGAGCGGGAATCGACGCTGGTAGCAAGCAAAAGGCACTGCTCGATCGTAGTATGGCCATGCTCACGAAGCTCGGACAGCGTGGCGACGCGGTCAGCGAGGAGCTTGGCGGATATCGGGTTGGTCAGTTCGATACCGACGCCGATACCGACGCCGATAGCGGTAGCGAATGAGTCGGCAGGCGACACCCAGGCCAAAAACCTGTTTAGCTTGTTTCTGCACCATCACTTATTGCCACCAATCCACAGGAGCCGCCCATGGCGCGCATCAAACTCAGTTTCGAGAATACCGAGGGTCATACATTGGCCGGTTTGTTGGAGACACCGCCGGAGCATGTTCAAACCCTGAGCTATGCCTTGTTTGCGCACTGTTTCACATGTGGCAAAGACATCGCCGCGGCATCGCGCATCAGCCGCGCGCTGGCGGCGCGTGGCATCGCTGTGTTGCGCTTCGACTTCACCGGCCTTGGCAACAGCGATGGCGATTTTGCTAACACCAATTTCACCTCCAATGTGCAGGATCTGATCGCCGCCGCACGCGCGCTGGAGCAGCACGCTCAGGCGCCTGCATTACTCATTGGTCATAGTCTGGGTGGTGCGGCGGTGCTGGTGGCCGCACAACAGTTAGCCTGCGTCCAGGCAGTGGTGACCATCGCCGCGCCGGCCACTCCGGGGCATGTTCAGCATTTATTCAGCGGCGCCCGCGACGAGTTGGAGCGCACCGGCGAGGCAGAACTGAAGCTGGGCCAGCGACAGTTCCGGGTGCGTCGGCAGTTCCTCGACGATCTGCGCCAATATGGCGATCCAGAGCACATCCGTCGGCTGAAACGCGCCTTACTCATCTTTCATTCGCCAACGGATGAGATCGTGTCGATCGAGGAGGCGGCCATGATCTACCAAGCCGCGCTCCATCCGAAGAGCTTCATCTCGCTGGCCGGTGCGGATCATTTGTTGAGCAGGAAGGAAGACTCGGAATACGTCGCCGAGACCTTGGTCGCCTGGGCTGGGCGCTATCTCAGTACGCTTGGCACCGAGACCGACGCCGCTGCCGACAGCGCGCCGGCGCTCGAGCAGGGAGAGGTGTTGATTACAGAACGTGATCGACACTTCCTGCGTGGCCTACATACTCGGAATCACCAGCTATTGGCCGATGAACCAAAAGCTGCCGGTGGTTCCGATTTGGGGCCATCCCCTTATGATCTGCTGTTGATGGCTCTTGGCGCCTGTACCTCTATGACCATCCGCATGTATGCCGAACACAAGCGCCTGGCGCTGGACGATATCGAGGTGCGGCTACGCCATGAGCGGGTACATGCCGCCGACTGTGATGCAGATTGCGATGAAACTGCAACAAAGACCGGCAAGATCGAGCGTATTCGGCGCCATATCGAACTGAAGGGCGATCTCAGCGACGCGCAGCGCGCGCGTCTGCTTGCCATCGCCGATCGCTGCCCGGTGCATCGTACTTTACAGGCGCACCCGCACATCATCACCGCAGCAGGCTCGCTCGCGGACAAGCCCCCTGGCGGCGAAGCTTGAACGCCCGCATCACAACGTCCGCGACCCCGCATCCGCGGCTGCTGCTGGTTCTGGGACTGCTGTCGGCGCTAACACCGTTCGCCATCGATATGTATCTGCCGAGCATCCCCAGTATTGCGCGGGATCTTGACGCAGACATCGCGCTGGCGCAACTCAGCGTGACCGTGTATCTAGGAGTTTTTGCAGCGGCGCAGTTATTGCTCGGTCCCTTGTCAGATGTCTTCGGACGGCGCCGGATCATCGCCGCCGGGCTGATGTTATTTGCCGGTGCGGCCATCGGCTGCGCGTTCGCACCGAATATGCCGTCCTTACTTGTGGCGCGCGTATTGCAGGCCATTGGCGGTGCTGCGGTGGCGGTGAGCATACCGGCATTGGTGCGCGATCTGTTCGAACGCAACGACTACGCGCGCGTCATGGGGCTAGTGATGCTGGTGATGGCCGTGGCTCCGCTGCTTGCGCCAAGCCTAGGCGGGCTGATCATTCTCTATCTGAGCTGGCGCTGGGTATTCGCCGCATTGTTGGCGATCACCTTGCTAGCCGCTCTTGCGTTCTTCCATGTGGTACCCGAGACCTTGCCCAGCGAACGCCGACACCGGCTCGAGCCGCTTGCCATCCTCAGCAACTATGGCCTGTTGCTGCGCCATTGGCCAGCCTTGGGCTATTTACTGACCGGCATGGCCAGCTTTGGCGGCATCATGATTTTTGTTGTCACCTCTCCCTATGTCTATATCGAATTACTCGGCGTACCCGAGGTCTGGTTTGGCCCTCTGTTCGGTGTCAACATTCTCGCCGTGATGTTGGTTTCTTTTCTGAATTCGAGGCTGGTGCCTCGCTATGGCGCCGAGCGGTTGTTGCGGATCGGACTCAGCGCGCAATGCGCCTTCGCGCTGTGGCTGTTGGTCCTGGCCTGGCTGCCACAGCCTTCCCTGTTGGCGATTGTATTCGCCGTGTGCGCCTACTTCGGCATGGCAGGTCTGGTGCTCGGTAATGCGCTGGCCGGCTTCATGGCCTACTTTTCGCATATGGCCGGTACCGCATCGGCATTTTCCGGCGCCGCGCGTTTCGGCTTTGGTGCATTGGCGGGCTCCGCGGTGAGTCTATTGCATAATGACAGTGCATTACCTCTTTTATTGGGTATCGCTTGTTGTGGGCTGTTGGCCGTGACCTGCTATGTTCTGCTGGCCTGCACCACCGAAGCAGCATCTACCTCGAAACTGGCGGTGACGAAACCACTTGACGGCCGCTCCGTGCCCGAACGCTGACCATGCACATCCAAACCCTCTTGCTCGCTGCCGGCAGCGCAACCCGCTTCGGTGGCGACAAACTCAGTGCGGCATTGCCGGACGGCACACCGATGGTGCTGGCCAGCGCTCGAGCCTTGCTGCAGGCCGGCTGTGACGTACTCGCCGTGGTGCGGGAAGCCGATGTCGGCGCGGGCCTGCTGCTGCGGGACTTGCAGGAGGTGCGGGTGCTGTGCTGCCCGGAGTCGGTCGGCGGCCTCGGCTTCAGCCTTGCTCAGGGTGTTCGTCACAGCGCCAACGCCGATGCCTGGTTAGTGGCACTGGCAGATATGCCGTTGATTCGCCCCGCAACCCTTGTCCAGGTGCTGTCGGCGCTCGCGGGCGGTTCCTCGTTGGTGGCACCGGTGTTTGCCGGCCAGCGCGGCCATCCAGTGGGTTTTGGGCGGTGCTGGCGGGCGCGTTTGCTCGAACTGAGCGGGGACAGGGGCGCACGCACTTTGTTGACAGAACAAGCGGATAGACTGGAAAGCATCCAAACCGATGATCCAGGCATTCTGCTCGACATCGACCGACGCGACGATCTGCATCGAATCGGGTTGATCGAATCGGACCCCATGCACTCTGCATTTCTGCGGTAAACACACCTCAGAGCAGCTGCGCAAGACCATTTTGCTCCTTGTCCCAACATCCGGTCTGCGCGACACTGCACGTATGAACAACGAACTGGAAACCCTGTCAACCGATCTCGGCTGCCGCCTGACCGATGCTGGCCTGATCTTGACCACCGCGGAATCCTGCACCGGTGGCTGGATCGCCAAGTGCGTGACTGATGTGGCCGGCAGCAGCGCCTGGTTCGACCGCGGCCTGGTGGTCTACAGCAACGCGGCCAAGCACGAACTGCTCGGGGTCGCTACCGAGACCTTGGATCTGCATGGCGCGGTCAGCGAGGCGGTGGTGCAGGAGATGGCGCTGGGCGCCTTGCGCAACGGCAATGCCCAGGTCTCGGTGGCGGTCAGCGGCATCGCCGGGCCGGGGGGCGGATCGGTGGACAAGCCGGTTGGAACCCTGTGCTTCGGTTTTGCATTACCAGGACAGTTGGTCACCGAAACCTTACATTTCGACGGCAATCGCGATGCGATACGCTGGCAAAGCGTTGCCCATGCATTGCGTCGATTGATCGGATTGCTGGACCATGTCCGCTGAACGGCTGTTTTTCGCGTTATGGCCGGAGGCTGCTTTACGCAACGCATTGCTTGCCGAGCGGGCGGCACTGGCCGCAACGCCCGGCAGACTCAGTCATCCACTGGACCTGCATCTGACTCTGGTATTCATCGGCGCCGTCGATCGGGATGTCCGGTCCTGCATCGAGGCGGCAGCTGACGATGTGTTCTTGGCGCCCTTCGCATTGCGTATCCACCAGCTCTGCTGCTGGCCCAAGCAAAGGCTTTGGCTGGCACAGCCGGATGTGATGCCGAATGCGCTAGCCAATCTGGTGAGCCAATTGCAGCAGAATCTGCTGGCCTGCGGATTGCCGCCGGAGGCGCGCCGCTATCGACCTCACATCACATTGGCGCGCAAGGCACCCACGGTGACGCCAAGGCAATTGGCGCTGGATTGGACGGTACGCGATTTCGTGCTCGCCGCCGGCGCGCACGGGCGCACGCCCTCGTATCGCATCCTGCGCAGCTGGCCTTTGACTGCATGCTGACAAGCGCTCGACCTGCCGCATCGGCTCTGCGATGACCTCGGGCAAGACAGATCGCTATTTGACCTGCCTCATCCTATATGGATCGCATCCGGGCGCAATCAGCAGGTATCGCTGAGCAGTTACGACTGCTCTGCTGCGGAAGTCGCGAGACCGTTTGCAGTCGTGGTCGTCACCGATAACCCACGCTGAGCGATTACGACAACGATGACGATAACGACACACAGCAGAAACGCTAGCGGGACATCCGCACCGCTGCACTAGCCGCTATTCCGGAATCGGCAAAACCGTCCCGAACCAGATCGTCCTGGCCTGGATGTTGCCCCTTGTGACCACCCTTGTGACGACCCTTGTGACGACTGGGCCTAGCTGTGTGATAATGCCAAATCTAGCATAACAAATGTGCATGTTCTGTAGCGTTCATGCATAGTGTAGATCATTCAGTTTTACGGAGCTGGGATGGACGAAAATCGAAAAAAGGCGCTGAGCGCGGCGCTGAGTCAGATCGAAAAACAGTTCGGCAAAGGCTCGGTGATGCGTATGGGCGATGCCGGCGCGATCCCAAATGTCCAGTCGGTGTCCACCGGCTCGCTGGGGCTGGACGTGGCGCTTGGCATCGGCGGCGTGCCGCGCGGACGCGTGGTCGAAGTCTATGGTCCGGAATCGTCCGGCAAGACGACCTTGGCCTTGCACATGGTCGCCGAGGTCCAAAAGGCCGAAGGCACGGCAGCCTTTGTCGATGCCGAACACGCATTGGACCCGGGCTATGCCGAAAAGCTTGGCGTCAATATGGACGAGTTACTGGTGTCGCAGCCGGATACCGGCGAGCAGGCGCTGGAGATTACAGACATGCTGGTGCGTTCCGGCGCGGTGGATCTGGTGGTGGTGGACTCGGTGGCTGCCCTGACGCCGAAAGCCGAGATCGAAGGCGAAATGGGTGATTCCCATGTGGGTCTACAGGCCAGATTGATGTCGCAGGCGTTGCGCAAGCTCACCGCTAACATCAAGCGCTCCAATGCCATCGTCATTTTCATTAACCAGATCCGCATGAAAATCGGCGTCATGTTCGGATCGCCGGAGACCACCACCGGGGGCAATGCGCTCAAATTCTACGCCTCGGTGCGGCTCGATATCCGCCGCACCGGAGCGATCAAAAAAGGCGACGAGGTGGTCGGTAACGAGACCAAGGTGAAAGTGGTCAAGAACAAAGTGGCGCCACCGTTCAAGCAGGTCATGTTCGACATTCTGTACGGCGAGGGTATTTCGCGCGAGGGCGAGATCATCGATCTCGGGGTGCAGCAGGGTGTGGTCGACAAGTCCGGCGCTTGGTACAGTTATGACGGTAACCGGATCGGCCAGGGCAAGGACAATGTGCGTAATTTTTTGAAAGAAAACAAACAGATCGCCGCTGAAATCGAAGCCAAGATTCGAGCCATTCTGCTGCCTCCGCCAGCCGAGGCCAATGCCGGCGCCGATGCCGGAAGCAAGCCAGAGATAACAAAACAAGAGACAACCGAGCCGGAAACAACCAAGCCTAAAACAACCAATCCGGAAACAACCAAGCCGGAGACGACAAAACAGGCATCAGCAAAGCAAGAAACCAAGCCAGCATCCTCAGCAGCACCGAAGGAACAAACATCGGCGCCAACACCGCCGCCGGCAAAGGCCACTTCCGCAGCTGCAAGCAAAGCCGCGACCAAGCAGGGCGCCAAACAGACAGCGGATGCCGCAGCCGATGCCACGGGTTCGACAGGAGCAAAAAGCTGAACCAGGCGGTGGACATGGATGCGACGGCGGACATCAAGCGTCGCGCAATTAAGCTGCTGAGCACCCGCGAGCATTCCCGCTCCGAGCTGGCGCGTAAACTGCTCGCGCGGAATTATCCCATCGAGCTGGTCAATCCCGTCCTCGACGAATTGGAGCAGAGCGAATTGCTCAACGAGGTGCGAATGATCGAAACCTACGTCGCAGAGCGGCTCGAGCGTGGCTTTGGGCCAAAGCGTATTCGTGCCGAATTGCAGGCTAAGGGCCTTTCGGATGCGCAAATTGACCCGTATCTTTCCATTACGGACGAACAGCTGTCAGCGCAGATTCAGTTGGTACATGATCGGCGTTTTGGCGCCGGATCAAAAAATAACCGCCAAACACTGGCAAAACGCGCACGATTCTTGGAATATCGCGGGTTTCCATCATCATTGATACAACGCTTTCTCGATATGGACAGCTGAGTTTCGTCGCTTCGCCAACACATCCGATCCCGCGCTTCAGCAGCCCGCCGCAGCAGATTTCTTGTCATCCTGAATGCATCATCCCAAAGTTTGTTACCCCAGAGTCCGCTACTCCAGAGTCCGCCCATGAGTCTGTTGCCCCCCAAGAGCAGCGCCGAGCTTCGTCAAGCCTTTCTCGACTATTTTTCCGAGCGCGAGCACACCGTGGTCGAGAGCAGCCCGCTGGTGCCGGGTAATGATCCGACCCTGTTATTTACCAACGCCGGCATGGTGCAATTCAAAGAGGTGTTCCTGGGTCGGGAAAAGCGCTCTTATCAGCGCGCGGCAAGTTCCCAGCGCTGCGTACGCGCCGGCGGCAAGCACAACGATCTGGAAAACGTCGGCTACACGGCCCGCCACCACACCTTTTTCGAGATGCTCGGCAATTTCAGCTTCGGCGACTATTTCAAGCGCGAGGCAATCGGCTACGCCTGGGACTTCCTAACCCAACAGCTTGGATTACCGGTGGAGCGACTGTGGATCACGGTGTACCAGGACGACGACGAGGCAGCCACGATCTGGCTGGACGAAATCGGAGCCGATCCCGCGCGTTTTTCCCGTTGTGGCAAGAAAGATAACTTCTGGTCCATGGGCGAGACCGGCCCCTGTGGTCCTTGCTCCGAGATCTTTTACGACCACGGTCCCGAAATCAGCGGCGGACCGCCCGGCTCGCAGGATCAGGACGGCGATCGTTATGTCGAAATCTGGAATCTGGTGTTTATGCAATACGACCGCGGCGCGGACGGCGCATTGACGCCATTACCACGCCCGTCGGTGGACACCGGCATGGGTCTCGAGCGCCTGGCCGCGGTGATGCAGGGCGTACACAGCAACTATGATATCGACCTATTCCGCGAACTGATCGCCGCCGCTGCCGAGGCTACCGGCTGCAATGACCAGAAGCATAAGTCATTGCGCGTCATCGCCGATCATATTCGCTCCGCCGCCTTTTTGGTGCTGGACGGCATAACACCCGGCAATGAGGGGCGTGGTTACGTACAACGCCGTATCATTCGCCGCGCCATTCGCCATGGCTATCAGCTTGGCCAGCAACAGGCGTTTTTTTATCGCCTGGTGGCGTCGCTGGTAGCGCAAATGGCCGGTGCCTATCCGCAATTGGCTGCCAAGCAGGGCTATATCGAGCACGTGCTGAAGACCGAGGAGGAGCGTTTCGCGGACACCCTGGAGCAGGGCCTGCGTATTTTCGAAGACATCGTCGCCGGCCTGCAGGGCAATTCGATCCCAGGCGAGGCGGTGTTCCGACTGTACGACACCTATGGATTCCCGGCCGACCTCACCGCCGACATCGCCCGTGAGCGCGGTCTCGCATTGGATATGCAAGGCTTCGAGCGTGAGATGGCAGCGCAAAAGGAGCGTGCGCGCGCAGCCAGCCAGTTCAGCAGCGGACAGCAATGGGCCATCGAGTTGGAAGGCGAGACCGACTTTATCGGCTACGATCTGCTTGAAGATCAAGCAACGGTAATCGCCCTGTACTCGGATGGAGAGCCCAGAGACCGGCTTGCGCCGGGCGAGACCGGCTTGCTGGTGCTGGACCTGTCGCCCTTCTATGCCGAGTCCGGCGGCCAGGTCGGTGATCGAGGCTGGCTGAGCAGTGACAATGCCACGTTCGAAGTGGAAGATACCCAAAAACAGGGCGACGGGGTTATTTGTCATGTCGGCCGGGTCACCGGCGGAGAACTGCTGGTCGGCGATCGCGTGCATGCGCGGGTCGATGCCGATCGCCGGCGTGCAACTGCATTGCATCATTCAGCCACTCATCTGCTGCACGCCGCATTGCGCCGGGTTCTTGGCGAGCATGTGCAGCAACGCGGCTCTTTGGTCGATCCGGATCGGCTGCGCTTCGACTTTTCCCATTTCGAACCCGTCAGCCGCGCCCAATTGCATGAGATCGAACGATTGGTGAACCGCGAAATACGTCAAAATCACATGGTCGAAACACGCATCATGGACCTGGATGATGCCAAATCCTCCGGCGCCATGGCTTTGTTCGGGGAAAAGTATGCCGATCAGGTTCGAGTATTGCGCATGGGCGACTTCTCCGTCGAATTGTGCGGCGGCACCCATGTGCGCGCGGTCGGCGACATCGGCCTGTTCAAAATCGTATCCGAGGGTGGCATCAGCTCCGGCGTACGGCGCATCGAGGCAGTGGCCGGAGAACCTGCGCTGACCTGGGTCGAGGACGAGGAGTCGCGTCTGCAACGCGTGGCCGAATTGGTAAAAGGCGCCGCCAGCGATGTCGACGACAAAGTCGCGCAACTGGTGGAGCGTTCGCGCAAATTGGAAAAAGAGCTGGAACAACTCAAGTCCAAGCTCGCCAGCGCCGCTGGCAGTGATCTTGCCAGCCAAGCAGTGGATATCGATGGGGTCAAAGTGCTTGCCGCCAAGCTGGATGCAATCGACCCGAAGTCGTTGCGTGATCTCCTGGATCAACTTAAAAACAAAGTTGGCTCCGGCATCCTATTGTTGGCCACCGAAAGCGATGGTAAAGTCAGCCTGATTGCCGGTGTCACCAAGGATCTGACCGCCCGCTTCAAGGCTGGCGATTTGGTCAAGGCGGCGGCCGAGAAGGTTGGCGGGCGCGGTGGCGGTCGGCCGGATATGGCACAGGCGGGGGGCACCGACCCAGCGGGCATTCCGGCGGCCCTGGAATTGGCCAAAGAATGGGTGCAGGAACGTGTTGCGAGTGTTGGTTAATACCCCCGCAAGATTCGTCTGGGTTTCTTGCCGATCAATCACCAGCCTATCAGTCAGCTCCCATCATCCAGCCAAATTCTATGTCATTAATCGTCCAAAAATACGGTGGTACCTCGGTCGGCAGTATCGAGCGCATCCAAGCAGTTGCGCTGAAAGTGAAACAGCGTCGCGATCAGGGAGACGCGGTGGTCGTGGTGGTTTCGGCGATGTCCGGCGAGACCGATCGGCTGCTCGGCCTGGCCAAGGCCATCCAGTCGCAACCGGCGCCACGAGAACTCGACGTGCTGTTAGCCACCGGCGAGCAGGTGACCATCGCGCTGTTGTCCATGGCATTACAGGCCATCGGTTGTCCGGCGCGTTCCTACACCGGTGCCCAGGTGCAGATACGCACCGACAGTGCGCACAACAAGGCACGCATTCGCGATATCGACGATGCGCGCATACATGCCGATCTCAACGCCGGGCGCGTGGTGGTGGTCGCCGGTTTCCAGGGCATCGACGAGCATGGCAATATCACCACGCTCGGGCGCGGCGGCTCAGACACCTCTGCAGTGGCGATGGCCGCCGCACTCGAGGCCGACGAATGCCAAATCTACACTGACGTCGACGGCGTCTACACCACCGACCCACGCATCGAACCCAAGGCGCGCAAGCTCGATCGCATCACTTTCGAGGAAATGCTCGAGATGGCCAGCCTCGGTTCTAAGGTATTGCAGATCCGAGCGGTGGAATTCGCCGGCAAGCATCAGGTTCCACTACGCGTGCTCTCCAGCTTCGAAGAAGGGGAGGGTACATTGATTTCATTGGAGGAGGAGATTGTGGAAGACGCCAAAATCGCAGGTATCGCCTTCGCTAAAGACGAGGCCAAGCTCACCGTGCTAGGCGTACCGGACCACCCCGGTGTTGCACATAAAATTCTGGGGCCGGTGTCGGATGCAAACATCGAGGTGGATATGATTATCCAGAACATCGGTGCGGATGCATGCAGCACCGACTTCACCTTCACCGTACATCGTAACGACTATGCCAAAGCCATGGAGATTTTGCGCCAAACCGCTGAATCTCTGGCGGCACGCGAGGTGCATGGCGATCAGGAAATTGTAAAGATCAGCCTGGTTGGCGTGGGCATGCGATCTCATGCGGGCATTGCCAGCCGCATGTTCGAGGCTCTGGCACAGGTGGGAATTAATATTCGTATGATTTCCACATCGGAAATCAAAATTTCCGTGGTGATTGATGAAAAATACTTAGAACTTGGCGTACGCGCTCTGCACGAGGCTTTCGACCTGTCAAAGCCAGCCTGATTCGCTATACATTATCGATGGCACTTTCAATGCCGAGGAATCCTTGCACATGCTGCATGCCTGGAAGTAGAAACCCTGAGGGTTCTGCGCCGGTATGATCTATGACTCCAGGTTATGTACCTTATCGCAAGGTGCTGCTAGAATTGGGACAGCCGTTTCATAAGGAGCGGCATATAAAATCGTAGCCGCCCGGTCCAACCAATCGCTTATGCCATTATGGATACCGAGTCATAGAGGCTACATGGTTCTAGGGAGATAATTCAATGCTGATTCTAACCCGTCGGGTCGGTGAGACTCTGATGATTGGTGACGACGTCACCGTGACTGTCCTTGGAGTAAAGGGCAACCAGGTGCGCATTGGTGTCAATGCGCCACGTGATGTAGCGGTACATCGCGAGGAGATCTACGAAAGGATCAAGCGCGAACAGGCCCAAGCCGCTGCCCAGGCTGCATCTCAGCCAACGGACGCGCAACCGCCGGACTCTCCGGCGAGCCCACCGCCAACCGAGTAATCTCAACTCAATTTCAACCGAGCAAATGCGGCGCAGTTTTGTGTGCTAAGCATAGTCACGGGGTAGAAGATGTCATCCCCGTGGCTATGTAGTGCAATATCGCCGGTTTTGCCTTTGCTCGCCTCACGCAGTTTCCGTCCTCCGCTAGTTTCAAGAAATTATTCTTTTGGGACAGCAAGTTATACTACGTCTGTTGGCATCCGAGTGAGATGAAGTTGTGGGAACGAAAACTGCTTGAAAAGGGTCGAATGGAACAGACTATACTGTAGTTGAGCATCATATCAGATTGGCGAAGGCAGTTATTTCCAATTGTTCACAGGTGCAAACCTACGCCAGTCTTGTTAAAATAATCCCGTTTTTAGGAGAGATGGCCGAGCGGCTGAAGGCGCTCCCCTGCTAAGGGAGTATGGGTTAATAGCCCATCGAGGGTTCGAATCCCTCTCTCTCCGCCAAGCCCTGGGAAAAAATAACTAATACCAAGCGGCTACAGTCCCTGATTTTCCTACTTCCCCCAAGCAGCCCACCTGTTACTTCTGCCTGCGCAACCTCTTCTTTCTCTTCTTCCGTTATTCAAGGCGCAGATCTCTGCCTGATAATTCTTTTTGCTCACCGAGCAGTCAGGCACATCGAAAGATAGGGCGGCCAACCACATGACCTCAGCAGTATGGACAACTCGGGCGATTTCTGTCGAGAAATAGACCACCTGGCTTGTCTTCTCGTCCGACATCAACGTTGCCGCTTCGCGCAGGCGAACGAGAATCCGGCGCCAGTTGGTCTATTTCTCTCCGGCAATCGGCTAAGAGGCAAGGAATACGCCGGCCTCCGCGAGAAAGTCCTTTCGCGGCAGCAATTCGTCGCGACGGAAGCATACAAGACAGGCAACTCGTGGGCGCTGGCAACCCATCAGAATCTCGGATAACAGCAGCTCGTGGGAGGTTTTGTTTGGTTGTTCGTGCTTGATCCCCATGCGATCAATATGAACGCTGCGCGTTTGTGCCCGCACTATCTGCTCGGGATGGGAGAGCGCGTCAATCACATGGCGCAGGCGATCTTCAAGGGAGATTAGTCGCGGCATCTGATCCTGCAATTGTTGCTCGATTTTGCGCATCTGGCACCATAGCTCGCTATGGTCGTCATCATTGGAGGGATCGAGTTCAAAGCGCCTCGAGCGCGCGCGCAACGCACCATAGCGACTTTCCAGTTCATAGGCCTCGGTTTCGGTCCGAATCGCCTGTTGTTGAATGTGGGCAATCAGACTCTTGAAAATGCAGCACTTCAAAGCGCAGCGTGCTTCAGCCTCATTACTCCCCGGGGAGAAGATCTGGTGGTCGGTGAAGCTGAGACTGGTCTGCATCACATCTCTGCGAACCAGGCCATCCGTCAGCGCCATGCCCAACTGCCGGCGTTCCTCCCCGCGCATGCACAACAGCCCATAGCATTCCTCCAGATCGGGATGATTCTCGAACAATGTTCGGACTTCCTGGCTTTGGCTGAACACCTCTTGGAGATGATTTTGATCGACAAAAAAGGCATTTACACGCGGATCTGATATAAACGTGGAACGTTGACAGCGTAAGATGCCGGGTACCTGCTCTACCAGCCCATCGATGTAGCCCATGGTGTTGGCAATTGGTTCTCTTAGGCGGCGGATGCCGCCTGGGATTGCATATAACCGGTTGGATACTTGATCGATGACAAACTCGGCAATCTGGTCGATGCCGGTTATACAGCTGGATTCGGCCTGCGGCAATTTGCGCCAGTTCTGGGAAGCCTCTTTCAGACGACCAAAGGTCTGGTGCAGAAATACAGGTAGCATACTCCTAATCCTCCAATCATTATTCTTAACATGACATTGTTATAAAGAAGCTGCACAACGAACACGGCCGGTGCCGTTGTGTTTCTTGTTGTCGTTGCAGAAATCGCCCTGATCCGTGGCGACTGTATCAAGAGATGCTGATGTCGCTAGTCTAGTCGATAGCCTACTATTGGCTTACATCATAGGATTCAAGCTGATTATGCGATCTGAGTCGTTTGTTTCTGAGGGCTATGCGATTGCTCTGATGCTTATGCTAATGACTAATGATCAGCCATATACCATCTAATGACCAATGCTGGTGACCAATGACCAGCCGTACACCAAGGGATATACCAAGGGGTATACCAAGGGTTGGATAAACCAAACGTTGCTCGACGGCTGAATACACTGTGACCTGGTTGGCAATCCACTACCCTTAACAGAAATACGCATCTAAAGCAAGCGCTTGTTTACTCATGTCGGCGACACCTGATCGACCTTGTTCATTCGGCCGACCAAAGCGGCATACTATTGATATGAAAAGGGAAAAAAGGGCTTCATCCTGCACTGACATTTTGCCGGACGAGGGGCTTGGACTACCTGAAATCTCGGGCTAGACTAGACAGGTTTTGCCGTACTTGCGCTACTGTTGCCGCGCCTCCCTTATGCCTCACCAATTCGATCCTTTGACCCATTTCGACCCCTTACCCAAGAAAGATCCTGCTGTCGCGCTGCCACCGGCCCTGCCACCTAGGCTGCGTCGGCTGCTGGTTGTGCTGTTGGCTGCAGCAGGCCTGTTAGGATTCAATTCGCTCTATCTGGTTGCGGTCACGCTGGCCGAACAGCTCACTGGCAGGACGCTGCAAAACGCATTTTACCTGGACATGTTCCTGATCCACCTGGCCCTGGGCCTGGTGTTGATGGGGCCGGTGCTGTTATTCGGTCTGCTGCACTTTAGGCACGCTCGACGACGGCCGAACCGCTATGCCATTCGTGCTGGCCTCGGTCTGTATGGGGCGCTGGTGGCGTTGTTCGTCTCAGGTCTGGTGCTGACGCGGTTCGGTTTCTTCGAGTTCAACGATGGACGCTTGCGTGCCGTTGCCTACTGGATTCATGTCACCATGCCATTGGCAGTGGTCTGGCTGTTCCTGCTGCACCGATTGGCCGGGCCACGGCTACGCTGGCGAATGGGACTCGGCTGGACCGCCGCGGCGCTGGTACTCAGCGCTTTGGCATTGAGTGTTCACTTGACCGGCAGCGATGCGCCGCGGATGGTTCGGGCTTTCGAGCCGGCGTTGGTACGCTTGCCCATCAGCGATGCACCGGCGGCTCGCTCTCTGGCGAATGCGCATCCACCCAATTCCACGCCGGTCGACCCCATACCGGCGGAGCATCTGATGGTCGATCAGGTGTGTGCCGAGTGTCACGGCGACATCGCCGAGCGACACGCTGGCAGCATGCACAGGCTAAGTTCGTTCAATAACCCGGCCTACCGCTTCAGCATAGAGGACACGCGCGCAGAGATGTTGGCGCGGGACGGCGATGTGCGCGTTACCCGACTGTGTGCGGTGTGCCATGATCAGGTACCCTTGTTCTCGGGCCGTTTCGATGCTCCACAGTATGATCCGGACACTGACAAGGGGGCGCAGGCGGGCATTACCTGCCTTGGCTGTCATGCCATCAGCGCGGTCAACAGCCCGCTTGGCAATGGTGATTACAGCTTTTCCGATCCGCCGCGCTATCCGTTTGCATTCAGCGACAACCGCTTGCTGCAGGCGGTGAACCGCCAGCTGATCAAGGCCAAGCCTGCCTTTCACCGCCACACCCTGCTCAAACCGATCCATCGGCAGCCGGAGTTCTGTGCCGCTTGCCATAAGGTGCATCTGCCGCCGGAGCTGAACCACTACCGCTGGCTGCGCGGGCAGAATCATTACGACAGTTTTTTGCTGAGCGGCGTGTCGGGGCATCGTGTCGACAGCTTTTACTATCCACCCGAAGCACGCCATGGCTGCAACGACTGCCACATGCCATCCCGCGCCTCGGATGATCCGGCGGCGCGCGCGCTGACCGGCGATGGCGGCCGCGCGGTGCATGATCATCTGTTTGCAGCCGCCAACACCGCGGTTGCCTGTATGCTCGACCGCCCGCCACATGAAAACGCCGCGCGGGTGGAGTCGATGCAGCAGGCGGTGCGGGTGGATCTATTCGGCATCAAGGAAACCGGCCGCATCGACGGCTATCTGCATGCACCGCTGCGCCCGACGTTGCCGGTGCTGGAACCAGGCGCCCAGTATCTGTTAGAGGTGGTTCTGCGTACCACCGGCATCGGCCATGCGCTGACCCAGGGCACGGCGGACTCCAACGAAGTCTGGTTGGATTTGACCGTGCGCGCCGGCGGACGCATCATCGCCCGTTCCGGGGCATTGGATGCCGAGGGTGCCGTCGACGAATGGGCCTGGTTCGGCAATGCCTATCTGCTGGACGCCGAGGGTAATCGGATCGATCGGCGCAATGCGCAGGACATCGTAGTCGCCCTGTACGATCACCAGATCCCGCCCGGGGCCGCCGCCGTGGTGCACTATTCGCTGGCATTGCCGGCGGATTTGGACGAGCCGATTCAGATCGAAGCCGCACTGCGCTACCGCAAGTTCCACAGTCCGTTCTACCGCCATGTGCGCGGTGATGACTTTGCTGGCAACGATCTGCCGATCACAACCCTGGCCGAGGATCGACTGACCCTGCCGATCGGCGATGTCATATTGCCAGCACAGCGAATCGACCTGCCGGACTGGGAGCGTTGGAACGATTATGGCATCGGCCTGCTGCGCGAGGGTAAGCGTGGTGAGTCGCGTCAAGCCGAGGCCGCGTTCCGTCAAGTCGAGTCCCTGGGTCGCGCCGATGGCGCGCTGAACCTCGCGCGCGTACTCTATCGCGAAGGCCGACTGCAGGAAGCAGCCGCTGCATTGCAGCGAGCGGCGGCAGGCGCCGCTCCAGCCTGGGTGACAGCATGGTACACAGGCCTGATCGCGCGTGACCTCGGGGATCTGGACACCGCCATCGACGCACTGGAGGCGTTGGCGGAGACCCGCTTCAACGATGCCCGCCGACGCGGTTTCGATTTTAGCCGGGATGCGCGCATGCTGACCGTGCTTGGCCGCAGCCTGTACGAGCGCGCTCGCCAGGAACGAGGCGCGCCCCGGCGTTCGGCGCGGGTCGCACTGCTGCAACGTGCACGCCAGCGCTTGGAGCAAGCCCTGGTCATCGACCCAGAGAGAGCCGCCGCACATCATAATCTCAGTCTGGTATTCAATGAACTGGACGATGCCGAGAGTGCAGACCGCCACCGTGCTCTGCACGAGCGTTATCGCGGCGACGACCATGCCGTGGAGCGCGCGGTGACCTTGCATCGCAGCCGCAACCCGGCGGCCGACCACGCCGCCGAACCGGTGGCCATCTACGCATTGCGGCCGATGCGGACAACCGATCCGCAATGGGTCGCGAATGACAGCGAATAAGCGCACATGAATGCAGATCAACGAGCAACATTGAGCCGAGGCGAGGCCAGGATTCGCCGCGCCTTTTTATTTTCTATTGCCGCCATGGTCACCCTCGCGAGCATCGCACTGGGACTATATTGGCTGCTGCACGACCAGCCGCCGGCGGACGCCGTGCAGGAGGCTCGCATCAAGACACCCGTGGCGCCCAGCGCGCGCGACCCGATGGCGCCAGACAACGCAGCGGGGGAGGGCACCGATGCCGCTTCCGCAGTCGGTACCGATCCGACTGTGCCGCCACCAGTGCGCTTTACCGATATCACCGAGCAGGCCGGTATCGACTTCGTGCATGTCAACGGCGCCTATGGCGAGCGGTTGATGCCGGAGACCATCGGCAGCGGTGCCGCGTTTTTCGACTATGATCGCGATGGCGATCAAGACCTGTTTCTGGTCAATTCCCGTCCTTGGGACAAACAGCCGAGCGGCGATCGGCAGCCTGCCCAACCCGGCATTCAACCACCGACGCAGCGGCTTTATCGCAACGATGGCAGCGGACACTTCGACGACCTGACCGAGGCCGCCGGCTTGGCATTGGTCACCTACGGCATGGGCGTGGCCATCGGCGACTACGACGGCGACGGCTGGGACGATCTGTTTCTCACCACGCTGAACGGCAACCATCTCTTTCACAACCGTCCGGCCGCCGCTGGCGGGCGCCGTTTCGAAGACGTGACGGCAACCGCGGGCGTTGCCGGCGGTACCGATACCTGGTCATCCAGCGCCGCTTTCCTGGACTATGACCGGGACGGCGATCTGGACCTGTTTGTGGTCAACTATGTGGACTGGTCCCGAGAAATCGATCTGGAGATCGACTTCCGTCTCACCGGGCTCGGCCGCGCCTATGGCGCACCCCTGAATTTTGTCGGCACCGACAATCAGCTCTACCGCAACGACGGCAATGGCCGCTTTACCGATGTTTCCGCCGTGGCCGGCATCCGGATCGCGGACCCGGTGACCGGCAACCCGGTTGGCAAGGGGCTTGGCATCGCGCCCTTCGACATGGACGCCGATGGCTGGCAGGATCTGATCGTGGTCAACGACACGGTACGCAATTTTCTGTTCCGCAATCGCCGCGACGGCAGCTTCGAGGAGACCGCGATCTTCGATGGGGTTGCTTACGATCGCAATGGCAAGGCGACCTCCGCCATGGGCGTCGATGTCGCCCGCATTCGCGAAGATCAGGATATCGGCATTGCGGTTGGCAACTTCGCCAATGAAATGGCATCGCTGTTCGTCACCACCGACGGCCGTCCGCCGTTCGTCGATGAAGCCGTGCTGGAGGGACTCGGCCCAGCCTCGCGCATTCCACTGACTTTTGGTCTACTGTTCTTCGACTACGATCTGGACGGTCGGCAAGACCTGTTGCTCGCCAACGGCCATCTGGAGCACGAGATCAACAAGGTACAGCAGAGCCAGCACTATGCGCAGCCACCCTCCCTGTTCTGGAATTGCGGCGATGCCTGCCGCGGACGCTTCGTCTTGGTGCCGACAGCGGAAGGCGCCGCCGGAGACCTCGGGCAGAACCTGGTCGGTCGTGGCGTCGCCTATGCCGACATCGACGCCGACGGCGATCTAGATCTGATCATCACCCAAAATGGTCGTCGCCCAAGCCTGCTGCGCAACGATCAGCGGACCGGTCATCACTGGCTGCGCGTGGAATTGACCGGTAAACCGCCCAACACCAGCGCAATCGGCGCTCGACTGGAACTGACCGCCGGCGGTGTCACTCGTCACCGGGAAGTCCGCCCGACCCGCGGCTATTTGTCGCAGGTGGAGCGAGCCGTCACCTTCGGTCTTGGGACGCTGACCGAGGTCGAGCAATTGCGCATCCTGTGGCCAGACGGCAGCGAACAGCAACAGGTGCCCAGCGGCATCGACCGGACCCTGCATATCCATCAATCCGAGGGAAACAGTCCATGAACCATTGGCAAGGACTATCCACCAGCCTATTGCTCTGGTTATTATCGACGGGTGCAGCCCTCGGCGACGCGGTATCCGACCTGCCCGAACCCTGGCAAGACCGCCTGCTGCCGGTCCTGGACTCCGACATCAGCGGCGCCGAACCCTTGATGCAACAAGCACTGAATGCAGCGCGCGCCGAGATTGCCGCACTGTTGACAGCGAGCGAACCGAATCCCGAGGCTCGCCCGCAGGCCGCATCGGCATCCGAGTCGCAGGACCAAGCCCTGGCACAGGCCTACGGTCGACTTGGCGGCTTGCTGCTATTGCTGGAAGTGGAAGCCCAGGCCGATGCCTGCCTGCGCAACGCGATGACCTTGCAGCCGGGCGAGTTTCGCTGGCCCTATTATGCCGGCTATCTGGCAATGCTCGCGGGCAACCTGGAGCGTGCCGTGAACGATCTTGAAACGGCACGCGCCATCAATGCCGACTATCCGACGCTGTATGTTCGCCTGGGCAAAGTGTGGCTCGATCGTGGCGAGCTGGCGAAAGCCCGCGCCGTATTGGAGTCGGTGCAGGACGTGCCGGAATTGACCTCCCCGGTGAACTACTATCTGGGCCAGGTCGCATTGCTGGAACATCGCCCGGAGCAGGCCGTGGAACGCTTGACCAGGGCGCTGGAAGCAAACCCGGATGCCACCGAGGTGCATTATCCGCTGGCCCAAGCCTATCGCGCGCTTGGCGATGCGCAGCTTGCCCGCGAGCATCTGGCACAATTCCAACTGCGCGCACCGGAGATTACCGATCCATTGCTCGAACAACTGCAACGTGCCAACCCGCGCTCGCTGCCCGCGTTCCAGCGCGGCATCCATGCGGTCATCAATGGGGAATATGCCAGCGCCGCGGCGGAATTCGCAACCGGGCTGGAATCGGACCCCGACAATGTCGCCGCACGCATCAGTTATGCCCGGGTGTTGTACCTGACAGGCGATCCAGAGGCAGCCGCCAAGCAACTGTCCAAAGCCCTGGAAATCCAGCCTGAACATGCGTTCGGGCAATTCATGCAAGGCGTGCTGCGCCAGCAACAGGGCGACCTGACAGCCGCTGAAGCTGCCTACCGCCGCGCGCTGGAACTGGAGCCACAACAGGCTGGCGCAAGCTTCCACCTGGCGAATCTGCACTTTCGCGCGGGCCGCTTCGATGATGCCGCCAAGGGCTACCGGCAGGTATTGGCAGCGGACGACTCGGTTGCCCCGGCAAGGCTGTTGGCATTGGTGGCACAACGCCGGGCCGGTGAGAACCAGGCCGCCATCCTCGCCGCTGTCGATGATCTCGTCGCAACCTATCCCCAGGACATGCAATTGCGCTACGGGCTGGCCCGTCTGCTAGCCGCCGCGGATGATCCGCAATTGCGCGACCCGCAGCGGGCATTGCATCTGGCTGCCGATCTCGTGGTGCAACAGCCGATCCCAGCGCATCGGCGCCTGTTTGCATTGGCACAAGCGGCCGCCGGGCGTTTTGATGCCGCCATCGAAACCCAGCGCGGACTGCTCGCCATGCCCTCCTGGATGCTGGCGCCACGGGAACTGGAGCAAATGCAATCGGAGCTGCATGCCTATCAGGCCAAACAACTGCCGCATCCTGCCTGGCCAGGCGATGATCCGCTGTTGTCGCCACCGCCATTCGATGCCCGGCGTACATTCCGCGACTATCCGGCAGCGAAGCCCTATTAACCGCTTTCTTTAGGGCAGCGGCTGCCGGACAGCAAGCATAAGTAGCGGTTCATGAATAACCAGCCCTTTCAAGGTGTTGATACGTGTACGATCGCAACAGCATGATTTTGCGGTGTTTGCTTTCCGACAAGCTGGCAAGCGACTGCGAATGCCTGCGAGCCCTTGACGCTAGGAGACTATTTCATAATGTTGTTTTTACGCACCTTGAAAGGGCTGCCGGCGCCTCGCCCGCAAGCAAGCTCCTCGAGCCGATGCGGACGGCCGACGTAGGAGCCCGCTTGCGGGCGAACAGCCGCGAAGGCCGGGGTTGGCACCTCGCCCTGACCTAGAGCAACTACTTGCAGGATCTCGGAGTCTCGCACCAGCACAACGCCCTCGTCAATGGAGCCCCAAGATGACCGCCCATACCCACCCACCGCAGCCTTGCTCGCCATCCCGCCCGATATCGGGCCGGCTACTGTCTGTCCTGCTATTGCTGCTGCTGGTAGCGCTACCGCCGGGCGCAATGGCCGATGAACTGGATGCCGATGCGCTGATCGAGGCTGTTACCGCCCAATTGCGCGGAGATGACGGCGCCGAGCCCGATGCCGAAGCTGTCGTCGGCGCGTTGAATGGGATCACCGTTAGGCTGTACGGCGATGGCCGTTACAACAAGGCAGCCCAGATCGCGGCAATCGCGCTGAGCCAGGCCGAGCGCGTGCTCGGCGATGAGCATCCGGACACGCTCATCAGCGTCAACAACCTCGCCGTTCTGTACCGTGCCCAAGGCCGCTACGGCGAAGCCGAGCCCCTCTACCGCCGCGCGCTGGAGGCCCGCGAGCGCGTGCTCGGCGATGAGCATCCGGACACGCTCAGCAGCGTCAACAACCTCGCCGGCCTATACCAGGCCCAAGGCCGCTACGGCGAAGCCGAGCCGCTCTACCGCCGCGCGCTGGAGGCCCTTGAGCGCGTGCTCGGCGATGAGCATCCGGACACGCTCAGCAGCGTCAACAACCTCGCCTTCCTGTACCGTGCCCAAGGCCGCTACGGCGAAGCCGAGCCCCTCTACCGCCGCGCGCTGGAGGCCCTTGAGCGCGTGCTCGGCGATGAGCATCCGGACACGCTCAGCAGCGTCAACAACCTCGCCTTCCTGTACCAGGCCCAAGGCCGCTACGGCGAAGCCGAGCCCCTCTACCGCCGCGCGCTGGAGGCCCGCGAGCGCGTGCTCGGCGATGAGCATCCGGACACGCTCATCAGCGTCAACAACCTCGCCGAACTGTACCGTGCCCAAGGCCGCTACGGCGAAGCCGAGCCCCTCTACCGCCGCGCGCTGGAGGCTCTTGAGCGCGTGCTCGGCGATGAGCATCCGGACACGCTCCGCAGCGTCAACAACCTCGCCTTGCTGTACCATGCCCAAGGCCGCTACGGCGAAGCCGAGCCCCGCTACCGCCGCGCGCTGGAGGCTCTTGAGCGCGTGCTCGGCGATGAGCATCCGGACACGCTCATCAGCGTCAACAACCTCGCCGCACTGTACCGTGCCCAAGGCCGCTACGGCAAAGCCGAGCCGCTCTACCGCCGCGCGCTGGAGGCCAGCGAGCGCGTGCTCGGCGATGAGCATCCGGACACGCTCCGCAGCGTCAACAACCTCGCCGCCCTGTACTACTCCCAAGGCCGCTACGGCGAAGCCGAGCCGCTCTACCGCCGCGCGCTGGAGGCCCGCGAGCGCGTGCTCGGCGATGAGCATCCGGACACGCTCATCAGCGTCAACAACCTCGCCGCCCTGTACGACTCCCAAGGCCGCTACGGCGAAGCCGAGCCCCTCTACCGCCGCGCGCTGGAGGCCCGCGAGCGCGTGCTCGGCGATGAGCATCCGAATACGATCACAATGCAATTGAACCTGGCCATAACGCTGATCAACCTGGACCGACTTGACCCGGCCCTGGCGCAACTGCGTGTCATCGAAACCCGGCTGCGGCGCTTTGTCATCGCTCAATTGCACAGCAGCGAGTCGGAGCGGGTGCGCCGAGCGCGGTTGCAGCAGGAGTCGCGCTTGCAACACATTGTCTTCACCCTGGCGCTGGAGCATCCGAAGAGCGCCGCGGCGCTGCTGGCCGCGGATGTATTGCTGCGCTGGAAGCGCCTGGCCGGCGAGGAGGAGGCGACCATCGCACGGCTGGCGCGCACCAGCCAGGATCCACGGGTTCTGGACCTGGCCGGGCGCATCGGCCAGGCCCGCAGCGCCTTCAGCCGGCTCGCCAATCGTGCGGATGCCGATCCCGCCGAGCGTGCGACCCAGCTCGCCGAGCTGGGCCGATGGGAGACCGAATTGGCAACATTGAGCCGGCGCTTTCGCGGCCGTCTGGCCGGTCGCGACCTGGAGTGGGAGAGGGTCCAGTCCGAATTGCCGCGGGGCGCGGCCCTGGTGGAACTGCGCGCCTACAACCCGTTCGATTTCAAGACCGGCGCCTACGGCAAGGACCGTTGGCTGGCGCTGGTGCTGGCCAGGCCGGGCACGAACCATGCGGCGGATGCAGCTGCGGACAGCGACAATCTCCGCATCGGCCCCCGGCCGCACTTCATCGATCTGGGCGCGGTCGCGGCCACCGAGCCGATTCGCAAAGCGCTGGCCAGGCTGACCCGCGAAGTGCTCTGTCTGGACATGCTGATTGCGACCACGGATGACATGACCGACCTCAATGCCCAGGCCGTCAAGCGCTGGCCGCCGGCCTGCGCGCGCTGCTGGGATTCGATGCTGCTGAACTGGCCGGACGCCCAGCGCGAACGGCTCGCGGCGGTCCGGAGCAAAGCCGATGCCAGCGCGGCAGAACTCTATGCGAAGCTGTTCGGCCCACTGGATCAGGCGCTGGCCGAGTTCGAAACCCTGGTGCTGGCGCCGGACCGCGCGCTGGAGCTGGTGCCGTTCGCACGGCTGCGGCTGCCGGATGGGCGCTATTGGGTCCAGCGCCAGGTCCTGCGCCAGGTCGGCAGCGGCCGCGACCTGCTGCCGCTGCTGCCGGCGGACGAAGCCGTGGGGATGCTCGCCCTCGGCGACGTGGACTACGAGCATTTCGCCGCTGTCGCAAGCCCGGACCAGGCCAACGGGTCGGTCGTTGCCGACAGCATGGAGCCATCTGCCTGGCGCGCGCTGAACGCCCGGCTGCGCGCGGCGCGCGGCGGCTTCGAGCCCCTGGAACAGACTGCCGAGGAGGTCGCCACCGTCGGCCGCTACTATTGGGATTATTTCGGCCGCAAGGCCGAGGTGGTCACCGGCCCGGACGCTGGCGAGCGTCGCCTGCGCGCCATCGAGCGCCCGCCGCGCATTCTGCACCTGGCCACCCATGGCTTTTTCCTCGACCAGTCCGAGGCTGGAGCGCTGCGCCCGCTGACCCTGGCCGGTCTGGCCCTGGCCGGCGCCAACCGCGGCCTGGACGGCAAGTTCGGTCCCGGCAAGCAGGACGGCCTGCTGTATGCGCTGGAGGTGCAGGATCTGAATTTGGAGGGAACCCGGCTGGCGGTGCTGTCCGCCTGCGACACCGGCCGCGGCGCCGTGGACTCGTCCGAGGGTGTCTATGGACTGGTGCGGGCCTTCCGGGTCGCCGGTGCCGAGCAGGTATTGATGAGCCTGTGGTCGGTGGACGATTATCTGGCCGCCGAATTCATGGGCGATTTCTATCGCCGCTGGATGGGAGCCGGGGCCAATGCCGATCCAGCCTTGGCCCTGCGCAAAACCCGCTTGAACTGGATCGGCGATCGCGACCCACGTCGCCGCAATCCGGCGTACTGGGCACCGTTTGTGCTTGTGGAATAGGAATAGCTCGACGCTGGGAGGCTGCGAGGCTGCGCAGAAACAAGGTCAGGAACTGGGGTATCCTCGGTTGATCCCTGGAGAAGGCAGTGGTCTACAGGCTGTCGTCCGCAAAGGCGCGGCGCTTGCGTGCGATCCGCCGGCATCATTTGCCGGGTCGCCCGCAAGCGGGCTCCTACGTCGGCCATACCCGTTGGCTTGTAGGAGCCCGCTTGCGGGCGACGCGTCGGCTTTGCAGAGGCCAGTTGGCAACAGCGACAGCGCTCCTTAGCGACTGCACATTGGTAGGGATACCTCAGAGTCAAGAACCGATTCTGCGAGCCCTGCGGTCGCGATCCCGAACTGAATCGAGCGATAATGCCTGGCCATGAAAACCGACCAAGCCATCTATCAACGCTTGTCCATCGGTGCCGAAGCATTCCGGGTGCTAACCGGCGGTCTGCGGCTGGACGGGCCATATCAATTCCGTTCTGTCACCTTCAAGGCTCTGGAGCGGCGTGCCGATGGCGTGTTCGAGCCCGCGGGCCAGAAGGCGCCGATGTATGTGGTCGAATTTCAGGCGCAGCCGAACGCCTCTGCCTGGTACAACCTGTTGACCAAGGTCGGCCTGATCGGCGAGCAGCGCCCGAGCGCCGACATCCGCGGGATTCTGATTTTCTTACACGAAAAAGATGATCCCGGTCCGCCGCCGGGGATCGCCAACGCCGAATCGCTGTTCACGGCGGTGTATTTGAACCGTTTCCTGCCGGCACTGCTGGCGCAAGAGCCCGACAACCCATTCGTGATCGTGCTGGCGCCACTGGTGGTCGAGCGCGATGAGGAACTGCAGGCGCAGGTGCCGCACATTTGGCAAACCATCCAATCCGCTCCACTGCCAGAGCCGATCCGCGAGCGGCTCTCGGAGGTGCTGCAATTCTGGCTATTCGAACGTTTCCGCTCCCTGAGCGCGGAGGAGATTATATCCATGATCACGCATTTAACCCCGTTGGAAGAGACCCGTGCCTATCAAGATATTTTTGCCAAAGGCGCGGCCGAGGGCATGACCAAAGGCAGGGCCGAGGGCCTGACCAAAGGTAAGGCCGAGGGCAAGGCCGATACATTGCAACGACAACTCCACCGCCGTTTCGGGGCCTTGCCAGACTGGGCCGAGCAACGCATCGCCGTGGCCTCCATCGAACAACTCGATGCCTGGCTCGACGGCATTTTCGACGCCGACAGTGTCGCCGGGCTGCTTGGGCCGGCTGACCTGACGGACCTGTAGGGGCGTGCGCTGACTCGAGCCGAACAAGACTCCCCGGAAAGATCCGGCGCTTGCGCCCGATTCACCGGCATCGCCTGCCGGGTCGCCCGCAAGCGGGCTCCTACGTCGGCCGTACCCGTTGGCTTGTAGGAGCCCGCTTGCGGGCGAGGCGCCTTGGCCCCTCTGCGCACTCTGCGTCTCTGCGGTGAATTCTTGCCTTCTTTGAAGGCAGCATCCTTCTCTTGGGAAAGGCGCGGTGCTCGCGTCCGATCCGCCGGCATCGCCCGTCGGGTCGCCCGCAAGCGGGCTCCTACGTCGGCCATACCCGTTGGCTTGTAGGAGCCCGCTTGCGGGCGACGCGTCGGCTTTGCAGCGTGCTGCCCGGGTAGAATGTTCAGCTATTCAATCAAAAATGAAGTCCTATTCATATTCTTTGCAGGCAGCGCCAGGTAAATTTGTTGAGAAGACAGTGACCTACAGCCTTTCTCCCGGGAAAGGCGCAGCGCTCGCGTCTGATCCGCTGGCATCATTTGCCGGATCGCCCGCAAGCGGGCTCCTACGACGGCCGTACCCGTCGGCTTGTAGGAGCCCGCTTGCGGGCGAGGCGCCTTGGCTCCTCTGCGCACTCTGCGTCTCTGCGGTGAATTCTTGCCTTCTTTGAAGGCAGCATCCTTCTCTTGGGAAAGGCGCGGTGCTCGCGTCCGATCCGCCGGCATCGCCCGCCGGGTCGCCCGCAAGCGGGCTCCTACGTCGGCCATACCCGTTGGCTTGTAGGAGCCCGCTTGCGGGCGACGCGTCGGCTTTGCAGAGGCCAGTTGGCAACAGCGACAGCGCTCCTTAGCGACTGCACATTGGTAGGGATACCTCAGAGTCAAGAACCGATTCTGCGAGCCCTGCGGTCGCGATCCCGAACTGAATCGAGCGATAATGCCTGGCCATGAAAACCGACCAAGCCATCTATCAACGCTTGTCCATCGGTGCCGAAGCATTCCGGGTGCTAACCGGCGGTCTGCGGCTGGACGGGCCATATCAATTCCGTTCTGTCACCTTCAAGGCTCTGGAGCGGCGTGCCGATGGCGTGTTCGAGCCCGCGGGCCAGAAGGCGCCGATGTATGTGGTCGAATTTCAGGCGCAGCCGAACGCCTCTGCCTGGTACAACCTGTTGACCAAGGTCGGCCTGATCGGCGAGCAGCGCCCGAGCGCCGATATCCGCGGGATTCTGATTTTCTTGCACGAAAAAGATGATCCCGGTCCGCCGCCGGGGATCGCCAACGCCGAATCGCTGTTCACGGCGGTGTATTTGAACCGATTTCTACCGGAGCTGCTGACGCAAGAGCCCGACAACCCATTCGTGGTCGTGCTGGCGCCACTGGTGGTCGAGCGCGATGAGGAACTGCAGGCGCAGGTGCCGCACATTTGGCAAACCATCCAATCCGCTCCACTGCCAGAGCCGATCCGCGAGCGGCTCTCGGAGGTGCTGCAATTCTGGCTATTCGAACGTTTCCGCTCCCTGAGCGCGAAGGAGATTATATCCATGATCACGCATTTAACCCCGTTGGAAGAGACCCGTGCCTATCAAGATATTTTTGCCAAGGGTGCGGCCGAGGGCATGACCAAAGGTAAGGCCGAGGGCAAGGCCGAGGGCAAGGCCGATACATTGCAACGACAACTCCACCGCCGTTTCGGCGCCTTGCCGGACTGGGCCGAGCAACGCATCGCCGTGGCCTCCATCGAACAACTCGATGCCTGGCTCGACGGCATTTTCGACGCCGACAGTGTCGCCGGGCTGCTTGGGCCGGCTGACCTGACGGACCTGTAGGGGCGTGCGCTGACTCGAGCCGAACAAGACTCCCCGGAAAGATCCGGCGCTTGCGTCCGATCCACCGGCATCGCGCCGGGTCGCCCGCAAGCGGGCTCCTACGTCGGCCGTACCCGTCGGCTTGTAGGAGCCCGCTTGCGGGCGAGGCGCCTTGGTTCCTCTGCGTCTCTGCGGTGAATTCTTGCCTTCTTTGAAGGCAGCATCCTTCTCTTGGGAAAGGCGCGGTGCTCGCGTCCGATCCGCCGGCATCGCCCGTCGGGTCGCCCGCAAGCGGGCTCCTACGTCGGCCATACCCGTTGGCTTGTAGGAGCCCGCTTGCGGGCGACGCGTCGGCTTTGCAGAGGCCAGTTGGCAACAGCGACAGCGCTCCTTAGCGACTGCACATTGGTGGGGATACCTCAGGGTTGAACGCCTCTGCCTGGTACAACCTGTTGACCAAGGTCGGCCTGATCGGCGAGCAGCGCCCGAGCGCCGATATCCGCGGGATTCTGATTTTCTTGCACGAAAAAGATGATCCCGGTCCGCCGCCGGGGATCGCCAACGCCGAATCGCTGTTCACGGCGGTGTATTTGAACCGTTTCCTGCCGGCACTGCTGGCGCAAGAGCCCGACAACCCATTCGTGGTCGTGCTGGCGCCACTGGTGGTCGAGCGCGATGAGGAACTGCAGGCGCAGGTGCCGCACATTTGGCAAACCATCCAATCCGCTCCAGTGCCAGAGCCGATCCGCGAGCGGCTCTCGGAGGTGCTGCAATTCTGGCTATTCGAACGTTTCCGCTCCCTGAGCGCGGAGGAGATGACATCCATGATCACACATTTAACCCCGTTGGAAGAGACCCGTGCCTATCAAGATATTTTTGCCAAGGGTGCGGCCGAGGGCATGACCAAAGGCAAGGCCGATACATTGCAACGACAACTCCACCGCCGTTTCGGCGCCTTGCCAGACTGGGCCGAGCAACGCATCGCCGTGGCCTCCATCGAACAGCTCGATGCCTGGCTCGACGGCATTTTCGACGCTGACAGTGTCGCCGGGCTGCTTGGGCCGGCTGACATGACGGACCTGTAGGGGGTGCGCGGATTTCAAAGAATGGAAGGATTCACCGCAGAGACGCAGAGTGCGCAGATGGGCCAAGGCGAATGCATCCTCTTCTCTGCGGCTCTGCGGCTCTGCGGTGAATCGAACTTCATCCTGAATGAATGCGGTGGAACGCTGATCAACCTGGACCGACTTGACCCGGCCCTGGCACAACTGCGTGTCATCGAAACCCGGCTGCGGCGCTTTGTCATCGCTCAATTGCACAGCAGCGAGTCGGAGCGGGTGCGCCGAGCGCGGTTGCAGCAGGAGTCGCCCTTGCAGGACATTGTCTTCACCCTGGCGCTGGAGCATCCCGCCGAGTTCATGGGCGATTTCTATCGCCGCTGGATGGGAGCCGGGGCCAATGCCGATCCAGCCTTGGCCCTGCGCAAAACCCGCTTGAACTGGATCGGCGATCGCGACCCGCGTCGCCGGAATCCGGCGTACTGGGCACCGTTTGTGCTCGTGGAATAGGTAGCGGTTCATGAATAACCTATACAACGCTATCCAGCCATCGGCGGAGTGCAATCGGGGTCGGGGTCGCTATCGGAATCGGAATCGGAACCGAAATCGAGAGAGAAAACGCCCTATGCCATTCGGTTATGAGAAGCTCGACGTCTAGCATGCGGCCATCGAGTCTGTCGGCTGGGCCTAGCGCGACTGCGAGCATGTGAAAGGACAGCGTCACGCGAAGGATCAACTCCTGTGCGCATGGTAGGCGCGCATCGTAGGCGCGCATCGCAGGCCATCGCGCTAAAGATTGCCGAGGGTAACGGCAAAGCGACGAGCGGGGATCGACGCCGGTCGTTTGAAATCGCACGAGGCTCGGCGCTGGAGTGCGCTGCGATTGAGGACCTGCTTGCTAGTGTGCGATGCGTTGTCCGCAGACGACAACAGCAAGCAAAAGGCACTGCTTGATCGTCGTGTGGCCATGCTGACGAAGCACGGACAGCGTGGCTAGGGGGTCAGCGAGGAGCTTGGCGGATATCGGGTTGGTCAGTTCGATACCGACGCCGATGCCGACGTTGATACCGATACCGATACCGACGCCGATAGCGGTACCGAATGAGTCGGCAGGCGACACCCAAGCCAAAAACCTGTTTAGCTTGTTTCTGCACCATCACTAGGTATAGTCGTCGAAGCGCTTCAGCGCTCAGTCCGCGCAGCCGCTCCTCGGGCGACATGCGCTCCAGGCAGGCTGGTCGTCGGTCATCGGTCATATCGTCCATGCTGTGCTCGAGGCTCTCGTGCAGGGTGTAGGGCATGTCGGGAATCTCCAGCTTGTAGCCTAGGTAAAGCTCATGGAGCAGTCGTTCGGTCTCTGGTCGGTAGTCCTGAGCTTAGGCTTTTCCTGTGCTCTCGGGTGTTTTTTGGCATACTTGGTGCTTTGGCAGCTCGAGCTGCTATTCGTGAATAACCCAAATGCATCCGCCAACCCTGCTGTCGCGCTTGATCCAGCAGTCGGCTTACCGCTGGCGGATGTCCGAATCCAAAGGAGGGCCAAGATGGCCGATGGTGACTCTACACCCTGCAACTGCCCAAGGCGCCGAATTGCCCAGTGCTCTCAGGTTCCGCTGCTAATCCTCTGGCTTGGCATGACTTCGGTTCATGCGGACGACTGCTTCTGCCTGCTCGATGACCAGCGCACTCCCTATCGGGACTGTGTCGAGGTCTCGGTCCGCGGTCTCTCCCCGGTATCGGTGGAATGCCGATTGACCACTGATAAAAAGCGCAAGCCCATCGCCAATGGCAAGGCGATGCAGCGCATCGAGGCTGGCGAGCCCGGGTGCGATCCCTGTCGAGTCGAGGGAAACAGGCACATCCAGGTGATCCGCACCAACGGTAAAGGCCAGGATCCCGATCCGGTCGACCAGAACGATGCTTCGGCTGCCGGAGCGCCCGATGACTGAGCCGCGTCGCCCCGCTGCCCTGCTGTTCGACATCGCCGTGCTGCTTGCCCTCGGCACGGCGCTGCTGTTCACCGCCGGCTGGGGCTATGCCGAGCGCTGGTTTGCCTGGTTCGATCTGGGCATCATCAGCCTCGGCATCCCGCCGCCTTATTTCGCCATGTATGGCTACTGGACCCTGGCTGCTCATGGCTGGTGGCTGTTGTTATCGGTCGCCATGATCATCGCCGTCTGGCAGGTTCTGCGCCATTTGCCGGTGGCCTGGAACGATCGGTTGGTCCGTCTGCGGCAAGCATTGCTATCGGCACTCGGACCGGTGCTGCTGTTGGCCCTTGTGCTCTTCCTGTTCTGGAGCGTCTACGGCCTCGGCCGGCTGACCGCCGATCGCAACCATGCCCGCGCAAGCGCCGATGGCTTCTGCGTCCTGCCTGAGGTGCGTCTGGTGCTGAAGGATCCGCCATCGAGCCTGTCGAACGTTTTGCCCGGCACCGCCAAGGATCTGGCCGAGGGCCGCTGGCGGCTGCTGATCCGAAGTGGCGGCGTATTGGCGCTGATCCGCGGTCAGTCCGTGGATGCCCCCGATCAGCTCCCTGATCAGCTTAGGCGCCCGGCGCTGGTGGTGCCGATGAGCCAGGTCGCATTGTTCGAGCTGATCCCGGTGCCTCCCGGGTGCGGGCCGGATTGATGCAGTTTCCGGTGGATGCGCCGTACAGCCTGGGAGGCCGCGAAGAAATAAGATCAGGGACTGGGGTATCCGCGGTTAGTGATGGTGCAGAAAAAAGCTAAATCTATGAACTGGAAGGGATTGCGGGCATACCCGTTAAACTTGGGCTAACGCAGTTCGGACAGCGCGGCTACGCGGTCAGCGAGGAGCTTGGCGGATAGCGGGTTGGCCAGTTCGATACCGACGCCGATACCAATACCGACGCCGATAGCGGTACCGAATGAGTCGGCAGGCGACACCCAAGCCAAAAACCTGTTTAGCTTGTTTCTGCACCATCACTAACTGACTTGTCGAGCCTCGGCGTTCAGCGCCGAACACAAATGACTGGAACGTTTTCTGTCATTGCTCGGCACCGCGCGTCCACAATCGATCTCACCGCGCCTGATACGCAGTCTTGCGTTCGTGTCCGTCAAGCTGAGGCCCTTGCTGCATGGTCTTTACTTTACATAAGAAAAATTATGCGCATACACGACCAGGAGAAAGTACTCGGCCATCCGATCTCCGGTATGAGCTAGGAGGGACTCATGCTCGAGGCGCTGATGAAAACCGCCCCGCTGCCCGCTCGGGCTCATTTCCATCGTACCGCTGCCGGTGCCGAGAAGTAGAATTGGAAGATGGAATGAGGCTAGCCGCTGCAACCGGCGGATCGGTATCAAAACCTCTCTGGCACGAACCCGTACTCCGCAATCGACGCCTGATCGTCGTACTTGTCCTGCATGTTGCGCTTGCCCAGCTTGACCTCCTCACGCGGAAGATCTTCGTAAGGGATCTGGCTTAGGAAGTGGGAAATGCAGTTAAGACGGGCGTGTTTTTTGACATCGGCACGCACCAGATGCCAGGGGGCGTGATCGCTGTTGGTGGCCGCCAACATCGCGTCCCTCGCCCTGGAATAGGCATACCAGCGCTGATAGGACTCCACATCCATCGGGCTGAGCTTCCAGAGCTTGCGCGGATCTTCGAGCCGGGCCTCGAAGCGGCGCTGCTGCTCGTCCATGCCCACATCGAACCAGTACTTGATGAGCTGTACGCCGGAGTCGATGATGAATTGCTCGAAGACCGGTACATAGTGCAAGAATCGCTGATACTCCTCATCGGTACAAAATCCCATGACCCGCTCAACGCCGGCCCGGTTGTACCAGCTGCGATCAAACAGCACGATCTCGCCGGCGGCAGGGAAATGGGCCAGATAGCGCTGCAGATAGATCTGGGACTTCTCGCGCTCGGTCGGCGCTGGCAGCGCCACGACCCGAAAGATCCGCGGACTAACGCGCTCGGTGATTCGCTTGATAACACCGCCCTTACCGGCGGCGTCACGGCCCTCGAAGACCACCACCACCCGGTGTCCGGTCTTTCTGACCCAGTACTGCAGTTTAACTAGCTCCGTATGCAGCTTGTAGAGTTCGGCCTCGTAAACCTTGTTCGAGAGCTTGCCGCCAGCGGTTTTCGGCATCGCATCAAGGCTTCGCTTTGTCTTGGATTTCTTCTTTGTCATGTTGCAACGCTTGGATGATCTTCAGGCTGAAGTTTCTAGATTAATTGGGCGCAATTTATTTATCAGTAGGATAAGAAAAAAGAGACGATTAGTGGAGGATACATCTGGGTTTTCTTCAGGCCGATTGCCGGAAAGAAACAGACCGACTGGAACCGGATGCTCGTTCGCCTTCGCGAAGTGGCAACCCGTCCATAGTCGCTCTATGGGCGGGTTGCCGCAACAAGGCCGGACGAGAAGACAAGCCAGGCGGTCTGTTTCTTTATAGAAATCGCCTCAGCAGATAGTTGACTTTCTCCAGCGCCTATCCGAGGGTTTCGGCAGATACGAAGTGCTCGCTTTGCAGAAAGCGCTCGAGCAAGCGAAGCGCCTGGTGCGACAGTTTTGTGGGGTTCAAGGTGCGGGTTTTCACCTTTCTGTCCTCGCGATAAGGTTCGCGCAGCAGAAACGCAGGCGGTGATGAGCGGTTTGGGATGCGGGCCATGTGCATGCTTAAAGAATGGCCTATGGACAACAATACCTTCGCCAAAAATTAGCGCCAAAAATTAGGTGGGCGACAGCCCGAGGTGATAGGTTATCCAGTTACTAATCCGAAGACCTATTCCCTCAGGAGGCTATCGCCCATGCCCGACATTATGCTGATCTTGAGCTGCTTAAGCCAGAGCGTAGATAAGACGAGCCTTGGCCGTTTGGGTTGCGTTGTGGAAGGGCTGTTGGCGATGACGGGGCGGGTAACGATGCGGGGGCTATCGCGCTGGACCGAGCGCGGGGGAAGCTATCGGACGCTGCAGCGGTTGTTCAACACCACGCTCAGTTGGGGCCAAGTGCATTGGCTGGTGATTCGCCAGCACCTGCTGGGCGACGAAACGCAATGGTTGCTGGCGGGCGATGAAGTGGTGGTGAGCAAATCGGGCAAGAAGACCCACGGTCTGGATCGTTTTTTCTCCTCGGTGGTTGGCAAGACGATCCCGGGGTTGTGTTTTCTGAGCCTGTCGTTGATTAGCGTGCAACGGCGCTGTTCGTACCCATTGCGCCTGGAGCCGATTCTCAAAGAGACGGCCGCGAGCTGCCCGAAAGCGTCCAAAGCGGGTCGGGGTAAGGACCGAGGGCGGCCGAAAGGTAGCCGCAATGGCAATCGCCGGGAGGTGAGTCTGTCGCCCTATTTGCAGTTCGTTCAAGACCTTCTGCGCCAGGTGCTGGCACTGGTGTGCCAGACGCTGACGGTGCGTTATTTCGTCTTCGACGGGGCCTTCGGCCATCATCAAGCGCTGCAAATGGTCCGTCGCACGGGCTTAGAGTTGATCAGCAAATTGCGCCACAACAGCGCGCTGTATCTGCCCTATGACGGCCCCTACGCCGGGCGCGGCCCGCGGCGCAAGTACGGCAGCAAGCGCGATTATCAACACTTGCCGCCGTGCTTTCTCAAAGCCACTTCCGTGGAAGGACAGGTTCATACGGCCATCTACCAACTGCCCGTTTGGCACAAAAAATTCCCCGACCGGCTCAATGTCGTGATCCTTGTCAAGACCAACCAACGCACCGGTGCCCAGGCCCATGTCATCCTTTTCAGTAGTGATCTCGAGTTAGGCTACGAAGCGCTCATCGATTACTATCGCTTGCGCTTCCAAATCGAGTTCAACTTCCGAGACGCCAAACAGTACTGGGGCTTGGAAGACTTCATGGTGATCAAGCCAACGCCGGTCTACAACAGTGCCAACCTGGCGATGCTGATGATCAACCTGTCCCAGATCCTGATGCGACCGGTGCGCGAGCACTGTCCGAGCTTTAGCGTCAATGACCTCAAAGCCCACTTCCGCGGCCGGAAATACGTCCTGGAGGTGTTAAAAATGCTTCCGGAAATGCCCGAAGCAAATATTATTGACCAAGCCCTTGAGCAGGCTGCAAATCTGGGGCGGATTAATCAAGAACTTAGTGCAGCATGAGATCGGGTCATTTGGCGAAGGTATTGGGACAAATCAGGTAAATTGATTTCTTGCAAATTGACATGTCTCCGCACCTGGAAATCGACAGAAGCAGGCTGCTGCTGTTTTCTATGCACCCCGCCGAACCTCCCCATAACGATAAAACCCCAGCCCCACCGCCAACAACCCGCCCAGCACCGCGGCGACCAAGATGGGACGCTGCAGCGCGGCAGCCAGCATGCTGAAGCCGCTCATGACGAGAAAAATCAACGGCGGCAGCGGATACCAGGGAACCCTGAACGGCCGTTTCAGATGTGGTGCCCGCCGGCGCAGAACCATCAGGCCGGCCACGACCAGCCAGGACATCAGGGTGACGGTGAAACCGGCCAGGGTCAGCATTGTCTCGAAGGAATCGGTCAGGATGAATAGGGTGACCAAGCCCAATTGGAACAGCATCGCATGGGTCGGTGCGCCGCGCCGATTGCGGGCGCCGAGCCAACTCAATGCCGGGATGTCTTCGCCGAAGCGCTGAATCACCCGCGGTCCGGCCAGGATCATGGCGCTGACCGTGGACAGCAACAGCAGGCTCATGGTCAAGGCGAGCAGGTCGCCGATGGCAATGCCGTAGAGATTGCGTGCGGAGACGGCACCGACTTCGATGGTTCCGATCAGCTCGGCCAAGGGAATGCTGCGCAAAAAGACCCAGTTGAGTAATAGATACAGGGTGCCGACCAGCAGGCTGCCGAGGACGAGCGCCAGCGGTACGGTGCGCGAGGGATTCTTGACCTCGCCAACCACATAGGCGGTGGCATTCCAGCCGGCATAGGCATAAAAGACATACACCAATGACATGCCGAAGGCAGGGCTGAAGATCGCCTTCAGGGTGTCTTGGTCGGGAACCACGGACAGGGTGCCGGGCAGACGTGGCTGCATCGATGCGAAGACACAAAAGGCCAGGATCACGCCGATCTTCAGGGCCGTGACGCCGACTTGGAACTTGCGGCCCAGTTCGCGGTTCAGGGCGTGCAGCAGGGTGATGATCAGCACCGCAGCCAATGCAATCCAGGCCGGATCGAGGGGCAGGGCAGTGCCGGCATAGCGTCCCAACGCGACCGCCGCCAGGGCCACCGGCGCGGAAAAACCGACGCTGATGGAGACAAATCCAGCAACCTTGCCGAGTGCCTGATGATAGATGCTTGCAAGGAAATGGTATTCGCCGCCATTGCGTGGCATGGCCGCGGCTAACTCGGCATAGGATAGGGCGCCGCAGAGTGCAACGATTGCCCCCAGCGCCCAAAGCAACAGCAATGCGGCCCCGTTGGGCACGCCGGCGGCCTGGAATCCGAGGGTGGTGAAGACACCGGTGCCGATCATGTTGGCAACCACCAAGAGGAAGGCGGCTTTCAGATCGATATAGCTTGTGGCAGGACGCAGGTTGGCAGTCGGTGTTCCGGCGCTGGCGATCAACGGAACGGGGTGGGGGGCTGATGACATCAGGGGCTCCGGAGGTCTTGATCGAGGCGATGCAGAATCGGGATCAGATCGCTGGCCATATGGGTTGGCGCTCCATGCAGCTTTTGAAAATGCAGGATTTCGGCGTCGTTACAGCGGCCGGCGATGCCGGTACCGACCAAGATCGTGTCGATGCCGGCGCGCATGGCACCGAGAATGTCCGTTTCCAGTTGATCGCCGATCATGATGGCGTCCGCACTTGCCGTGTTGGCACGGGCCAATGCATCCAGGAACAGACCGCACCCAGGCTTGCCGGCGATGAACTCGGGCTCCCTGCCGACCACCGCGGAGATGGCCGCAACGATGGACCCGGCACCGGGGAGAAGCCCTTGCCGGGTGGGAAATCCGCGATCGGCATTGGTGGCGATAAAGCGCGCGCCGCGTTGAATGGCCAGCACCGCGGCACTCAGACGTTGGTATGTCAGCTGGCGGTCCATGCCGACGAAGACCGCATCGATGTCAGCCGAGACGGCGCTGGGTTCCGGTTTCACAATGGTCACCTTGGCGCGGCTCAAGGCGTCGAGGATGCCGTCGCCGCCAAGCACCATGGCGGTATGCATGGGCATGGTTGCGGCGACCGCGGCGGATGCGGATGTTGCAATCTCCTCGGGTCGCAATTCGATGTTCATATTGCTCAGGTCGGCGGCGATCTGCGCTGGGGTTTTGGCGCTGGTGTTGGTCAACAGCGCAAGGGGGCGGTCATGCTGGCGTAATAATCGAATCAGCTCAATGGCCGCGGGCAGGGGCTGGCCGTCCTGATAGAGCACGCCGTCGCCGTCGAGCAGCCAGCAGCGTTTTGCGGCTAGGTAGCCTGGGGCAAAATTGCTGGGTGTGGGGGGAGCGATCATGGTTTGCGGTTTTGCTGTGAAAGAAGCCTGTGTAAGGGTGGGGTGAGGAACTAACTCCTTTGCTCACGGCATCACAGATCGTTGACTGTTGGGGTTCGCAAGCTCACACCAACCTACGAGATCATGAAAATAGTCGAAACAACCTGCTGAACATTGTTTTTCCACGAATAGCACGCGGGATATGGAGAAGCAAAGTCAACTTGATTGCAGCCTGTTCTTCCCCTCCGTGCTGTTCCTTAACTTGGTATTTTCGGCTGAGTCTCCGCGGTGAGCTGTGAAGGCAGCACTCAGCGCCGCGGTTTGCCCAGGGCGGGCGGTCGCATTACCAGGGCGCGATAATCAGCAGGATACCGATGAAGGTCAGCATTGCACCGGCGACCACCACGCGGGTGATGCGTTCTTTCAGCACAGAGGCGGCCAGTGGCAGTACGAACAGGGGTTCGGTGGCGTTCAGGGTATTGGCGATGGAAACATCGATGTTGTCAATGGCCAACAATGACAGCCAAAAGCCGCCGAAGGTGACCACGGCAACAGAAAGCAGGAAAAAGCCGAACAGGGAGGGTTTTCGCAATGCGGACAGACCCTGAATCAGTCGACCGGTCAGCTGGCCGAACAGAAAAATCCCGCAGGTGCCTGCCAGCATGCGGATGAAGGTTGCCTGTATGCTGTCGGCGATCTCCAGCGCCTGCTTGGCGATGATGATTGACGAGGCCATTGCGCTGATTGCCAGCAGGCCGTACAGCAAGCCGATCAGTCGGGTATGTCCTTCAGGCCCGCTGATCTTGGACCACATGACGATGGTGACCCCGCTCAGAATGGCGCCGATGCCGGCCCAATCGGACAGGCTGGGGGTCTCCCCGAGCCAGCAGATGCCCATGAACACGGTCAATAACTGGCCCAAGGTGAATAGTATCACCACCGCATGCGCCCCCAGATTGTTCAACGCCATGAAAAACAGGGTGTCGCCAAGGGCGATTCCGAGCAGACCGCTGGCAATGAGCAAGATCAGGGTCTGATTGTCCAGGGGGGCGAATCCGACCAATAGGACCACGATGCCGAGCAGGACGATGCCGGCGATGCCCTTGGCAAAGGTCAAGGAGACCGGTGGTATATCATCGCCAAGGCGCCGAAACAGCACCGAGCCCAAGGCCCAGGAGGCGGCCGAGCCCAGGGCCGCGGTCATGCCGATCAATTCTGAATTCATTGGGTGACTCCAGTGCGGCGTTGCCCGTTGCCGGCCCCGACATGCTTCCCTGCACGACGGTGGTTGGTCTCGCGAACTCAGCGCCGGCTTGATCTTTCAGCGAACCGTTGCGGACAGAAGGTTAGCGTCCGCAACCGCCTGCCTATTCGGTGTATCGGCTGCTGCGGAGCGCGCCGATGCGTCCTGCCCGGCCTTTTTGAACACCAGCAGGTAACGCTGCGGAATATGCTGATGTTGGCGCACCAATTCGAAGCCGTAATTGAGCATCTGGCCGACAATCAATTGTTTCGCGACATAGGGGCCGTGATAGGGCAGCACGCCGCGGGGTACTAGACCATTGTCGGCAAGATACAGCAGGCCGTCCGCGGTCAAGGCGTCCTTGATGGCATTGACGAAGGCATCCCGCGCAGGCGCCGTGGACATTGCGTAGATGTTGTGATAAAGGGAGCATAGAAAGACCGCATCCACCTTCTCGCCGTTCAGCCCCAGGGACTTGCCATCGGTCTGGATGGTTCTGATGTTGTGCACGCCGAGACGCTGCATGGTCCGATCCACATAGGCCAGGTGCTCGGCAACGGTGTCGATGGAGATTACCTGGCCATCCGGACCGACTCGGTCGGCAAACCGAAACGAGTAGTAGCCGGGGCCGGCACCGACATCGGCGATGCGCAGGCCCGGTCTCAGATCCAGCAGTGCCATCAGCTCCGAAGTATGCTCCCAGGTTTCGCGACGCGGGTTGTTGAACAAAATGGTGTCTTCAAGGTAGATTTTGCGCTCCTGCCCGGCCAGGCTGTCCTCGTCGCCGATTGTGGCCACCCGGTACTTACGCTTCAGATATTCCTGCAACACCGCGAAGTCGTTGCCGCCGTACATTCTGAAGAACTCGTTGACGAAGGGATCGGCGGTCATCTGCTCGCGGCCAGCCTGATCCGCTAACAGATAGTCACAGAACCATTGCAACGCGGTGTATTCGCCACCGTAGTTCTCGCGCGGAATGATCTCGTCGTAGAGCGCGCGTGCTGAGCGCGCCTTCTCGCCGGCAAGCTCGAGTTCGCCACGGTGATAGGCATTGATGGCGTCGAACAGATCTCTTGCGGCCTGATTGCCCTCCGGGGTGGTGGCAAAAGAATCGTTGCTGCCGACATGCACCAGCGACATGTTGGAGTCGACCGGTACTTGCAATGTAGCGCCCGGCTCCAGCTCCTCGATGGTCTCGGCGGCTTGCGGCATGGCGGTGTTGTCTTGGTTCGCTACGGAACTGCCTGAACTCTTGGGATCGGCATGGCTGCCCATTGTCGTCAATGATATGACCAGCAGCCAGGTCAGCAGATAAGGTGTTTTGGTTTGCTGATGATGCATTATGCGGTTCCTCGTGTTGGAAACAATTGATCAAGTGTTTGGCCGCACATCGGGTTGGCCGGTTTCTGGAGATAGACGTCAGGCTGAGGGCGCCCCGGGGTCAGCCCGGCGCGCGCGATGGTGTTGTGCGCGTGATCGAGCTTGACGACAAAGCGTCCTTGCGAGTAGATGGCATAGCTGTCGCGCAAGTCTTTTGGCGTGAAGTTGATGGTCATGACATTGGCGCCGGCGTTCAGGCCGCGTAATTGCCCGTCGGGTTCCAGTTTCTCCAGCGCGCTGACCGCGGGGATCAGGGCGTGGGGGAACAGCAGTCGGCATACCGCGATGGCATTCAGGGTCAGCTCCAGACTGCCGTGGGGATGATCCTGTAGCGGCGTATGCTCGTTCGGGATGAACGGGGACGAACTGACAAAATCCGGCGCCATGCGCAGCGCCAGCAGAATGTCCTCGGCGACCGATTCAACGGTTTGATTGGGCAGACCGATGATATTGCCGGTGCCGAGCTGCATGCCGGCCTGTTTGATCCATTCGGCGCATTGCAGACGCTCGGACAACGGCGAGCAAATCACCTGCTGGTGCAGGATCGGGTCCGCGGTCTCGAATTTGAGAATATAGGACCCGGCACCCGCGGCGGCGTAGCGCTCATAGGTCGACAAAGACTTCTCGCCCAGATTGAGCAGAACCTCCACCCCCAGCTCGCGAATGGCGGGGATGGCCTCGCAGACGATGTCATCGACCTTGGGATCCTGTCCGGACTGCAGAAAGACCGTCGTGATGCCTTCGGAGGCGATGTCGTGTGCCACCGCGATAATGGTGTCTGTATCCATGCGAAAGCGTTCCAATGTGCAGTTCTGCGGTCGGATCGCGCAGTATCCGCAGGCCTTTTGACAATAATTGGAAATCTCGATGACGCCACGCAATTTCACCAACGCCATGCCGGCCTGCTGACGCACCTGGCGTGCGGAATGAAACAAATGCTGCTGAAGTTCATCCCTGGCATGCAGCAGGTGCAGGATGTCCGCCTTCGCTTGTGGCGGGCTGATCAATGGAATGCGGTGGTTGGTCTTCATGGTTCTTCCCTCATCACGGCTTGTTGCATTTGCACCGGATCGGCGGCGCACTCTGGAATCGCCCTGAACGCTATGCTGAGTTTGGCGCCGGTTAATTGCTGCAATGTCCGGCGCTGCTGCGCGGATAGGGTCGCGACGATGGCGGCCTCGCCTGTTTGGCGCATCGGTTCGAGTCGCGCTTCGTTCGCGCGCAAGGTCGGGCAAGGATCCTGACCCCGGGGCGGAGCCTGAAACGCGGCCCGAAGCTCTGTCATCAATGCGTCGCAGGCTGCCGCGATGTCGTCCTTTTGCGTTTCTCCGATTTGCAGGCGTCGCAGCAAGTCAGGCTCGTTTGGGATTGCGCAGGGACCGCCTTGCTGCACCATGATCTGTTGCAGGCGCTCGATCTGTTGCGCATTCAGCACGTTCGCAATGGCTCCGCGGCTGGTCCAGAGCAATTGCTCGAGGTTTGCCGCGCTGTCCGACTCACCGCTAGGCTCACTGCCGGGCTGCGCGCGCGTTACCCCATTGCGGAACAGCGGATTGGATTGGCGCAGACGGTTAATCTGTCCCTCGCTCAGGGCCAGATCCTGCTGAACTTCCGGCAAGGTCAACAGGGAGAAAGCGTCGCTGCCCGGTCTGAGCATGCCCGGCATGCCCGCCATGTCGGCGCCGGGAAAAGCGACCAGATACCGAGGCAGTACGCCCATGCGCGAATGATCCGCCGGCGTCTGGGCGAAGGCGGCCGGCGTGGTCAACGCCAGCAACAAAAGGGCTATGCAAAATGTCCGAAACGAAGTCATTGCAATGCCTCCCAAGGCGAGTGGTTTTGGAGCGGATGCAAGGGACCGGGATCATATTGGTTGGGCGGGTAGGGGATGTAATCCGGATGCTGGAATTGCTGCACGACCTCGTCTGCGAAGAAGGCGCCGAGCTTGGTCAGGACCAAACGCTCGTCGTCTTCGACCACCAGTCCGGCCTGTTTCAGCCTGGCGATCTTCGGGCGAAACACGTCGGACAAGGACTTGCCGGTCAGGCGCGAGAAGTCGCTCTTACGGGCGGATCGGTTTTTCAACGGCAGGATGATGGCCCAACGCATCTGCTCCTCCGGATCGCGGACGATGCCGCGGTTGATGGGCAGATGGCCCGATTCGATCAATCGGTAGTATTCGTCGAAATACTGGGTATTTAGGGCGAAGCGATCGCGCAGGCTGCTGAATGCCGTCAAACCAATGCCGATCTGATCCAACAGACGGCAGCATTGGTTGTGGGCGTAGCGGGAGTGGTGGCGGTACTCCTTGGTGAATACCCGGCGCAGGTTTTCGCTATAGCCATGTGATGCCAGGATATCGATCGCCAGCTGCTTCATGACGATGGTCTGCTCCACCGAGGGTCGCAATTCCGGATGCTTTTCCAGCAATTGCTTGATCGGCCCTTGGTAGTCGCCGTAGGCGTCGATTTTCAGGCGATAGAGCTGAATCTCTTCGACGCCTAGTCTGCAGGCGCGCTCCATCATCCGCCCCCAACTATCCAGCGTCTGGCCTGGGAAGCCGAAGATGAATTCAATGTCCACGGTCATGCCCACTTTGTGGGTTTCCTCGATGGACTCGAGCACCTCGGCTACGCCGTGATGACGGTTCATCAGCCGCAGAATGTCCTCGTCGAGGGATTGCACGCCGATGGTCAGGCGATCGACACCATAGTCGCGCATCATCCGTAGCCGCTCGCGTCCTTGCGGGCCGATGATGGTATTCGGGTCCACATCGAAGGTGTATTGCCGGCAGGTCGACATATCGATGCGCTTGGCCATCAGGTCGAAGAGCCTGCGCTGCTGCTCCAGGGTCAGATAGGTCGGAGTGCCTCCACCGACCAGAATGGAGCGGGCGATAATACGCTCGATGCCAAGCTTTGCGATATACAGATCCAGCTCTTTTTCGAATGCGTTCAAATAGCGATCTTTTTCCGCCCCCTGAGCTGTACCGAGCTTGAGCGGATAATGACAAAAGACGCAGCGCTGGCGGCAAAACGGAATATGTGCATAGACATCCAGGCGACCATCTTCCGGCATGCTGTAGCCGGCAAGCAATTCGTCATCGGTTATTTCCTGATACATGGTAATCGGTGGATAGTGCACCGATGGAAAGAAGTCACCCTCTCGGCAAACGACGCCGAGTTGACGCAACTGCTCCAAGTCCTGCAGGCGGTCATGCGCCTTGTCGATCATTGCATTCAATTTCATTGAGCAGTCCTCCAAAGGTCATAGTGCATTCGGGTTGATCGAATGCGGGAAAAAGCCGCGGAATTCACGGCCGCGAGTCCGGTTGATGAGCGGTCAGAGGCGGTCGACAACCATCGCGATAGGCCAGGATGCGAAGCGCGGCCTCGGCAATGGACTCGCCGATTGCGATCAGTCCATCTCGATGGCCGCGCATTACCGCGATGCGCCGTTCGGGAAAGTCGGTTTCGTGATAAAGACGCAGGAATTCACGCGCCATCGCCGGGGTGCCATAGGCGACATCGGTCGCGGTCGAGGGCAATTCATGCTGTAATGCCGTCCAGAGTTGGGCGCTGTGAACATGCACGATCGCCTGAATCTCGGCATCCAGAGCATAGAGTTCGGCATGGGTCATGGACTCGGACGAAGCCTGTATCGGGCCGTGGCAAACGACCCGATTGGCAGCGATATCAACTGAGGTGACCAGCGCGAAATGCTCCGGTCCAAGCCGTCGCAGACAGCCGGTTTGGGTGCCGCTGATCACAAAGCGCCGCGACGCACCGAGCCTTGCGCTCAGGTTGCCGAATCCAATGCCGGATTCCCGATCCCAGCCGATCAGCCCGGCGTCATACAGCGGGCAGCGCCAATCCGCGAGTTCATTCGTCAGCATGTGATGGAACATGGGTGTTCGCATCCAGTCGACCTGGAACTTTGTATAGCCTGTTTCCTGCATGATCATTGCCGCTGATTGCCCTTAAGTTGTCGGCCCATACCCTGTTTTTCCCAGGGGTGTTGGCGGCAGAAGCAAAACCGCTTTGAAAATGAACGGAGAGAATGAACGGGGAAAACGAGCGAGGAGACGGAGAGGGAGCGAGAAGGTCGTTGGTGCCGGGCGCAACCCGGCTAACCTTACCTAGTAGCGGTTCATGAATAACCTATACAACGCTATCCAGACATCGGCGGAGTGCAATCGGGGTCGGGGTTGCTATCGGAATCGGAATCGGAATCGAGAGAGAAAACGCCCTATGCCATTCGGTCATGAGAAGCGCGACGTCTAGCGTGCGGCCATCGAGTCTGTCGGCTGGGCCTAGCGCGACTGCGAGCATGTGAAAGGACAGCGTAACGCGAAGGATCAACTCCTTTGCGCATCGTAGGCGCGCATCGTAGGCGCGCATCGCAGGCCATCGCGCTGAACAGTGCCGAGGGTAACGGCAAAGCGACGAGCGAGGATCGACGCCGGTCATTTGAAATCGCACGAGGCTCGGCGCTGGAGTGCGCTGCGATTGAGGACGTGCTTGCTGGTGTGCGAAGCGTTGTCCGCAGACGACAACGGCAAGCAAAAGGCACTGCTCGATGGTCGTGTGGCCATGCTCACGAAGCGCGGACAGCGTGGCGACGCGGTCAGCGAGGAGCTTGGCGAATAGCGGGTTGGTCAGTTCGATACCGACGCCAATACCGATACCGATGCCGATACCGACGTTGATACCGACGCCGATACCGATACCGACGCCGATAGCGGTAGCGAATGAATCGGCAGGCGACACCCAAGCCAAAAACCTGTTTAGCTTGTTTCTGCACCATCACCTATGTTGAATCAAGCGCTCAACATAGCCAGAAATCAGCATCTTTGACGCCATGGAGAAGCAGGCCGACTACATAGCAAGGGGTCAAATAAAGCCAGAGTTGTTATTCTGAGGCTAAATCCTGATCGATAACGGTGTTCGATCCCGATTTCGATCCCGATAGCCCCAACGTCGGATCCTGCGCTTTAACCTGGCCCTGAGAATGTACCTGGCATTATGAAAACTTCACTGCGCATCAAGGCCGACGCTGCAATGCACGCAGCCCGGCGGTGATGCCCAGCGGCGACAACGGAATCTCGAGGTTACGCCCGTCCGCCAGGCGGTAGCTGACCTGGCCGGTCAGCGCCCGACGCAGATCCGCCGCAAGCGAGTCGGATATCTTGATCAGGCCAACGCAGCCCTCGGGCAGACAGTGGTGGAAGGGAATGTTTTGGGGCGCACCCGCATCGAGGGTTAGGGTTAATCCGGGCGCCAGCAGAACCCCAAGCGGGACGCGTAGGATGGCATTCAACGAGCGGGGCTGTCCGCTGTATTGCAATGCGACATGCAGCAGCGGCGTCCTGTCATTATCCTCCAGCAGAACGCGCTGTTCCAATACACAGCCGACCTCATCAGGACAGCGCAAGGCCCAGTCCTTGAAGGTCTGCACCGGCGGTGCGGCGGCCGCGCCGAGGGTCCACAGCGATGCCGTCAGCAGCAGGATCGGGGACATGGCCGGGATGCTGCGCCTCACAGCCAGTTTCCAACCAGGATGAAGGGGGCCCAGTAGTATGGCTCGGTCCAGGCCGGCTCGCGCAGCAACGCCAGCTGCGCCTGTTGCAATGCGCGTCCTTTGGTCGCGCCAGGATCGCGCAGGTTTTCGTACAGGCGGCGCATGATCAGCTGCGTGGCCGCATCGTCGACTGGCCAGAGTGCGCCGATCGCACCGCGGGCGCCGGACTGGAGCGCGACGCCGGTTAGTCCCAAGGGAGTACGATCGTCGCCCTCGGCGGTCTGACAGGCGCTCAGGACCAACAGCTCGACCGGTGTGCGGCTCTCAGTTCCTTGGGTCTCAGTGCCGATGCGAAGCGGTTCATGTCGAGCCGTTTATCGTAGGTCAGGATGAAGTTCTGCTCTGGGCTGCCGCCGAACACGCCATGGGAGGCGATGTGGACAATAGGGTGGGCTCCACGGTTCAGCTCGTCGATGAAACGCTCGCGCCGGAATGCTTCATCCACCAGGGTTTTCGCCGGCAGCAGACCAGCAACCGCCTCGAGCTCCGCACGCACCCCGGGCAAGGACAACGCGGCAATGGTTTCCGGCGCATCGACCTCGACGAGCGGCGCGGAAGGCAGCGCCGATGCGCTGAAGCCGCGCTGGCCGCCAGCAGGGTCGCGCACGGCGGCTCCGCGCCGGGTGGAAGCGGCATTTGCCTGCAAACCGCCTCGATATTGCCGCACCAATGCGTCCAGCCACCAGCTCGGCAGGTCAGCGACCACCGGACCTGGCCTGCTCAGACCCGCAAGCAATGCCGGTTGTTCAAAGCGAGGCAAGGGCTGTGGATCGATCAGGGTGAGCCCCGGAAGCGTGACGAGCGCGAACTGCTCGATGAGATACTCGCCGCGATTAGACAGGGCGGCGAAGGGGATGGTGCGCAAGGCGCCGTCGGGCACCACGGCGAGGGTTGTTACCGAATGCGCCGCGAGTTCCGGTTCGATGGGTGCAATCAGCCAATCGTACAGCGACTGAGCGGCAGTCGGCGCCGATCGGCGTTGGCTTAATGCGCGGCGCAACTGTGCAGCGGCACGTTCCAGCACCGCGGCGCCCACGGGGCTGGTGAATCGGTGCATCCGATCGCCGGTGCGCAGCAACAGCTCCAGACGATCCGGCAGGATGATCGGATACAGCACGGCAGTCCCGGAGGCCACCGAGCCGACCTGTTTGCGCAGCGGCTGTAAGCAGGCATCGCGCAGATAGTCGCGCAATTCGTCGAGTTTGATCTGTTCGACCCGCGCCTGCGCCTCGTCGAGCAATGACTGCTCCTGTTCGCTGTCCGGGTAATCCGCAGCTTGCTGGATGAGCAGATCCGCCAGTTCCAGATACAGCGGACCGAAGCGCTCGCGGAAGGATGAACTGCCGGATTCGTAGCTGACGGGAAGAGCCGGGCGGACGCGGTCCAGGTGGTCGACCGCGCGCCGATAGGCGGCAATCGCCCGGCTGCGATCGCCGCGTTCGCGATACAGGCGCCCGATGCGCCACTCCAATGGATAGCGCAGATCGTGCGCACCGATCGGACTGACAAGAACCGCCTGTTCGGTCAGGGCCAGGGCCTTGGTCGTTTGTCCGTTCTCCTCGTGCAGGCGTCCCAGCTCTCCGAGCGCTCGTGCCTGGATGCTGGGCAACTTCTCGCTGCTGGCCAGGCTGGCTGCCTGGCGCAATCTGTCGGCGCCAAAGGCGCGTCCAATATTGCCGGCGGCCAGTCCCGCCTGGCCGATCCTGAGCAATAACTGGGCACGCTCCTCGGGGTCGGTCGTTTGCACCGCGGCTCGGTGCGCCGCTTGTAACTCGCGCAGCGCCACGCGTCGGTTGCGGTCGGCGTCCAGCAGCAGTTGGACCCGATTGCAATACACGGCGGCAGCGAGTCCCGAGTCGCCCGACTCGCGGGCCAAGCTCAGCGCCTGTGCGTACAGCGCCCGCGCCTGCGCTCTTTGGTCCTCTGCGGCCAGCACCGTCGCAAGACTGTTCGCGATTGCCCCGGTCAATGCCGGATGCCCCAGGCGTTCGGCTTGCGCCAGCGCCTCGCGTAACACGGACTCTGCTGCCGACTCGCGCTGCGTTTGGGCATACAATTGCCCGAGGGCGTAGGCGGCGACGCCTTCCAGCAGCTCGATTTCGGCCAGGCGCGCCTGCTCCAGTGCTTGGCTCAGGTCAGTCTCGGCCACGCCCCAATGACCGGCTGTCCGGTAGGTCTCGCCCCTGCGGATCAGTGCTTCGATGCGTGCGGACGGGCTGGCGTCGGTGCGCTCGATGGTGGCAGTCCAGCCGGCCATGTCGGCGGCGGGAGTGCGGGCAGAGGGGGCAAGATCAGCCTCGGGCATGGACCATGACCTGGATGGCAGCAGCCATGCTGACGCCAGGGCCAGCGCCATGCAGATGCTCAGCCGGACGCAGCGCTGCGGATTTGTCATAAGCATTGTCAAAGCCTCCGCTAAAATTCGGTTTCGAGTATGAAATGAATCCCGTCGTCCTGCCAGTTATAGCTGTCCTGCGGTACGGGCTCGGAAAAGGCGTGGGCCAGGTACAGTTCCGCGCGCAGATTGTCTTGAATGCCAAAGCGCACACCAACCCCGGCTGAGAACAGATCTTCGCGCCGTTCGAACCGGCCATGGCTCCAGGCACTGCCCACATCGGTGAACAGGGCAAGCTCGAACAGGCCCTCGGCGTCACCCCAGGTAGCGCCTCGCCACAGGGGGTAGCGCAATTCCAGCGATGCGACATAGCCGGCGTCGCCGACCAGCTCGTTTTCCCGGTAGCCACGAACCGTGCGCGCACCGCCCACCGCGTAACGCTCCAGCGGCAACAGGATGTCCGGGGTCAGTTGGACGCTGGCACGCAGTACCAAGCGTGTGTCTTTCCAGTCGAAATCGCGGACATACTGGGCTTGGCCAAACCAAACGAAGAACTGGCTGTCGGGGAGATCGCCGCCGTGGATGGTCGCATTCAGTGTGTCTACCCCTTGACTGAAGATCGAGCGCAAGCCAAGCGCGCTGTCATTACCACGGCTTAGATAGTCTTGGTAGAAGCGCAATGCGCTGACTCGGCTCTCGCCGCGCACCGCCCCCGGCGAAAATGAGAAACGCTCGCCGAGCAGAGTGGTAGTGTTGCGCGACGCGCTGAATAAAAGGCCCATGCTGAATTCGTCGCGCGCGCCGCGCCAGAAGGGATGGGAGAAACCGACTTCGAAGCGCTCGGTATCGCTGTCGATGTCCAGATCGCGCAAGGATGCTTCCAGCAAGGACGCATTGGTCCGATCCAAACGCACAAAGAACCGGGTATCTTGGGCGGTTACCGGCACTGACCAGCCAATCGAGCCCTCGCGACCGCGCCGCTGCAGGCTATTGTCGCTCTGAAGGCCCAGCGCGCCGTAGAACTCGAGAAGATCTCCAAGCCCGGTGAGGTTGTGCAGGGCGCCGCCCAGATAGAGAAACTCCGCCCCGGTGCTGGGCGGATGATAATTGTCTATGCGCGCATAGAGTTGCCAGGGGCGCGCCCTTTCCACATCCAGGTCGAGGACGGCGCTCTCGGGGCCGATGCCGGGCAGCAGGGTGCCATCGATGCGTTCGATTAATGGATCATCGAGCAATCTTTGGAAGCGTTGCTGCAAGCGCTGCTGGTTCAGCGGTTCTTCCGGGTCGGGGCGAATCCGATTGCGGATATAGTCGGCGCGCAGCCCTCTGTTGCCACTGATCCGAACCTCGTTGAGATGCCCGGTGACGATGCGCAACCGCAGCTCGCCATTGCGAACGCGCTGCCCCGATGGCACGATCACGCCGCTGTTGATATAACCCAGGTCCACTAGATTTCTGGTCAGATCATAGCGAAGCTGTTCCAGATCGGACAGGGATACCCAGCGGCCCAGGTAGGGGAAGGCAACCGCGCGAAGCCCGGTTGTAGGCAATCCCTCGCCACCTTCGAAACGCACCGAGCGCAATACAAACAGCGGGGTGTTGGGAAGACTCGAAGCGATCTGAGGGCTGGCCGCGTCCTGCATGCCGATGTCCGGTGCCGGAATCGCCGTTTCAGGCAAGATCTCGGCGGGGCGCTGCACCGCGCTGTTGGCTCCGGGCATCGAGCGCGACGGCGCAATTGGTTGTATTGCGAAGGCGGCGATGGAGAACGCCATACAGAGAGTAATCCATAGCCCGCGCAGAACCTGACTGGTCTTCATCCTGATTCCTCCGTTGTCTGTTCAGTGATTTGTCCTCAGCAACCGATCGAGACGAGCACCGGCGAACGACACAGCCGCGGCGGATGCCGGTTCGAGACCGGCAAACGGTTGTTCGACTAACGATGAGCCGGCCCCGGGGCTGGCTGCCAGGCAGCGGTCGCGGACCAATGCGGCGGGATCGGCGACCGGCGTCGCGAGTTCTGTCAATCCCCGGGTGACATCCAGCTCCGGTACGCTGGTTTGAATGTTGCCCTGGACACCATCGGGAGCGGCCGCCTGGATCACATTGAATCCCAGGCCGGGCTGGAAATTCAGCCGTTCATTGCCGCCGACCTGGACATAACCTCGGCTCAGCACTGCCTGCTCGGCGAGCACAAGGAGATCCCCGCCTGCCGCACCGGCTGCCGCGGTATTCGCCTGCATGAAGCCGCCATCCATGCCCAGCAGTTCGGTGACGATGCGGATATCGCCGCCATCGCCGGAGGTGCCCAGCACCGAGGTGGTGATCTGGCTGTCGGCCAGCCACAGCGAGCTTGCCGCGATGTCGATCGGCCCGCCGTCGGCATCCATCGACTCGGTGGTGATCCGGCTCAGATTCGCCAGTGTGATCGCGCCGCTTTGGATGTCGATTGCGCCGGCGGCGACATTGCCGGTGCTTCGCGCATCGATGGCGGCATGGGCCATGCGGATTTGTCCAGCGTCGATATGGATGCGGCTGTCGGGAGCATCGGCCAGGCGCTCGACCGGGACATTCTGCAATGACGAGGTGCTGATGGTGCCGGCGTTGCGAAGGTGGAGCAAATTCGCGCTGACATCGATGCTGCCGGCAAAGCCGCTAGCCGCGGTATCCGCCCGGCTGCTCAGGACGCCGTTGTTGATGTTCAGGATACCGGCCCGGATGCCGATACGCCCGGCGTTACCGCTGCCCGAGGTGCTTGTGGTCAATTCCGCATCGGAGTTCAGGGCAAGTTCGCCGGCCAAGCGGATAGCGATGCCTCCCGCGGCCCCGCTGTCGCTCGTACCCGTTAGGATTCTGGCACCATTGGCCGCGCGCAGGCTGTTACCGACGATTTCCACCGATCCGCCGGCACCGCTGCTGCTGGTATCGGCCCGGATCTTGGCGTCGTCAAGTTCGATGGCATCGATGCGCAGCAGGATGCTGCCGGCATCGCCGCTGCCCGCGGCGTCGGAACGGATGGCCGCTCCCTGGCGCGCAAGCAGCGAATCGCCGGCGATCTCGATGGTCCCGGCGGGCACATTGCCTGTGCTCTCGGCGCCGATCACGGCGGCGGAGGTCATCCGCAGCTCGTTGGCGTCGATGCGGATGCCGCTGTCTGGGGCAGCAGGCAGGCGCTCGGTGGAGACGCGCTGGAGCGCTGCGGTGCTAATGGCGCCGGCGTTGCGAAGGTGCAGCAGGTTTGCGTCGACATCGACGTCGCCGGCAAAGCCGGAGGCGGTTGCTTCCGCCCGGCTGATCAGGCTGGCATTGTCGATGGTCAGGGTGTCGGCGGCGACATTGATGCGGCCCGCATCACCGCTGGTTGCGGTGTTAGTGGACACCTCGGCACGGCCGACTAGATCAACAGCATCGATGGCCACTAACTCGATGGCACCGGCATTCCCGGTCTGGCTGCCGAACGCCCCATTGGCCGCGCTGGAGATACCGGTCGCGCGCCAGGCGATCGGCAGCGACTCGGTTCCTCGTCCGTCGATCAGGATGTTGTTTGCCTGGACGTCGATATCTCCCGCATTGCCGGCCCCAAACGTGTCCGTACGGACTCGGCCGCCAGCCTGAACGATCAGCTGGTCCGCGCGCAGGAGAATCGTCCCGGCTGCACTGTTGCTGCCGGTCGAGGAAGCCAAGAAGGCGCCCTGTTCGACGGCAATCCTGGGAGCGACGATCTGGACATCGCCGCCGTCACCGCCAGTGACTTCATTGAAAAGACTGGCTGACGCCGAGATGGAACTGGGGAAGATCAAGCGGCCGTTGGGACCGATGCCGGTGACAGTGACGGATTCCCGAGCATTGATCAGTGTATTGCCGGCATCGCCCGGGCCGCTGGTGGAGGAGGAAATCTCGCCGCCATCGCGGATCTCCAGGGTAGCCAGGTTCATGCGCAGATCACCGGCCGGGGCGTTGGAGAAGGAATCCGACAGGATCACTCCATTGGCGCCGACGATCACCTGCTCGGCGTCGATATCGATCGAACCGGCCGGTCCAATCGACCCGGCTGGCACATCGAAGACATCGGACATCTCGAGGGTGCCGGTTTCGATACCCGCACGTGTCAAACCGACGGGATCCTGTCCCTGGATCAACAATCTGTCGCTAAGCGCAATACGCACATCCCCGGCCTTGCCTGGCCCGCTGGTTGTTGTGCTGATGGTTGCGCCATCGAGCAGGTCGAGGGATTCGGCGTCGATGACAAGGTTACCGCCATCTCCCCGTGATGTCCCTATATCCATCCTCGACCTGTTCCTGAAGACAATCGTTGCGGCAGCGAGTCGAATGTTTCCCGATTTGCCCTCGACAGCAACCCGCTCTGGGTCGAATGAGGGATCGGAGTAGCCGCCGGTATTGCCTGCGAACAAGCCATGCAGGTCATCACCCGTGGTATCGACGCGGATGTCCCCTCGGGTGAGCACCTCGATGCTGCCGGCGTTGGCCCGGCTGCTGGATGTGACGCCGAGGCTGGAGTCGAGCATGCTCGAGGATTCGGCCGCGATGCGGATTTGACCGGCATCGCCCAGGCGAGCGCCATCGAAGGCGGTGAACGAACGTGCGGAAAGATCCGAATCCTGCAATTCGACGTCACCATCGGCGATCAGCGAGATGGTGCCGGCATGACCGGTGCCGCGTGTAAAGGAGTCGATATCTGAATTCTTCAGCTCTACGCCACCTCCGGCAATCAGCGAGATGGTGCCCGCAGGACCGGTTCCGTCTGTAAAGGAACGGATCTCAGATGCGTTCTGCAGCCGAATCGATCCCTCGGCACGGACTTCGATGTCCCCCGCCGCGCCGTTTGCATAGCTTGCTGCATCTAACCAAGAGCCGGCCTTCATGTCGAAGTCTCCGCCGACGTCGATCGACAGGTTGCCAGCATCGAGATCGCCGGAAGTGGAGCTGTCGATCTTGGCGCTGTCCAGCACCAGATTCCCGCTCAGTTTCAGACGCAGGTTGCCAGCCATGCCGGTATTCTCGGGGTATGACCAGGTTTCCATGCTGGAGCCGCTCAGCAGCGACGCCGATTCCGCGATCTCGATGTCAATATCGCCGGCCGCGCCTTCAGCCTGGGTCGCTGACATGATCCAGGACTCGGCCTCGAGCTTCAGATCACGGACGGACATGCGAATGTCGCCGGAGTCGCCGGAGCCAGCGGTTGCAGCCTGAATGATCGCACCGTCGAGGCTCAGCCGCGCGTTCGGTGCGCTGACGAGGATGTCTCCGCCCGCCTGCCCATCGGGTGATAACATCGTGGTGATCAATCCGCTGTAGACGTCATTACCGCTATTGCTATTCCAGCCCCTGGCAATCAAGGATTCGCCAACGCTCAGATCCAGGGTGCCGCCGGTGCCAGTCCCTCCGGCATCGACAATGGAACTGATTTGTCCGCCGTCGGTCAACAGCACCTGCCTTGCCCTGACGCGGATGTCTCCCGCAACCCCGCTGCTGCCATCGAGAATGCGCGTTCTCAGACGCGAGAATCCGTCCACTGCGCTCGCGGCATCGATGGTCAGGCTGTCCGCCGTGACCTCGATATCGGCCCCGGCACCGGACCCCGATACTAGAGAACGCACATCGCTGTTGACAATTTCGATGTCCCTGGCGCTCAATTGCATGTTGGCACGAAGGGTACCAGCCCCATCGTTGTCGGCCGAGACGGTGGAATTCTCGATGCGTAACTGATTGTCGGCTTGCAGGACGATGCTATTGCCTCGTCCATCGCCCCAGGTGTCCGCGTAGATCCCGCTGTCCCTGATGCTGATGTCATCGGCATCGATATGGATGGTGCCGGGCGAATCGCCGTCTCCGACATGCAGCGCGGCCAGTGTCGACAAGGAGACTTCGACCTCGCCACCGCGCAACAGCATGGATTCAGAACCTGCTACACCGCTGACATCAATACTCGACCCCCAGCTGACCTCGACGCGACCGCGCGGCGGCAGATCGCTCGACCCGTCGTGCAGCAACACGCGATTGGCGGCGTCGGCCTCGCCGACGGCGACCATGCGGATCGTTCCCCCTTCGCTGGAGACGCGCGCCAAGCTGAAGCTGTTCCAGTCGACGCTGGTGGTCACATGGCCGCCGACCATGGACAGAGTCTGTTCTGCACGGAGTTCCAGCTGGCTGCCTTCAACCCGGATATCCGCGGCCGGCTGCTGGGTCAGGAATCCAAACGACTCCGGGGTGGCGATGCTCAATCTGCTGCCGGCGGTGTCGGTTGCGCTGTAATAACCATCCGGGAAATTCACCCGGTCGGCGGTGCTGACATGAAAGGAACCCGGTACATCCACCTGCGCTTCAGGTCCGAACACCACGCCGGAGGGGTTGATCAGGAAAAAGCCGGTGTGGCCGATATCGGATTTCAGCCTACCGTCGATCCTCGAGGCGTTCCCACCGGTCACCCGACCGATGACATTGGCGATGTCCGCCGAGCCGGTGAAGGTGGCGCTCTCGCCCTGGTTGATATTGAACAGTCGGAAGCTGTGAAACAGATTGTCGCCGGCACGCCTGCCCAGGGCTTGGTCGATGGTCATGGACCCGCTGAGGCTGCGGATCGGTCCCAACGTGCCGTCGGTGGCCACCTCGGCGATGCTCGACATTGGGCAGAGCAGAGAGCCGATCAGCAGCGCGAGCACCGGACCGCGGTATCGGCTGGGGATGATCATGCGGTTTCTGTGTTGCACTGATCGAGTACCTCCTGGTCGCCGTTTTGGGTCGCCGTTTTGGGTCGCCGATCTGGATTCCAGTAAAATTTACGATGATATGGCGTATTGACTTTTCCCGCTAGGGCTTAGACGCGGGTCAGGTGCACAATCCTGAATACCTCGCCGCATTGGCCTCGCGCGCTGGAACAATCGAAACCAAAGTCCATCGCGCGCAATTCGCCTTCGTGTCGGCTGGCGACGCACAGCGGAGTCGCGGAAACAATGGGCTGGATGCGCTCGGTACCGGCGACCGCGTCCAGGGTGTAGTGCGCGCCGGGAGCGGGGAGTTCGACGATCTGACCCGCGCGCAACAGGTTCGACCAGCGACAATGAGTCGATCCAAGGGCACCGGAAGCGCTGACCAGCTCGGTGATCCGATTGAGCGGATCCTGGTGCCAGAGATACACATGCGCATCGCGGTGCGCGCTGATGCGAACGGCAAACGCCTCGCCGGTGGCCAGAGCGCTGCCCTGTGCCAGCGGACGACGGCGCCCGTCTGCGTCCACGTGCAGAAATTCGATGGTCACATCCCGGGTCGACAGGGGTGCATCCAGGCTATCGTCAGCGGCCGTTGCCGAGACCCCGCAGGGCTGGTCTGTTCGGCATTCGATAATGCCGCGCGGCCTGCCGGGCTCGAGCAGAATGCTGGCGGGCACTGGCATGGGATTCGGGGGGCGCGTTTGTGCGCAGGCCGACAACACAACCACCAGCGAACCAAAAAGCAGTCGAACAACAAGTCGGTGGATCATGAGATAAACCCTTTGCAAGCTCCAGTCATCGAGACATTGCCGCGGTTGGGCTGGCTGAGCGTACCCGCGATCAATGCCCGTAGGCGATGCGTTCGCGGCATATCGTCAACTGCTCGCCGCGCTTGGCCAATAATGCAAGCAGCTCGGCGGCGAACGCATCCGAACCGCTCGATTCCGGTATGGGATGGCGCGACAACAGGGCGAAGAAATGCTCCTGTGACGAGCGGCCGTCGATACGGTAGGTTCGGTTGGAGCCGGGCAGGCGTAGGCTTTCTCCGGCATATACTTGCCGCGGTTTGCGGTCCGGCCACAGATCCTCCAGCAGGGCATCTGTTGTATCCAGATGGAATACATGCAGCCAGCCGTCGGCGGCAGGACGCAACAGCAGGCGGAACTGATCAGCCCCGGCCAGACAAGTGCCGCTTGCGCACCGGCGCCAGGGGCGATAACCGCCCCGGTGCGCGAGTCGGCATTCGGCCTGCAAGCTCAATGGCAGCGCTTCCCAGCAATCCGTGGCCGAGTCCGGTTGCAGCGGCAGTCGTGCACAGGCGTCAGTCGATTGTCCCGTTTGGTAGAGTACAAGCATGCCAAGCAGAACGCAGACACCCAGCACGGGCAATACGATCCAGCGCCGGTTGACTGCGCGTTCCCTGGGCATCTCCAATGCGGTCGCGGCTCTGGCTGAGGATGGCCAATCCGCGGTGAAATCCGACAGTGCGGCGACGCCCTCGCTGCGAGCCCCTGCGGCAATCACGGCATCCAGCAGGCGCTGTTCGGCATCGGTCAGGGCAGCCAGATTGGCCTGGGGAAGAATCAGCAGGGGCGCGCTAATCGTCGCGCGAGCGAGCGCTCGTGCAATCACCTCCAGCTTTTCGGCAAGCCGGCCCACCGGAGCGACCTGGCCGTTGCGCTGGACATGGCCACTGGCGACAATGGTGCGATCCGCAAGCAGCGGCAGGCTGCCGCGGGCGATCTTGTCCGCCAGCGCAAGGGCCAGGGTATAGCTCGAGCCGGAGATGGATTGACGCTTGCCGAGCATCACCTCCACCATCAATTGCCCGTCTGTCGCGCTCGCTGGGCAGCCGCCGCACATGCGCTCGGTGCGAATCGTGGTTTCGATCTCCTCGTCCAGTCCCAGCTGGTGGGCGATCGGACCGGTTTGGGTCATCCGCGCGCTGAGTCCCGGACGATTCCAATCGATCACGCGCACATTTCCCAAACCGGCATCCAGGTCGCCGGCCAGCGGAAACTGTACGCTCGCTTGCCGCACATCGGCGGCAGTGCTCACATTGGCAGCAGTGCCAATTGAACTCGGTGCACCCTTGACCATAACTGCTCTTCCTTATTCCAATAACCCGAGACGATTCCACCGGCATCCGGATGCCCGGTCAACCAGATCAGGCCCTCACTGTCGACCAGTTGAAATCCCCCCGGTGTTGCGGCGATCAGAGCCGCTGCGATCTGCACTGCGATATGCCATTCCCGACCCTCCAGATCGACTGGTGTCAACGCGACGCTGTAACCCTCCCCGGTCAGGCGTAATGGGCCGATCGCCGGGGTTGTATCCGCGGCTGCAAGTAATTGCAGGGGCTTTGGGTCTATCCCGCGTTGTTGCCACGAACTCAGCGCGCGCGCGCGCTCCAAATGACGCAGCCAAGCCAGGCGGTCTCGGGTTGCCGCCGACAGAGCGAGCAGGCGTCGCTCGTGTTGGTTCAGTGGCTGCTGTCCGAAGATCGCGGCGTGCAGACGTTCATCCGTCAGCCGCGGGCTGTCGTCGATGTTCTGTGCGGCGATTGCATCGAGAATCCCGCGGATCAGTCGGCCATGCTTGGGGTTCATCTGTCTGCCTCAGGATTCCAGATCGCGGCGCACCCAAGGGGCGATTTTTCGCACCCCGGCACCCACGCGGTTGCGATGGGTCTGACGGGTATGGCCATAAGTCTGTTGAAAAACACCATCGGACATCGGGCTGATCCCTTCACGGTATTCCAGGATCAACGCGGCCCGCTCCTGCGGCGATAGACCCGCGGGACTCGCCGGATCATCAATGTAGTAATCGATGGTTTCCTGTAGATCCGACGGCAGTTGCTCGGCAAGCGCGGGATCGTTCTCCATATCTCCTATATTCAACTGGGGTAGGAAGGCATAGAGATAAGCCAAGACGCCATCGATCGAACGCACGTCATCCAGCCGGTAGCGCGCGTCCGGGCTTTGCGACTCGGCAAGGATAGCGGCGGCAAGCCACGCGGGGTCATCGAGGCGGCGTAGAGCCCAGTCGCGTTCCGCTCCCGCAAGCCCGGCCGCCTGCTGTTCCCAGTTCTGCTGGACTTTTTGCAGCAGACGGCGGATGCGCGCCCAATTGCGCAGCCGGTGTTGCCCGGTTGGACCGTCGACTTCGAACTTGGCCTCGTAAAAATAGTGCGACAGGCAGCTCCAGAGTATCGACCGAGCGCGGTCATCCTCGCCCAGTCGCCAAGCGCCGCAGATGGCATCGCGGCTGCGATGGATTTGTTGTGCCATTTTCGTCGGGCTGTGAAACAAGCGCAGTACCTGAGCCCAGGGAGAGTTTGCCGCAATCTGTCCGTCGCTGCCGGCGCCGCGGATGCGCTGCTCGAGGTCGCGACCTACATGCCGGCTGATCCAGGTTTCGACGGTCTGGACCAATTCCGGTGGAGCAGGCCCGCCCAGATCATTGCAAATCGCATTCAGCAGCGCTTCGGCATGGGTCAGAATGCAGATGCGATGGAGTCTTCGCTTGTAGTCGAGCCACTGATAGCCTAAGAAATCGTACATATCCTCAGACATTCCAAATCCCTCATTGCCGCCTGAACACCAGGAGTCCGGTGCGTTGTGTTGTGGCGATCAATCACCACAAGGACAGCCTGCGGGCTCCGATTCCGTCCGCCCCAGGCTGCTGACGATTATTCTGCCATCGAGACGCAACAAATGCAGCCAGGCAATCACCCGCGCAGCATGCACGGGGCGAAACGCAGAGCCATGCCGGCGTGTGGGTCTGTTGTGTGCGCGCTCTTTGTCGATTTATCCTGCATGATAGGCCAGACGCTGTATCCTGGGAACGGCTTGTAGCCGCGACGGATATGCCCGGCCACGCTCTCTTGGCGTCCCGATTTGCTCTACCAGTGCGTCGCTGGCTAGGAAAAATCCAGGCAGCTGCAATCGCGCCGAATCGATGCCGCCATGTTTGACCAGGGTCAATAGGTGGCTTGCCAGTTCATGCATCTTGACGTGATGCTGTCCGACTGCATTAAAGCCCTCGAGTTTGCCATACTGTTTTGATCCGATGCCTTGATACCAGCGTTGGAAACGGCAACGCGAGTTGGCCAGTTCGGCCAGTCTCGGGATGTCATTGCCGTTCAGCGCCTCGGCAAATTCTTCGGTCCAATGACGGTGGTTTTCCATGGCCATCATCAATGGAATGTCAGCCTGATGAGTGTCCCGGTCGACGACCCCGGTCGACGACCATGCTGTTGCCCTGTTCTGGCCAGATTAACGTCCAATCGGGAATCGCGTTTGCGGGCATCGGGCGGGCAATGCCGAAGCCCTGGCCTAAACGGCAACCGAGCGGGGTCAGCAAGGCCCCATGCTCGGGAGTTTCGACGCCTTCGGCAACAACCGTGCGCTGAAAGGCATGGGCTAAGCGCACCACGCTCTCGACAATCTCCATATCGTTCGGGTCGTCGAGCATGTCGCGCACAAAGCTCTGGTCGATTTTCAGCACGTCGATCGGCAATTTGCGAAAGTAAGCCAGTGACGCGTAGCCGGTGCCGAAGTCATCAAGGGCGAAGCGGACCCCAAGTTCACGACAGGCGGTCAGAGTTTGGCTGGCTTGAACGATATCGCTCAGGGCCGAGGTTTCCAGAACCTCCATCTCAAGACAGCCGGGATCGCACTCGGGGTGCTGAATCAGCAATTGTTTAAGACGCCGGGCGAAGCTTGGCGCCAACAGATGCCCGGCGCTGATATTGACGCTGATGGGTAAATCGAGGCCGATGCGCTGCCAACTGGCGACCTGCGTCAGTGCCGTCGAGATGACCCACTCACCGGCAGCAATTTCCAGATGGCTGCCTTCGATCATCGGCAGGAAGGCACCTGGCAACAGCAGGCCTTGCTGCGGATGCTGCCAACGTATCAATGCCTCGACGCCGATGACTTCACGACTGACCATGTCGACCTTGGGCTGGTAGTGGAGCACGAATTCCTGGTTGGTCAATGCTTCTTCAAGCTGTTGCAATTTCAGCCGACGGTTCTGAATCTGTCGGTCTTGTGTTGTGTCGTACAGATGATAGCGATTGCGCCCAGCATCCTTGGCGCGGTACATGGCCTGATCGGCATGGCGCAGCAGGATGTCGGCGCTGCCGGAATCCGGCGGACTCAGGGTGACCCCGATGCTGGCGGAGACACGATGGGTGACGCCCTGTACGACGATCGGACTGTTGGCGGCGGCCAGCACTCGTTCCAGCAGGACTTGACTGTCCTCGAGTCGTTTCAGGTCGTTGAGCAGCAGTACGAATTCGTCACCGCCGATGCGAGCAACCGTGTCCTGTGCGCGCAGCACGTTGCGCAATTGATGGGCAATGCCAACCAGCAATGCATCGCCAACCTCATGTCCAAACCGGTCGTTAATCGGTTTGAAATCGTCGAGGTCGAGATAGCAGACGGCGATTCGCTTTCCAGAACGTTGGAGTCCGGCGATTGCCTGTTCGAGCCGGTCGCTCAGCAGACGCCGATTTGGCAGTCCGGTCAGGTGATCGTAATTGGCAATACGATCCAGCTCCGCCTCGTGGGTTTTGATTTCGTTGATATCGGTGAATACGGCAATGAAATTCTGAACTGAGCCGTCCGCATTGTAGACCGTAGAGATCGACAGCAGTTCGGCATAGGTCTGACCATCCTTGCGCCGATTCCAGATCTCCCCCCGCCAAACCCCGTTTTGCGCGATCGATTCCCACATCTCGCGGTAAAAGGCTTGATCGTGGCGGCCGGAGGACAGGATATTCGGGTTTTTGCCAAGCACGGCTGCCTGCTCGTAGCCGGTGATGGCGCTGAAGGCGGGGTTGGTGTCGATGATCCGGTTGTGTGCATCGGTGATCATGATCGCTTCGAAACTGTGTTCAAAAACGCTGGCGGCGAGGCGCAAATCATGCTCATCCTGTTTCCGCTCGGTGATGTCCTGCAAGAATCCGTAGAGGCGGGTGACTTGGTGATCCGAATCGCGCTCGGGATAACCGCTGGCCAGACACATGAGCGTTTTGCCGTCGCGGCGTCGAGCGCGCAGTTCCAGGGCGTATGTTGTGCCCTGATTGATCGCGTTGTCCACCGCTGTTTGCAACCGTATAAAGTCCTCAGGATCATACAGCCGATGGTGCTGGGCAAAAGCAGGCGCCCCTTCTGCCGGATCGATCTGAAAGATGCGAAACAGCTCGTCGCTCCAGGTGGCCTTATCTTGCACCACATCCCATTCCCAACTGCCAATCTTGGCAATCTGTTCGGTGCGGCCAAGCATCTTTTGCAGTTGGCGTCTTTCCTGCTCCACCCGTATACGGTCGGTGATTTCCCGAACCGAGCCATGCCATAGGATACTGCCGTCCAGCTGCGGTTCGGGCGATGCTTCGCCCTCGACCCAGATCACGCGCCCATCGGGGAATTTGACCCGGTAGCTGTCTTCCCAGACGGTCAAGTCGCGCATTGAATCTGCGATCTTGTCTTTGATCCGTGGCAGGTCGTCTGGATGAAACCTGCTGAAGACAGGGCTGGCATCCGTCAACACCTCCTCCGGTTCAACGCCATAGATGTCTCTGATGCTGGTGCTGGCATAGGGGAAGGCGGCGTGGCCATCTGGCCATTGTTGGTACTGATAGATCACGCCCGGAACATGCGTCGCGATTTTTTCGAGGCGATCATGCAACTCTTTGCGCTCGGTGATATCTTCCACGATCGAGATAAAGCAGCGAGGCTCTTCATGGAGTTCGTGCGCGAGGCTGATGCTCAGATTAATCCAAACAATGACTCCATTCTTGTTGAAACAGCGCATCTCCATGGAGTAGTTGTTGATTTCATCGTTCAGCAAGCGATCAATGTCTTCTGAAGCAGCGCGTAAATCGTCCGGATGCACGATGTCCTGAAACGAGCCTGACAATAACTCTTCACGGCCATAGCCAACAATTTCGCAGAGCTTTTCATTCACTTCCAGCCAGCTGCCATCCGTTGCCAGCCTTGCCACACCAACGGCTGCCTGCTCGAAGGCGGATCTGAATTTTTCCTCGCTTATCTGCAATGCCTTGGTTGCCCGCTCGTGCTCGGCAAGCGCCAGCCTAAGCTGATGATTGGCCTCCCTCTCCTTGGCCTGACTCTGGCGCATGGCTTCGCAGATAAAGCTGGTCATGGTACTGCCGCTCAAAAAGATCGTTAGGGCGAGCCATTCGTTTGTTTCCAGCGCACCGCCATACAGCCAGACCTGCACATAGGTACCCGCAAGTAGGGTTGCCAGTAAACCACCGGCTAAACCCATGGAGAGAGCAACGATCAGCACGGTCGGGTAAAAGGTAACGTAGGGAAGGATGTTTCCCTCGGGGCTGTCGACAATGGCTACCCGCAGCACCGCGGCAATGACGATGCCGATCGTCGCGACTGCGATAGCCCATCGGGTGGTTTTGCCGGTTTCTTCACCAGTGGGCAACTGCCGCTGCCCAAATTGCATCATGGGCGGCAGCAGAATAGCCGCGCTGGTGAGCATGAAAGCAAATGCTGTTAACCCTTCCAGGTTACTCTTTGCGTCCCATAGGGTCGGAGGAAAACCTGACGCGTATCCGTTCAGCGTCATTTGGCTGATCAAAAAGACACTCCAGGCAAGCCCCACGGACGTAAACGGGCAAGCGAAGCGCTTGCCCCATACCAGGCGCTGACAATAGAGCGCAATGCTTGCAATCAAGAACGCCAGCAACGTGAAGGGCGCCATGGGTTCGGTCATGATGAGACTAAACCTTGAAGCATCCTCGGTCTTCCAATACTGGAGAACATCGTCGCCGATGAGCGCCTGCCAGCCCAACAACAAGCTGTACAAGGCAAGTATCGACAGATACAACAGAGTAAACAGGCTGGCAGCCGGGGCATAGGGCCAGCGACTGGAGGCGAACAGAGACGCTCCGAGCAGGAGAAACAGGAGTGCCGTGGAAGGCGCCATCGCCAGGTTGTCCGTGCCGAAGGCCAGGAACTGCTGTAAGTCAAGCTGCCAAGCTATCCCGACGATCAGGCTCAGAGCGATGGTCGACAAGGCGAGCAGTTGAACGATCCGATGGCCTGTTTCGATTTTCATTATTGACAACCCGATAGCAGCAGCAAACTCGAACCTTACAATTAAAGTGCAAGGTTGCCTAGGCTGTCAGTTTGTGGCACTCGGCTCAGCGAACCAGCCTGTCATTACCCGCGTTGGGGATTATGAATTGACTAGTGCCTCGGTGCAGATGTTCCGAGACAGTTTCCGGTCGTTGTCGTTGTCGTAATCGTAATCCTAATTGTAATCGTCTTAGCCGGATGTTCGATAACGACCACGATTACGACAACGACAACGAACCGCCTCGGGATTTCTATACCGCTCCACTAGGTTGCCTGGCTTTTGATCGCTTGCGTCCGCACCCGGCCATCAGCTTCGACTAATTGTGAATCTTCTCATCCCGTCATCCACTGTGCGCAGCCGCTGGAGAGCGCCCAGTGCCACCAGGAGATTGGCCACGGACAACAGACTTTCGCTGAGGCCATGCAGGACGTCTGCATGGGGCAGGCTTGGTAACCCGAGCTGGACGGTTGCGATGTATGTCGTAACGATGGTCACGGCAACGAACACCAGCAGGAACCAGAAGCCGATGATGGTCAGCGGCGAGAACAAAGAGGGATCGCGCCGATAGACGAGGATCAAGAGCAAGAGAAAGCCCAGATAGAACACCTGGGCGAGCGATAGGAATGAGGACAGATCAGTACCACCGAGCAGTCGAGGCACCCCGACAACCAAACTGGCGAACAGGCCGGCTGCCGCAAGCCCGCCAGCCAACCGGGGTACCCATTGACGGCCCCTCGGCCATGTCCAGCCAAGCATCGCCAGGGTGACGCTGAATAAGGCCAGGCTGCCGAGCACACTCGCCAGCCGGGATGCGTTCAGCAGCCCGAGGATTCGATCGCTGCTGGCGTGGAAACCGAGCAGCATCAACCCGGCACACAGATGCGGGATCATCGCGTAAGCGAACCAGCGCAATTGCGGTCGCTGAGCGCGACTGCCGTAACGGTGGATGAACAGGATCGCTGCAAACCACTCGCTGACCGTCAGCAGATGGATGATCCAAGTCGGCAGCGACAGCAACATTGCGATCTTAGAGAATATCCGATGGCTGGGCTTTGCGCAGGTAAGCTTCTTCTTCAGCGGTCAGATCGACTTCGTCGAAGCCGTCGATCATGGGCATGATGTGGTCGCGGAACGAGTGTCCGGTGGTCAGCATGTAAACGTGGATCAGTACAAAGGCGAGGATCGCGAAGGCAGCGGCCGTATGTACCAGCGCCACGCCGTGCAGCCATTGCGGAGCGTAAGGAATATCGCGCCAGGCGAAATAGAACAGGTAGATGATGCCGGTGATCCAGATGGCTGGAAAGAGTACCAGTTTGAGCATCAGGTAGGCAATCGCCTGCAACGGGTTGTGTTTGCGCCAGTAGGCCTTGCGGTAGGGGTGGCGTTCGCCCTTGAAGATACCATAGGCGTAGAAGCGCACCACGCCCCATAAACCGGTGATGGTGGGCACGAAGTGGCGCCAGGTACCGGTGGTGAAGAGCCAGAAAAAGCCAAACAGCCACAACACCAGCAGGGTCACTGCGGCACCGGTATGCAGGGTGACGGCGGTTTTGAAGTCGATGAAATTGTGAAAGCCGTGCAGCCCGAAGCCGGTGATCAGCAGGCTCAGGATCAATAGCATCTGCGCCCAATGCCAGAAGCGTTCGAACTTGCTGTAGATTTTGACGCGTTGCGTGGCCATCAGTGCTGCTCCCTTTGTTGCTTGGGCGAGAACAATCGGATTAATGCATGCATGATGATACCGGCCAGGGTGCCGGCAACCAGCAGCGTGCCGATGATGTCGAGCCAGCGGTTGTGATCACGGCCTGGCAGGTAAATGCCAGTTACCGACGCCAAACGGCTGTTGTTCGGAGTATGGCAGTCGCCGCATGCGAGCGCGTCTTCTTTGGGTGCAACCATGTGTGTGATTGGCCACCAGGAGATGGTCTGGATGAAATCGTAGTGGCCGGAGTAATCCAGCCCAAAATCGGCCATGCCTTTTTCGATCGCGGCGGCCATGTCGTAGTTACCCCAGTAGGCGGCCTGACCCTCGCCCCATAGATGGGTGTAGACCAGGGTGCCGTTGCCCTTGTCGTAGGGTTGCCAGGTGTGCATACGCTTGAACGGCCAGATACGTGAGCGTTCGTCTTCGCGCGAGCCTTGGAAGCCGTTGATCTCGATCGACTCGGCGTTGGGGTCGAAGTGGTCATTGATGGTGGTGTAGACCATCTGGCCGTCGAACCATTCGTACTCCGGGATCAGATTTTCGTCGAAGATGAAATCGCCTTTGATGGATTTGTAGGTATAGCGATGTTCGCCGTTGCCCTGGATGTAGTTTTCCTCATGATAGCCGACACCGTTTTTGGTCTTGCCCGAGGTACGCCAGTCCCAGTCGACCATGGTGGCGACACCGCCGCGCGCAAATTCAGGAATATGGCAGGTTTGGCAGGCGATGCTCTGTATATGATCGTTGAGTTTGAATCCCGCCAGGGAATCCACCGGGTGGGGCGCCAAGCCGTGGCAGGATTCGCAGGTAGCCACATCGGTGCGCTGGCCCGGAAGGCCGGTGCCCTCGGTGTCCTTGGAGACGACCCGATAGCGGCTGCCGGCCCAAACATGCTTGTCGGTGATATGGCAGGCGGTGCAGGCGAAGTTGAGCCCGTCTTCACCCATGTGTACATCCAGTGTGCTCGGCGGTGCGATGAGTGCCGAGGACAGATCGCCGTGCTTGACATTATCGCCGCCGCCGCCGTTGAAATGGCAGGTACCGCAGTTGGCTCGTTGGGGCAGTTTCACACTCTGCGCAACCGCGGCAAGGTCGATCGGCGGCTTGCCCTCGAACATCACCGAGCAGGCCGGGCTGCCGGTGGTGTTGGGTGTCTTGTAATAGGTGCCGGTGGTCTCGTGGCAGACCAGGCAGTCGATATTCTGCTCGTTGCTGAAGTCGAAGTGCTCGTCCTTCCAGCCGTAACCGGCGTGGCATTGGGCGCACATGCCCTCGTTGCCGCGGGCGTTGGTGCAGAAATTGTTGATCAGGTAGCGTTTGCCCAGCTGCTGGCCGGTTTCTGGGTTTTTGTAAGACCAAGTCCAGTGCACGTTTTGCATAAAGTGCTGGCCGGCCTCGGTATGGCATTCAAGACAGGCTTTGGTGACCTCGGGGCCGGACAGGAAGGGGCCTTGCAGCTGCTCGAATTTGGTGTGGTCCGCGGTGCCACCTTGCAGCGGACCCGAAACCTGTGTGGGTATCGAGTCGATGACCGGCGGTGTCGGCCAGTTGTCGCGGGCTGTCGCGTTGAGGCTGCACAGGGCGAATAAGAAAAACAGCAGTAGGATGCTTGGCGAGGCTCGCATGATGGCGCTCCAGGGGTAATTGGCGCGGGTTGATCAGCACTACGATTGGCGCCTTGGCGATCTGAGTGAGCGGCACATGCTGCAACATTTTGGTTACATTTTCAGTGATCCCCAGCAATAAGTCGGTCTTTCATGTCGGTGGCGGATGAACCCTTCGATGCTTGTCTGCGCATGCCTGCAAAAAAGCCCGCTTGCGCGGGCTTGATTGCGAGCGGATGGGCACCGCTCAGAGGGCGACTCAGGCTTGGGCAACGGACAGAGAGCGCCTGAATGGAGAAACCAGGGCTTGATCTTGCAGGTTGGCCCGCGCCATCCACCCTAGCTCAATTCGTCGGCGCCGATCAGCTTCATCAGATTGAAGCTCTTGACAAAGGGTCCGGCCATGCGCGGGTCTTTGATCATCGAGGCATAGTCGCCATGCTTGAACTTCAGCTTACCGGTGGCGTAGGCGGTACCCATGCCCATCATGCCAATCCCTTTTTCGACCCATTTCAACCAATCTTTGATATCGGCGCGCATATCCCAGTCCGGAGATTCCCCGCCCCAGTCGCCGGCGCGGGTGCAGATGCCATTTTCGACAACGAACACGCCGCGTGGGTCGTCCTCATCTTTGAAACCGCAGGTAATGATGGAGTTGAAGTTGATCTCGGCCAGCTTGCCGCTGACCTCGGGTTCGTTATTCCAGGCGTCTTTGAGTTCGTTCATCCAGTCCGCGGAAAAGAGTTTAGCCATGGTGTTGGGTCCTCCAAGGTTTGGAAAGAGCGGCCGCAGGATAAAGCCGTTGCGGCCGGATGCTTGGGTTTGGATGCGGCCGGAATTCTAGCAGGAACCGTCGCATAAATTCGTGTCGAGAAATGCGATCGTCGTGACACGTTGGTAAGGCAAAGCGCTTGTTGTTGAATCGATATTGAAGTGGATCAGGCGAAATCGAGCTTGATGCCAGCGGCGAGCACGCGTTCGGCCTCTTCCTCCAATTCCAACTGCGACAGCGGATGCATGTCGAGCCAGCCTTCGGGAAAGCGCAAAATGAGGGTATCGCCATCGGCGCTCAGGGCTGGCTCCGGTTTGACCTGCGCCGAACGACCGCGGTGCATCAGCACGGCGAGACGCAGGATCAGACAGAGCCGGCGGGCGCAGGCTTGGATGCCGCTCGGCAGAGCAGCGAAGGTGTCCACCGGGAATTTGCGCCGATGACCGAGTACCAAAGCGCTCAAGACATTCTGCTCCTGGCGTGTGAAACCGGACATGTCTGCATAGCACAGCAGATAGGCGCCGTGCTTTTGGTATTGGCTGTGGGAGACGGCGAGGCCGATTTCGTGCAGATCCGCAGCCCAGCCGATCAGGCGACGATTGTTTGGATGGCCCAATTGCCAGATGTCCCGCAGCTGAGCGAGCATCTGCAACGCCGTTGAGCGCACTCGACCGGCATGCTCGGCGTCTGCGTCGAAGCGCCGGCACAGGGTAGCGACGGTGCGCTCGCGTACATCCTCATGGTGGATGCGCCCGACCATTTCGTAGATCAGACCTTCGCGTAGCGCCTCGTCGGAGACGCGCATGCGTTTGATGCCCAAATGCTGAAACAGCGCACGAAGTACCGCGACGCCACCTGCGAACACCGGGCGCCGCTCGTCGCTCAAGCCCTTGAAAGAGAGAGCAGAGACCTTGCCGCATTCCACCAAGGCATCGCGCAGCCGGGTGAGGGAGTCGAGGCTGATACCGTCCTCGCTCCAGCCTTCCCCGGCGACCACAGCGGCGATGGAGCGGATGGTGCCGGATGCTCCGGTGGCGGTGCTCCAGCCGGATTGGCGGAACAATTCGCGCACCGGGCGTACCTCCAGCGCGCCGTAGAGTTCCGCCTTGTCCATGGCCTTGTCGGTGATCTTGTCATTATTGAAGAATCGCCCGGACATGCTGACACAGCCCATGTGCAGACTTTCTCGCAGCAGTGGCGAGAAGCCTTGGCCGACAATGACCTCGGTGCTGCCGCCGCCGATGTCGATGACGAGTCGCTTTTCGTCGCCGATGGCAAGTCCATGGGCAACTCCCAGGTAAATCAGGCGCGCCTCTTCGCGCCCGGCGATGACCTCGATCGGATGACCTAGCGCCAGCTCGGCCTGTCCGATGAATTCGGAATCGGGCCTGATCTGCCGCAGGGTATTGGTACCCACGGCGCTGATGTTGGCGGTCGCCATGCCGCGCAGCCTTTGGCCCATGCGTTCCAGGCAAGCCAGGGCGCGCTCGGCCACTTCTGGACGCAGATTTTTGTCTTCGGTCAAGCCTTCGCCAAGACGTACCATCTCTTTATAGCGGTCGATGACCTGCAATGTGCCGCCGTCCATGCGCGCAACCAGCAGATGAAACGAGTTGGATCCCAGGTCGACGGCAGCAAGGGTATCGATGGAAGGTGTTTCCGGAGAGGGTGTTTCCGGAGAGGAGGTTTTGGGGGAAGACGCTTCAGGGGGTGGCGGTTCTGAAGCCTTGATCGGAACAACGGTTGCCATGACGACCTCGGGCAAAGCGGATGCTGTAAGGTATTATACGTTATATGCGATCGCAGGCTGGGGCGGTAAAGTGATCGGCGGCACGCCCGAAGCAAACTCGTCTCATATCATTCCCGGAGATCGAGCGTTCGTTGCTGCGCCTAGTCAATCCAGCGTCTGGGTCAAGTAACGTCCGGGCAAGCGGCGTCCGACGCTCACCCAGTGGCCCCCGATGCCCGATGAATGCGCAGATCCAGCGGTTGCGATGCATCCAAATGGACATCGCGCTGAGGAAAAGCGATCACAATGCCCGCGGCGCGGAATGTATCGTCGATGGCCTGATGCAATTCCGTGGTAACCGCAAGGCGGTATTCCAGACTGTTAAGATAACAGCGCAGCACCAGCCGCAGGGAGTTGTCGTCAAAGCCCTCGAAGTTGATCAGCGGTGCCGGATCTTTCAGCACGCGTGGATTCTCGCTGGCGACCTCGGAGAGCAATTGCAGCGCTTTGCGTGTATCGCTGCCGTATTCGACGCCAACGGTAATCACGACCCGGTTGAGCTGGTCGGTCAATGTCCAGTTGAGCAATCGGCCGGTGATGAATTCCTTGTTCGGAACCAGCAGCTCTTGTTTATCCCAATTGCGTACAGTGGTGGCGCGGATTTCGATCTTGCTGACGATGCCGGTCGTGTCACCAATGGTGACGATGTCACCGACCCGCACCGGACGCTCGAATAGAATAATCAGGCCACTGATGAAATTTGCCACGATTTCCTGCAGGCCGAAGCCGATACCAACGCTGAGCGCCGCAATCAGCCATTGCACTTCGGCCCAGCTCAACCCTAGGGTACTGAAGACAAAGATGGTGCCGATGGCGGTGATGGCATAGCCGGTCAATGTGATCATGGTATAGCGGCTGCCGGGAGTGAAAGAGGTATGCTTGAGCAGCAGGATCTCCAGCAGCGCCGGCAGGTTCTTGCCTGCGGCCAGCGCAATGGCAATGATTGCCAAAATCAGCCCGAGGTCGGCCAATGTGACGGGAACCGGCTGCTCGATGCCATCGACAGTGCCCTGGTAGGACCAAAGCGTGACTTGATCGAACAGGTTCAACGCCGGCAGCACGTCCGACCAGATCAGCCAGAGCCCGACCGCGGAGGCGATGACGATGGTGGTATTCAGCAGGCGCCTTGTTTGCGCGTCAAGGGATGCGAAGTCGATCTCCGGTTCCGCTGCCGCAAGCGCTGGGATTTCGTCGCTCTTGTATTCTTCGTCCTGCCCACTCTGCGATTCGGCCGCTCGCTGTGCCTCGCGTTGGGCACGTCGTTCCAGCGTTGCCTGTAACGCCAGACTGCGGCGCGCAACGATCAGCCAGCGCACAATGAGCTGATGTGCCACCAGCAACCCCAGCACCAGCCAGAGTTCGCTGAGCAGGGACTCCACAAGTATGCCGGATGTATAAAGATAGCCGGCCAAGGCGAGCAATGCCAGCGCCAAGGGTACCGCTATCAGCACGCTAAACCATAGTCCGCGCAAGCGGTTGGCCCAGCCCTGCGGATTGTTCTCCAGCAAATGCTTGACAGCCCCAGTGCGCGGATGCATCAGCCAGGCGGTGAACACGGCAAGCCCCAGATTGAAGGCTACCAGTGACATGCGGTCCAGGGTGCCGCTGAAATCCGGATTTGCGTTATGGTAGATCGTGGCGGTGACAAAACCGATTGGTAGCAGCAACGATGCAGCCCAGGCGAAAGTTCGCCGTAACAACATCAGTACGTCCGAACTCCAGCGAAAGTGCCGGTCGGCGACGCCACCGGGCATACAGAGCAGACGAAATGAGCGCAAATAGTACAGAGCCGGCCCAACGGCGATCATGCCGGCGCCGACCGCTCTGGCGAACTCATCGGATTCCAGCGAATTGGCCAGTTGAAAGCCGAGCACCATCAGTAGCAACGGCCAAGTCGAGGCTGCCAGCACTGTCAGGCCGAGCGCTTTCAGCGTGTAGGAGAAACGGTCCGTGCTGATCCGACGCAGATGCTCCGCGCTGTCGCGCACGCCACGGCGTATCGCACTGCCGCGCCACAACAAAAGCAGCACCGCCAGCAGACCGAGCCACAACAGGGGCGATCGAGTGGCCTCGAAGCGCAGCACGTCCAGCACCCCGAGCCAGTTCAACGGCGAGATCAACCAATAAATGGCGGCGGGTAAGTTGGCGAAACTCTGTTGCGTGATCGGCGCAACGCTGGGCACCCAGAGCAGACGCTCTGCAAGGAAGTCACCGTAACGCTGCACCGTGTCCATGTAGCGGTCGCCAGTGAGATCCAGTTCGGTGAGGGCGTGTCGATAATCTTCCTCGAGGCTGAGGGTGCGCCTGAGCAGGTCGCGACGATATTCGACTCTTGTACGCAGTTCGTCACGCAGACCTGCCGGCGGGTCTGTGGGGAGCTGGCCAAGGAGATCGTCCAGATAGTTGTCGACTTCGCCGAGCCTGCGCAACTCGTCACGATGGCGAATCTGGCTCAGGGTCAGCTCGGCAATCTTGTCTTCCCTTATTCTTGCGGCTCTGCGCAATTTGCCCAGTTCGGGTAAGCGTGCACGCTGCTCGAGCAACATCCGGCCTAGAATACGATTCAGCCCCGCCGCTTCCAATTGCTGGCGCGCGCTGCGGAAATCTTCCTCGAGACGCAGGGTGTCACTCTCCAAGCGCGCTTGTTGTTCGTCGATCTCACTGAGCTGCTGGGTGACGCGCAGGATTTGGTCACCAAGGGCAAGATCTTCTTTGACCAGGCTTTTGATCAGAGGATGCGCATCGGCGGTCTCGCGCTGCGCGATTTCGGTTTCAGTAGATACCTGCTTGGCATCGACCAGACGCAATCGATCGGCCTCGTTTTCCAAATAGGAGCGCCGGGCGCGTACTTGCTTTTGCTGTGCGCGCAGCTGATCTCGTCGTGCACTCGTGAGTTCCTTGCGTACATCGAAGCTGAGTATTTCCTGATCCAGCATCAAGAGTTCTGCGCGTAATGCATCGCGGTGGCTTTGCAGCGCCCAACGGTTTGCCTCCTGCTCCAGCGTGCTGTTGCCGTCGATTGACATCGTCGGAGTTTCCACATCCAGCGCTTCCAATGCCAGCTTGATCTCGGTGATGCGTTTGCGAATCGCTTCGGGCTGTTCGTCTGGATGGTCTAGGATTTTATCCAACTCGCCGATCTGTGCGTCGATGGCGGCGGCTTCTGCCTGTTCTCGGGCAAGCAGTTGTTCGACCTTCTGGATATCGCCGTTTTCGCTCAGGGTGACGGCAGGGGAGGGCGGCTGTTCGCTGGCGGTCGCAATCTCGGAACGGATGCTGGCCATCTCCTCAGGTGCACTTTCGAGTGCCGCTCGATACGCCTCGGCCTGGGTATCGAAGGCTTTGATCTGTTCCAAATCGGTCAGTATGCCGCGGTATTGCTCGACCAGCTTCGACTTGGTGGCTTCTTCGAGGTTGCTGCTGGCTTCGATTTCGTCCAAGCGGGTCTGCACCAGTGCTACATTCAGGGCCGATGTGATGCTCTGCGGTGATGCCGCTTCAGTCGGCTTGGCAGCGACTGTGGAACCGTTGTTTTCGCTGTCGGACTGCGCCCCAGCCGGATTGGATACTAGGGCAATCAGTACCAGCATTGCCCAGAGATAGAATCCCAGTCGATGCCATGTCCGCGAGCATAGCGCGGCTGTCAATATGCGGAATGCGCAAAAAACAGCTGCCGTTCCCGCACATATCGAGCATTTTCGCGTTTGTTGCATTCTTCTTCGTTCGCAGACGACGTGCCGTCTATTGTTGGATTGCTACTTCTTGCTTTTGTTTGGGTTGCGTAACAGCACATAGGCTGCGCCACTGCCGCCGTCATGGCGCGGGGCAGAGCAGAAAGCCAATACATCTTTGCGCAGTCGCAGCCAATAGTTGACCTTGCATTTCAACACGGGCTGTCGCTGTTGAGAGCCGTAGCCTTTACCGTGGATGATGCGCGCGCAGCGGATGCGGCGATGATGACATTCGTCAAGAAACTCGCGCACGGCGCGACCAGCAAAGGCTGTCGTCAGCCCATGCAGATCCAGTTCCAAGCCCGGTTCGATTTGCCCGCGCTGTAATTCGCGTATTACGCGCCGCTGCAAGCCAGGGCGGGAGAACAACAGATAATCGTGCGTCTCGACCTCGGACTCTGACAGCAGAGACTCGTCCTCCAGCGGTTGCGCCTCGGGCAGCCGTGGTCGGGGAATCGGGGCAGGTCGCTCACGGTACGGCTCCGTGTGTTCATGTTGCAATGGCTCTGTGCCTTCGATCTCTGCTCGAAATAGTGCATAATCAGGGTCCTGGAGTGGCTTCTTCATTTTGTCTGTAATCCCAGGATTCTTCAGCGATGCCGAGTATACCAAGCCTTGGACCACCATCGCCGGAATCTGTCGCGATTGGGCTGATCTAGTTATCATCTCCAGCCGCCAGCAATCGCTGTCTTTGTCGATGCTGTTCGGTCAACCGGTTGGACTTTTTGCTTCCGCCGTCTGGCAATTCGCGATGCCCGATCAAGGTTTTGACAAGCTGCTGGAGCCGACCACCTTTGTACCCACTGTTTTTTAAATGAGGGATCGCTTGATGCGTTTGTTTTCCAAACTCTATGACTTGGTCATGTCCTGGTCGCGCCACCGCCATGCGCAATGGTATCTGGGGGGGCTGAGCTTCGCCGAGTCGTCATTTTTCCCCATCCCGCCGGATGTGATGTTGGCGCCCATGAGTATGGCGAAACCGGCCAAGGCATGGCGCTTTGCGTTGCTCACCACGCTGGCTTCGGTGGCTGGTGGGCTGCTCGGCTATTTGATCGGCTTTTACGCGTTCGAGCTGATTCAGCCGCTGGTCGGCGATGGCGGTCATTATCATGACGCATTCGAACGCGGCAAGGCATGGTTCGACAAATGGGGTGTTTGGGCGGTATTCTTGGCTGGTTTTTCCCCCATTCCCTATAAAATCTTCACCATCACCGCGGGCGTATTGTCCATGGCTTTACTGCCATTTGTGCTGGCATCAACGATCGGTCGTGGTGCGCGTTTTTTTCTGGTGGCGGCCTTGATGGCCTGGGGTGGAGAGCCGATGGAGCGACAATTGCGTCGCTATGTAGACCGGATCGGCTGGATCATGGTCGTGCTGATCCTATTGCTCATCATCCTACACTAGCAGTATCCGGCGAATGATCCCGTCGAACTTGTCCCGCTGTTGGTTGCGCATTCCGCGTCTGCTCTGGTGGCTGGGTTGGTTCGCCCTGATCCTGCTGATCGCAGGCTGTGGTGCCGGTAAGCTCGCCCCGGTCGATAGTCGGGGCGGCTTCGGACCCGCGCCGCCCGGCTATTACCGCGTGCGCAGTGGCGATACTCTGAGCGAGATCGCCGAACGCAAGCGTCTGGCGATGCGCAAGCTTGCGGCTTGGAACGATCTCAAATCTCCTTACCCAATCTATGCCGGGAGCCTATTGCGCGTCAAGCCACCCGCCGCTGGTACCGCGGCACGCCCTGGCGGCTCGCGTGCGCAGGCAAGGCGGGGCGGAACCTCGAGCCGTGCCGCGGCCAAGCCGGTGAAGACCTCGGCACGCAAGTCCGCAGTGGTCGCGGGCAGCGATGGCGCCCGTTCCGGCATCCGCTGGCAGTGGCCCCTGAAAGGTCCGGTCAAACAGGGTTTTCGTGCCGGCGACCGTACCCGTTCCGGTATTCGTATCGGTGCCCCCCCGGGCACGCCCGTGGCTTCTGCTGCCGATGGCACAGTCGTCTATAGTGGCAGTGGACTCAAGGGTTACGGCAACCTTATCATCGTCAAACACAGTAAACGCTATTTGAGCGCCTACGGCTACAACCGACAACTGCTTGTTCGCGAAGGGGAACGGGTCAAGCGCGGTCAACGCCTCGCCGAGGTCGGACAGGCTGCCAACGGCGAAAATCTGCTGCATTTCGAGATCCGCAAAGACGGCGTTGCCGTCGATCCGATACGATTTTTGCCAGCATCGCGGTGAACAAAACCGCTGCTGGCGTGCCCAAGCGTCACCTGGAGGAGGCCCTCATGTCATCGCGAACGCAGGATGAACAGGACGAACAACTGGACAAAGATGCCATGCCCGAAGACGAGGACATGCTGCCCGACGGTGACATAGACACGATCGACGAGGCCGACGACAGCAACAACGACGATGGCGAGACAATCGATGACACTGTCGAAGCGCTGGAGCCGCAACCGCCACGGCATGCAGTGAGGGATGCCGATCTCGACCCGACTCGGCTCTATCTGAACGAGATCGGCGAGTCAAAATTGTTGACCGCGGACGAAGAGGTGCATTTTGCACGTCTTGCCCAGCAGGGAGACGAGCAGGCACGCAGTCGCATGATCGTCTGCAACCTGCGCCTGGTGGTCAAGATCGCGCGACGCTATCTCAACCGCGGCCTGCCACTGCTGGATTTGATCGAGGAAGGCAATCTTGGTTTGATTCGTGCCGTTGAGAAATTCGACCCCGAGCGCGGTTTCCGCTTCTCCACCTATGCGACCTGGTGGATTCGCCAGACCATCGAGCGGGCGATCATGAACCAGACGCGTACCGTGCGCCTGCCGATCCACGTGGTGAAAGAAATCAATGTCTATCTCAAGGCCACGCGTATGCTGTCACAGCATGTGGACCACGAACCGACCACCGAGGAAATCGCCGAACTGCTTGAAAGGCCGATTGGCGAGGTCAAACGCATGCTCGGGTTCAACGAGCGGACTGCCTCGGTAGACACGCCTTTCGGCAAGGATGCCGATAAGCCGCTTGTCGATATGTTGCAGGACAACACGGCCCATGATCCGACGGAAGATATACAAGACGAGAACATTCACACCAATCTGGAACATTGGCTTGAAAAATTGAACCAAAAACAGCGCGAGGTGGTCGAACGACGGTTCGGACTGCATGGTTACGAATACTCGACGCTAGAACGGGTGGCCAAGGAACTTGGCGTCACGCGCGAGCGAGTGCGTCAAATTCAGTTGGACGCCTTACGCCGGCTGCGCGAGATTCTCGAAAAGGAAGGTTTTTCGGTGGAATCTTTCTTTAAGTGACCGTTCGTTAAAGACGCATTAAAACCCAGGGAATAGCCGCCGAATGCCCGGCTGAGTTGGTTCCTCCATTGCGCTCGCCTTGACTTTCAAGCTTCGATCCAGTGTGCTTGCAATGCCATGTGATCTGGATTAGATTCCACTGAAATACTCACACATGAGTTTCTTCGCAAATCTTTGTCTTTTTTCCCGACTTTTTTGGGGGGTTTATGGAAGCCACAGCTGATCGGGTTGCCGAACAGAAGTACAACTTCGAGGTTGTGCGCTGGTTCACCGTCATGGCCGTTGTGTATCTCGTTATAGGTGCATCGGTCGGAGTTTACATTGCATCAGAATTGGCCTGGCCTTTTCTGAATTTCGATAGTCCCTACCTATCTTTCGGTCGCCTGCGACCCCTACATACCAATGCTGTCATCTTTGCATTCGGTGGTTGCACCCTGATGGCCACGGCGTTTTACACCGTGCAGCGCACCTGCGGCGTCAAGCTGTGGAGCGATAAACTTGCATGGTTCACGTTCTGGGGCTGGAATGCGATTATTCTACTGGCCGTCCTGACCTTACCGCTCGGGCTAACCCAGTCGAAAGAATATGCGGAACTAGAGTGGCCGGTCGATATTCTGATCGCCGTCGTCTGGCTGGCCTTCACATTCAATTTCATCATGACCATCGCCATTAGAAAATCCTCGCACATCTATGTGTCAAACTGGTTTTTCCTCGGCATGATGATCATGATCGTCTATCTGCATGTGGTCAATAGCCTGGCCATACCTGTCGGCGTATTCAAGTCCTACAGCCTGTTTTCCGGGGTTCAGGACGCAATGATCCAGTGGTGGTGGGGACACAACGCAGTGGGCTTTTACCTGACCGCCGGATTTCTCGGCATTATGTATTATTTCGTGCCCAAGCAGGCCAACCGACCCGTCTACTCCTATCGTCTGTCGGTCATTCATTTCTGGGCCCTGATGTTCGGCTATGTCTGGCTCGGTGCCCATCATCTTCAGTACACGGCATTGCCGGATTGGACTGGTTCGCTTGGCGCCGCCGTATCGCTGGCAATGATCATCCCATCCTGGGGCGGAGCCGTAAATGGCATGATGACCCTATCAGGGGCTTGGGATAAGCTGCGTACCGACTATGTTTTACGTTTTCTGATCATCGCGCTGGCGTTTTATGCCATGTCCACCTTCGAAGGTCCGGTCATGTCATTAAAGACCGTCAATGCACTATCTCATTACACTGACTGGACCATCGGCCACGTGCACTCCGGCGCGCTCGGCTGGGTTGCCGGCATTTCCATCGGCGCCATTTACCATTTGATGACCCGTCTTTGGTACACCGAAATGTGGTCCGAAAAGCTAGTCAACGTGCATTTCTGGACCGCCACGATCGGCACGGTGATCTACGTTGTCGCCATGTGGGTATCCGGCATCATGCAGGGCTTGATGTGGCGTGCCTACGATGAGTATGGAACTCTTGCCTACACTTTTGTCGAATCAGTTGCCGCAATGCACCCCTATTACGCCATGCGCGCAGTGGGCGGCGGCATCTTCCTATTTGGCGCGACTATCATGCTGTTTAACGTCCTGATGACAGTACGCCAATCGGCCAAACAGGGAAGTCTGAGCACTGCACGCGGCACCGATATTCCGGACGTGTGGCCGGATTTCGTTCGTGACTATCTAACTCGGCGTCTACATCCTGAATCCGACGGCGCGAGTGATACGGGTGGGTATACGAACAAGCCAGCAACGAGCCAATCCAAGAGCTGACATAATGGCAGATAAACAATCACTTCCAACAGGACTGCAGCGCCTCCTGGAGAGCAAAATCTGGGGCATGCTTTGGAGCATGCTGAACACGCTCTGGCGCATGCTGAAGTCGTCTCTGAAAGCACTATTCGGCTTCCTGGAGCGCAGAATCCTGAGCGTGATGAGCGTATTTGCAAGGATACTGCAGGACTTCTTAGAGCGCAGAATCTTGGGCATGGTAATCGCCGTGGCTCTCGTTCTGTCGGTTGGCGGTATTGTCGAGATCGTGCCGCTGTTTTACCTCGAGAGCACACAGGAGGCGAATCGCTTCCCCGAGATCGTGTGGAACCGGGACAACCCGGGTTCACAACCCATCGTCACGCTGGATGCCGAAGGTCAGGAACAATGGAATTGGCAAGCCGGCGACGGTGTTCGACCCTACACCGCGCTGGAACTGGCGGGTCGCGATGTCTATCAGCGGGAAGGCTGTTATCTCTGCCACTCGCAGCAGGTACGCCCATTTCGCGATGAGCGTGAGCGCTACGGTCACTATTCTTTAGCATCCGAATCCATGTTCGACCATCCGTTCCAATGGGGTTCCAAGCGGACCGGTCCGGATATGGCGCGTGTCGGTGGTAAATACTCCGACGAATGGCATCGCCAACACCTAACAGCGCCGCGCTCGGTTGTTCCCGAATCGGTCATGCCGGGCTATCCCTGGCTGGCAAAGCGTGCGGTCAAGGGTGGCAGAATGAAGCGGCACATGCGGGGATTGCGCGCCATTGGCGTTCCCTATAACGATGCCGATATCGACATGGCGCCGAACCTGGTAGAGGGAAAAACCGAAATGGATGCCATGATTGCCTACCTTCAGGTGCTTGGCACTATGGCTAAACTGGAACCTGGGATCGACTACCGGCAGTAACATGTTTGATTATTTCAAAACCGACTGGGCGGCGATGACCGTCACCGACTGGGTCGGTACGATCCTAACAGTAGTCATTTTTATCCTGATGATGGTGGCTTACTTTCAAGTATTCCGGCCCAAAAACCGGGATGATCTCGAATCCAGAAAGCACATTCCGTTCGCGGAAGATCAACAGGACATCGGAGAGCAAGATGGCGGAAAATAACCCCTATCCTGGTGAAAATAACACGGGGCATTTCTGGGACGACGACAGCCTGCGGGAATTGGACAATCCGCCACCAAAATGGTGGATGATTGCCCTCTGGGCATCGGTAGCATGGTTTGTGCTCTATACCATCCTCTATCCATCCTGGCCCATGCCTTGGCTCGAAGGCGATGGAGACAAGTTCACCAAGGGCATTCTCGGGTGGACATCGATCGAGGAATACAAGGAAGGTATGGAAGAGGTCAAGGCCGTGCGCTCGAAGTTCGACGAACAGATCGCCGACATGAGCCCGGAACAGATCCTCCAAGATCCGGGCTTGACGCAATATACCCTTGCATCAGCCAAAGTTTTGTTCGGCGATTATTGCGCTGCTTGTCATGGCAGTGGTGGCAAGGGCAACCCCGGCTATCCGGTATTGGCAGATGACGATTGGCTCTGGGGTGGCACGCTGGCCAAGATCAACGAGACCATCACAAATGGACGCAAAGGTAATATGGTCGCCCATGCCAACCTTCTCACCGAGCAGGAAGTCGATACCCTGGCCAAATTTGCCGTAGAACTCAATCAAGGAGACAAGGGCAGCGATGAGGCTTGGGCACTCTATAACAGCAAAGGCTGCAGCGGTTGCCATGGTCCAACTGCAAATGGGGTGATAGCAGAACTGCCGGGTGGCAATGTGATCACGGTGGGTGCGGCGAATCTAATCGATAGGATTTGGCGATTCAAGCCAGGTGGCTACGAAAGCGCCAAGCACACCATCCTGTACGGGGTTAACCAGGACGGTGTCGAGCAAACACGCAATGCGATCATGCCAGGCTTCGCCCAGCTCGGCCAGCTCGATGGCAAACTGACGCCGGACCAGATCAAAATCCTGACGGTTTACGTGCATGAACTAGGAGGCGGCAAGTAGCTAAAAACTCATCACCCCGTGCCCTTGACCTCATGCATTCATGTACCCTGGCAAGTAACAGTTCAGAAGTAATCTGAATGATCACAACCCCCCGCAACATAACCGGGGATGAACTAACAAGGGGATTTGAAATCCCCTTTTTTTATCTACAAATCAGTGGTTTCTCAGTAATCTGATTGCCGAAACGCATTGTGGTGAGCGGCAACCGAGTCTACCCTGAAGCGATCATTCGGCATTCACGGAATTTGCACCATGACCACCAATCAGCATGCCGCCCATGACGCCTCGCTGGACGACCTCTATGAAGAGGCGCAGCATTGGGAGGTCAATACCGGCAACAAAACCATCCACGCGAAGCGATTGCCGGGCAAGTGGCGAAGGATCAAGTGGTTGACCTCATCCGTGTGGCTGATCTTCTTCCTGGGTCCGTATCTGACCTGGGACGGACGCCAGGCCGTCCTGTTTGATATCCCCAAGCGTCAATACCACCTATTCAGTGTCACCGTATTGCCGCAAGATTTTTGGATGCTTTCGTTATTATTGCTGTTTTTTGCCATCCTGCTGGCGGTTCTGACTGCCCTTGCTGGGCGCGTCTATTGTGGTTACTTCTGCTTTCAGACCGTGTGGACCGACCTGTTCACCTGGATCGAAGAAAAGCTGGAAGGCGGTCCCGCACAGCGCCGCAAATTGGATGCAGCACCGCTGAGCAAACAAAAACTCATGGTCAAATCCAGCAAGCATCTGATCTGGCTGCTGATCGGCTTTGCCACCGGCTTCAGCTTCGTCGCTTGGTTTACCGACGTTGGCACACTCTGGCGAGAATTTTTTACCGGGCAAGCCAACAATGCCGCCTACGCGGCGGTGGCCTTGTTCACGGTGGGCACTTACGTACTAGCAGGTTGGTTGCGCGAGCAGACCTGCTTCTGGCTCTGCCCCTATGCACGCATTCAGGGGGTGATGCTGGATCGTCAAACGCTGGTGCCTACCTATGATGTGAAGCGTGGCGAACCCCGCGGTCGGTTGCACAAGGGCAACATGGCGCAAGCACGCGCGACCGGCGACTGCATCGACTGCAACCTTTGTCTCGCGGTCTGCCCCACCGGAGTCGATATACGCCAGGGTCAACAAGAGGGCTGCATCACCTGTGGACTTTGTATCGACGCCTGTAACGCGGTTATGGATAAGGTGGGCCAGCCCCGTGGACTGATACGCTATGCGTCGCTGGACGAGATCGAAGGCAACGCAGTCAAGCCGTTGTTGTTGCGATCGCGCGTGTGGGTCTACACAACCATTTTGACGCTGGCACTGGCTGGCATCATCTATGGTTTATCCTCTCTGTCGGCCATTGATTTAAAGGTCTTGCACGAGCGGGCGCCGCTGTTCGTTCAACTCAGCGATGGCTCGATACAAAATAAATACACCCTTAAATTGCTGAACAAAACCAACGACAACCTCGCGGCGACCGTCTCCGCGCGCGCCACCGTACCTATCGAACTGATCGGTGCGGAGCAACCTTTCAGCATCAAGCACGGTGAGGTCACGCCGGCCATTGTCTTTATCAAGATCAAACCCGAGAACCTCCAAACCGAGAGTGTGCCGATCACCTTCTTCGCGCAGGCGCGACTCCCAACCGGTACGGATGTTTCCACACAGCGTGAGAGCGCATTCTTCGGGCCGGCGCCTTAGATTGCAATGCGTGGAGTCCAGATATGCCGAATCGGCCATCAACAGACTTTCGTCCACTGCGCATGGCAGTGAACCAAGCAGTTTAGAGAATAATAGGCACAATGGGCTATGGATCAGAAAAGCATGAACCAAGCAAGCACCGCGACAGACAAACCCGCAGCCGCCTGGCGCAGCCCCTGGGTTATCGGCTGGCTGGCATTAATCCTAGTCGTGCTCTCGGCAAATGCAACCATGGTCTTTTTCGCTATTGCAACCAACCCTGGTCTGGTGCGCAACGACTATTACGAAAGCGGTCGCAATGTCGAGCGCACCATCGTCACCCGGCTTCAGAGCGGCCCGGGCTGGACCATGAAGATCGATACGCCTGCCGATGTAAAGGCCAAGCAGGCAACAACCATACGTTTTTTCGTGGTCGACAAGGTCGGACAGCCGGTAACGCCCGAAGCTGTCGTCTACTATGCTTATCGTCCATCCGATGCCAGGCTCGACTTCTCCATGCCCATGGAACAAGAAGCTCCCGGGCGCTATGTGGCAAAGGTGCTGTTTCCTATCGGTGGGCTTTGGGACACGCTGGTGGCAGTGCAGGGTACCGATGGCGAATACTCCGCCAACCAGCGTATCAGTGTCGCGCTTTAATCCCGGGGATTTGCGTTGGCCTTAGCGGTGGAGCGGTCGCGGCGTCTGCAGGCCGGCACGCCTGAGGAAGAACGTTGTTATCATTGCGGTCTACCGGTGTCGGATGGTGCACACGACAGTGCTGAAATCAACTCGATCGAGCGCGTCTTCTGCTGCCCCGGTTGCCGCGCTGTCTGCGAGGCCATCCATCGCGCCGGTCTGGAAGGCTTTTATCGCCGCACCCCCGATGGCGGACTCTTGGAACGCCCGCTGGAAGCACCCAAACAACTGGCACTGTACGATCTAGACGAGGTGCAGGAAGAATTCGTCGGAACTCTCGGCGAAATTCGCGAAATCAACCTGTTGGTTGAAGGCATTCACTGCGCCGCCTGTGTTTGGCTGATTGAAAATAGCCTGGCCGCTATGCCGGGCATCCAACAGGCGCGGGTCAATCTGACCGGCCGCCGGCTTCGGCTGCAATGGGACAACGGTCGGGTCAAATTGTCTCAGGTGCTGCGCCAGCTTGGCGATATCGGCTATGCCGCTACGCCCTTCGATCCCGACGCGGCGGAAGGAGCCTTGCAGCGGAGCAACCGCGCGCTGCTTTACCGCATGGCATTTGCCGGCTTCGCGGCGATGAACCTGATGTGGATCTCCATCGCCCTCTACGCCGGCGCAGATCAGGGCGAATTCCGCAACCTGTTCCATTGGGTCGGCTTTCTGCTCGCGACACCGACATTGCTGTATTCCGGATGGCCCTTCTACAAGGCCGCTTGGGTAGGGTTGAGGCAATATCATCTCAGCATGGATCTGCCCATTGCCATCGGCGCATCGATCACCTACCTCTATTCGCTGTATGTCACCCTGACCGGCGTCGGGCACGTCTATTGGGATACCGTTGTCAACTTTCTGTTCGTGATCCTGGTGGGGCGTTACCTGGAAGCCCTATCAAAACGTCAAGCCGTATCGTCCACACGGCGATTACTGGAACTACAGCCCAAGGTGGCAACCATCCTGCGGGATGGAAACGAGGCCATTGTGCCAATCCGTGCCGTACGCATGGGCGACCTGGTTCTGATTCGCCCTGGGGAAACCATCCCTGCCGACGGCCTGGTGGAGGAGGGCAGCAGTCGCGTCGACGAGGCCATGCTCACCGGCGAGTCCGTGCCAGTGGCACGTGCCGTTGGCGATCAGGTCTGCGCGGGCACTTTGAACGGACCCGGCGTGCTGCGCGTTCGAGTCTCCGGGGTGCTGCGCGACAGCGCCCTTGGGCGCATCGTTCGACTGGTTGAAGAAGCCCAGGCCAGCAAGTCGCCAATCCAGTGCATGGCCGATCGCGTCGTGCCCTGGTTCGTTGCCATCACGCTGATTCTTGCCCTGTCGACCTTCGTATTCTGGGTCTATCGGGACATCGAAACAGCGCTGATGGCGGCTACCTCCGTGCTCATCATCACCTGTCCCTGCGCCTTTGGTCTGGCCACCCCGATGGCCATCGCCGTTGCCTCCGGTGTCGGTGCACGCAACGGAATTCTGATCAAAAACGGTACGGTACTGGAAACTCTTGCGGACATCCATCACTGCGTCTTCGACAAGACCGGCACCCTGACCGAAGGCATGCCCTTGGTTACCACCCTGGTGCATGTCAACAGCGAAGAGCCAGGCGAGATCAGGCTGACACGACCGGACTCGGATTGTCAGGCAGCCGGGCAATGGACGGCCGAGCGCCGTGAGACACTGGCCCTGATCGCCGCATTGGAACAACTGTCCGAGCATCCGCTGGCACGCGCGATCGTGCATCTGGCCGAGGAGGCCGGTATCCATCAAGGCGGCATGGTCGTCACGGATGTGCAGATGCAGCCTGGCCTCGGTATTGCCGGAAATGTGGACGGCCGATCCGTGGTGGTCGGCAATGCCGACTGGCTGGGCCGCTTTGCAATAAAGCCAGCACATTGGCCCGCGGCAGCCACGGCAAAGCGCAGCGGAACGCCGGTTCATTGTGCTGTCGATGGGGTCGAGGTGTTCTATCTTTTGATCCAGGATCGACTGCGCGAGGATGCTGCCGAGACCGTACAGCGGCTGGTCAACGAAGGCGTAAAGGTCACCATGCTGACTGGCGACCGTCGGCTTGCCGCGGAGCGCATTGCCGCGCAACTCGGCGGCATTGATGTCATCGCCGAGGTGTTGCCTGGGGACAAAGCGCATGCAACAGCAGAACTGCAACAAGGCGGACAACGCGTTGCGATGATCGGCGACGGCATCAACGACGCCCCGGCCCTGGTGCGCGCCGATGTCGGTATCGCCGTCGGCAGCGGCACCGATGTCTCCATCGCCAGCGCTGACATCGTCTTGCTCAGCAACGAACTGACGCGGGTGCACGACGCGCTGCTGTTGGCACGCACCACATTGCGCACCATTCGCCAGAATATCGGGCTGTCCATTGTCTACAACGCGATCATGGTGCCGCTGGCCATGGCGGCAGCGATTACACCGTTGATTGCCGCGGTGTCGATGCCATTGAGCTCGCTGGCGGTGATCGGTAACTCGGCCCGCATCCGCCGCCTGATCGGCCGCAATTCGGACTCGGGTTCGAGGCAACGCAGGTTCCGTGAATAACTCGGACCAGCTTGGTCCAGCTTTGCCATGATGTTGTATCGAGGAGTATCCTGTGACTTTTCTTGGCGATGAGATGAGACACAGCGATGGCTTGGATGATCAGCAGAGCGGTTGACAAGGCGGCCGTAGAGGCACAGATGCCACTCGACGACAGTTCACTGGAGATGGAAGAAGCGCTCCAACAGGCCACCAATGCGATCGGTTGCTGTATCAGCGAGGAGACATCGAAACGTTTCGATACCGACGGCAATCCGATCGACGTGGAGCGAAGTCATGACCCCAGGGTCGCCACCTCTGACATCCAGAACCTCACCGACCGAGTAGGCGGCATCGTCATGACCAGCATCGCCATGACCAATGAAGAGAGCTGGGAGTATGCCATGCCGGCATTCAAAGGCCCGCTTGCCATCTTCGTGTTCAGTCTCGATGGGACCATGACCTGGATGCCGGACAGCGGCGAGTACCGCGAGGCGATGACCGGGACGCTTTCATTCTACGATCGATTGGAGAACCCATGGAAGTCATCTATGGCCTGATACCGGGCATGTTGATCATTGGTCTCGTGGCCGTCGGAGTGCTCTTCTGGGCGGCACGATCGGGCCAGTTCGACGATCTCGAAGGTGACGCCCAGCGAATCCTGATGGACGAGGATCTCGATGAGCCTATTGCCCGGGATGTTCCCGATACCGAAGATGATCACAGCGATCGTCGGAATCTGTCATAGAGTTTGTGCTCGGCCTTCGTTCGATCTCGCACTTGCATTCCAAGACTGTGCAAGTACTCCAGGCGCGTGTGCAAATTGCCGCTGCTGGGGAGCAAAGGATGCGCGTTGGGTCGACACGATGATCGGGATCGGGACCGAGATCGACTTCACCTCGTCTACGCATCTTCTATCTAACGGGTAAGCTATCGATTTCGATAGCGCTCCAGATTTCGATGCCGACCATGCAACACACATCCGAAGACAACGCGGTGGCTGAGCCAGAAGGCCAGCGGCCTGCGGACTCGAAGCAGCGCAAGGTCAGTCTGAAACGGCTGTGGCTTGACCCGAACAATTACCGGCTGATCCATGAGCCTGAGTATGTGTCGGAGCCCCTGGAAAGGGTTCGCGACAAAACGGTCGCCCGCAGAACCCTGCGCCTGCTGGCTGGCGATCGGAATCAGAATATTCAGGATCTGGTCGAGAGCTTTCGGGCCAATGGCTATTTGCCGGTAGACCAAATTCTGTGCGAGAACTGGGCGACGGTGACTATCTGGTCGTAGAGGGTAACCGCCGCGTTGCTGCGCTGAAACAGCTCGCACGGCAATATGACGAGAAAGGTATCGAGCTGGGCCAGCTTGATTCAAGCATCTTTCGTTACTTGCCAGTGGTGTTATACGAGGACGCCGGCGAACTGCATCACCTGAAACTAATGGCGCTGAAGCACATCAGCGGCAATAAGAAATGGGGAGAATGGAATCAGGCCAAGCTGTTGGAGACCATGTCCAAGGAGTACGGCTGCAGCGCAGACGAGATCGTCCACAGCATCGGTATCTCCAAGGTGGAATTGCGCCGGAGTCTGCGCGCCTTAGCCCTGGTCGGACAGTACCTGGCTTCCGATTATGACGATATCTCGCGGCGCTGGCATCATTTTTGCCTGGTCGCCCTGAGCGGGCTCCTACGGCTGCTCGAGGTCCGCTTGCGGGCGAGGCGCCTTGGCCCCTCTGCGCACTCTGCGCCTCTGCGCCTCTGCGGTGAATTCTTACATCATTTGCTGAAAAACCCCATCTGATCTTCCATAATAAATTGATTTTTAATCAGTTATTTCATCTCGAAAAAGAAAATGCAGTCCGATTCCGGTCACCGATCCCGTCGCGATGACCATGCAGAACAGCGAGCCGAAAACCGAGCCTTGTCAGATCCCGCTGCTGAATCTTCCACCGCCGCTCCAGCCGCAAGATGAGTAGGTTCTCCATATTGAATCCGACGATGGTTTCTCTTTGAGAGATAAGAACTGGATGGTAAGGTGGACAAGGTGTTCTGCGGGGTGCTGCGTATCCGGCTGTCGGGCTGACCAACGACCCAGGATCGACCGAGGCATCTCGACTCGATATTGATCCGAAAAACCCCTATGCTTCGATGTATCCGGACGTAACCCGCTCACTGCACCCCCGAACGAGCCCCATTATGGAAACCACCATCGAGACCATCAAACGCGAGCTGCCGCGCCTGCTGCGCGAAGAGCCCGAACTGCGCCGCTTCGTCCTGGACATCTCCCGAGAGTACTTCGCCGACCGCTCGACCACCGATGAGCGCTTCAACCGCATCCTCGACGAGCTGGCGCGCGATCGAGAGATGCAGAATCGCAAGTGGGACGAGCAGAATCGCAAGTGGGACGAGCAGAATCACAAGTGGGACGAGCAGAATCGCAGGTTGGACGAGCACATCCGCGAGCAGAGTCGGAAATGGGACGAGCAGAATCGGAAATGGGACGAGCAGAATCGGAAATGGGACGAATCCCGGCGGGAATTCGACCGCGTCCACGAAGAGATCATGGCCCAGGCAAAAAAACACGATCGCTCCGTCGGCGCGCTCGGCGCACGCTGGGGGCTGCAGTCCGAGGCCGCCTTCCGCGATGCCTTGGCCGGTATACTGGAGGAAAGCTTCGAGGTCAGCGTCCACAACGTCCGCGAATTCGACGACGGCGGCGAGGTATTCGGACGGCCAGATCAAGTAGAGCTCGATGTCATCGTGAAAAACGGCATGCTGCTGATCCTCGAGCTGAAATCGTCCATCGATAAGGCCGGCATGTACATCTTCGAACGCAAGGCTCGCTTCTACGAGCGCCGCCACGACCGCAAGGCCGACCGGCTGATCGTCATCTCGCCGATGATCGACGCAAAGGCCCTGCAAGTCGCCGGCGACCTGGGCATCGAAACCTATGGCGACTCACTGGAGGTACCGACGCGGTGACCGCGAGAGCGCGAGGTTCGCCATGCGGAAAAACGGGGATAGACCACGTTTTCCACGTTTTACAGAATCGCGCTCATGCTGAAAAAGGTGGTTTGTCCCCGTTTTCGCTGCGTGGTCGATGCTGGTCATGTAGCTGACGCGTCGCCCGCAAGCGGGCTCCTACAAGCCGCCGTTGGCGGCCGACGTAGGAGCCCGCTTGCGGGCGACCTGAGAAGTCATGCCAGCGGAGCGCGGACCCGAGCGCCGCGGCTTTCCCACTGGTTGGACCCTGAGGTATCCCCACAAACCGGCCCGGGGAAAAAACGGGGGCAGACCACGTTTTACAGAATCGCGCTCATGCTGAAAAAGGTGGTCTGTCCCCGTTTTCGCTGCGTGGTCGATGCTGGTCATGTAGCTGACGCGTCGCCCGCAAGCGGGCTCCTACAAGCCGCCGTTGGCGGCCGACGTAGGAGCCCGCTTGCGGGCGACCTGAGAAGTCATGCCAGCGGAGCGCGGGCCCGAGCGCCGCGGCTTTCCCACTGGTTGGACCCTGAGGTATCCCCACAAATCGGCCCGCGGAAAAACGGGGACAGACCCTGTTTTACAGAATCGCGGTCATGCTGAAAAAGGTGGTTTGTCCCCGTTTTCGCTGCCGTTTTCGCTGGTCATGTAGCTGACGCGTCGCCCGCAAGCGGGCTCCTACAAGCCGCCGTTGGCGGCCGACGTAGGAGCCCGCTTGCGGGCGACCTGAGAAGTCATGCCAGCGGAGCGCGGGTCCGAGCGCCGCGGCTTTCCCACTGGTTGGACCCTGAGGTATCCCCACAAACCGGCCCGGGGAAAAACGGGGACAGACCCTGTTTTATAGAATCGCGCTCATGCTGAAAAAGGTGGTTTGTCCCCGTTTTCGCTGCGTGGTCGATGCTGGTCATGTAGCTGACGCGTCGCCCGCAAGCGGGCTCCTACAAGCCGCCGTTGGCGGCCGACGTAGGAGCCCGCTTGCGGGCGACCTGAGAAGTCATGCCAGCGGAGCGCGGACCCGAGCGTCGCGGCTTTCCCACTGGTTGGACCCTGAGGTATCCCCACAAACCGGCCCGGGGAAAAACGGGGGCAGACCACGTTTTACAGAATCACGCTCATGCTGAAAAAGGTGGTCTGCCCCCGTTTTCGCTGCGTGGTCGATGCTGGTCATGTAGCTGACGCGTCGCCCGCAAGCGGGCTCCTACAAGCCGCCGTTGGCGGCCGACGTAGGAGCCCGCTTGCGGGCGACCTGAGAAGTCATGCCAGCGGAGCGCGGGTCCGAGCGCCGCGGCTTTCCCACTGGTTGGACCCTGAGGTATCCCCACAAATCGGCCCGCGGAAAAACGGGGACAGACCCTGTTTTACAGAATCGCGGTCATGCTGAAAAAGGTGGTTTGTCCCCGTTTTCGCTGCGTGGTCGATGCTGGTCATGTAGCTGACGCGTCGCCCGCAAGCGGGCTCCTACAAGCCGCCGTTGGCGGCCGACGTAGGAGCCCGCTTGCGGGCGACCTGAGAAGTCATGCCAGCGGAGCGCGGGTCCGAGCGCCGCGGCTTTCCCACTGGTTGGACCCTGAGGTATCCCCACAAATCGGCCCGCGGAAAAACGGGGACAGACCCTGTTTTACAGAATCGCGGTCATGCTGAAAAAGGTGGTTTGTCCCCGTTTTCGCTGCCGTTTTCGCTGGTCATGTAGCTGACGCGTCGCCCGCAAGCGGGCTCCTACAAGCCGCCGTTGGCGGCCGACGTAGGAGTCCGCTTGCGGGCGACCTGAGAAGTCATGCCAGCGGAGCGCGGACCCGAGCGCCGCGGCTTTCCCACTGGTTGGACCCTGAGGTATCCCCACAAACCGGCCCGGGGAAAAACGGGGGCAGACCACGTTTTACAGAATCGCGCTCATGCTGAAAAAGGTGGTCTGTCCCCGTTTTCGCTGCGTGGTCGATGCTGGTCATGTAGCTGACGCGTCGCCCGCAAGCGGGCTCCTACAAGCCGCCGTTGGCGGCCGACGTAGGAGCCCGCTTGCGGGCGACCTGAGAAGTCATGCCAGCGGAGCGCGGACCCGAGCGCCGCGGCTTTCCCACTGGTTGGACCCTGAAGGTATCCCCACAAACCGGCCCAGGGAAAAACGGGGGCAGACCACGTTTTACAGAATCGCGCTCATGCTGAAAAAGGTGGTCTGTCCCCGTTTTCGCTGATGCTGAAAAAGGTGGTTTGTCCCCGTTTTCGCTGCGTGGTCGATGCTGGTCATGTAGCTGACGCGTCGCCCGCAAGCGGGCTCCTACAAGCCGCCGTTGGCGGCCGACGTAGGAGCCCGCTTGCGGGCGACCTGAGAAGTCATGCCAGCGGAGAGCGGGCCCGAGCGCCGCGGCTTTCCCACTGGTTGGACCCTGATGTATCCCCACAAACCGGCCCGGGGAAAAACGGGGACAGACCACGTTTTACAGAATCACGCTCATGCTGAAAAAGGTGGTCTGTCCCCGTTTTCGGTCACAGCTCGTGATCAATGCTCAAAACGTCCTTATCGGATCGATAATCACGCACCGGTGTGTCGTCGAATCGCTCGCTGAACGGGTCGAACGGAAGAGTGAAGACGCGGAAGAGCATTGATCTGCCGATGGTTCAGTCCAGGCGCCGGGCTACCGCCGGCCAAGGGTAAAAGGGTAAGAGTGTCAAGCTATACGGTCCTCGAAAGACGGAAGCCGAGGCCGCCGCCCCGGCCCGACGGCCCGCCCCTGTCGCGGCACGCCGAACGGCAGCCGCCGGCGCCGCTGCCCCAGGAGCCGCCGCGGACGACCCGGCCCGAGCCCACGCTAGGATCTTCCGTCGATATATCGTGAGCCTTTGCTATATACGCACTTGCACCAGCGCTATATCTATCGGCCACCGCCGACTCGCCTTCGCCTACGCCAGCGCTACGCATCGCCTGCGCGCGCTTTTTGTAGGCATCTTCGGCATACCAATCCGCACACCACTCCCAGACGTTACCGTGCATGTCGAGCAAGCCCCAGGGGTTCGGCCGCTGTTGGCCAACCGGATGCAACTTGCCCTGAGCATTCTTGCGATACCAGCCATAGTCGTCGAGCGCCTTCTCGTCGTCGCCGAAGCTCCAGCGGGTCTTGGTGCCGGCCCGGCAGGCGTATTCCCATTCCGCCTCGGTCGGCAGCCGATACGGCCGGTCGGTGCGCTCGGCAAGCCAGGCGCAGTAGGCGACGGCATCGTCCCAGGCGACGCCGACCACGGGCAGATCCAGGGCATCGCGGGCGACGCCACAATGGATGTAGTAGCTCTGGATACCCTTTTCTAAGTGGTACGGTCTGCCTTCTTCCAGCCACTTCGGCCAATGGCTGCCCGTGTCCTCGCAAAACCGCCGGTACTCGCCCCAGGTGACGGGAGTGCGTCCCATGGCGAAAGCATCCAGGGCGACGCGGTGCACGGGCTTTTCGTCGTCGTTCCCCTGCTCATCGCCCATCAGGAAGGTTCCGCCGGGGAGATAGACCATCTCCGGGCCTTCCCGCCCGACATCCGCGCGCTCGGCGCGTCCATCCTTGCGCACGATGACGAAGCGATCGCGGAAGCCCTGTTGCGGCGCGAAGGTCTCCGCTTGGGGTGTCGGCGGTTCCTGTGCCGCGTCCGGCTGCTCAGACGCCCCCTCGTCGTCGCGGACAAGGGTAAAAGGGTAAGAGGGCCAAGGGCCAGTCCTCGAAAGACGGAAGCCGAGGTAGTTGTCCCGGTCCGACGGCTCGATCCTGCCGCGGCACGCCGAACGGCAGTCGCCGGCGACGTCGTCCCAGGAGCCGCCGCGGACGACCCGGCTCGAGCCCGTCTCAGGGCCTGTAGGATCATATATATACGCTGCAGCAGCGTCGCTTCTACTGTAACTACTACTCTCTACATCTCTGCTGGTAGGGACTGCACGCTCCTTGTAGCTATTCGCATCGAACCAATCCGCACACCACTCCCAGATATTGCCGTGCATGTCATGGAGCTGCCAGGCATTGGGCTTCTTCTCGCCAACCGGATGAGTCTTGCCTTGGGCGTTCTCGCCGTACCAGGCGTACTCGCCGAGCTGCTTCTCATCGTTGCCGCAGGACCAGCGCGTGTCGCTGCCGGCCCGGCAGGCGAACTCCCACTCGGCCTCGGTCAGGAGCCGGTAGGTGCCGGTCTTCTGCTGACCGTTGAGCCAGTTGCAGTAGGCTTGCGCGTCACCCCAACTGATGTTGATGACTGGCCGCCGGCCGCGGCCCCAACCCCGATCTCCAGGCTTCTTGCGTTTGGTCGCCTCGCAGAAACGGTCGTACTCGTCGAAGGTCAGCGGGTATTGGCCGATGGAGAAGGCCGAGACCTCGACCGGATGCGCGGGCTTCTCCCAATCCCACCGGCTGTCGTCCTGGCCCATCCTGAACTGCCCGCCGCGCAGCCAGACCATGGCCGGGGCTTGACCGCCGTCGCCGAGGGTATCCTGAAGACCCGTGAGATACGCCGGGACTTTCTCCTGCTTCTTGTCGTCGCGGTCAAGGGTAAAAGGGTAAGAGTGTAAAGGGCCAGTCCTCGAAAGACGGAAGCCGAGGTTGACGTACCGGTCCGACGGCTCGTCCCGGAGGCGGTACGCCGAACGGCAGATGTCGGCGCCGTTGTACCAGGAGCCGCCGCGGACGACCCGGCCCGAGCCCGTCTCAGGGCCTGTAGGATCGACTATATACGCTGCAGCAGCTTCGCTCCTACTGTCGCCCCTACTCTCTGCAGCTTCGCCTATACGGGCTGCACGCTCCTTGTAGGTGTTCGCATCGAACCAATCCGTACACCATTCCCAGACATTGCCGTGCATGTCATGGAGTTGCCAGGCATTGGGACGCTTGGTGCCTATCGGGTGCGTGCCGTCGCCTGACCTTCTGCCGTACCAGGCGTAGTCGTCCAGCCCATCTTCATCGTCGCCAAAGCACCATCGGCCTTGCTCGCCGGCGCGGCAGGCGTACTCCCACTGCGCCTCGCTCAGCAGTCCGTACTGCTGGCCGGTCTCTTCGCTGAGCCAGTCGCAGTAGGCTTTGGCATCGTTCCAGCTGATGCAGATGACGGGGTGGTTGTCGTCCTGGTCCATGTACGGGTTGCGCCAACTTGCGTCCTCCTTGTTTCCTGGGTCACCTCGATTCCAGACCCAGGCACCATCGCCCTGCTCCGCCTCTGTGACATAGCCCGTCGCCTCGATGAAACGCCGGAACTCGCCGACGGTGACCGGGAATCGGCCAACGGCGTAATGGCTTAGTTGGACCCTATGGGCAGGGTGCTCGCGATCTTCTCCAACCCCCTCCGGGCTGCCCATGGTGAATAGGCCGCCGGGCAGCCAGACCATCTCTGGACCCGGGCTGTCGTCGGCAAAGCGGTCCCGAAACGGCGTCGGCCCTCGCGGCTCTGCGTCCAGAGCCTGCGTATCTCCAGACGCCCGGGAAGACGGCTCGGAGTCGACAGCCGCGGACAGCGCGGCGAAGTCGCCGGTGCTAGCGGCAACCGCCAACTCCGCGGCAATACGTGCGTAGCGCCCACCAAGTCGAGCCAGAACCTCGGCGGCAATTCCTGCGAAATGGCGGGTGTTGAGGTCATTGATGGCGACCGAGAGATCACTGACGGCTTGCCGTGCGCGCGCCGACCCGGGCAGTTCCAGCAGGGCGGCAAAGTCCAGAGCGTGGCCGAAGCGCGTGCCGAGCCTCGCTGATACCTGCCGCAGGACTACCAGGCTGTCGACGGTGGTGGGCAAGTCCAGCAGGGCACGGCGCACCCCGGGATGGAAATCGAAGAAGGGCTCGCCGTCGCTCCGGTCGAGCACTGGCTCGCGGCGCAGCAAGCCGCTGATGAGGAGCTCGGCGAGGTGCAACTGGCCGCTTTCGGGGAGATGGGTCTGTTGCACCAGACGCATGACGTCCAGCGTCAACGGCACGGCCGCGACCAGCCCCGACAAGGTCCGCGCCTGGGGGGAGGCGTCGCTGAAGAAGCGTTGCAGACGACGCTCGATCTCTTGGGTATCCGGGGCGCGCAGCGACGGGACCTGCGTCGGCTCCAGGAACGCCGTGTCCGGCTCGAACCGCACGGCGGGCAAGGTCGCGCCAGCGTGCCCGGCCAACAGCTTGGACCAGGCGCGGATGGTGGATGCCTCCAGGGTCAGGATCGGGACAAGGTCTGGCATTGCCGTCGACGATCCGGCCAGGACGTCCGATAGCGCGTCTAGCGGATCGAGGTCGCGGAAGCGCACGCCGGAGCGGGTCGGCAGGCCACCGCCGGCGACGGCGCCGACCCGCGTTGGCAGACCGTAGCCCAATGCGGTGTCCGGCCAGATGCGCGGCGGCAGCATCTGCATCAACGCCAGCGGACAGGCGGCGGCCAGCGGTCGCAGATGCGCGATCACGGCACCGGTGTGCCAGGCCGGGGCGACGCAGTCGCTGAGCACCAGCACGGCCCGTCGTCGCTCGGGGGCGGCCAGGGTGACCGGGTCCACCGATCGACGCGCGGGCCTGGCTGAAGGGTTGGCCAGGTCGTTGCCGAGCCCGGCATGGAGGCGAGGGCTCGCCGTGCGCGAGTCCAGCGAGACCAGACGTACCCGGCGAAAGGCACCGTTGTAGCTGACCAAGCGATAGAACTCCCTCAGCATCGGCGACCAGACCCGCATGGAAGCCGCCAGGTCGACGATGATCAGCAGCTCGTAGCGGCGTTCCCGCGCTGGCCGCAGCACCGGTATCAGCAGAGCGTCGTCGGCAACGCCCTGGTCGGCATAGCGGTTGACGGTGGTTTCTTCATCAAGTCGCCGCTCACGCCGCGAGGCAACGCGCCGGTGCAGCGGGCGCAGGGCACGACCGATCTCCAGCGCGTCGGGCAGCGGGTGAGGTCGGGGGCTTCGCACCGGGACGCCGCTGCGCCGGCCCTCGGCTCGACCCGCGTCCGGCAGCAGGCCGGCGCTGTCTCGACGCGGCTGGGTTATCCGCCCCGGCTCATCGGTGGGCGATGGGGGCACGGAGCCGGCGGCATCGGTCTGGGGTGGCACCTGACCCTTGTCGGAGACGCTCGGCCGGTCGGGCTTACCGGTTCGCGCCGGGGCGCTCGGCTCGGGCCGAGCGATGCGGCCCATGAGCCAAAGCAGATCCGCCAGCTCTTCGGTGTCTGGCTCGAGGCCGGCGTGGCCGAGCCTGGCGCGCAGCCGGCGGACGTCATCGGCAGACAGCGGTGCCGGCCCCAAGCCCAGCCGGACGCACAATCGCGCGAGCCGGTTTCGCAGCCGCTCTAGCATCTGCATGCGCGCTGCGATACCTGCGGTCAGCCGGACAGATCGCGCGTGAGTGCGGCGATCAGCTCATCACGGCTGGCGTAGGGTCGCTCCTGCTCGATGTGCCCGAGCAGCAGGTAGACGACATTGAGCATCTGGTCCGAGGTCAACTCCTCGCGCTCGCGCCGCTCGATGAAACGACGCACCAAGGCCGCGACTTGACCCGAGACGCGAGCGAAGTGGGGCGCCTGGTCGGTGCCCGCCGGGTAGAGGTGGCGCTGGATGATCTCGATAAGCTCGTCCTCGTTCGGCGGGCGCATCTCGAGCTGCAGGCAACGGCGCAGGAAGGCCGGCGGAAACTCGCGCTCGGCGTTGCTGGTCATGATGACCAGCGGGAACCGGTTGCATTGCACGACGCCGCGTTCGATCCGAAAGCCGCTGTCCAGATCGGCACCGGGCGGCGCGTCATGGGCCAGGATGCGCGGCTGTCCCTCGTCTTTGGGCAGGCGGGCCAGCTCGGCGATCTCGAATTCACCCTCCTCGAAGATATGCAGCAGGTCGTTGGGCAGGTCGATGTCGCTCTTGTCGATCTCGTCGATGAGCAGGACCCGCGGGCGCTCGGCGGAGTCGAGGAAGGCGGTGCCGAGGGGACCAAGCCTCAGAAAATCACCGATGGGCGGGCGCGGCGCTTTCTCCTGCGCCCGCCGCGAGGTCTCCTGCAGCCGAGCAATGGCATCGTAGCGGTAGAGTCCGTCCTTGAGCCTGGTCTGAGTGGTGATGGACCAGCGCAGCACCTCGCCCATGCCAAGCTCCGCGGCGACGGCATAGGCCAGCGAGGTCTTGCCGACGCCGGGCTTACCGGTCACCAGCAATGGTCGGCGCAGGTAAAGCGCGGCATTGACCATCTCGATCTCGTCCCGACGGGCAAGAAACTCCTCGCCGCGCCGTCGGCCGAAGCGTCGCCAGGGCGGCGGCTCGCCACAGTCCGAGAGGTCCTTGGGACCACGAAATATCCACCAGTCCTGCGGCTCGATGGGCTTAGTCGGCATGGTTGCTCCGATCTCGGTTGGTTGGGATGCGGACCGGCGTCGGCTCATTCGCTGATGCCGTGCTGACTCGGGCGCCGGGCAGCATCGGGGGGTGGGTCCCAGAGCAAGGTGATCTCGAGCTCGGGATGGGATGGGTCTTCAGCGCAACCCGCACGCAGCTCGCGGAGCGCGACCGGCAGGGCTCGCAGGGGCTTTCCAGCGAGGGCGTCGGCAAGGGCATCACGCAATCGCTCGGCCGTTTGGACATCTCGGGGCCAGATCAGAACGGTTGCACCGAGGGTACGCAACAGGCTGTCGACAGCCCGTTTGGTAGCGGCGTCGGTCAGGCACAGCGGTGCTGAGACGCCAATGCCGCATCCCTGCTCCGCAGCCTTGCGACCACAGGTGCGCAGCCTGTCGAGCGTGCAGAAGCACAGGGTTGCGGACAATGGCTCGTGCATTTGCGCGGATAATGCGTCCCAACTACGTTTCCAGAACGCCATGGCGACCTTACCGCGATGCCGGTCGGCCTCTTGGACGAGAACCGGGAACAGACCGCCCAGGCGCTCACCGTCGGGATCATCGGGATCGCGCCGCCAGGCATCGACGGGCAGGCCGAGCAGGGTATGGGGAAGCCGGAAGCTGAGCGTCAGACGCTCCGGGGGCGAGACATCGTCCGGCAACCATTCGAAGAGCAGGTCGGTGACGAAAAAGCCGGTCTCCTCGTCATCGGTCGGACAGAAGCGCTGGCCGGGGTTGCCCTCACGCGCTACGATCCGTTGCGGGTCCGTGCCCTCGAAGACCTGGTGGACGGCCAGATCGTATCGCTTGGGGCCACGCTGCTCGCCGCCGGGATCGATCAGCTCGACCCGCAGCGCGATTGTCTTCGAAGGAGGGTCGGCCGGATCGGGCTGGTCGACGGCAAGGTCCGGATACCAAGCGGCCAGGGCATCGCACATCGTCTGCACCCGCTTTCGCTGCAGCTCGTCTTGCAGCGCCGGGCGCAGACGCGCAAGCACGTCGAACAAGGGCAGGTGGCCGTTGTTCTGCTGGCCCTTGACGATCAACCAGCTTAGGAAAGACCGCGGATCATCTCGACCCGGCACATCCAATGCGGTGCCGACGGGCGAGCAACGCTGGACATGGCCGCGAAGATCGGCCAGCGTCAGCTCGGCGGGCAGGTGTTGCAGGATGGCCGCCAGGCGCTGCTGATCTTCGGCATCCAGCGGGTGCTGTCTTTGGTCGAGCCAGATCGGTTGCGGCGCCCCGACCGGCCAGAGGTCGCGCAGATGCTCGATGCAGATGCCGTACCCGGCCTCACCGTTACTGCTCATCTGCCGAGCGACGGCGAAGACCGCGCGATGCACAGGGCAGACCACGGGGGCACCGCTAAAACCCTTGATCAGCCGCGGCTGCCCGAGCCTGAAGCCGCCCTCCGCACTGTCGGCGAAGCCCTTGACCTCGAGCGCCCAGGCATACTGCTCCGTTGCGGGATCGCGCTTGATGCAATCCTTGCGGCCCACTTCGATATCCAGTGTCGAGGCCCGCCAGTCCTTCTCGACTGGCTCCCAGCCGGCAATCCAGCCGCGACCGGCATGCAGGCCGATCAACGCCAAGGGCTCGCCGCGGAGTCTGGCGGAGACGCGCAGGACGGCCAGGTCGATCCCGGGGTTGATGGCGCTGACAAGCTGGGCATCGCGGCCGTCGACCCGCAACGGGCCGTCGCCGAGATTGTCCACGACATGGGCGCAGGTCACGATCCAAGTGGATTCGGTATCGACTTGGGCGATGAAGCCATTGCCGCCGAACTTGAAGTCGCCGGCGCGGGTGCTGCCCTCCACGATCACGACGGAGCGCTGCTCGTCCCGGGTCCAGCAGGTTGCCATCGACCGCCAGTCCTGGCTCGTACTCAGTTACCCGATGACCCGTTTTCCGGCTTTGGAGCGAGCTTTAGACGGACCGTCAGGTTGGCATTCCCCTTGGCCTTGGCGACGAAGAGGTTGCCCTCGCCTTCGAAGCCGAGCCCCAGCTCGACCTCCGCGGCCTGCACCTCCATGTCCTTGTTGAGCTCGCGCCAGACCTCGGTCATGGGTCTAGCGACGCGCAGCAGCAACGGCTTGATCCTGTCGATGCTCGCCCCGCGGATCAGCTCGGGGCCATGACTGATCTCTTGAAGCTCCTGCTCGTTGGCGTCCACCTCCACCAGGGTGCCGTCTTCCAGCTCTATCAATCTGTATGCCATCTTTACTTCCCGCCCACGCTTGGCGACGTCTTGCACATGCGAAAAACATAGCTTAAACGAACTGGAACAATTTTTCAGATCCAGGCGAACAATTCAAGTAAGGATGAGTCGAACAACCCTTTGCCTTCAGGAAGTTGACGTTCTGTGCAGGTTTTGCCTGCTTCATGGCACTGCATTTGCCACCTCCTCTTTGGGGTTTTTGGCCCAAACCGCCAAAAATAGGCAGTAGATCTCAGAGACTGACTTTTCTAGACAGTCTCTTAGCACAATTTTTCAAGGTGACCTTATGCTTGAACTTTCAAGATTTTTGATAACGTATTTTCAAATAAACGGGAAAAAAATATGGCACCAGCTTTCGTGAGATGCCGACAATCTTGACTAATGAATTTCTCATTGGTAAACACGGGAACAGTATTGTTTTCATCTATTATTTTTGCGATTAAATCTATATATCTGCTCCCCCATTTCTGTCGAAGTTCCTCATTTTTTTCTAGGTAGCCGTCTTCCATTAGTGTTCTTTGTTGGAAATAATCATCGCCTGAGTAATTGTAGAAATATCCGCTGTTTATGCCAAAATTTTTCGTCCCGACTACAAATAGCTTCGAGGTGTCTATACCAAGTTTTTCTATGTTTTCTGCGTTTTCTACGTTTTCTCGCTGTGCAGTGGAATAGAAGGTAACATCTGCCGTATCGGCTCGAGATTGGAAATCTTGGTTTTCAAATGGTCGAAAAACATAAGATATTTCGATTGATGCCCGGTATTTAGACTCCAGCAATACGTTAACCCAGTCTCTACCGAAGCTGTCTCCTACTACAAGAACCTTTATCGTATTTGGCTTATGACTGAATGGCTTGTTATAATCATGAACGCGAGCATTGTATTTTGCGTGAATATTCCTGACGGCATCAGTTTTCGTTATGCCTAATTCTGGCACATCTCTAATTATCCCTCCTTTCCAGTAAGCATAAAGCGACGACGATGTGGTGACAACAAATAGAAATCCAAGGACGGATAAGACCATGCGGGTGCTTGTTTTGTTTTTGTTTCGAAAAGGTCGTTCAATGGCGTGGTAGCTGAATACAGACAAAATTACGATGGCAATGGATATTAATGCTACATGCTCTAATTGTAGTTTTTGAATCAGGAAGTATCTAGAGAATGCCAGGATGACCTGATGCCACATATATAAACTGAAACTCATCAAGCCGATAGCTACAGACACCTTGTTTTGCAATAAAAACGAGGAAATTGAGCTGTTTTCGTTTTGTGTGACAATTACTGCCAAGGTAAGAATTATAGCGATAGGAAGTAGGAATTGATTTGGTGGTAGTATATCACCTGCAAGCAGGATCAAAATCAACCCAACCACGAATATTGCCGAATACCTAACTAATAATGACCCTGTTCTTTAAGTATAAGGCCGCAATACCGCCTAATGCTAACTCAAAAAATCGAAAAGGCAGATAGTAAAACTTCTCAAAGTCCTTGAAGGGTAAGAAATACAATAGCAACGAGGTAGTTCCAAGCATGGTTAGTACCATGAGTAGCCACTTTTTGTGATGCTTTCCTATTAATAAAAATAATAAAGGATAGACCAATACCTTCGCCAAAAATTAGCGCCAAAAATTAGGTGGGCGACAGCCCGAGGTGATAGGTTATCCAGTTACTAATCCGAAGACCTATTCCCACAGGAGGCTATCGCCCATGCCCGACATTATGCTGATCTTGAGCTGCTTAAGCCAGAGCGTAGATAAGACGAGCCTTGGCCGTTTGGGTTGCGTTGTGGAAGGGCTGTTGGCGATGACGGGGCGGGTAACGATGCGGGGGCTATCGCGCTGGACCGAGCGCGGGGGAAGCTATCGGACGCTGCAGCGGTTGTTCAACACCACGCTCAGTTGGGGCCAAGTGCATTGGCTGGTGATTCGCCAGCACCTGCTGGGCGACGAAACGCAATGGTTGCTGGCGGGCGATGAAGTGGTGGTGAGCAAATCGGGCAAGAAGACCCACGGTCTGGATCGTTTTTTCTCCTCGGTGGTTGGCAAGACGATCCCGGGGTTGTGTTTTCTGAGCCTGTCGTTGATTAGCGTGCAACGGCGCTGTTCGTACCCATTGCGCCTGGAGCCGATTCTCAAAGAGACGGCCGCGAGCTGCCCGAAAGCGTCCAAAGCGGGTCGGGGTAAGGGCCGAGGGCGGCCGAAAGGTAGCCGCAATGGCAATCGCCGGGAGGTGAGTCTGTCGCCCTATTTGCAGTTCGTTCAAGACCTTCTGCGCCAGGTGCTGGCACTGGTGTGCCAGACGCTGACGGTGCGTTATTTCGTCTTCGACGGGGCCTTCGGCCATAATCAAGCGCTGCAAATGGTCCGTCGCACGGGCTTAGAGTTGATCAGCAAATTGCGCCACAACAGCGCGCTGTATCTGCCCTATGACGGCCCCTACGCCGGGCGCGGCCCGCGGCGCAAGTACGGCAGCAAGCTCGATTATCAACACTTGCCGCCGTGCTTTCTCAAAGCCACTTCCGTGGAAGGACAGGTTCATACGGCCATCTACCAACTGCCCGTTTGGCACAAAAAATTCCCCGACCGGCTCAATGTCGTGATCCTCGTCAAGACCAACCAACGCACCGGTGCCCAGGCCCATGTCATCCTTTTCAGTAGTGATCTCGAGTTAGGCTACGAAGCGCTCATCGATTACTATCGCTTGCGCTTCCAAATCGAGTTCAACTTCCGAGACGCCAAACAGTACTGGGGCTTGGAAGACTTCATGGTGACCAAGCCAACGCCGGTCTACAACAGTGCCAACCTGGCGATGCTGATGATCAACCTGTCCCAGATCCTGATGCGAACGGTGCGCGAGCACTGTCCGAGCTTTAGCGTCAATGACCTCAAAGCCCACTTCCGCGGCCGGAAATACGTCCTGGAGGTGTTAAAAATGCTTCCGGAAATGCCCGAAGCAAATATTATTGACCAAGCCCTTGAGCAGGCTGCAAATCTGGGGCGGATTAATCAAGAACTTAGTGCAGCATGAGATCGGGTCATTTGGCGAAGGTATTGATAGACTACATAGTATTGTTCTTCTATTCCCAAGCTCCATGTGTGCATTAATGGCTTGAACTCATTAACAACATCCCAGTAATTTTTCGTTGTTACTGCTTGCAGTACATTGTTCGCGAATAGATTTGTGGCCACGACTGATTGTGCAAGATTTCAAAATCATCGGGAAGCATGACAAAAGATCCAATCAGCAGTGCCACAAGAACAATGAATAATGTCAATGGCAGTATTCTCCTTGTTCGGCGTAAATAAAAATTAACGATTGAAAATTCGTTATTACTCATCTCCCTATAAATGATACCGGTAATTAAATAACCGCTGATGACAAAAAAAACATCAACGCCTAGAAATCCATTAGGGAGAAAACCAAAATGAAAAGCAATTACGGAAATAACTGCAATTGCTCTCAAGCCGTCAATATCTTTTCTATAGTCGTTAGTATAGGCAAAATTCACGGATACTGTTTTCCTTCTAACACATAACGTTCAACACATAATGTTACGAATAAGCCGACCCGAAAAGCGCGCCGCCACAAGCGCTACCAAATGCGCAGAGCTCGACGCGCACTTTTTGGGTCGGCTTTGTTCAATTGTTGGACGGAGCCGCTGCGCGGCAGGTCCCGGACCGGCCAGATACCGGATCGAGCATACCCTCTCGTCCGACTGATTTCTAGGCGGCCGTCGAAGGCGGTTTCAACGAGGGAGATCCCGAGCATGAACGTCGAAGCAGAACGAGACAGATACCAGCAGCAATACAACAGGCTACAAGCAGCCTTGGTATGCCAAGGGCTTCGCCCGAAGACGATCAGCGCCTACTCGCGCGGGGTGCGACGCGTGGCGGGTTACTTCAAGCGCTGCCCGGACAGCCTGACGGCGGACGAGCTCGAGGGCTATTTCGCGGCCCTGGTCGAGGCGCATTCCTGGAGTATCCTGAAGCTGGATCGCAACGGGATGCAGTTCTACCATCGCCACCTGTTACAGCGTCCGTGGGATTGGGTCGACATCATCAAGCCGCCGCGTCCGCAGCGGTTATCGGATGTGTTAACGGTGGAGGAGGCCTTCAAGCTCGGCTGTCGAAATCTGCCGTCTCACTAAAACAAGAGCTTCCCGGTTTATGGCTGCTTAGTCGGGGTCGGTGTCAAGGTCGGAATTAGGGATTGGTATCGAGCTGGCTGTTAAGATCGATGAGCGGATTCGATTTCGATTCCGATTCCGATTCCGATTCCGATTCCGATTCCGATAGCGACCCCGACACCGATGAGGCTTCCCAAGCGCGTTCGATGAAGCAATCCAAGACCCGGAATCGGTTTGGCATCAAAACTCAGGACATTTCGACAGCCTACCTTCAAGCTGATCAACGTCACGCGCAAGCTGCGTTAACGGGTCTGTTTCTTCACGGTCTACAGTTTGGATTTGCGCTCGAGCGAAGGGTTGCAGCTGCAAATCGATGCCACGCGCGGGCGCGTGCACATGCGCGGCGGCAAGGGCGACAAGGATCGTTCAGTGACGCTTCCGGAGAAGGCCCTGGAAAGTTCTGCGTCGGTTCTGGAGCACCCATCGTCATTCGCAGCTGCTGTTTCCGAACCCGAGCGGCGGGGCGCAACGCATGCAAGCGGCGACCACCCCCATGAACCGGGGCGGCGTGCAAGCCGCAATCAACGACTGCGCGATTCGCTGTCGCAGCAGCGACCTTTCGTTGCGTCACAGCTGCGTCACCCATCTGCTTGAGCGAGGCGTGGATCTGCCGACGATGCAAGCGTTGCTCGGTCATGCCGACATTCGAACGACGGTGCGTTACACTGACCTGACGGATGTGACCCCGAGCCAGGGCTTGTTAGGCGATTTCTGTCGAAAAATAGACCACCTGGCTTGTCTTCTCGTCCGGCATTGACGTTGCGGCAACCCGCCCATGGAGCGACGCTGGGCGGATTGCCGCGTTGCGAAGGCAAACGAGAATCCGGCACCAGTTGGTTTGTTTCTCTCCGGCAATCGCCTCGAACGAGGTGGATCAAGTGACGATCAAGGCCACCGATGGCCTTGGCCGATGGTCATCAGTCAAGCTTGATGCCCGCTTTCTCGAGTAAAGCGAGTGCGCGCTGGGTCTGTTGTTCGGCTGCCATGCGTGCTTGTGCCTCTTCCCGTGCCCGCTGTTCGGCCGCGGCAGCACGGTGTTCGGCTGCTTCACGCGCCTGCGATTGTTGCAAGGCCAGCCGATCGGCTGCATCGGCATCGCGGACCTCCTCACCACGATAGAACACGCGCAATTTGCGACCGACCGACCGAGCGTCGGGTGCGAGCTCCTCGATCACCAAGCCATCGATGGCCTGGCTCACAAAGCGTCGCCGTGGTCCCAGCGGCACGTTTTCGTAGGCGACTTGATCCTTGTTGTAGCGATAGGCAATCAACCCACGGGGGTCATCCGGTTCCGGGTAGAGGAGCAAGAACTCGGGGACTGCGTTCAGTTCGTTCCAGTTGCGCATCTTGATGGTGTCCTTCTCCTCTTTGCGCCTGTGCGTGGTGGTCACCACCTCGATTGCCAGGAGTAACGACTTCGCGGTCACCGAGCCCAGGTTCTCGGCGTCGGTCAGGGCGTAGTCGGGGTAGAGGATCCTCTGGCAGTCCTCGTCCGCATCCCAGTACCAGACCGGATTGTCCCCGAGGCTCTGCAGGCCCTCCCAGGCGGCGACACGATCGAGTAGTTCTCCCAGCTTCTGGACTGTTTTGTGGTGGGCGAGGGATTGAGCCACGTCGAGTTCTTCGTCATAGTAGGGTGTGCCTACGGTTGCATCCTCCGGATGCGGTTTCTCGATCAAGCGCGCGCGCATCTGCTGGTGCGCGGCGCGGCGTTGCAACAGCTCGGTCTGCGGCCTGGCCAGCGTCGCTGTCGATGTCATCATGTTTCCTCCTGTACCCCTGAAGACAGGGGGCGATTGGCGCTGTGAATGTCAGTACGACGCTGGTAACCGCGTGTCTTCGTCTCGGGGGCACAAGCGTCGGTTTCATCGATTGCTCAGACTACCATGGTTGCGTTTGCCTGACCGGCCTCGGGCTCGGCCTGCTGCTCGACTTCGGCGCCGCGCTGATGAAAGACGGTATCAGGAAGGGTTCAGACACAAGCTGAGCGTTTCGGCCAACGGAAATAACGACCAAAATCGCGAGCTGTACGAAAAAGGCCGCCGTTTCTGTGCGGGTCATTGATTCTCGCGTGTTTCGCGTGTTTCGTAGTTCAAGAAAATGCACAGTCTTTTGTTGGCTAGACAATTAGACGCCGCTCGCTGCATAGGAACCGTTACAAAACAAGTGTCTCATTATGAGCTGAAGTTTCCTGATTTCTGAAAATCGCAAGGAGGGCGGTTACTCGGGGGTGGCCTATTTACGCTGGTTTGCGCAGGCTTGAGCAAACCAAATAATCATGCCCCTACCTGGCCCGCCACCCACCCAAGAATCAGGAAATCAGATGATGCGTGCTCCGCTGTGATAAGAGGAGTGGTCGATGAGATTGCAATCAAGAAGCGATTTGAATGGCTGGTGTCGGTCCTGGATGAGCGCCTGCGCAGGCTTGTTGCTTCGGCAGAAGCCGAGGCACTTGGGCGAGGGGCATCTTGCTGGTCTCCGAGATGATCCGCGTGTCTCGGCGAGCACTCTCATCGCGTTGATGTTGGTCAGTCTGATCGAATGTCGTATCCTTTTGTAGATGCAAGAACAGCAAATCGAACGTCTCCTCCTGCGACCGGCCGGGATGCAAACGAAGAAACCGATCTGACGCCGGATCATGGACTCGTTATAAAAGATAAGAATTGGATCAGAGGTATCGGCGGCCCGATGGGCCGGTTTATTGCACCGAGCCCGAGAGCTGTCCGTCGTCTGCAGCGTTCTGCTCGACTGTCTGCTGCTGCACGAGTATATCGGCCCGTGCAAGCTGGTAATGGTGGGCAGGGTGTTCTGCGGGGCGCTGCGCATCCGGCTGTCGGGCTGACCAACGACCCAGGATCGACCGAGGCATCTCGACTCGATATTGATCCGAAAAACCCCTATGCTTCGATGCATCCGGACGTAATCCGCTCACTGCACCCCCGACCGAGCCTCATTATGGAAACCACCATCGAGACCATCAAACGCGAGCTGCCGCGCCTGCTGCGCGAAGAGCCCGAACTGCGCCGCTTCGTCCTGGACATCTCTCGAGAGCACTTCGCCGACCGCTCGACCACCGATGAGCGCTTCAACCGCATCCTCGACGAGCTGGCGCGCGATCGAGAGACGCAGAACCGCAAGTGGGACGAGCAGAACCGCAAATGGGACGAGCAGAACCGCAAATGGGACGAGCAGAACCGCAGGTTGGACGAGCACATCCGCGAGCAGAGTCGGAAATGGGACGAGCAGAACCGCAAATGGGACGAGCAGAACCGCAGGTTGGACGAGCACATCCGCGAGCAGAGTCGGAAATGGGACGAGCAGAATCGGAAATGGGACGAATCCCGGCGGGAATTCGACCGCGTCCACGAAGAGATCATGGCCCAGGCAAAAAAACACGATCGCTCCGTCGGCGCGCTCGGCGCACGCTGGGGGCTGCAGTCCGAGGCCGCCTTCCGCGATGCCTTGGCCGGTATACTGGAGGAAAGCTTCGAGGTCAGCGTCCACAACGTCCGCGAATTCGACGACGGCGGCGAGGTATTCGGACGGCCAGATCAAGTAGAGCTCGATGTCATCGTCAAAAACGGCGTGCTGCTGATCCTCGAGCTGAAATCGTCCATCGATAAGGCCGGCATGTACATCTTCGAACGCAAGGCTCGCTTCTACGAGCGCCGCCACGACCGCAAGGCCGACCGGCTGATCGTCATCTCGCCGATGATCGACGCAAAGGCCCTGCAAGTCGCCGGCGACCTGGGCATCGAAACCTATGGCGACTCGCTGGAGGTGCCGATGCGGTGACCGCAAGAGCGCAAGCTTCGCCATGCGGCCTTGTTGCCAACGTCGCAGGCATCGGACTGGCATTGGTCCTGTCTCGCCGCCTGTCTTTCATTAAAGATCCAAAGCTGGCGAAAGTCGCGTTGATTCTCGAACGCCATCGGGAGTCGTTATGGGGAGTTTCGGCCCTCCTGGATGAATCCATCAACAACACAGAGTGACGATGAAACTGACCCGTTGCGTCCAGGCCTGGAACAGTCCGGCTTTTAACGCCGCCCTGATCGATGAAATCCAGGCGCTTGGAACAAGGCATCCGCAACTCCAGCGCCTGTTGCAGGCAGGGCTGGTGCAAACCAACGCTGTGGCGGATGATCCGATCAGCGTTTACCTGCTGAGCTGCCAAAAGCAGGATCATTGCATCCATGCCCGCGTTGGCGTCTTCTACGCCGGGATCATCAGCGGTTGCAGCTGCGCGGATGATCCATCGCCAGCGGACACTATCACGGAGCACTGCGAATTATTGGTGGAGCTGGATATCGCCACCGGCGACGCGCGGATTAGTTTATGCGAGCGTGAAGAGCAATGACCGGCATGCTGATCAAACTTGCGACAATCCTGGCGCATATCCTGTTCGGGCTGCTGCTCGCCGGTAGCCTGATCTGGTGGCTGCAGCCGCGCATGGTCTTCTATCCGATCAAATCGCTGACATCGACACCGAGCGATTGGGGCTTGACCTACCAGGATGTCCAGTTGACGACGGCAGACGGCATCGCATTGCATGGCTGGCTGATTCCGGCTGCACGGGACCTCGGGGAGGCACCGCGGACGCTCCTGTTCTTGCATGGCAACGCCGGGAATATCTCGCATCGGCGCGACTCGATTGCCATTTTCAACGACCTCGGGCTGGATGTGCTGATCATCGATTACCGCGGCTTTGGCCGCAGCCAAGGGGCAGCCTCGGAGTCTGGGCTCTATCTTGATGCCGCCGCTGCCTGGCGCTGGCTGACGCAAACGCGCGGCATCCAGGCCAAAGAGATCATTCTCTTTGGGCGCTCGCTGGGCGGGGCCGTCGCGACCCAGCTTGCAGCGCAGGCCGATCCGGCCGCGCTGATCGTCGAATCGAGCTTCGATCACCTCGGGAGCCTGGCAGAAGAACATTATCCACTGCTGTCGCGACTGATCCCGCTGCGCTACCGGTTCCCTGCCGCAACGCACATCGCTGCCGTGCGTTGTCCCATACTGATGTTGCACAGTCCCGACGATCGCATCGTTCCTTATCTTATTGGAAGACGTCTGTTCGCGGCAGCCCCGGCGCCAAAGGTTTTCGTCGATCTGCGCGGTGGGCACAACGACGGCTTCCTGCTCTCCCAGCCGCGCTATCAAGAAGCCTTGATGGACTTTCTGAATGGGCTTGGCAGGCACGCACCAAGCGACCGATCCTAACCCGCATCTCAACTGCAGCATTCCTCAGACCGTCATCCCATGCTGCGCGCAGCAGAAAATCACCTGCCCCCGTTCGACTCCCCCTACGCACTTCCCGCGCGCATCCAGATGAACGGGGTCAGTGAAGCTGGCCCGCTCACGGCAAATGTGCAATGGGCCTCGCCGATCGCTCTCGAGACCATTGCCCCGTTCTGCCAGCGGCCTCTGTGCGAGTACCCCGTTAATAGCGGTTCATGAATAACCTATACAACGCTATCCAGACATCGGCAGAGTGCAATCGGGGTCGGGGTCGCTATCGGAATCGGAATCGAGAGAGAAGACGCCCTATGCCATTCGGTCATGAGAAGCGCGACGTACAGCGTGCGGCCATCGAGTCTGTCGGCTGGGCCTACCGCGACTGCGAGCATGTGAAAGGACAGCGTAACGCGAAGGATCAACGCCTGTGCGCATCTTAGGCGCGCATCGCGGGCGCGCATCGCAGGCCATCGCGCTGAACATTGCCGAGGGTAACGGCAAAGCGACGAGCGGGGATCGACGCCGGTCGTTTGAAATCGCACGAGGCTCGGCGCTGGGGTGCGCTGCGATTCAGGACGTGCTTGCTGGTGTGCGATGCGTTGTCCGCAGACGACAACAGCAAGCAAAAGGCACCGCTCGATCGTCTTGTGGCCATGCTCACGACGCTCGGACAGCCTGGCCACGCGGTCAGCGAGGAGCTTGGCGGATATCTGGCTTGGTCAGTTCGATACCGATACCGATGCCGATACCGACGCCGATAGCGGTAGCGAATGAGTCGGCAGGCAACACCCAAGCCAACAACCTGTTTAGCTTGTTTCTGCACCACCACTTATCATCCTCCTTGAAGTCTCCCATGCGGCGGAAGTCTGGTCATGATACGAATGCGGGAGTGATGCCATGGCGATGAGCAAGCTTGATGAATTCCTCATGATAGGCTTCCTTGCCTGCGAAGAGCATTCGTTTTATGTCGTGTGGACGCACAATAAAAACCGCGCGCACCGAGTATTTACCGAAGGTTTCTTCCATGTTTTGTAGCTATCGCAGAGTTCTTGTTCATGCTGAAGCTAAGAGCGCTTCTGTGTTAACGTCGGGACGCGTAAGGTCAGGAAACGATCAGGATGCGATATTTTGCCGCAGTTTTAGGGTCGTGTCCTTCCGGACCTGGAAACAGGCGCGGCGTCAAGAGCCTTCGATCCCGGAGATGCCGGAGGCCTATTGCGCTTGGAGGACATAAAGGAGGTTATATACTATTATCGGTGTGGAGGAGGGCGGATCATGACGGGCGAGCTGGTTTCCACAACATCTGGGGGTCTGACGGTAGCTGGCGGCGCGCCAGGGTTGCCGTCTCTGATTGCGCGCGCCGGCGCCGGTGCCGAGCGGCGGTTTCTGGAGTTCTTCGCGGCGCAGATCCGCAACCGGAATACGCGCGAGGCGTATCTGCGCGCCGTCCGTGACTTCCTCGACTGGACCGAGGCCGGGATCGAGGATCTCCTCGACATCGAGCCGCTGCATGTCGCAGCCTGGGTCGAGATCAAGAAACAGACCTACGAAGCCCAGAGCGTCAAGCAGCAGCTCGCGGCGCTGCGCCATCTGTTCGACTGGCTGGTCACCGGCCATGTCCTGCACACGAACCCGGCATCCTTCGTCCGGGGGCCGAAGTTCTCCTACACCAAGGGCAGGCCACTGGTCGCCTACCCCGGCAATCCCAGCGAGACCGGACTGCCGGCGCGCTGCACCAATCTGCCCACCGCCGCCGACCTGGGCCGCGAGGTCGCCTTGCTGTTCGAGGGCGGCGATCCGCACCGGCCACTCCTGATCGGCCTGGTGCAGCACCCGGAGCGTCGAACGGAGGCAGCGCCTGCGCAATCCGCACAGCTCGACGAGGAGCGCATCGTGCTGCGCGCCGAGCGGGAGATCGTGCTCACCTGCGGCAAGGCCAGCATCACCCTGACCCGTGCCGGCAAGGTGCTGATTCGCTGTGCCTATCTCCTCAGCCGCTCGTCTGGCGTGAACCGCATCAAGGGCGGCTCGGTACAGATCAACTGAGTCGCCGAGATGGAACTGCTCAACGCCACCGGCATGCAGGCCGGCTACACCATGGGCATGGACCCGAGCGGACGCGAGCATCTGGTGGCGGTCGTCAAGGGCACCTTCAGCATCCCGAATGCCGGTGACGAGGCATTGCGGGCGGCGATCCAGTTCCCGCTCGTGGAGGCGGACACCTTTTCCGGCGAGCCCGGCTTCTCCGCGCCCCTGTTCGAGACCGATTATCCCCTGCGCAAGCCGCGTTGCGACGTATTGCTGGTGGGCAATGCACACGCCCCGCAGGGCCATCCCGCGCAGGCGGTCAAGGTGGGCCTCCAAGTCGGCACCATGGTCAAGACCTTCCGCGTCGTCGGCGATCGCGCCTGGCAGGTGGACGCGGCGAATGAGGTCTGGCTCACGGACAGCGAGCCATTCGAGTTCATGCCGCTGACGTACGACCGTGCCTTTGGCGGCAGCGATGACCGCCATCCAGATGCGAGCAAGCACAGCGCCTACCTGCGCAATCCCATCGGGCGCGGCTATCACAAGCGCTTGGAGCGCCCCTTGCTGCACGACCAGCCCGCGCCCAACACCGAAGCGCTGAACGAGCCGATCAAGCGGCCGGATCGCCCCTACACGCCCATGGCCTTCACGCCCTTAGGCCGCGGCTGGGAGCCACGCCTGCGCTACGCCGGCACCTACGACCAGCATTGGCTCGACGAGGTCTTTCCTTTTTTGCCCGCCGATTTTCAAGACGACTACTTTCAGGCCGCCCCCGCCGACCAGCAGATCCCCTATCCCCGCGGTGGTGAGACCGTGAAGATGCTCAACCTCACGCCCGGCCTGCGCGAGCAGTTCGACCTGCCGACCGTCGACGTGCCCTTCACCTTCTTTCGCAAGCAGGGCGGCAAGGAGGAGCGCCCAGGGGTCATCGACACCATCGTGTTCATTCCGGACCAGCGGGTTTTCACCATGACCTGGCGGGCGAGCATCCCGCTCAAGAAGAACATGTTCGAGATCCCGCAGGTGCTCGCCGGCCGCATGACCCGCGGCTGGTGGCGCGCACGGGAGCTCGGCAAGACCTACTACCCCTCGCTGGACGCCGCTATTCGCGACAAGCGCGCATCGGAGCGCGAGGAGGCCGAAGCGTGAGCGCACAGCCCCTCGCCATCGCCGGCGCCGGCCTGGTCACCGGCGTGGGTCTCAACGCGCCCGCCACCTGCGCCGCCATCCGCTGCGCCATCGACAACTTTCAAGAGACCCGCTTCATGGACGCGGGCGGCGAGTGGATCATGGGCTGCGAGGTGCCACTGGAGCAGCCCTGGCGGGGCACCACCAAGCTGGTCAAGATGCTCGCCATGGCGCTGCGCGAATGCGCTGCCACGTCCCCCGGCATTGATCTGGCCGCAACGCCGATCATCCTCTGCCTGGCCGAACAGGACCGCCCCGGACTGCTGCCGAACCTGGTCCACGAGGTCTGGACCGGGATTCAACAAGCGCTCGACTTTCGCTTCCAGAGCTGGAAGGTGGTCACCGAGGGCCGCGTCGGCTTCGCCATCGGCCTGCACCATGCGCGCAAGCTGATCTATAGTCAGGGCGCCCCGCGGGTCATTATCGCCGGGGTCGACAGCCTCCTCGTCGGCCCGACCCTGACCGCATTCGAGGAGCGCGAACGGCTGCTGACCAGCCAAAACTCCAACGGCTTCATCCCCGGCGAGGCCGCCGCCGCCATCCTGGTGCAGGCACCCCAACCGAGCGACCAGCCACAGCTCGTTTGCACCGGCATCGGCTTCGGTGTGGAGCAGGCCACCGAGGACTCCGAAGAGCCCTTGCGCGCCGACGGTCTGGTCAAGGCGATCAAGGCTGCCCTCGACGACGCGGGATGCGACATGGGCGATCTGGATTTCCGCATCACCGACATCTCCGGCAGCCAGTACCAGTTCAAGGAGGCGGCGCTGGCCTTGTCCCGCATCCTTCGGAAGCGCAAGGAGGAGTTCGATATCTGGCATCCGGCCGATTGTGTTGGCGAGGTGGGCGCTGCAATCGGCGGCATCATGGCGGCCGTCATCGAAGCGGCTTGCCGAAAGGGTTATAGCAAGGGGCAGCGCATCCTGTTCCACGTAGGAAACAGCGATGGGAAGCGGGTGGCAGCGGTCTGCGACTACCTGTTGGCGGACACATGAGGCACGACCGTGGCTAACAATGTATTTGCCAACGGCCGGGAGATCTCCTGCAAGAAGGCGGACGGCAAGTCCATCTGCGCTTTTCCGGATGTTTGCATGACACCACCGGAGAACCCGGCGACGCCACCAGGTGTACCGGTACCGTACCCGAATACTGGGTTTGCCAAGGATACGACAAAAGGGAGTAAGAACGTCAAAATCTCCGGGAAGGAGGTGATGCTCAGGAACAAGTCGTACTTTAAGAAGTCGACCGGTGATGAGCCAGGTTGCGCTGCCAAGAAGGGCGTTGTCACCAGCGTTAACCGCGGCAAAGTCTATTTTAATGCTTGGTCGATGAATGTAATCATCGAGGGTCAGAACGCCGTTCGGCATCTCGACATTACCACCCACAACCACGCCTCGCCACCGGGAAACTCACCGCCGTTGCCCTACACCGACACCATGGCGGTCCCTTCCGCCCGGGAGAAGTCGGACAAGGAGTGCGAAGATGCGAAAAAGGAAAAGAAGCGCGCCTGCGGTTCTATTCCTCAATTGAAAAAGGGCCGCAAGGTGATCAAGAACCTGGACAACGAGAAAATGACCGCCCACCTCGAATGCGAAGAAATCAACCTGAGAATCAAGGGATTTAATGACTGCTTGGCAGCGCGACGGGACGTTACCAACAAGTGTTTCGATGGAGTGACCGATGCGCGCCATGCGCGGGAGGAAGCGGCCCTCGAGAGTGGTAAGGCGCGCACCGAAGTTCTAGCGACAAGGAAAGGTTGCTAACTTTCAATTTGGAGGAATAGGCAAAATGTCGACCGATCTTATTGATGCAATAGATCAGCATGATGCTGGGAAAGTCTCTGCGCTCCTTTCCGCCGGAGCCGATCCGAACCTGGCACGAAGCCTACCTCCCCACTGGCGCCCATTGGGCTATGCGATCGAGGAGCTTGAATTCGGCGGCTCGCTCGATATTGTTCGCCTGCTTATAGCAAATGGAGCGGACGTCAACGCAGTTTATGTCGACACCGGATTGACGGGACTGCATGCGGCCGTCTTCAGTGAGAATATCGAGGTGATCAAGCTGGTTCTCGACGCGGGTGCAGATCCAAATATCCCCGACAACGAAGATACTTCGCCGTTGAAGTTTTCCGTGGAGCAAGGCTCTTTTGAGATGGCGAAATTGCTGCTGGAATACGGAGCAGAGCGCACAATCAATGAGGCGGGCGGCTTCTGCGGCTGCACCGCCCTTGCATTAGCCGCAAGCAAATTGGATATCGCGATGATAGAGTTATTGTTGAAGAACGGCGCAGACCCTGACACCCGGGACGCCGACGGTCAAACCGCTCGTCAGTACCTGCCTCCGCCTGATGAATCCGACAACGAAGCATGGGACGCCGCAAGAGATCTGCTCCAAGGAGGATAGCGACCCCAGCAATTCCCGCCAAAAATAATTATGCTTTGAAAACAACGTCTTGGCGAGACTTCAAAAATAGTTCTTCGTAAACTTCGTGGCTGAATCGGTATACTGTCGCGCCTACTCGAGGCTGCGAGGCAGGTGTTGATGAATGCTCCGATTTCACGCAAACAACTCAGCGCCGCAGGGCTGCTGAACAAGGCGCGGCGGTTTTTTGCGAAGATCCCCGACCCGTGCGGTGGCGAGATTGCGCTGGTCGATCATCTGATGTCGGGGCTGGCGTTGTTTGGGTTGAAGTATCTTTCGCTGCTGCAGTTCGAGCACGACCGTCGAGAGGAGACAACGCGCGCGAATCTGCACGCCCTCTACGGGATCGAACGCGCGCCAAGCGACACCCGCTTTCGCGAACGCCTTGATGAACTCGACCCGAGCCTTCTGCGCCCGCTGTATCAGTCCTTGTTTGCGGACCTGCAGCGCGGCAAGGGGCTGGAGGGGTTTGAGTACCTTGATGGGCATTCCCTGCTCTCACTCGGCTCTCACTCGATGGCACCGAGTATGTCTCCTCCTCCAACGTGCATTGCCCGCAGTGCGGGGAGAAGCACCACCGCAATGGCACCACCACCTACGACCACCAGATGCTCGGGGCGGTGCTGGTACACCCCGATCACAGCGCGGTGTTCCCGCTGGCGCCCGAGCCGATCCTCAAGCAAGACGGCGCGCGCAAGAATGACTGCGAGCGCAACGCCGCCAAGCGCCGGCTGGCGGACCTGCGCCGCGCGCATCCGCATCTGAAGCTGATCGTCGTCGAAGACGGCCTCGCTTCCAATACCCCGCACATCCGCCAGTTGCAGGCACTCGATCTGCGCTTCATCCTCGGCGCCAAGCAGAACGATCACACCGACTTGTTCGATTGGGTAGCCGCCACGCCCAAGACGCGCGAGGTCGATGAAAAACGGGGACAGACCACGTTTTCCACGTTTTACAGAATCGCGCCCATGCTGAAAAAGGTAGTCCGTCCCCGTTTTCTCTGAAAAAGGTAGTCCGTCCCCGTTTTCTCTGAAAAAGGTAGTCCGTCCCCGTTTTCTCCCGGTCAGCGAGGAGCTTGGAGGATATCGAGTTGGTCAGTTCGATGCCGACGCCGATACGGATTCCGATAGCGGTACCGAATGAGTCGGCAGGCAACACCCAAGCCAAAAACCCGTTTAGCTTGTTTCTGCACAATCACTTAGCATTCAAGCGATGCAGTGTTCGGCTCCCCGCTGGCCCCAGGCTCCAACACTTGGCAACCAACCCAAAGCTTGCTAACCTGCTCCCTCGGCATCACAATCGACAAACTGACGGACAGGTCTGATGACGGACAAATTGGCGGATTTGATAGACAGGCTGAACGAGTTCGGCGGCCAGTACGAAGGATTCGTGATCTCCATCGCCGCCCTGGCGACAGTGCTCGCACTGCTGGCGACAGTGCTCACACTGTTCTCGCCCTTGCTGTTGGCATGGTTGCGCAAACCAAAGCGCCAGGATCCCACATTCAGCAACCCGCCAAGCGCCGAAGGCAGTCTGATCCGCTACAATGCCCGTGCCATCGAATTGCTCGGTCGCGGCGGAGCCATGGAAAAGCTGCGCGCATTCCTGCTGGCGGACGAGCCCTTCCTGTGGATGCAAATCGCCGGCGTCGGCGGCCAGGGCAAAAGCCGGCTCGGCTATGAGCTGATCCTCTGGGCGCAGCAACAGGACTGGCGGGCCGGATTGCTGGACACCCCGGAACTCCAAGGCTTCGCCCCGCACCACTGGCCCAGTTGGCAGCCGCGGCAGCCGCATCTGCTGGTGCTGGACTATGTCATCGGCCGCGAAGAGGAAATCAAGCCCGTCCTGCAGAGCCTGAGCAAACGCGCCACTGCATTGCGCCGACCCGTGCGCCTGCTGTTGCTGGAACGCCAGCGCTGGGACCGGGGCGGCCTGCCAATCCTGGACCGATCCGGCGGACAGAGCCTCGGCCCAAGCCGCGGCAACCAAGGCCGCGCCGAATGGTACCTGAAACTCACCGAGCGCTACGATGGCAATGACCCGCTCCTGCAGGCCACCCGCTACAAGGATGGCCTGCTGGAACTCGAACACCTGGAGCAGCAGGATCTGGTCGCCATCGTGCGCCGCATCGCCCGCCTCGCCAACAGCTCCGAAATCGCATTATCGGATGACATCATCGCCAAGCAGCTCCAGCATATCGACGCCGATGGCCGCCCGCTCTACGCCTACCTGCTGGGCCAGGCCCTGGCCGACGGCGCCGACCCCAGCGGAGGCACATCGGGTCCGGGCTGGCGGCGCGACGATCTGCTCGACAACAGATTGCACCGCGACCAGGGCTCGCGCTGGCGCCAACAACTGAACCAAGACACCCCCTGTCTTGGCGACGGTAGCGACGCCGAGCGCCTCGCCGTCATCGCCACCATCGCCGGCGGCCTGGATTGCGCCGCCGCGGCCCGCGCCGGGCTCCCGATCCCCGCCCATGATGCCGCTACCCGCCGCAGCGCATTGATCCTGACCGACGGCCCCCTGGGCACCGGCCCCAGCGGCCCATCCCAGCAGATCCCACCGCTACAACCCGACCTGCTCGGCGCTTGGTTCGTCCTGCGCGCCTTCGACCAGGGGCTGCCGATTGCCGACTGCCTGGATTTGGCCTGGCGTCATGGTCCCAAGCAAACCGCTGCCTTTGTGCTGCGGATCGCCCAGGATTTTCCTGAGCAACCGATGAGCATTGCCATATTGGAGCAGGATCCGCCGGAAGGACCAGCCACGTTGGCGTTGGCTGGTGTAGCCGCGGCGTTGATCTGGCATCTACATCGGGCTCGGCGCGCGTTTCCACCTGCAGTCATCAAGGCGCTGGCCGCAGCAGCTGCCGATGGTGATGGCCAGGCCATGGCCAATCTCGGGTTCTGCTACGCACAGGGCCAGGGCGTCGAGCGCGACCTGGAGCAGGCGGTGGACTGGTACCGCAAGGGCGCCGAGGCTGGCGACGGCCGGGCCATGGGCAATCTCGGGTTCTGCTACCAACAGGGCCAGGGCGTCGAGCGCGACCTGGAGCAGGCGGTGGACTGGTACCGCAAGGGCGCCGAGGCTGGCGACGGCGGGGCCATGGCCAATCTCGGGGTCTGCTACCAACAGGGCCAGGGCATCGAGCGCGACCTGGAGCAGGCGGTGGACTGGTACCGCAAGGGCGCCGAGGCTGGCAACGGCCGGGCCATGGCCAATCTCGGGGTCTGCTACCAACAGGGCCAGGGCGTCGAGCGCGACCTGGAGCAGGCGGTGGACTGGTACCGCAAGGGCGCTGAGGCTGGCGACGGCCGGGCCATGGCCAATCTCGGGGTCTGCTACCAACAGGGCCAGGGCATCGAGCGCGACCTGGAGCAGGCGGTGGACTGGTACCGCAAGGGCGCCGAGGCTGGCAACGGCCGCGCCATGGCCAATCTCGGGTTCTGCTACCAACAGGGGCAGGGCGTCGAGCGCGACCTGGAGCAGGCGGTGGACTGGTACCGCAAGGGCGCCGCGGCTGGCGACGGCCGGGCCATGGCCAATCTCGGGGTCTGCTACGAACAGGGCCATGGCGTCGAGCGCGACCTGGAGCAGGCGGTGGACTGGTACCGCAAGGGCGCCGAGGCTGGCGACGGCCGGGCCATGGCCGTTCTCGGGTTCTGCTACGAACAGGGCCAGGGCGTCGAGCGAGATTGGGAAATCGCGTTCGAATGGTACCGCAAAGGCATGGATCTGGGCGAGGAGATGGCCGCGGCAGGTCTGCGCAGGCTACAATCGGTCAAGGCGCTGCTGTCGCCGGCAAGCGAGCCCAAACCGGCCATTGTTGATTGGGCGCGCCGGCATGGGGTCGAGTTCTGTTCAGTGCCCTGGGCCGATGTAGCCCCGATGCCTGGCGATTGGCAAGACCTGATTGGAGCGGATGCGATCGCCGTGCTGGTGTCAGTGGGCATGCAACTGGAAGCCGAAGGTCTCGACAATGGCCTGGATACGCTTGCCGTACAGCGTCTGCGCCGCATGCCGCTCCCCTTCTACCGGGACTGCTCGCTGGTGGACATCCAACTTCAGCGCGACGGGCAGGATATGCCATTGCTGACCTCGGCACTGGTCTCGTCAATGGGGGCGGCAATGCTCAATGGCACCTCGAATCTCTTCCATGCCATCAATCAGGATGTACTGACATTGACCGATGACGAAACCACCATTGCTTACCTGCGTTTTTTTTGTACCTTCTTCCGTGGCGAGGATGGCCCCTTTCTGATCGTCGACGAGCCCCGAGCGCTGCCGATAGATCATGGGGCGGAACGCGCCACACTGGCGCCGGAGGTGCAAGCAGCAATACAGCCGCCGCGGGCGCTCGATGGCACATTGGATAGCGATGGCTGGCGCCGCTTTGAATGCAGCCTGCTGTATGGCCGCGCTCTGTTTCACGCCATCCTGAAGGTGGCTGCCACGGGAATGGTGGATATGGAGGGCGACAAGCAGATCGCCGCCGATCTGCCAATCCGCGAGCGTCGTTACGACGGCATCTTCCGCACCCCGTTACTCAACTCGCCAGGGGGCTGACTTGCAGCCCGCGTAGGTTGGGATGAGGAACGAATCCCAACACGGTCACTCGATGTACGTCTCTCTGTAGCTTGTAATAGGAGCTTGTAATAGGGCACCCACTAGCTCTTGTAATAGGACACCCACTTAGCTTGCACTTAGCTTGACTTTCTTTCCATACCCGGGCTAGGCTCCCCCGGCTACTCGAAATCTGGAATCTCGCCATGACCAGTCTCCGCGCAACCTTCGTCTCTGTTGAAGACACTCCTTGGTATCACTGTATCAGTCGCTGCGCGAGGCGCGCTTTCCTCTGAGGAGAGGACCACTTCTTCGGCAACAATGACGATCACCGTCACGGGTGGATCGCCGAGCGCATCATGCAGCTTGCCACGTTCTTCGCCATCGGAAAAAACGAGCGGGAAAAACGGGGACAGGGAAAAACGGGGACAGACCACGTTTTCCACGTTTTACAGAATCGCGCTCATGCTGAAAAAGGTGGTCGGTCCCCGTTTTCTCCGCTCCAGCGCGAGCTTGTAATAGGACACCCACTTAGCTTGACTTTCTTTCCATACCCGGGCTAGGCTCCTCCGGCTACTCGAAATCTGGAATCTCGCCATGACCAGTCTCCGCGCAACCTTCGTCTCTGTTGAAGACACTCCTTGGTATCACTGTATCAGTCGCTGCGTGAGGCGCGCTTTCCTCTGAGGAGAGGACCACTTCTTCGGCAACAATGACGATCACCGTCGCGGGTGGATCGCCGAGCGCATCATGCAGCTTGCCGCGTTCTTCGCCATCGACGTAACCGCCTATGCCGTCATGAGCAACCACTATCATGTTGTTGTGCGCATCGACCAGCGGCGGGTTCTGGATTGGTCGGTCAAGGAGGTATTGATACGCTGGACACAGCTGTTCACAGGCCCACTTCTTTCCTCTGAGAAAGTCGTATGAGCAAGCTAATTGAGTGAGCAAGCAAATCGTTGTCCTTTTGGCTCTTTTCGCTTTTATTGCTTATATTCTTGGTTGGTGAGTATGGATAATCCTAAAGCTGAAGTGCGCGAACATTCGACCTTTGGGCGGGGGGTTTTTGCGGCGGAGAGCATTCTGGCGGGCGAGGCGATTGCCATGTTCGATGGGGAGTTTTACGAGGAAGGCGATCCCGATTATCCCTGGGAAGTGGATGATTATGTGCTTCAGTTTGCAGAAGATCGTTGGCGCGATTCAAAGGGGATTGCTCGGGTCCTAAACCACTCCTGTCAGCCGAATATCGGGATTCGGAACGCCTTCAGGTTGATCGCGATGCGCGATATTGCCCCCGACGAAGAACTCTGCTATGACTATGCCATGGCCGAGGACGGTCAATGGCAACTGGACTGTCAATGCGGTTCGCCGAATTGCCGGGGGCGAATGGCCGGTTTTGCGGCGTTGCCGGAATCCGTTCGGGAAAGCTATCAGGGGTTCATTTCCCACTGGCTCGTCGAAAAGTACCAACTCGATTCTACTTGGAGCGGGGGACCTGTTGACATTTAAGCTAATAAAGCACATTCGGATGGGCGAGGTATCCCAGTGTACGCGAATAACTGCCGCAGGCTTCCGTTGCAAGGCTGAATTTCTGATCCTGCAAAACGATGAAGGCGGGCAATGAGCCCCCATGGCTGCGACGCTTGCGAGCAGCCTTCGCGTTGTCAAGCCCGCGCATAGCAGGCATCTTGATTGACAGTTGCTGCACTCGCAAACAGAACTCGGTTTGTGCGGAGTCAATCTAACCTCAGCATCAAGTGAGACAAGATGATGGATTGGTCATCAGTCATCAATAACCCGTTTCTGAAAGACCTGCCCTTCAAGATCGAGCTGGATAAATGGGGCAGGATCCTCATGAGTCCGGCAAGCAATAACCACGGAAGTCTGCAATTCGAAACCGGTGCCAAGATCAGGGACGCAAAGAAGGGGAAGGGCAAAGTGATTACCGAATGCTCGATTCAGACCAGCCAAGGGGTCAGGGTTGCCGATGTTGCCTGGGCATCCGATGCATTCATCGAGAGATTCGGGTTCGAAACACCCTACAGGCGCGCCCCGGAGATCTGCGTGGAGGTGGTGTCTGCGTCAAATGCGCAGGGAGAGATCGCGGAAAAGATCGAGCTGTATTTGGGAAAAGGGGCGTGTGAGGTTTGGATCGTTAGTGAAGACGGCAATACCAAATACTATACCTACGAAGGTGAGATGGAATTGAGCGAGGAGATTGGTAGCTGAGCTGACAGCGAAACCGCTGGCGCGATGCCGTTCTGTTCGCAATGGTTATATCCATCAAGTACTTCTCGTCGTATCCGTCAGGGCTGAAGGCAACGCTGAAACCTGTGTTCCCGGCGTCGGAAGCGAACAGCTGATACAGCGAAAGCGTTTTGTGTGCTTCCATGGTGCTGACAGGGAACAGCCGGCTGTGGAGCTGGCTTTCTTAACCTGTTGATTTTTATGGTGGGCGCGGCTGGGTTCGAACCAGCGACCCCTGCCGTGTGAAGGCAGTGCTCTCCCACTGAGCTACGCGCCCGCGAGCAGATCGGGAGTGAGCTGTAAATAATAGGGTGAGATTGCGGCTGGGTCAATCGGCAATGGCTGAAAATAGCCGATAAGCCGAACGCGATGCGCGCCCCAGCCTGGTATCCAAGTTCTGAGACTGTGACAATAGTCGTGAGGATCGACAATGACACGCCAGCGACGCGGTCAAAAAGTCAGGCCCGAGCGCGATCAGGCCGCCGATTGTGAACGCGTGCGCGAGCTGCTGGCACGGCTCACCGAGCTGCTATACCGCATCGGCCATCCCCGCGCGGAAGAGGTGGCGGGGCTAATCGAGGCCTTCGATACCAATGCGCCCGCTGCCTGGCGCGCCCTGGACGGCAACGCCTGGTGGGCCGGCGCCGGCTCCCTGGCGGCGGAGTCCATGGTGGAGCCGGCACGGCTGCCGTCATCCGAACGCGCCTTGGCCATGCAGGAATTCCGAGCGCTGCTCATTGATCTAGCCGAATTGCTGCGCGAACGTGGTCCGACCAATCCGGGGCTGTCGTCCTGGCTGCTGGCGTTTCGCAACTGGGAAGCGTCCGGGGTTTAGGCGATTGTCGGAGAGAAACCTACCAATTGGCGCCGGATTCTGGTTCGCCTTCGCGCAGCAGCAACCTGGATGCCGGATGAAGATGACAAGCTGATCTCGCCCTGATCTGCTGTGCCGACCAGACTCGCTGTAGCGCAAATTTGCGGATTGCGGATCGACTGGCATAACCGGCCGATCAGATGTTGTGGGATGCTGTGGTCTATGCCTGGTTCATCCTGGTGGATTGACCTGTGGATCAAAATCGAAAACAAATCCATCCTCACCAACATCGATCCTGATCCCGGCAACTGTCCGTCCTTCCATGGTGCAAATCAATAGTTCGCGACTGATCTCCGGCAATACGGTATTGGTGAGGATGGCGTCGACCACGCGGGCGCCGCTTTCCACCTCGGCGCAGCGCGCGGCGATCAAGGTCACGACCTGGTCGCTGAAGGTCAGCGGGATCTGATGATTGTCGTGGATGCGCTGCACGATGCGCTTCAATTGCAGCCGGATGATGGCTGCTAGCATCTGGTCGTCCAGGGGATAGTAGGGGATGGTCACCAGGCGACCCAGCAATGCCGCTGGAAAGGTCTTCAGCAATGGTTCGCGCAGGGCCGTGGCGATGCCCTCGGGTTCCGGCATCAGATCCGGATCCTGGCATAGCCCCATGATCAGGTCCGTGCCAACATTACTTGTGAGCAGGATCAGGGTATTGCGGAAGTCGATCCGGCGACCCTCGGCGTCTTCCATCCAGCCCTTGTCGAACACCTGGAAAAAGATCTCGTGTACATCCGGGTGGGCTTTTTCCACCTCGTCCAGTAAGACAACGCTGTACGGCTTGCGCCGTACCGCCTCGGTGAGCAGGCCGCCTTCGCCATAGCCGATGTAGCCCGGGGGTGAGCCTTTCAGGGTGGCGACGCTGTGCGCTTCTTGGAACTCGCTCATGTTGATGGTGATGATGTTCTGCTCCCCGCCATACAGAGCTTCCGCCAGTGCCAGCCCGGTTTCGGTCTTGCCGACGCCGGACGGGCCGGCGAGCAGAAACACGCCGATCGGTTTGTCTGGGTTGTCCAATCTCGCGCGCGAGGTCTGAATGCGGCGGGCGATCCTATCCAGTGCATGGCGCTGGCCGATGACGCGTTTGTTCAGTGTCTCGGCCAGATCGAGCACTGCCTGGACTTCGTTTTTCACCATGCGCCCGACCGGAATGCCGGTCCAGTCGGCAACCACCGAGGCCACTGCCTGAGCATCGACGCTGGGTAGGATGAACGGATGTTCGCCCTGTAATGCATGTAATTCGGTTTGCAGCTCGCGTAATTGTTGCAGTGCCTGTGCGCGCTCGTTGTCGGATAGCACGGGTGTTGCGGCGGTTTCCAGATCCGCGGATGGTTCGGTTTGTATCTCGGGGGCTGGCTTGGGTGCGAGAGCTGGGGTTGCATGGATCTGGGTTTGTGCTGTTGCTTCCAGTGCGCTGCCGGTGCCCTCGACCGGTGCGGTCTGGCCACGCAGTCGGGCGCGTAATGACAAAATAGCCTCCACCAGGCGACGTTCTTCATCCCAGCGGGATTCCAGCTCCGCGAGCCGTTGCTGTTGGGTTGCAAGCTGTTCGCGAGCGCTTGTCTCGCGCTCATGGGTGCCGACGCCAACCGCGGTCTCATTGGCGATGATGTCGAGTTCGGTCTGCACTGCCTGGATACGCCGCCGGCAATCCTCGATCTCGCCCGGCACCGTGGTTTGGCTGATGGCAACCCGCGCGCAGGCGGTATCGAGCAGACTGACCGCCTTGTCGGGCAGCTGTCGGGCTGGGATATAGCGGTGGGACAGGCGTACCGCCGACTCCAATGCCTCATCGAGCAGTTGCACTCGGTGATGCTGCTCCAGGGTGGATGCGATGCCGCGCAGCATCAGGATGGCCTTGTCTTCGCTCGGCTCATGGATCTGGATGACCTGGAAACGGCGGGTTAGGGCAGGGTCTTTTTCGATGTATTTTTTGTATTCGCTCCAGGTGGTGGCGGCAAGGGTGCGCAGGGTGCCACGAGCCAATGCGGGCTTCAGCAGATTGGCGGCATCGCCGGTGCCGGCGGTGCCGCCGGCGCCGATCAGGGTGTGCGCCTCGTCGATGAACAGGATGATCGGCTCGGGGGAGGTTTGTACCTCGTCGATGACTTGACGCAGCCGATGCTCGAACTCGCCTTTCATGCTTGCGCCTGCCTGCAATAGGCCGATATCGAGGACACGCAAGGTCACGTCCGCCAGCGGTGGCGGCACCTCGCCGGCCGCGATGCGCAATGCAAATCCTTCCACCACCGCGGTCTTGCCGACGCCGGCCTCACCGGTCAGGATCGGGTTGTTCTGGCGCCGGCGCATCAGGATGTCGACGATCTGGCGAATCTCCTGGTCGCGGCCGACGATGGGGTCGAGCTCGCCATTGCGTGCGCGTTCGGTCAGGTCGATCGAGAATTGTTTCAATGCGTCCTGCTTGCCCATCTGCGCCGGGGCGATGGCATCTGCTGTGTCACCGGAAGCGGCCCCTGCATCCATGCGGAAGCCATCGTTGGCGGTCATGCCGGCCTCGGGGGAGGCGTCGAGGAGTTCGGCAAATTCTTCGCTCAGGCGCTCGACGCCGATTTTGTCGAACTGCCGCGAGATTGCAAGCAGTACGCTACGCAGTCCACGGGTTTTCAAGATGCCGACCATCAGGTGTCCGGTGCGCACCTGGGTCTCGCCGAACATCAATGTGCCGTAGACCCAGCCACGCTCGACGGCTTCTTCGACATCCGAAGACAGATCGGCGATGGAGCGCGAACCCCGCGGCAGACGCTCCAGGGCGTCGGTCAGATCCTTGGCAAGCCGGGCCGCGTCCAAATCGAATCTTTGCATGATTCGATGCAGGTCCGTGTCCTGGTTTTGCAGAATTTGATGCAGCCAGTGCACCAGTTCCACATAGGGATTGCCGCGCATCTTACAGAACAGGGTGGCGCCTTCGATGGCCTTGTAGGCAAGCGGGTTGAGCTTGCCGAACAGCGCGCTGCGACTGATCTCGGTCATGGGGTGACTCCTGCGTTCGGTGCGGTTTGGGTTGCTGTCGGCCGCGGCATCGGTGGTTAATCCGTGCCTTGGCTGGGGTCCAATTTCAGATCGTCGCCGTCGCGGCCGAGCGGGGTGCTCTGCAGCCAGGTCGTCCAGCCGAGCCTGCCGGCATGGCCCAGGCTGGTCTGCGGTATTTCCGGCTGGGCCAGCACCAGGTTCAGATCCCAAGCGAGCTGATCGCCAACGTAATTGCGCACTATGGCCCTAACCGCGTTCAGATTGTCGCCGCCCGGCAGCAGGCGCAGGTAGTCCGCCAATGGCAATGGTCCGATGCGCACCCTGAATTTGCATTGCTGATCCCAAACACGCCCGCCGATGGTGGTCGTCTGTCCTAGGGCGCTGTTGTCCACGGACTCGCCCAAGCGCCAGTGGCAATCTTCCGGCAAGGTCAGCCAGTGGCCGACGAATTCCTGAATCTGGATCGGCCGTTGTAAAAAGCTGGCGAGCAGGGAGCGCAATCCTTCGGCATGTTTGGTCTGACAGCCCAGATGACCGGTGAAATGCAATCGCAGCAGATCGGACATGTCGTCGCGTTCGACACAGCCAGGTGTACCTGTGCCCTGCAATGCGCCAAGGTACATGCCAAATCGGTGCTGCTCGGGGCGATCGAAGCTGACCGTGGGTTGCGCCTGCGCCCAGGCTCGATAAAACAGCCCCAGCATACGATGATTGAATAGATCGAGAAAGCGGGCGAAGGTGGGATCATCATGATTGCGCAGCCGCTCGCGGGCATAGTCGGTCAGGTGCAGCGGCAACGGCCCGTTTGGGCCGAGGAGGCCGAGAAAATGCACCAATAACAAGGGCTCGCGGCCGGCGTCGCGGCGCTGCAACTCGGCGAGTTCAGCCGGAGCGAAGATCATCGATGCGGCCTGGCCGAATCGGATCGGTTGGTCGGCGGCCTTGGCGGAGCTGGCGACGCGCGGGTGCTCGGGGAAGCAACACTCCAGTTCACGCAGGGTCTGCAGAAAATTGAAGCGCCAGGGTTCGCGCTCCAGCTCATTGAGCAGCGCTACAGGGTCGCGCGCAGTCCGATGGTTGCCGGCCATCGCTTCAACTCTCCGCGGTCGGGGGTAGTCAAGACGGTTTCGGTGAATCCATTGATGGAGACATAGCGAGCGAAAAAGCGCTCCAGTACCGAGCCCAGCAGGTAGGCGCCGGTACCCTCGAAGGCGCTTTCGTCCAGATCCAGCGCGATTTCGATACCGCGTGCGTAGGTGACCGGGCGTGCGCCCGGAAAGCGTCTTGTGATCGGCCGCGAGGTGACCGAGCGGATGCCTTCCAGTTGATGCACCGTATCGGCGCTGGTGAGATCCGCATACAGGGCAAGCAGTTCACGCAATGCGCCGGCTCCGGTTCCGCCGCTGGTGTCGGTGATGGATAGATAGTTCAGAGACAAATGGCTGATCAGCCGCCAGGCCGTGGCGCCCTGGGCATGGGATGGTTTTGGCGATGTCGGCCCGGCGCGAACGCGCACTGACTGCACCGGTGCACCGGATTCTAGCGAAAAGTCCGTATTGTCCACACCCACCGGCATTTGCAATGGCAGATCCCGATTGGTGCACAGACAGGTGACGCCGAGCTGACGCAATTCTGCCGACCAGGGCGCCGCGGCGGCATCGACCAGGTTGACATAGGATTCGCTGCCGGTGTAACTCGAGCGCGATCCCTGCCGGCGTTGACGCGAGGAGGGTCGGCGCGGGACGCGGTGCACGCTGTAATAGGCTGGATGTGCATCGGGCTGGGTGAATTCGGTCGCAGCATAGAAGGGGCGAAATTCGCGTGATGTGGTGCTGGACGCGCCATAACCGACCACGCCATCGACACGATACACCTCGAAATCCATGGGCCGGGTGCGGTCCGGAACCACATGGTACTCGGGACCACCCTTGTCGAGATGGATGCGGTCGCAGCGCTTTGGGAACAGATTGATGGCGGGGGTGCAATGCAAGGCGAAATTGTCGGCGTTGAGTGCTCCCTCGAGTGCCTTGGTCTGCGACTTCAGCAGCAGGATAATATCCACCTCGGGAGCGTCGATGCGCGCCAGGGTTGGAGCCAAACCGTCCAATGCAACAAACAGATAGCGTTCGGGAAAGGCAAAATACTCGTGCAGGTTGCGGTAGCCTTGGAAGGAGGGCAGGGTGTAGGGCAGCAAGGCTTCATCGGGGCCGAAGCCAAGCGGTTTCAGCGCTGACCCGGGGAGTTCGGACAGCCAGGGCAGCGGGCGTGGCAATGGCTGCACCAACACCGCCACCGGATTGGCAGTGAGTTGTTCGTAGACTGTGAACGGGATCTGGTCACTGCCCAGCAGGCAGAGCACCAGCCGATCGAGTTGCAGATCCTGCAGGTTCAGGCCCGCGGTGGCGCGCAGGCGCAGGCGGATGCCGGCTTTGCTGCGATTCAGAACCGGCAGATCGGTCTTGGCGACAGGGCCGGCATGATGGAAATAATCCGCCTGCGAAATTTCCAACGGCCACAAAACGGTGTCATGGGCAGTCCGATATTCGCATGCGGTCTGCTCCCCCTTGCCAAGCCGACCGCGCAGTGCCGTGTTGCGCGGGATACTGAAGCCGCTGGCCAGCGCCCCTTCGTTTTGGTCTGGCTGAAACTGCACCACGGCCATGGACGGGGTTGGAGCCAGGTAGTGCGGGTAGATCATCTCCAGCAGGTGCTGGGTGAACGTCGGAAACTCGTCCTCGATCTTGAGCTGGACGCGTGCGGCGAGGAATGCGAACCCCTCCAGCAGACGTTCCACATAGGGGTCTGTGCATTCAAAGCCGGTCAGTCCCAGACGGCCGGCAATTTTCGGAAATTCGGCGGCAAATTCACCGCCTAGTCCACGCAGATGCTGTAATTCCCGGTTGTACTGTGCAAGCAGGCGTGGGTCCATGATGGCGTTAATCGCTGGTCGCGGTGGCTTCCAGGACGGCGACTTCTCCCGATTCCAGGTCGACCTCGGTTCTCAGATAAAGCTGTTGCGGCAGCGGTTGCCCCCAGAGTTCGCCTTCGATATCGAAGCGGACCGCGTTCTGATTCATATGCTTTTCGTCGACGACGGCGCGAATGATCAGCGACGCAGGCAGGATGCGGGGTTCAAAGCGCAAAATGGCTTGGCGCAATTCGCGCTCCAATGTCAGGATATCGAGTCCAGTTACATTGCGACCGGCCAGGTCCGGCAGGCCGAAATTCAGGACGGACCGGCTGACCTCGGGATAGGCGCCAAGGTCCATCACCGACGCCAGATCGCAGGTGTTTAGCAGCCATTGCAGATCTCGCAATACGCAGGCTTTGAGTCGGCGCGGCGACAATACCCGGTCATCGCGGGATTCTTCAGTTGTATCGGGCGCGTTATCGGTCAGGCGATCCAACAACGAGGGCTGTAGCCGCTCTTTTGGTGTCAGCTCAGCCATCGTCGGCGCTGCCTGCTGGTCGCTCTGTATCTGGTCGCTCTGTATCTGGCTTATCCGTATCCGAGATCGCTGGGTTCAGCTGGATTTCGCGAATTGCCAGTAATGGGTATTCGCCCTGATCGGTGGCAAGCATGCGTTGCCCCAGTCCGTAAAATAGATCCTCGCCCTGCTCCAGCCAGTCTGTATGGGCGGCAAGTCGTATGCTGGAGTCCTGGCTGGTTTCGGAGCCGGGATAGCGGGTTGGGATCAGGGCCACCGATTTGCCGGCATTGGTCCAGGTGATGTGCGCGGGCATCCAGACCAAATCGCGGAGATCGGTTGGTTGTTCAAAGCGGATATGGCGAATGTGCTGAAAGGGAACCCAGTTGTAGCGTCCGTTCAGGATCATTTCGAGCATAGGCCCCATGCGCATGTCGGCGTCCGCGATCCAGGCGAAGGATTCGCCATCGATTTGGCCTGGCGTCTCCGGAGCCGCTGCGAAGGCCTGTGAGCGCAACTGCTGGGATTGCGTCTGATTGCCCTGTGCACCGACGCGCAATGCCTGGAATAATAAGGCAATCCACTGCTCGGGTTCGCCGAACACGATCGGATCTCGCTCGCCGGCGAATACGCTGTCGCGTAATGCCGCCGCCTGCAACGCGGGCTTGTAGGTGCGCGCCATAGCCAGGCTGCCGGCATCGAGTTCTACAGCAACCTTCAGCTGATTGGCCGCCTTCTGCCAATCTCCCAGCACACAGAAGAGTTGGAACAGGAATACGCGCAGTTTGGGATCGGCTGGCGCTTTGCGTATTTTGGCCTGTAGCTGTTGCAGCGCGACGTCGAGGTCGCCTTGTTTTAACGCCAGTTCTGCGTCCATAAGACTGCTCCACCGACAAACGGTTGGCGTTCGCCGGAAACTCTCCTCAGCGGTTGGAAAAATACCCTGAGTCAGCCATTGCTGTTGTCAGGGGGTTATTCCTGAACGTTCTTCTCCAAGCTCCAAGTGCGGTCCGTAGTCGAGCCTGGAGCGCCGGTATCATCAATCGGTGTGTATTCCCATTTGATCTTACCGTAGGCAAAGGAAACTTGTTCGGTCGGTTTGGCATCGTCGCCACTCGAGCCTCCTGGGGAGATCGATGTGACGATGCAATTTTCAAGTGTGTATTTCATGAAGCAGTGTTTATCGCCAGAGGCGAGACACAATTCCAACTCGATGGTCGGAATATGCTCCCCCTTGGCACATTTGATGTTGAGATCGCAGGTTGCATTGTCGATGAGCTTGACGATCATCAGATCCTGAAAATCCGCACGACTGCCGGTGCGCCCACCGGTGGCGCTGGCTCCCGAGACAGGCTGACTCACACCATGACTGTAGCTCAATACCTCGATCCACTTTTCATGCGCATCGTCGGTACTTTCTCCATCGATGCCTTCGACCTTCAAGAACATATCGGACATGACTCTTTTCCTCTGGTTGCTGATTGCTGATTGCTAGTTAGCGATTGCTGTGGAGAAACAGACCACCTTGCTTGTCTTCTCGTCCGGCATCGACGTTACGGCACCCCGCCCATAGAGCGACTATGGGCGGGTTGCCGCTGGGCGAAGGCGAACGAGCATCCGGCGCGAGTTGGTCTATTTCTCTCCGGCAATCGCCTTGGTTGGTCGCGGAATGGCGTCCAATTATGTCGCTTCAATTCTTTTCCGACGGTAATCGAGAAACCAGGCGCAGCGATACCGTTAGCCCCTCCAACTGATAATGCGGCCGGAGATAAAACTTGGAGCTGTAGTAGCCTGGATTGCCCTCGACTTCTTCCACCACCACCTGCGCGGCCGCAAGCGGTTTGCGTGCCTTATCGACTTCCGATGCGTTTGCGGGATTGGGCTCAACGTACTTGTTGATCCATTTGTTCAGCCATTTTTCCATATCCTCGCGTTCTTTGAACGAGCCGACCTTGTCGCGGACAATCGACTTGAGATAATGCGCAAATCGACAAACGGCGAAGAGATAGGGCAAGCGCGCAGCAAGATTCGCATTGGCGGTTGCATCCGGATCATCGTACTCGAATGGTTTTTGCAATGATTGTGCCCCAATGAACGCGGCAAAATCGGTATTTTTCTTGTGCAGCAGGGGCATAAAACCATTCTTGGCGAGTTCTGCCTCGCGCCGATCGTCGATCGCGATCTCGGTTGGACATTTCATGTCGATGCCGCCGTCGTCGGTCGGAAAGCTGTGCACGGGCAAACCTTCCACCGCACCGCCGGATTCCACACCGCGAATGCGCGAGCACCAACCATAGAGCTTGAATGCCCGATTGATGTTCACGGCCATGGCGTAGGCGGCGTTGGACCAGGTGTAGCGGCTATGGTCGCCGGCGGCGGTTTCTTCTTCGAATTCGAATTCCTCGACTGGGTCGGTCTTTGCTCCGTAGGGTAAGCGCGCAAGGAAACGCGGCATAGCCAAGCCAATGTAGCGGGAATCTTCCGATTCGCGCAAGGACTTCCAGGCGGCATATTCCGGGGTTTGGAAGATCTTGGTCAGATCGCGCGGATTGCTCAACTCCTGCCAGGATTGCATCTGCATCACACCGGGGTCAGCGCCGGCGATGAAGGGCGCATGCGCGGCGGCCGAAATCTGCGCCATTTCTGCCAGCAATTCGACATCCGGCGGGCTGTGGTCGAAGTAGTAGTCGCCCACCAGGCAGCCGAACGGCTCGCCGCCGAACATGCTGTATTCTTCGGTGTAGATTTTTTTGAAAATCGGGCTTTGGTCCCAAGCCGTTCCCTTGAACTTCTTCAGCGATTTGTGGACATCCTTCTTGGAGATATTCATGACGCGGATCTTGAGCATCTCATCGGTTTCCGTATTGTTGACAAGATGATGTAGCCCGCGCCAACTGCCTTCCAGTTGGCTAAAATCCGGATGATGTAGGATCAGATTGATTTGCTTGGTCAGCTTCTGGTCGATCTCGGCAATCATCGCCTCGATGGTTCGAACCGCGTCGTCCGAGATCAGCTGGCTCTGCTCCAGGGCCTGTGCGGCAAGCGTATGCACCGCCTCCTGTACTGCATCTCGGGCGCGTTCGGAGCGCGGCTTGAATTCCTGCTGCAACAGCGATGCGAAATCGTTTTCCTGGGCGGTTTCGGCCTGCCCCTGCTGCTGTGTCTGTTGTGCCGTCTCGGCGTTCTCTGTCTCAGCCATTGGTTTTGTCCTGCGCGGCGGCATCAGCGGGTTTGTCCTGGCCCTCGTCCGGCGCTTTTGGCGCGCTTGCCAGGGAGCTGAGTAGAGCAGGATCGTTGAGCGCATTCGCAATCAACTCTTCGGCTCCGCTCTTGCCATCCATGTAGGTCAATAAATTCGACAATTGCGTTCTAGCTTGCAGCAATTTATTCAGTGAGTCCACCTTGCGTGCAACGGCGGCGGGGGAAAAATCGTCCATGCTTTCGAAGGTCAGTTCAACGCTGAGATTGCCATCGTTGGTGAGGCTGTTGGGCACCTGAAAGGCCAGCCGCGGTTTCATGGACTTGAGTCGATCGTCGAAATTATCCACATCGATCTCGACAAAATCGCGCTCGGCGACCGGCGGCAGGGGATCCTGCGGTTTGCCCGACAGATCAGCGAGTACACCCATAACGAATGGCAGTTGAATGGTCTTCTCGGCACCATAGAGTTCAACGTCGTATTCGATCTGAACCCTAGGCGCTCGATTGCGAGCGATGAATTTCTGGCTGCTTTGTTTGGCCATGTTCAGTCTCTATTGTTCTGCGGATGCTCATTGGGGCTTGTTGTCATCTGGGCCTTGGATCAAGGTCACTTTGTCCAAAGCTTCCGGCACCAAGTCGGTCACGATGGCCAGGAAATCCATTGTGGCCAAGCGGCGTGCCCGGCTCAACAGCAAGGGGACCGGGCTCGATGGCTCGTTGCGCTTATAGTAGTCGCATAAGGCGTCCAGTATGCGAACGACATCGTCCCGACTCGCGATACGCATGGGGTCGACAGGCGCTGCGGGGGCTGCCGCATGGCCTGTCTGTTCCGAATGAGAACGCACTTGCGGTTCATCCGCTGTGGCGGCAGCAGGGGCGCGTTCGTTCAGCCGAGCCTGCAATGCGGTCTGAATGGCTGACAGCATGCTCGACAGCGGGTCGAAATCGGGAACTGCTGTTGCCTGGACTCGCGTCTGCAGCAATGCGCTCAGTGTTCGGATACTTTCCACAGCCGCGCTCGCGGCATGCGCATGGGAGCTGAGTTCGTCCAGATCGCAGTCCATGAAGGCGGCATGCAGAGAGGCCGCGTCCAAGATCGCAGCTCCAGGCAGAGGCTTTGCCTTACCCTCAACCAGTTCGATATCGCGCAATGACAGCTCGCCAAACACGCGCGAACGGATTAGCGTTGCTTCACGCAATGGCGTAAGCATCAGGTTAGGGTCGACCAGGGATGCTAGGACGCTGATGCGCTCGGTTGGATCATTGTCGTCGGCGGCATCCAACCCGGGATGGAGGTTGTCCCAGTAGCGTTCAAGCATGCCGATGAGCAACTGGATGCCGGACTGAAAGCCTGGCAAGGAGGCTGTACGGATCAATGCACGCAGCAAAAGCAACGCAATGCGAAGATCCTTCGAACGCAATAAAATGCCGGTGCAAGCGCTCTCGAGCTGATGCCAGTTGGGTTCTTCCGCGGGGATGATGGTCTCGCCCATCACCCGTTCAGGCGTTCCCTCGGCAAGCCTGACGATTTCAAGAAACGCTGGGTCGTACTCGAGATCCTCGCCCGCGGGCAGATCCGCGGAAACAGGCTTCAGCAGTGCATCGACATCGATCCCCGGCATAGCGCTTGTCCTGAGTTTCGTTCGAGTCTTATCGATTCCGGTGTATCAGGCTGTAAAGGCCGTCAGCAGAGTTGCTGCACCAGCGTCTTGGGCGGTAAACCGGTCTTTTCATACCAGCTTGCCCGGTCTGCAACCACTCCGGTTCTTCAATAATACTAGCCCAACTGGTCGTTGGATGCTACGCATATCAAAATCGGCTTTTCCAAACGGAAAAAATAACAACGCCTTGCTCCGACCTTTGGAGCGCGCCGACGGCACCTCCGTTGCGCGGCTGCATTAAGGGGATTTCTGGCGAACCTGGCTTGTCTTCTAGTGCGGCCTCGACGCCGCGAAGGCGAACGAGAATCCGGCGCCAGTTGGTCTATTTCTCTCCGCCAATCGCCTAAAGCTCCAGCAGCGAACCCATGGCGCCGTAAAAGGATTCCAGCCATTGCTCCGCGTTTCTGTAGTTCGCCACGTAAGGGCGCCCGCCAGGGCTTTCGCGGATGACGACATAGTTCAAGCTGCCGTCATCGAGCACCTCTACTTGCAAACGGCGATAGCCGCCGGGAATGCGGAATTTAATGCCATAGGGCTGCGCGGGACCGCCTAGAATGTCGGTGACCAACGCTTGTGCGCGATCGTCGCGATCATGGTAATCCTCAGGCCAGATACCTTGCAGCACGCTGACTTTGACCAGCACGTGGCGAATGTCGTTGAATGCATCAAACAGCGGTTTTGCCGCTTCGCAGCGTTTTCGCTCAGTCTCAGCGCGTTGTTGCATTTCCGTCAAGCGCTTTTCGGCCGCTTTGTCCCGTCGGGCCTTGATTCGGTTCAGCGTGTCGTTCATAGCTCGCTCCCTATCCGCACATACTCGGGGGCGTTTGCCCGTGAGCGGATAGCAATTGGATATAGGTGCCCGCGGTCGGTGCTCGCTAGCCCGAAGATTAAGACGCAGAGTCATTCCCATCAAGGCTCTTCGACCAGCACCGGCGATGCAGCAAACCGCTGCCGAGCGATGCCAGCGGCGCTGGCCTGTCACCCTGGCTCACACGGCGGTGCGCCAGGCGATCCAGAGTTTTCGTAACGGCGTCAAACCGATACGCTGGTTAACTACGTCGAATTTACAGCGGATAAGCTCGTCGAGCAATGCCGAATGAATGCGGGTCTGGATACGCAGGGCGCGCGCCGGCATGACCCTGTCGGCATGGCTCGGCCGCTCGCGCAGCAGCATCCCTTCGACCAGCGGAACAAGCAGCTCTGGTAAACGTTGCCGATGCTCGGGGCTGCAAAGTTGCTCGTGACTCAGCCCTGCATCCTGCAGCACGTCATGTGGCAATACCTCGCGACCTTGGCGCAGCAACAGGCCGGCATCGCGAATGCGCCGCACCTGCTCACACCAGGCGCCGGCATTGCGGGCGGTGGCCAAGTGGTTCGGCTCGTCCATGGCATGGCAGCGGCAGATGAGTTCGAACAGAGCGCCACGGTCTTGCACCAAGGCCTGGTGCTGGTGCTGTCGATCTCTGTTTTGGCGCGCATAGAGCGTATTTTCGACTTGCTGAGCCTGTTCCAGGAAGGGTTCGATGGGTAAGGCATAGTGTTCCAACCCCGGCATCAGCGCGTGGCTCAGCGGATGACGTGGGGCACCGTCAATACTGCGGCGGATCTCGTCGCGCCACCAGTCGAGCTTCAGGCGTGCGACACCGGGATCGGAAACATCGCTGATGATCCTGCGCACCTCGTGGCGCCAACCAAACAGCGCTGCCAACGCATCGTGCAAGTGAACCGGGGCAAAGCGGATGCTGTAATAACCGCTACTGCCGGGCGCTGTTGCTTGGTTCGGAAAATGCCATTCGGACACTGCCGCATCTGCTATTTTCACCCTATCGGATGTCATCTGGGTTGCGCCCTGGCATCCAGCCAGTTCAGTACGTCCAGCGGGTGATCGATGACGCCGTCGGCACCCCAGTCGCCGGGCTGGGACTCGGTACCCAAATAGCCGTAGCCTGCCGCCAATGTGCTCATACCGGCAGAACGACCAGCGAGGATGTCGCGCTGATCGTCGCCGATATACCAGCAGACGTCAGGCCGATGGTCGATGAGCCGGCAGGCATACAACAAAGGATCTGGGTGTGGCTTGGCGCGGGCCGCGGTGTCGCCGCTGACAACGCAGGCCGGCGCCAGCTTCAGCTCCATGTTCAGCTCCATGGCAGCCAGCAGCGGTTGGGTGAGCCAGCCAGGCTTGTTGGTGACGATACCCCAGGTGTTGCCGCGTATCTCCAGTTGCCCGATCAGCTCTGCAATGCCCGGAAACAATTTTGTGTGTTGGCAGATATTTTGCGCATACAGATCGAGGAACTCGGTGCGTAGATCCTCATAGTCGGCATCGCCGGGTGACAGATCAAACCCCACCGCGAGCATGCCGCGAGAGCCGGTCGAGACGTGCGGTCTGGCCAGCTGCAGCGGCAATGACGGTCGACCGTGGCGTTGCAGCAGCTGGTTCAGAGCTGCCACCATGTCGCCGGCCGTGTCGGCAAAGGTACCATCAAGATCGAATAAAACGGCGTATGCGCCGTCCTCTGCTCGGTTAGGCATGGGCAGGGCGGCGGCAGGTTACCAGATAATTGACGTCGATGTCCTTTGGGTTCAGGCGATACTCGCGGGTGATCGGGTTATAGGTCAGACCGGTGATGTCCGTGATGCGCAGGTTGGTGGCGCGGACCCAGCGGTCAAGCTCCGAGGGTTTGATGAAGCGGGCGTATTCGTGAGTACCGCTGGGCAGCAGGTGTAATAGATATTCGCCACCGAGAATCGCGAACAAATAGGATTTGGGATTGCGGTTCAGCGTGGATAAAAATACCTGACCGCCAGGACGTACCAACCGCGCGCAGGCAGCCACGATCGAGCTTGGCTCCGGCACATGTTCCAGTAATTCCATGCAGGTGACCACATCGAAGCTCTCCGGGCGCTCTGCGGCGAGCTGTTCCGCGGTGATCTGGCGATAGTCAACCTCGACACCGGTTTCCAGGGTGTGCAGTTCGGCCACCCGTAATGGTTCCTCGCCCATGTCGATGCCAAGCACATTCGCACCGGCCGTCGCCATGGACTCAGATAGGATGCCACCGCCACAGCCAACATCCAGCACGGTCTTTCCGGCCAATTTGGCCGCGCGATTAATGTAGTCAAGCCGTAGCGGATTGATATCGTGTAGAGATTTGAACTCGCTGTTCGGATCCCACCAGCGGGAGGCCAGGGCCTCGAACTTACTGATCTCGGCATGATCGACGTTATGCACGGTTTGGTTCATCGGAATCTCTGAGCAAAAGAAAGAGGTGTATTAACCCCTTTAAATATAGTATCCAATCCCATCAATTCACCTGTTGCAACCAGCGCCAGGCGACCATGCAATGGGTTTGATACAGCCTGGCTCCGAACCCTCAGAGCGCCGCGATCTTGGTCTGCTGTGCAACCAGATTGGCCAATGCGGATCCTTGTTCTGCAAGGCGGTTGTGCTCTTTCTGCACCACCGCGGCCGGGGCTTTGCCGACAAAGTTCGGGTTGGCAAGTTTGTTCTCGATGCGCTCGATGTCGGTGCGTAATTTACCGATCTCCTTATCCAGTCGCGCCAATTCCGCCTGTTTGTCGATCAGACCCGCCATCGGAATCAGAATCTGCATCTCGCCGACCAGCGCCATGGCCGATTCCGGGGCCTCGGACTCGTCCTCGAGTAGGGTGATGGATTCGGTGCGCGCGAGAAAGTCGAGATAGGGCCGCGCCAATTCGATCCAGGTACGATCCTGCGCATTGGCCTTGGCCACCAACACCGGCAATGGCTTGCCGGGAGGGATGTTCATCTCGCCCTTGATACGGCGTACACCGAGAATAAACTGTTGTACCCATTCGATCTGCGCAATCGCATCCTCATCCGCCGCCGCGGCGTCGGCGATCGGGTAGGGCGCCAGCATGATGGTCGGCACATCGCTGGTGGACGCCATGCGCTCCAGCGGTTTGACCTTTTGCCAGATTTCCTCGGTGATAAAGGGCATGAGCGGGTGCGCCAGGCGCAGCAGAGTTTCCAGTGTCTGGATCAGATTCCGGCGGGTGCCGCGCTTGGCCGCATCGCTGGCGCTGTCACTGGTCAACACCGGCTTGCACAATTCCAGGTACCAATCGCAAAATTGGTTCCAAGTAAAATCGTAGATCGCCTGTGCGGCCAGATCGAAGCGATAGCTATCCATGGCGGTGCGCACGCTCTCGATGGTTTGATGCAGACGGCTGCGAATCCAGCGGTCAGCCGCGCTCAGTTCAACTTCCAGATCGCTCTGCTCCGCTTGCTGGTCTTCGCTGACTGCGGTGTTCAGCAACACATAGCGGGATGCATTCCAAAGCTTGTTGCAAAAATTGCTGTAGCCTTCGATACGCCCCAGATCGAACTTGATGTCGCGACCCGTGGTGGCCAACGCAGCGAAGGTGAAGCGCAGAGCGTCGGTGCCGAACGCAGGGATCCCCCGCGGAAACTCCTTTCGGGTCTGCTTGGCAATCTTCTCTGCCAAGTGCGGCTGCATCATGCCCTGGGTGCGTTTTTGCACCAGTGGCTCCAGCTCGATGCCATCGATCAGATCGATGGGATCGAGCACATTTCCCTTGGACTTGGACATCTTGTCGCCCTGGGCATCGCGCACCAAACCATGGATATAGACATCGCGAAATGGTACGTCGTCCATGAACTTGAGCCCCATCATGATCATCCGAGCGACCCAGAAAAAAATGATATCGAAACCGGTGATCAGCACCGAGCCGGGATAAAAAGCCTGCAGCCGGTCGTTGTCCTTGCCTGCTTGCGGAGGCCAGCCTAGGGTGCTGAAAGGCCACAATGCAGAGCTGAACCAGGTATCGAGAACATCCGCATCCTGTTCCAGCACAAAGTCGGGTCCAAGGCCATGCTGATCGCGCACTTCCTGTTCGCAGCGGCCGACGTAGATATTGCCTTCGCTGTCGTACCAGGCCGGGATGCGATGGCCCCACCAGATCTGGCGACTGATGCACCAGTCCTGGATATGATGCATCCAGTCAAAATAGGTGTTCTTCCAGTTATCCGGTACGAAGCGGATGCGCCCATCCTCCACCGCGGCGATCGCGGGTGCCGCCAAGGGGGCGACTTTGACATACCATTGATCGGTCAGATAGGGCTCGATGACCGCGCCGGAGCGATCGCCCCGAGGCACCATCAATTTGTGATCGCGCACGTCGGCCAGCAGCCCCTGTGCCTGTAGATCGGAAATAATCCGCTTACGTGCCTGGTAGCGGTCCAGGCCCACATAAGCGTTCGGAATCAGCTCGCCCTCGTCCGGCTGGTTGGCACGAATGGCCGCATCCGGCGTAAAGAGATTGATCAGTCCGGCATGCGGCTGATCGCTGATCTGATTTTCGTCGCGGTGGCGCAGCCAAACGGCGTGGTCGTTGGCATCATGGGCAGGCGTGATCTTGACACAGCCGGTGCCGAATTCGGGATCGGCATACTCATCGGCGATAATCGGAATACGCCGTCCGGTCAAAGGCAATTCCACCAACTCGCCGATCAGGTGTTTGTAGCGCTCGTCCTCTGGGTTCACGGCCACCGCGCAGTCGCCGAGCATGGTCTCTGGGCGGGTGGTGGAGACGGTCATGTGGCCGGTGCCGTTGCTCAGCGGATAGTGCATATCCCACATGTGGCCGGTCTCTTCCTCGGAAATCACCTCCAGATCCGAGACCGCCGTGTGCAGTACCGGATCCCAGTTCACCAGTCGTTTGCCGCGATAAATCAGGCCTTCCTCGAACAGCCGTACGAAGACCTCACGCACCGCTGCGGAGAGACCTTCGTCCATTGTGAAGCGCTCATGCTGCCAATCCAGCGACGAGCCCAGTCGGCGCAGCTGCCGGGTGATGCTGCCGCCAGACTCGGCCTTCCACTGCCAGACGCGCTGAATGAACGCCTCGCGGCCTAAATCATGGCGGTTCTTGCCTTCCGCCTCTAACTGCCGCTCAACCACCATCTGCGTGGCGATGCCGGCATGATCGGTGCCTGGTTGCCACAGGGTGCGATCACCCTGCATGCGATGATAGCGGATCAGCGCATCCATGAGCGCATTGTTGAAGCCATGCCCCATATGCAGGCTGCCGGTCACATTGGGTGGCGGGATCATGATGCAATAGGTTCCGCCGCCTTCGGCCGGCGGGCTGTCGGTGCTGTGCGGGCTGCCGGCAGGCGCAAACCAGCCAGCGTCCTCCCAGCGCTGATACCATTGCTTTTCGATGCGATGTGGGTCGTAATTCTTGTCCAGCATGTCTCGGGTTCCGGTTACGTCGCGCCGCGCGGGGATAGCCCCGACCTGAAGGGATCTCAGTATACCCAAGGGAGAAGGGCGAATCATGGTCTACTGTTGTACTCGGGCGTCTGCAGCTTAGGCGATTGCCGGAGAGAAATAGACCAACTGGCGCTGGAGTCTGGTTTGCCTTGGTGATGGTGCAGAACGAGAAGACAAGCCAGACGGCAACCCATCCCGATCATGCTAGTGGAGCGGTACAGAAATCCCGAGGCGGTTCGTTGTCGTTGTCGTAATCGTAGTCGTTATCGAGCATTCGGCTAAGACGATTATGACAACGACAACGACAACGACAACGACCGGAGACTGTCTTGGAACATCTGCACCGAGGCACTAGCGCGCCAGCCGCGCCAGCCGCCGCTGGTACCAGCGCATCACGCGCAGGTGCACGAACGCCTGGGTCGGTAGATAAAGATACCAGGGCAGGGCGGGCGCGTAGTCGTGAATCGCGGTCATGGTGTAGCGACCTTCCAGCAAGGTCTGAAACTCGAAGCGTCCTTGTTTAGCGGCATTGGCACGTGCCAGCAGGCCACCTCGGATCAGGTAGACCTCGTGCTCCGGGCTGCTCTCGGCGACGATATGCACCAAAGACAGGAGCTTGAGCCGAGGCCAATTGATGCATACTTCGATCGATCCGCTTGGATCGATGCGCGTGATCACCAGTGGCCATAGGCAGGTGCCGAGCCAGCGGAAATAGTTGCCTGCCACCCAGCCGGCATTCTGGCCTGGCGGCAGGATCACACGCTGGATGGACCGCACCCGCGATTGGTCGCGCATCGAATCCTGATCTAATTCGCGCACCGATGCGCGGGGATTCGGCCGTGGACGCCGAGTAACCGGATCGATGGTGGTGGCCAGCGCGTCGGCAAAACGCATCGCACCGGGAGCGATGGCCTGCTGTACTGGATTATCCTGCATCAGGGTATCTTGTGGCAGGCTCTCGACGATCGCGCCGATCATCGGCGCTGGTGCACCACTGATCAGTCGCGCGGTCAGCGAGGCAAGCCGGGTCGGCATCCAGGGCATGCGCAGAACCAAACGTCGCAAGCCGAGCGCCGCGGCGCTCTGACGCAGCATCTGCTCGTAGCTGAGCTGTTCCGCGCCTCCGACATCGAATGCGCCGTGGAACGCATTGGGGCGCCCGAGACAATGCAGAATGGCCCGTATCAGGTCTGTCAGCGCGATTGGTCGGGTCAAGGAGCCAGCCGCGGGCGGCAACAGCAGGATCGGCAGCCGGCGGATCAGGTCGAGCAACAGATCCGGCCCAGTTCCCCCAGGTCCAACCACCAAACTAGCACGCAATGCGGTAACCGGGGTGCCGCGTGAAGCGAGCACCATTTCTACTTCGCGCCGGCTCCACAACAACGGGGAAAAGCGGAAGCCTTGGGGCATCACGCCGCTGACGAAAATGATCTGCTGAACATCATTGGCCGCGGCAGCACGCGCAAAATTGTCCGCCAGCACCAGATCCATATCGCGTGGGCTGGCTTGGGTCAATCGCGACGAGGGCGCCAGCGAGTGCACCAGGTAGACAGCGTAGTCGACTCCCGCCAGGCCAGTATGCACGGCCTGGTTGTCAAACAGGTCACAATGTTGCCAGGTGACCAAACCTGCCCGCTCCGGCAGGCGCGCGCGCGCCGGGGAGCGCGTCAGGGCGATGACTTCGTACTGCTCCGCCAGCCGTGGACACAGAGCGCTGCCGATAAAGCCGCTGGCACCGGCAACGGCTACCCGCGCACGCTGACCTGTCCGTTGCGCTCTGCTCGTTTCCGGCGGCATATCATGATGCTGCTTTTAGCGCGGAGACATTGTCCGCGGCGTCGCGTTTCCTGTTCTTGCCGGCATGCTTGGTAGCGCTTGGCGCTGGCTCGCCATCGGCGGTGCTATTGGGCGGTTGTTTCGGTTCAGGAGGTTGTTTCGGTTCAGGATGTGTCTCTGGGTCAGGATGCACCTTCCGCTCGTACGCCTCGGGCTCCTTGCCCTTAAGTACGCGCTCAACGTTTTTTGCGTTGCGCGATAGGTAAATGGTCAGCTCTTCGAGAGCAGCGTCCGGCAGATCCGGCAATATCTGGTCATCGCGCAGCATCTGCGCAAGCCGATCAGCATTCTCCAGCGCCTTGTCATAGGCATCGGCGGCTTTTTTATCGGTAGTCCGCAATCTTTCGACTCCGTTTCGGTCTTTGACGATGTATTCGATCTCAATCATGTGTGGGCTCCGGCTCGACGGGCGTCTTGCCGTCGCGTGGATGATACTGCGCAGTAGTATAGCGGACCGGTTTGCATTGGGTCAGCGGCATCCGCGGGCACCATGGGCAGAGCGCGGACATCGAACTCGATGTCCGCGGCTGCGATCGAGCTCGAAATCGCCGGTCTCCTGAAACTCGCCGTTGCTGATCGGCACCGGTGTCGATTCCCGCTCGTCGCTGTGCTTTTACCCTCGGCAATGTTCAGTGCGATGGCCTGCGATGCGGGCCTAAGATGCGCACAGGAGTGGATCCTTCGCGTTACGCTGTCCTTTCACATGCTCGCAGTCGCGCTATGGCCCAGCCGACAGACTCGATGGCCGCATGCTATAGGTCGAGCTTCTCATGAGCGAATGGCATAGGGCGTTTTCTCTCTCGATTCCGATTCCAATAGCGACTCCGACCCCGATTGCTCTCCGCCGATGTCTGGATAGCGGTGTATAGAGTATTCATGAACCGCTACTTGTCGTCATCCTGTGACTATTCGATATGCTCTCCGCAGTACGGCACTAGTGGAGCGGTACAGAAATCCCGAGGCGGTTCGTTGTCGTTGTCGTAATCGTAGTCGTTATCGAGCATTCGGCTAAGACGATTATGACAACGACAACGACAACGACAACGATAACGACCGGAGACTGTCTTGGAACATCTGCACCGAGGCACTAGCAGCACTGCTTCCCCGAAAACCCCTATTCCCGGAGGTGGGTATCGCCATACGCAATCCATTTGTACGAGGTCAGTTCGCGCGGTCCTACCGGGCCGCGTGCATGCAGCTTGTCGGTGCTGATACCAATCATGGCGCCCATGCCATAGTCGCCGCCGCCCGATAGGCGGGTTGACGCATTGACCAGCACAGATCCGGAATCGACCTGATCGACAAAGGTCTGTGCCTGGCGCATGTCCCGTGTGACGATGACATCGGTGTGGCCGGAACCAAAGGTGTTGATATGCTCGATCGCATCGGCAATGCCCTCGACCACGCGGATTGAGAGGATTGGCGCAAGGTACTCCGTCTCCCAATCCTCATCTGCTGCACTATCGATGCCTGGAAGGATCTCGCGCGTTCGCGGACAACCGCGCAATTCCACACCGGCTTGCTCGAAGGCAGCTTTGATCGCCGGGAGCAGGCGGCCTGCTGAAGCCGCATCGACCAACAGTGTCTCCAGGGCGTTACAAACTTCCACACGCTGACATTTGGAGTTGACTGCAAGGGCAACGCTGCTCTGTTCCTCCGCATCGGCAGCAAGGTACATATGGCAGATGCCCTCATAATGTTTGATCACCGGGATGCGGCTCTCTTCGGCAACGCGTTGAATGAGGCTTTTGCCGCCTCGGGGAATCAGAACGTCGATCAGATCCTCTTGCTGCAACAGACTGCGCACGGCTTCGCGATCCGCGGTGCGGATGATCTGTAATGTACCCGCGGGGATGCCAGTGCGATCCGATGCTGCGATCATGGCATCTGCCAGAACGATGTTGGTACGCAGCGACTCCGAACCACCCCGCAGGATCACGCTATTACCAGCCTTCAAGCAGACTGAGGCAGCGTCTGTCGTGACATTCGGCCGTGACTCATAGATCATGCCAATCACGCCAAGCGGCACGCTGACGCGCGTAACCCGGAGTCCGTTCGGCCGTGTAAAACCTTCCAGGACTTGACCGACGGGATCGGGCAGCGCGGCGACGTCCAACAAGCGCTTCTGCATCTGTGCAAAGACCTTATCGCTGATTTCCAGGCGTTTGATCATGGGCGCGGGCAGGCCAGCGGCGCGCGCATCAGCTAGGTCGGCCTCATTCGCCCGAATGAGTTCAGCCCGCGATTGCTGCAGGCTGGCGGCCATCTCGTTGAGTGCCGCGGCACGGACCTCTCCACTGATGGCGGCCAATTTTCTGGCCGCCTGTTTGGAAACCATGGCTTGCTTACGCACAGAATCGGCGATGCTTTCGGACATCTTGGCCTCAATCGTGATGCATGCTGTTGAATGTCTTGATTGTACTGTCAACCTGGTTCGAGGTGACCGACACAGTCTAGATCGAATACCTTGATGGGTTTTTTTCGACGAATGCGCACGGCGGTGAGCTTGCCGCCCCAAAGGCAACCGCTGTCCAAGCCCCAAACATTATGCTCTGCGACATAGCCGAGGGTGGACCAGTGCCCAAACACAATGCGCTTATCGCGGGTGGCGCGACCGGGCACCTTATACCACGGAATGGCATGTTCAGGCTGGTTGCCTGGAACGGCTTTTTCGTTCAGTAATAACTTCCCTTCGAGGTCACAGTAACGCAGGCGCGTGAAGCAGTTGGTGATGAACCGCAGACGCTCGGTACCGCTCAAATCCGCTGACCAGCCATCTGGTTCGTTGCCATACATGGCGTGCAAGAATTCCGTATGACCCGGGCCTTGCAGTTCAACCTCCACTTCCGCAGCGCAGGCGCGGGCTTGCGCCAAATCCCACTGTGGTGGCAGACCGGCGTGGATCATGGCAAACCGCTTTTGCTCGTCAATATGCATGAGCGGACGATGTCGCAGCCAGTGCAGGATGTCGTCGCGATCGGGCGCTGCAAGGATTGCGTCCAGGTTGCTCTTGCCGGCATACCGGTCGTTTCCGGCTGCCAGCGCCAACAGGTGCAGATCATGGTTTCCCAGTACCGTGACAGCTTGCTCGCCGAGTGCCTTGACATAGCGTAATACCGATAGGGATTCGGGGCCGCGATTGACAAGATCGCCTACCAACCAGAGCTTATCGGAAATCGGATCGAAGCCGATCCGGTCCAGCAACGCGCGTAATTCGTCGTAGCAGCCTTGAATATCGCCAACCGCGTAAGTGGCCATGGTGCGTTTGCGAGGTTTCGGGTAGCGCTAGTGAAAACGGCCGCGATCGCCAAGCGAAAAAGCGGGTATCTCGGCATCGAATCGGGTGCCGTCATCGGCCAACATGTCATAGCTGCCGTGCATGCTGCCGATCGGGGTTTCGATCTGGGTACCGCTGGTATAGCTGAAGGTTTCTCCAGGCTGTAAGTGTGGTTGTTCGCCGACCACACCGGCACCACGCACTTCCTGAATCTTGCCATTGGCGTCAGTTACGATCCAATGGCGGTTGAGCAATTTAGCTGGAATGGCGCCCTTGTTCGCGATGGTGATGGTGTAGGCAAACACAAATCGATTTTGGTTTGGATTCGATTGATCGCTCAAGTAGCTGGTGACAGCACTGATGTCAATGTTGTATTGCGGGTTGGTCTGGTTAGGCATGATGTTCTCGGATGGTCGCTTTGATTCAATCCTCGTCACCGCTTGGCAGTGAACAGTGGTTTTCTTCAATCATGAGCTCAGGTCGATGTCAGCGCATTGATCGGCACATAGATTGCCGTAATAAAAGGCGCCGACGATCAAAACGTGGCCACACCTCGCTCAGAGCCGCGCACAAAGGCAACGATGGCCTCGGTCTCAGGGCCGGGGTATTTCGTTTCTGCCGCGCATAGAGCCTGTTCGAGCCGTAGTCCCGAGCGAAACAGCAAATGATAGACAGCTTTAATTCGACTGCGCTGGCTCTGATCGAAACCGTTTCGACGTAACCCCACCAGATTCAAGCCAATAAGACGAGCACGCTGGCCATTGGCGATGAGGTAGGGAGGGATGTCCTTCGGCACGCCGCTGACGCCGCCGAGCATGCAGTACGCACCGACGCGGCAGAATTGGTGTATGGCCACCTGGCCGGAAACAAAAATGTGGTGGGCAAGCTCCACATGTCCAGCCAACGTGGCCGTATTGGCAAAGATATTGTAGTCGCCAACGCTGCAGTCATGACCCACATGGCTGAAGCTCATGAAGTAGTTATGATTGCCGATGCATGTACCCGTATCCCGTTTAACGCCGTGACTTATGTTGACATTCTCCCTGAATTGGTTGTGATCGCCAATCACTAAAGGGCGCGCTTGGTCTGGGCTGTAGCTCAGATCCTGGGGCTCGCTGCCGAGGGTGACGCCATGGCAGACGCGGTTGTACCGGCCCATGCGTGTGGCGCCGTAAATACGCGCACAACTCTCGACAATACAGCCCTCGCCCAATACGGCCCCGGCATCAATAATCGAATAGGGTCCAACCTGGACACTTGGGTGCAATTCCGCACCCTCTTCGATGATGGCACTTGGATGGAGGCTCATATGCTTGCTGTTGCAGTCTTGCCAGAGCCGCCGATCAATGCCGGAAATGTCGCATACCGGTCAGCATCATGGCCATTCCGTGTTCATTGGCAGCGGCGATGACTTCATCGTCGCGCATTGAGCCGCCAGGCTGGATCACGGCAGTAATGCCTTTCTCTGCGGCTTGGTCGATGCCGTCACGGAATGGAAAGAAAGCGTCCGATGCCATCACAGCGCCAGCTACATCAAGTCCGGCTTGCTCCGCCTTGATGGCAGCGATCCGCGCCGAGTTGACTCGGCTCATCTGACCTGCGCCGACGCCTATGGTCATGCCATCGCGACCGAAGACGATGGCATTGGACTTGACGAATTTGGCGACCCGCCAGGTGAACAACAGATCCTGCATCTGGGCATCGGTCGGTGCCTTATCGGTTACCAATTTGAGCTCCGAGGTCAGAGCCAGATCTGCGTTCTGCACGAGCAGGCCGTCGCGGACGCGCTTGAAATCAGTATAGGCTTGGCGCTGCTCGCTCCAATCGCCGCAGGCCAACAGGCGCATGTTCTTTTTCGTCGCCACGACGGCGGATGCCTCATCGCTGACGCCCGGCGCCACGATCACCTCGACAAACTGCCGCTCGACAATGGCTTGCGCCACCTCAGCGGTCAGTGGTTGGTTGAAGGCGATAATACCGCCGAAGGCGGATTCGGGATCGGTGGAAAAGGCGCGCTCATAGGCCTGCAGCAAGGTCTCGCCGACAGCGACACCGCAGGGATTGGCATGCTTGACGATGACACAGGTGGGCGAGCCGGTGAACTGCTTGATGCATTCCAGCGCCGCATCGGTATCGGCGATGTTGTTATAGCTGAGTTCCTTACCGTGCAATTGGGTGGCGCTGGCGATCGATGCCTCGCTTGCTTCGCCGGCCACGTAGAAGGCAGCCTGCTGATGCGGGTTTTCGCCATAGCGCAGAAGCTGCTTTTTGGAAAACTGCAGGTTGAACGTACGCGGTAAGCCCTCGGCTTTGCCTTGTGCGTGTTCGACGATGCGGCCCAGGTGGTTGGCGATGGCACCATCATAAGCCGCCGTGTGCTCGAAGGCTTTCACCGCCAGATCGAAGCGCGTGGCATCTTCTATTCTGCCGTCTTGTTCCGCCATCTCCGAGAGCACGCGATGATAGTCGCCAGTGTCCACGATCACCGTCACCGCCGCATGATTTTTGGCCGCCGCGCGCAGTAGCGTGGGTCCGCCGATATCGATGTTTTCGATGGCGGTTGCCAGATCGCAGTCGGGCTTGGCAACGGTCTGTGCAAACGGGTAGAGATTGACCACGACCAAGTCGATCGGCTGGATCTGGTGGTCGCGCATCACGCTGTCGTCAATGCCGCGCCGACCCAGGATGCCCCCATGGATGGTTGGATGCAGCGTCTTTACACGCCCACCCATGATTTCCGGAAAACCGGTGTGCTCGGAGACTTCCGTGACCGGTATGCCGGCCTCGGTGAGTTGCTTAGATGTGCCGCCAGTGGACAGAATCTCGATGCCACGCTCGCTCAGGGCGCGGGCAAATTCGATGAGGCCGGTCTTGTCGGAAACGCTGATCAGCGCGCGGCGAATGGCGTGCATACGGTCTGTACTCGTAAGGTTGCGGTTTGGATGATTCATCAATCAGCAGCGCCAGCGCCAGCGGCGCGGTTGCGAGGGTGCGCCCGGTATGGCTCGAACCGAGTCGAACTCCAGATGCAGACGATTGCTGTCAGCGCCTGCCGCTGCTACTTGCTTTTGGCGGGTTCTTCGGGCTGGTTTGTGTGCAAGCCTTTGATCTTCTTGCGTAGCGTGCTGCGGCTCATGCCAAGCATACGCGCCGCGACCGTTTGATTATTGTTGGTACTCTCCAGCACGGTCTCGATTAATGGCCGCTCGACCTCGTCGATGACCATGCGGTAAAGCCCATCGACCTCATGACCGCCCATGCTGTTGAGATAGTAACGTATGGCGCTGCGCACACATTCGTGCAGCGGGGCTTGCCTGTCTTTCTGCAGCACGCTTAGTGTATCCAATTGGTCGAATGATTCGTGCCCTGATGTTTCATCCAGGGCTTTGGTTTTGAGAGCAGTTCCGGCAATCATGCCGCGTCCTCCGTTGGCATTAACCTATCGAAGTAATGTCTTACCAGTACGAGTTGTTGACGTGCGGTTTCAGCTCGGTTGACTTGACTGAGGAATGCCTGAGCCGAATTGCCTGAGGCGCGATCGTCGAGTGCAGATCGATCGCCGCCGTCATTGTCGCGGCAGTACCAACCAATGTGCTTGCGCGCGATACGTACGCCGCGTGCCGCTCCATAGAAACAATAGAGCGCTTCCAGGTGATCCAGCAGAATGTCGCAGCGCCACTGCGGTGACGGCTCTGGCAGCATTTGCCCAGTGCTCAGAAAATGCGCGATCTCGCTAAAAATCCACGGGCGCCCCCGAGCCGCCCGACCGATCATAACAGCATCGGCTCCAGTGTGGTCGAACACATCCAGTGCTCGCTGTGGCGAATTGATGTCGCCGTTGGCCACTAACACCAGATCGCCCAAGTCCGCTTGGCTGCACAGTTCGCGCAAGCTGTCGAATTCAGCACGACCACGATAGCCGCACGCGCGGGTTCGCCCGTGTACGGCCAGCATGGCGACGCCAGCCTCGCGTGCAATCCGGGCGATGCGCGGCAAGTTACGCTGATCCGGCGACCAGCCGGTGCGCGTCTTCAGCGTTACCGGTATGGACACGGCGCGTGTTACCGCTTCCAGAATACGCCCAACCAGTGCTTCGTCGCGCAACAACGCCGAGCCCGCGGCGACCTTGCAGACTTTTTTTGCCGGGCAGCCCAAGTTGATGTCGATGATATCGGCACCCTGATCGAAATTGAAGCGCGCGGCATCCGCCATCTGAACGGGGTCGGCACCGGCGATCTGCACCGCGATGGGACCAGGTTCGCCGACGTGATCGGCACGTTCGCTGCTCTTGCGAGTGTCACGCAAGGCCGGATTTGTCGACAGCATCTCCGACACCGCGAGCGCGGCACCGAAACGGCGGCACAGACTGCGGAAAGGGCGGTCGGTGATGCCCGCCATTGGAGCCAAGATCAAGCGATTTGCAAGTCGTATTTTGCCGATCTGCAAGGGCGGAAAATCTCGGTCAAAACTGATCCGCTCGTGTCCACGGTTGCCAAGACAGCGCTGAGCTCGAGTGCTCGACGCTGGTTGTTTTGCCGTGCTCGTACAGCGCATGAATGGTGAATCGAGCAGTCGATCTATCGGAGCTTGGTTCTCGAGTTGCGGCGACATGGCGATCTGCAGCGATGCTGAATTTTACCGATATTTCCGTCCGCGGCAAGGTTCAGGTTGTTGTTGAACCGTTCCTGGAGTTTGTGGCAATCGCCTGATCGGCATCAACGCGGCAATCGTTTACCCGTCAGCAGCACCCAATCGCTGTCGATCTCCGGCGGCTGCATCATGAAATGCTCGGCGTAGGCGGCAGCAACCTGCGATGCCTGATGGGCCAGGATGCCGGATAGTCCGATCTGGGCCTCGGCAGATGACAGCTCGATCAGCTTCGGCGCCAGCGCAAGCAGTGGCCCCGCCAGGATATTGGCAACGATAACATCGGCAGCGATTGAACTCATCTGTTCTGGATGAGTAACTGTCAGCCGATCCATGACACCATTCATCCTGGCATTATCAACGGTGGCACCCATCGCTTGTCGATCATGGTCGACAGCGAACACATAACGTGCGCCAAGCTTGAGCGCGGCGATGGACAGAATGCCGGAACCGCAGCCGAAGTCAAGCAGGGTGAGACCCTGCAGCGGTAATCCATCCAGCCAACGCAGGCACAAGGCGGTGGTGGGATGATGGCCGGTGCCGAACGCGAGACCAGGGTCCAAATCGATAATCAGGTTTTCGGCGTCGATGATCTCCGGACGTTGGCCATGCGGGCAAACCCATAGGCGCCGGCCAAAGCGCATTGGTTCCAATTCTTCCAGCCAGACTCGTTCCCAGGGCCGATCGTCGAGCACGCTGATCCGCGGTGGCGCCAGGCTGCTGTTAACCAGAGCCGCGGCGGCATTCTCGGCCTGCATGGTGCCTTGCGGATCATCATCGAATAACGCGGTGATACGCACCCGTCGCCAGAGTGGAGTCACGTTCGGTGCCGGCTCGAGAATCTGCTCCGCAACCAGCACATCATTGGCAGCATCAATGGTCACGGCCAATGCGCCGCCGTTTTCAAGGGCTGCTTCTATCAGTGATGCCTGTTTACGGTCCGCAATCAGAGCGAGTTGCAGCCAGGGCATCAGGCTGACCCGTGCCGCATGTCGGTCGCCATCATCTACATGCCCAGCTTTTTTTCTAAAAAATGAATATTGGCACCGCCTTGCTGGAATGCTGCATCTTTTAGTATCTGGCGCTGGAGCGGGATATTGGTATGAATGCCTTCAATCACGGTCTCGCGCAATGCGCTGCACATGCGAGCCAGTGCCGCGCTGCGATCTTCACCATGCGCAATCAGTTTGCCGATCATGGAGTCGTAATGAGAGGGAACCAAATAACCTGAATAAATGTGTGTATCGAGTCGAATACCCGGTCCGCCAGGGGCATGGAACTCTACAATACGACCGGGGCTGGGCATGAAGGTCTCCGAATGCTCGGCGTTCAGCCGGCACTCGATTGCATGTCCGCGCAGCACAATATCCCCCTGGCTGTAACGCAGCCGCTCGCCGGAGGCCACCAGCAATTGTTCCTTGACGATGTCGACGCCGGTGATCATCTCGGTTACTGGATGTTCCACCTGCACTCGAGTGTTCATTTCGATGAAATAGAACTCGCCGTCTTGGTACAAAAACTCGAAGGTGCCGACACCACGATAACCGACGGTGCTGCAGGCTTCCGCACAGCGGTTACCGATCAACTGACGCTGTTCGTCACTAATGCCCGGCGCCGGGGCCTCTTCGACCACCTTCTGATGGCGACGCTGCATCGAGCAGTCTCGCTCGCCCAGGTGGATCGCATTACCGTAGTTGTCCGCCAGCACTTGGAACTCCACATGCCGCGGGTTTTCCAGGTATTTCTCCATATAGACGACATCATTGCCAAAAGCGGCGGCTGCTTCGGCCTTGGTCAATGAGATGGCGCTGAGCAAGGTCGCGTCAGAATGCACCACGCGCATGCCGCGACCGCCGCCACCACCAGCGGATTTGATGATCACTGGATAGCCGATCTCACGCGCCTGCTCAAAGGTCTGCTTGCCTTCGACCTCGATGGGTCCGTCGGAGCCGGGAACGCAGGGCACGCCGGCTTGCTTCATGGCATGAATGGCGGACACCTTGTCGCCCATCAGGCGAATCGTCTCTGGTCTGGGGCCGACAAAAACAAAACCGGAGCTTTCCACGCGCTCGGCAAAGTCGGCATTCTCAGACAAAAAACCATAACCGGGATGCACAGCCACCGTGTCGGTGACTTCGGCAGCACTGATAATGGAGGGGATATGCAGGTAGCTGTCGCGCGATGGCGCCGGACCGATACAGACCGATTCATCCGCCAGCAGCACGTGCTTCAGATCGCGGTCGGCATCGGAGTGCACGGCGACGGTCTTGATGCCCAATTCGCGGCAGGCGCGCAGGATACGCAGGGCGATCTCGCCGCGGTTAGCGATAAGAACTTTCTCGATCATTCGATCACGAAAAGCGGCTGGTTATATTCCACCGGCTGGCCGTTCTCCATCAGGATACGCTTGACCAGGCCAGCACGTTCGCACTCGATCTGATTCAAGATCTTCATCGCTTCGATGATGCACAGGGTATCACCGACTTTGACCTCTGAACCTTCCTCGACAAACGGCTTGCTGCCCGGCGAGGGTGAGCGGTAAAAAGTGCCGACCATCGGCGAGCGAACCAGATTTGCCTCGTCCGGTTCCGCACTCGCCGCCGCAGCGCTTGCGCCGGCCGCCGCTGGGGGTGCCTCGGTCGGCGCCGCCGCCATCGGGCTTTGCATCATGAATTGCGCTGGCTGGCTGCCGTGACGACTGATGCGCACGGATTCCTCGCCCTCGTGGATCTCGATTTCGGCGACGTTGGACTCATCGAGCAGTTCAATGAGCTTCTTGACCTTACGGATGTCCATGACGGTTATGATTCTCGGGTTAGGTCTCTTCTTTCGGCCTGAACAGCGGCCCGATCGCGTTTGGATGCGGTTGCAGGCAGCAATGTCTATTATGATAAAACGTTCTTTCGGCGTGCGCGGATTGGATTTGGTTTGCTGGACTGACCCTATTGATTTGATTGGTTTTGATTGGATTGCTTTGATCTGACTGACCCGGATGACGCAAGCCACTGTATTGCCGCCACAAGCGCCAGCTCGTAACCGATGGCGCCAAGTCCGCTGATGGTCCCGATCGCGATATCGGAAAAATAGGAATGAGCACGGAATGGTTCACGTGCGTGTACATTCGACAGATGCACCTCAATGAATGGCAAATAAACCGCGAGCAGAGCATCGCGGAGTGCAATACTGGTGTGCGTCAGACCTGCTGGGTTAACCAGCGCAAATTGTACTCCGTCAGCCCCAGCGCGATGTACGGCTTCGATCAATTCATGCTCGGCGTTGCTCTGCACGAGCAACAGGGTATGGCCCGCGTTGCTCGCCTGCTGCGTCAGGCGTTCGCCGATCTCAGGCAAGGTATCCTGACCGTATTTGTCCGGCTCACGTGTACCGAGCAGATTCAGGTTCGGGCCATTAAGGCAAAGTATTCGAGCCATGGGCGGAGCGTAGGTGATGGTGCAGAAACAAGCTAAACAGGTTTTTGGCTTGGGTGTCGCCTGCCGACTCATTCGGTACCGCTATCGGCGTCGGTATCGAACTGACCAACCCGATATCCGCCAAGCTCCTCGCTGACCGGGTAGCCACGCTGTCCGAGCTTCGATACTCGATGGCCGCACGGTATACGTCGAGCTTCTCATGACCGAATGGCATGTGGCGTTTTCTCTCTCGATTCCGATAGCGACCCCGACCCCGATTGCACTCCGTCGATGTCTGGATAGCGTTGTATAGGTTATTCATGAACCGCTACTAGGTGAACCTCGTTAGGGGTGCTCGATGGTGACGTTTCGCTCATTGTGGACGCTGCGACAACCAGTATGGGTGTTAGGTGCCCGGTCGGGACAGGGCGTTGATATTCTTGGTACTTCTTGACGAAACTTGGTGCCGAACGGACATGAACAATCATAAAACGGTTCGCAAGCATCAGCTTTACGAAGCAAATGCGCACGAGCGCCAAGGATAAGCGATCGTAAGCGATATTACAAAGCAGATTTCCCGCTCGTTCCCAGCGCGTTTGACTACGATGGGCGCGACTCTATCCGGAGTCGGTATTCCGGGATTCGGTGTTCAGGAGCGGCATGATGCGAGCGCGAATCTGGGCCGCACTGATTTCGCCCGCATGGCTGAAGACTCGTCGCCCGAGGCTGTCGAAGACCACGGTGAAAGGCAAGCCGCTGGTGCGATTGCCAAGCCGTTTGGATAATTTCACGCTGTCCGCATTACCGAGCAAAATCTGATAATCGACCTTGTGCTCGGTCAGAAATCGCCGCACCGAGGCGATATCATCAATGGCGATGCCGACCACTTGCAGACGATCGCCAGGGTTGGCTTCCTGCAGCCGCACTAGCATCGGCATTTCGCGCAGGCAGGCTGGACACCAGGTGGCCCAGAAGTTCAGGACGACGACCTTGCCAGCCCAGCTGTTGCTTGTGACCTCGAGCCCGTCGCTGTCGGGAAGTCGAATATCCGGCAAGCTGTTGACCGATTCATTGCGGCGGTCGATCAGGCTCAGAGCCGCATCGTGCTCGGCAAGCCAGCGCTCGCCATATAACGCGATGCTGATGCTCAATGTGCCGGCCAGCAGGGCCACAAACAGTACCTTGGCGGGATTCATCGTGCCACCTCTTGCAGATGTGCGGCAAACCGGTCTGCTGGCACAAAGCCGACCAACCGATAGCCGCGCAGCTCGTTGCCATCGCTGTCAAAAAACAAGATCGCTGGCGGGCCGGGTAAATTGAAACGCTCCTGCATCAACGCCTTATCCGCGGCGTCATTGGCCGTGACATCGGCCTGCAGCAGTACAAAACGCTGCATCTCGGCGATCACATTGGCCTCGGGGAAAGTGTAACGCTCCATTTCCTTACAGGACACACACCAATCTGCATAGAAGTCCAGCATGACCGGCTTTCCGGCAGCTGCCGCGGCTGCCAGCTCGCGGTCGAGATCATCGACGGTCTTGATACGCTGGAAGGCTGTATGCGTCAAGACGCCGCCGCCGACCGGCATGAATCCGCGCAGAGGCTGTATGCTGTCCTTACCGCCGGCGGCCGCGCCGACCAGCATTAGCACGCCATATGCTAGCAATGCAACGCCGAGGGACTTCCATAATTTTCGCCAGCCGCTGGCATCCGCATCGAGCGAGGTCAGCGCGCCCAAATAAACCCCGGAGGCAATCAACAACAGACCCGACAGCAGCATGGTCACCGACACTGGGAGTATGCGCTCCAACAGCAAGATCGCCACGGCCAGCAGCAGCACGCCGAACACCGCTTTCACCGCGTCCATCCAGGCACCGGCGCGCGGCAGGAGATTGCCGGCGGAGGTGCCGATGACCAGCAGCGGCGCGCCCATACCCAACCCGAGTCCGAATAATGCAAAAAAGCCGAGCAAGGCATCGCCGGTTTGACCGATGAAAATCAGCGCCCCCATCAGCGGCGGTGCCAGGCAGGGACCGACGATCAATGCGGATAATGCGCCCATAATGGCAACTCCCACCAGGGTGCCGCCCTGCTGTTTGTTACTGATCTCGGTAAGTTTGGTTTGCAGGTTGCTCGGTAATTGCAGATCGTAAAAGCCAAACATGGAAATCGCCAAAGCCACAAATACCGCCGCAAACACCGTCAAAACCCAGGGATTTTGCAAAGTTGCCTGCAGATTGGCGCCGAACAGTCCGGCGATGACACCAATCACGGCGTAGGTTAACGCCATCGCCAGTACATAGGTCAGTGACAAGATGAACGCTTTGCCCGTGGTGATGTGCTCGCCCTGGCCTGCGATGATGCCGGAAAGAATTGGAATCATTGGAAACACGCAAGGTGTAAATGCCAGCAGCAAACCCAAGCCAAAGAAAAAGACCAAGGCTCCGAAAATGCCAACGCTGGCCAGGCGCGCTGCGATCTGATCCTGCTCCGATATGCGCCCGTCGTCAGACAAGGTCGGCATGGCCTCCGTCGTGGGGAGGGATGCCAACTTGCCTGGTTTGGCGGATACGTCGGTGGCGGTGGCTCGAGGTACGGCAGGTAATGCCAACACCAAACGCTCGGTGACCGGCGGATAGCAGATCCCGCGTTCCGCACAGCCTTGAAATTTGGCCATCAGCGTGATCTCGGTGGCCTCGGTGATCGATCGCAACAGCGGGATCTCGACCTTGATGGTGCTTTGATAAATGGCGACCTCGCCGATGCTGCCGTCGGGTCTTGCCATGTCTGGCTTGACCTCGGCTTGTGGCAGTTCATAACTGCCAAGCTGAACGCCATCGGCATGCTCTAGGGCCAGTTCAATCTTCTCCTGGTATAAATACGTCCTGGGTGCAATACGCCAAGTTAACCCAAGAGTTTCCGCCGCGACCACCTCGGCTTGGAATTGAAACGCCTCTTCAGCCGGCAGGATCTCGTCCTCCAGGCCAAGCTCGAGCGACCGAGTGATGCTCGCGAGACCAACAGGTTCGGCATCGGCGCCGACCTCGCCCGCTGAAGATGCCGCATTTGCCGCCCATGCTTGCGATCGTACAGACTCCAGCATCTGCCGGGCTGGATCTTGGGTAAGGTTTTCGACTGGGTCTTGGGCAGACGTTCGGTCAGGTTCTGGATCGGATTTTGGCGGTGACGGCGCTGCGGTGGTCGGCTCGGTCGCGGCCAGTCTTGGCAATTCCAACAGAATGATCTGTTTTTGCGGCGGATAGCACAGGCCGGCATCAGCACACCCTTGGGAGGTTGCCTCGATCTCGATAACATCTCCTGCATCGGCACTTCGTTCGATGGCGAGTTGGGCTTGCACCTGGTCACGATAGATCTCGACTTCTCCGAAGAAATCGTCTTGTTTGGTCTCCGCTTCCGGCAATCCCGTTGGCACTGCCTTGAAACCAGGCGTAAGGGCTAAGAAGCGGAATTTACTCTTATAGATATAATAGCCAGATTCGATATCCCAGCTGACCACAATGGTATTCGCGTTCGCGACCTTGCTGGAGATACGGAAAGCCTGCTCCGGCTGCAAGAAGTGCTCTTCCGCCCTGGTTGCGGACAGGGGCGACAGAATCGTGGTCAGGCAAAGAATCCCGATCGTCAGCACCATTGCGAACCGCAATACCGGACTGTTCTCTACCTTCGGCATTCCACTGCGTGGTTGGGTCGGGCGTGCGGCATTCGCCCTCGCGGTCTGTTCGATCGGCATCACCATTATGATGTCGTGCATGTGCGGACCCATTGTAGATAACTGTCGAGCCCGGCGGAGATAGGCTGTGCGATCACCTCCGGTAAATCGTAGGGGTGTTCTTGTTCAATCTGTGCGAACACCTGAGCCAAGCGCTCCTCGGTGGTCTTGATCAGCAGTAAGGCCTCCTGGTCTTGTTGAATTTCACCTTCCCAGCGATAAACCGACAGCAACCCCGGAACAATGTTGACACAGGCTGCCAGAGAAGCGCCGACCAGCGAACCTGCTAGATGCTTTGCGGTGGCCATATCTGGGCAAGTACACAGAACAAGTTGAACATCTGAGGACATGGTATAAACTCTGGCTTTCGCTCTGCGACTGATCGTCGCTCATGGTCAGCAATGGCTGCGATCAAGCCGATAGGGTAACGGAATCTCGGCATCGCGGTTGCCGCGGATTGAATCGACAAAATCCGGACAGATGTCCCGGAATAGCGGAAGGCGATGCCGAACCGCCGCCATCCTAACTGATGAGGCCCAACGCATCATGCTTTTCCTTCTCCTGTTTGTCGCAGCCCCGCTGATCGAACTCTATTTTCTGATCCAGGTCGGATCCTTGATAGGGGCGCTGCCGACCATCGGCCTTTCCATTCTGACCGCCGTCATCGGTGGGATGCTGGTGCGCTTGCAGGGTCTCAGCGTGCTGATGCGCGTACGCGACATGCTCGAACATAATGAAATGCCCGCGTTGGAACTGCTGGACGGAGCCATATTACTCATCTGCGGCTTCGCACTGCTGCTGCCCGGATTCATCACCGACGCAGTCGGATTTCTGCTGCTGATTCCTCCATTTCGGCATCTGCTGATTCGTCGCTATGCCCATGTGGTGCCAGCCCCTGGAGCAAACCCCGCATCTCAGCATGGGCGCGACCACAACGAGCTCCCTCATGTGATCGATGGAGAATTCCGGCGCGAGGATGACTGAATCAAATCAGCCCGGTCTCATGTAAGACACCTCGAACAGCGGCGCATTCAAGCACCGACAGCAGTCCCTGCTTTCCCCTTCCCCTACCGCCGAAGCGGCGATGACCGCTTCGGCTGACTTATGCTGCCGATGTTCATTTTTCAGTGCTTTGCCCCTTGACAGATCAGCGCTGATCTCTATTATTAGCACTCGTCGTAAGCGAGTGCTAACACCAGCAAGCAGAAACTGGTTCATCAATCACCACATCTCAAACTAACTGATACAAACTGAGGGGAAATACTCATGAAAATCCGTCCCTTACACGATCGCGTTGTCGTTCGCCGCATGGAAGAGGAGCGCACCAGCGCCGGCGGCATCGTCATTCCGGACTCCGCCACCGAAAAACCCATTCAAGGTGAAATCATCGCGGTCGGCAATGGCAAAATCATGGACAACGGCGATTCGCGCGGCCTTGACGTTAAAGTCGGCGATCGCGTGCTCTTTGGCAAATATTCCGGAACCGAGGTAAAGCTCGACGGCGAAGATTTCCTCGTCATGCGCGAGGACGACATCATGGGCGTCATCGAAGTCTAAACCCTATTTGATTCCACCGCCCTCGCTCCGGCCGGATCAATCACTTATTCAATACTAGAGGTAACAGCACAATGGCTGCCAAAGAAGTCAAATTCAGTTCCGATGCCCGTAATCGTCTCATGGAGGGCGTGAATGTCCTCGCCAATGCGGTAAAGGTCACCCTAGGACCCAAGGGTCGCAATGTCGTGCTGGAGAAATCCTTCGGCGCTCCAACCGTCACTAAAGACGGCGTTTCGGTGGCAAAGGAAATCGAGCTTGCCGACAAGTTCGAGAACATGGGCGCGCAGATGGTCAAGGAAGTCGCCTCGCAAACGTCAGACATCGCCGGTGATGGCACCACCACCGCCACCGTGCTGGCACAAGCCATGGTGCGCGAGGGTCTGAAAGGCGTCGCTGCCGGCATGAACCCAATGGATCTCAAGCGCGGCCTGGATAAGGCGGTTGCTGCCGCCGTACAGGAATTGCAGGCACTCTCCAAGCCCTGCTCTGATAACCGAGAGATCGCTCAGGTCGGTACCATCTCAGCCAACTCCGATGATTCCATCGGCGAGATCATCGCTGAGGCGATGGAAAAAGTGGGCAAGGAAGGCGTCATAACAGTGGAAGAGGGCAAGTCGCTGCAGAACGAACTCGATGTGGTCGAGGGCATGCAGTTCGACCGCGGCTATCTGTCGCCATACTTCATCAACAGCCAACAAAGCCAGACCGCCGAGCTGGAAGATCCTTACATCCTGCTGCATGATAAGAAGATCTCCAACATCCGCGATCTGCTGCCGGTACTGGAAGCAGTCGCCAAGGCCGGTCGTCCACTGCTGATCGTCGCCGAAGACATCGAAGGCGAAGCTCTGGCCACGCTGGTGGTCAACTCCATCCGCGGTATCATCAAGGTCTGCGCCGTCAAGGCCCCGGGCTTTGGCGATCGGCGTAAGGCCATGCTGCAGGATATCGCCATCCTCACCGGCGGTACGGTGATCGCCGAAGAGGTTGGTCTGTCGTTGGAAAAAGCCACGCTGAATGAATTAGGCTCGGCCAAGAAAGTGCTGGTCAGCAAGGACGAAACCACAGTCATCGACGGCGCTGGCGCCGACGGCGAAATCAAGGGTCGCTGCGATCAGATCCGCGCTCAGATCGAAGAGACCACGTCCGACTACGACCGCGAGAAACTACAGGAGCGTCTGGCCAAGCTAGCCGGAGGTGTTGCCCTGATCAAGGTTGGAGCCGCCACGGAAGTCGAAATGAAGGAAAAGAAGGCGCGCGTCGAAGACGCGCTACACGCCACTCGTGCCGCAGTGGAAGAGGGTATCGTACCCGGCGGCGGTGTCGCATTGATTCGCGCATTGACCAACATCAAGGGGCTGACCGGCAGCAACCATGACCAGGACGTGGGTATTGCCATCGCCCTGCGCGCGATGGAAGAGCCGCTGCGCCAGATTGTCAACAATGCGGGCGACGAAGCCTCCGTGGTATTGCACAAGGTGGCCGACGGCGAAGGAAACTACGGCTACAATGCCTCCAACGGCGAGTACGGCGACCTGGTCGATATGGGTATCCTAGATCCGACCAAAGTCACCCGCACGGCGCTGCAAAATGCCTGCTCGGTGGCAGGTCTGATGATCACCACCGAGGCCATGGTGGCAGAAGAGCCCAAGGATGAAGGGCCGGCACCTGGCGGTGGCGGCATGGGCGGCATGGGCGGTATGGGCGATATGGGCATGATGTAAGCCCACACCGCACTCCGCTGCTTTTGGCGGAAAACATCGGCGAAAGCCCCGCTTCGGCGGGGCTTTTTATTGCATACTGACCGCATCGTTTTGAACCTGTCGTGTTGATAGACAGGACCTGCCGCGGCTAGAAAAACCTGGCTGCCCGCAACCAGCAATCAGTCAATCCCTGTTATTTCAGCCAGGATTGAAGTCAACAAGCACACAAAAGCAGACCAAAGTCACCATGGTCAAAATTCTGCCAGACCTCAGCCTCTGCGACCAGGAGCCAATCCATATCCCTGGTTCGATCCAACCACGTGGCGTGCTGTTGGCACTGCGAGGAAGCCGACTACGCGTGACGCAGGTTTCGCGCAGCAGCACCAGATTGCTTGGATTGACGCCGGAGGAGTTATTAGGACAGGAACTGCAAGCCCTGCTTGGCGCGGAACTGACGCAAGCCGTGCATGCGGCACGGCGACGATGGCAGCGGTCACCGCGGCAGCCTGCATTTTTTGTTTGGCAGCGCCCAGGGCCAGCCGACGCATTTTTTTCTGCCTCGGTACACGAGAGCGGCGACATCTTGGTGCTGGAGTTGGAGCCTGAGCTGGCAGAACAGCCAATGTTGACCGAAGACTGGTTCGAACAGACTCAAACTCGCTTCGCCGAGCTGCGGGCGGAACCGCAACTCGAGCCAAAACTGGCGGCGGCTGCCGAACTCTTCCGCGAACTGACCGGTTACGACCGGGTGATGATCTACCGCTTCGATGCCGACTGGCATGGCGAAGTCGTTGCCGAGGCGCATCGTATGGACATGGAGCCCTACCTGGGATTGCATTACCCGGCCTCCGATATTCCACAGCAGGCGCGGCGCCTCTACACCATCAGCCCGACCCGCATGATTGCCGACATCAAAGACGAACCCTCGCCATTGATACCGCTTTGCGATCCCGACACCGGCGGCATGCTGGACCTGTCGTTGAGCCTGTTACGCAGTGTTTCGCCGGTGCATCTGGAATACCTCGATAACATGGGGGTGCGTGCAACGCTCACCGCATCGTTGGTATGCGATGGCAAACTCTGGGGACTGATCGCCTGCCATCATCTGACGCCACGTGCGCTTCCACGACGACTGCATCGGCTCCTGGGTTGGATGGCTCAAGATTTGGCGATCCAGATCGCATTATCCGAGGAAATCGCCACGCGCCGCTACCGCGAGAAGCTCAAAGCGTTGCGTAAGCGCGTGATGGCGGCGATGCGCTCGCGCGGGCGTCTGGCTGAATTGATCACCGGCCCGCATTTGCCCAATGTACTCGGTGCGGTAAGCGCCGACGGCGTTGCCTTGATCCAGGGAGAGGAGGTTGTTACCGGTGGCAGGGCGCCAAACCCAGCTCAGATTCGTATGATCGCCGACACCCTCGCCGCGCAAGACCCGGAGCGATTGTTGGATTTGTTCGCCACCGATTGCATTAGCGAGCGGATACCCGAGGCAGCCGACCTCGCGGATACTGCCGCCGGTCTATTGATGCAGCCGCTCACCAGCGAGCCGACCATCAAATTGCTTTGGTTTCGCGCCGAGAAATTGCAGCAGGTCACCTGGGGCGGTGACCCGCACAAGGCAGCGACGGTCACTGCCGAAGGTCGGCTGAACCCGCGCAAGTCGTTCGCCGCCTGGTGTCAAAACGTACAATTGCATAGCGCCCGCTGGCAATCAGTGGAGTTGGAATCGGCGCGTGAACTTGCCGCCCTGATCGACATTGAGCGGCGCAAGATCGCCGAAGCGGCCGTGCGCGATTCAGAGGCACGCTTTCGGAGCATACTGACCAATTCACCGGCAATCATTTTCATCATGGATCTCCAGTGCCGCTACCTGCTGGTGAATCGAACCTTCGAGGAAGAGCTGGGACTGACCATGGCCGATGTCCAGGGTAACACTCCCGATTTGCTGTTTGCACCGGCGCTTGCTGAACAATACCTGTCCAACGCCCGGGCGGTGATCGAGTCCTTGCAACCGCGAACCTTTGAGGAAACAGTCGACAGCAGCGATGGTGGATGCACACGCCTGTCAACGCTTTTCCCATTACTGGATGCGGCCGGCCGTTGTACCGCCGTTTGCTGCATCTCGCTGGACATCACCGAGCGCAAACAGGTGCAGGCCGCACGCCAGGCCGAGGCGGCATTGAGAGAGTCACATCGAGAACTCCAGCGCCGTGCGGAGCAACTTGGGCATCTGACCTCCGAACTGACGCTAGCGGAGCAACGCGAGCGGGAACGTTTGGCTAAGGTCGTGCACGATCACCTGCAACAGTTACTGGTAGGGGTCGCTTTCGGTATCGATCGTATTGGTCGCTGTTTGAGCACGCTAGCACCCGAGCACGCTGCCCATGGAGCCCTAGCCAGCGCCAAGGATTTGCTCGAACAAGCCATTGACGCGGCACGCACGCTGGTTGCTGACCTGAGCCCGCCGATTCTGCACGACAGCGGATTGCCTGACGCCATCGAATGGCTTGCGCGCAACATGCACGAGACCCAGGGTCTGACACTCGCGTTGGATCTGGAGCTTGACGCTTCGCCAACACGAGAAGATGTGCGCAGCGTCGTGTTCGAATCCGTGCGCGAGGCGCTCTTCAATGTCGTCAAGCACGCCCAATGCGATCACGCCGAGGTCAGACTGGCAAAGGATGGGGCGGACCAGGTGCGCATCGTCATTCGCGATCAGGGCGTTGGCTTCGATCTCCAACAGCTCGCCCGGGGAGAGACCAATGGCACCGGTTTCGGGCTCTTGTCCATGCGCGAACGCCTGCGGTTTCTCGGCGGTTTCTGCAGCATCGAAAGCGCACCGGGGGAGGGCACCAGTGTCACCTTGATCGCGCCATTGGGAAGCGAGCCAACCAGCGTCGGCATGGGCGCCGGCCCGGATCAGCTTACCGAACCATTATCGTTACAGGCCCCGCAAGACCAGATTGCAGCAGTCAAGGCGCGCGCTGTGCGAGTGTTGCTGGTGGACGATCACGCCATGGTGCGTCACGGCCTATCGTTGATGCTGAATGATGAACCGGATCTGGATATCGTCGGCGAAGCCTGCGATGGTATCGATGCCATCGCGCAATGCGAGCAATTGCAGCCGGATCTGGTATTGATGGACTATTCGATGCCGCGCATGGATGGATTGGAGGCGACTCAACGCATCAAACAGCGCTGGCCCGATGTGCGGGTGATCGGCCTGTCGATGTACCGCGAGGCAGATCGCGCTGCCGCAATGCTGGATGCCGGCGCCTGCGCCTATGTCGACAAGACCGCCGGTACCGACGCACTGCTTGCCGCTGTTCGTGGCGAATTCGTGCCGGGATCCGGCCAGTGAAACGGTGCGTCCACGAACTCGGACCCAATTTCAGAGAAGTCTACATGTCAGCTGAATTCATCCACGCCAGGAAGCTCTCTAGGAGCGGCGCCTGTGGAGATGCTCGAGCACGAACAGCGAGGCGCCGAGATCGGCCTCCAGCTTCAGGACATGGGCGCTAACCGTGGATTGGGTGATATGAAGTCGCTTGGCCGCCTCGAGGAAGCTGCCATGCGCAGCGATGGCCAGAAAGGTTTTTGCTTGGTCGATATCCATCGATTTCTCACCTATTATGCTTGTTGATGATGGCGCTGCTGCGCATCAAGACCATCGAGGGCTCGAGCGCGCATCAACCCGGCGAACTGGGCATCCTGTTGGGGCTCGACCGCATGCCGGAAGTCCAGACCCTGCGCCGCAAGCTCGCCGGGCAACACCTCCTGGCGCTGATCGATGAGGCGGTCATTCCCGAAGCGCGTCGACAGACCAATGGCGACAGGGCGTTGACCCTGATCTTCGATCGCCAGGCCTGGAGCCCCAAGTCCTTTCGCCGCTGGCAGGAGCAAGGGATCGACGTTATCACCGACCGCAAGGGCAAACAAACGCCTTGGGACGCGTCGGACTTTCATCCCCGTCGCGCACGACGGGCAGACCGAGACCTATTGGTTGGACGAGCGCTCAGTACAGATTATTCCCGCTACCGGCAAGAGCGCCGCCTTCTGGATGCGCGAAATCCGTTGCCGATCGGCGAACGGCCATCAAGCCGGGATCCTCACAACACGCCAGGACCTGCCGCTCGAGGTGATTGCCGAGCGCATGTTCCAGCGCTGGCGCCAAGAGAACTTCTTCAAGTACATGCAGGCCGAATTCAATAGCGACCACTCGAGCACCTACGCCACCGAACTGGCCGACCCGCAGCGCAGCGTGCCCAACCCCGAACCCTGGTTGCGTCGTCGGGAAAAAGCCTTTCTTGCATGTTTCGCGGTTCAGAAAGCGATCAAAAACAGGGGATGCCAGCACCCTGTATTTGGGGTGTCATTGCATGCTTGATCGAATGCGATTTTGCAATCCAAAACAGACAGTTGCAGGAGCTGCGCACGGAAATGGGGGCAGATCCAGAAAATAGAGAAAAATGTGCGCTTGCCGACTAATATATCATATTGATTAGACTATTATTTCCTTCCTTAGGAGTCAGTTCGAGGGTAGAAATATCAGGGCGTGACTCAAAATTATTTATAAAAATCAATAATTTATTATTTAGACGGCCTAGTATTGGTCCGTATCCTTACAGCTCCGTTAGGGTGCGCAATGTCAGTTCCCGGGTGTCACCGATGAGCCGACCCGCGGGTAGATCCAGGTTGCGTATGCGCAGCGCCTGCTCTAAGTCGGCACCTTCAGCTCGCGGGCGGCGAGCCGACCCAGATTCAGGTGAATGCGCATGGCTTAGCGGCGTTTGCCGACGAACATCACCTGGGCCACACCGGGCACAGTGGACGATTCTGGGTCTCACTGTTGTATAGAATCCACATTACAATTTGGCCCCGCAGCGACTGCTGAGCGATCTCTGGGTCTTCCGCTTGATCCAGAAGCTCGTTGCGCACCCAAGAGATGTGGGTCCGTACGTCCGCAGCGGCGAGGTCCAGGTTCTGCCCCAGGAAGAATTCGACTTCGATGCGGGCATGTCCGTCTTAGGCTTGCGACCGAACCTGGCGCACGCCGTCGATGCTGCTGACTTCGACCCAACCATCCCGTCGAATGCCGCTCTGCACCTGTCTCCGCCGCATGGTCGGACTGTTGCTGTTGGAGGGCAGGGCGGTGCTGTCGTCGGGCTTGCGCTCGGATGCGGTCGAGCCGAACCAGGACGCCACCGGCGGCACCAGCTGAACCCAGCGCAAGCGTCGATGCCCGGTACGAGTAGACATGGTCTTGGGGGCGGTGGGCATGGGCAATCTATCCGTTTAGGCGGTCTCATCGCGGGGCGATTCAGCACCGATTTCCGAGGCGTCGACGCACCTGAACTTGGCTTCGCCCCCGGGTCGGTTCTCGGTCCCTTGCGGGACCTCAAGGCGCTCGGACTCGGAGCTGCTGCTTCAGTGCGCTACCGACGATGACTTTATCCGCCGCTTGCGATGCGACATTACGGTCGCGCAGGTGCGCGAGCAGATGCACGCGCTTTTTGCTGCCGGTCCGGAGCCGGAGATGGTCGAGCGCGTGCGCGGTGAAGCGCGGTGAAGCTTTCTAAGTGCCACCCAGATGCCGCATTGTCACGACTTTACATAATATACATTATGCGCAGTTTGGCGGGCGCCAGATTACCGCTGCCATCCACCTCGATCGATCTTGTCCTAGCAGAGTCCGATCGAGGGTTGAATGGTTCCTCAGCGCTTGAGCTTGAACCACCGCCCAAACAGTCCTTTGGGCTTCTCGTTGGAGACGGCGGCTGTCTGTTCTGCTGCGCGTTGCAGGCGATCCTTCGCATCTGCTGCACGCCAGGCGGCGGCCATCGGCTGCCATTGTTCCGCGGTTACCTCCAATGGCCAGACGCGGATGCTGCCGTCGGCACTTGCCGAGAACAGCAGACTGCCATCCGGACTGAAGGCGATGCTGTAGACGTCCTTTTCGTGGCCTTCCAGGCGCTTGCGCTCGCTGCCGGTTTTCAGATCCCAGAAGATAATGGTCTTGTCGGCACTGCCGGATGCGACGCTGTCGCCCCGAGGATGAAAGAGCGCGGCCCAGGATGGATAACGATGGCCGGTCATTTCGAGCACTAGACTCTTTGCCGCCAGATCCCAAAGGCCGACCGAGCCGTCGACGTTGCTCAGCAGCAGTTGCTTGCCGTCGGCACTGAAGGCCATGCTGTTGATGCCGTTGGTGACGACGTCGATGCGCGCCTGTTCCTGGCCGCTCAGCGGATCCCACAGAGCGAGCGTGCAATCGCGACTGCCGCTGACCAGCAAACCGCTGTCGGGCCGGAACGCAACTGCCTGAACATAGACTGAATGGCCTTCGATATGATGCTTGAGTTCGCCGCTGGCGGCATCCCAGATGCAGATGCTGCCGTCTTCGCTGCCAGACGCCAGCCAGATTCCGTTGGGACTGAATTGCAGGCTGTAGACCAGGCCGCTGTGACCCTTGCCCTGCCAGACCTCGCTGCAGTCGCTGGTCTTGCGTACATGCACACTGCCGTCGTTGCCGGCATAGGCAAGCCGGCTGGCGTCGGGGTTGAATGCAACCGAGTACAGGCGCCCTACTCCGCCGTTGAAACGTGCCAGTTCGCGGCCGGTGGCGACATCCCAGAGCGCGACATCCTGGTCCCAACTGCCGGAGGCGAGCCGGGTGCCGTCTGCGCTCAAGGCTAGGGTATAGATGGTATCGCTGCCGGCTTGTCGGCGCACGACGTCGTCAGTCACTTGTTGCATCCTCTGTACTCTATGCAGTCTGGGTTTAGTGTGGTTTGGGCCATTTCCATCATTCGGTTGTCCATCCTTCGGTGTTTGTCAATTCAATCGCCCCGACAGCCGGGCCGGCCTGGTTACCGTTGATGATACGGACAGCAGCGCTGGCGAGTATAGCCGGTGCGACGCAGTTGGCGGATGCATCGGATGCGATCTGCCGAGCATCGGAAACCAGGATTTGAAACAAGCCGACTGGAAGTCCGACTGTTATCATACCTTGATCGGAGTATTGCAGGCTCCTGTGGATTTGTCCTTCAGCGAGACTGTGTTCGATGCCAACGCACGCTTATACAGGCCCAGTGACAGGCATTGCGCAAGCCGCATCCCATTGCGCATGACCAAAACTCAAGACCAGAACATACGATGAGCACCATGCAACCAGCACCACGCGCAAATGCAACAGGCGACGGACACGGGTTCCGGCATGCCCGACGGAATCCCGAAGGTTGCAGAAAGATAGCAAGACTGTACACCAAACTGGCGTGGATGCTGGTTGCCACCGCGTGCCTGGATACCTCGAGCATTGCCGCAGCTGCCGATGCCGCATTGCCGACCCAGATCACCACCCCCGGTACTCAGGCGCTGGCAGCAATCGGTCTTGGCGTACTGGTATTACATATTCTACGACGGCGGCGTCATGATACGATCCAAAAGCCCAAAGATCAGCCCGAGTTCGACGACGAAGCCGAATGGCAGCGCAGGATCGCGCTTTGGGAAGAACGCATCGGAGGCGATGCAGGCACGACAAGCAGTCATTCGAAAAACGCGGTTTCGCAATCTGGTTCATCGTCAACGGCTCGGCAAGGATGTATGGATGATGCCCTCGACAAGCACAATCCTCGCGCGTAACCTCCCGATCTGAAAGCAATTTTACAAGGCGCGGGCCATTGCCACCGCGTCCTCGCGCTGGGTTGGATCGTTATTTGCGGCCGGATAATAGCCACGTCGCAGCCCCACTTCATCGAACCCCTCACTGCGATACAAAGCGATCGCCGCACGATTCGATGCGCGCACCTCGAGAAAGGCCGTGTCTGCATTGCGCCGACGCGCCAGCGCCAACAGGCGGCGCAGCAACAACCGTCCAATGCCGCGATGGTGCAACTGCGGATGCACACAGAGGTTCAGCACGTGACATTCGCCAACCGCGAGCGACATCACCGCATAGCCGACGATCTTCGCGTCCCGCTCGGCTACCATGCACAGGTAGCGCACGCGCAGGCAATCGCGGAAAATGGCTTCAGTCCAGGGCGCGCTGTAAGCGTCGCGCTCAATGGCAAGCACCGCGAGCAAATCTTCTTTCTGCATCGCGCGCAAAGCCACAGCGGGTCGTTTGATGATGGCAACCATATCGGTATTGAAAACCAGCAAATTCCAGGTTGCAAAAGGGGCAGAACAAATGAACATGCGCTTCAGACGATTTTAATCAAGGGTCCAGAACCGATTTGCTGACCTCGATCATGCTTCAGGCTGATTCCCGGGAGATCGCCCCAAATGAGTCATCGGTCCGACAGCGAATACCGCTATATTTACCCTTTCTAAACGCCGAATGCTGACGGCGGCGGCCAATTTGTGACCGCGGCCCCCTCACATTACGTCAAACAACCCTTGCGGAACGAATCGATGTCGCAACAGCACATGGTCACCTACGACGGCAATGAAGCCGCCGCCTATATTGCCCACATGACCAACGAGGTCATTGCCATTTACCCGATCACACCAGCCTCGCCGATGGGCGAGTGGTCCGACGAATGGTCGTCGCTCGGCATAAAGAATCTTTGGGGCACGATCCCGGATGTCATCGAGATGCAAAGCGAGGCCGGGGCCGCAGGCGCCATCCATGGCGCTTTGCAGGGGGGTTCGCTGTCCACCACGTTCACCGCCTCCCAGGGGCTGTTGTTGATGATCCCGAACATGTACAAAATTGCCGGCGAGTTGACACCGACGGTATTACATGTATCAGCACGCTCCCTTGCCGCACAGGCGCTTTCGATTTTTGGCGACCACTCCGATGTGATGGCGTGCCGCGGCACTGGCTATGTGATGCTGTGCTCTGCATCGGTTCAGGAAGTCATGGATTTCGCACTGATCTCGCAGGCCTCGACGCTGGAAGCGCGCGTGCCTTTCCTGCATTTCTTCGATGGTTTCCGCACCTCGCACGAGGTGGTCAAGATCGACAAATTATCGGTGGAAACCATCCGCGCGATGATCGACGAGGATCTGGTGACCGCGCATCGCCAGAGGGCGATGAATCCGGACCATCCGATCATCCGCGGCACATCGCAGAATCCGGACGTCTACTTCCAGGGTCGCGAGAGCGTTAATCCATTCTACGAGGCTGTCCCCGGTATCGTTCAGGCACAAATGGATAAATTTGCCGCTCTCACCGGTCGCCAGTACAAACTCTTTGAATATGTCGGCGCCGAGGATGCCGAACGTGTGATCCTGCTGATGGGTTCGGGCATCGGTGCCGCGCAGGAGACGGTCGAGCATCTGGCTGCACGCGGCGAAAAGGTTGGCCTGATCAAGGTGCGCCTGTTCCGCCCCTTCAGCACCCAGCATCTGTTGGCTGCCCTGCCTGTCACTGCCACCAAACTGGCCATACTCGATCGCACCAAGGAGCCTGGGGCGGATGGCGAACCCTTATATAAAGACGTGGTCACGGCGCTCGCGTTGGCCGTTGCCTCCGGCGATATGGCAAGCATGCCAACCGTGGTTGGCGGGCGTTACGGCCTGTCATCCAAGGAATTCACGCCGGGCATGGTCAAAGGCGTACTGGACGAACTGGCTAAAGACAAGCCGAAAAATCATTTTACGATCGGTATCATCGATGATGTCAGTCACAGCAGCTTGGATTGGGATCCGATGTTCAAGCCGGATACGGGTCAGAGCGTAACCGCGTGCCTATTCTTTGGCCTGGGTTCGGACGGCACCGTATCTGCCAACAAAAACAGCATCAAGATCATCAGCGAGGAAACGCCGAATTTCGGCCAGGGCTATTTCGAGTATGACTCCAAAAAAGCCGGCGCGGTCACTATCTCGCACCTGCGTTTCGGCCCACAACCGATCGACAGCACCTATCTGGTCGGCGATGACGAGGCAAGCTTCGTCGCCTGCCATCAGCCCACTTTTCTGACCCGCTACGAGATGCTGGACAAGGCGGCTCCCGGGGGCACCTTCCTGCTCAATTCCGCCACTCCAGCGGACAAAGTCTGGGACGATCTGCCAAAGAGCATGCAGCAGCACATTCTGGACAAGCAACTCAAATTCTACGTGGTCGACGCCTACGGCATCGCTGCCCAGTCAGGTATGGGCAGGCGCATCAACACCATCATGCAGACCTGTTTTTTCGCCATCTCCGGCATCCTGCCAAAGGACGAGGCGATCGCACAAATCAAAAAGGCTGTGCAGAAGACCTATGGCAAGAAGGGGCAGGGACTGCTCGAGCGCAATTACAAGGCCATTGATGCCACCCTCGCGGGCCTGCATCAGGTCAATGTGCCGGGCCAGGTCACCAGCAGTTTCGAGCGTCCGCCCGTGGTACCCGCCGACGCACCGGAGTTCGTGCGCAATGTGACCGCAACCCTGATTGAAGGCCGAGGCAATAGCCTGCCGGTGAGTCTGATGCCGAACGACGGCACCTGGCCCACCGCCACCACTCGTTACGAAAAGCGCAACATCGCCATGGAGTTGCCTAAATGGGAGGAAGACCTGTGCACCCATTGCGGCAAATGTCCGCTGGTCTGCCCACACGCCGCCATTCGCGCCAAGGTCTACCCCGCCACGCTTGCCGATACGGGACCCGACACCTTCCAGCATGTGAAAATCAAGGGCAAGGACTTTCCCCAGGACCACCACATCACCTACCAGGTGGCACCGGACGATTGCACCGGTTGTGGGTTGTGCGCGGAAGTCTGTCCGATCCGCGACCGTAAGGACCCGAAGCGCAAGGCATTGAACATGCTTCCGGCCGAGGAGCGCCACGACATCGAACAGGCAAACTGGGACTTCTTCCTGTCCCTACCCGAATACGACCGCACCCAACTCGACGGCACCAAGATCAAACACGCGATGATGATGCAGCCGCTGTTCGAGTTCTCCGGCGCCTGCGTCGGCTGCGGCGAGACGCCCTATGTCAAGCTCGCCACCCAACTGTTCGGCGATCGCATGCTGATCGGTAATGCAACCGGCTGCTCATCGATTTATGGCGGTAATCTGCCCACCACGCCCTATGCGGTCAACCCCGAGGGGCGCGGTCCCACCTGGAACAACTCGCTCTTCGAGGACAATGCCGAGTTCGGGCTTGGCCTGCGATTGGCCGTGGACAAACAGGCCGAGCATGCCCGCGAGTTGGTCGCTTTATTGGCAGACACAATCGGCAATGATCTTGCCGATGGGCTGATCAACGCCGACCAGTCCAGCGAGGCAGGCATCTTCGAGCAAAGAGCGCGGGTCGCCGCATTGCAGGACAAGCTCAAGAGCATCGATGCCCCACAAGCACAGACGCTGAATGGTATCTGCGAGCAACTGGTCAAGCGCAGCGTCTGGATCGTCGGCGGTGACGGTTGGGCCTACGACATCGGTTACGGCGGTGTCGACCATGTTCTATCCGCTGGGCGTAATGTGAATATGTTGGTGCTCGACACCGAGGTCTACTCCAACACCGGCGGCCAAAAATCAAAGGCTACGCCGATGGGCGCAGTGGCTAAGTTTGCGGCAGGCGGAAAGGCCACGTTCAAAAAAGACCTGGCGATGATGGCCATGGCGTATGAGAATGTCTATGTCGCGCAGGTCGCCTTTGGTGCAAAGGACATGCAGACGGTACGCGCCTTCCTCGAGGCCGAGTCTTACGACGGTCCATCCCTGCTGATCTGCTATTCACCCTGCATCGCGCACGGTGTGGACATGTCCAACAACCTGCGTCAACAGGATATGGCGGTCAACTCCGGTCACTGGCCCTTGTTCCGCTACGATCCGCGCAAGACCGCGTCCGGCGCTAACCCGCTGACTATCGATAGCAAAATGCCGAGCATTCCGTACCGAGACTTCCTGTCCAGCGAGACCCGCTTCAGCGTGCTGAACCGCACCAATCCGGACGCCGCCGAGGGCTTCCTCAAACTGGCCCAGAAGCATGTGGAGAGCAGATACTCGTTGTATGAGCAGATGGCCAATCTGGCTTGGCAAAAGGTGGAAAAACCAGTGACCAATATCGAGTAACGAGCAGCAAGGGGCGGGTGTTGCGAAACCAGCTTCCGCGATCTCGCCCCTGCCCCTCTCTCGGACCACCTCGGACAACTCGTCACTCGCAACTCGCTCCTGGAGACCCCCATGGACCTGACAACCAACTACCTCGGCTTCGACCTGAAAAATCCCTTCGTACCATCCTCTTCGCCATTGTCGAAGAGCATCGATCAGGCCAAGCAACTCGAGGACAGCGGCGCCGCAGCGCTGATTATGTACTCACTGTTCGAAGAGGCGGTCACGGCCGAGACCGAGACCATGAATCGCTTCCTGAACCATCAGGACACCGGCTTTTCCGAAGCCGATGAAGGCTTCCTGCCGGATTGGCAGGACTTCAGCACCGGCATGGAACAATATCTGGATAATCTGCAACGCCTAAAAAAAGCCCTCGACATCCCGGTAATCGCCAGCTTGAATGGAGTCACGCCCGGAGGCTGGGTTAGTCACGGTAAGGAACTGGAAAAAGCCGGTGCCGATGCCCTTGAGCTGAATGTCTACTATATCGCCGCGGACATCAATCTGACCGGCACTCAGGTTGAAGATCGCTACGTGGATGTTTTGCGCGCATTGAAGGCGCAAATCAATATCCCCGTGAACATGAAATTGTCGCCGTCGTTCAGCTCGGTCGGCCATATGATACAGCGCCTGGCGGATGCCGGCGCCAACGGCGTATCCTTGTTCAACCGTTTCTATCAGCCGGACATCAATATCGACAGTCTGCGCCTGCAGCCCAGTCTGCACCCGTCCACCTCCGCCGAAGCATTGCTCGCCATGCGCTGGATCGCAATTCTCTACGGCCGCGTCGAAGGGCTGTCGCTGGGCGCAACTGGCGGTATCCACACCCCCGAAGATGCCATCAAGTTACTGCTGGCAGGCTCCGATGCGGTACACCTGTGCAGTACATTGCTCAAGAACGGCGCGGGCCAAATTGCAACCATCCTCACCGGGCTGGAAGAATGGATGGAGGAACAGGGCTTTGAGTCGGTGCACGACCTACGCGGTCGCGTCAGCGCCCTTGCAGTACCCGACCCAGCCGAGTTCGAGCGCGCCAACTATGTGAATATCATTGACGGCTACAGCTTTGCACCCGGGGTCATGGTCTGAAGCCTATCAACTAAGGCTTGTTCTTTTACTCTGCCGTTGTTGGCGTTCAGGGCGGATGCCCGATAGGGCCACATCCGCCATTGCAATCAACCCCGATTGGACAGGGGCGAATATTGACCATAAAGACGCAGAGTACACGGATGTTCCAGGGCACAATTAGTCTTGACCACTCTGGCCCAATTCCAAGGGGTAAGGCTGGTGCTCTGGTTAGTGCTCTGGGAGCCTGTCCGACTCAGGCTGGCCTACCGCGGAACAGCGGATGCCGGCCCAATTTTCCCCGCCATTCCGTCAAATAGAGGCGGCTATTCTCCTCGATCCCAGGGAAAGTTGGTCTCGGCCCCGCTGTTCCTCGCTACGGTCCCTAGGTCGGACGGGCTCCTAGTGCAGCGGTGCAGATGTCCCGCTACCGTTTCTGCTGTTTGTCGTTGTGGTAATCGCTCATCGTGGGTTATCGATGACGACCACGTTTACGACAACGACAACCACTGCAAACGGTCTCGCGACTTCCGCAGCAGAGCACGAGTTAGCCGATTTCTGGCCATATTGAGGGTCAGTTGGCAAGCCGCTGGTAGCAACGCGAAAGGGCTTGTCATCTGCTTCTCTACCGGCGTCAAGGCGGTTTCTCTCCGGCAATCGCTTAAACATGCTGATTTCTGGCTTTGCTGGCCGCTTAGTGATGGTGCAGAAACAAGCTAAACAGGTTTTTGGCTTGGGTGTCGCCTGCCGACTCATTCGGTACCCCTATCGGCGTCGGTATCGAACCGACCAACCCGATATCCGCCAAGCTCCTCGCTGACCGCCTAGCCACGCTGTCCGAGCTTCGTGAGCATGACCACAAGACGATCGAGCAGTGCCTTTTGCTTGCTGTTGTCGTCTGCGCACAACGCATCGCACACCAGCGACCACGTCCTGAATCGCAGCGCACTCCAGCGCCGAGCCTCGTGCGCTTTCAAGCGACCGGCGTCGATCCGCGCTCGTCGCTTTGCCGTTACCCTCGGCAATGTTCAGCGCGATGGCCTGCGATGCGCGCCTAAGATGTGCGCAGGCGTTGATCCTTCGCGTTACGCTGTCCTTTCACATGCTCGCAGTCGCGCTAGGCCCAGCCGACCTACTCGATGGCCGCACGCTCTACGTCGAGCTTCTCATGACCGCATGGCATAGGGCGTTTTCTCTCTCGATTCCGATTCCGATAGCGACCCCGACCCCGATTGCACTCCGCCGATGTCTGGATAGCGTTGTATAGGTTATTCATGAACCGCTACTTAGGAAAGATTCTTCAATCTCTCACCGCCGCAGGATCGCGATCCACCGATACAGGCTCAACAGGCTTGCCAGTGACCCGGCCACGTAGGTCAGGGCAGCGGCGGAGAGGATCTTTTTGGCATGGGGCAGGTGCTGCGCTGGCAGGTAATCGCCGCTCTTTAGCATCGGTAACGCCCGTTCGAAGCTGGCATTCCACTCCACCGGCAGGGTGATCAGATGTACCAGCGTCCCGATCGCTATGCTGCCGATGCCGAATATGAGCATGGTCACGCCGGACAACGGTGAGCGGGTCAGCGCAGCCACCACCGGCATCGCCGCCAACGCGAAGGCTCCGAACTTCTCAGCGACCATCGCCGTCTTGGCCAGCGATGTGCGCAGCAGCAGCGGCCGATAGCCCTCGGCATGTTGGAGCGCATGGCCCACCTCGTGGGCCGCTACAGTGAGCGCGGTGAGCGAGTGCCCACTGTAGTTGTTCGGTGACAGGCGTACCGTACGGGACGTTGGATCGTAGTGATCTTGGTCTGGTTGTGCTTGCTCGAGGCCGACATCCAGCCCCAGGTCGTCAATCAATTTGCGCGCCAGTTCTGCGCCGTCGTGCGGATAGAGGTCGGCTGGTTCCTGATATTTCGCCATGACCCGTCGAACCCACAGGTTCGGCAGGAAAACCAGGGCCAGTACGACTATAAAGAGAATGGCGTAAAGCATTTTTATTTGCATCCCGGTCAGGTAGCGCTGGGCGGGGTGCACCTTCGATGTCCCGGGCAGAATTGATATTGGCAAAGCAGTCCGCGGAGTCGCTGAAATCTGCGATTGCGGTGCGATGCCTGGCATACCAGCACCCTACCTTACGCTCTCCAGAGGCCAGAAATGTATCCAGGCTGGGTGCTAGATCTTTCGGTATCAGGGCGTAGACTTGCTGTATACGCTGGCCGTCTGAGGCCACGGCCAGCTCGCCGTCCTGATGCCGCAATGCAGCACGGAGTCGCTCCACCAGATCCATTGCCAGGTAGGGACCGTCGCAGGGCGCGATGATAATCCACCTCGTGTGCACGGCCATAAGGGCACTCGCAATGCCCGACAGCGGTCCCTGAAAATCGGCCGTCGCATCTGTGATCACCGGATAGCCATAGGTGGCGTAGCGATCGCGGTTACGATTGGCATTGATGACCAAGCCGCGCACCTGTGGCCGCAGTCTGTCGATGACCCATTCGACCAGCGGACGTCCAGCGAACTCCAGCAATCCTTTGTCTTGACCACCCATGCGGCGAGCCTGGCCTCCAGCTAGGATGACGGCGGTAATCTGCTCTACGGACGGTGCCTCTACGCGCAATGTCTATCTCCCAGGTTCAGGCGCATGGGCGTTTAGGTGCGAATATGCTCGTAAATATCCAGATAGTGCCGTGCGGGACGGTTCCAAGAGTTGTCCATGCGCATGCCGTTGAGCCTGAGTTGGCGGAAATACTCTGGGAACAGCCGCCACAGGCGAATGGCCCGGCCCAGCGATGATTCGACACCGGCATAGGTGCCCTCATCGAACACATAGCCATTGCGCTCCTCGAACGGACGTTCGCTGTAGTTGGCATCGAATACAGTGTCTGCCAGACCGCCGACCCGGCGCACCACAGGAACACAGCCGTATTTCATCGCGATCATCTGTGTCAATCCGCAGGGCTCGTAGACGCTTGGGATCAACATCAAGTCCGCGCCGGCATAGATCAAATGGGCCAGCTCCTCGTTGTAGCTGAGTTCCAGATGACAATCGGGGTTGGTTTCCATCTCCTGCTTGATGCGCTCGAAATCGGCGTTCACTGCCGGGTCCAACGCACTGCCAAGTAGTACGAACTGGCAATCCTGTGCTAATGCGTAGTAGATGCCGTGGCGCATCAATTCTACGCCTTTTTGATGATCGAGCCGGCTGACCACGGCCACCAAAGGCTTGTGCTCGTCGGCCAATCCTGCCCGCTCGCGCAATGCGGACTGATTACGTGCCTTGCGGTCCAAGCTGTCAGTACTGAACTGTGTTGGAATCAAAGGATCGACCTCGGGGCTCCAGGTGTTGTAGTCGATGCCGTTCAACACGCCGCCGAATTTATGGTTGTGTGTCTGCAAGACAGATTGCAATCCCATGCCCTGCTCGGTGTGCTGAACTTCCCAGGCATAGCGTGGCGACACGGCGGTAACAAAATTGGAGAAGACGATACCGCCTTTCATCAGATTGATGGCCTGCGGATTGCCGGGGTCGCGCATCCGCTCCGGCGCCATGAGCCGGCCTTCATTGAGCCTGTTCATGTGCAGTATGTGAGTGCCTGTCCAGCCCTGGTGGCCGACGTTGTGCAGTGAATAGCAGATCCTTGTGCGGTCCATACCCAGCCCAGCATAGATCTCGTACAACAGCACCGGCACCAACCCGGTATGCCAATCGTTACAGTGCAGGATGTCCGGATGCCGGCCGGTCTTATAGAGGAATTCCATCAGCGCCCGGGAAAAAAACGCAAAGCGGTCCGCATCGTCAGCTTCGCCGTAGATCTTGCCGCGGTTGAAAAAGCCCTGTTCAGAATCGGCATCAATGAAAAAGCAGCCGATGCTGTCCACCTCACCATAGAGGACGCTACAGCGAATGTAGCGATCGTAGAACGGCACTTGCAGATCGCTGAGGATCTCGTGCATGCCCTCAATGCGATCGAAACGAAGACTGTCGTACTTGGGCAGGATGACCTCGACCTGGTGCTCGCGATGCGCAAGCTCTCGCGATAATCCGTGAACGAAGTCGCCGAGACCGCCCACCTTCGCAACCGGTGCGCACTCGGTACTAGCCATGATGATATGCATGAAATAAATCCTTCGGTAAAGTATCGCGCGAGCCTGATCGAATTCAGGACTCGCCGGGTTCATTTGCCGAGTCGCGCGGTTGTACCGGCAATTCGGGCAGCATGGCGAGCAAACGCATGATGAGTTCCCGATCGGCCAGCGGTACCCGAAACGAAAAGCGCCCACCGGGGCCGACCCGATAGGGATGGCCGCCGAGGTCAAGCAGAGCGCCTGGGGAGGCATTGCCATGTACAACCAATTCAGCCCTCATCCAACCATTAGCGTCGACGCAAAAGCCTTGCACCGGTCCGCTGCCTGGCGCGGGAACCTTGACCTGCGGTTCTGGTGAGGCTGCGAATGCAGATGCGCCATTGCCGCTTTGATCGATCACGTCAGAATTGCCTCGAGCACCTGCCGGTATGACCTGCTCGTCGTCCGTGCTGCTGGGAACAAACTGCCCTGCCCGCACATCGGGCAACCTAGCATCCGGTTGCCGATCGTCGGAGGTCGCATCAGGCAAAACCGAGATCGGCGATGCGGGCTGCCATGCCAATTCGCCGAAGCCAGAGTGCTCGCTGCCCGACAACTGATCAACGGTTTGCTGCGGTGCTAGATCCCTACCGGCATCCTCGGAAGTGCCGACTGCTGCAGCGGCGTCCGGCGGATCAATGGACGCCTGCAGCGGTGATGGCGGACTCGGCTGGTCCATATGCGCCAGCATCGGTGACTCCCCCGCGAGTGGTCTGGACGACGCCACCGACGCATCTTCAGACTCGCTGAGAAACGCTGGTCCAACCGAGCTGGTCGCCTGTAATCCGTTCGAGCGTGCGATCAGCAACCATCCGCCGGCCTTGGTAGACAGCCCGATTTCGGCCTGAAGCAGCCCGGTCGCGGTAACAGCAGGGCAACGAGCCACGCCTGTAGATGTCATTTCCTGATCTTCGAGCGGGGCGTCGGCAATGATCCGTCTGGCGCCCTGGGAGTCAATCTGCTGCAGACGCAACACCGACGACGGCGCATCGGCTCCATTGCCAAAGGCATCCCGAGCCCGCTCCAGAGCCATACCGTCGATATGCCAACGCACCTCGAAACCGCCCTGAAGGGTCTGGTAAAGCACAACATCCGGGTTCTCGGCGGTGTTCGGGAACACAGGTACTAACGGTGGGGCGTCGGCTCGAGCGCCGAGTGTCGGATCAGCAGGCACGATGATCTGCTCATCCAGGGATGGCCCAAGATCGAGTCGATTAACCTGCATGCCGCCATCCACGACTTGCGTAAACCGCCAGCCAAGCTCTCAGAGCAGACTCCGTGGCACGCATTGCCCGTTTTGATTGATGCCGAAGGTCAGGATGCACGGGCCGCCATGCACAGGCTTTGTACCCACTCGCATGCTGTCTGACTTGTCTTGACGCCCGCGTTCAGCCTCGACTGAGTTTTGTGCAGCCGCGAAACATGGAAAGCATTAGTGGCTGTCATCATAACGTCACACTGGATGGCCCAAACCGTTAATTGTGCCTGATAAAGCAGGGTAAAGGCTATGGCTATGCAACATGGATGACTGCAAAATACTTGCTTTTTTCATGGTTTTTGTCATGAAATCCCGACTACGCTTCGTGCACGGCAAGCGCATCGGCGGCAGAGGTTGGCGCATTCACAGACGTTGGTGCTCGTTACAAAGACCTCGATGAGGTCGCTTGTGCATGACCTTCCAGCACCAGCACGCTATGGGCGCCGACTCGCCAACGGCGTGCGCCAATGCACTGCTGGCGTTCCGGCTGAATGAGATCGCGCTGCTGAGGCGCGCCAGTGTCCACGGCAATCGCCCAATTCCAATCCTTCAGGGTCGGAAGGGCGAAGGTTTGCGCCTTACGACTCGCGTTCAGTATCACATGCAGCGGTGGTTCGCCATCATCACGACCATATAGGGTAAAGGCAAGCTCATGTGCCTCGGCATTGCCCCAGGCGGGCGCTTCGCCGAGTGTGCCGTACCAATCCACATCGTTGTCATTCAGGAAATGGCGGCGACGTAGACTGCGATGGCGTTTACGCAATGCGATGAGTCCGACGACAAAGTGCAGCATCTCCGCATTTTGATCAGCCAGGGACCAGTCGATCCAACCCAGGGCATTGTCTTGACACCAGGTGTTGTTGTTACCGTCAGCACTGCGCAGCATCTCGTCGCCGGCCGTGATCATTGGAATACCTTGGCTCAACAGCAGGATCGTCATGAAATTCTTTGCCTGCCGGCGACGCAGAGCCAGAATCTGCCTGTGATCTGTAGCACCCTCGACACCGCAGTTCCAGCTCAGATTGTGGCTGCAGCCATCTTGGTTGTTCTCGTGATTTGCCGCGTTGCGTTTTTGGTTGTAACTGACCAGATCTGCCAATGTAAAGCCATCATGGCAGGTGACGAAATTGATGCTGTTGATTGGGTGTCGTAAGTTAGCCTGATATAAATCGCTGCTGCCGGCAACGCGGGTCGCGATGTCGTCGACTCGGCCCTTGTCGCCGCGCATAAAGCCGCGCAGATCGTCACGATAGCGCCCGTTCCATTCCATCCATCGATAGCCTGGAAACGAGCCTACATGGTAAAGCCCAGCGGCGTCCCAGGCTTCGGCAATGATCTTGCTGCCGGCAAGCACATCGGAAAGCTCAATGCCCCACAGCACCGGCGGATGGTGCATCGGCGTACCGGTTTCATCGCGCGCCAGGGCGCTGGCCAGATCGAAACGAAAGCCATCGACGTGCATATCGCGCACCCAGTATTCCAGGCAGTCGATGATAAAACGCGCGACAAAAGGATGATTGGCATTGACGGTGTTGCCACAGCCGGTGAAATCCAGGTATTGCTCCGGATCATCCGCATCAAGCATGTAAAAAGTTTCATTGCCGATGCCTTTGAAGTTGATCACCGGCCCACCACGCCCGCCCTCGGCCGTGTGGTTGAAGACCACATCAAGCAATACGCCGATTCCAGCCCGGTGCATAGCTTTCACCATATCGCGAAACTCATCGCGCTGTTGCTCCTGGTCTACGCAGTAGCCAGGATGCGGCGCAAAAAAGCTGTGCGTGCTGTACCCCCAATAGTTGGACAACCCTGCCCCACCGACCGCTTCCGGCACATCTTGTTCGTCGAATGCCATGACTGGCATCAGCTCAACGTGGGTAATGCCAAGCCATTGGAGATAAGGGATTTTCTCAATCAACCCCAGAAAACTACCCGGATGTCGCGCGCCGGAGGTCGGATGACGAGTAAAGCCGCCCACATGCAATTCATAAATGATCATATCCTCGGACGGAATCCGCAGCGGCTGGTCACCCTCCCAATCGTAGTGATCGGCCAGCACGATGCCACGAATCGAGTCATGCGCTCGTGCGCCATCTCGGCAACGTTGTGCACGCTCCCAGCATCTGGCGTCCACGGAGCGCGCCCAGGGGTCGACCAGGTCCACCTGCGGGTCGAACATCCAGCCATTGCCGCCCGGATCGTATGGACCCTGCAAGCGCCAGGTGTAACGCGTTCCTGGAGGCAGATGCACGACCAGTACATGCCAACTGAAAAAGGTGTGATTGAGTTCCGGGTCCAGTTCGATGGTCTGAAACGGTTCATCACTCGACCCGTCGGCATACAGCAGCAGCGTCGCGCCAGAGGCATGACGGCTGTAGATTGAGAAATTGACACCCTCATCGGTGGTACTGGCACCAGGCGGATAGCGGCGCCCTGGAAGAATAGAATAATGCTTGGTCATGTACCTACCGGATTGTAAAGCTGATTCGAAGGCAGATTGCTGGACAGTTGGGCGATTGCCGGAACTGATCGACCAGATATGACATGGGGTTGACGTTCGTCTTCTTCAGATGGCCGATGCGAGCACAGCAGGCGATGCGAGTAACGGCCTGATGCAGAAGGCCGACGTTAAGGCGATTTCTGTCGAGAAACCGGCCACTGGCTTGTTTTCTCGTGCGGCCTCGACGTCGCGGCAACCCGCCCATAGAAGCGACTATGGGCGGGTTGCCGCTTCGCGAGGGCGAATCCGGCGCCAGCGCCTAAGGCAAGTCAAATCGATCGACAGTTGACAGAAATCGCTTTGGCGACCTCGCCTGATGCGCAAATATGGTAACACGGCGTCGATGCCAGACTCGCGGCTTTGTGGGAAGTAATGCACCGACATCCCAAGGATGCCGCTGGATACTGTGACTGAGCCGCCCTCAACAGCCCAGGGCTGGCTGTCCGTGCGGCCAACCGGAGGGCAGTTCGGCTACAGCGCGCGACTCATTATAAAAATACTTACCCAGGCTTGCTTATCTCGATTCTACGCAAAACGGCTAAGTGGTTACAAAACAATGTCCAAACCGGATCTTCCACAGAGCCTGTGGATAACTCTGTGGATGAATATCCCTGATATCCGATAAGAGATTGATCGCATGGCCGTTGTATCAACTTGGGCAGTTTGTATCCAGAGAGATAAATCAATTTTATTTCAACTAGTTACAAAAAATTCAGCCTATTTGCTCGGGCCTGGTTGCAAATTTCCACCAACCGTGATTGACACAAATGGACATGTGCAAAAACCGCCCGGGGCGATGTCCGGAGGATCCGATATACCAGGGTTTCGGTGGAAGCTGATATGGCAACGCGCGCTCAATCGGCAGCGGAGAAGCTGGTCTGAAGCTGGTCTGGAACTCTGGTTGAGGAACGGCCTCGGACTCGGGTTTAAGGAATCTCGCGCGCAAGTCATAGTAGATTTGGCCGATCAGTTCGTGCAGTGCATAGAAGCCGAGTTCGCAAGCCGATGCCTGCGGCAGCCAGTCGGTATAGCCTTTGCTCCAAGGCGGTTTGGTGCCGGACGATCTGCGCTGTACAAAGTAAGTTGGCGCCGGCAATACCTCAGCGCCAAGGCGCTCGAATGCAGCAACGGCTCGGGGCATGTGCCAAGCCTGGGTTACCAGCAGAATACGTCGCATTCCATCAGCCTGCAGCAATGGCATAGTAAATTCCGCGTTCTCCCAGGTATTCCTGCTGTTAGACTCCAGTCCGGCAACCGCAACGCCATATTCATCTATTAATACCCGCACCATTGCAGGTCCCGCGGCGCGTTCTCCTGCTCCACCGCTCACATAGACCGGCAGACCGGTGCGACGCGATAGCCAGGCAGCATAGCGGGTGCGCTTGAGGCTATTTCCATCAACCGTATGTGTACCGTATTCCGGGGCATTCGCATAGACCGTGGCGCCGAGTACGACGATGGCGTCAGCGTCGATTTCGGCGAGCCGGTCCGGGTCCAACGCTGGGTAACGCTCCAACGCGCCAATGAGCGGAAAGGTCAGCCCGGGCAGACTCATCAGTAATAATAGCGACCAGGAGACAAACAGCAGCATCCGACCCAAGGTGCCACGCACGAGTACGAATGCCAGCGCCAGAAGCAGCAGAATGCTGCCGGGCGGCAGCAGCAGCTGTTTGATGATGGTGTAAATTTCCACGACCAGACTGTACAGTACTTCTCAGGTGGTTCAACAGCCTGCCAATGGGTTGCGAGCGGATGATGCAGCGGCCGGACAACGCTTTACTCCCAGTCTGGGTTTGCATCGTCTATCCGGCAACGACTGTTGCATTGGCTCAGGTCGCAATACCGAGAACATTAGCGCCGAAAGCGCATATCGGCAGCGACCTGAAGATCGTCAATGATGCGCGTAGCCAGCTTTCGACAGGGCCGTCTCAATCTCGGCGAGAATGGCTGGATCGTCAATAGTGGCTGGCACTCGATACTCCTTGCCATCAGCGATGGATTTCATGGTACCGCGCAGGATCTTGCCGGAGCGAGTCTTAGGAAGCCGTTCCACCACCAGCACGGTCTTAAAGGCCGCCACTGGACCGATCTGTTCGCGCACGAGCTTGACGAGTTCCGGCCCGATCTCCTCCACCCCGCGCCCGACGCCGGCCTTCAGAACCACCAGCCCCAACGGCAATTCGCCCTTGAGCTGGTCGGCAACGCCGATGACGGCACACTCGGCCACGTCCGGATGTGAGGACAGCACCGCTTCCATGCCGCCGGTGGACAGCCGATGTCCGGCGACATTGATGATGTCATCAATGCGGCTCATCACAAACAGGTAGCCGTCTTCATCGATGAAACCGGCATCCCCGCTCAGGTAATAGCCTGGTTGAACGGACATGTAGGACTGGATGAAGCGATCGTCATTGTTCCACAGCGTTGGCAGACAACCCGGCGGCATTGGAAGCTTAATCATAATACGGCCGATGTCGCCGGCGGCAACCGGCCCACCCTGATCGTCGAGCACTTGCAGGTCATAGCCCGGAACCGCCTTGGTCGGGGAACCGGGCTTGATCGGCAATGGCTCGATACCAATACAATTGGCGGCAATTGCCCAGCCGGTCTCGGTTTGCCACCAGTGGTCAACCACCGGCACACCAAGGTTATCGCCGGCCCAGGCCAATGTGTCGGGATCGCAACGCTCGCCGGCTAGGAACAACGCCCGCATCTTGCTGGTATCGTAGCGTTTAAGATGTTCTGCGTTCGGATCATCACGCTTGATGGCGCGAAACGCGGTAGGTGCCGTGAACAGCACGGAGACACCATGTTCCTCGATGACGCGCCAGAAGGCGCCGGCATCTGGTGTGCCCACGGGTTTGCCTTCGTAGAAAATAGTCGTGCAACCGTACAACAGCGGTCCATAGACGATGTAGGAGTGACCAACCACCCAGCCGACATCGGATGCTGCCCAGAACACCTCGCCTGGTGCCATGCCATAGATGTTCTTCATGCTCCAGGTCATTGCCACAGCATGTCCGCCGTTGTCACGCACAACCCCCTTGGGCTGCCCCGTTGTACCCGATGTATAGAGGATATAGAGCGGGTCGGTGGCCTCAACCGGCACGCAATCCAAAGGCGTGGCATCCGCCACGGTACTTGCCCAGTCCAAATCGCGACCCGGGATCAAATCGCACGGCCCCTGTTCGCGCTGCAGGATGATGCAATGCTCCGGCTTGTGCGCTGCAGCCTCGATGGCGGCATCGAGCAACGGTTTATAGGCTACAATCCGGTTCGGCTCGATACCACAGGAACCGGCAACCATCACCTTCGGCTTGGCATCATCAATACGTGTGGCCAGTTCGCGTGCGGAAAAACCGCCGAAAACCACCGAGTGGATAGCGCCGATACGGGCGCAGGCAAGCATTGCCACCGCCGCCTCCGGGACCATCGGCATATAAACGATGACGCGATCACCCTTGCCGACACCAACCCCACGCAGTACGCCGGCCAGGCGCGCAACCTGATCTTTGAGCTCGGCGTAGGTGATGACGGTTTTACTGTTGGTGACTGGACTGTCGTGAATGATCGCCGGCTGATCGCCGCGGCCCTGTTCAACATGTCGGTCGACCGCATTAAAGCAGGTATTCAACTGGCCACCGCTGAACCAGTGGTAAAACGGGGCATCGGGAGTTACCCGTGAATCGTCGAGAACACGTTCCCAACGCCGATCCCAATGCAAGGCTTCCGCAGCCTCGCCCCAGAAACCCTCAGGGTCACGCATGGAGCGCTCATACTCTGCCTGATAGCTGCTCTGCGTTGGTGATTGGTCGGTCATCTTATTATTCCTCATATATCATGGTGGTTGTGATGATCATCTTGACGATGGTCGCGATGACAGCGATTGGAATCGCCGAAGATGGCACCGGGCCTGGTTAACCTAGGCCTGAGAAGGTAGCGCAGCGGCGGATGCGAAACAAACGACAGAACTAACTTTGTTGTCGCAGCAAGACTCGGCCAGTGTACGAATGCTATCCCTTACGCCTTATCTCAAGCCCTGTGTAGCAGGACTCAGGTGCAGCACAACTCTTAAGGATCGGTTTTTCCGGTAATTGCCACCATCGAGTGCCCGCAGAGCAAGGTACAACGACCACGAAGGATCTACCCGTTTTTTTCCTTGCCGCACCACACAGGAGGTTTCTGTGTTCTGCGCCCTACCCTTTATCTTCAAGAACACTATCCATAAAAACGAGCAATGATGACCAGGTAAACCACAGTATACTCGCGAGCTTTCCTGAGACTTTGTGCGATACTGACGAGGTGAAAAATGGCACATTGGTTTTCTTGCATCCGCGTCGCGTGTTCGTTTACGCTCGCCTTGATCTGCAATCGAACAGGCTCTGATGCACGGCAGGTGGCTGGAGCATAAGCCATATTGGTTAAGACTGCTCAATCCCAGCCATACATCTTGCGGGTGACCGCCGGGCAACGGCACTAAACGATAGATCGCAGCCATGAACACAGGCATTGTTCGTAGGGTTCAGTCACGACAGGGCTGTGCCAAGTACTCAGCATCAAGCTTGCTGGATCGGCCGCTAGCTCAGTTGATGAATCGGTCAATTGCAGTTATTGCACTGCTGATCTGCCTGCTGCTGTCGGAATTCGGGCCGCGATTGGCCATGGCAGCCGCAACTGATGCCGTTCTGGCGCGCGATTCTGAAGGCACACCTCAAGGGCTGAGCGCCACACCAATAGACGGCGGATTTGCAACGGAGCGGCGAGATTTGCATCATCCGCCGTTGGCGACACAACGCCCCGAGATCACCTGGCGTGATCTCTGGCAGCAACCTAGATACAGCACGATCACCGTGCTCATCGCATCGCTTGCCAGCGCGTTGCTGTTGCTTGGATTATTGCTGCGAAATCGCCAGCTACGCGATGCCCGGCAAGCTGCCATCGACACCGAACAACGCTGGTTATCGGCGTTGGATGCTGCCAGCGACGGCGTCTGGGACTGGAATCCACAAACGGGCAAGATGTTGTTTTCCGATCAGTGGAAGCGCATGTTTGGTAGCGACTACGATCAGATCGGCGACAGCTTCGAGGATTGGTCCAGCCGTATTCACTCGGACGATCTGCCCCTGGCGATACACAACCTGCATCTGCATCTTGACGCTAACACGGCAAGCTATCGCAGCATGCATCGGCTGCGCGACACGCAAGGGAGCTGGCGCTGGACTCTCGACCGCGGCATGGTATTCGTGCGCGACGCACAGGGCAACGCGCTGCGCATGATCGGCACCACGACCGACATCACCCCGCTGCGACGCACCGAAGCGGCGCTGTTGGCCGAGCAGGAACTGTTCGCGGCGGTGGTGTCCCAGGCATCGGATGGCGTGGTGGTGATCGATACCGAAAACCTGCATTTTATCCAGTTCAACGAAACCGCCTGTCATGGCCTTGGCTATGACCGCGACGAATTCGCAGCCATCACATTGGCGGATATTCAGGCGGAACAGTCAGCCGATCAAGTGCACGAGCGCATCGCCGAAATCGTCGCCGAGGGACATGCCAGGTTCGACACCACACACCGACACAAGGATGGTTCCCTGCGCAATGTCTTGGTCAGCAGCCAGGTGATTCTGCGCGACGAGCACACTTATCTGGCCGCAACCTGGATGGACATCACCGACCGCTTAGCCACCGAGCGCGCTCTGCGCGACAGCGAGACACGTCTGCGCGCGACCTTCGAGTACGCCGCGGTCGGCATCGCCCATGTCGCCCTGGATGGACGCTGGCTGCGCATCAACCGGCGCTTATGCGAGATCCTGGGCTATACCCGGGAAGAGCTGCTGATGCGGACCTTCCAAGACATCACGGATGCCGGCGACCTCGATGCAGACCTTGCCCTGGTGCAACGTTGCATGGATGGCGAGATCGATCATTACCATAGAGAAAAGCGCTATGTGCTCAAGGACGGAAGCAGGTTGTGGGTCGATCTCTCGGTGGCGTTGGTGCGACGTGAAGATGGCAGCCCGGATTATTTCATCTCGGTGATTGACGACATTGATCAACGCAAACGCGACCAAGTCCAGCTGGAGAAAGCCAACTCTTTGTATCGAGGTCTGATCGAGCACATGCATGACGGCGTAGCGATCTATCATGCCGTCGACAACGGAGAGGACTTTATCTTCACAGAGATCAACCCGGCAGGCGCTCGCAGCGTGCGGATCGAAGCAGAGGCGCTGGTTGGTCTTCGGGTCAGCAATCTATTCCCGCAAATCGACGCCATTGGTCTGCTGGAAGTCTTCCGTAAGGTCTACCGCAGCGGTCAACCGCAATCTCACCAAATTACCTACTATCAGGATGAGCGCATCGCCATATGGGTCGAGAATGATGTGTTCAAATTGCCAACCGGCGAACTGGTGGCCATCTTCACCGATGTCACCGAGCAAAAAAAGGCTGAGGCCGCGCTGCGTGAAAGCCAGGCAACTTTGGAGCGTATCGCCTATTACGACCCCCTTACCGGATTGGCCAATCGGCACATGCTGCTCGATCGGTTACGTCAAGTTACCGCGGTCGCCGATCGTAATGGCACATCGGTCGCTGTGTGCTACCTGAACCTGGACCATTTCAAGCCGATCAACGATCAACTCGGCCATGCCATCGGCGATGCGCTGTTACAATCCGTGGCGCAACGCATCGGCAGCGCCATTCACGCCTGTGATACCGCATCGCGCTGGGGCGGCGATGAGTTCGCCCTATTGTTGACGGGGCTGCAAGACAGTCATGAGTGCGAGGTGACGATTGCACGATTGCTGCAGGAGATCAACGCTCCCTACCTGGTGGATGGATACGAGCTTTCGGTCTCGGCAAGCATCGGGGTAACACTGTATCCGAAAGACAGAAGCGACAGCGATACCTTATTGCGCCATGCGGACCAAGCGATGTACGAAGCCAAACAACTTGGACGCAACACCTACCATTGCTTTGATCCCGACACCGAAAACCTAGCTGACCTAAAGCATGATCGTTTGCAACAGATCCACCAGGCACTGGATCGGGACGAACTGCGCCTGTTCTACCAACCGATCCTGAACATGCGCCATGGCCATCTCGAAGGTATCGAGGCGTTATTACGCTGGCAACATCCACAAGAGGGCCTATTATTACCAGGCGCATTTCTGCCCCTTGTCGAAGGCGACGATCTGATGCAACAGATCGACCTCTGGGTAATACGTCGCGCCATGAAAGATCTTGCCGACTGGGTTGCGCTTGGACACTTGTTCAGAATTCACATGAATGTATCCGCACAAACGCTTGCAGAAAAAGATTTCCTTGATACCGTCCAGCAGGAACTACATCAGCATCGCAGGATCGATATCGACCAGATCGCGTTTGAAATCCCTGAAACCGTAGCCCTTCACGATCTGGAGGCCATTACTGAGGTCATTCGGCGTGGCAACGCCTTGGGACTTCGATTCGCACTGGACGACTTCGGCACCGGTATTTCATCCCTGACCTACTTCCGCCACTTACCGGCTCAAATTTTGAAGATTGAACAGGGTTTCGTCCACGACATGCTGCGCAATAAGGAAGATCTCAGTATTGTCGAAGCAGTCATCGGACTCTCCCGCGCATTCGAACGACAGGTAATCGGGGAAGGCGTAGAAAGCGAGGCACATGGCATGATGCTGCTGCGATTTGGCTGCGAACTAGGTCAGGGCTTTGGCATCGCACATCCGATGCCGCGTGAACAAGTCGTTGCCTGGCTTGAAAGCTATAGCCAACCACGCCAGTGGCGCTCGGTCGCGGCCCACGCTTGGTTGCCTGAGGATTTACCCTTACTGACCATGGAAGCCGAGCACCGCGGCTGGATCGAATCCGTACTAGAGCAAACAGCATCGCATCCAACCGAGCGCAGCGCGAGCGATTCATCTGTATCTGCGGATGCCCAGTTCAACCCAAATCTGGCTCTGAGCCAATGCCGCTTCGGGCATTGGTATGCCCAGGAAGGGCAGCTTAGATATGGCCATATGCCCCTATTCAGAGACATGGCCCCGCTGCACCAGCGGGTTCATGACATCGTCCAGGAATTACTGCAGACCCGCGCACGTGGTGAAATGCCAGACCAAGAACTTTTCGAACAGCTGAACAGCGCCAGCAATGCTCTGCTGGATCGGTTGACTATGCTGCAAAATGCGGTAGTCGATGCGAATGGCAAAGAAATGACAGGTGATCAGGGATTCCCAATCGACGCGAGGGATACTAGCATCCTGGAGGACGGAGCACCGGATTGGGCAAGACTAGATCATTGAGTCGAAACATCGTGGCAGAGGTCGGTCGTTTCCGACGAAGAGCCTACCTCAAGAGCGAGTATCCATGCTGCAAACAGTGTCGTTGCAGCGCCGGCGGAAACGCCAATCAGCGAAATGAACATAACCCCATTCCAGCGCGCTGGTCAACCGCATCGTCTGCACGAACTTTGCTAACCAGCGATATCCTGGTAATTGCTGCCAGATGGCGATGAAAGCAGGCACACCGGAGATGAGTCGACCGTCGGGCGCACACACATGCAGGCGGCGCATCGCGGTTTCTGTATCCAGACCTGCCTTGGCAAGCTCCTCGGGAGCCTTGGTCAGATCCACCCAGCGGACTTGGTGCTGGCGGTCGATGCGTCGGTAATGCGCAATTTCTTTGCTACAGAGCGGACAGCCACCATCATAATAGGTTGTCAGTCGGATATTGGAATCAGCCATTGGATATCTCCGGTGGTGAGGTTCATTGCACACAGGAGTTAAGATTGCGCCATCCCAGGCGCAGTCAAGTACCCTTGACGAAGACCAACAACTCGCTCCAGGCCCCGGACCGAACGACATTGATGAAAGCCCGCCTACTGCTACTGATCGCCGCGATTGCACTCTTACTCTACGGATGTTCCAGCGTCCGGCTTGCCTACAACACAGCCGATTTTTTCATTGAACGCTACGCCGATGACTATCTTGGTTTGGATGGCGCACAAATGGAACGCTGGTCGCCGACGCTGGAGACAACCTTGGCGCAGCATCGGGAACAGGAACTGCCCTACCTGGCGGCATTCTTCGATAGCGCGCAAAACGACGCCCGAAAAGGCTTCGACGAAACCGACGTCACATGCTTGCTGGATCAATTTCAGACCATCTATCAGCGACACTTCCGGCTGGCCGCGGTAGCCGCCGGGCCATTATTGGCGGGTCTCGACAAACAACAAATCGACGCACTGGAACGTACCTTTGATAAAGAGGCACGCGAAGATGCAAAAGAAAATGCCCCGTCAAATATAGCCAGACGGAATCGCAAACGTGCCGAACGCTATTTAGAAAACCTACAATGGTGGATCGGCAAGCCGAGCGCCTCACAACGCGCCATCGTGCGCGATGTGACCGCGAGCATGCCGGACACGGGCAGTTGGTATGCCTATCGCGATGCCAAACGCCAAGAACTGATCGCGCTGTTGCGCAATGGCGCATCGGCGCAGCGCATCGAGCGATTCCTGAACCACTGGTTGGTTGATTATCGGGACATGCCCGCCTCATTGCAGCGCGCCCGACAAGATCTTCGCCAAGGCTTCACCGAGCTGCTGGTGCGACTGGATGCATCCCTGGACGAGGATCAGCGACGCAAATTCATCAATCGACTGACCCGACTGCGAAGTGATTTTATGGCATTACAGCGACGTCCACGTATGGCCGCAGTCGACTGCTGAAAAAGATCATCTACAACACATGATTAAGGTTTCTTGATTCTTAGGTAGGTGGGTGGCGGGTAGGTAGTTCAATTTGGCCGGTCCTGGCTTGGCCCTACTCACACAGTTTCCCTGCATCACCGACTGAACTGTATTCAGCTATATATCAACGCCTTACGCCCTCCGTCTATCCATGCGCTGCACACAGATCTGCAGGAGCGAAAAGTGCGTGAAGAAGGCCAAATTGAACACCCTAGGTGGCGGGCCAGGTAGGGGCGTTATTATTTGTTTGCTTGCGCTCGCGTAAACCAGCATGAATATGCCACCCCCCTCCCCCCAAGTAACTGCCCTTCTTGGGATTTTTAGAAATCAGAAAACTTCAGCACATGATACAGCTGATAAACGCTGATCGCCGCATCTACCTCGGCAATCCTTAGGCCCTCTGCGCACTCTGCGTGTCGGTAATCACACTCGATAAGTACCTCAATTGAATTATTTGTAAAATTCAATTAGAAAAATCAATTCTATATTCATTCGGTCCAAATGAATCAATGATATTTCTCAGGGCCGCCCTGAGATTGGATATGCTTTCATAAGCCGAAATGGGTATCCATTCGTATTTGATTTTTCTCCACAAAATTTCGATCAAATTCAGTTCCGGTGAATATGTGCACAGAAAGTAGAGCGTCATGCCCCGGCGATCCCATTCCTCCATTTTAGCTGCTACAGCCTTGCTTCTATGAATTGAAGCGTTATCCAAAACCACAACTGCGGGACGTTCGAGGCTCTCGCAGAATTCGTCCATGATGTCGATCACGACATCGCTATTCACAGATCCTTCCTGTTCGAAAGCTGCGAGTTTATCACCCGTAGAATTCATGAAACCCAAGATGTTGATCCGTTTCGAACGGGAGGCGGGAATACCCAAGGTGCCGTCTCTTCCGATATCTTGCCAAGCGTATGGCACATACGGATCCAAGCTCAATCCGGACTCGTCGAAGTAATACAAGTCGAACTCGCCTTCGCAAGCCATGCTCCGTAACTCCTCCAGGTCCGATTTCGTCCGCTCGCGCTCCTCTTCATCGGGCTTCCCTTTCGGTATTTTTCTTTTTCTTTTCCATACTTTACCGTGTTTTTTCAGAATCTTGCGCAATGTTTCGACATGCGCCTTCTTACCGGTTCGTTTTTCCACCTCTTCGGCCAATTTGCGTAGCGAACGCGGTTCCTTTTCGAGGCATTCCAATATGATGTTTTCTTCTTCCCGGGAAAAGAGCGGTTTGGCTCCGCGTCCTTCGAGATCGTATAGCCCGTCGATTCCTTCGGCGACCCAACGCTCGGCCCAGTTGCGAACCGTATTCGTATGTACTCTTAAAATCTTTGCAACTTCATCGAACCTTTTGCGATCTTCGAACAGAAGCAGAATCGCATGGGCGCGATTGCGCACATGAGGAAGCGCTTCGCTTTTCATCATGTGGCCTTGTTCATAACTCCGACCAACTGACGAGCGGGTGCTTGTGGCGTTTCCGTAAGACTTTGGTTATAAAGTTAAAATACTGGGGCGTTCGAGGCTAACCCCAAGCCTTGGCCGAGCTTATGAACAAGGCCCATCATGTTGGTGAGTTGATCGATATCGTTTTGAGACAATGTGCGATTCTCGATGTTTGCGTATTCCATCGGATTGATTCGGATTTCTATTGTGCTGAAGTGAACTTTTGTTTTTCAAGGAAACTGCATTTTACCCTATTTTGCTATATCGAAACAGAAAAATAGAGACCGATTAAAAGAAAGAATTAGTTCTCAATTCGATACTATTGACTTGATTTATTGATATTATCATTTTAAATCATTCTTATTAATACAATCTATTCTATTGGGGTACTTATGATCGTACAGATACCAGGTCCAGTACCCTCCGGTAATCACAGCCCCCAGGATACCGCCCAGCACGAATGTCGTGTAACGCCAGGGCGAAAGCTGCCATAAGCGCCAGCCCAACAACAGCGTTAATCCCATTGCTAACGCGTATGCGGCGCAGGTCAGTTTCAGGCCGACGGCGGCACCTAAACAAAGCCCGCTTAGAAAAAACCTGTTGTTCCCTGCCGCATAAAGCGCCAGCACTCCGGCAAGAACAAAAATGCTGCAAAATACAGCAATTCCCGCTGTGTACGAGCGGGATCGCCCGAGCGCGGCGCGAGCGTGTGTGGAAACCGCACAGGCGAACACAGGCTTCGCCACGAGACGACGCTGTTGTTCTGGCTGGCTGTTTGGTTACCCTCAAGACGTTCTTCAAGCACATTCGTTCACGGCCGTCGACTAGGAGGTGTCAGGCGGCAAGGGCAGCAGTGGCGGCTGGATAATGGAGCGATAGAGCGTGTCCCAATCGGGAATCAGGCAGAGATCGAAGCGCGCACGCAGTTTGCGCCACAAGCGCGTCTTGCTCTGCGCCGCCGTTAAGGCGGCCTGGAACAGCCGGCAGCCGCGCTGTTGGATCTGATCGATCAGAAACGCCAGCATCATCAGATGCATGAGCACGGTGCTGAGGTTGTTGTTGCCGTGACCGAAGTTGTGCTCGAAGTGATAGCCTTGGTTCTTGAGGGTGTTGAAGGTTTCGTTTTCGACTTTCCAGCGTGCGCGGGCTCCTCGCATCAGCGTCATGAGGTTGCTGTCATCAATGGTGAAATCGGTGACCCAGGAGAAGTGGGTGACCTTGCCGTCCGGGGTGTGTTCCCAGTACTCGAGGAAATTGACCTCGAGGTCGAAGTTGGACTCGTTCAGCGGTGCGCCGTTGAGATAGCGGAAACGGTGACGTACCCCCTCGGCGTCGGTGAACTCGACCTCGCGCGTCTCGGGCGTGGCGGCTACCCAATCGAACAAGTAGGTGTGATCGTTCTGCTTGGCGCCGAGGATGAAGCGCAGATCGAGTGCCTGCAACTGGCGGATGTGCGGGGCATTGGAAGCGAGGCCGTCTTCGACGACGATCAGCTTCAGATGCGGATGCGCGCGGCGCAGGTCCGCCAGCAGGCGCTTGGCGGCGTTGCGCTCGCAGTCATTCTTGCGCGCGCCGTCTTGCTTGAGGATCGGCTCGGGCGCCAGCGGGAACACCTCGCTGTGATCGGGGTGTACCAGCACCGCCCCGAGCATCTGGTGGTAGTAGGTGGTGGTGCCATTGCGGTGGTGCTTCTCCCCGCACTGCGGGCAATGCACGTTGGAGGAGGAGAAATACTCGGTGCCATCGAGTGAGAGCAGGTAATGGCCGTCAAGGTATTCAAACCCCTCCAGCCCCTTGCCGCGTTGCAGGTCTGCAAACAGCGCCTTGTACAGCGGGAGCAACTGGCTCGGATCGAATGCATCGAGACGTTCGCGAAAGCGCGTGTCGCTTGGTGCCCGTTCGATCCCGTAGAGCGCGTGCAGATTCGCCCGCGTGGTCTCTTCCCGACTGTCCTGCTCGAATTGCAGCAGCGAAGGATACTTCAGCCCGAACAACGCCAGTCCCGACATCAGATAATCGACCAGCGTAATCTTGCCATCGCACGGGTCGGGAATCTTCGCAAAAAACCGCCGCGCCTTGTTCAGCAGCCCGGCGGCGCTGAGTTGTTTGCGTGAAATCGGAGCACTCATCAACATCTGCCTCTCAGCCTCGAGTATGTGCGACATTATACCGATTCAGCCACGAAGTTTACGAAGAACTATTTTCGAAGCTTCGCCAACACGATGTTTTCAAAGCAGAATTTTTTTCATCGGGAATTGCTGGCAAAATACGTCGCTGAACGTGGTCCCCACCTGAGACAAAAAGATCGGACCAGACAATGCGCAGATCACCGCCGACAGCGAAATCCAGAGCCTCCATTGCAGAGATCCTGAGCGCGTGATTGCCAGCGATAAGAACAAGATCAAGACCGCGTTTAAGCCAGCTAAAGCGCCTAGGCCGGCTGTCGCAAACATCGGCGACCAGGATTTGATCATGATGTAGGCTGGAACCAGCACGATAGGATTTGTCCAGCTTTGTATCTGCGCTGGCGCAATGTCCAGGAATGTGGTGCCATTCAGCATTGCATAAACAGCCCAGTAATGATAGTTGCGCAAATCCCAATTGGCATCCACACCAGATAGCAGAGCATAAACCGTGGTAAAAACGATCGCCAACAAAGCAATCCCTGTACTGGTTTGCCGAAACCTTGTTATTTGCATTGCCGGGAGCTCCCAATCTCAGGGCAACAATTTTGCAGCATACTCGCTGATGTCCTGCGCATCGCAGCGCTTACAGCCAGGGGCAACGGTGTCTTGGGTGAGCACCGCTCCGCGATAACCAAATAGGTAGCGGATCAGCAGCTGGCCGTCAGTCAGAGCATTGAGCGATTCATCCGCATCAAGATCGAATTGGCCCTTGACCTGCTCAATGCGCGCATGGATCGAGTCATGATCGCAACGAGTACAACCCGGCGCAATGGCGGCCTGCACCAGTGCCTCGTCGCGGTAACCGAGCAGGTAGCGGACGATCAGCAGGCCGTCAGTCAACGCATCAGCAGTTCCGTCTCCATCAATGTCAAGAGCACCGCCGGAGAAACGCCAATCAAGACAGGTTCCGGGAGCGTCATCCTCGATAAAGCCTTGGTATCGGCCCATCCAGTAGGGCAGCAGAAAATCGATGCCAGGGAAAACCAGACGCCTTGTGCCTTCGCTATAGAGATTCCACGGCTGGCGTTCCCAGATGAAACTGGCTGCCGCGCGCTGGTCAACGTTCGCCGCCACCGTAGAGAGCCCCGGGCAGGCAGGGTCTTGCGGGTAGAGACCGCGCAAATCCAGGGTAAGCGAAAGCTGTGGAGCCGGCGGGAACAATCGCAGCTGAGCGACATGCGCATCAATGATGCCGCCAAGCGCATCCTCTGCCGGCGCTTGCGAAGCATAGCTGAAGGCGAAATGTACGTTCTTGTGAGTAGCCACGGCGTTCCACAACGCATCGCGCAGCACTTTGCGCTGCACCCAGCCGCGCCGCGCCGGGTCTGTTTCGAGACGCGCCCAGCTGAATGCCGGTAAAAAGGCGATGTTCAATCCAAAGTAGCCATCACCGCAGCGATTCGTATTACGCCAATCCACAGCGATACCGAGCCAGTCGCTGGCATGCTGTTGGTAATGCGCAGCGATGGCTGCACGGCGTCCGGCATAAGCGGGGATGCCTTCGGTTACCTGCAATGCAATGGTGAATGCCGCGGCAAGCTGGATCGCCTGGGTCGGCAATTGGATATCGGGTAGCCAGCCCAAACCAGGGATGTCACGCAGAATCGCAGACGGTTTCGGCCAGAACGGGACCAGTCCGCGCGCATCCACGTCGAACGAGTCAGGGTCGATCTCAATAATCGGCTTGCCATCGTCGGTCTCATCATCGGTGTACACCACATGCTCTAGTTCAACCCGGTTGGACCACCTGATTCCACCGAGCCAGATCTCGACCTCACGGGATTCGCGACGCATCAATTGCTCGACGAAGGTGACGATGTCGCTGCGGATCAGCTCACGCAGCTGCGGATCATCCGTGGCCTGGTAGGCCAGGGAATAACCGAGCAGAACACCCTGATACTGATCGCGACTGACCCGCCCGCGCCAATGCCAAATACCGCCATTAAAAGGCACGTCACGCTGCACCTCGTCGTCGTCTGCCGGTAGCGCCGCCAATACTGGCGCTGGACTCTCCGCGGGCGCCGCATAACGGGCCAGATAGCCCGGATCACCGGAAATAGTCCACCATCGATGTAAGGTCTGCACGGTCTTGGCGATCTGCTCGGCCGCGTCCGGCGCATCGGTCGTCATCAGACGCAATGACTCGGCGGCCAGATACACCCCGGTCCAGATGGCCGAGTCGCGCCTGCTCACGTACAGAGCGACCTGGTCCAGCGCATCGTCGGTAAACACCGCGCCCATCACGCCGCCAACCGGCATCAGTCGTTCCCGCAGCCAGGCGGTATGCACCCGCGCCCGGTTATGCAAATGACCAGAACCATCCCAGGGTTGCGCTTGCCAGCTCGAGGTATTGCTGTCCCAAAGCTGACAGGATTTGCCATCCTGCTCCGCGCCCAGCCTGCAGGTATCAGCGCATTGAGCTAACAGATCGGCAGCACCGAGGATCAGCAAAACTGTCAGTGCGGCGCGCAGGCAAGAATCGAAGCAAGAATAGAAATTAGGCACTTTGCATCATTGAGCTTTCGTTGCTGCTCGAGTTTGTACTCGTGAGCCTGGGTTCGACAAGCGCTGTACAGCAACCAGGGCGACCTCGCAAACGACACCGATTGCTTTTACATCTCCGCACCGCCCCCGATTGACCCATTCAGCGCCCCTTCCCAAGACGAAAAAAGGGGATTGGATGTGGCCGCTGGCGTTCACGGATGTGGCCATGCAGCCGATCAACCGAGGCTGCGAGCCCTTCAAGCCGACTCAAACAAGACGCATGCTCGTCAACCAGCTCTTGCACTCTTTGTTGCAGCTTGGCGTTTTCCTGCAACAGAGAAGCGATCCTGTCGGCATCCTTGCTTGTGCCTGTGCGTAGGTTGTCGATCTCCGCGCTTGCATGCTCGATCTCGTCCTGTTTGCGCTGGCTTTCCTGCTCGCTGTCCTGGAGTCGCGCATTGGCCCGGGTCAACGCGTCTTGCAAGGTCTGGATCTCCGCCTGCTGATGACTGCGGCTAACGCGCAGATCCACGACCTGTCTCTGGCTCTGAGCGTATTCTGATTCCAAGGCATCAAGGTGCGCCTTACAGACTTGCAGCGTTTGAAACTCTGAGAGTAGCTCCGTCTGGGTGCGTTGCGCTGCCTCATACTTGGCAACAAGCACTCGATTCTCCTCCTCGGCAAGCCCCGCCGAGCGCGCCTTTTCCTGAAGCTGTCCGTGCAGCGTCCCCAGCGTCTGGCGCGCCACTTCCAAGTCTTGGTCCCGGATAGCAAGCTCGCTCTCGAGTCGGCGTCGCCAGGCACGTTCGTCGTACTCGCCACTCTTGCACAGATAGCGCCCCATCAGCCACCCAATCAGTGTTGCCGCAACCAAAGCCAGCGCCAGTTCGATAATGAGATGGCTCATGATCACTCGACCTCCAAGCGATCAAACTCCACAAGGAATTCGATGCGCCGGTTTTTTGCTTGGCCCTCCGCCGTGTCATTGTTGGCAATTGGGCGTTCGGAGCCTCGACCCGAGGTGCTGATGCGGCTGTCGTCGATACCGCTGGCGATCAGTCTCAGGGCGACGGCTTCGGCGCGCTCTCGACTCAGGCGCAGGTTAGCCTCGGCCCCGCCGCGGTTGTCGGTGTGGCCAATAATGCTGATACGCACGTCAGGGCAGGATAAGGCGGTTTCGGCGAGCGACTGCAGTAACAAATCGCTGGCGGGGCCGATCTGCGCACCGCCCGTTGCGAACAAAATGGGGCTGCGCAGCAGTGCGTCGAAGTCCTGCTGGCAGCGTAGCGCATCGGCATCGGCCGCGGTCAGATCCAGATCAAGGGTATATCCGCGTTGCTCATACAAGCGCAGCCCAGCAAGGAAGCGATCACGTTGGGCTGTTGATGCCATGCTGCCGTGCAGGCGCAGGTGGCGATCTTCGAACTCCGCCTGCACGTCGATCAGCAGAGGAAGGGCATCTACGACCATCATCACCCAATCCATCCAGCCGTCGGGGGCACCGTCTGCTTCTCGCAGCAGCAACTGCACTGGCTGCTTCGCATCGTTCACCGTAAGCAGGTCGCTCATGCGCCGGCGAGATGCAGCATCGGGCACATAGCCATCGATCTTCAAACCCGTTGCGTTTTTTGTAAGCTTCAGGGTATACGGGGTGACGTTGGCGATGACCTCGGCGTCAACCTGGTAACCGGATTGCTTCAGCGCCTGCAGCTCGGTAATAAATCGATCTCTGGACGCCGTCGAGGCCGTCAGTCCGGTCACCACGAGCCGCTGATCGAGCAGCTGGGCGCGGGCCTCGACGAGTTCGGGGATCGCGGTAGCCAGCCAGGCAACCGCCTCAGACCAGCCTTCTGGGCTGCCGCTGGCGACCCTGATATCTTGTTCCAAAGTCGCCGTTGCGCGGCTCAATTGTGTGCGCAGATCCTGCAGGCTTGCCATATCAGGCATGTATCCGCTGAGCGTAAGGCGATCCGATTGCCACTCGAACGACATTCGGTAAGGCGAGACGGCACGCAATTGCATGTTATCGATCAGGCGGCGAATACCCGGCATGACCGACAGGAGATTGCGTGCTGTCTTCTGGGCCTCGGAGCTTGGAGCCTGTCCACGCAACAGGAGGTCGCGACCCTCGGCCCGGACCTGAAGCCAGTCCAGACCCCGCTCTTGCAGATGCGCCGTGGCGACATCCTCCAGGGTTTCGGGGATGCGCCTGGCAAGACTTGGAATGGCAATGACATAGAGGAGGGCCAACAGAATCAAACCAAGGGCCGAGACAACCAACGCACGCGCTCGCATTGACTCAGCTCTCCTGCTTCGGAGGACTGGGCCGACTCATGCGGGCGCAGCTGGGGATACATCCTTGCTATCTGCTCGACAATGACTTGCGCGCTTCCTTCCGATCACCAAAGCCTGCTTCAATTCCCCTCGAAAACGAGAGCGCAAGGCGCGCCGATTGAGCTTGAGCAGAGTGCCTCCTTGTTCGAAGTGGTAAATCAGCGCTCGTCCCATGGCATAGGTGATCGCTGAGCCGGCGACAGCAATGCCGCCACTGCCCGGCAGCGTTCCAATACCAGGAAGCAGCTTGGCACCGGAACTCAAGGCGATAACTGACAAGGTCGGTATACTCCCGCTCACCAGGGACATCAGCATGGCTTTGGCGCGGATTTCGTCAAACGCGATTTGGTAGAGGGCCGCAAGAGAACGGATCATGGCCACCTGGATCACGACCAACGCGGCAGCGTCGAATACCGGGAATGGTACTAACCCTACCGTTGCAGCAGAGAGGACGTGGCTCTTAATGAGATTCTCGGCTTGCTGACAGCGGACGACGGAGTCGATATCTCGCGTCAATTTTTCTGCCATATCGGCCGCGGCACAGGCACGCAATGAAGCGTCATCGTTGGGGGCTTTATTCACCCGAGACATTGGAGGTTTTCGACATCAGGTGAGTAATCCAGGTAGGTACCCGGCTGTAGTGGGGAGCTCTTGTGGGTTTCAATTCGGGTACGGTTGCAGGGTTGCGCCGGTATTGCCACGTTGCGCAAAGATCGAAGTTTACCTTCGACGGTTTTGATTATAGAGTCGGTCTTGCGGTAACTCCATACCCGACATCTCACAAAATGGAAACCAACGCGCTGAGCGACCGCGAAGCTGCATCTTCTAACAAGGTTTTGAGTTCCCAATGCCCTTTTCTGAACCGATCACCTTTACTGTTGGAGGCCCGATCCTCGACCGCTCTGCCCATCTCAGGCAGGATGCAATGCGCATGATGTCCGAGCCCGGCGCGCTGTCCATCCCGTTCTCGAATGGCAGGCCTCTGATCGATCTCAGTGGTCCTGTGCTCCGCCTTGCCTGGCTTACGGGGGGCGCAAATTGGCAAGCGCAGGCTCGCGTCTTTCTTGGCATGATAGGGTCTGAGCCGCGTTTTGCGGTCGCAGTGAATACAATGCAGGCAAACGCTCTGACCACTGCGCCCAAACGCAAGTGGATCGACCTACGCTCGGTTGCGGGCGAGTTGGATGCAGGCGATGCAACCGCGGCAGCCACCGCCAAGGCACTGCTTGGCTGGAACGCCACCCATCGCTTCTGTGCCAACTGCGGCATACCGACCCATGATGAGGAAGGCGGCTGGCGGCGACGCTGCCCCGACTGCAATACCCTGCACTTCCCGCGTACGGACCCGGTGGTGATCATGCTGATCACCGATGGCAAACAGGTATTGGTTGGGCGCCAGCCGGCCTGGCCCGAGGGGCTCTACTCGCTGCTCGCGGGCTTTGTCGAGCCCGGTGAAACAATCGAGGACGCGGTTCGCCGCGAGGTGATGGAAGAAGCGGGGGTGGCCGTCGGCAATGTCCGCTACCTCGCCTGCCAGCCCTGGCCCTTCCCTTCCAACCTGATGATCGGCTGCATCGGCCGGGCGCTGAGTTGGCAGATCAGCATCGATCACAGGGAACTGGAAACTGCCTGCTGGGTGAGTCGCGCTGACATGCTGCGCGCGCTGGCTGGCGATCATCCGGATATCGCCGCGCCGCGTCAGTATAGCATTGCCCGCTCGATTCTCTCGGCCTGGACAGCCGGGCAGATCGCGGAAATGTGACGAGGGCGGGTGTTGCCTGTGTAGAATGTTCAGCTATTCAACCAGGAATGAAGTTTGATTTCCTCATATTCTTTGAAGGCAGCGCCCAGCGAACATCCGCCCAGTAGATATTCACCCAGTAGATATTCACCCAGTAACCATCAGGTTTCTCACGGCCTGATGTCATGTCTTTTCGATCCCGATCCCGATCAAGTCGCGCTGGGCGGGTTGCACCCTGGGGTATCTTCAGTTTCTTTGTCGAGAGGACAGTGGCCTACAGCCTTTCTCCCGGGAAAGGCGCGGCGCTCGCGTCCGCTCCGCTGGCATCATTTGCCGGGTCGCCCGCAGCGGGCTCCAAAGCCGACCGGCTCCCACGGCGGGTCAAGGTCCGCTTGCGGGCGAGATGCCTCGGCCCCTCTGCACACTCTGCGGTGAATTCTTACTTTGAAGGCAGCACCCATCAGGCCGGAAGATCCGCATAGAGCGACGATAGGGGGCTTGCCGCTTCGCGAAGGCGAATGAGAATTCGGCGCTAGTGGATATGTTTCTCTCCGGCAATCGCCTTAAACCTCCGCCTAATCAAATAACGCCAGCTTAAGTAAAAGATTCTCCCGTGGGGCCAACCGCAGATCAATGTAACCATTGTTGGCCGAGAATCTTCGTCCATCGAATACCTCCTGCGCTGCATCGCACAGCCCCAAACAGGCAATCGGAAGGGTAATTGAGCTTTCCTCGCCAGCGCGATTGAGCACGGCGATATAGGCGCGACCATGACCATATCGGGCAAAGGTCAGATGCGTTTCCCCAACGCTAAGAAACTTGTGGGCACCGTCGGACAGCACGGGCTCATCCCGCTTGAGTCGGGCGAGGGTTCGATACAGTGTGCGAAAACCTTGATCCCACTGCTCTTCGCGCCACTCCATTGGATAGCGGCACCCCTCGACATTGCGCGCATGCCCGGCTAGGCCGACCTCGTTTCCATACCAGATCGTGGGCGCCCCCGGCAGCAGAAACTGCAATATTGTAACGCCGCGATAAAGAGCCCAGTCAAATCCGGGACCATGATGCAGGCGGTGAATATCGTGGGAGTCCAGCAGATTCATTTGCAAACCGACGTGCTGGCTCGGCAGTCGGTCCAGAGTCTGGCGCAGCATAATTTCCAGTTCATGACCGGTCACGGGTGGGCTGCGCTTGGGCTGGAATTCTACGGCTTGTGTCTCGAAGCGGGCGCGCTCCCCAAGCCAGCGCCGCAATGGGCTTGCGCAGCCGAAATAGTTCATCGTGCCATCCCACTGGTCGCCGAGCTGGTAGGAAATCGCATCTTCCCAGTGCTCGCCGACGATGTAGGCGTCGGCATTCTCGGCCTTCACGGCACGCCGCACGCCGCGCCAGATTTCGTGGCCGAATTGGTCTTGATCGCGCCGGCCTGTCATGTTGCCCACATCGAAACGCCAGCCATCGATCTGCCATGGTGGTCGCAGCCAATGTTTCACCAACGCCTGGTCGCTGTCCCAGATGATCCGGCGCAATTGCTGACTGGCATAATTCAGCTGCGGCAATGTCCGAACCCCCGCCCAACTGGCATAGCCTCCGCGGCCATCGGGATAATAGAAACCAGCCTCCTTGGAGTCTCCAGCGCGTTGCGCCTGCACAAACCAGGGATGCGCGGAGCCGGTATGATTGAGGGAGACATCAAGCACGACCTTGATGCCCTTCTCCCGCGCCGCGCTGGTCAACCGGGCCAACGCATCGTCGCCGCCGAGCGCTTCGTCCACATGAAAATAGTCGGTACAGTCGTAGCGATGTGTGGTCATCGCGCGGAAGATCGGCGTCAAATACAGCGCGGTGACACCGAGATCTTGCAAATAATCCAATTTCTCGCCAATGCCCTCGAGGTCGCCGTTAAAAAAGTCCATACAGCGCCCTTCGGCATAGTCGAGTGGTGCGTCAGTCCAGTTCATGGCGCGCGGTTGCCCGCCATCGAACCGGTACTCGCGCGATTGGCGTCCGATCGACTGATCGCCATTGCGAAAGCGATCCGGATAGATCTGATAGAACACCGCGGACTGTACCCAACGTGCACCATCGAAGCCGGGCATCAATGTCCAGTCGCAATCCTCGGTGGGAGCCACCGTATGCAGACCGGCGCGCGTGTAAAACAAAATATCCGTGTCGCTATGGCATAGGAAATGCCAATGAATCATCTGCGCATGCGGCACCGGCAGTTTTGCCTCCCAGAATACGAATCGCCGACCCTCGCGCACTCGCTGCATGGGCTGGCGCTCAGAATGCCCGCAGAGCACCGAGCGCAGGGTCACCGCGCGTAACGGTGCCTCTTTCCAGACCTTGAGACGCAGCCGGACAGAACCGCCAACGGGTGGGTCCAGGTCCGATACGAACTCGGAATTGACCTCGAATTGAAGCGAGTCTTGCCAGTTCATCATTTTCTCCGTTTGTCAAACCTCGACCAGGATACAACGTGCCGTTCGACTGTCGCTCAAACGCGTCGCATTCGGGTAGGCGCGAGCACAATCCGGCTGCGCCTGCGGACAGCGTGGATGAAAATGGCAGCCGGGCGGAGGATTGGCGGGTGACGGCATATCACCTTGTAGGCGTATGATTTCGCGACGTTTTTCCGGGTCGACAATGGGCACCGCGGACAACAGCGCCCTGGTGTAGGGATGACGGGGATCATCCAACACCTCGGCGGCATTGCCGTGCTCAACGATGCGGCCTAAGTACATCACCGCCACCTCATGTGCCAGGTAGGATACGACCGAGATATCATGGGTGATGAACAAATAGCTCAGGCCGAGATCCTGCTGTAGTTGTTTCAGCAGGTTCAGGATCTGCGCCTGCACCGAGACATCCAGCGCGCTCGTGGGTTCATCGCAGATAATGACCTTGGGATTCACCGCCAGAGCGCGGGCAATGCAGATGCGCTGGCGTTGTCCGCCAGAGAATTCGTGGGCATAACGGCTCATGGCCTGTTCGCCGATCCCGACCTGCTCCAGCAATGCGGCGACACGTTGGCGACGCGCCTTGCGTCCAGGCTCGATGCCAAGCGCCTGTAATCCCTCCCCGACGATGTCGCCCACTAGCATGCGCGGGTTCATGGACGCAAAAGGATCTTGGAAGATGATCTGCAAATCCTCGCGATAGCGGCGCATCTGTCTGGCACTGATGCGCGCCAGATCGACATCCTGATAGTACGTGCTGCCTCCAGTGGGACGTTCCAATTGTAAGATGCCCTTGCCGACCGTGGTCTTGCCGCAGCCGGACTCGCCAACCAGGGCCAGGGTTTGACCGGCGCGCAATGCCAGATCGACACCATCGACGGCTTTGACATGGCCAACGGTCTTTTTGAACAATCCGCGTCGGATCGGAAAGTGCACTTGGAGGTCGCGCACCGCCAATACGATATGACCCGGATCATCGCTGCTGCCAACGGCTGGCGGCGAAGTCGACGCGGTGGCAGCCGGCGGTGCGTAGTCCGGCCGCCCATCCTGCCATAGCAGGCAACGCACATGGTGGTTATCCTGAGCCTGATACCAGCCTGGTTCGGTGTTCTGACATCGATGCATGACCCGGAAGCAGCGATCGGCAAAGCGGCAGCCGCTGAAGGCGCGTTCCAATGACGGCACGCGCCCAGGAATGATCGCCAGCTCCGAGGCGCGCTTGGCCGCGCTCGGCACGGCCTCCATCAATTTGCGGCTGTAAGGATGCGCTGGGGCGGCGAAGAACTCCTGCACATTCGCCTGCTCGACAATCTGCCCAGCGTACATGACGGCGAGCCGATCCGCGGTCTCGGCGACAACACCAAGGTCGTGGGTAATCAGCAAGACTGCCATGCCGGTCTCGCGTTGCAGGCCCTTCAGCAGCTGCAACACTTGCGCCTGGATAGTCACATCCAGTGCCGTGGTCGGCTCGTCTGCAATCAGCAAGCGTGGATCACCGGCCAGCGCCATCGCGATCATGATGCGTTGCTTCATACCACCGGAGAGTTGATGGGGGTACTCGTCGACACGCCGCGCCGGGTCGGGTATGCCCACCGCGCGCAATAGTTCGACAACCCGATCGCGAATGGAATTGCGCGGTCGGCCCTGATGCACCCGCACCGCCTCGGCAATCTGCGTACCGACTGTCAGCACCGGATTCAGGGAGGTTTGCGGCTCCTGGAAGATCATGCCCATACGCCCGCCGCGCACGCCACGCATTTCGCGTTCCGATAATGCGAATAGCTCCTCATTGTCGAGCCACACCGAGCCGCTCAGGATACGCCCGGACAATGGCAGCAAACGCATCAGCGACAAAGCGGTCATGGATTTGCCGCAGCCGGACTCGCCGAGCAGGGCAAGGGTTTCGCCGGCGCGGATTTCGAAACCGACTCCATCGCAGACGCGCACCGGTCCGCTGCCATCGGCATGCTGCTCGGCATGCCCGAGTTCGGTGGTCAGGTTCTCGACTCGCAGCAGTACCTGGTTGTTCGGCGCTCCGCTCATCGGGCACTCCGCAAGCGCGGATCGAAGGCATCGCGCACCGTATCGGCAAACAGATTGGCCGCTAGCACCAAGGTGAACATGAACATGAATGCGGATGCCAGCGACCACCAAACGATCGGCTCGCGCGCCAGTTCCAGCCGCGCGCTATTGATCATATTACCCCAGCTATTCATAGTTGGATCGACACCGATATTGACATAAGACAGAACTGCCTCGGCCAGCACCAGCCCGCTGAAATCGAGCACCACCGTGATCATGACAATATGCAGTACATTAGGCAGAATATGGCGGCTGATGATGGTGGAATGGCGCACACCGAGGGCGATAGCGGCCTGCACATAGTCGGTCTCGCGCAATTTCAGCGCCTCACCGCGCAGCAGCCGGCATAGTCCGGTCCAGCTGGTAATACCAAGAATGATGCACAAAAATAGCAGGCGCAGGTCGGCTCGCTGCACCAGGCTCTCGAACTGCTCGGCGTTGTTGGTCATATAGACCTGCAGCATCAGAATGGCCGCGGCAATCAGCAACACGCCAGGGATGGAATTCAGGGTGGTATATAAGTACTGGATAATGTCGTCGGTCAGGCCGCGGAAATAGCCTGCCATGATGCCCAAGATCACCGCCGCGGGCAGCATCACCAAGGTGGTCAGGGTGCCGATCACGAGCCCGGTGCGAATGCTCTTCAGGCTTTGATAGAACACATCCTCGCCGACCTTGTCGGTACCCAGGATATGGTATTTGCTGGCAAGTTCAGCAGCGATAAAGCTCAGCGCAAGCATCACCGCCAACGTGATCAGTACAACTCGCCAAGGGATTCGGTTCGCTGCTGGGGCTTCTATCGGAGTTTCTATTGGCATGCGAGGGAATATGATCTGGCGTGCGGTGTCGCCAAAGCTCTGCCTTAGCCGCCGCGCCAATATTCCTGTCAATGCTGCCGAAAATACCGTCCAAACCAACATACCTAGCAGCAAACCGAATAATCCCCGCCAAAGAATATCCAGAGTACGTTGCGCCGGATCATCGAGATGTGCCCCGCCATATTTAAGGCGTGGGTAATCGCGCACCACACGACCATCCGGCTGCTCAATGGCCTCTTTAACAAACAAATGGGTGGCGAAGGGCGCAGAAAAGGTCTTCTCTTCGCGCTCGCGCAGACTCGTAAGCCAGACATCAAGCAGAGACAGCACCTCCTTGCTGTATCTGGCGTCAGGGGTCGACGGGGCGCTGGAGTCTCCACCGTCAGATACCAACTCGGCACTCTTTGCCGTTGGCTTGATAGGCGGATGAAAATGCACAGAGTCGAGCAGCCCGATTACCAGATAAAAGGCGATGACAACCAGCGCCGCAACGCCGACCTTGGAGCGTCCAACGCTGCGCCAGGGCGCTCGCAGGTGCTCATGGCGGGACGCATACAACGCGAAGCCGACAGCCACCGCGATGAGCAGAAAAATCAGTATGTCGGTGGTCAGCAATACTGGCATCATGCCAACCTCACCCTGGGATCGACCAGGGTATATGAGATGTCGGTCAGAATAAGACCCAAGATATAAAGCACCGAGCCCAGGAATACCATGGCGCGGACAATGGAGAAGTCCTGCCTGTTGATCGCATCGATGGTATAGCTGCCAAGGCCAGGAACGCCGAAGAACGATTCAGTGATCAAGGCGCCCATGAACAACAACGGTAGCACTGCGACAACGCCGGTCAGGATCGGGATCAATGCGTTCCCGAACACGTGCCGGAACAACACCATGCGTTCAGGTAACCCCTTGGCGCGGGCAGTGCGCACATAATCGCGATTGACTTCTTCCAAAAAGAATGTCCGATAGAGCCTTGTACCTGTGCCAATACCGCCAACTACGCCAACAATGACCGGCAGTATCAGGAATTTGGCTGCCTCCAGACCAGTGTCATAGCCTGAAATAGGTACCAGATGGAACAGCTTACCGATCAAAAATTGCCCGCCGATGATGTAGAACAGTCCGGAGATGGACATCATCGCAACTAACAGTATGACACTGCCAAAGTCGATATAGGTGGCGCGAAAAAACACGATCATCAACGCATAGCTGATATTCATAGCCAAGCCGACGATCAGCACTGGCAGAGCGATGGCTAGGCTTGGCCACATGCGCTGCGAGATGTCGTAGCCGATATTTCGGCCACTGTCCGACGAGCCAAAATCGAATGCGAATAATTTGATTGATTTCTGAAAAAAAATAGTCTGGCTAATCTGCTCCAATCCAGATGCATGATCGTTGAAGAGTAATGGTAAATCATAGCCGTGCTCGGCCTTCCAGTTATCGATTGACTGCTGCGTGACCCGCTTATCTCCGAGCTGCATGCGCGCCATATCATCCGGGGAATTGACGACAAAAAATAGCACAAAGGTGATCAAATTGACGCCGATCAGAATCGGAATCGCGTACAGCAAGCGCCGGGCGATATAGGCGGTCATCGAATGCGGCTCCTCTCGCGCCGGCGGGCGACCAAAATAGCCGGCAATGCGCCAGTGACCAATACCAGGACCAGAATGACCATAGGCCAGAGTACCGGCTGATTCCATTCAGCACGCAAGCGCTCGCGAATTTCCGGCTGCAGGGATCGGTACTTTAATGTATTGTTGGCCATCAGGTTAGGCTTGACATTGCCAAGCCATTGATGGTGCAAGCTAAAGGATTTAGGATAGAAACCGAATGACCAGGGTGCATCATAACGCAATAGTTCCGTCATATGATCGATGATCCGTTGACGTTCAGGGCCATCTTCCATGTTTTTCATTTGTTCGAATAAAGCATCGAACTCCGGGTTTTGGTAATTGGCCGCATTTTCACCGCCGTCGACCTTCTTATTCGGTCCATAGAGTAGAAAGAAAAAATTCTCCGGGTCCGGATAATCGGCATTCCAGCCCCACATGAAGACTTGTCCGGTGCCTTCGCGAATTTTTTCCTGAAAGCGATTATAGTCAGTTGCGCGCACGACCAGCTCGATACCGAGTTTATCGAATTGTTTGCGCATCCAATTCAAGCGCGCCTTACCGTCAGGGCCGGCATCCATGGCCTCGTAATAAATGGTCAGCGATTGGCCTGTCTCGGGATCACGACCGTCGCGATAACCGGCCTGTTCCAGTAGTGCCTTGGCTTGCTCTACACTCTTACGTTTGGGGCGGCCATTTTCCCAGTCAAATACATAGGAATTCAAACCGTCAAGTCCGTCGCGATGACCAAAGATGCCTGGTGGAATCAACCCCTGAGCCACGACGCCTCGGCCGTTGGCGAAAATGGAGATGTACTCATCAAAGTCCACTGCAATGCTGATCGCCTGACGCAACAACCGCGCTCGTTCGGAGTCGCCGCCCAGCAATGGGTCCAGCATGTTGAAGCCCATATACCAGATCGAGCTGTTCACGGCGGTGACTAACTCCATCCCCTTTGCGCGCATGTCATCGGTCAGCCCTGCTTCGCCCGCCGCGTCGAACTGAATCGCCTGATCGAAGGCATCGGAGCTGATGCCGGAGCTGTCGTAGTAGCCCTGCAGAAATTTATTCCAGTATGGGATGCTCTCTTTGTCGAGACTGTAGATCGCAGCCTCGACCAATGGCAGCCGCTTGCCTGCATCCTCCAATAACCCCGCGGCGCGGTCCTCGGGCATGCCTTGTTCTGGGTAGAACTCGGTGTGAAAATTTGGGTTGTACGCCAGCATCATGCGCATGTTTGGGTTATTCTCGGTCAGCATGTACGCACCGGTACCGACCGGATACCAGTCCAGGGTAAGATTGTTTTGCTTCATACCAGGCTGGCCATAAAGCGCCTCCGCCTCCCATGGCATTGGCGCAAAAAACGGCATTGCTAGCCAATAGTGAAATTGCGGATAACGTCCGTTGATGCGAATACGGTATCGATAGCGATCCACTACCTCGGCCCCGGCAAAGGATACCGTGCGCAGATCGAAAAAAAGCCGCTCGCCATCTACCGGAGCGGGTGCTTGTTGACTGAGGCGCTCCGACAATTCGGCAAAATCCAAGATATGCTTGCTCATCAGGCCGGCGATGGGCGAGTGCAGCCAGGGCGCAGCAAGGCGTTTGATCTGATAGACGTAGTCCTCAGCAGTCAGTTCGCGGGTACCGGTCTCGGGTAAGTCCGAAAGCTTATTCAGCTGGCGCGCTCGACCAATACCAAGATTGTGATAGAGATAATGGCCATCGGCATCTTGGGCAAAAGCGGGATGTGGCTGATAGCGGATACCGGGTTGGATCCGAATCAGATATTCGCTGATGGCAACCCTGCCTGGATCTGCATCTGCCGGCAATGGCTGGCCGTCGGCATCAAGGTAGGTCGGTACTGGAACTGTCTGGGCAGTCAGCGGCACGAGGGTGTAGGGTCGCTTCAGAAAATGATACTGCAGTGGCGGCTCGTAGATCTGGGCGATGAAGGCATACTCGTTGGCACTGTAGGAACGCGCTGGGTCGAGATGCTTCGGCCTATCGCTGAAAGCCCCGTAGAGAATGTTTTCACCAGCTTGCTCCCGCGGATAGGGATTATTCCAAGGTGGCTGCCCGCAGCCGGTGAGACCGAGCAATATCCAACCGGCGAGGATCGCCAGCACGACCTTGACCGGAGACAGCAGGGTAACAGGCTTGGCTTTCCCGAGGACAGCACTTTGGGTAATGTGATGGTCCTGCTGCAATGATATCTTCATTGGTACTCGCACCGGTGCATGCGGCTGCGCGAAGATTGGTATATTAGTCTGTTGCCCTCTCCGGCACACCAGAACAACCGAAATGCGATCCAACAAAGAGATCACCGACAAAAAGCTCACCGGCAAAAGATTAGACGAGATCAAAACATGGGATTCCTGACCAATAAACGTTTTCTTATCACCGGCGTCGCCAGTAACCGCTCGATTGCCTGGGGTGTAGCCCAGGCAATGTACCGTGAGGGAGCACAGTTGGCTTTCTCCTACCAAGGAGATAAGCTCCAGGCCCGAGTGGAAGATTTGGCCGCAAAATGCGATTCCAACATCGTGTTACCGCTGGATGTGTCGAGTGACACACAGATCGATGATTGTTTCGCTGCCCTCGGCGAACGATGGGACGGGCTGGATGGCATCGTGCACGCCATCGCCTTCGCGCGCAAGGAGGAATTGGAAGGAAACTACATCGACGCGATGACGCGCAAGGGATTCACCACTGCGCATGAGATCAGTTCCTACAGCTTCGGCGCCTTGGCCAAGGCCGGTCGCGCGCTGATGGCCGGGCGCAGCGGCGCGCTGGTCACGATGAGCTATTTGGGCGCCGTGCGTGCGGTGCCGAATTATAATGTCATGGGCGTCGCGAAGGCGAGCCTGGAGGCGAACGTGCGCTATCTAGCGGCGGCACTGGGTCCTGAGGGTACCCGCGTCAATGGGATCTCTGCCGGACCTATACGCACGCTGGCCGCGTCCGGTATCGCCGACTTCCGCTCCATGCTGAAGCAGGTCGAGGAGCGCACGCCACTGCGACGTAACGTAACCATTGATGAAGTTGGCAACGCCACTGCTTTTTTGTGCTCGGATCTGGCGTCTGGCATCACCGGTGACATTCTCTATGTCGACACCGGTTATCACATTCTAGGACTTGGCTGATTGGCGGCGCCAATACCGGTGTCGAACCGAACACCGCCGCCATGCCGGAGGATGGAGCGCAATGGGCACCGCCGATTCGAACGACCCTCGCGCGCAAACGCATCCGCAGCTATCTCTCAACCTGCATGAAACCTGGGGTCTCTTCTGAAGAGGCCCTGCGCCTCCTGTTCGAGGGCCGATGGCCTGCGTTTATGGGCATGGTACCTGCCTAGTTACTTCACGATGACGGCAACGATCGCAGTCAGTCCCGGCGCGTCGTTCTTCTGCACTTGTGCAACGAGGTGATGATCAAGGCGCGGTGTCGCTAAAAAAATTCGGATTGTCGCGACCCATGTCCAACCGTTTGCGGTCGATTTTGCCGCTCAGCGTCAGCGGCATTTTTGTCACCAACCGGATTTCGCGCGGGGTCATGTGAGTCGGCAGTTTGGCATGTGCCATGGCTTCGATCGACGCCAGCCTGTCCGCGGCGGCATTGGCGTCCTCGGCATCGTCGAGCTCGACATGGGCGATCAGAAACCCCAGTCCGCGTGCGTCGCTGTGGGCGGTCACGGCACAGTGCTTGATGCCGGAAATCTCGTGCAGTGTCGATTCCAGCTCCGAGAGTTCCACCGGAAGGCCATTGATCTTGACCAGATCGTCGTTGCGGCCGCGGTACTCGATGTTGCCGTCGGCGAGCCGGCGACCGCGATCGCCTGTGCGAAACAGTTGGGCGCCTGGATGCTGCGAAAACGGATCCGGCACGAAGCGCGAGTGTCCCTGTGCCGGAGGATGCAGGTAGCCGCGCGCCACCGCTAGGCCACCGACGTAGATCTCGCCCACTTCGCCGTTGCTCACCGGCTGCCCATGCGGGTCCAGAATGTGTATCTGGCAACCCGGCAATGGCTTGCCGATGGGGATCATGGGTTCGCCCAGGGTCTCTTTCAGCACTACGCTCTCAGAGAAGGCATCCGCCAGCGAGCGGCCGAGCACACCATCGGTGGCAGCGTCTGGCATCATGCCAGCGGTGTCGCCGCTGAGTTCCCGGGCAATGGCCAGTTGATCCTCGAGAACCAGGTGGATATCTGCTTGGGTGGTCAGCGGATTGGCTAGAATCACCCGGAATACCACGATCGGGCAGTCCGGGCCGTAGCGAGTATTGCTTAACGTGGTCTTCGAGACGAAGCTCGATCCGCGCTCGAATTGGGTCTCCTGAATGCGTCGATTCATGTCGCTGATCGCCTGGTTGTCGGTGCGGCTCAGGGTTCCTTTGCGCAGCCGCCCGCGGTAGGTCTCGGGGATGTAGCGGTAGTTGACGATGTTCAGCGGAGGATCGAACAAGAGCTCGAAGCAATCCGTCGCTGCAATGATGTCAGCGAAGAAGCGAGCCTTATCCATACTGGCATTGAACAGGGCCTCGTAGCCCTTGCGTCCGATCACCTGCAGTGCCGCATGCACCAGCAAAGCCATGGCCGAGCGTGAACCTTCGATGCTGAAGCGCCCAACATCATAGGAGTCCGGTGTGGCCTGATATGCAGCGGTGGTAGCACCATGGCGCAAGGTATCCGGGTCGCGAAACAGGCAGACGCTGATGCCCTGGGGCAGATAGAGTTGCTTGTGCGCGCAGAAGGTGACTGACTGGGCACGTTCCAGACCATCAAAGCGTGCGCGGTGCTTGGCCGAGAACAGACCGCTGCCTCCCCAGGCCGCGTCCACATGGAAATCGATTCCATGATCCTCGGCGATGTCGGCCATCTGTGACAGTGGATCGATGTGCCCGGTTTCGGTCGCGCCGGCGATGCCGACGATGGCGAACACCAACAAACCCTTGCGCCGGCATGCGGCCAGCTTTTCGCGCAAGTCCGCAATATCCAGGGCGCCATTCGGTGCCGAGCGCACATGCAACAGGCTTTGGGTGCCGAGTCCGAGCACAGAAGCGGCTTTTTTCATCGAGTAATGCATCAATTCCGAGCCCAGCAGAACCAGGTCGCGATAGCCGCTTGCCTGCAGTACGGCATAGATGCTTTGTTCGGACCAGTCGCGCTTCCCGGTAAGCCGCGCCAGGGCGCGGTTGCGTGCGATCATCAGGGCTGTGATATTGGAGATGGTCCCGCCGGTGGTGACCAGCCCCAGGTTGGCATTTTTCTTTTGTACATAAGTCTGGTAGAAAGCGTCGTCCAGGTCGTAAAAGCAGCGATGCAGCATCGCCAGGGCCTCGCGCTCCAGGAAGATCGCCGACTTGGCAGTCTCGACTTTGACCAGATTCTGGTTCAGCTCTGAAATCAACCGGCTCAAATCATGCACAAAGTCTGGCAGGGCAGAGGTCATGTGGCCGATGTAGCGCGGCGAGGCGGTATCGATGGAGAACGGCAAGACTGCCTCGTCGAGCCAGTCAAGATAGGCCGACAAGGACTTCGGATACTCGGCCATGTGGGTTGCGTGAAAGCGCGTTGCCAGCGTATCGATAGGGATATTGGCGACCGTAATGGCGTCGCCATCGGCGCTGCCATCATCGCGTTGTATGGCGCCCAGAGCGCGGGCAGCGACTGCTCCGGAACGCGAGAAATAGCCGAAGACATTGTCTACGTCCGAGCGCTTTACCTCATACCAAGTGGCATCGGCACTGGTCTCCGTGGCACCGTAGACATTGATTAGACGTGCCTGCTTGAAGCGCTGGTAGAACAGGCCGACCGCGGCCGTGGACAGCACCTCACCACTACAGAACACGTATCTGAGATGAGGTAGATGAAACAGCAGATCCCGACGCACGCAGAGTATGGACTTCAGCAGCGATGGCGCTAACACCAGTCGGCTGATGCGTTTACGCGCCAAGGCCAGCACCAGTTCCTCCGGATCGGTCGCTTGGCGACCGGGTAGGATCACCAGTTGGGTGCCGGCCAACAATGGGGCGAAGATCTCTGCAACATGATCGACAAAACTAGCGGAGACGCGCTGACAGGCAATCTCCCAGGGTTGAAACGGGTATTGGTCCCAGGTCCATCGCAGCCGGTTCACGGCACCGCGAATAATTCCCTGTACGGATTTGGGATGCCAGGTCAGGCCGGTGGTGTAGATCACATAGAGCAAGGTCTCGTCAGTGACCGCCACGGAGGGATTGTGCGCAGGGCAATCTTCGATGATGGGCCAATCCGCGTCCAGATCCACCAGGGTGGGGATGCGCTGGCCGATGTCCAGCCGCGGTGCCCCACGGGTGATCAGCACCGGCGGCCGGCAGTCGTCGAGAATCGCGTCGATGCGCTCCGCGGGCATGCCGGTATCGACCGGAACATAGGCGCCGCCAGCCTTGATGATGCCAAGCAGCGTGATGATCAGTTCGATGGAACGCTCCAGATAGACGGCGACCAGTTGTTCTGGGCCGATGCCCAGGCGTATCAGATGGCTTGCGAGGCGATTTGCCTTGGCATTCAGCTCCCGGTAGCTGATGTCGTGCAGGCCGCAGGAAATCGCCTTGCGCTCTGGGGACTGCTCCACCTGCGCCTCGAAGCGGGCAGCAAGGGACTGAAATTCATTGGACATAGCTGTTAGGAACGCATGAACGTTGATCGAGTGACTTCATAGTTGGGTAAACATCGGCGATCTGCTGTATAAGACCCTCAGCGAAAAGCGAGCAGTCCTCGTCAAGGCCGACGGCTTGGCAGGCGTCTAGCCGATGCCGGCCTTTCCGATCATGGATCTGGCTGGATTAATCGTAAGTTTGGAGGAAGCTCTGCAAGACAGCTGTGCTGTCCGTCAGTGTAGATGTGACCGTATTGTTGCGGTGCAATAGAGGGGTATTCTCTCAATGCAATAATCCACATTGCAACAACAAATCGTTGCCCAGGTCGAGATCCCTGCTGGTGGTCTCTGTTTGCCAGAGGTCAGCCATGGGCGGATCATAGGGCTGCCGATCGGTGCCGCTTGTTGTCGAGAGTCACTTTGTTTGGGAAGATCGGACGATCAAGGCGATTGCCGGAGAGAAATCGCCCTAGTGGAGCGGTACAGAAATCCCGAGGCGGTTCGTTGTCGTTGTCGTTGTCGTTGTCGTAGTCGTTATCGAGCATTCGGCTAAGACGATTATGACAACGGCAACGACAACGACAACGACAACGATAACGATAACGATAACGACAACGATAACGACCGGAGACTGTCTTGGAACATCTGCACCGAGGCACTAGTCCCCGAGGTCTATGATGAGATTGTCGATCAGCCGAGCTTTACCCAGGTATGCCGCAGCCAATACGATTAATGATCGATCGCCAGGCTTGGGATGGTTGAGGTCGGCACGCCGGCATACGCTGACGTAGTCGGGCTTGAAGCCGGCTGCCGACAGGGCGCGGGCCGTATCCCATTCTGCATCAGCGATCAACTGGCCGGCTCGAATCGCCTCGGCAAGGCGCCGCAAATGGTCGTGCAGCAGCGGCGCGGTGATGCGCTCATCCGGAGTCAAATAGCCGTTGCGCGAGCTCATAGCCAGACCATCGGGTTCGCGTACGATTGGATGACCGACGATCTCCACCGGCAGATTCAGATCCGCGGTCATGCGCCGGATCACCATCAATTGTTGATAGTCTTTCTCGCCGAACAGTGCCAGGTCGGGCATCACGATGTTGAATAATTTGGCAACCACGGTGGCGATACCGCGAAAATGCCCAGGTCGGCTGGCACCACAGAGCAAATCCGACAGAACCGGCACTTCGATAAAGGTCTGACCTAGGCGCCCGTGCGGGTAAATCTCCTGTTCACTGGGCGCAAACAGGCAATGATTGCCGACTTGGATGAGCAAATCGATATCGTGCTCGGGAGTGCGCGGATAGGATTGCAGGTCTTCGTCGGGACCGAACTGGAGCGGGTTGACGAAAACGCTGACCACGACCCGATCGCAGCGGGTCATCGCATCGCGCACCAAAGCCAGGTGCGCGGCGTGCAGGTTGCCCATGGTCGGTACTAAGCCCACGCGCAGGCCGGCCCGACGCCAGTCGGCGACCTGCGCGCGCAGCACGGCGATCTCGTGAATGATCTGCATCTGCTTAGGTTCGCTCAGGCTGGATTGTCGGGAAATCCGCGGATGGCCATGGTTTGTTGCCGGAAATTCATGATGCTCGATTGCCTCAGTCGGTCACGGGCATACAAAGACACCCGCGAATCGGTTGGTGGGCCGCTTGGCTGGGACCAAGACTCGCACAATCTGACCAATTCGGCCACTACTGTCAAAGCCCCACATGCTGGGCCATGACAACCGGACTGCTTCGGTCCTTCAGTGCATCAGCACTGCAAGCCATCGCGTCAAAACAACGTGTGCTCCGGGCCAGGGAACTTGCCGCTCCTGACGGCCGTCACGTAAGCGACGATCGCCTCGGCAATACTGCTGCTGCCATCCATGAAATTATGACTAAAACGCGGCCGGCGCCCTGGTGTCAAGCCAAGCAGGTCGTGCAGAACCAATACCTGGCCATTACAACGGTTGCCAGCTCCAATACCGATGACTGGGATCTCCAACTCGACGGACAGATCCGAAGCAAGCTGTTGCGGTACGCACTCCAGCACCAGCATGGAAGCCCCGGCATCCTGCAATGACAGCGCATCGGCGCGGATAGCGGCACTGCTGGCGTCGTCCTTGCCCTGATAGCGATAGCCACCGAGCTGATGAACGGACTGCGGCAACAGCCCCAGGTGGGCGCAAACCGGCGCACCGAAGCGGGTCAACGCGCGTACCGTTTCAACCACGGCGGCACCGCCCTCCAGCTTGACCATTGCCGCACCGCCCTCGCCCATCAGGCGTTCGGCGGCAGAGAATGCGCGTTGCGGCGTTGCATAGCTCAAAAAGGGCATATCCGCAATCAGTAAAGCACGCTCGCGGACATTGCTGACGCAACGGGTATGGTAAACCATATGCTCGAGGTTGACTGGCACCGTGGTGGCTTGTCCCTGCAATACCATTCCAAGGGAATCCCCAACCAAAAGCACGTCGACGCCAGCGGCTTCAAGCACCCGGCAAAAAGCTGCGTCATAACAGGTCAGACAAACGATACGCTCGCCCTTCTTCTTCATGCGGACAAGGCTGGCGCTGGTGATTGGGTCGGAGGACATCGGCAAACTCACTGACCGGTTGACGGGAAGGTACCGCGAATGTCGGTGTCATGCGCGACATTCGCGAAGGTTACTTTGCTGATCGAGGTGGCTTTGCTGCTTTGGTTGCTTTGTGGAGGCTGCATGAGTGTAAACTGGTTCGAATCGCCGCCAGTCTAGGCGCTGGGATGATCGCTGGTGACTTCACCGCCGGCCTCAGCAGTGCTGGTCTTACGTCGGCGACGTCGCTTGCGCTTGGTACCGCCGGACATGCGCGCGCGTTCGGCGGCGTCGACATCCTGGAAACGCGTCCACCACTCGGCCACCTCAGCATCCACCTCGCCAGCCTCGGCGCGCAACAATAAAAAATCATAAGCGGCACGGAAGCGAGGGTGACCGATCAACGCCATGGATCGTTTGCCCTGGCGACGTTCAAGCCTAGGCTGCAAAGACCAGATCTCGCGCATCGGCAGCCCAAAACGCTTGGGAATGGCAATCCGGCGTTGCTGTCGGGAAGCTACTTCATGAGATGCAAGCGCCATGGCCTCGGGCCAGGCCAGTCCTTGATCCAACAGCTGTTGACAGCGCAGGCGCACCGGCTCCCATAATAACATCGCAAATAGAAACTGCGGCGCCACCGACTTACCAGCAGCGATACGCTGATCGGTATTGTCGAGGCCACGGCTGACAAAGGTGATCGGGAAGTCGTGATCCTGGCGTGCGAGGATTTGATCGGTTTCTGGAAACAACCGCGCGAAGAGACCGTAGTGACGCAGTTTTTCGAATGCATTCAGAGCATAGCCGCTATGGAAGAGCTTCAGGATTTCCTCGAACAGCCGTGCCGCCGGCACCTCGGACAGCAGCGGAGCCATGTGCGTCAACGGCGCCTCGCAGGACGGTTCGATCATAAAGCCGAGCTTACAGGCGAAACGCACGGCGCGGAGCATGCGCACCGGATCTTCGCGATAGCGGGCCTCGGCATCGCCGCCAATCAAACGCAGGCGACCGTCGCGAATGTCGTCCAATCCCCCCGCGTAATCCACCAGCGAAAAGTCGGCAATATTGTAATACAGCGCATTAATGGTGAAATCGCGACGCAGCGCATCTTCGGCGATGGTTCCATAGACATTATCGCGCAGAATAATACCGTTTTCGACCAGTCGATCACCAGCATCACTATTAGGATCAGTATCCTGCGCGGCTGGGGCGCCGCGGAAGGTGGCCACCTCGATGATCTCGGAACCGAAAAACACGTGCGCAAGCCGAAAACGACGGCCAATGAGGCGACAGTTGCGAAACACCGAGCGTACCTGCTCCGGCGTCGCATCGGTGGCGATATCGAAGTCCTTCGGCTCATGTCCGAGCAGCAAGTCGCGCACACCGCCGCCCACCAGGAACGCCTGGTGACCAGCCTGTGACAGACGATACAGCACCTTGAGTGCATTTTGGCTGATATTGGCCCGCGAGATGGTATGCTCAGGACGTGGAACGATCAGCGGCGTTGGCATGGATTCTTGAAGCAAGCGGCCTTGGCTTCCCTTGTCGGCTTGGGCGGACGGAGACCCGTGTTGCAATTGTGTGCTGCACCTGGGCACTAGGATGGCCTGGGCCATCGGATCGTCTCACCACAGCGAAGTTGTAACAATGGTGCAATGATTTGGCGCGGCGCTTGAGCGAACCGCGAATTAACGTATAATACGCGATTCTCGCCAATGCTTCCGCTCCCTTCGTCTAGCGGTTAGGACGCTGGCCTCTCACGCCGGTAACAGGGGTTCGAATCCCCTAGGGAGCGCCAATTCAATCCACGGTTCAAGGCAAAACTCTGGTACGGGCATCGACTCGCACCGTTGCATCAGGGCTTTTTTGTCATCTGCTATAACGCCGTCAGCTGCCGCCCGGTTCAAGGCGTCGAATTGAATGATAGCCATCGAGCGCGGTTTGCCTCGATCGCCCTGCACCGCGATATCGACACTATGCCCGGGCCTCGTTATCCGTTCTCGTGCAGGGCGGTATCCTCGATGAAATCCAGCGCTTTTCGCTCCTTAAGCCGACCACGAAGCAGTGCGGCCTGCTGCGCCAGTGCACGAACGCATTCTTCTGTCCATGCGCGTTAAAGATGCTGATATTCGGCTGTGCTGACCGGGTGCTGCCTTCGAAATATGGTTTACCTATTCATTCGGGAAGAAGTTCGATTCACCGCAGAAACGCAGAAAAGAGGATGCATTCGCCTTGGCCTCTCTGCGCACCCTGCGTCTCTGCGGTAAATATTTACAGGCAGCACCCTGCTGACCGCTAGACATTGTGCGAGTAGTGCGAGAATCAGCGCGGCACGAGCTTATTACCACACGTGTTCTTCACCTCGGGCGACTGCCGGAGAGAAACGCACCGACTGGCGCCGAATGCTCGTTCGCCTTCGCGAAGCGGCAATCCGCCCATAGTCGCTCCATGGGCGGGTTGCCGCAATGTCGATGCTGCACGACAAGACAATTCAGGTGGTGGATTTACCCACAAAAATCGCATGGGATCGCGAACAGGTTCATGGTCTCCTTGTTTCGACACAGCTGACGCTGGGCGGATCGCGCCATCGCCTTTGCTGCCGGCAAACAGATTGCGGAACTCCAGCACGCCGCACAGCAGCACAGGGCGTCGAGCAGCCGGCTGATGCCTCCCGCCAGCAAGCCGATGCCCGAAGGTTCGCGTTGATCACAAACTATTGACCAACGAAATAAACTATATTACTTATTGCGAACTGGCGAGCATCCCTCTCGCGGACAAAGGAATATCGGACCACCATCCGTATGCTTAGTAGCGGTTCATGAATAACCTAGACAACGCTATCCAGACATCGGCGGAGTGCAATCGGGGTCGGGGTCGCTATCGGAATCGGAATCGAGAGAGAAAACGCCCTATGCCATTTGGTCATGAGAAGCTCGACGTATAGCGTGCGGCCAACGAGTCTGTCGGCTGGGCCTAGCGCGACTGCGCGCATGTGAAAGGACAGCGTAACGCGAAGGATCAACTCCTGCGATTCAGGACGTGCTTGCTGGTGTGCGATGCGTTGTCCGCAGACGACAACAGCAAGCAAAAGGCACTGCTCGATCGTAGTGTGGTCATGCTAAAGAAGCGCGGACAGCGTGGCGACGCGGTCAGCGAAGAGCTTGGCGGATAGCGGGTTGGTCAGTTCGATACCGACGTCGACGTTGATACCGATACCGATACCGACGTTGATAGCGGTAGCGAATGAGTCGGCAGGCGACACCCAAGCCAAAAACCTGTTTAGCTTGTTTCTGCACCATCACTTAACAAAAAACGACGAGGTCACCATGTCGAGGAAACATCCTATTGTTGCCGTCACCGGCTCCTCCGGCGCTGGCACCAGTACAGTCAAGTACGCATTGGAGCACATCTTCAAACGGGTTGGCGCGCGTGCCGCCTTCATCGAAGGAGACAGCTTTCATCGTTATGATCGAGCGACGATGAAAGAGGAGCTGGTGAAGGCAAAGGAGGCAGGCACGAACCTGAGCCATTTTGGCCCGGAAGGCAACCTGTTCGAACAACAGTTGGAGATGTTCCGTAGTTACGGTCGATCCGGCACCGGAATGCGCCGTACTTACGTGCACAACGAAGAAGAGGCGGTTTACCACGATTGCGAGCCGGGAACCTTCACCGAATGGGAACCGATCCCACCCGATACCGATTTGTTGTTTTACGAAGGATTGCACGGCGGCGTCGTGGATGGAGACATCGATATGTCGAACGAAGTCGATTTGCTGATCGGCGTCTGCCCGACCATCAATCTGGAATGGGTGCAGAAAATCCACCGAGATATCCGTGATCGCGGCTACAATACAGACGACGTCAAAGACGTGATCTACCGGCGTATGTATGACTATTTACACTACATTCTGCCTCAGTTTTCAAAAACTCATATCAATTTTCAACGCATCCCGGTGATCGATACCTCCAACCCTTTTCAGGTAGAAGCCATTCCAACCGCGGAGCAGAGCTTGGTGCTGATCCATTTTCTGAAGCCCAAACCCAGCGTCGAATATAAGATCAACCTCAAGGGGCTGATTGATGGTTCGATGATTACCGGCTTTAACACGCTGGTGATCCCGGGCGGCAAGATGACCTATGCAATGGAACTGATTCTGACCGAGCGGATTCTCGAACTGATGCAGCGACGCGGGCATCTCGACAACTCGCTCTAGTGGAGCGGTACAGAAATCCCGAGGCGGTTCGTTGTCGTTGTCGTAATCGTGGTCGTTATCGAACATCCGGCTAAGACGATTACAATTAGGATTACGATTACGACAACGACAACGACAACGACAACGACCGGAAACTGTCTTGGAACATCTGCACCGAGGCACTAGAAGCCTGTCCGACTTAGGCGATTTCTGTGGAGAAAGAGACCACCGGCTTGTCTTCTCGTCGAGTGCTGCCTTCAAAGAATGTCAGGATTCACCGCAGAGGCGCAGAGTAGGCTGTCGAAATCTGCAGTCTCACTAAACAAGCGCTTCCCGGTTTGCTTGGTCGGTGTCGGGATCGGTGTCAAGGTCGGAATGAGGGATTGGTATCGAGCTGGCTGCTTTGATCGATGAGCGGATTCGATTCGATTCCGATTCCGATAGCGACCCCGACACCGATGAGGCTTCCCCAGTGCGTTCGATGATGCAATCCAAGACCCGGAATCGGTTTGGCATCAACACTCAGGACATTTCGACAGCCTAGGCGCAGAGTACGCAGAGGAGCCAAGGCGCCTCGCCCGCAAGCGGACCTTTACCGGCCGTGGGAGCCGGTCGGCGTAGGAGCCCGCTTAGGGCGACCCGGCAAATGATGCCAGCGGAGCGGACGCGAGCGCCGCGTCTTTCCCGGGGAAAAGGCTGTAGGCAACTGTATTCTCAACGAATTAGCTGAAAATACCCCAGGGTGCAATCCGCCCAGCGCTACTTGATCGGGATCGGGATCGGGATCGGAAAGACATGAGGTCAGGGCGTGAGAAACCTGATGTTTGCTGGGTGGATATTTGCTGGGTGGATATTTGCTGGGCGGACATTTGCTGGGCGGACATTTGCTGGGCGCTGGGAACAGCGGCGCCGGCATCCACTGTTCCGCAGGAGACCAGCCTAAGTCGGTCAGTCTGCTAGCTCGACACCCCATGCAGGTGAGGCTGCACCCTTAGCCATCCAGGGCGTCATCGTAATGCTTGGGTGGCGGCGTCCAGCCACGTTCGGTACGATCGTGCAAATCGGCTCGATCTCCGGCCATGACGCTTTGTTCCGACTGGTTACGGGCGCGCACCAATTCGAGCAAGGCGTGGTTCTTGGACATTTCCACGTCTTCGTCCCAATATTCGTAGAGCTGCTCCAGCCCGTCTTCATCGTGCCGACGAAAGGCGCGCAGCATTTTCTCGACTTTGAATGGATGCACGCCCAAGGCTCGCAATACCGCGCCGCTGGTCTTCAGCGACGAATCGAACACCTCGCGCAATGCCAGCTCGGCACCGGCCTTGCGTAACAGGTAGAGATGATTGACATCATAGGCACGGGCAACGATTTGAACATTCGGATATTCCCGGCTGACATACTCAACCATCTCCACCGCACGGTCGCGGTCGTCGATGGCAACCACGAACACCGCCGCATCTTCAATACCCGCCGCATGCAGCAGGTCCGGCCGCGAGGCATCGCCATAAAAGCTCTGGATGCCAATGTTGCGCATGCGCTCGACGACGCCAGCTTCGTGATCGAGCACCACGGTATGCACGCCGGCGGCCACCAGCATACGGTTGACGATCTGCCCGAAGCGACCGATACCGGCAATCACCACGCTGCCCCGGCGATCGATCTCATCGGGGGGGCGAGCGGCACCGCCACTGCTCAGGCGTGGTAGAACCCAGCGATCGTAGGCGATGAACAACGCCGGGGTAAGCAACATGGATAACGCCACCACCAAGGACAGCAGTTCTGCCAGATCAGCAGGAACGACGTTGTTCTGTACCGAAAAGGCCAACAAGACGAAGCCGAATTCGCCGGCCTGCGCCAGCGCCAAAGTGAATAACCAGCCGTCCCCGGCCGGGAGCCGGAACAGCCTCGCCAGCCCCAGCAGCACCGCCCCCTTGATGGCCATCACGCCGAATGTGAGCGCCAATACCAGCAGCAGATCGGCAACCAGCACGCCGAAGTCGATGCCGGCACCGACGGTGATGAAGAACAATCCCAGCAGCAAGCCTTTGAACGGCTCGATGTCGGATTCCAGTTCATGACGAAACTCGCTGTCTGCCAGCACCACGCCAGCCAAAAAGGTGCCGAGCGCGGGCGACAGATCCACCAGCGTCATCAGTAACGCAATGCCCACCACCAACAGCAATGCCGCGGCGGTAAAGATCTCGCGCAGCCGCGACTCGGCAATATAGCGGAACAACGGCCGACTCAAAAAGTGGCCGCCAAGCACGACCAGGGCCACTGCACCAAGCACCACCAGCGCATAGGCCCAGCCCGCCAGACCAGCAACCAGACTCATCGTTGCATGGGAGTCCGCGCCGGCATGATCAGCGCTTGGGTGAACCTCGGAGATCGCCTCGCCGAGCGCCGGTGCGGCAGCACCGGCTGGATCGGCTCCAGTCTGCGTCATCAATACCGGCAGCGCCAACAGCGGAATGAGCGCCAGCATCGGAATCACCGCAATGTCTTGAAACAGCAAGACCGAAAAGCTGGAACGGCCGCCAACGGTGCGCACCAGTCCCTTCTCGTTCAGGGTTTGCAGCACAATGGCAGTGGATGACAGCGCCATGATCATGCCGATGGCGATGGCCGTACGCCAGTCCGGCCCCATCGCCCAGGCCAGCGCCGCGATCAACAGCGCGGTGGCCACGACCTGGAGTCCGCCAAGCCCCAGCAGGTGCCTGCGCATGTCCCATAAAAGCCGTGGGCGCAATTCCAGCCCCACCAAGAACAACATCATCACGACGCCGAACTCGGCAAAGTGCTGGAGCTGTTCCGTCTCGGCGCCGACGATTCCAAGCATTGGCCCGATGACGATGCCGGCGATCAGATAGCCGAGAACCGAACCCAAGCCGAGCCGTTTGGCAACCGGCACCGCGATCACCGCGGCACATAGATACACGAACGCGTCAAACAGCATACCGTCCATGGCTAGACTTCCTCTGGCGCTAACGGCGGACGAATGATCATATCCAAATCGACATTGAGGCGCGGCAGCGAAACCGCGCGCTTCAGGTCGAGTCGGTCATCGCGCAAGGCGCCGAGCAGCCGCGTCCAATCGGCCACATGCGCGGCGATGCGCCCCTCCTCCACCGCGGTGCGTGCGCCGAACAGCGCAAATGGCGGCAGATAGGTCATACCGCAGAGGATTGCAGTCTGTTCCAGCGGACGCAGCAACTCGCGGATGGAAAAGTGATTGTAACCCTCGGCACAGTAAGCGGAGCCGGAGCCGCCAGCCGTCAGCGCGCTGAAAAACAACTTGCCCTGCAACGCAATGCCTTCGGCGCCATAGGCGAAGCCATGCTCCAGCACCAAGTCCTGCCACTCTTTCAGGATCGCCGGCGTGGAGTACCAGTACAAAGGATGCAAAAAGCAGATCGCATCATGCGCCAACAAGCGCTTCTGTTCGCGATCGATATCGATTTCCAGGGCCGGGTATTCGGCATACAAATCAACCAGGGTTACGCCGGAGAGCGCGGCCGCGGCTTCTGCCAGCGGGCGGTTCGCCTCGGAGCGCTCCAGCGATGGATGCGCGAACAGCACCAGAATGCGGCGGCCCTTGCCCGCCTGCTCGGGGATTGATGATGTGGTATGCACGGCCTCGGCTCGTCGCCAGCAGATGGTAACAGATGGTGTGACTTTGCAGCGTCCGCCTGCATGATCGCTGCACTGTATGCTATTGTACCGATGCCAACCGGCGGGAGGTATCGAGCAAGTCGTCGCGTTGTTGCCGCAACGTCAGTTTCAATTTGCCCGCCTGGGCAGCCTTGGCGCCGCCTGTCTTGCTGCTTGTCGAGGATGCTCCCGTCTCCTCGGTTACCGTATCGATCGCCTTGAGTTGCTTGTCTTTGATGGCGGCGGCCTGCTCGGCGTCGCGCCGCTGACTTGCGGCCAAGCGTTGCAATTGTTCCGCGCTGGGGGTTGCGGCCGATGCGCGCGCCGGTGCCGATGCTTGGCGCTGCCGTGCCTGGCGCAATTGTTGACTCAGAGACGCCGCCATCCGATTGCGCAAGGCCAGTTCCCGCTGAAATGCCGCACGTTCCGCCTTCAGCTTGGACTCGAAAATCAACCTGTCCTCCGACAGACCGGAGCCACGCCGATACCAGCTCAACGCCTCGGCCTTATCCTTCGGTACACCGAGTCCACGTTCGTACAACGACCCGAGACTGATCTGCGCTGGAGCATGGTCATTGTTGGCGGCCTTGCGATACCATTCGGCGGCAGCATCGTAGTCCGGACTGGCCAAACCCAGCCCCTTTTCGTAGATTTCGCCGACATAGGTCTGCGCCACCGGATCGCCGCTACGCGCTTTGGGCAATAAGGCGGTCAGGGCGCTTGCGTAGTCGGAACGATCGAACAGAACATACTCGCCGCCGCGCACCCCACAATCTCGCTCGGTCGTCTTCACGGAACGTCGCGCCGAGAGATAGGTCATGCGGGTGCCAAGCCTGCGAATCTGCCCTGGCAGCAAACAATCCACCAGCACATAATCTTTAACACCGGCACCGGCGGTTGGAACAGGCAATGCACTGGCGTCGGCACCGCCGCTGGTTGGCGTCGAAACGCAGGCGGCCGACATCAGGGTCACGATGAGTGTAAGGCCGTATCCAATCATCTGCAATCTTGTCATAGCCATGCTCCGCTGCTGGATGAGAGTACGCAAAAGATCCCAACCAGAGCTTAAGCGGTTCGCACGCAGTTTTCGAGCCCTTATTTTGTGCTGTGTTCCATGCTTGGCCGGATGTGCGAGTGCCCTGCTGAACAGCGAGCGACTGGGGGTTGACGCCGAGTTTGAACAGCACTTGTTGACCGGAGATCGGTTCAAACACCTGATCTACTCTCGTCGAGGCCAAATTCCAAGCCAGGTCTTACATGTCTATCTGTCCGGCGACGGTTCGCCCTGGATTGGCAGAACGCGGATTTCGTCCGATCCGACTCCACGCAATCCGGTTGCATTGCGCCTGATGAGCATGGACCCGAACCCGAGCCTCTATTTGGGCCGGCCCTGTTACCACGGTCTGGCGCACACTGCCGGTTGCGATGCTTCGCGTTGGACTTACGGCCGCTACTCGGAACAGGTGGTGGCTTCTCTGACCAAGGCATTGCAAGGCTTCGTCCACGAGCACGGTTATCGGGAGATCGTACTGATCGGCTACAGCGGCGGCGGCGTTCTCGCCTGGCTGATGGCGGAGCGCCTGGGCAGGCTCCGCTTGCTGGTCACGATCGCCGCCAATCTCGACATCGATGCCTGGACCAACTTACATGGCTACACGCCATTGCATGACTCGCTGAATCCGGCCAACCGCCCTCCTCTGCCGACGCATATCCGGCAATTGCATGTTGTCGGCACGCGCGACACCAACGTGCCGCCATCGCTGACCGTTGCGACCTTGACCGGAACGCAAAAGCAGATCCTTGTCATGGCTAAGCCGGTCGATCACCGCTGCTGCTGGGAACGACTCTGGCCGGACCTGTTGCACGACATCCAGCGCCTCGGCATGCGGCCATTGGATTGATGGTTGTTCCCAGGGTCGCCTTCCGGGCCAGCTGCGTGCTGGCGATGACCGATCCGGCTATTCGAATTCCCAGCGCAGGCCGACATCGATCAGGTTGTCGGTCCAATCGCGTTTGTCGAGCAATGCATCGTAGTTCACGAACGCCGAAACGCCGTGCGGGAACACCGCCGATAATCCGAGTCCGATGCGAAAGTAGTCGCGATCCGGATTGTCCGTCAGGATGCCGAAGGTCGCTGCGCTCGGGGCGGCGGCGAATCTGGCCGCCAGGGATGTACCATCCTGGTCGTATTCATGCTCCCATTCGATCCGCCCTTGTGGCACCAAAACCGCGGTCTTGGTGTTGAAAACCCGCGCAATACGTGCCCCAAGTGTGGTCGTGACCGAGGTTGCATCGAAATCGTCCAGCTGCAAATCCAGTCCGCCAGCGCCCCGCTCGGTGAATCCATCCACATTAACTTCAAGATAACCTGCCCTGCCGTACAACCCATACGAAAGAGGCCCTTCATCGAAATCATAGCCGGCGCCGACACTGATGCCGAATTGCGTGCCATCGTAATCCGCGCGCGCCTGGCGACTCACCGCCTGGGTGGAGGAGTCCACCCGATAGCGGATGTTGCGGCTTGAATCATAGGACTGCCAGCCGTATTCGAGCATGGCGTCGACATAGCCTCGATCTGACCAGCTATAGGTGCCGTAGGCGCCGAGGTGCCAGGTTTCGGTATCCAAACCACCGCCATTGGCATCGAAGGAGGTATCGTTGTTGCCATAGCCGAGCGCGCCACCGGCGATGAATTCATCGCTGAATCGATAGTCGACACCAGCGCTGACACCGGCCGTACTGAAGTCGAAGCCGGACTCGTTATCGGTGGCGTCCTTGTCGCCGAAGTTAAAGGAGCCGTTGATAAAAAAGCCCCAGCGTCCAAACGCATCATCGCCGCTCGCCGCGCCGCCCATGCGCTGTGCCGACAGGGCGTCGGCGATCCGATCTGCCGATAAAGACTGTCCATCCAGATTCAAGCTCAGGCCGCGCACGCTGACTCCGGTCGCACCACGACGCAACGCCGCCAGGCGCTCGCCGATGTTGGTCATTTGCTGGGTTCCTGTGGTGATGGCGACACTGGTTGCAGCATTTGCCTTTTCGGTGGTGATTTCTGTCAATGTGCGCGGGATGCTGCTGCTGGATGCATTCGCCAACATATCCGAGCATTGCTGGAACAGATCCTGTTGATCGGGCGTGCGATTGGTCATCAGAGACAACTGCGGGCAGAGGGTCTCGATCGCGCGGGCGACGCTGCGCTGATTCGGCGTCAGATCGGGCCGGCTCGACAAGGCATTGGATGCGGCCACTTCCAAGGTTACCGGCAATTCCAATCGCAGCCCCCGGGCATCGGTAATCAGCACCTGGTCGCTGATGGTCATCGCCGCCGCATTGGCCGGAATGACGACGCTGTAGACGGCATTGCCAGCGCTGTCCAGGCGCCCTGGCTCGACCTGTCCACTGCCACCGCTGGCGACGACGAGCGTATAGGGCGGCGTGCCGCCGGCGACTGCGAAGGTCTTGCTGGCCGAGCTCTCGATACCGACGGCAGAACGTCCGGACAATGCTAAAGGCGAGGGCGTGACGACGATCGGCGAGGATACCTCAATGGAAACGGCAACGCTGCGGCTGGCGCCTTGCTCATCGGTCACGCGGATGCTGTCCGACAGCCGGCCGGCTGCCCCGCCGGGAATGTCGTAGCGATAATCAACGACGCTGTCGTTGACGGAGACCTGGCCAATCTCGGCATTGGCGGTGTAGGGCAGAATACCGCCGCTGATCTGCAGCTGGCCGGTGACCTGGCTGCCGGGCGCGCCTTCCAATGCGAGTTGGGCCGGAGTAACGGTCAACTCGGGTGGTGGAGACGAGGTCACCTGGATGCTGATCGGCACATCGACAAAGGCGGCATTTTCATCAATGACGCGCACGACATCCGATAAACTCCCGGTTGCTCCGTCGGGAATGGCGTAGCTGTAGTCGATAATACCGCCGTTCAATGCAACCTGGCCGCCGTCCGATGCACTGGCGCTGTAGGGCGAGCCGCCGCCGCTGATCTGCAGCTGCGCGTTCACCTGGCTGCCGGGTTCGCCGCTCAATGTCAATTCGGACGGTGAAACGCTCAGAGGTGGCGTTACGTTGATGCCCACGTCGATCGTCGCGGAATCCCCCTTACAGGACGTAGTCTGACCATTCACGGTGACGCTGTCGTTCAGCATACCCGCCGGCGTACCGATGGGGATCTGATACCGATAGCTAATCTGATTGCCGGAAATCGTGACCGTGGCGCCAGGCAGCAACGAACTGCCGGCAAAGGGCGCCCGACCGCCGGAAAATGTCGCGGTAAAACGCACAGTTGCACCTGGCGCTCCGGAAAGCGACTGCGCTCTGCCGGAAATACTCAGCGGATCTTGGTAGGTGATCTCGATAGGAGCGGAAGCCGACGTGGGGCCTACGCTAAACAAGCCGGTTGCCGTGACCCGCGCCGTGCGCGTGTCGCAATGCTGTAGATTCCCCGGATCGGCATAGCTGTAATCGGCGTTGGCGCTACCGTTACGCGGGGTCAACTGCCCCACCCCCGAGAGCGGCTCCCACTGGTTGAATTGTTCTCCAGCACTGGTGGTGACCGCTGCAAATCTCTGCGAGACCTCCCCGCCTGGCGTCAGGGTGGTGTTCAACGTGGAAGGATCGATGGTCAATGCCCAGGCAGGCTGTGCCAGCAGACAAAGCAATAGACTACCGAACAGCGAAATCAGGCCGCGCGGGAGGCGGTACCTAGGGAAACGCGAGCATGTACGATGGGGAAGAGGCATCGGTCATTCCTGGAACAGTGAGGGTCTGTGGTCAGGCGGATGCTCGGATGAATAACTCCACAGCAAAGCCGTTCAGTCGAGCTGGCCGCCCGTCGATTGTGCGCGATCGATGATCTGTCTTTTTTTATCTACACATGTGATTGAGCAAGCGCTCGTGGTGCCGATCAGCCGCGCCTTATAACTGAAAAATCATTTAAAATATGTACTTACGTAATTCTCTCTGCACCGGAAAATGCAATTTACAGCGCCGCGAAGTGCTGACCCAATGCGCGTCGAGAACCTAAGCGTCTCTATTATGACCCAGTATTACTAAAATGGCACAAGCTCTAAGTCGTCAATGTTTGGCGCAGGTCATGATCATTGTTTGAAAATGATCAGGCATGATCCAGCATGGGCATTGCCGGATGCCACATCGGCCAAATCGGAGCCGACCACAAATCAGCGTTGAATCGGAAAAGACGAAAACGCCCTAATAGACGCTCAGCTCGGCCATACGGGAGGGATCGGCAGGAAATGCCGCCTGGCGAATGCCAAGGCCAAGACCACTCAGCGGATTGTCGAAATCGAATCCAAACAAACGCGGATTCTCGCAGATGACCGCAGCGGAGAAGATATAAAAGACATAATTGTAGGTCTCGTTCGGAATCCTGTGCTCACGCAGCAGTTTCCAAAAATTACGCTCGCGCGGGTTCTTGGGCATCTTGCGCAAACGCTTGATGATATTGCCCTCCCCCCAGTTGTACGAGGCCATCACTAGCAATCCGGATGCCTGCGCATCGGTCCTGTAGATGTACTTCAGATAACGCGCGGCGGCGTTGGTCGCCTTGGCCACATTGTGGCGATCGTCGTCTGCATCATAACGACCGAAGTTCTGCAATGGCCCCGGGGTCAGTCCATAGCGCTTGGCGGTGTCCGGAATGAATTGCCACATACCCTTGGCGTGCCCATAGCGTGTGGGCGGACCAACCGCGTCATAGCGAAAGCTGGATTCCTGCAACGCGAGATAAAGAAATTGCGGCGGCAGATCCTGCGCGGTGAGTTCGCGGTAGATGATCGGCGCATAGCCGTTTTCGTGCAGCCGTCGGATAGCGCGCTCCAGGCGCGGGGTCGCCTGCCATTTGCGAATGTATTTTTTTACTTCTGCGACAAAATCGTCCGGCAAATCCAGCTCGGTCTCGCCAAATACCCGCGCGATGTGCAAAATGATCTGGTCTTCCGAATTCAAAGGTACCAGCCGACTCTTTTGCACTTCCTGGACAAAGCTGTCGTAGCGCTCGCGCATGCCGGCCAACACGCGCTTCGACTCGGCGATCCGAGCCCGGAGCGCCGCGGATGCATCGCGCTGAATGCCCGCCTCCAGGTCGGCGATATGCAATTCGAGTTCCTTCATCTCATAGAAAGTCTCCTTGGCAAGCTGCTTGGTTTTTTCCAGCTGAGTGTACTGAAACAGCACAATGCCGCCCATGATCGTCAGCAGCACCATCAAGCCCGCCAAGATCAGGCCGTAGAAATGCCGTTGCCGCCGCTTCATATCCTTATAGGCCCGTCGAATCATCATGGTGTGTTCGCCAGCAGCATCCGGGGCATCCTGGTCGAAATAATGCCGGGATACGTCCTGTATGGATCGGGAGCGCCGCTTGGCGGGAGGAGGCGTCGCGGGCGTCAGTTGGATCACCGGCCCATCAAGGCCGAGCTGTACTCGGGTCGTGCCGGCCACGGGGACTGTGTCGATGCGCTGCCCGGCGACCCAGGTACCATTGCTGCTCTGGAGATCCCGAATCCACCAGCGCCCGGCTTCCGGATACAATGCTAGGTGCTGACGACTGACCAGGGAGTGCGGGATCTTGATCCCCACATCTGCCCCGCGCCCAATCAACAGCGCCTTATCGACGCTATGCGTCTGCTTGCTGCCGGAAGCATCCACCAGTTCGACTCGTATGGGCCGAAGCGCGGGTTCGCGCTGGCCGAGTTCCGAGCCCAGGTTGGAAGCATCTTCAGACATGGCAAGTCAGCCCGGTTCATGCATGCGGATTTGAATACGCCCATCCGATTCTGGCAGACGCAGGATGTCGCCACTGTGGAATTGGAATTCGCCCTTGGCGCGATCCTGGTAATACAGCATCAGCGATTGCAGGATGACGGGAAAAGCGATCTGCTCCCAAGGGATCTGAGATTCCTCCAGTAATAGTGTCTCCAGGCTCTCGGCACCGGCGCCGCAGTCGGCAGTCAGCATGCGACCGCGAAACAGCATATAGACCTGATTGATGTGCGGCAGATTGAACAGACTGAAAAGATTGCCGACCTCGACCCTCGCCTCGGCCTCTTCCAATGTCTCGCGGGCGGCGCCCTGCTGCACCGTCTCGCCGTTTTCCAAAAAACCCGCTGGCACTGTCCATTGACCATAGCGGGGCTGAATGGCGCGTTTGCAGAGCAGAATACGGTCTTCCCATTCCGGAATACAGCCGACCACGATATTTGGATTCTGGTAGTGAATGCTGCCGCAGGCATCGCAGACATACCGCGGCACATTGTCACCATCTGGTACCTTGAGTGTTACCTTCTCGCCGCATTGACTGCAATAGTTCATCGTTTCCGAACCTGTCTACCCTGCGCGGGTTACCTGGGTTGATTGTTCCGCGTCGCGCCGTCCGCCATGATTCTCGGTAATCGCAGGATGCAGGCGTTGCGACGCGCCGACCAATGGTTCAGATTGGGTCATACGCACGCCGCCGCCAGGGTAACCGATACACAGAAAAAGCCAACCAGAGCATCGGTGCGGCGCACATGGATGATTTCGCCGATACCACCTCGGGTCAATCCGAGTTAGGCTTGTATCCCGCCGACGCGACTTGTCCCATCAGCAGCAAGAGCGAGCGGCACACGCACTCGGATTCCATCACTGCATCCCATCGAGCAAGCCCCAATGTCATCTAATCAATACAATGTCAAGCCTGGCGACTGGGATCTTTCCGGCGCCAATTTTATCGACAACGGCGTCAATTTTTGCTGTTTCTCACGGCAAGCGACCGCCGCGGAATTGCTCTTGTTCGAACAGGACGACAGCCCCGAGCCTTTCCTGAGCGTGCAACTCGATCCCAAAATCCACCGTACCTTTTTTTTCTGGCATGTGCTGATCGAAAATCTGCCGGATACCCTCTATTACGGCTGGCGCATGGACGGCCCCACCGACACGCGCGAAAGCGGCTGCCGTTTCGACCGCGAAAAGGTTCTGCTCGATCCCTGGTGCCGCACCGTCAGCGATCGGCTGTGGGATCGACAAAAAGCCAGCGTACCGGGCAACAACCTGAGCACCTCCATGCGCTCGCAATTGGTGCGCGACCAATACGACTGGGAGGGCGTCGGACATTGCCATCTCCCGTTGGTGGATGCTGTGATCTACGAAATGCACGTAGGGGGCTTCACCCGACATCCATCCGCGGATACCCAATACCCCGGCACCTACCAGGCCGTCATTGAAAAAATCCCGTACCTGCAATCGCTTGGCATCACCCACGTGGAATTGTTGCCGATCATGGCCTTCGACTTGCAGGACGTGCCGCCAAAGACCGCAAGCCTGGGTCTCTCCAACCACTGGGGCTACAGCACCCACAGCTTTTTTGCCCCGCATCCCCACTACGCCTGCGATCCAAGCCGCGCCCGAGACGAATTCCGCGACATGGTCAAGGCCCTGCATCGCGCCGGTATCGGCGTGATTCTGGACGTGGTCTTCAATCACACCGCGGAGGGCGGAGCCGATGGGCCGACCATCAGCTTCCGTGGCTTCGGCAACGAGATTTTCTATCATCTGGACTTTATCGACCGCGGTCGCTATCGCGACTACACCGGCTGCGGCAACACCGTCAACTGCAACCATCCGCTGGTCACGCGCTTTCTGATCGACTGCCTGCACTATTGGGCCCACGACATGCGCGTGGACGGCTTTCGCTTCGACCTGGCAAGCGCCATGGCGCGCGGCGAGGACGGCAACCCGCAGCATCATGCACCGGTGCTCTGGTCCATCGAGCTTTCGCCGGAATTGGGCCGCGCGCATATCATCGCCGAGGCCTGGGATGCCGCTGGGCTGTATCAGGTCGGCGACTTCCCAGGCTTTCGCTGGGCCGAATGGAATGGCCATTACCGCGATGTGATCCGCGCCTTTGTGCGCGGCGATCCTGGTCTGGTTGCGGACGTGGCGACCCGCCTCTCCGGTTCCAGCGATTTCTACGAGGGACGCGGCCGACTGCCTGCCAACACCGTCAACTTCATCACCTGCCATGACGGTTTTACCCTGTACGATCTGGTCAGCTACAACCAAAAGCACAATGAAGCCAATGGCGAGGACAACCGCGATGGCCATAATGACAACCTGAGCTGGAACTGCGGCGTCGAGGGACCCACCGATGATCCGCACATCCTGGCATTACGCCGGCGCCAGGCGAAAAACTTCATGGCCATTCTGTTACTGAGCCAGGGCGTGCCCATGTTGCTGGCCGGCGACGAGATACTGCGCAGCAAGGGAGGCAACAACAACACCTACTGTCAAAATAACGAAATGTCCTGGTTCGACTGGCGCAAAGTCGCGGAGAACGACGACATGTTGGCGTTCACCCGCGGCATGATCGCATTTCGCCGCCGCCATCCGACCTTGCGCCGAGATCGCTTCCTGACCGGCAAACCCGACCGCGAAGGTCAACTGCCGGACATCGCCTGGCACAGTACGCAGCTCAACCAGCCGCCGTGGGAGAATGACTGCAATCATGTATTAGCTTTCACCCTCGCCGGCGTCGCAGAGCATGAAGAGCCGCTGCATGTGATGCTCAACATGCAGAATGACGGCGCGGATTTTGCGCTACCGCAGATCCAGGATCGACGCTGGCATCTGGCCGTTAACAGCGCGGCAAACCCTGCCGTTTACCCAGTGGATCAGCAGCAGCTCGTGCACGCAGACAAATTCCATGTACAGGGTCGCAGCCTGGTGGTCCTAGAGGCGCGCTGAATTTGCCGCTGAGCCGCCGCGAGATGTGGCATCGAGCGATCGGCCCCATCTAGTGCCTCGGTGCAGATGTTCCAAGACAGTCTCCGGTCGTTATCGTTGTCGTTGTCGTTGTCGTTGTCATAATCGTCTTGGCCGAATGCTCGATAACGACTACGATTACGACAACGACTACGACAACGACAACGACAACGAACCGCCTCGGGATTTCTGTACCGCTCCACTAGGGCAACATGCAGCAACAGCCAGCGCATGGCCGCAGACGACAGCAAGGCGTGCGAACCACAATACGCGCCCTCCGGCCAGTCATCGCCGGCAGGGCAAACCCATCCCACCAATAGCTTAAATACACAGGAGTCACCTGAATGCAACTCGGAATGATCGGCCTCGGGCGCATGGGCGCCAACATGGTCCAGCGCCTGATGCACGCTGGCCACGACTGTATCGTCTATGATCGAGATGCCGACGCGGTGCAAGCGCTGGCGCAACAGGGCGCCACCGGCGCGCTGGATCTGGCCGATTTCTGCGCCAAACTGACTCCCCCCAGAAACGCCTGGATCATGGTGCCGGCGGCGGTCGTCGACCAGGTCATTGCCGACCTGAAACCGCACCTGCAAGCCGGCGATACCATCATCGACGGCGGCAACTCCAACTACAAAGACGACATCCGTCACAGCGAATCCCTGCGCGACGCCGGCATTCATTTCTTGGACTGCGGCACCTCCGGCGGTGTCTGGGGCAAGGAGCGCGGCTATTGCCTGATGATCGGCGGCGACCAGGACGCCGTACAACGGCTGGACCCGATCTTCGCCACCCTGGCCCCCGGTCTCGGCGAAATCGAGCGCACCCCCGGGCGCAGCGGCGCGCCCAGCCCGGCGGAGCGCGGCTATCTGCATTGCGGACCGAGCGGCGCCGGACACTTTGTCAAAATGGTGCACAACGGCATCGAATACGCGCTGATGGCCTCCTACGCCGAGGGCCTGAACATCCTCAAGCATGCTGGCATCGGTCGCCAGGAGCATGTGGTCGATGCGGAAACCGCGCCACTGGAACATCCGGAACACTATCAATACCAGATCGACCTGGCCGATGTCGCCGAAGTGTGGCGACGGGGCAGCGTGGTCGCATCCTGGCTGCTCGACCTCAGCGCCATCGCCCTGCTGGAAGACCAGGATCTGAGCAAGTTCGGCGGGCGCGTCTCCGACTCCGGCGAAGGTCGCTGGACCTGTCAGGCCGCCATCGAGACCGGCACGCCGGCCCCCCTGCTGACCACCGCGCTGTACGAACGCTTCACCTCCCGCGGCGAAAGCGACTTTGCCAACAAGATCCTGTCCGCCATGCGCTACCAATTCGGCGGTCATCACGAAAAGCCCGAATCCTGAGCACCCCTATCCTGAGCACTAGATACCCGACATGTCTCTAACACAGACCAAATACGCCCAAGCCGCGCCAGCGCCGCCGAATGTCATGGTGATCTTTGGCGCTGGCGGCGACCTGACCTCGCGCAAGCTGATCCCATCTCTGTACTATCTGTTCTCCGCGGACTTATTGCCTGAGAACTTCGCCGTAATCGGCCTGGACCGGCTGGATCTCGACGACGACGGCTTTCGCGCCCTGGTGGCGCAACAAATCGCCAGTCAAGTCGGTGCGGAATTCGATCGGGCGGTCTGGGACCGACTCGTCGCGCGCGTGCATTACATGCGCATCGACATGCGCTCGGGGCCGGACTACGATCTCCTGTGCGAACGTCTTTCGCGCATTGACGCCGAGCGGGAAACCGACGGCAACTATCTGTTCTACATGGCCATCCCGCCGAGTTTATTCGGAGAGGTCAACCACCACCTGGGCGCAGCCGGCCTGCTCCACGAGAGCGAGGGCGACTGGCGCCGGGTCATCATCGAAAAGCCCTTCGGCCGCGACCTGGAATCCGCCATCGCCCTCAACAACGATCTGCATCGCAACATGGACGAAGACCAGATCTATCGCATCGATCACTATCTGGGCAAGGAAACCGTGCAGAACATCATGGTATTCCGCTTCGCCAACAGCTTTTTCGAGCCCTTGTGGAACCGCAACCACATCGACCACATGCAAATCACCGTGGCCGAGTCGGTCGGCGTCGAGCACCGCGGCGCCTACTACGAAGAAGCCGGCGCCACCCGCGACATGATCCCCAACCACCTGCTGGTTCTGCTCGGCTTCCTCGCCATGGAGCCGCCGAACTCCTTCCAGGCCAAGGCCCTGCGCGACGAAGTCAACAAGGTACTCGACGCCATCCAGCCGCTGACCCCGGAGCAGGTACTGACGCATGCCGTGCGCGGTCAATATGGCGCCGGCACCATGCCCAATGGCGAGCGGGTACAGGCCTATCGTGCATCCAAGGGCGTCGACCCGAAATCCCATACCGAGACCTTTGCCGCCATCAAGCTGACCATGGACAACTGGCGCTGGGCCGGCGTGCCCTTTTACCTGCGCACCGGCAAACGCCTGACCGCGCAATACACCGAAGTCGCCATCCAGTTCAAAAAAGCCCCGACCATCATGTTCCAGAACACCGATGTGGACCAAATCACCCCAGACATGCTGGTCCTGCGCATCCAGCCCAACGAAGGCATCCAGATGAGCTTCAGCGCCAAAGTGCCGGGGCCCAGCATGCGCGTCGGCACCGTGAACATGGACTTCTGCTACGAAGACTACTTTGGCAACAAGCCCGCCACTGGCTACGAAACCCTGATCTACGACTGCATGAAGGGCGACGCCACATTGTTCAAACACGCCGACACCGTGGAAAAGGGCTGGGAAATCGTGCAATCGGTGCTGGATGTCTGGGCCGCCCTGCCGCCGCGGGATTTTCCCAACTACGATGCCGGCACCTGGGGACCCTGCGCGGCCGGCGACCTGACCAAAAACGACGGACGGCTTTGGCGACGCATCGCCGTACCCAAGGCGAACGGGCGCTGATCGACAATCACGGTCAGATCGCCCGGTCGTTCCATCCACAACATCCGGACCAGCCCAATGCAACACACAGAATGGCAACCCATTGATCTTGGCGACGGCCTACGCGCCTACATCGAAGTTGAAAAGCGCGGTGGCGATCAAGAGATCGGCCTACTCGACGCCGTACCCATCGCCGACCTCGGCGCCGCCATCGCCCGCATTGGCGGCGCCATCGGCAGCGCCCTGGAGCAAGCCGCACCGCAAAAAGCCAAGGTCGAACTAGCGCTGAACTTCGGCCTCGAGGCCGGCCAGCTCGCCGCGTTGATCGCCCGCGGCAGCGGCGAGGCGAATCTGAAAATCACCTTGGAGTGGAATCGAGACTGAATCAGACCGAATAAAAGCGGCGGTGCTGCCTGCAAAAAAGGCAAGCATCCACCGCAGAGGTGCAGAGTACCCAAGGCACCACGCCCGCAAGCAGACCTTCACCAGCCAAGAGCGGGACAGCGTAGGAGCCCGCTTGCGGGCGACCCGGCAGGCAAACATCCACCGCCGAGGCGCAGCGTACGCAGAGGCGCAGACGACCCAAGGCACCTCACCCGCAAGCACACCTTCACCAGCCAAGAGCGGGACAGCGTAGGAGCCCGCTTGCGGGCGACCCAGCAGGCAAGCATCCACTGCAGAGGCGCAGACTACCCAAAGCCAATACCTCCCTCTTCTCTGCGTTCTCTGCGGTGAATCAAACTCCATGCGGGTTGAAATGCAAGGATTCACCGCCGAGGCGCAGCGTACGCAGAGGCGCAGACGACCCAAGGCACCTCACCCGCAAGCACACCTTCACCAGCCAAGAGCGGGACGGCGTAGGAGCCCGCTTGCGGGCGACCCAGCGGGTAAGCATCCACCGCAGAGGCGCAGACTACCCAAAGCCAATACCTCCCTCTTCTCTGCGTTCTCTGCGGTGAATCAAACTCCATGCGGGTTGAAATGCAAGGATTCACCGCCGAGGCGCAGCGTACGCAGAGGCGCAGACGACCCAAGGCACCTCACCCGCAAGCAGACCTTGACCAGCCAAGAGCGGGACAGCGTAGGAGCCCGCTTGCGGGCGACCCAGCGGGTAAGCATCCACCGCAGAGGCGCAGACTACCCAAACCCAATACCTCCCTCTTCTCTGCGTTCTCCGCGTCTCTGCGGTGCATCAAACTCCATGCTGGTCAGAGTAAAATGCCGATCCTCTCTTCTTTGTGCTCCTCGTGCTCTTCATGGTAAAACCAACATATTCACCGCGGAGACGCACAGGAGCCAGAGCGAATGCCCCCTCTTCTCAGCGTACTCTGCATCTCGGCGGTGAATCGAATCCCGGGCGAATACAACCTTCTACGAAGGCAGCACCCATCGATACCATGCCCATTACCAGCGACCCCGCGCTCGAACCGCTGCATCGCGCCACATTGCGGGTGATCGGCAAATCCCCAGGCACCGGCCTGGTACTGCCACAATGCCATATCGCCAGTTGCGCCCATGTGGTCGGTCGCGGCACCCCGCCTGGCACCGAACTGCGTGTGCAGCCTTGGGGTCGGCAGCCTGTCGAAGTCCGGCTGATCGCGATCGACGACAACGCCGACCTGGCTCTGCTTGGCCCGCCGGTCGATGCTCCCTGCCCGGTCGAACTACAGCAGTTGATGCCCTTGCCCCTGGATGGCCAGATCCAACGCGGTGATCGGTTCGCCGCCATCGGCTTTCCAAAGAATACAAACACCCAAACCATCCAGTGCGAAGAGATCCAGGCCGAGTACGAGTTTTATACCCACCGCCAGAACCAGCCCAGCCTGCTGAAACTCAAACTCGGCCAGTTCAGACCAGGCTTCAGCGGCGGCGGCCTGTTGAACCTGCGCACCGGTCGTATCTGCGGCCTGGTCAAAGAAACCCGCGATGAATACCAAAACCTGGGCGGGCGCGCCATCCCGATCGAAGACCTGATCGCCTTCTGCCGGCACGCGGGGCTGCCGCTGTCGCACGCCGAACCTCCCCCGGCCGTGGCTTCCGAACAGGCGCAAGCCCTGGCCGCATTCTTGCAGCAATTACCGAAATGGCAGGATCTCGCCAGCCGGCGATTGTTTGTCCAATGGGCACTGTTGAACCATCCGCACGCGGGCGATTACCAGCCGATGGGCCAGAATCCGGCGGCAGATGCCCAGGCCCTGGCGCTTGCCACCCTCGGCCCGGGCGCCACCGATGCCGGCCTCGATGCCGCCCGCCAACTCTTGCAGCGGGTGCTTGAAGAGCCGGTCGGCAAAGCCACCAAGGCGGAGGCCAAGCGGCTGCTGAAGCTGCTGGACGCCTGAGAACAGAATCTGCATCAGGGATAAGCACCTTTTGTGTATTACCGCAAAACGCGCCCTCGCGCTGCGCGCGAGCAATCAGTGACCCGTTCGCTGCGAACAGTGACCAGTGATTCAGTGAACAGCCGTCATGGGGACCGCGCAACGCAGACACGAAAACCAACGTTGCCGCTCCCGGAGTGCGGATCGGCCCTGAGGCGCACCGAGACCGCAACGCCGCCGCGACCAGAGCCCCAGCCGCCACCGCGCAGCCCTCGGAGGCTTGCGGTATCGATACCAGTGTCGTCCGGATCATCATATTTGTTCAGACACCATTCATAGACATTGCCGGCACAGTCCGCGAGCCCGGCCGGCGAATCGCCGCGCGGATACAGCCCGACCGCGGTGGTCTGGCGCAGATTCAGCGCCAGCGGCATTGCGTCTTCGGCCTCGTTGCAGTTGGCGATGCCGGTCTCCCAGTCGTTGCCCCAGGGATAGCGGCGGCCGTCGCTGCCAGCGGCGGCGAGCAGCCATTGATCCTCGGTGGGCAAGGTGATCTGCTCGTCTTGTGCGAGCCCACCGGCGGCCCTCAGATGGCTTGTCAGCCAGCGGCAGTAGGCGAGCGCCTCCAGCCAGCAGACCCTCGTTCGCGGACGATTCGGCTGAGTATAGTCAGAATCAATTGGCGCTGGAGCGCCATAGTTCTCGAACCACCAGGCCGGTTCGGCGTCGTCTTCGGCATCGCGGAAGACCTGATATTGGCTGTTTGTGATCGGATAGCACGCAATCCGAAACCCGGCCAGCGAGCGCGTCCGTCCGAACTGGCTGACCTCGCCGCCGGACACCTCCCGCCACAGAATATCCGGCAAGCCATCCGCGCCGACACCCACACCGGCACGCCGATCTCCCAACACCGCCAACAGATCGCCGAGCGCCGGGCGTCGCCTATACCAGTCCAATGCATCCGGCTCGCCGAGCCGTGCCAGGGCAAGCTCCAAACCGCTGCGCAGCCACTGGACCAACTCCGGTTCGGCGCCGGCGATGCGCGCGCCGAGCGCCTGCATCGTGGTCCAGCTGCGGTCCTCATTGGTCAGCAGCCGCACCAGCTCCCGAGCCGCTGTCGCGGCGGCAGGCGGGTCCGCCGCGCCGGCTTCGTATTCGCCCAAGACCAATCGCCAGAGTTCATCCACATGGTCGCGTGCCAGGAAGCGGGCCGGATTCGGTTCTTTGATCAGATCCTCCCAGAGCCCCTTGGCGCTCAGCTGACGGTGCAGATCCGCGATCAATTCCGCTCGCGGCAGCAGCGCATCGCGCCGCTCCATTGCCCAGCGCTCGGCCTCGCGGCGGACGCCGTCGCGGCGCATCAATGCCTCGCGGTACGCTTCGATCCAAGCGGCAAGGTCGGGCCAAGCCCGGAACAGCGCCTCGTGGGTCACCTCGACCCGGTCGTCCGGCTCCCCCGTGTCGCCATCCGCACGCTGCGGGCCGCAGACCAGCAGCCGTGCGTCCTCCCCGCTCAACGCCTGGATCAGCGCCCGGGCCTGGGGCGTCTTGAAATCGGCCAGCCGGGCGCGTTGTCGCGTCGGGGTGCCATCCTCCGGGCGGATCGCCACCAAATGCGAAAACACCTCGCAATACAGGCTCTGCTCGGCATCCGCCGCGAGTCCCTGCTCGGCGCGAAAACGCTGCAATGCCTGGTCGGCACGATCGCGCAGAATGCCCGCCAGGCCGCCGGCATCCCGGTAGCCTTGCAGGCTCATGCAGCCGGAGCCGTCGAGCGCCGCCTGGAAGCGGGCTTGCAGCGCGAACGCCAATAACGCCAAATTGCCCTGGGCATCGGCGCTGTCGCGCAATAATTCCCGCACCAGGGCATTTTCGATGGCGATCGGTCGCGGCTGCCCGTCGGCATCCACCAGGCACAGCTCGCTCAGCGGCTTGCGGATCATCTTAGCCAGTTCCTCTGCACCCGGTCGCGGCACATTGTAGCTGGCGCCGGCCCGGTTCAGCAGCCGTTGCAGCCAGGGCTGGGCCTCCAATGCCGGATAAAAGTCCGAGCGCAGGGTGGCTACGATCTGCAACCGCGGCTCGCATGCCAGGGCCGCGCGCAACAAGCGCAGAAAGTCGTCGCGGCTGGCATCGCAGGCGGCGGTGAACAGCTCTTCCATCTGATCCACGATCAGCAGGCAGCGGGCATCCGCCGGCTGGCGCGCCAACAGCCGGGCGAACAACCGGGCAATGCTGTCTGGATCATCCGCATTCTTGCGCAACAGGTCCGCCTGCTCGCGCACCCGCAGGCCGCTGCCGGCGGCCCGGTCGAGGGCGTTGACAAAGGCCGCGAACGGCTCTGGATCGGTCGGCAGCATGGCCTCGATGAGCCAGCGCCGAGTCTCCGCAAAACGGCCTTCGAGCAGAGGCTCCACCCCATCGGCCAACGCGCCCCAGACCCCGGCGCGCACCAACGACGATTTGCCGCAGCCGGATGGGCCGATGACTAACAAACAGCGCGCCTCGGGATCGCTGGAATTCGGTTCGCCAGCGCTGGCCATGCGCTCCAGCAAGGCACGGGTCTCGGCCTCGCGGCCGAAAAAGATCGGGCGATCGCTGGATTGGAACGCCAGCATTCCCGGATAGGGCGCCCCGTACCAGATCGGGCGCGGATCAAGGCCCTGAGTGCAGGCAAAAGCGGCAAGCAAGGGCCGCAGGCGAGCGCGGTTAACCAGATTCTGCTCGTCCATGGTCCGCAGCAGCCGGCACAGCGGCGTCAGGCCCTGCTCGTCCGTCGGCAGGTCGTGGCCGAAAGCGACCACCAACGCCTGCGCCGCCTGGTGCCCGCTGCCCTCCAGGCCGCTGACCTGAGCCAGCCAGTGAGCATGCTCGACGAGTGTCCTGTGCAGCCAAGTGTGGCGTTGCTGCGAGTCGCCCCACGAGGGCAGGTGTTGGAGCAATTGCTCCAGGGTATCCGCATTGGTTCGATCGATAACAGGCATCCTGGTCTCCGGCGGAGTGTGTGAAAAGCATGGCCCTTGCGGCCCAGAGCAATCAGACCATGCACGTATTCGGCGGTATCGAAATCGGGAGCGAGAGTGGAATCGTAACTCTAAAATCGAGGATTTGCAGAAGCAAAGAGTGTTCACCTCATTCACCCAGGATAACGTTCGATTCACCGCAGAGACGCAGAGAACGCCGAGAAGAGGTTGCATTCGCCTTGGCTCCTCTGCGCACTCTGCGTCTCTGCGGTGAATCCTCATATTCATTTAGAGCGCAGCGCCCAGCAACCATCCGCCCAGCAAACATCCGCCCAGCAAACATCAGGTTTCTCACGCCCTAATGTCATGTCTTTTCGAGCCCGAGCCCGAGCCAAATCAGGTCGCGCTGGGCGGGTTGTACCCTGGGGTATCTTCAGTTCATCTGTCGAGAAGACAGTGGCCTACAGTCTTTCTACCGAGAAAGGCGTGGCGCTTGCGTCCGCTCCGCTGGCATTGCCTGCCGGGTCGCCCGCAAGCGGGCTCCTACGCTAAGCCTGCCGGGTCGCCCGCAAGCGGGCTCCTACGCTAAGTAGCGGTTCATGAATAACCTATACCACGCGATCCAGACATCGGTGGAGTGCAATCGGGGTCGGGGTCACTATCGGAATCGGAATCGGAATCGAGAGAGAAAACGCCCTATGCCATTCGGTCATGAGAAACTCGACGTCTAGCGTGCGGCCATCGAGTCTGTCGGCTGTTCTTACCGCGACTGCAAGCATGTGAAAGGACAGCGTGACGCGAAGGATCAACGCCTGTGCGCATCTTAGGCGCGCATCGTAGGCGCGCATCGCAGGCCATCGCGCTGAACATGGCCGAGGGTAACGGCAAAGCGACGAGCGGGGATCGACGCCGGTCGTTTGAAATCGCACGAGGCTCGGCGCTGGAGTGCGCTGCGATTGAGGACGTGCTCGCTGGTGTGCGAAGCGTTGTCCGCAGACGACAACGGCAAGCAAAAGGCACTGCTCGATCGTCTTGTGGTCATGCTCACGAAGCTCAGACAGCGTGGCTAGTGCCTCGGTGCAGATGTTCCAAGACAGTCTCCGGTCGTTATCGTTATCGTTGTCGTTGTCGTTGTCGTTGTCGTTGTCGTTGTCGTTGTCGTTGTCGTTGTCGTTGTCATAATCGTCTTAGCCGAATGCTCGATAACGACTACGATTACGACAACGACAACGAACCGCCTCGGGATTTCTGTACCGCTCCACTAGGCGGTCAGCGAGGAGCTTGGCGGAGGGGTTGGTCGGTTCGATACCGACGCCGATAACGGTAGCGAATGAGTCGGCAGGCGACACCCAAGCCAAAAACCGGTTTAGCTTGTTTCTGCACCATCACCTACGGGCTCTTGCACGGTCTCAGAGCCTCGGCACCAGCAAGAATAATGGCAGTGATTTGGAACCTGGGAGCCAGCGGGAAGCCAGCGATCGCGACAGGGACGGAACTAACCCTCACATCCGCTCTTAGGGGGCATCAAATCAAAACCGCTCAATATCCGCCCTCGCAACCCCCAGGTGTCGGCGTAGCGAACATGATTGATCCAACCCTGCACGCTGGCATCGAAAGCGCCGAAACTGATGCGACCGCTGCGCCAATCGGAATAGCGGGCCTCCAGATGTCGAGCCGCCACCCGCACTTTCCGACCCTTGACCCGGCGATGCTGCGGAAAGATCATAAAACCCAGCCAGGGGATACCGCACGGGCTCGGCTGCACCTGCGCAGACTCGGTATGGATGGTCAGCCTCAGCCGCGCAAGGCGATCGATGCAGCGGCGGCGCCAATCCCATAACAGGGCTTTGTCATCGCTGAACAACAGCAGATCGTCCACATAACGCACATAGCCTCGACAGCCCAGCTCGCGCTTAACGAACTGATCGAATGGGTGTAAATAGCAATTGGACCAGAACTGAGAGGTCAGATTACCGATCGGCAGCCCGCGTGGCCGACAGGCTGCCAGTAGATCGTCGCCAGGAAACCAGACCGGGTCGTAGCATTGATCCAACACCCGGTCACCACTGGCAATGATCTGTGCGATCAGTGCCATCAGGTCGGAATCACGCACCACCCGAGCGAGCGTGCGGGCTAAAATAGCATGGTCGATGGCCGGGAAGTGTTGCACCACGTCCATGCGCAGAACCCAGGGATATCGCCGGCTCAGTCGCTGAGCTGCATCAATCGCCCGGTGGCTCCCCTTGCCGACTCGATTCGCGTAGCTCTCCGCCACGAATAGGCGTTCGAAATGAGGTTCGATGATTTGACACAGCGCGTGGTGGACCACCCGATCGGCAAAAGGCGCCGCGCTGATCAGACGCCGTTTTGGTTCGGCAATAAAAAAATGCTGATAGGATCCAGGACGCCAGCGACGTTCAAGCAGGCGCTCACGCAATCCCAGCAGCCGGCGCGCCAAATGGTGCTCGAAATGTGCCGCAGCGCGGCCACTGCGCTTGCCCATTGCGGCCTGGCGCCAGGCCGAAAATAGATTATCCCAGGCCGCAACGGCCTCCAACGACAACTCCGGCAGCTTAACCATGCCCAGCGACATGATTGTCCTCGCCCGTGTCTTCGACCTGCTGCAATGGTTGTTGCCAAAGGGCGAACGCTTCCCGCGTGCCTATCGTCATACCGTAACCAAGCGCCTGATGGATGCGGCACTGGACCTGCAAGACGGCCTGTTCTTGGCCCAGACGCGCTCGCAAGCGGCGCGCCTGGCAGCGCTGAACGATTGCGACGCGGCTTTGAGCCGGCTGCGGCTGTATCTGCGCCTGGCCCATCATTGGCGCTGGCTGAGCGATGCACAGTATGAACATGTGACGCGCATGGATGTGGAGATCGGACGCTTGCTTGGCGCCTGGATCAAGCGCTGCCGGCAGGATTTGAAACCAGGGTGAGGCGCCTCGGGACCGGTACATGCCGGCCCGGGAGGCGCCTCGGTTTTATCTTCGCCCGGCGGTGGAACCGCACGGACGGGACGCACCCGCGCCATCCCCCCATACTCCGGCGCAATTGCAAACCTTGGTCGACAATCTAGGTCGCCATCTGGAGCTGGAGGGGGACGTGGACCGCGCAACGCAGACACGAAAACCAACGTTGTCGTTCCTGTTATTCGGATTGTTCCTGTTGCGCGCCGAGACCGCAACGCCGCCGCGACCAGAGCCCCAGCCGCCACCGCGCAGCCCTCGACAAGGTGCCGGGGCGCCCCCATCGGTTGCCCGATTACGGCAGTATAGGCTTAAACGTCAACATCGGAGATTGTTTAAGACGAAAGGTATAAATCGCCCGGTAAAGCACCTTTTGTGTATAATCGCAAAACGCGCCCTCGCGCTGCGCGCGAGCAATCAGTGACCCGTTCGCTGCGAACAGTGACCAGTGATTCAGTGAACAGCCGTCATGGGGACCGCGCAACGCAGACACGAATACCAACGACGCCGGCCCCGTTATCCGGATTGCCCCCGTTGCGCGCCGAGACCGCAACGCCGCCGCGACCAGAGCCCCAGCCGCCACCGCGCAGCCCTCGGGGGCTTGCGGTATCGATACCAGTGTCGTCCGGATCATCATATTTGTTCAGACACCATTCATAGACATTGCCGGCACAGTCCGCGAGCCCGGCCGGCGAATCGCCGCGCGGATACAGCCCGACCGCGGTGGTCTGGCGCAGATTCAGCGCCAGCGGCATCGCGTCTTCGGCCTCGTTGCAGTTGGCGATGCCGGTCTCCCAGTCGTTGCCCCAGGGATAGCGGCGGCCGTCGCTGCCAGCGGCGGCGAGCAGCCATTGATCCTCGGTGGGCAAGGTGATCTGCTCGTCTTGTGCGAGCCCACCGGCGGCCTTCAGATGGCTTGTCAGCCAGCGGCAGTAGGCAAGCGCCTCCAGCCAGCAGACATTCGTTCGCGGGCGATTCGGCTGAGTATAGTCAGAATCGTCTGGCGCTGGAGCGCCCCAGTTCTCGAACCACCAGGCCGGTTCGGCGTCGTCTTCGGCATCGCGGAAGACCTGATATTGGCTGTTTGTGATCGGATAGCACGCAATCCGAAACCCGGCCAGCGAGCGCGTCCGTCCGAACTGGCTGACCTCGCCGCCGGATACCTCCCGCCACAGAATATCCGGCAAGCCATCCGCGCCGACACCCACACCGGCACGCCGATCTCCCAACACCGCCAACAGATCGCCGAGCGCCGGGCGTCGCCCATACCAGTCCAATGCATCCGGCTCGCCGAGCCGTGCCAGGGCAAGCTCCAAACCGCTGCGCAGCCACTGGACCAACTCCGGTTCGGCGCCGGCGATGCGCGCGCCGAGCGCCTGCATCGTGGTCCAGCTGCGGTCCTCATTGGTCAGCAGCCGCACCAGCTCCCGAGCCGCTGTCGCGGCGGCAGGCGGGTCCGCCGCGCCGGCTTCGTATTCGCCCAAGACCAATCGCCAGAGTTCATCCACATGGTCGCGTGCCAGGAAGCGGGCCGGATTCGGTTCTTTGATCAGATCCTCCCAGAGCCCCTTGGCGCTCAGCTGACGGTGCAGATCCGCGATCAATTCCGCTCGCGGCAGCAGCGCATCGCGCCGCTCCATTGCCCAGCGCTCGGCCTCGCGGCGGACGCCGTCGCGGCGCATCAATGCCTCGCGGTACGCTTCGATCCAATCGGCAAGGTCGGGCCAAGCCCGGAACAGCGCCTCGTGGGTCACCTCGACCCGGTCGTCCGGCTCCCCCGTGTCGCCATCCGCACGCTGCGGGCCGCAGACCAGCAGCCGTGCGTCCTCCCCGCTCAACGCCTGGATCAGCGCCCGGGCCTGGGGCGTCTTGAAATCGGCCAGCCGGGCGCGTTGTCGCGTCGGGGTGCCATCCTCCGGGCGGATCGCCACCAAATGCGAAAACACCTCGCAATACAGGCTCTGCTCGGCATCCGCCGCGAGTCCCTGCTCGGCGCGAAAACGCTGCAATGCCTGGTCGGCACGATCGCGCAGAATGCCCGCCAGGCCGCCGGCATCCCGGTAGCCTTGCAGGCTCATGCAGCCGGAGCCGTCGAGCGCCGCCTGGAAGCGGGCTTGCAGCGCGAACGCCAATAACGCCAAATTGCCCTGGGCATCGGCGCTGTCGCGCAATAATTCCCGCACCAGGGCATTTTCGATGGCGATCGGTCGCGGCTGCCCGTCGGCATCCACCAGGCACAGCTCGCTCAGCGGCTTGCGGATCATCTGGGCCAGTTCCTCTGCACCCGGTCGCGGTACATTGTAGCTGGCGCCGGCCCGGTTCAGCAGCCGTTGCAGCCAGGGCTGGGCCTCCAATGCCGGATAAAAGTCCGAGCGCAGGGTGGCTACGATCTGCAACCGCGGCTCGCATGCCAGGGCCGCGCGCAACAAGCGCAGAAAGTCGTCGCGGCTGGCATCGCAGGCGGCGGTGAACAGCTCTTCCATCTGATCCACGATCAGCAGGCAGCGGGCATCCGCCGGCTGGCGCGCCAACAGCCGGGCGAACAACCGGGCAATGCTGTCTGGATCATCCGCATTCTTGCGCAACAGGTCCGCCTGCTCGCGCACCCGCAGGCCGCTGCCGGCGGCCCGGTCGAGGGCGTTGACAAAGGCCGCGAACGGCTCTGGATCGGTCGGCAGCATGGCCTCGATGAGCCAGCGCCGAGTCTCCGCAAAACGGCCTTCGAGCAGAGGCTCCACCCCATCGGCCAACGCGCCCCAGACCCCGGCGCGCACCAACGACGATTTGCCGCAGCCGGATGGGCCGATGACTAACAAACAGCGCGCCTCGGGATCGCTGGAATTCGGTTCGCCAGCGCTGGCCATGCGCTCCAGCAAGGCACGGGTCTCGGCCTCGCGGCCGAAAAAGATCGGGCGATCGCTGGATTGGAACGCCAGCATTCCCGGATAGGGCGCCCCGTACCAGATCGGGCGCGGATCAAGGCCCTGAGTGCAGGCAAAAGCGGCAAGCAAGGGCCGCAGGCGAGCGCGGTTAACCAGATTCTGCTCGTCCATGGTCCGCAGCAGCCGGCACAGCGGCGTCAGGCCCTGCTCGTCCGTCGGCAGGTCGTGGCCGAAAGCGACCACCAACGCCTGCGCCGCCTGGTGCCCGCTGCCCTCCAGGCCGCTGACCTGAGCCAGCCAGTGAGCATGCTCGACGAGTGTCCTGTGCAACCAAGTGTGGCGTTGCTGCGAGTCGCCCCACGAGGGCAGGTGTTGGAGCAATTGCTCCAGGGTATCCGCATTGGTTCGATCGATAACAGGCATCCTGGTCTCCGGCGGAGTGTGTGAAAAGCATGGCCCTTGCGGCCCAGAGCAATCAGACCATGCACGTATTCGGCGGTATCGAAATCGGGAGCGAGAGTGGAATTGTAACTCTAAAATCGAGGATTTGCAGAAGCAAAGAGTGTTCACCTCATTCACCCAGGATAACGTTCGATTCACCGCAGAGACGCAGAGAACGCCGAGAAGAGGTTGCATTCGCCTTGGCTCCTCTGCGCACTCTGCGTCTCTGCGGTGAATCCTCATATTCATTTAGAGCGCAGCGCCCAGCAACCATCCGCCCAGCAACCATCCGCCCAGCAAACATCAGGTTTCTCACGCCCTAATGTCATGTCTTTTCGAGCCCGAGCCCGAGCCAAATCAAGTCGCGCTGGGCGGGTTGTACCCTGGGGTATCTTCAGTTCATCTGTCGAGAAGACAGTGGCCTACAGTCTTTCTACCGAGAAAGGCGTGGCGCTTGCGTCCGCTCCGCTGGCATTGCCTGCCGGGTCGCCCGCAAGCGGGCTCCTACGCTAAGCCTGCCGGGTCGCCCGCAAGCGGGCTCCTACGCTAAGTAGCGGTTCATGAATAACCTATACCACGCGATCCAGCCATCGGTGGAGTGCAATCGGGGTCGGGGTCACTATCAGAATCGGCATCGGAATCGAGAGAGAAAACGCCCTATGCCATTCGGTCATGAGAAACTCGACGTCTAGCGTGCGGCCATCGAGTCTGTCGGCTGTTCTTACCGCGACTGCAAGCATGTGAAAGGACAGCGTGACGCGAAGGATCAACGCCTGTGCGCATCTTAGGCGCGCATCGTAGGCCATCGCGCTGAACATGGCCGAGGGTAACGGCAAAGCGACGAGCGGGGATCGACGCCGGTCGTTTGAAATCGCACGAGGCTCGGCGCTGGAGTGCGCTGCGATTGAGGACGTGCTCGCTGGTGTGCGATGCGTTGTGCGCAGACGACAACAGCAAGCAAAAGGCACTGCTCGATCGTCTTGTGGTCATGCTCACGAAGCTCAGACAGCGTGGCTAGTGCCTCGGTGCAGATGTTCCAAGACAGTCTCCGGTCGTTATCGTTGTCGTTGTCGTTGTCGTTGTCGTTGTCATAATCGTCTTAGCCGAATGCTCGATAACGACTACGATTACGACAACGACAACGACAACGAACCGCCTCGGGATTTCTGTACCGCTCCACTAGGCGGTCAGCGAGGAGCTTGGCGGAGGGGTTGGTCGGTTCGATACCGACGCCGATACCGACGCCGATAGCGGTAGCGAATGAGTCGGCAGGCGATACCCAAGCCAAAAACCGGTTTAGCTTGTTTCTGCACCATCGCTTGCGGGCGAGGCGCCTTGGTCCCTCTGCGCACGCTGCGTCTCTGCGGTGAATGCTTACATGCTTCGAAAGCAGCACACTCCGAGACCGTGAAAGTAGTCGCGATCCGAGACGAAGAGTCATTCCAATCTGGTCTTCTGGCAATGCTCTGAATGTCCGCCCTGTGCGGTTCCGGCGATCGATGAGTTCAGCCGGTCGCCGAGGAATGCGGCGAGTTGGGACTGGAGTATGGAGAGGAGGGAAAAGTCGCGGCCAGGCCGGCGGAATACTGCCCGCGGTCAAGGTGTGCTGCATCCTGACTAGGATGACAGTGCTTGTCCCGCGGCGAGATGAGTTTATAACGGACGTATTTTAAGCCGGCTTGGCCAGGGCGTGATGTTAGTCGGTTGAACTTTCTTCGGTTTTTTCTTTTGCTGTATTGACCCCGAGCGGGAGGTAGGCAAAGCAAGTACCGAAGTAGGCCGTAGCGATCAGAATCAGGCCGAAGATGTCCAGCCACCATACGCCGCTGATAATACCTAGCACGATTAATACACCGCCCGCGACGAAACGGATATTGCGATCTAGCTTGCCTACGTTTTTTGTAAGATTCATATCATTACCTCGTCTATCTTGACTCAGGATTAAAATGGCGAAATCCAGTTGGCGGGATTTGCGTCACTTTCTTTCAAACACTATATGTAGCCATCGCAAGCCATTTCCTACCCTCCTATGGCGCGCGACAGCATGCAACCGGATTGTACGTTCCCCGATGCAGAACGTCGATGATGAATGCTAAGCTTATGCAAACGGTGCTTCGTCGCGTTGGCGACGAAGCAATCGATTCGATGCCGGAAATCCTACTCGAAGATCTCCCATTTCACCGACTCGGTGACCGATGTCCCGTCTGTGAAAAGGATCGTCCAGGTCAGGTTATTGACGCCCGGCCGCAGCAGCGGATGAATGTCGCTGCAAATGACCACCTCACGTCCATTCGACCACAGGGCTTCATGTCGGCAATGATCTATATACCATCCGGACACCGGCTCTGCGTTCACCGTTCCGCTGATGGTTTCCGATTGTTTGCCAACGGGCATTAGAAACGCCAACTCTACCAGTTGCTGGCGAACAAAAAAGCCGGATGACGGGGTTACGATGACTGGTTCGGCGGGCTCGGCGACCGCGGCGGTAATGGAAACAATCTGCGCTTGCACAGACCAGTAGTTGCCGGTCGCATCGGACCCGCCGATCATGATCTCCCGATGCTCGGCAAACTTCGAGAGATCCGGCGCATCGGCACTCAGGGCATCGCTGGAAAATGCGGTGCCACTGTTGTCGTCGAGATGCAGGTTGATGTAATACGCTTGTAAAGCACCCGGCTGGACGCTGCCCCAGTTGGTCAGCACATGCATTGCGTCGGAATAGCTGTTGATGATATCGACGAATACAGGCTCCGTGGTGGAGTCGCTCTGAAAGCTGTATCCACCGGCACGCAACGTGAATCCATAGCCGGCGATCTTGGGATGCTGATAGTGACCCATCTCCGGGTTCGGGTCGGAATCGGGCAGATTCAGATCCAATCGATAGCTTCCGGAGAGTTCAACGCCGGGCTGGAGCATGCCTCCAAATGCAAAGCCCGGGTCGTAGACATCGGTGATGGAAGCCACGATTTGGAATGTGCCGGGGGGCGGCGTGTCGTCGCTGGACAGTTGTTGCGAATCGATACGAACGCGAAAATCGTAGTAGTTTCCGGTGCTGCCTTGGCCGGAAAAGTAGATGTTCTTTTCCTGGAAGTCACTCAAATCCACTGGTGCTGCGGGAAGTGCATCGGAGTTGAACGCGGTCGCTGACGGATCGTAGAAGTCGACATCCATGTGATCGACCCTGGACCCATTGGGCAGGGGCAGATTATTCATGGCACTGCCGACATGCAACCCATCGCCCCATGAGTTGTTGGCAACGTCGGCGATGTACATTCCGTGTGGTTGGGCATGCGTCGCGCTGGCAAAGGTCAGGGTTCCGATCTCGAAGCTCATGGAGACCTTGGTCGGATCTTGCGGGAAATGCCCGTTCCCGGGATGCGCATCCTGGTCCGGCGCAGTCCTGTCGTAGCTGTAATAGCCGGTCACGCGCTGACCGACCTGAACCTGCCCAGCGAGGGCATTGTCGTAATCGTTGAGACTTTCTACGGTTCCAGTAATTTGGATCCTGATGACCTCGGCCGTGACAGTTGTCGAAAACAGGGTGCCCACCAGCGCCATCACGATCGGCATCGAGCGAGGGATTGTCATCATCGGATGTTCTCCAGGGAAATTGCCAAGCATGTCAAATCGACCGTCGCTGATGTTCGAGCTCGAGCGACGACCATGAGCTTAGCTCCAAATCCGCTGGGCAAGCGTGAGCAACGTCAAATTCTGGGAGATCCAATCCGGATCGGGGCTGCACGGCGTTACCTGCTGCGGCGGCTCCGTGTACGCTGTGCACCGGGTAGCTGAGCAGGACGAGGGTAGGGTTTGACCAGCCGGACGCCAGTCAGGCAACGTCCCAACCTCGAGCTCGGAACCGGAGACGATGAGACCGGTGGAGCGGATGCCGACCCTTCGCGGGCATTTGCGGATGGATTCGGTGCCGATGCTGGGGTACTGGATCTGGTTTTCGTCCACCCAATTGTTGCCGTCCCAGACCGCCGAGGGCCTGTGGTGAGGAAGCTGTGGTCAAGGCGATGGCGGCGAGACGAGAAGTAGCAGATCAAGAACAGCGTCCTATTAATGATTCTCGGACAGGCACAATGAGCGCCGTGGGAGTTCGCCAGCCTAGCCGCGGCGACCGAATCCCGATGGGCGGCGGTCGTACCCGGAAAGATCATCGATGTCGTAGCTCCAGATTTTTACCCGCTCGGTCGGATGCAGCACGCATCGTCCATTCCAGAGGCGTACAAGCGAAAGGTCCGCAAGGCTCTGTCCGCGCATTGCCGCATCCGGAAATGCGTCTAACCAATCGCCCAACTCCTCCGTGGTAGGCAACGGACAGGGTCGCCACGGGGCCTCGCCATTGATGGACTGACGGACCGCGGTCGCAAAACGCTCGGCGACCTTCCGCCGTATTGATCCGTTCGCAAGTTAGGAGATGTGGCGACCGGTCTCGTAGATCGCCGCAAGCGGAAGAAGCAGGTTCGCACCTTCTTTGAAGAAGTGACGCAGCTCAGCGCGGGCTCGGTCTCTCTGCTGGTTCTTGCCGGTGCAGGGAATTTTCGGCTCGATACCGCCGCGTGCAACGTTGTTGTACCGCACCAAGACTTCATGGCTGTAGGATTTCGCGGCCTCGTCCAGGACATACAGCGGCACACTTGACGCTGGCGTGGCGATCGTCTCCGATATCACCCGCATGCTCTCCGATGTGACCTCAATCTGAATCTCGAAGTCATGCTGATCAGATAGACCTTGGCTACTCTCGGCCCCTATGCTGCAGCGAAAGCCAAATCGCCCAGGTTGATCCGTACCCCGCGCACCACCGGCAGGGCAGTAGACAAGGTCTCTGATGGTGCCGCGCACTCGCTGGTGTTGCGACTGAACAGCGCTCATCAGGTCGTCCAGCCGCCGGCCCTCCGCCAGCCAGGACAAGAAGCGTATGCCTTCGATCGCGTTACTCTTGCCTGAGGCGTTGGCCCCGATGAGCAGCGACAGTGGCGCCAAAGGCAATGTCGCTTCCTAGAAGCTCTTGAAATTCAGAAGCGAAAGACTGTTGAGCATTGGAAACCTCGACAAATATTACACGTGATGGTTTTCCAAGGCACAGCCCAGCAAGCGGGCGACCTCGGCATCGGTTACCCAATGCGGCATCGGCAACTGGCCGATAAAGCGCAGCATCCTGGCCAGGTGCTCGCGTTGCGTCCAGTAGTCGGCGATCTCGGTCTTGAGATAGTCGAATGAATTGTCTCCTCATTGGTTATCCGATATCGACTCGCTTCCTGTGAAAGGCGATGTCGAACCACTCCGGCAGCGCTAGAGCGAGCTGGAACTCTTGCCGATCCAGCAAATAGCCGCCTAAGCACTCAATGCGGCGATCATTTCGCGCACTCCGTCGCCAATCCGATCACCCAGGCGTAACAGCCCGCCGCCTAGCAGGTAGACGCAATCGTCACCGTACATCGAGCGCATGTCGGCCATTCGGTCGAGCGTCATGCCACCGCCCGGGCTGGGTAGGATCGGGATGCCATGACCTGAAGGGTCGGTACAGGCGGCGGCGATTTCGCGGCATTCAGCGTGCGAATAGCCAAATCGGCCGCTGACATTGGGGAAAATAGAGATATCCGCTCCCGCTAGCCGCGCCAGCGTGCCAAACAGCATGCCGTGGCTGTAACCGTTGTCCGCCGAACTCGCGAATGCGCCCAAATGGGATGGATGCGCCATGATGGGCAGGCCGAATTCGGGATCGCGCGCCAAACAGTTGATGGCGTCGTAGCCGAATAGCCCCGGCATGATTAATACTCCGTCAGCCCCGGCCTGTTTGGCGAACAGTGCATCGTCGTGCAATTGGTTGCCATGGCCGTTCATGGTCGCGAAATACAACCCGCGAGTGGTGTCGCCGGCATCGGCTCGTTTGGCATTGGCACGCGCTGCCGCTTGCGCCAGCGCGGGGACGCGGTCGCGAAACGGTGCCGCGGGCTGGTTGGCCAGGCCGTGATCTTCCTTGACGATGTCGGCGCCGGCTCGCAGGGTCGCATAGCAGAGTTTGGCCAGATCGCCGGTGTTGGTTCCCTGCGGCTTGAGTACCGGACAGACCAGCCCGCCACGCTCCCGTCCGATCAGTCGGCGCAGTCCATCAATGCCGAACCGGGCTCCGGGAAACAATGCCGTTAGTCGCGCGCAGGGGCGAAAATCCACTACCTTGATGCCTTGTTGCATCGAGGTATTACCATAGATGACATTGATGAGTTGGTTCAGGCTATCGCCGACCGCATCCATGGAGTAGCTGAGCACGGCATTGTAGACCTGGTCAGCGGAGGCAGTCACCGAGGTCACCTGGCCAAGCACCAGGTTTTCGATGTATCCGGTGGGCACGAGATCTCGCGGAATTTCGACCGTTTGCTCTAATGCAATGGCGCCGGCACGTTGTTCGGCATCGGGCATTGAATCGGCCAGGATACGGTAGCTAACGGTAAATCGCTCGGCCATTAGAGCGCCTCCGCCTTCAGCAGAGAATGCACCGCTTCGACCCGCGCTTCCCCCAGATCCGCTTCGGATATGCCGAAATCGGTGGCTGCCAAGCGTTCGATAGCTCGCACCAATGCCAGTGCATCCAGTCCGTAATAACGCATCAGATAGGGGCGCGATCCTCCATGCGCATAGGTGTCTTTTAGTCCCAATCTGATCAGACGCTTGCCGACACCGGCATCCGCCATGGTTTCCGCGACCAGGCTACCAACGCCGCCTTCGGTCAGATGGTTTTCCAGCACCACCACACCCAGGCGCACCGATCCGAGATGATCCAGCAGCGCCGTTGGGTCGAATGGCTTAATGGTGTGCAGGTGCAGATGCCGAATCGATACCCCAGCCTGGCTCAGGGCGGAGCGGGCGCGCAATGCCTCTTCGGTACAGATGCCAGAGGTGATCACCAGCACATCTTGACCGCTGGAGAGTTCGCGCATTTCGCCCACCTGGATTGGGCGATCGAAAAGACGCGGTACCGAGCCGCGCAATACCCGGCACCAGACCGGCCCGTCGATGCTGTCCGCCGCTGCGCAAATGTTCTCCACCTCGGTCGCGTCGCCGGTTTCCAGAATTGTCATGTTGGGAATCGAGCGCATTACCGCGATGTCTTCGATCGCCTGATGGGTCATGCCGCCCGGTGTTGTCACGCCAGGTAGGAAGCCCATTAGCCGGACCTTGCGTCGCGGATAGGCGATGGAGGCCACCAGCTGATCGTAAGGACGACGATACATAAAAACGCCGAAGGTGTGAACAAAAGGCCGGAAGCCTGCCAGGCCAAGTCCGCCGGCAAAGCTCATCATGTTTTGTTCGGCCATGCCCAGGGATAAAAAACGCTCCGGGTGCCGGTCGCGAAAGCCGTCGATTTCACAACTGGAGGTCAGATCCGCCGATAGGCACAGGACATCGGGGTTAGCCAGCGCATGCGCTTCGAAAGCTGCCGCATAGGGGCGATTGACCATCTCGATCATTTGCTTTGCACCCTGACCGAGGCTGGTTGTGACGGGCGCGCGAGGTCGATCGGATCGATCCCTAGGTCGGCGGCGATGGAGTGATTCATGCGAGCACGTTCCTGTTCGGAGTTAAAGCGGACATAGTGCAGGCGCGGAAAGCGCTCCCGCAATATCGGCATGCCTTGGAAAGGGTTGCTGTGGGCGAGGATGATGAGCGGTTGTCCGGCATGCGGCTCGTTTGCCGCATCGCGCATGGCAGTGAGGTCATGGCCGTCGATCTCCAGGCAGGTGGCACCGAAAGCCCGGAATTTCGAGCTGATATCGCGCACATCCATCACCGTGGTCATGGCGCCATCGCATTGCTGATGGTTCACATCCATAATCGCGAAAACCGAGTCGATGCCGTGGTGAGCACAGGCTTGCACAGCCTCCCAGGTTTGACCCTCCTGTACTTCGCCATCGGACATAAAGACCCATGTCCGCCCGCTATGCTGGCGCCGTCGCCGTCCCCAGGCCAACCCGGCGGCGGTCGACAGACCGATACCTAGGGTGCCGTTATGCACCTCCATGCCCGGCGAGTGTTCGGCGCCGATCATTTCGACGCTCGATCCGTCCTGGTTGAACAGTTGCAACCCCTCGGGCGCCATGCGGCCGACCTCGATCAGGGCGGCATAGGCGACCAGGGCATAATGGGCCGGAGCAATAAACAGGCGATCGAGATCGGGTTCGGCGGGTCCGTTGTATCCCGCCCCGGTGCGATAGGCGGTGTTGCTGGCCGACGGCACGCCGGCAAAAGGCGCTGGGATCATCGGCAGGGTCGGCGCACCCAGCACCAGTTGTTCGTTGTACAGCCATGCAAGCTGTTCCGCCGCCGAGCAGGCCTGCGATAGATAGCCGCCGTTGTTGCGCATGACGTGTTCGAAGACCCGTCTGCGAATGCCCAATGCGACTTGTTCGGTGGTTTGTTTGTTGCTCATCTTGTCTCCGTGTCAGTCTGCATTTGGATCGGTCCTAATGTTGACGGTCATCATGTCGGCTGTTGCGGTGCCAAACCTGGATCTTGAGACTGTACCAACGATGATTGAACCTTCACCAAGGACATTGATCAGACCTAGCCATGCTCTAATGGGAGTGAGGTCAGCACTGATGGGCCTTGTTCGTAACTCCGACCAACTGACCGGCATGTGCTTGGGGATTGTCCGTAAGACTTGGTTTTTAAATTTAAAATACGGTTGCTCTGGAGGTTAACCCTGAGTCTTGGCCGAGCTTATGAACAAGGCCGCACTGATGTATCGGCGGCGGGATTGAAAGCCAGCTCCAGCATCCGGTCGGCGACAAAAGCAGGAGAGCTGAAGGCAGCTTAGGTGGAGCCCTGTACCATGCGTTGCAAATAGGTATCGATGATACCAGTGGCAACCGCGTGGACGCGCAGGCCATTGTCGCTTTCTTCTGGAAGGAAAAGGGGAAGGAGAAGAAGGAAAAGGACACCAGGATAGAGGAAGGAAAAGGACACCTATATAAGTCACAAGCTTCATCGATTGTAGCCCAGCTTCGCGATGTCGTCTGACTTCGCGATGCCGCCCGACTGCGCAATATCGCGGACTCCGCAATATCGCCCGACTCCGCGGTGTCGCTCGACTCCACGATGTGGCCCAACTCGCCGATCTGTCACCGATCTCATGGAGGTGCACAACGCGCGCATGAGCGGCTCCGTCCGCTCGATGCGCGGTTGACTGATGTTCTACCTTTAGATGGGTGTCCCGTCTTAGCGCCGTCCCGTCTTAGCGCCGTCTTAGCGGATGTCCCGTCTTAGCGGTCTTAGCGGCGTCGGAGTGTGGGTGTCCAGTGTCGTCCCGTCGGAGTGTGGGTGTCCAGTGTCGTCCCGGGTGTCCAGTGTCGTCCCGTGTCGTCGGCGCGTGCATGTCGTCCACACCTGGGTGTCCTGTTTTGCGCCGGTTCTCCGCGGACCGTCGGGAACATCAGGTGCAACATTGCAAGCAATAGACGGAAACAGCCGATGGGATGGGCTAAAGGACAATCCAGTGCTGAACTCGAAACATTGCACGGTGCAGTGTACTGTGTACTACCCGACAACGGACGCGACAAACAACGCGAAATCAATCCTGATGGTGACTCAAAAGAAACGGCTTAGCCTCGATTGAAGCTAAGCCGTTGTATTGATTGGTGCGCCCTGCTGGGTTCGAACCAGCGACCACCTGATTAAAAGTCAGATGCTCTACCAACTGAGCTAAGGGCGCTTGCTAGAGTGGACCGTTATTGTAGCTGACTCGGCAGGAACAGGAAAGTTCCGCTGTCGCGTTGGCTGAAATCGCACATTCAGCGATAGCGCGTGGGGTCCGGCAAGCCCGCGGCGTTGAAGCCCGCGGCGCGTATTCTACAGGAATCGCAGAGGCCACAGGCGCGGCCTTGGGCATCGGCCTGATAGCAGGAGACGGTGAGGCTGTAGTCGACGCCGAGTTGGTTGCCGCGGCGAATGATGTCGGCTTTGCTCAGGTCGATCAACGGGGCGTTGATTTGCGGGCCATGGCCCTCGACACCGGCCTTGGTTGCGAGATCCGCCAGCTGTTGAAATGCCGCAATGAACTCGGGTCGGCAGTCCGGATAGCCGGAGTAGTCGAGAGCGTTCACCCCAATCACGATGCGCGCCGCACCGATCACCTCGGCCTGCCCCAGGGCTAGGGCTAGCAACAGGGTATTGCGTGCTGGCACGTAGGTCACCGGTATCCCGGTTGTGGGCACCTCGGGCACGGCGATGTGCGCATCAGTCAGAGCGGAGCCGCCGATCGTGCCGAGATCCATCTTGATGATGCGATGGCTGGCCGCGCCAACAGAGCTTGCGACGCGGCATGCCGCATCGAGTTCGGAACGATGGCGCTGGCCATAGTCAATACTTAGCGCATGGCAGGCCAAACCCTGTTCGCGCGCGATGGCAAGGGCCGTGGCGGAATCGAGCCCGCCGGAGAGCAGGACGACGGCCTTGGTCTGTTCATGCATGGTCTGTTACGCCTGTTCGTTTCTCAATTGGTTGTATTTCTCTGTAAAAGTCTTTTTTTGCAGCGTATCCTGGATGCCGAAAATCGTGAAGATGAATCTATTTTTCAAACTATAGAACTGCTGAATCAGTATAGTATTTAAGTTGGCGAATCAAGTTGGGTCTTCATCGCCCGATACGGCCAACGAGTGTATCTGCCCGTTGGATCGTTTTCGCATTCGTCTCAACGGACTGCCGGCAACGATTAACCGGCAGCATAAACCAGACTAAGTCGCCCTCGCGGGAATTGCCACAGTGTCTGAGCAGGGATGATCCAGTGTCTGAGCAGGGATGATCCAGTGTCTGAGCGGGGATGATTTAACAGCAAGCGGGAAACCAGTATGACCAGACCCAGATTGATTAATTTCGCTGTCATTATCCGCGTGCTGACGATGTCCATCGTTTGGTTGGTTCTACTTTCCTGGTTTCTCAATGCCTACCGCTCTGGCTGCGGAACCGCATTGCTTGTGTTTGCGGTGATCAGCCTCTTTCTGCTGATGGCAGGCTTCGAGGCTGCTTTTCTGCGCCGCCGGGCGCTATACAACGAATTCGTCAGCGACGACGATCATGTATTTGATTTGTTCCATAATCTAATCCTGACTGGTCTCAGGGAGTTGATCTTTGGTCTGATCCTCGCGATGTTTCTGCTGATCGGCGTCTTGGTGTTCGAACCGCGGCAATGGTCGCTGTTGTTCGCGGATTTGTTGGTCATGACCTTGCTGATCCCACGATTCGCACTGTCTATGAGCAATCGGGTACGCGAACCTTACCGCTTTGCGATGGCACGGCAGTCTGCGATGTGGCTCAGCATCCTGCTGCTGTGGAGCGAGGCATTGATGGTGTTGACCCTATCGCCGCGCGAGCACTACATAGGCATGCGCTGGCAGGAGGTGGTCACCTATGGTGTTGCGCAGCCGGATTTGTCTTGCCCAATCGTGGCGCAGTTGGCGAACATTTTCGTTGTTGGCCAGGCATTGGCCATGTGGGCGGTGCAGAACGCCACACGGGTCATGAATGATCCGACCCAGGCGATTATGGTCTGGGTCGGCTTTTTCATCTTATTCAGCTTCACGTTCATGGTGGCACGCGCCTTCAGCCAAGCGTTGATCGGCGTTATGGGACGCCCCTGGGAGCTGTGGAGCAGCCCGACCAAAAACGCTGCGTATGACGCAGCGGCCACGCCATCGACAAAGCGCACCAAAAGAACCAGAAGAAACTGGAATCAACCGGTGTAGACCAGTGGGCCGGCGGGACCGAGCGGCCATCCCAGCATGACCCACAGACCTAACAACAGGGACCAGACCGGCGCGAAGACCAGAGTATAGGGAAGCATCAGAGCCAGCAGTGTACCGAGACCGGCGTCTGGACGATAGCGACGCACAAAGGCAAGAATGATGACCAGGTATGGGTTGAATGGCGTGATGCCGTTAGTTACCGAATCGCCGACACGATAGGCGGCCTGGGTCAGCTCCGGACTGATGCCGACCTGCATGAACATGGGCACGAACACGGGAGCGAAGAAGGCATATTTGGCGGAAGCCGATCCCATGATCAGATTGCCGGCCATCACCAACGCGATGAAGGCAAGCACCAAGGTCGTGCTTGGCAGCTGCATCTGCACCAACCAATCGCCGCCGGCGATCGCGAGCATTGCGCCGAGCCCGGAATGGTCGAAGCAGGCAATGAACTGGGCGGCGAAGAAGGCGAGCACGATGTACGGTCCCATGGTTTTCATGGTTTCTGACATCATCTCCACCGCATCGCGATCGCTGCGGATGGTGCCGGCGCCGATGCCATAGGCAAGTCCGATGCCGAGGAACAAGATCAGCAGCAGCGGCACCAACACTTCCATCCAGCGTGGAAAATGAGCGCCCTGCCCTGCCAATGGCGCACCTGGAAGCAACACCGCGGCCAGCAACAGGCATGACAGTATTAGAAACATCAGTGCGGCGCGGCGCAAACCACGATCCTCGCTTGCACGCTGAGCAGTCTGTTCCGGGGCGACCTCAGCTACTCCTTGGTGGCCGAGCCTTGGCTCGACGATATGGGTGGTGACCAAGGTGCCCAACAACGTCAGCAGCAGCGTGGAGGCGATCATGAACCACCAGTTGGCAGTAATCGCGACCCGATAGTCCGGGTCCAGCAGCACCGCCGCGCTGGTGGATAGACCGGCCAACAAGGGATCCAGGCCGGTGATGAAGAGATTGGCGGAGAAACCGCAGGTGACTCCTGAGGTGACCGCGGCAATGCCGGCGAGCGGTGAGCGCCCCGCGGCCAGGAAGAGCGCTCCCGCCAGGGGCGGCAGCACCACATAACCAGCATCCAGCGTCAGCGACGAGAGCACGCCAACCAGCACCGTTGCCGGAACCAGCAGCGCGCGAGGCGCCATTGCCAGCACGCGCCGCAACAGCACGGGCAGCAAACCAGAGCGTTCACTGACGCCAATGCCGAGCAATCCCACTAGAACCAGACCGAGCGGCGGAAAGTTGACGAAGTTCTGCACCAGATTGGACAGCAACCACCAAATGCCTGCGCTGTCCAGGAGACTGACGGCGCGAATGGTCTCGACCTCCATGGAGCTGTCACGCTGCACCTGCCAATCCAGCCAAACGGCCAGCTGCGATAACAGCATCAGCACCAGGGTACCGAGCAGAAATAACGTCGCAGGGTCCGGCAACCGATTGCCGGCACGCTCGATTCGATCAAGCCAACCAGAGGCTGAATAGACATCCAACTGAGACAAACTCACCTCCTCGAGGCCCATTCCGCGGGGTGTTAGAAAATACCCTATGCTAAGGCGATTTCTGGAGAGAAACACAACATCTGGCTTGTCTTCTCGTCCTGCCTCGAGGTCGCCAAGGCGAACCAGAATCCGGCGCCTGTTGGTCGGTTTCTCTCCGGCAATCGCCTAAGTCAATTGCAATCCATCCTATACCCCATCCGGCTCGAGGGCCAAGCCAAACATTGCCAACGGTGATCCGAACCTGGTAGAAGAGTAGCATGCACAAGACAACTCCCGAACCCGGTGATCAGCTCCAGCACATCGTCAATGGTTTTCTTGTTGGTGCCGCAGCTGCGCGGATCGAACCCCTCGGCGCCGGGTTGATCAACGCCACCTATCGGGTCGACAGCAGGCGCGGCAGTTTCGTTCTGCAACGCATCAACGGCAGAGTATTCCCGGCGCCAGAGCGTATCATGGCCAACCTGTCACGCTTACAAGCACTAGCCGTCGCGCACCCCGAGCTCGGCGTCAGATTGCCGGGGCTGGTGATGGCGACAGATGGTCGTCCGTTTGTACGCGACAGCGACAACCATTGCTGGCGTATGATGGAATATATCCATCCCAGCCGCACCCTGCATCAATTGCAAAACCAGCGCCAGGCAGCGGAGATCGGCCGGGTTCTGGGCTGCTTCCATCGACTGGGCGCTGAGTTGAATCTGGACGAGCTCTACACCACCCTGCCAGGCTTCCATCATACGCCAACCTATCTGGCCGCTCTGGAAACAGCGCTAGTGGAAGGCCCACAAGTATCCAGCGCTTACAGCAGCGCCGCAGTGAATGTGGCCGATTCTTGGCCGCGACTGATCGACGAAACGCTAGCATTCATTGCCGATCGGCGCCCGCTGGTGGATGTGCTCGAAGAGGCACTCGGGCAAGGCCAAACGAGGATGCGCGTGATCCACGGCGATCCAAAAATCGACAATCTGTTGTTCGCCCGGGACAGCGACCGGGCATTGTGCCTGATTGACCTGGATACGGTGCAGCCCGGTCTGATCCAACATGATATCGGCGATTGCCTGCGCTCCTGCTGCAATCGTGTGGGCGAGGCTGCCGGCGGCAGGACCCAGGTGCGCTTCGATCTTGCGCTCGGCGAAGCGATCCTTGCCGCCTACGCTGAACAAATGCGGCACTTGCTCAATGCCACGGAGGTGGCATCGATCTGCTCTGCTGTTCAGGTGATACCGTTCGAGCTCGGTCTGCGCTTTCTTACCGACCACCTCCAGGGCGATCGCTATTTCCGAGTTGCCATGCATGGTGATAATCTGCGCAAGGCGGTTGGTCAATTCGCGCTGGTCGCGGATATCGAACGCAAGGCGGAGGCGATCCAGGCAATCGTCCGGCGCAATTTCGGCGCCAGCGAAGCGCCCGATCAGCAATCCGGCCAAAAACCTGACTGGAGTTAGGCAACCCGGCCTCCCCACAGGCTATCAGCATGCCCTAAGTAGCGGTTCATGAATAACCTATATAACGCTATCCAGACATCGGCGGGGAGTGCAATCGGGGTCGGGGTCGCTATCGGAATCGGAGTTGGTCAGTTCGATACCGACGCCGATACCGATACCGACGCCGATAGCGGTACCGAATGAGTCGGCAGGCGACACCCAAGCCAAAAACCTGTTTAGCTTGTTTCTGCACCACCACTAAACTCAGCGTCAAGAGCTCGATCGCTCGATCGCGCAAATCCCCTTGACCCGGCGGGCGGCAAGCGAGCAAGATCAAAACGAGGACAGAATGACAGAATGACAGACCCGCTTGACCAAGCATGCCAGCCAGATGCAAACACCAGCGACTCTGACAAAGCTCGGATAGGTTCCGAGCGCATCCATGCCAACGCCCTGGTGAGCATGCGCTTCGAGCTGCGTTGGCGCAGTGCGCATGCCAGCCATTATGATTGTACCGCTGCCGGTCAATTGAATTTAGCGCGCGACCCGTTCCCTCCGGAGCTGGAAATGGCGGTGATGGACAAGCCGGTTGGATATTGCGCCAGTCATCGATTCAACCCCGGCGAACTGCTCCGTCCCTATCGGCAAGACCGATTGCTGGAGCTGCGGCCGGAGCAGTTCGACAGCGGCTCGCGCGCTTCGATACAGCCGCGCACGGGTCGCTTCTATCCCCAGAGTCTAGTTCCCGAACTCAATGACTTATGCGACAGGCAACCGACACCGTTTCGGGTTACCTGCGCCGACGCAACGCAGCTGCAGGTCGACCTGAACCATCCGCTGGCGGATCAACCCGTGGAATTGTCGTTGTGCATTGACTGGATCGGCAGCAAAACGGATAAGCGCGGTGGTTGCTGTACCGAAATCGCGGATCTGGTTACTGCCGACGGCCCCGGCATGCAGGGGCGGTGGCGAGGGATACCGACAGATTTTTTCTCCGACCTTCCGTTTCTGCGTGCCGACTCGCGCCCGGATAACCTCTTCTACGCTCAGCCGCGTCTGGTCGACCATATCGATCGCACCGCCATCGGCGAAATCTCCGCGCTCTATGGCAGGTTGCTTCCAGCGGGCGCCCGTGTTCTCGATTTGATGTCCAGTTGGCACTCGCATCTGCCATCCACGCTGGCACTGGCCTCGGTCACCGGCTTGGGTATGAATCGCGAGGAATTGGATGCCAACCCGATGCTTGACGAACGCGTCGTCCAGGATCTGAATCAGGATTCGACATTGCCATTTGACGACGCCGTCTTCGACGCCGTTATCTGCACCGTATCGGTGGAATACCTGACCGATCCAGTCGGGGTATTTCGTCAGCTCGCACGGGTGCTGATTCCCGGGGGACTGTTGATCATGACCTTCTCGAATCGCTGGTTTCCGCCCAAGGTGATCCGGATTTGGGAGGCTATCCATGAGTACGAGCGGCCCGGACTGGTGCTGGAGTACTTTATCGCATCCGGCCAGTTCGTCGACCTCACTAGTTGGAGCCTGCGTGGACTGCCGCGGCCGGCGGACGACATCTATGCAGGCCGCCTGGCGTTTTCGGACCCGGTCTATGCCGTATGGGGCCGGCGCGCGGCGACTGCTGGAGATGCAGCATAAATAACGTCAATCCGATATTGAGGTTTACGACCCCATGCATACCCGCAAAAAGAATGGCCCGAAACGCATCGGGTTTGTGTCGACCCGAATCAGCGGTACCGATGGCGTCAGCCTCGAGATCGAGAAATGGGCTTCCATTTTGGAATCGATGGGCCACACTTGCTTTTATATTGCCGGCGTTTGCGATGATCGACCCGCCGAGCGTAGCTATCTGATTCCCGAGGCACATTTCCACCACGCAGAAATCCAGGCCATCAATGACGAGGCATTTGCCGAGCGCCTGCGTTCCACCAGTCTTAGCGATCGGGTGCGGAATCTGACCCAGCGCATTGGCAAGCAACTGCGCACCGCCATCGCCGAATTCGACCTGGATTTGCTGATTGCCGAGAATTGCCTGACCATCCCGATGAATATCCCCTTGGGGCTGGCGCTGGTGGAAACCATTATGGAAACCTCGGTGGCTTGCATCGCCCATCACCACGACTTTGTCTGGGAGCGCGACCGCTTTTTAATGAACTGCATCGACGATTATCTGGTCACCGCCTTTCCGCCGCGGCTGGCACAGATCGACCATGTGGTCATCAATACCCAGGCAGCGCAGGAATTCAGCCGGCGCACCGGCCTGCCCTGCACCGTCATCCCCAACGTCATGGACTTCGACCAGCCGCCGGCCGACGGCGAACCGCACGGCCTGCGCCGCGCACTCGGGTTACAGGACGACGATGTCATGATACTGCAGCCCACGCGCATCGTTCAGCGCAAGGGCATCGAAACCTCCGTCGAACTGGTACGCAGACTCGGCAACCCGCGCGCCAAGCTGGTCATCAGCCACAGCTCCGGTGACGAGGGACAGGTGTATGCCGAGCGCATCATCGACTATGCACGCCTGCTGGAGGTGGAGCTGATCCTCGCCGGCGACCTGATCGATGCTGGTGCCACGGTTAGCGGGAACGCGCCGTTCAGCATTTGGGACGCCTACAACGAGGCCGACCTAATTACCTACCCGAGCACCTACGAGGGTTTTGGTAATGCCTTTTTGGAAGCGGTCTACCATTGCAAACCCGTGCTCTGTAATCGATACTCGATTTTCCGTACCGATATCGAACCGCTCGGTTTCAACACCATTGAGATCGATGGCTTTGTCACCGATGCGACCATCGACGAGGTACGTCGGGTGCTGACCGACGAACTCTATCGTCACGATATGGTGACTCAGAACTATCAGATTGGCCTGCACTATTTCAGCTATCGCCGGGTGGCGGTGGAGATGAATCGGCTGCTCTCGGCGCCGAACCTGATCAGCCACGGACTCGATCCGGAGCGAGTCTTCAGCTGAGCTGTCCGCGCCTCCTTAACTTACGATGACCAAGGCTCGACGACAACAGAACACAGCCGGACAGGAGGCAGCGGCGCTCCGGCAGCCGGGCTCGGCATCCCGGCTCCAAGGCGAGCAACGACAGGCCAGGGCCTACATCGGGATCGGCTCGAATATCCAGCCGCAAGAACATATCCGACAATGTCTGGCCCTGCTTGCCAAACTTCCGCACAGCCAGCCGAGCGGCGAATCGCCCTGGTATCTGACCCGCCCCTGGGGTATCGAGCAGCAGCCGAACTTTATCAATCTGGTGGTCGGACTGAACACCGGTTTGTCCGCACCAGCCCTGCTGTGCGCTACCCAGGCCATTGAGCAACGATTACAACGGGTACGCGACATCAAAAACGGCCCGCGCACCATCGACTTGGACATCCTGCTGTTCGACGATGCGGTGATCGAAACACCGAATCTGATCATCCCCCATCCTGCTTTGCTGCAGCGCGACTTCATGCTGTTGCCGCTGCTGGACATTGCCCCAAAACAACTTCACCCGCTCGAGGGCCGGAGGTTGTGCGATCTGAGCGACCGCATTCAGTATCACCAGATCATAGAGCAACTTCCCCAGCCTTGACTCTGTCACCTGAGTTGTCCGATGCTCGCACCTTGTCATCTGGGAAAACCGCCCGCGCGGACATGCGGCCGACAAATCGGCATCAAGTTGCAAAATCAATGGAAATGCGCGGATTATTTCTGAATTGTTTTTTAACCTGAGTTTTTAACCTAAGCAAAAGTCAGGCAACGGACTACCCGCTTGCTTGCACCCGGGAGCGATTATCATGCGGCGCATCAATATCAGCCACCTCACCGAGTATGTGTTCCCAGTCAGCGTGTCTCTGCTGCCTCACCGGCTGTTGTTGAGGCCGCGGGAGAATCACAACGTACGCATCGAATCGTCGCTGCTGGACATCAGCCCGGCGCACGTTCTGCAATGGAAGCGTGACGTGCTCGACAACTCGGTGACGCTGGTGACCTTCAGCGAACCATCCGACCAATTGCGCATCGCCAGCAATGTCGTGATTGAGCATTACGAAGAGAATCCGTTCGACTTTCTGGTCGATGAGTATGCGGTGATGCATCCATTCGACTATGCAGAGGCGGAGCGGGTCGAACTGGCGCCATTTCAACAGTCCGTCTACATTCCAGACCGCCCTGCGGTCCAGCAATGGTTGGATCGTCTGGGGTTGCGACAGCCGATGCAGACCTTTACCTTGCTGGATCGCATGAACCGCGAGATTGCAGGCAATTTTTCGTATCAAATACGCGAGGAACCAGGCGTGCAATCACCGGCGCTGACGTTGTCTAGTCGCAGCGGCTCATGCCGCGATTTTGCTGCCCTATTCATCGAGGCCTGCCGCTCTCTCGGTCTCGCCAGTCGTTTTGTCAGTGGCTACCTGTTTGCCCCGGCGACCGAGCTGGGCAATGCCGCCACGCATGCCTGGGCCGAGGCCTATCTGCCCGGCGCTGGCTGGAAAGGCTTCGATTCGACCAGTGGCGAGGTCACTGGCAACAAGCATATTGCGGTGGCCGTGGCTCGCCACCCAGAGGCCGTGCCGCCGGTGGCCGGCAGCTTCATGGCAGCAGCCGACCAGCAGCCGGTGCTCAATGTCGCGGTTCAGGTCAACGCGATGGAGGCTTGATTGCAATTTGGCCGCGGGCGCGGGCCGCAGACCCTGGCTGGCCGGACTTGCGCTGCTGGCAGTTTCCGCTGCAACCGGCAGCATCTTCAATTCCCCGCGCTCCTGGATCGGCTCGCTTGAGCCACCGCTGAAATAACACCCAGCCAGCGCAGAGCAATGCAAGCGCTGCAATAGCCAGGGCATGGTGCAGTAGGTACATGGTGGTGCGGGTGATTTGGGTGCGGCTCAAGCGGCGCTGAACAGACCGGCGAAGCCCATGAAAGCCATGGATAGGATGCCGGCGATGATCAGGTTCATCGCGGTGCCGCGGATCAAACGCGGGATCGGGGCCAATTCCGATTCTTCACGCAGACCGGCCATCAGCACCAGTGCTAGGGTGAAGCCGAGTCCGGCGCCAAGCGCGTAGATCATGCCCTCGATCAGCCCATAACCCTTGTTGGTGGAGAAAATGGCCAGGCCGAGGATGGCACAGTTGGTGGTGATCAGGGGCAAAAAGATGCCGAGTGCTCGAAACAGGTTTGGGCTGAGCTTTTTGATCACCATTTCGATGAATTGAACGGTGCTGGCGATGACGACGATAAAGCTGATCAGGCGCAGATAGGGGGCGTGGATCAGCACATAGGTATTGAGTATCCAGGCGCAGAGTGCGGTGATCAGCATCACGAAGATGGTCGCCAGCCCGAGCCGAAATGAGGTCTCCAGGCGCCCGGAGACACCGAGGAACGGGCACAGCCCAAGAAAGTAGGCGAGCACGAAGTTATTGATCAGCAGTGCGCTGATGAAGATCCAGACCAGTTCATTCATCCCGGCATTACCTTCATATCTTCATTCATCGCGGCATTACCTTGGCATCGGCATCTGCTTCCGCCAAACGCTCGGCGAGTTGTTTCTTGCGCTCCTCGAACCAGCTGAAGAAAAGCAGCAGCAGGCCCAGGGTCAGGAAGCCGCCGGGCGGCAGAATCATGATGACCCAGGGCTCGAAGTTCGGCCCAAACAAGTCCAGGCCGAAGAAGCGGCCCTCACCCAGGATTTCGCGCACACTGCCGAGCGCGAACAATGCGAACAGGAAACCACTGGCCATGCCGAGCGCGTCGATCACGGCCAAGCGCACGCTGTTGCGGGCAGCAAATGCTTCCTGGCGGCCGAGAATCATACAATTGGCGACAATCAACGGAATGAAGGCACCGAGTTCCTTATGGATCTCGGGCACCAGCGCGGCCAGTGCGAAGTCGGTTACGGTGACGAAGGTGGCGATGATGATGATGTAGGTGGAGATGCGCACCTGCTTGGGTATCCAACGCTTCAGCGAGGATACCAGGAAGCTGGAAGCGACCAGCACGAAAAAGGTAGCTCCGCCCATGGCCAGGGCGTTGATGGCAGAGTTGGTGACCGCGAGCATCGGGCACATGCCCAGCACTTGCACGAACACCGGATTGTCGCGCCACAGGCCCTTGATGAACTCCTGATAGGCGTCAGGCGGTGGCTTGGGCATGGTGCATCTCCTGCTCGGTTGGACGCGGGTTCATTGCGGCTGATCTCGGTGCGGCAGCGCCGACAACCGCGGTGGAGGCTCGGCCTGGGATCGATCCACAGAGCTGTCCGAGGGCGCGCTGGGGGGGACATCGGGCAGTCGCTCGAACCAAAGCTGATGAGCCTCATTGATGATGCGCACCACGGCCTTGGACGAAATGGTTGCACCGGTAATGGCGTCGACCTGATTTGCCTGGGTTTTGGTGCCCTTCTTCACGGCCTGGATTTCGGGGTCCACGGCCAGCGCATCGAAATTGGCGACAAATGCCAGGTCTTTGTAGATCTTGTCGCCGAGACCGGGCGTCTCGCGGCTTTCCAGTACCTCCATGCCGGACACCTGGCGTTTATCCGGCAGATAGCCGTAGAGCAGCCGGATGATGTCCTGAAAGCCGGGTCCGGCACCGGGAATCGCATAGCCGACCAGGCTGCCTTGGGCATCGTAGCCGGCGAAGATCGCCTGATCCGATTTATTTTCGACCTCGCTCGGGAGCAACTGGCCGTCCGCGAACACCAGCCGTTGCATGCGCTCGATGCCTGGAAGCACTTTAAACACCGCCGCGCGCAATACGCGTGCCTGATAGGCTTCGATGGCGGGTAGGGTCGCCTCGTAGACGCTGACGATGATCAGTCCTGACAGAAGCCCGGCGAGGCCCAGGGTGGCCACCAGGCGTGTCGACGACGGCTCGCCGCGGGCGGTATCGGCATTGCTGGACAGGTTCATCGGTTTTTGAGCCCCTTGCCGAAGACGCGTGGCTGTGTATAACGGTCGATCAGCGGAGTCGCTGCGTTCATCAGTAGAATGGCGTACATGACTCCCTCGGGAAAGCCGCCAAAGACGCGGATCAGCACCACCAACAGGCCGATGCCGATACCAAAGATCCAGGCTCCCTTGGGCGTGATCGGCGAGCTGACCGGATCGGTGGCCATATAAATAGCGCCGATCAGCAATCCGCCAGAAAACAGCGAGAACAGCGGACCCGGATACTGGCTCGAATCAATCAGGTACAGCAAGGATGTGAATGCCGCCACCGAGGCCAGAATGGAAATCGGAATGCGCCAGTCCAGGTCGCGACGCAACAGCAGGTAAAGGCCGCCGAGCAGCAGGAGCAGACCGCTGGTCTCGCCGATGCAGCCGGTGGTCTTGCCGATCATCAGATCCCAAAGCGGCGTTGGCTGGGACTCGAATTTCATCAGCCCGAGTGGCGTGGCAGAGCTGATTGCATCGTAACTTGCCTGCATCATAGGGGCCGCGAACAGGGAGTCCGGCAGGTCGAAGAAGGCAATCGGACCACCGGCCGGGCTCCAGGTGGTCATGGCGACCGGGAAGGCCGCTACCAAGAATACCCGCCCGACCATCGATGGGTTAAACAGATTGTGACCAAGCCCGCCCCAAATCACTTTGCCCAGACCGATGGCGACCACACCGCCAAGAAAAGCCATCCACAGCGGCAGACCCGGCGCCAGACAGAGCCCGAGTAACAGACCAGTGACCAGAGCGCTGTAGTTGCCGAGTTGCTCGCGGCGCTGATAGGCCGGGGTAAATACCCACTCGGTCAGCACTGCGCCTGCGATACTCGCGGCCAGCACCAGCAGCGCGCTGAGACCGAAATACCAGATCCCGGCCAGGGTCGCCGGCAGCAATGCCAACAGGACGTCGCGCATGGCCTGGGCAGTGGTCATCGGCTGTTTGAGCAGCGGCGATGGCTGCACCAACAGCATTGGGTCCTTGGTTTTCACGTTGTCCTTTCCTCGTTGGATGCTGTATTGGATGCTGGGTTGGCGGCTTTCCTGCTGGCTGTCTTGCGAGCCCAGATATCCTGTTTGGCACCGCGGATCAACTGCACGATCGGGATGCCGGAAGGACAGGAATAGGTGCAGGAGCCGCACTCGACGCATTCCATCACCTGGGCGCGTTTCATCTCCTCATACAGGCGTGCCTTGGCCATGCGCGCCAGCCGCGATGGGTTGAGAAAGTAAGGGCAAGCCTCGACGCAACGACCGCAGCGAATACAGGCATATTCTTTGGGCGGTTCTGTCTCGGTTGCGGTAAACGCGAGCAGGCCGGAACTGCTTTTCAGGATCGGCGCATCCAGGCTCGCCAGGGGGGTGCCCATCATCGGTCCGCCCATGATCACCTCGCGCGTGTTCGCTCCGAGACCGCCGCAAAAACGCAGTACCTCGCGTACCGGCGTGCCGATGGGCACAATCAGATTAGCCGGATGCGGGATGCCGGGACCGGAAATCGTCACCATGCGATCGATGTAAGGCATGCCAGTGTCAAAATAGTCTGCAATGGCAGCGATCGTGCTGACATTATTCATAATAATGCCGAGATCCGCCGCATGTAATCCGGCTGGAACCTCACGCCCCAGAATGGAGCGGATCATCATCTTGGAGTCGCCCTGCGGATACTTGACGCGCAGGGGCGCGATGCGAAATCGCGGATCATCGCCGATCAATTCGCGCAGGCCGGCGATGGCATCCGGCTTGTTCAGCTCGATACCGATGATGGTCTGCTCGGCAGCAAGCAGAGTGTGCAGAATTTCGAGACCATTCAGCAGGGTCTGTGGGCGCTCCACCATGACGCGATGGTCATTGGTCAGATAGGGTTCACACTCGGCGCCGTTGGCGATCAGGTAGTTGATTTTGAGCCCATCGCGCAGCGAATACTTGACATGTGCCGGCAATGCCGCGCCACCCAGACCGACAATGCCGGAATGCTGGATAACCGGTACCAGATCGTCCAGCGATAATCCGCGCCAGTCCGGCGGCGGTTCCACCGTTAGGCGCTGAGTGGCATAGGGATCGGCCTGGATCTCGATGGCTTGATCGTAGCGCCCATCCGGAAATCGCCGTCGCCCCAACGCCCTCACCCAGCCGGTGACTGGAGCATGCAACGCGGTGGAGACAAAAGCCGTGGGCTCGGCGATGACCTGGCCGCGACCGACTCGCTGGCCGACCTCGACCACCGGGCTCGGCGGTGCGCCCAGATTCTGGCGCAACGGCAAAACGTACCGATCGACAAAGGGCATGCGCTGGGTCGGCAAAGCCTCGGTCCGTTCCTTGAACGGCCGTGGATGGATGCCATGGGAAAAGCTGCGCTGGAACAGGGATGACAGTGCGCTCACTCGCTATTCTCCGATCGCTGGGCCGCGGTCGCCGGGGACGATTGATGGGGGGGCGTTGGAGGCTGGACCTCATAGCCCGCCAGGGCCATCAGCCGATCCTTGATGTCGCGGCGCAATTGTTGCTCATAGTCGGCGCGCAGGCGTTGAATCTGGTCCTGATGCTCGGCCATCAGGTTGGTGATTTCGCTGTGATGCCTGGCAGCCACGCGCTCCTCTGCCTGCTGCTCGACGCGAGCCGTGAAGGGGGTCACGAGCCCAGCCAGCTCCTGCAACGCCTGCCAGCCGGCGCTGCGTTCGCGGCAGACGCGAACCAGTGCGTCGTCAACTTGCAATAGTTGGCGCTCGGCGCCGTTCGCGGCACGTTCGATCGTGGGCGTGCGCCGGTCGCGTTGCTCGGGCGGCAATTGCAGATAGTCGACCAACGCGGTTGCTTCCGGTGCATTCTCGGGCAGGGGTCGAAACAGTTCAGCGAAGCGTCCTTCGCCAAGCGCCCAGTGTGCTGGCGTCATCGGCTGTCCGTCTGGCATGTACGCCCAGGGTTCGACAGGATCTGGATTGCCAGACAGGTCGATGCGTGAGCCGAACACGCCATCGGCGCCTGGGTCATAACGCATGAGCGGAAATACCCGGGCCGCAATGCCAGCCTGCGCGCGCTCCAAAGTGCGTTCCGAAGCGAAGCCATGCCGCCCCGGGCTGGGGGCATGGATATGGAGCAATGCTGGCCCGCGATGCACAAACGCACCGTTCAAACTCATGGCCAGATGTTCCGGCATTGCGATGCTGCTCTGCGCCAGATAGCAATCGCGTTTCGAGAGCGCGAGCAGCCCGATATCAATGGCCGCATCCTCAATTGCGGCCGCGGGCAGACCCAGACCGGCATGCGGTCCAAGCCCCAGGTCAAGATCCGCGAGGAGCAGTACGCGCAACGGCAAATCGGTGCCGAGTAATTGGTAGAGCTGCGCCAGTCCCGCGCCTGCCAGGCTTGTGCTGTCGCCCACCAGCAGCAGCGACGGACAGCGCGCCAGCTCCTGGTCGTTGAGATCACGCCAGGACAGAGCGTCTAAATCGGCCCAGAGTCGGGCGGCATCCGCTGGGCGTTCCAATTCCAGTCGCGCTCTGCGCAATAACACCAGATCGCGAGTTGCCTGGCTCAGTTGACCTTGCAACAGACCGGCCGCGAGTTGGGCACCATCGCGCGTCCAATCCAGTACCACCGGTTCGGCAAATGGGTTGTCCGGAAAGGCGCCGGCCCAGCCAACAGCAGCGCCGGGAGAGAGGACGATTCCGCAGGCCGCCCGGCCCAGCCCATGGCTGCCCTGTCGCAAGCGCCAGGCCCAATCGCCGAGGTCGCGAGCCAGGTTCACAAGTCGGCGTAAACGCGCGGCATCGACAGAGGCATCGACGGCTTCTCCGACCTGCCCCAGTAGATCGCCCAGCTCTGCTTGCCGCGACGCAACCCGGCGCAAGCGCTCGGCCAGCGCATCCAGATCGCTGGCGGGCAAAGCGTCGGCAAGGGTGTCGCGCACCAGGGCGGCAATGCATTCGCGGAGATCGTCGATTTCGCGACCGAGCTCCTTTGCCATCGTGCTCTGACGCGCCTGCAGAGCCGCCAGCGTTAGGCGCAATGCGAGCCTGGCACCTGAGCCGGGCTCGTTACCGTCACCACCGATCATGGCGCGCGCCGCATCCCGGTTGAGCAATGTCGCTGCCAGCGCACCCGGTTCGAACAGACCGTTCGCTCGCTCGATTACAGCAGTCTCGGTGTTCGGCAGCAAATCCCAGGCCGCGCGTATGCGCCGTACATCGCTGAGAGCACGCGTGCTCTGACGCTCGATGCGCAAGGCGTTAGGAGCACAGACGGCGACACACAGGCCGCAGGCCTTGCAGGTATCTGGATTCAGACTCAGGGCCAACAGGGCGCCACGCCCCGGATGCTCGGATTCGGCTTCCCGGAACAGCCCATCGGTAGCCACCAGCGGCAACGTACCAACAGCAGATAGCATGCGGTTCAGCGCCTTGGTCATGGCTTGCTTGCGTTCCTCCGGAAAGCGCATTTTGGCCGCTAGCTGGGCATAGGCGGAGTCGATCATCTCGGCAGCGGTGCCGGGGGCAAATTCCGCTTGCTGGCAGAGCTGCACAAGCGTTCCGACGAGCTTCGATGCCAGCGGCCTCAATGCATCGGCACCGCCTGCATTGAGGCCGGTATCGATGATTTGCTTGGGGGTGACGGCGACGGCGGCGATGGCAGACTCCGGACAGGCGGTCCAGCAGGCACCACAGCCGGTGCACTGGTCTGGATCGAACAGCGGCAGACGATCGCGCAAGGTACTGAGGTCACGAAAGCCGGCGGATAAAGCCGGTATCGTGCCAATGGCAAGCAACGGGTCCGGGCTCAGCTCGGACATGTCGCCATTGCGATACAGCACGCCGAACCGATCCCAGAAATTCGGCAGGCTGTCGTAGCTGTCCGGGCCGCCGCCGATGCTACGCACCAGCGCTGTGGCCTCTTCGATCTGTTCGCTGATGTTCTGTTCGCCACCGCGCGCGATGCGCCGAGGCAGCCGTGCGGTATCGATCCGTCGCGGCGCATCAAGCCCAGCCTCGAATAGCTGCAACCGTGCGTCGACGTCGGCTACCGTGTGGCGAAGCATTTCCGCGCGCAGGCCGAGCAGACGACGACGCGGCAGATCCATCAGGCCTTGCTGCAACAAGAGACCGCAGATCGCACCAAGGCGATAGTCGTCCAGCCCGTCGTCGCCGGACACGGGATCTGGCACCGGCGAATCCGGCAGATTGAGTGTATCCGGTACTGTATCGGGAAATACGTTGCTGGCGGCATCCGGCAATGCACCCGGCAGGGACGAGCCGGACGCCGGCGGCGGCAGCAGATAGAGTCGCCCCGCATGGGCCTTGAAATCGACACGCTCGGCCTCGGATAACCAGGCCCAGCAGCGCTCTTCCGGCAGCGCAGTTTGCACCATCAGTAAACCGTTGGCGGTCAGAGCAGCCGTGCCGTCGGCAGAGGACCAGCCGCGGTCGGTCAGGCGCAGACACAGATCCACCGGGCAGTCATCGCCTGGCTCGCGTAGCGGCTGAGAGGCACTGGTGACACGATCGATGCAGCCATTCCCCCAGGGCTGCACAAACAAATCCGGGCGCCCGCGCAGGCCACCGCCGTCAACTCGATGCAACAGCGCCGCGGCTTCTGCTGCCAATCCGCTGCCGGCGGAGCCGTCGCGACGCTGTATCGCCAGCGTGATGGCACCGGCCGGTCGCAGGTCATCGAACTTGGCCGCGGTCTTGCCGCCCTCGGCAAGGCCAAGCGAGGCAGCTCCTGGATAGGCTCGACGCAGGCGATCCAACAGCACCTGTCGCTTTGGATAGTGGCTCGTGGCCGGCAAGAAGTCGATACCAAGATAAACGCGCGGGCGCAGCAATTTGCCCGCATTTCGGCACAGCAGCAGCAGATCGGCAGCCCGCAGCGGCAATCCGCCGAGACCATAAATGACCGACAACAAGCGTGGACGGTCCTTATTCGGCAACGCTGGATAATCCGCATGGATAGAGAAACCGCGGATATGATTTTCCGCGGCATGATCCAGCGCCGAGCGCAATTTGCCAAGCAGTGGCGGATCTTCGGAGAGCGGCACATCCGCGCACTCCAAGACGCAAATCCGGCAGTTACGGCCCAGTAACCGAACCAGCTCCGGGCCAGGAAAGGGGTGTAGTCGGCGCAGGCCGATGACACCGGCCTTGATCCGATAGCGCGCTCGCAGCCGATCTGCCACTGCCTCGGCAGTTTCGATTGCGGAACCCATTGCGAGCAGGATCAGGTTAGCATCGTCGATGCAATAGTCCGAGATGGACTGGTAGCTGCGACCGGTAACTTCGGCAAAGCGTGTAAACGCCGCATCGACAATACCCTGCAACGGCCTGTCGAGATAGGCGCGCACCGCCGCCCTGCCGGGTCCAGCAGCCGCGGCCGGCTGTAATGCACCGATCATGACCGGATGATCCGGGTCATGCCAGCGTGGCAGCCGGCGCCGTTCTTCGCCGAACAGAAACTGCTGAGCATCATTGGATTCTGTACCTGGGCCAGACTCCTCGCTCTGCTGCAAAGATGTATAGGCAGTTGCGGCCGAATCGGCCTGCCAGCTTGGTTCCGCACAGCGGACGAGGTCGTTCGGATCGCCAAGCAGATCGCGGATCAGTCGCGTCGACGCTGGTCTTGCATCCTGGATTGCCAGGGCGGTCTGGGATCCGTCCATCGCGATCACCGCCGGCAGCAGCGCCTGCTCGCAGATGCGCCGCGCAAGCAAGGTAAAATCGATGGCCTCCTGCACGTTGGCAGCCACCAGCACCAGGCAGTCGGCAGCAGCGCCCAGATGAAAGGCTTCGTGCGCATTGCCAAGGGAGGCTCCGGGGCCGCCTTCGTCGCGCCCGGCGAGATGCAATACCAGCGGCAATCGCTGGGCACGTGCCGAGTCTAGCAGATCCCGACAACGGGTCAGATCCGCCCCGGATAGGAAGCAGGTAGCTCGGGCACCGGCTAGCGTCAGCCCGATAGCGGCGGCAAGCGCCCCGCGCCCGCTTTCGGCGGCGCGCGTGGCGAGCGGCGCGCCAAACGCATTCACCCGAAGCCTACGCTGCTCCAAGCGCCAGGCAAGACCAGCGGAATCCGCTGGAAACGAGCCACCGATGCCGGCAGCATCGCAGATGCCGGCCTCGGTGTGGGCGATGGCGGTGTTGCCGTCCAGCACGGTGGCGATGCCAGCATGTGCTCCAGGGCCGCGGCGCGGTGCACCGAGCACACGCCGCAGCAAGCGCAGGGTCGAGTTAGAGAGACTAGGCATAGCGGCCCTCGGTACTGGACTTGTGGAACTCGGTATCGCCATCCGCGAGACCCTCTGCAAACTGGTCTGCAAACTGGGCCCCCTCGAGCCAGACGATGGAGCGGGTCGGACAGCGGAAGGTCGCCTCCGGGCGTGCCGGTCCGCCGCCGGCGTAGTCCACCACTGGCAGATTGTCCTCCATACGGATCAATCCAGGCGCGGCATCGGCGACACAGCGCCCGCAGGCATCGCAGGCGCAGATGCACAATGACGTGGCCATATCGCCGGCCAGCGGTGCCCGACATTGGACGAACAGGTGTTGGCTCAGGGGTACCAGTTCGAATAAATCCCGTGGGCAGGCCGCGACGCAGTCGCCGCAGGCGGTGCACTTGTTCAACATCACCACCGGCAGGCCGTTTGCGTTCATTGCGATCGCGTCGAAATCACAGGCATCGCGACAATCTGCCAGGCCGAGACAGCCCCAGGGGCAACCTTTGCCGCCCTCAGAGACCACGGATGCGGCACGGCAGCTTTCGAAGCCGCGGTACTCGGCGATCTGATACGCCTGACGCTTGCCGCCGGCGCAATGCAGGCGGGCGACGCGCTTCTCCTGTTGGCCGGGGTCGACATCCAGCAGTTCGGCAATTTCTGCGATGTGATCGGCAGTGGCCACGGTGCATTGGCTCGGCTTCAGCTCGCCTTGCACCAAGCGCTCGGCGAAGGCGTGGCAACCAGGCTCGCCGCAGGCGCCGCAGTTGGAGCCCGGTAACAAGTCCTCGGCTTGTTCGATGCGCGGATCCTCGGGCACCCGCAGGAAGCGATAGGCCACCGCCAGAATCACGGCAAAAAACAAACCGAGTCCGGTCATGATGGCAGGGGCAATGATGAAGCTGTTCATCCAGGATCAATCGATCAGTCGGCAGAAATGGGATACGACCGTGGATATCTTGGTGTTATTGATTAAACGGCGCCGCGCGCTCGATCAACTCGTCCAATCCCGGTTCGGAAGAATTCCAGGGCTGGCCCGGATGGATGCACTTGGCCGGACAAAGCTCTGCGGCCTCTACCAATTGCGCGAATGTGGCATTGTTCAGATCACCAAGCAGGGCTTGTTTTTCCTCATTGTAAATGAACAGGGCCGGGTTGATTTTCAGGCAATCGTTGCAGCTTGTGCACAATGGGGTATCGATCCAGGGATCATCAAAGCCGAGGGTCGTCTCTTCTTCGATGGCGCTGAGCGCATCGACCTCAGTCGCTGGGGCCAGCTGCTCTTGGGTATCCTGTTGTGCACCGGTATCGGCAGGGATATCGGTCGCACCAGGCGCTGTTGGGTCAAATCCCAGCGAGCGCATGTCGCCCGACATACCGGCAGCCAGATCCAGACCCAATAATCTGTCGGTCAGCCGTTGCATGGACTCGCCGGCAGCCTGTCTACGCACCTGATCCAATTCCGCCGCATGTGCCGCCAGCAACCGCTCGCGCTCCTCGCTGGCCTGCTGTTGTTGTTCGGCGCGGGTGCGCTCCACGGCCTGATCGACATGGCGGTTGCGTACACCGGCCATCGCTTGCAGTGTGCGCCAGTAATTGAGCCGATCCAGGCAACCAAGAGCCATGCCGCGCGATACCACCAGCCGCTGCAGGACGCCATTGCCATCCACCGCCCACAGAAACGGAACCTTTTGATAGGCTTCGTCTTGGGGCATGGCCAGATAAGCCTGCATCGGGATCAGCGCCTCTGAATCGCAGCCCGGCGGAATGACGCGAAAATGCTTGCGCATGGGTGGGATCAATAGACAATAGTCGGCAAAAGTGAAGGCTAGATCGCCGACCACCCGGTTACCTGCGTCATCCATGTAGGTGAATGGATGCACTGGCCAATCCATATCCGGCTGCGGGTTTTCGCTGAAGTCCATCTCCGGCGGATCGCAGTCATGGGGGATTGGATCAACGCGAAAAAACGGGTGCGCACGCCCTTCGATGGCGGCCCCGGCCACCAGCCAGGCGTTCAGCGGCACCAGGTCGTGCGGCGGGCGAACACCGGTGTTGATCAGGTGCAGGCTGGTGCAAGTGGCATCCAGGGCGGCCAGAAAGCTTTGCATCAGATGCTCATGACGGGCAGCGGAGGTTTGCGACACGGCAGCCTGCCGGTGACTGAGACCCAAATAGCCGAGTTCAGTGCGAAAACGCTGGAACGGGTCCTGATCCGATGGCTCTTTATCCAAATGTCGGTTGCCATGCTGATCCGGATCTTTATCCGCGCCGACAGCAAAGCCCGGATTTGGACCGACCCCAGGGTTATAGGCCGGCATGACCCGAACCAAAATCTGTACCGGACGCCCCGAACTCAACAGCTGCGAAAAAGAACGTAGACCTTCGCCGGCGACTCGATCCGCATCTTCCAAGGCGATCACGGCCGGCACCATTAAGAGTTCTTCTGCGGAAAACCCTTGCCACTGGAAGTTGGCGAACCATGGATCATGTAGAGTTGCATCGTAAATGCCATCGATTTCTAGCCGGGCAATGCGCAGGGCGCTGAACAATTCGGATAATTTGGCTGCTTCCTGCTCGAACAGTTCCGAGGCGCGAGCACAGGGGTCCGGATCGGCAATGTCGACCACGTCCGGACTCTCGGACAGCCAATCGGCGGCGACCGAGCCTAAACGCACGAAATGAGCCAATACGGGCTCTTGATGCCAGGTGCGAAGCACTGTGAGCACCCGCTCGATTCGCTCGTGACGATGCGCGCTCATGACGCGAGTGCCACGCGAATGATCCATGACCGAGGACAGCGCTAATGGATCGAACAAGCCGCCTCCAAGACCAACGCTGTCACGCGCCCGGCGTGGCTCGATGGATTCGTCGGTCTTACGCCACTCGACGCTGAGTAAGGATTCCAGGCCCTGTATACAGATATTGATTTGTTCCTGGAGACGCTGTCGACGCGGCACCACGCGGCTGCGCACGGCGTGCAACAACAGATGCAGTGCCGGAGAACGGCCGTAGCCCATAATCTGGCCCTGCCCTGCCCGCTGCTGCAGTTGCTCCAAATCTGCCCCCAATCGCTCCTGATCCGTCTCGCCGAGCTTCAGGTGTCGCTGCAATGCCTGGCCAGCAATAGCGAGCAGTGGAGCTGCTGGCACCGGGCCTTCTTTGACTCGCAGGTCTGCGCGCAGGCGATACTCGATCCAGGCCAGGTGATCTTTCAGAATACGTGCGGCGTTGTCCTCGGGGGCAAACGCGTGCACATTTTGTTCTAGCCAATCGGCCAGCCGCACCACGAGCGTATCTGCCTTCTGGTCTCCATCGCCGTCGGCGGATGGGTACAGAAACAGCGGGTAGTCGTAGCGCAACCGGGATGTGTTGCGAAACGGGTCAAGCAGCACCGGCAGGCAGTCCTTGCCGACTTCTTCCAACTTTTCCGTGGCGCTCGGATCGCCGAGGTGAAAGTGGCGCAATGTGAACAGCAGTTCGCGGGTGGCCTTGGCATCCTTCACCGCCATCGGCAGGGCTGGCAGCCGCTCTGGGCCAGCGTCAGCGATCTGGCTGAGGCGACGCCGGTTGTCGGCGTCAGCGTTTGCAGGGGTCGTGGTCATGGAAATCGAACTCCGCATCAGATCGAACTGCACATCAGATCGTCAACCGATCCAGCACCGCGTTCATGTGCGTCAGTTTTTGCTCCGGCGTCATGTTCATACCCTGGCTGGAGAGATCTTCATAACAGGGTGCCGCGGGGTTGTGGTAAAGCAGCCCAAGCGGGATATGCGTGTTATCCAAGGCCAGTTGGAAGGCTCCGCCGAGACTGGAAGGGTCATGTGTGCGACGTTCCGGGAACTGACGCAAGACGGCCGGATCATGCGCGATGCCGTCGGCGTGTTCCAGCAGCAGAAAGCGCGATGGGTCGCTTTGCAGCGCTTTGGAATAGGCGTCCGCATACACGGGGCAGCGCTGGATAATGCGCACAAAACTGGTGCCCCGATGACGATAAGCGGCCTTCAAGGTCTGATACAGCATGGGCGGATTCCAGTCCACCACCTGCGCCACGAATGACACATTGGCTACGCCCAAGGTCACCGTCAGCGGGTTATGGGCATCGAGGATGGCACCGAATGGGTGAGTATTCGTTTTGAAACCAAGCGGACTGGTGGGCGAAGTCTGCGCCTTGGTCAGGCCGTAGACGGCATTGTCGAATACCATTAGGGTCATGTCCATGTTGTAACGCAGGGCGTGAATCCAATGGCCGGTACCGATGGAGAAGCAATCGCCGTCGCCGGTGGCAACCCAGACATCCAGATCCGGCCGGCGCGATTTGATACCGCAAGCCACCGGAAGCGCTCGCCCATGTAAGCCGTGGAAGCCATAGGTACCGAGATAATGCGGCATACGGCTGGAGCAGCCGATGCCAGACACACAGACCGATTTCTCCGGACGCTGCTGTTCGTCGCGCAGCACCCGCTGGGCGGCACTCAGCACCGCATGATCCCCACAGCCAGGGCACCAGCGTGCCTCGCCGCCTGCATAGTCGCCAATGGTAAAATAGCGCTCGAAGACCTCGAGCGACCAATCAGCCTTGAGTCCGAACATCAGCTGTCTCCTCGCGTATTGAGTGCGGCCAGTTTTTGCAGCAGCATTTGATGAATCATGCCCGGTTGCAGCGGGTGGCCATAGACCACGGACCAACAGTCTACATCCACCAGGGTCTGCGCCCGCAATAGCCACGCGAGTTGGGCATAACGACGATTTTCCTCGGTGATCATCGGCGCATTGGGATTGTCACTGTAGTTGATCTCGATCGTCATGACTTTGCGGAAACGGCTGAAGATCGGTTTTAAACCCGGCTCCAGAGGCGACAGGAAACGCAGATGCAGCGACGATACATGGTGCCCTTGTTCACGCGCTCGATCCACAGCCTCTTCAATGGCCCCTAGGGTCGAGCCCCAACCGACCACCAATAGATCGCCGTCTTCATCGCCGTGCACGGTTGGCGGTTTCAAAGTGCTGGCTAAGGTCGCCAACTTGCGGCTGCGCATCTCGCTGCCGTATTGATTGGAGTCCGAATCATAGGCGACCTTGCTGCGGTTGGTGTGGGCCAAGCCGGTGAGGATGTATTCGCCACCAGGCATTCCCGGGATCGGTCGCGGCGACAGCCCGGTCTCCGGATCCCAGTTGTACGGCGGAATATTTTCATCCCACTCGGACTGGTCCAGCGGTGGTGCCAGCCAGTCCGCGCTCGGCTCCGGACGCTCGAAAGGCTGCACGCCAGTGGCCAGATTGGCGTCGGTGAGCAACAAGACCGGCGTGCGGAAGGTCTCGGCAAGGCGCCGAGCCATGATCACAAAGTGCAGGCACTCGGCGATGGTGGCCGCGGCAACGATAATCTTTGGCGCATCGCCTGGCTCGCCGAACAACGACGCCAACAGATCGCCCTGTTCGACCTTGGTGGGCAAGCCGGTGGACGGGCCGCCACGCTGCACCAAGGCCAATACCAGCGGTACCTCGGCCATGACTGCAAGCGCCAGCATCTCGGTCTTCAAGGCAAGGCCGGGTCCGGATGTGATGGTGCAGGCGGTCTTACCCGCAAAGGATGCACCGATCGCAAAACCCATTGCCGCGATCTCGTCCTCGGCCTGGTGGATAAAACCACCGACCTCATGATAGACATCGGCCAGATAGTGCGAGGCCGATGTGGCTGGCGTGATCGGGTACATCGACACCAGCTCCATACCCGATGCCATTACTCCTAATCCCAGCGCGGTATTGCCGTTGGTGACGATGAAGCGCTTGCCGGCGGTTTCTTCTTCCGGTCGTGGCAGAATTTCCCAGTGCCGCTCCAAGTGCTCGCTGGCGAAGGCATAGCCGGCATCGAACAGCTGGTGATTCAAACCGATGACCTCATCCTCCTTGCGTTTGAACGTGATCGCGATTTCCTCTTTGGCCTTGTCCACATCGCGCGAGTACAGTCGGCAGAGCATCCCAAGCACAAACATGTTTTTGCCACGGCGCGGCGTCGAGGTCACCTCCAGACAGGCGCGCTCGATCGGAAGTTCGTGAATCACCAGGCCGTTGGCACGGTACTCGGCTACTGCCTTGGCGTACTGCTCGCGGATCTCGGGCAGGGGATCGTCGCGCCACTTGTCTTCCAGCAACACCAGGGTGCCGCGCTTGTAAGCGCCGTTTGCGATGCGTGAGTACAGTACCTGTTCGTTGAAGGCCACCACCACATCGGCTTCATCGCCCATGTTTGTGACGGTGCGGCTGGATAGCCGGATACGGATACCGCTGGCGCCAGCCGGCGAGCGCGCTGGCGGCTGGATCTCGGCCGGAATGATTTCCACGGTCCAGACCCCATTACCCATCTTGGCACTGATGGCCCCAAAGGTCTGTCCTGCCTTTTGCGCTCCCTCACCGGAGTCGCTGACGATCTCCACGATATGTTCCGGTACCCGCTCAACGGTGACGGTATTGTCAGGCTTTTCCTCACGCGCGGAGTGGGGAATAGTAACGGTGTTGGTCATGAGCACTACTCTTTGATCCGGCATCCCGGCATAATCGAATTCGCCGCATTCAGGATGCTTTGAAAACAGGCATACTGGCGCGCGCGGTCCGCTTGCTATGAAAACCAAATCCCGCGTCCGAGTCAAAATAAAAGTGCGCATCGATTGATCCCGATACGGCATGCTGGGCCAGCAATCAGTTCACGCGGCGAATTCACTATCTGCGCTAAAGTTAAAGAATAGAAAGCAAAATTACTCAGGAGACCGCCAATTTGAGCCACCCTGCCCAATTTACCTCGAACCTGCCTTTTATCGTTCCCGGCATCATCGCGGCCTTGCTGCTGGGCGCCTGTTCCGGCACAACAGAGGACGTACGCGTGACTTTATGTAAAGATCTGGTCGCGGTGCAAACCACCGGCGCCGGATCACCAAGCTGGACCGAGACGGCAACCGAAACCCGTGGCTATCAGTATGCCGCGGTCAAACTGCGGTGGTCCGCCGCTCGAGGCGAAGGCAGTGCCGTTTGCTTTTACGATCACAATGCAGTTGACGATACTGCAATGGCTCTCGCCGACCCACTGTCTTCCTATGCCACATCGTCATCGAAAATGTTGCTGAACGGCAACCAGATAGCGCAAGCCAGGTTGGCGCAGGCCATCAAACAAGCCATGCTGAAGCAAGGTCGGTCGCTGGTTGACGACGTGCGCAATGCGGTGAAGTGAGCCCGGCGGAAGCAAATACTCATGACCCCAATGGCTGTTTTGCACGGTCTATTCGCACTCGTCGTGCTGCTTGGCATCGCCTGGCTGCTCAGCGAGAACCACCGTGGGATTGCGCCGCGGCTGGTCATCGGTGGGCTGATATTACAACTCCTGCTCGCCCTGTTATTGCTGAAATTGCCGCCAGCGCAGGCCTTGTTCGCCCTGGTCAACGAGGCGGTATTGGCCGTGCAGCGCGCAACCGAGGCGGGTACCGGCTTCGTATTCGGATATCTGGGCGGCGGGGCTGTACCCTTTGAAACCGTCTATCCGCAGAACAGCTTCGTGCTGGCGTTTCGCGCATTGCCATTGGTGCTGGTGATCGGTGCCCTGTCAGCATTGCTGTTTCATTGGCGCCTGCTGCCACTGTTGGTGCGGGGATTTGCGTCATTGCTGCGCCGAACGCTCGGTATCGGCGGCGCGCTTGGCCTTGGCGTGGCTGCCAATGTGTTCGTCGGTATGGTTGAGTCGCCATTGCTGATCAAGCCCTATCTGCGCGATATCAGTCGCGGTGAGCTGTTTGCGTTGATGACCACGGGCATGGCTACCATCGCCGGTACTGTCATGGTGCTGTATGCAACCTTGATTGGCGATGCGGTACCGAATGCCATGGGCCATATCCTGACCGCCTCGTTGATCAGTGCCCCAGCAGCGCTGGTGGTGGCTGAATTGATGCTTCCCGGTTGCCGCGCGCGAGGCCGGCAAGAAACCCCAAGAATCGAGCAAGACAACGGCAGCGCCATGGATGCCATTACCCGCGGCACGCTCGACGCCATCCCGTTGATGCTGAATATCATCGCGATGCTGGTGGTCATGGTGGCGCTGGTCAGTCTCGCCAATTCGGTTCTCGGGCTGTTGCCCCAGGTCAGCGAGGCGCCACTGAGTTTGCAACGCATGCTCGGCTGGCTGTTCGCCCCGGTTATATGGCTCATTGGCATTCCCTGGCAGGAGGCCATCGAGGCCGGGCAACTGATGGGTATCAAGACGGTGCTGAACGAATTACTCGCCTATCTTCAACTCGCTTCCTTACCAGACGATGCGCTGAGTGAGCGCAGCCGCTTGATTATGACCTACGCACTCTGCGGTTTCGCCAATTTCGGCAGTCTCGGCATCATGATCGGTGGGCTCGGCACGCTGGCGCCGGAGCGTCGCACAGAAATCGTGGACTTGGGCCTGCGCTCGATTCTGTCTGGCACATTGGCGACTTTGATGACTGGAGCAATGGTCGGCATGCTGATTTGAGATCCTCTCGGTTGCATTGCTCTCGAATGGGTCGCGCAATCGAAACCGGTGCCTCCGGCCAGCCAATACAAGCCTGATCGGAGTTGTAAAACCTACATTCTGCGACTCCGAATTCAATGAGTTAAGGCGATTTCCGTGGAGAAACATGCCACCTGGCTTGTGTTCTCGTCCGGCATCGGCGTCGCGGCAACCCGCCCATGGAGCGATTATCGGTGGGTTGCCGCTTCGCGAAGGCGAACGAGGAGCAGGCGCCAGTTGGTCTATTTCTCTTCGGCAATCGCCTAGGCTTCGCCCCGTCTTTTTGATGCGCTTTAACTAATTGATTTTTATGATAATAGCTTGAGGCCGTTTGCCTTCAGGCGTAACATATCGATTTTACTTTGACAGTATGGAATTCCGAAGTCGCGATCAATTAGACGCGAAATGCAGGGTAAAACACCAGGGCTATTGTTTGCGAACCGCCGGATCGAGCACGAACATGGGTTTGCTCTCAGGACCCACCGCATGTGCGTTCGGGTCCAATGCACGATCGCTCAACGATGGTCGCACGCGCAGCGATAACCTCGACAAGTCCACAGAGCGCAGCAACCGACGCTTTCCGCCAGAGGCGCCACCGGCACGCGGACCGGCGCTGGCCATGGCTGGCGTCAATGTAATGCCGGTCACCGCACGTGCTTTGCTCGAGTAGGCGCCGATCCCTTTTTTATTCAAATAGCTGGTCAGAACCCGATGCGTGTAGCGCTGGGTTTCAGGATAGGTCACAAAACCGTTGTGCCGCTGCAAAGTTCCCTCGCCGGCATTGTAGGCCATCACCGCTTTACCGATGCCATAGCGGTTGACCAGGCGTTTCAGATGACGTATCCCGACGCGCAGATTGGTCTGGGCATCAAACAGCTTGTCTGCCGAGCCAACGCCATAATCGGCGCCGGTGGCGGGCATGATTTGCATCAGGCCGATTGCGCCGGCAGTGGAGACAGCATGCGCATTGTAGCCGGACTCAGCGCGTACAACGGAATGTATCAAAGCGTTCTCGACTCCATAGCGTTTGGCATAGCGCTTGATCAGCTGATCGACTCTCGCACGGCTGGGTCTGGAACGATTCGGCGGTTGCGGTAGCACACTGACCGCCGGTAGGGATGCAGACTCGATAGACTCATCCCCCGGCCCGGATGATGCCCCGAGATGATCCTTCGCGCCGGCTGCGGCCATCGAACCGCAACAGACAACGAGCATCAACTTTACTAGAAGACGGGCTTGCTTTTTGCCTGCGCTGATACTCATTACCATACTCTTTTGGTTTAGTATTTTTTAGAATGACGATTTCATAAAGTGGTAGTGGCTGTTGCTAGTTTGACACACCCACGACAAACCATTTGTCGGATCATCGCCGATCCAGTGCGCTGGAAGTCCTCACCCACCAACGTGGAATGATAAGCCCTTTGGTTGTTCGCTGAACAAAATTCTGCTGAAAGGTGCTGTGACAGGGTGGCAAAATAGATAATCCGGGTTTCCCCTGGATCAGGATTTTTCGGGATCAGCATTTTTCAGGATCAGCGTTTTTCCCAATCTGCCAATGCACAAAAATACAGTTTGAATTGCAACCCGGGCTTGCCGTTCATAGGAGAGGCACCGATGTTACATATCTTCCTTCCGACAGCCGCTCGAGGATGCTAACATGGATCAGAAATTGGCAAATACGTCACATGTTTCGAATGCGACGCACACACTTTGATCTGAGCAAGAGCAGTGGTTAAGCACCCGTGGAGTATAATCCCGATTCCAATTGGACGCCCCTTGGATGCCCCGGTAATCCTACCGGTAATCCTACCGGTAATCCTACCGGCAATCCTACCGATCATTCTGGCGCTAATCCGACCGCTCATCCTCGGTTGTCGCCGCTCGGCCAGTTCGCAATTCAGGCATGGCCATTCAGCATCTCCCAAGGGCTTAGGCGATTTCTGTGGAGAAATAGACCACCTGCTAGCTTGTCTTCTCGTTCGGCATCGGCATTGCGGCAACCCACATATGGAGCGACTACGGGCAGGTTGTCGCTGCGCCAAGGCGAACGAGAATCCGGCGCCAGTTGGTCTATTTCTCTCCGGCAATCGCCTTATTTGCCCTTCAGTCATGGTAGCGCCAAGATCAATCCTAGTTCGATTCCTCGCCCTGGATGCCGGTTGGCTTGCCGCAGATCGATACGCGCAGCTTGCATCCTTCGACACCATCGATCGACAATGATATCCGATGCTACGGCACCGCCTTCGCCCTTCCGTCTGATCCTTTGAGCACCTACCCGCCGAACATGACGCATGAAATCGAAAATGGCACGATCGCCGAGGTCGACGGCCAAACTCGCGTCTTTTACTACGGCTACTGGATCAAATTCTATGAGCCGCCGCCGGAGACACTGGAGTCGAAAAAGGCCCTGATCGAGGCGCTGACCCGGCGGCTTTTCAATCATGTAGAACATGGTATCAACATCCCGGGCGTTCGCCTGGCCGAGGCGCGCGCCGCTTATGAGAAGGAGAACGACCCGGAGCGCAAGCGGGTCAATGGCGCCATGCTTGCCGGAGCCTTGTTCAACCGCGCGGCCACCATTTTTACCAAATTGGTGGAACTTCAAGCCGATGGGGTCGAGGTGGAACCGGACGACGCTTTGATGCGGGAATGCGGGGACTATCTGCTGGAAGCATTAGAATTAGGTCACATGGTCCGCCACCGCGGCGGCGATGAGGGCATCGACGAACTCTGGGGTGAACCGTTCAAGGCATTCAGCCAGCCGATCGCCGCCTTCTATAACAGCCGCTACATCAAAATTTCGCAGGCCATGCGCGATATTGATCGGATCACCGCTACATTGGCGACCACCTTCGAAGGCAGTTCCCAAGTGCCAAACGTTGGTCCGCTGCTGGCCGAGTTTGCCGAAACAGCCAAGCGTAAAAGCGAAATCCTGCGCACCGATCCAGTCATTTTCACGGTCTGGCCGGCGTTTGTCGTTGCCCGTGACCGTTTGCGCAATATTCGACCGCAATTGCCCTCGGCGCCGTCACTGGTGGAAATCCAGCAGGCCCGAGAAGCGAATCGCATCCTCAAGGTGGGTACGGCGCTGGTCACACACATCGTGCGCGCACGCACGGCAATGCCCAAAAGCGCGCGTGACCTGATCGACCAATGTGATCGCTTTCGGCGCGCTTACCTCGACCCCAAAAAGCCGTAAACGTGCAACAGCTTTGACGGAGATGCCACTCACGACTGAAGTTCGCCATGCCCAAAGCAATCTGGGTCATCTGGTCGAATCATCCGCCGCGCTCCGAATCGGTGCGGACAGCCTCGACCCTGCACTATCGAAGTGCAGGCCGCCGTTAATCGAGTACGCCATCAAGCCCGACAATACTGGCGCTTATTTTGCTTGCTCAATTCCGTTCAAGCCAAGCCAAGGCAAAACAATTGATGCATAGGGTCTTCAAATGCGCGCAAAGCCATTCGCCGATGCTTCCGTGCGGCAAATCTACAATCACGACATCATGAGTTGCACGGCAGAAGGAGTTACCGGCAACCATCTGTATTCTGGTCGCGTATTAGGAGCAACCGAGCCCGGCGACGTGATTCAGATCCATCCGGAACTGCGCTCGCAATGGTCCGCGATCCGCGCGCATTATGATCGGATTGGTCTCTCCTACACCGATGAGGTGATTTGGACTACTGAGTATCAGGCTTTAGCGGATCACCCCGACCATGAAGTTTCGGTATTTTTCTTTGGTCCGGACGAGCACCAAGCGCGACCGGACGATGCCTGGTTCCAGATCGTCGACACCATCAATTCCAAAAATTCGTTTATGGACATGGCCAATCGACTCGGCGTCCCCGTGCCGCTGACGCGTCCATTCGCGGCGGTCGGCGACATTAGCGAGAATGACATCGAGGCAGCACCCTACCCTTGCTATCTCAAGGCTGCGGTGTCGGTTTCCGGCGTCGGCATTTATCGCTGCGGCGATCCTACTGAACTGCATCAAGCCATCGCGCGTTTCGATCCGACCACACCGGTACAGATCCAACAAGAGGTCGTCGCCGAGACGTTCTTGAACATGCAATATGCAAACATCAATGATGATCTGCGGCGGATTGCTGTCACAGAACAGGTATTGGACGGCTTCGTCCATCAGGGCAACCGCTACCCGGCACGCTGTGAACCCTGGGAAGTGGTCGAGCCAATGGCAGCATGGATGCACCAGGAGGGCATGCGCGGCGTATTCGCATTCGACGTGGCTGTGGTCGACGATGGCGTCGAGACAAAGTATCTTGCCATCGAATGCAATCCCCGCTTCAATGGTGCGACCTATCCCACTGCCGTAGCGCAAAAGCTCGGCATTGCTCAATGGCTGGCAATTGCGCTTCACACCCAGCATCAATCATTGGATGGGATCGATCTCAGTGGTATTGAGTACAATCCGGATACTGGTCAGGGTGTGGTGTTGGTCAACTGGGGACCCATCCTGGTGGGCAAGATCCTGGTGTTGATTGCTGGTGACCTCGAAAGCCAGCAGCGGTTAGTCGAGATCCTCGAGCAACGACTCTGAAACTTAGCCTGCACCCACCAACCCCAGACTCATCGACCGATATTCTCAACATGCAAGATCAATTTTCAATCATGGTCCATGGTGGTGCCGGAGCGCTTGGCAACATCAAGGATGAACGCGTTGCGGTTCGCTATCTGGAAAGCATACGCGTGGTTCTGGAGCATGGTCGCGAGGTGCTTGGCCAAGGCGCCACCGCGGTGGAGGCAGTTGAGGCTTGCGCATCTTTGCTCGAAGATGATCCGTTGTTCAATGCCGGCTGCGGCTCGGTACTGAACGAAAACGGCAAAGTCGAAATGGATGCCGGTATCATGGATGGCCGCGATCTTGCTGCCGGCGCGGTGGCGGCCATCGGCAATATTGCCAATCCGGTGCAGCTCGCCCGTTTGATCATGGATGGCAGCGAGCATGTGCTGCTCATTGGGGAGGGTGCCCTGCATTTCGCGGCACATTGCGGGGTCAAGTTGACCCCGGACCATTATTTCTTCACGCCCGACCGCATAGAGCAACTTGAAAATGCGCGTCTGCATGGTCGCATCATGCTGGATCACGACAGCGAAGGCGACGAGCAAAAATACGGCACCATCGGCGCCGTGGCATGGGACCGCCAAGGCAACCTGGCCGCAGCTACCTCAACCGGAGGCATCGTCAACAAGCGCATGGGCCGCATCGGCGATTCACCCATCGTCGGCGCTGGCGTCTATGCCGACAATGCCACCTGCGCCGTATCCGCCACTGGATATGGGGAGGAATTCATGCGGACCGTGTTTGCCAAAACCATTGCCGACAGCATCGAATTCCGTGAATTGGATGCATGCCAAGCGGTCGATTTTGGCATCGATTACCTGCGGCGCAAGGTCAACGGCCGCGGCGGCGTCATCTGCATCGATCGCCTGGGCCGTTGTGCCAGCGGCCTGACCACGCCGAAAATGATCCACGGCTGGATCGAGCACGGTGGCGAGACCTACTGCCGTTTTTGACGACGATTCAGGAACGCGATATCGATAAACCCGCGTCATACCAGCCTCGGGTCTGGTTCACGACCCTCACCACCAACAGCATCACCGGCACCTCGATCAGCACGCCAACAACGGTTGCCAGCGCTGCGCCGGACTCGAATCCGAACAGTGAAATGGCCGCTGCGACCGCCAACTCGAAGAAATTGGAGGCGCCGATCAAGGCCGAGGGACAGGCGACCTCATGCTTCTCACCGACAGTGCGGTTGAGCCAATAAGCCAGGGCTGAATTGAAAAAGACCTGGATAAGGATGGGCACGGCCAGTAATAGAATGATCAGCGGCTGCTTCAGGATCGCCTTGCCCTGAAAGGCAAACAGCAGAATCAGAGTGACAAGCAGCGCCAGCATGGATGCACGCCCCAGCATATCGAGGGTGGCTTCGAAGCGTTGCTGGCCCTGCTTCAGCAGTCGCTTCCGCCAGACCTGGGCAATCATCACCGGGATGATGATATAGAGCACCACCGAGGCGAGCAGCGTGTTCCAAGGCACCACGATGGAGGACAGCCCCAGCAGTAGCCCGACGATGGGCGCAAAGGCAAATACCATGATGGTATCGTTGAGCGCCACCTGGCTCAGGGTGAAGTAGGGATCGCCGCCTGTCAGTCGGCTCCAGACGAAGACCATGGCGGTACATGGCGCGGCAGCGAGCAGGATGAGCCCAGCCACGTAGGAATCCAGTTGCTCCGCTGGCAACCATTGGGAAAAAAGCCCGCGGATAAAGATCCAGGCCAGCAGCGCCATGGAGAAAGGTTTGACCGCCCAGTTGACAAAGAGGGTGACGCCGATGCCCTTCCAATGGGATTTCACTTGGTGCAGGGCACCGAAGTCGATTTTCATCAGCATTGGGATGATCATGACCCAGATGAGCAGCCCCACCGGGATATTGACCTGGGCGATCTCCAGCTGCCCCAAGAATTGAAAGGGTCCAGGAATCCACTGTCCGAGCCCGATACCGACCAAGATGCAGAGCGCAACCCAAAGGGTTAGCCAACGCTCGAAAATACTCAGGGGCGCTCCGCTGGCCTGTTTGATGGAAACCTCGCATTGAACGGACATGGCCTACTTCGAAAAGCCGGATCCGAGTGCCAGAGCCTCGACTACGGCCGGCACCAGGCGTGCGCGTATCTCGTCACGCACGCGCAGGAAGGATTCCAGCGGCTCGCCATGCGGATCATGGAAGGGCATATGGATCTGAGGCACTGGACGCGGAAAGACCGGACAAGCCTCCTTGGCATTGTCACAGACCGTGACCACCAGATCGATCGTCTGCTTGAGTACGGCATCGATATCTTTTGGAGTCAGACCTTCTGTGGGCAGGCCAGCGTCGGTTAACGCGGCGATGGCGCCATCCGCGACTCTGGGCTGTGGCTGAGTCCCAGCGGACAGGGCGCGAACCTGGCCCGCCAGATCCTGGTTGAGTAATACCTCGGCCATCTGCGAACGACAAGAATTGCCGGTGCAGAGGACCAGAACGGTCTTGGGTTCGATTGTCATTAAGGGCTTCGGATGTATTGAGACTTGCAAGCTGTATCCAGGTTCTGCTCCAAGTCGAGGGCATTATGCGCGGACGAGGATTGATCTCGCCGCTCCGGATGTATCTGCACAGCGTTGAACTGACGATCGGCCGGGCATCCTAGCCAGGGCCTGTGCATCATCCTCGAATGGGGACTGTTCACGCAGACCAATGGCTGTTTCCTTCAGCACGCGCTGTGCCCAGTCAGGTAAATTGGACGGATGCGATAGTAGACCCAGTGCCCCTCGGAGGCTGTCCGAAAACGGAGCGAACGGGTACAATCGCCATCCCTCCCGGACAGGTGGGCGTTTAGCGCTCTGCCAAGATCGCAGAGTGGAGCGGCGCACAACGATTATTGCCCTGTGCCAAGGCAAACGGGGCGCTCGGATACTCCGTTTCCCATTCCGTGCACGGCTGATATGAATTGATAACTAGGGTGATCATGAGCAAGCAGACCATCCCATTCAAAAAAAGCCCGATCGAACATGATCCGGACATCTTGTCCCCGAGCAATCTATTCGATCTGCTCCCGAAGGATCATGACTGCTATATCTATAAAGAGATCTTACAGCAACTCGACACGACCGAGGTCGAACGCAAGTACAGTCCTGAAGGACAGCATGCTTACCATCCGAAACTGCTTGTCTCCATCCTGATCTATGCGTATAGCCACGGAGTATTCAGCGCTCGGGAGATTGAAAGACGCTGCGGCCAAGACCTCGCCTTCATGTATATCTGCGAGATGCATTGCCCGAATTTTCGCGTATTAAGCGATTTCAGGAAAGACAATTCGGAGTTTTTTCATGATTGTTTCAAACAAACGGTGCGATTGGCGATCGAGCTGAAGCTCGCCTCGTTGGGGCATATCAGTCTCGACGGTTCGAAATTCAAAGCGAACAGCTCCAAACACAAGGCGATGAGCTACAAACGTTTGAAAGAGAAAGAAGCGGAGTTGACGGCGGAGATCGAGGAGCTGGTCGAGCAGGCGGCACGGTGCGATCGAGAAGAAGACGCAGCTTACCAGGAACGAACCGGCTACGAGATACCTGAGGACTTAAAACATAAGGAAAAAAGACTGGAGACTGTCCAAGCGGCCAAGCAAGCGCTGGAGGAACGCGAGGAAGCGCTGAATCCCGGCAAGACGATCGAAGAGAAAAAACAAATCAGCTTTGCCGACAAAGACGCCAGGATCATGGGCAAGCAAGGCAACTTCGACTACCGTTACAACGCTCAGATCAGTGTGGACAGCGACCATCAAATCATCGTCGGGCAACACCTGAGCCAACATGCCAACGATAAACAGGAAGTTGCGCCGGCATTGGAAAACGTCCGAGCTGCCACGGACGGACGGTTGCCGGAGAAAATGAGCGCCGATAACGGCTATCTATCGGGAGACAACCTCGAGGCATTGGAAGACAGTGGAGTGGATTGTTACATCGCGACGAGTAAAGGTGAAAAAAAGGACGAAACGCCACTGGACGAATCAGCGCGAAAGCTGTTGAAAGCCGATTTCGAATACGATCCGAAGGAAGACTGTTTCACTTGCCCGGGCGGACAAATCTTGGTTGTGGTAGGAGAAACGAAAAACGGAGAAAAAACCTACCAAGGTCGCGCTGAAACCTGTGCCGCCTGCCCATACCGATCCCGTTGCTGTCAATCGAAAAAGGGAGAAGCCCGTACGATCAACACGGACGACAAAGAACCTCTACGCCAACGAATGAATGCCAAAATGGAACAACAGGAAGCCAAGGACGTTTATAAAAAACGCAAGAGCATCGTCGAACCGGTTTTCGGTCAGATAAAGAATACGGGTTTTCGCGGTTTCGGTGTGCGCGGGAAAGAAAAAGCGGCCGGGGAATTCTCGCTGGTTTGCGCGGCGCATAACATCAAGAAAATCAGCAAGGCGATCATCAAGGGGTTTGTGCGCCCGGAATCAGGGAAACTGGTTGCGAATCCGATCTGATGGACGATCATTTTGCTTGAAGAGACGAAAAACGAGGAATATCGACCATGATATTACTCAAATACCAACCGCCAACGGATGACTGACAAGATATCGATTCTTTTACCCTGAATTGGGTAGGTGTTTAAGTCGGCTGTAGAACCTATTCTCGGACAGCCTCCTCGTGCCGGTCCGAGACCAGTCTCAATTCCCGTAGATGGGCGAGATGGCGCGAAATATGCGGCTGAGACGCCCCGATCGCGTGGGTCATTTCACATACGCACAATTCCTGATGCTCCAGCAGCAGCATCAAATAACGCAGGTGGGTTTCGTTTGCCAAAGCGGCAAAAAATCGGTTGGATCAATATTTAGCTTACATTCCATACCTTTAAAATCAATGAGTTAAACTCCGCTCTAGCTGTTCGATAAGCTGTATCTTATTGATTTTTATTTGATAACGGCTTGAAGCCATTTGTCTTCGCACGTAACATATTGATTTTGTTTTGAGAATATGTAATTACGAAATTGCGATCAATTAGGCGCGAAATGTAGGAAATACGGTTTCAAGTTCGATGGCGCGCATCGGATGCCTTGTTCACAACGCCGACTAACTGACGAGAGGGTGCTGGTAGCTTTTCCGTAAAAGTTTGGTTTTAGATTTAAATAAGGGCGTTCGAGGCTAGCCCAAGCATCGGCCGAGCTTATGAACAAGGCCCGCATCGGATCCTCCTCGGGCAATGTTGAAACTAGGCGCAACCCTGAGGTATCCCCACAAACCGGCCCTGGCATTTGGACGGTTTTCCCGTGGTCGATCCTCGTCGTGCAGCCGGTGCGTCACCCGCAACCGGGCTCCTACAAGCCGACGGGGACGGCCGACGTAGGAGCCCGCTTGCGGGCGACTAGGCTGACGGCCCCGGCATGTCGGACGCAAGGCACAGGGTTTTGCCGACAGGGCAGTATAAGACGTTGTTACAGCAGTGGATTATCTGGGGACACCTCAGGGCGCAACCTGGTTCGGTGTCACCCGTTGGGGCTAATAGCGTACGTGCTTCCAGCACTCCCGGCCAGGAGTCGGCTTGCGCTTTGGAAGCCGCGCTGCTTGCGCTAGCGGCTTGCCCTCGAACAGCTCAGGCTCCGAGCCAACCCGCCAGCGCGATGCCGATGAAGTTGGCAATCGCATAACCGAAGGTGCCACATAGGATCAGCGGCACCACCAGAGGGTGCCAGCCCTTGGTCAGGGCCATGGCGGCGGCTGTCGTCGGGCCGCCGCAGTTGGCATTCGAGGCGGCGGCGATCTCACGCAGATCAAGCCGCAGCAGCCAGCCGGCGACCAGCAGGAACAGCAGATGGATCAGGATCAGCACGGCAAGGAAAGCGACCACGACGGGACCGATGCGCAGCACCGCCGGCACGCTGGCGGCAGCGCCGATCATGACGAAGAATAGCTGCATCAGACCCAAGCCGATGGGTTGCAGTCCGCGGATGGCCTGCAGCGGCTGGCTTGCCAGGGTGGCCGTTGCCACTGCGAGTGCCGTGGTCCAGAGGATCGCTGCGCCGGCAAACGGGGTCAGCTGGGCAAGCTTCTGGCCGAGCAGGCAGATCAGCGCACCCAGCCCCAGGGTTGCGAGCAGGTCGACGGGACGCAATGCGCCGCTCGGTTCAACGCAGGCATCCACCGGTGCAGGCTCGGCATCCGCACCAGCCACAGAACGCCCTGCGAACCAGCGTTGCAACAACGGAATCTCTGGCAATGAAAATAGCAAGACAAAGTAGCCGGCCATGACCAGGTTGTCCGCGGCCATGGCGCCGGCCTGCAGGTCGGGAAAGGCATCCATGCCGAGTGCCCTGGATGTGGCGAGGAAATTGATCGAGCCGCCGATGTAGCTGGCAGCGAATATTCCGCTTAACTCCGCGGCATGCGGGAACGAACGAAACAGCGCAAAGGCGACCAGCGCTCCGATCAATGTGCCGATGCCACCCAGCAGAAAGGCCAGCAACAGCCGGCCGGTCTCGCGGAAGATGCGCCGCAGATCCGCGTGCAGCAGCAGCAGGACCAGTCCGAACGGCAAGGCCTGGCTCCAGATGAAATCATAAATTGGTGAGGCGAACGGCAGCAATCCCAGATTCGAGCAGAGCATCCCGCCGAGGATACCCATGACCACACCGGAGATGCGCCGGCCGATGCCGCGCCCCTCCAACCACAGGGCCAGCCCACCCACCAGGGCAAGCACGGCGACGATGCCGAAGACCGAGTCGGCGGGGATCAGCGAGGTGGACATCAGCGAGCTTTCACTTGCGAAAACTGGGGCTAGTGAGTTGAGATCAGGCTTGGAACCTTCTGTTCTCGATGGTGCTTTGCGGAAAGATTGCGTTGGCCATCGAGAGAGTCAATCCCAGGCCAGTGTTGTTGCCGCGCGCGCCATGGCTTGGACTTTCTGCTCTACCGAACCGGCCATGCAGCCGATCATGTTGCCAGCGCCGCAGAGAACAGCAACGCGATTTCTGTCATTTCAACCAAGGCGCCGGCACCATCGCCGGTGTACCCTCCCAGGCGCTGTACCAGGCTTGCTCGCCAACGCCAAAATACTAATAAAGCCGGCAGCAGCAGGACAAGGCCAATCGCACCGAGACCATAGAGGACCAAGGTCACTGCGAGCACCCAGGTCAACAGCAGAACCAGCCAGCCAGCGCGCCGCGGCAAATGCGTGCGCATTGCCGCGCCCATGCCGTCGACTCGTGCATAGGGCGTGGTCAGGGCCAATGCCAGCACTTGCGCACGGGCCAGCGCGGGTAACCCGAGCAATACCAGTGGCGCGGTTCCCTGCTCCAGCAATGCCGCAACACAGGCCAGCTTGGCGATCAGGATCAGGATCAGAGCGACTACGCCCATGGCGCCGCTGTGCGGATCTTTCAGGATGTCAAATGTGCGTTCGCGGCTACCGAGCCCACCGACCCAGGCATCGGCACAGTCAGCCAGTCCATCCAGATGCAATGCGCCGGTGGACCACACCCACAGGATCAGCAACAGTGCCGCCGCGGCCAGTGTCGGTGCTGCGGCAAGCAACCAGGATACCGCAGCCAGAGAAGCGCCCAGTAACAGCCCGACCAGCGGATAAAACAAGGCTGCGCGTCCCATCTCCAATCTCAGTTGGTCGGCTGTTGGCATGCCCGGGTCCGGTAAGGGCCAGCGGGTTAGAAAACGCGCGGCGAACAAAAAGCCGCGCCAGGCAGCCGGCATGTTGGTCATTCTGCCTGTTGTCCGTCTTCGAGGCTGATAACGACAGACTCGCCGTGCATCCGCAATGTCTTGTCAGTCGCTCGCATCGCGCTTTCGTAGCCGCTGTACGCCAGTGACCAGGCTCAGTACCAGTGCGCCGGCGATAATGCCGATCAAACCATTCGCCAGCATGGGAACCAGCATCTGCGCTGCCGGCAAGGCATGCATGGCTTCCGCCAGGAATTCGATGCCATGATGCAACACCGGGAGGCCGTGAACCAGGATGCCACCACCAACCAAAAACATGGCGATCATGCCGACAACCGACAGTGTCTTCATTAAATAGGGCGCCGCGCCGAGCAGACCACGACCCAACGCACGCTGCATGTCGCGCCAGGCCCCCTGCCCTGTCAGCCGGCTCAGATAGAGTCCTGCATCGTCCAACTTGACGATGCCGCCGACCAGACCATAAACACCGACAGTCATCAACAATGCAATGCCGGTCAATACCAGGACCTGGGAAGCGAAGGGCGCATCGGCGACGATGCCGAGCGTGATGGCGACAATCTCGGCGGACAGGATGAAATCGGTGCGGATTGCGCCGTTGATTTTTTTCTTCTCCAGTGCCTGCAGATCCAGGTCGGTTTCGCTCGATGCGTTGGCCAAGCGCGCAGGATGAGCGTCGCCCGCGGGGTGCAATCTTTTGTGCAACAGCTTCTCGATCCCCTCGTAACAAAGGAACAAACCGCCTAACATCAGTAGCGGGGTGATAGCCCAGGGCGCGATGAAGCTGATCAGCAACGCCGCCGGCACCAGAATCAGTTTGTTCAGCAAGGATCCTTTGAACACCGCCCAGACCACCGGCAATTCCCGCTCCGCACGGACGCCCGTGACCTGCTCGGCATTCACCGCCAGATCGTCGCCAAGCACGCCGGCGGTCTTGCGTGCGGCGACCTTGGTCAGGATGGCGATGTCGTCGAGTACGGTCGCAATATCGTCAAGTAACACGAGCAAGCTGGTAGCCATGGAAATTCCTGCAACGAATGGTAAATCGACGAAAAGATGGATCGAAACGATACGGATGGATAGGGGCGCGGGTTGTAAACCAGTTTCCAAAGCCATCGAGCGAACCGACGTTCATCACGCCGGGCTTCCAGGACAATGCTACACATCTTGGGCCAAGATGTGTAATAGACCCTGGACTGATCGAAAGATCAGCCCTGCTGCCGTTGACAATCGAGACGGTGGCGGTATGCCGTCAGATCCGGGATGCGCTACAGTCGATTTCGATAGCGATCCCGATACCGACCCAGAGCGCGTCGTTTGCTCCCCAGACGCAGCAATTCGTACACGAGCCTCGCACGCCTGCACAGTCTCGATCATATAGGATTGTGAAGATGCTGAAATGGCGGTTTCAGCAAAATTGCAAGTGCCAGTCGTTTACAATAGACAGTTTTTCGTCTCGGATAACCGCACGCTGTCATGTTCCTAAAGCGACTGTTCGGCCGCAAACCCCAAGCTAGCAAAGTTGTTGATCGCGATCAGTTGATCGAAACCGCCCTGCATTCCCCCGACAGCGCCGCCAGGCGGGATGCCTGCCATGCTCTTGTCGACCTGCCGACATTACGACAGGTTGCCTATACAGATGCCATCATCGGCATCCGCGAACTGGCGAATGCCCGTTACCGCAATCTCTTATGCGGGCTGGATCCTCAATCTCCCGATCTCAGCGAGCGTTTGGCCGAGCTCGCGCGGATCGACGATCAGGGGCTGCTGTCCCAGGCGGCCATCCAGGCCTCAGATGCGCAACTGCGCGGCATGGCCATCGACGCGGTCGACGCGCAGGATGTTTTGGTGAGTTGCGCCATCGACGATGCGCTAGCCGCCAACCGCCTGCGCGCCGCTGAACGTGTGCACGATAAGTCCGCGCTGGAGCAGATCGCGCGACGCGCGGCCAAGCGCGATAAGACTGTCTACCGGCTGGCCCGCCAGCGGCTCAAGCAGATCAGTGACAGCGAAGAGCGTCCACGGTTGGTGCGAGCCCAGTGCCAAACCCTGTGCGAAAAGCTCGAACGCCTGGGCCGTTTCGAGAACTGGGTACAGGACCACGCGCTGCTTGGGCATATCGAGCAGCAATGGGCCGAGCTGGAAGCCGAGGCCGACATCGGCATACACAATCGATACCTGAAATTGCGCCAGAACTTTGTCGACGCCTACAATGCCTATGCCCAACAACACGCGGCGCAGCTCGCCGAGGCACAGGCACAAGCCGACGCTGAGGCAAGACGCCGTGCACTCGTAGCGGAGCTGAAGGAACTGGCTGCAATGAACAATTTGGATCAGATCGTGCAGCGGGTCGCGGAGATCGAACAGATCTGGGACGACATTCAGCCAGTCGCCGACAAGGCGGCTCTGCGCGCCTATCGGGAAGCGCTGACAATGGCCGGCGAACAGCGTGCAACACTGGAAGACGATGCGCGTCGGGAGCGGATCGCCGCAACCTTGTTAGACGACGCCAAAGCCCTGCTGAAGCGCAATCGTGAATTGGACCGCAAGCGCGTCGCGGCACTGCGACAACGTTTGGAGCGTCTGCGCTCGGAGTCTGAGGGACACAGGGCAAGCAGTCATCTTGGCGAATGCGCCAAGATTCTGGAACAGCTCCAGCAACGTATCGACAAACAGCGTGACCAGGCCGCACGCAAGCTGGCAGCGCTGCCGGAACGACTGGCGGAACTCGACCGGCATTTCGAGCAAGGAAAACTGAAAAAAGCCGAGCCGTTGTACCAAAGCATCACCGCAACGTTGAAACAGGCGCGAGCCGCCGGCTTGCCACGACAGGATTTGGCACCGGTCGAGCTGCATCTGAAACAGATCGCGCCGCAACTGCACGAACTCCAACGCTGGCGGCGCTGGGGTGCGGACACCAAGCGTGAAGACCTTTGTGCTCAGCTCGAAGCCCTGGCTGAGGATTCCGAACTCGAGATGGAACCCATGGCCAACCGATTGCGCGAACTACGAAATCTATGGCGCGAGCTGGATCGCAATGGTGCACCAGCTGAGGATGCACTATGGCAGCGATTTCAAGCCGCCGGGAATCGGGTTCAGGAGCATTGCCAGCCGTTTCTCGAAACCCGCGCCAAGATCCGCGCTGCCAACCAGAAGCAGCGCGAGGCTTTGTGCAAGCAACTCGAGACCTTTCTCAACCAGGTTGACTGGGAACGCATGGACTGGAAAAAAGCGGCGCGCGCGGAACGTGAAATGCGTCAGGCATGGAGCGCGCTAGGTCCGCTGGAGGGTAACCGACAAAAGCCGCTGGAAGGTCGCTTTCGCAAGCTGCTGCGGCAGTTGGACCAGGCCCTGGATGCGGAACGCCAGAAAAATCGAGCATTCAAAGAAGAGCTCATCCAGCGCATGCTGGCGCTTGTGGAAGAGCCGGACCTGCGTCGCGCCATCGACATGGCCAAGGATTTGCAGCAACAATGGCAAACGACGGTACCAGGACGCCAGCGCGACGAGAATGCACTCTGGAAGACTTTCCGCAGCGCCAGCGATGCGGTGTTTGCCCGGCGTGCCGAACAACAGCAGGCTCGGGATGCGGAAATGCGCGAGCATCAGACCACCCGCGAAGAGATCTGCGATGAACTCGTCACTCTGATCGACACCTGTTCCGACCCGGACAGTCTGCGCGCGGATCTGCACAGCCTGGAGAAGCGTTGGCACGACACGCATGGGCTACCCCTGCCGCGGCAGGTCGTACAGGGGTTGCAACGGCGTTGGAATACTACCTTCGATAGGGCGAAGGCATGCCTGCAATCACTTGAAGCCAAGGCACGTTGGACCGCCATTGAGCATCTGGAACAGCGCGCGGCATTTTGTGACAAGCTCGCGCGAAAACTCATCGCCACGGCGGAACAAGCCGCGAGCAATACGGAGCCGAACAGTCCCGAGGATGCCGGAGCCGATGCAACTGCCGCCGCCTGGGCTGCCCTGCCGGCCATTGATGATCCGGATCTACACCAGCAATTCGACCGTATCTTCACCCAGATCGCCGACGCGGCAAACAATGCGGATGCCAAAACCCGGTTGATGACAAGTATGGCTGAACATGCGCGACAGCGTATCGATCTGTGCTTGCATTTGGAGATTACTGCCGGTACCGATTCACCGCCGGAACTGCATCAGCAGCGCATGGAATTGCAAGTCAGTCGGCTGCGCGAGCACATGGGCGATGGTGCCGCGGACCCCATCGCGGACGCATTTACTTTACTGCGGAAATGGTACCTGTGTACGCCAGCCGACGCGATAGCGGGTCTCGATCAGCGTTTTGCCCGCGTCAAGCAGGCATTGACTGTTGCGCAACAACCATCCGGAGATGAGTGATCTGTGTGCGGGCCGGGTAGGTACTGCCTACGTAGCATATTCAGCCATTCAACCAGAATGAAGTTTGCTTCACCGCAGGACCCAGAGAAGAGGGATGCATTGTCTAGGAGGCTGTCCGAGAACTCAGAGCACGCACGACATGTAGCGCCTACAATCGAGTTGTGCACTCTATATCTTGTGTCTTATGTTCGTTCTCGGACAGTCTCCTAGTGGTTCTGCGGACGAAAATGGGTGCTTGGGGCGCCTTGTCGCAGCGGTTTCGGATGCCATGAAAACGATACGGCGTTCCGGTGTCCGGCAACCACGCCCAACGTTAAGCGCAGCCCGCGCCAAACTGTGGCCACGCGCGAAGCGCTGGCCGCAGTTTGGCGTCAGGCTGGCGGGCTAGTTGGGCATCTTCATCGGCCAGCGGATGCAAAATACATGACTTGACCCCGCTGCTCCCTCCCCTTCCCCGACCCCGAGGCAGCGGATAAACGGTATCCTGTAAGCTCGGCGGGCAAGACCTCGACATACAACTCGGTGATTACCAAAATGCTTGAGATCATTTACGGCGAGACTGGCCAACGTCAGGTTGCCTCTCAACTGGCCGACGAACTTCGCCGGATGAACGTTGACGGGATCTTCTACATCGGGTATCCGGTCATCGCCTCGGCAGACGACAAAGTGGTGATCGATGCACTCCTGTTGACGCGGCAACACGGACTGATCGCATTTAAGTTTCATGGTCAGACACCTCGGCAGGATGATCCGGAGGAATGGCAGCGGCTGCAGGACGATCAAGACCATCTCTTCTACGCTCTCGATGCTAATCTCGGCCGCCATCCAGAGCTTAGGGCCGGTCGCAGATTGGGTGTAGCCGTCGAGATCATCACGCTGTTTCCAACCCCTGCCCCGCCTCCTGAAGGGCTTCAAGGCCGCTTCGCGGCGCTCGACAGCGTCACGAACGAAATCACGGGTTGCGCGCCCATCGCCGATGAATTTTGGTCACCACTCCAGGCCGCCCTGCAGCGGGTGACGACGATCAAGCCCCGCAAGAAGCGTGCGGCAGTCACCAGTCGACAGTCTCGCGGAGGAATTCTCAAAGAGATCGAGCAGGGCATTGCAAACCTGGATCAGTGGCAGAAACGTGCGGCCATCGAAACACCGGACGGTCCGCAGCGTATCCGCGGCTTGGCAGGCTCCGGCAAGACCATCGTGCTGGCATTGAAGGCCGCCTATCTCCACGCCCAGCATCCGGACTGGACAATCGCGATCACCTTCTACTCGAGATCGCTGTATCAGCAGTTCAAAGACCTGATCCGACGCTTCTCGTTCGAGCACCTGAACGACGAGCCCGACTGGGAGCGCATTAATGTCCTACATGCCTGGGGCGGCAGCGGTCGCAAAGGACTGTATTCCACATTGGCCGACTATTCGGCGGTAATCCCGAGAGACTTTCGCTACGGCACGGCCAAGTACGGCATGAACGGGGCATTTCAGGGGGTCTGCCACGAACTTCTCGTCCAAACCGCCCAGAACACGAAACCCGCCCTCTATGACGCGGTGCTTATCGATGAAGCCCAGGATATGCCGCCCGAGCTGTTTCGACTCGTCCATCGCTTCACCAAGGCCCCGAAGCGGATCATATGGGCCTATGATGAGCTGCAAACACTCTCCGAGGCGGTTATGCCGAGTGCGGAGGCGTTGTTCGGCACCAACGCTGCTGGTGAACCCCTCGTTACGATACGCAACGAGACCGGTCGTCCGCGGCAAGATGTCATCCTTCCGGTCTGCTATCGCAACACGCCTTGGGCATTGACCCTCGCCCATGCCCTCGGATTCGGGGTCTACCGCCACAGCAAGCTGGTCCAGCATTTCGATGACCCGTACCTATGGACAGAGATCGGCTACGAGACCTTGGAAGGGTCACTGTCCTTGGGCTCCGAGGTTAGGCTTCAGCGAGCGAAGACATCCTATCCCGCCTTTTTCGAGCAGCTCCTGACGCCTGACGATGCCGTCGTCGCGTGCGGGTTTGGCGACGAGATCGAACAGGCGGAATGGATTGCGGAAAGCGTGGGAAAACGGGGACAGACCACGTTTTACAGAATCGCGGTCACGCTGAAAAAGGTGGTCTGTCCCCGTTTTCTGCGCCGTTTTCTGCGCGATTTAGGGGCCAGTAGTCGAAGTCGTTTGAGTACAGGGCTTTGTATTGAAGGCCAAAAAGCTTTGTCGTTGCCTGCTCGAAAAAAATGAAATCAAAGGGAACAACCTTTTCGGTGCGCTGGGAGAGTGGGAACGTAACGATCTCGTACCCTGCGTCTAGAAAATAGTCCTCTATCTCGCGGCTCGTCCAATACTCCGCCTGCCGTTCGTAAAGATATGGGCTTCCCATGAGTTACCTGGAGCGTTTCAGAGCTAACGTTAAGCGCAGCCCGCGCCTTGGAGCAGCCTGAGCGAAGCGAAGGCTGCTCCAAGGCGTCGGGCTTGCGCGCTAGTTAGGCGTTTAGCGCGTTAATGAACTCTTCCGGTGTTACTCCGGCTTGCCGAAGAAGTCCGGCCAATGTCCCAGCCTTCAACTCCCTGTGCTTGCGGACGACGCAGCCTTGAGAGCCTCTGCGCATAACTATGTGGCTGCCACGCTGACGCGTCGTGGCAAACCCAAGTCGTTCTAAGGCCCGGATTGTATCGGAGCCCGAGACAACGGGTAGCTTAGGCATGCGCTGCTACGTGAAAGGACGTAAGCAACGACCGACCGGAAGTAACTAGAGGGAATTCTTCGAGATAGAGTTCGGTTGCCTCGCGCAAGTTCTCTAACGCCTCTTCAACTGAGTCGCCTTGCGTGGTGGTTCCGGTTTCCGGATTGAACGCGACATAGCCACCCTCTTCGGCTGGGCTGAGAACTGCTGAAAGTTCCATAGGTATCTCCGGCGTTGCAAACAGTGCGTGTGAGTTTCCGACGTGCAGTGAACAACAAGTTTAGCCTACGAGGAACGTTGACGCTCCTAGCAACATGAGAAACTGCGCTTGCTTTGGTCCCCAGAGCACCAACGCGGTCTGGCTATTTGCCATGCATCGCCCAATCCAGAAAGACACCGCTCCGCCTAACATAAGTAACGCGAGCCATTCGATCGGGCCTCCGGCCACTGACTCGAGCGGTGTTCATGCGCGGTCTCCTCTCGCCTAATGCCACAATGAGCCGCGCTTGACGGGCGCCGACCGGAGCGGCAGCGAAGGGAGAGCGGCGGTCAAGCGTCGGGCTCCATTGTGATGTTAGGCGCGATCTCGGTGGTTACTTCTGTCTTTACCGAGTTAGCGATAAAGCACTGCTCATGCGATTGATGGTGAATTCTCGCAAGGTCTGCTCGGCCCGGTAGCTTGTCACCGGAAAACTTTATCCGAGGCCGTAGCGTCACCTTCGTTATAGCTACCCTTCCATCAGCGTCATTTTCCATTACGCCGATAGCATTATCAATGTACTCATCTACCACAAACCGATTTTTAGCTGCTATGGAGAGGAAGAACAACATATGGCAACTCGACAGGGAAGCAACAAACGCCTCTTCGGGATCTATGTGTTCTTCCGCTGAATACGGCAGCGGCACCACATGCGGGGATGAGGACGCTTGGATCACAGCACCACCATCGAAGCTCCACTCGTGCGCTCGACTGTATTTGTTGTCTGTATAGCGCTCGCCTTCCGCTCGGGTCCATTTGACTTGGGCAGTGTACTCAGACATTTACTCAGTTCTCCCTTTGTCTCTGGCAAGCGCCTAACGTCAACCGCAGCCCGCGGCAAACTGCGGCCACGCGCGAAGCGCCGGCCGCAGTTTGGCGTCGGGCTTGCGGGTTTTATAGCCGGTCCGGTGCCGTCCCGGACAGTCCCGGCACCTCGGCGGGGATGCCGCGGTATCCGTCCGGTGCTTCGGGCACCACCCCGGCCCTGCCCCAGGCACGCTGTTTATTTATTCAGTCCAACGTTAACCGCAGCCCGCGCCAAACTGCGGTCACGCGCGAAGCGCGGGCCGCAGTTTGGCGCGGGCTGCGGATTTGTTGGCGATCTTCAGGCAGCGCGGAGACTCCTGGCATGGGGGATCTGATCAGGACCAATCGGCATGACCTGACTAGAATCAAGCTCGAGAACGGCGGCTGTCTTTCCGTCTAGGGTGACAAACTCTACTTCATAAGCTTTGCCCTCGCCATGCACGTAGACGACTGCGCCGATATCTCCGGGCTCAAGACCATGACTTGATATGGCTTCGGTCAGAACTACTCTGTCGTGTTCATTTATCATTGGGTGTGCCTAAGATTCGGGATAAGCGGTGATCAAGCGTGGATATTCTTCTTCGTCATCGACCATCCAGATTGTTTTGATCGGAGGGGTTGTGCCTTTAGGCGCAGAAATGGACCCCACTACGACGTATTTCGTGCCGTGTTTTCCTTGGATAGCAGCAGAGTAGTCGTTTTCTTCGGCATGTTTGGTTAATGCGGATGCGAGGAGTTGCCACCGCCGCCGCGAAAAACCCCAGCCAAGAAAGAACCGCGCCTTCGATTCACCTTCAGGATGCTTAAGAGAAAGAAGATAGTCAGCAACTTTTCTTGCTTCCACTACAGCATTGCTGTAGTTGGGAATCTTCATTCTCGCTTATCCCATGTCTGCCGTTCTTGCTCGATGACCATGTTCAAACCGGCAATGGAGCTGTCCAGGCTTAACGTTCGGGTGTGCACACGATAAAGCGCTACCGTCTTGAGAGTGTATGCGAGAAATCCTGGCTCGGTTCTCCACCCTCCAGCACGCAAACCCCCGTCGCCGTGGAGCCAGCGATAGTCCCGGAGCAGGACGCCAAGCGACCGCCGGTACTGCTAGTGAAGAAGACCTTGTCGGGAGTACAAGTGATTTCAGTAATTACGGATTCAGCGCGCGCTCCGTCGGATTTGCTTGCGCTCGCCGTCATTCTCCGCAGATCCATCGTCACATTCCACGGGGCATGCCCACCATGGGGTGTATGCGTCCCTTGAAGTAAGTCGTATCCGTTACAGGTATCCGCATTCGCGATGTTAACCACCGCGAAGCAAGAAAGCAGAGAGGCCGAGGTTAGGAAGCGTAATACAACTCTAGTATACATAACGGGTGCTCCGGTCGTTCGGGCTGGCCGCGTGGATTTCGCGCGCCAACGTCAAGGATCACCCGACCGCTCAAAGCGCGCCAGCGCTTTGAGCGGTCGGGTGTATCCGCTTGTTGGCGCATGGGTTCTGAGTGAACCGAAGCGCGAAGCGAAAGACAAGATCCCGCTACCCGCGGTCTGTAGTGCGAACATAAAGCGTCAAGAATTCGCCAAGGCGACTTTGGCTGTCGTCAACAATTCAAGCGCCTCCCGTAGCTTATCCGTGTACGCCGCACCTTCAGCCGGCGAGTAAGCGCCGTATGCGATCTTATCGGCTGCAAAGTTAACCTGAATTACGGTGACACTTTACCATTTACACCAATTTTCGTTGTTTCGGGTCATTCTTTTGCGAAGCGGGCCGACCTCGCTTGCCTTGACGTAGCGCTCGGCCAAGTTGCTTTTCAAGCTCGCCAAGCTTTTGATCGTCCATCAGTGGACGTCCGATGGTTTGGCCCTTGGTGAGAGCTGCCAAGTGTTCAGGATCTTCCGGCATCTCCAAGAATTCCGCTAAATTATCGACGCGATCCAGCAGGGGTCGAACAGTGACTAATCCATCGTCTTCGCGCCGGAAATGTGCTGGCGTGCTGGACCAGGGCCAGTCGGCAGGCGTCGCAGCTCGTTTGGCCTTCACGGGATTCAAAGCCACGTAGCGGCAGGCTGCCATCAAGTGAGCTTCATCCATTGCCACGCAGCCAAACCGCCCTTGAAACAGGTGGCCGGTTACCCGCAATCGCGCGTTGATGTAGCCGCTATATCGACGATGCGTCTCCCCGACGGCGCGGGACAGGCCGGTCTCGTTGGAGGGTGCGAGAATCAAGTGCACATGGTTCGGCATCAGGCAGTAGGACCAGACGTCCACGCCGTTTGATCGACACTCGTTCGCTAGCCAATCTCTATAAAGCGCATAGTCGTCTTCCTTCATGAAAACTTGTTGGCGTCTGTTCCCACGCTGCGTCACATGGTGGGGGATGCCGGGAACGATGATGCGTGGAAGCCGAGACATACGCTTAGCATAAGCCCAGAACAAAATAGTGTAAATGGTAAAGTGTCACCGTAATTCCAGTCGTTGATCGCATGCGGCAGCGTGAAGACGGTATGAAAATAGGGCACCGGCAGCAGTTCGTCTTTGCGCGCTTCGATCCAGCGCGCTTTCTCCAGCCCTTGACATTTCGGGCAGTGGCGGTCGCGACAGGAGTTGTAGCTGTTGTAAAGGGTGCCGCAGTCAGTGCAGTAGTCGATGTGCCCGCCCAGCGCCGCGGTGCGGCAGTTTTGGATGGCACTGAGTACCTTGTGCACGTGCAGCGGATGGGAGTGCTCGTGCAGGGAGTCGGGCAAATGCGCGCGCAGGATGTCGGCGACTTCGAACGTCGGTCTCTGCTTGGAGCCGGAGTGCGTGTGTCCCGCTCTGTGATGGGGAGTTGGAGAGGAAAGGAATGGCGATGCCATTGCGTGTGCTTATTCTTTATTCTTGTTTATTGTTTATTTCAGCGCCGGTGCTGCTTTGTCTCGGGTGTGGTCTCTTCCAACGCGATAGCGTTTTAATCTAACGTTATGCATAGCGCGCGCCTTGGAGCAGCCTGAGCGATAGCGAAGGCTGCTCCAAGGCGTCGCTGCTGGTGCGCTTGTTCGGCTTCTTCATGCGACGCGATAGATGACCGGACGGTATTCCGGTGGCGGAATTGGCTTGGCGTTCGCTTCGGCAGCGGCCAACCAACTTTCCTTGGCTTTCAGAACTTCTGTCAAAGCTTCGTTCGGTGTTTCGCCGAATGCTGAACACGCTTGTAGATCCGGAATGTCAGCAATATAGCCTTCATCTTCTTCGCTATAGAAGATGTTGACGTGATAATCTTTCATGATGCGTCTTCGAGTTGGAGGTTGTGAATCTCTACCAATTTGAGCAATTGCTGAAGTTGATAGGGTTTTACCTTGCCTTTTAGATCTTGAAGATTCAACAATTCCGGAATCCCTGGGTGCACGAAAATATGATGACTTCCATTAACTCGGTCTAATCGGAAGCCGAAAGCCTCAGCAACCGCTACGGCGTCCGAAAACCGGACATTTTTGGAGCCGGAGAGGAGTTTTCGGAGAAGCTTGCGCTTGTTCATGAGCAAAAAGCGGACTGAGTCTCGCGGTCTCCTGCCTGGAACGTTTAGTTAACCTGCCGAGCCCGCGCCGGTCGGGCCGCGAGCGCGAAGCGCCGCGGTGCCCGACCGGCGCGGGCTCGGCAGGTTCAACGCCCTGTTAGATTAAAACATTTTTTGGTTCGCTTCGGTGTCCGTCTCAGCGAACCGCGATGTGGATTCTACAACAGTCAAGCCCTGGGTGGGGCCTGGAAACTCCCGCTGATGTTGGCGCAGTTGCACGAGCAAGGCTCCGTTGCGCGCGCTCGGTCCCGCGGGCGCAGCGATTTCGCATGGAGCACAACGGTTTTTCGCTCACCGCGGTCGCGTCGCAACATAGCAGCACTGTCCCGAGCCGATGCGGATCGAGTGGAGGAGATGTGCATCAGGCCGCCTCGCACGCAAGCGGCGGATCTTGGCCGCGAGCGGGTCCGATGGTGGGCGCAAGGTCGCGCTGACGTCGTAGCCGTCCGCCGCAGCTCGGGCAGACGTGGATGTCTTTGCCGGTCAGGCGTTGCAGCAAGACGTCGTAGGGCTCGCGCACTTTGGTCGTCGTCACCGGCGCTAGGCCAAGCAGCGCTTTGGCACGATTGAGCTTGGTCGCGCGGTGTCCGCAGGCGAGCAGTCCGTAGTGGCGGATGCGGGTGAAGCGCGGCGGCAGGATGTGCAGCGTGAACCGCCGGATGAATTCGTTGGCGTCCAGCGTCATCACTTTGGTCTTGGCGCCGTCTTTATAGTCTTTCCAGGTGAAGGTGACTTTGCCGTCGGCAAGATTGAGGATGCGGTGGTTGCTGATGGCAATGCGGTGGGTGTATCGCCCGAGGTAGTCGATGATCTGTTGCGGTCCGCCGAACGGGGGTTTGGCGTAGACCACCCAGTCGTGCTCGCGCAGTGCCTTGCGCAACGCGGCGAAGTGCGTGCCCGGCGGTGTCTTCAGCTCGCCTGTGGTATGCGCGTGCTCCAGGCGCTCGAGGTAGTTTCCGCGGAAGACCTTGGACAGCGCTTTGACCGGGAATAACCAGTCACGATGCGGGCAGGGTTTGAACTGTTCGCCATCGAACGTTAAAGCTCCGCCTGGGACGATGCAGTGCAGATGGATGTGGCGCTCCATCGTCTGGCCCCAGGTGTGCAGCACGGCGGTGATGCCGAGGGTTCCGTTCCAATGACGAGCGGCAAAGGCTTGCAGGGTGTCCGTCGCGCTGGCGAACAGCAGGTCGTAAATCAGTTTGTCGTTCCACCCCACCCAGTCGTTGATCGCATGCGGCAGCGTGAAGACGGTATGAAAATAGGGCACCGGCAGCAGTTCGTCTTTGCGCGCTTCGATCCAGCGCGCTTTCTCCAGCCCTTGACATTTCGGGCAGCGGCGGTCGCGACAGGAGTTGTAGCTGTTGTAAAGGGTGCCGCAGTCAGTGCAGTAGTCGATGTGCCCGCCCAGCGCCGCGGTGCGGCAGTTTTGGATGGCACTGAGTACCTTGTGCACGTGCAGCGGATGGGAGTGCTCGTGCAGGGAGTCGGGCAAATGCGCGCGCAGGATGTCGGCGACTTCGAACGTCGGTCTCTGCTTGGAGCCGGAGTGCGTGTGTCCCGCTCTGTGATGGGGAGTTGGAGAGGAAAGGAATGGCGATGCCATTGCGTGTGCTTATTCTTTTTCTTGTTGATTGTTTATTTCAGCGCCGGTGCTGCTTTGTCTCGGGTGTGGTCTCTTCCAACGCGATAGCGTTTTAATCTAACGTTCAGCGCACCCCGCCGCGGTTTGGCTGGCCGGAGCGATAGCGACGGCCAGCCAAACCGCGGTCGGAGGTGGCGCGCTTGTTGGGCGCCTCCGGCTTCCAAACCGGATGGCCCGACGACGACTGACGAGCCGCGGCATCTGCTGCAATAGCTCCTATGTCGCCGTTAAATCGGTCGGAGATGGCCCGGCGAGTTTGATGTATTTCTTCGATTACAGGATCAGCCATCTTCGCTATCCTCTCCGAGTAATTCTTCAGGGGTACAAATGACGGGTATGTACACACCGAGTTGGGCAAAAAGGTCGTAGATGCGGGGAAGAATCTTTGCGTTTGCGATGTGCTTGCAGTTCCAGGTCAACAGATAGTCAATTTCGTGATGGGCAACCGACGCAATGTGCAGGGCATCGACCTGCGCCTTATCCGGCAACACGCCAAGCGACATGATACTCTCAGCCAGCTCTGCAATTTCCGGTGTGCTGGGCAGCAAGGGGATTCCTTTGAGAATATCGAGCCGTTCCCTTGCGAGCGCTGGATTTCCAGCCGAGGCTTCATCTAGCACGTACTGCGAAATCACAAGCTGGTAGTGTTTACGCTCAGCGCTCCACCAACGATGCGTCAGAACTTGGCGAGCCGCAGCAACGACCCGGTTGCTAGGCCTCTGCCGCAGGTAGCTGACTATTGATGTCTCTACGTAGACCGTTGGCACTGGCTTGGCCTATTGCGCCCAACGTCAAGCACAGCCCGGCGCCTGCTGCCGAGCCGCCCGCGTCAGCGGCGGCTCGGCAGCAGGCGCTCGGGCTGGTGCTATGGTTGGGCGTCTTCTCATTCGTCAAGCGTAAGAAACGCAAACGGAAGTTCTTTACTTCCTAGTTGTGGTTTGCTAGTGCCTGCGACGACTACCTCTCGCGCGGCGACCTGTTGGCGTTTGCGGCGGATCGAAATCAGGAAGCAAATACTTGTTGGCTACGAAGAATAGAGACCCCACAACGACCCCAAGAGAAGCGAGAGATGGCAGATAATCCGCGATGCTAGGCACATTAAGCAAGTCGAGAAAGACTTTGGTGTAGAGAGTCGATACTAACGAAAGAAAGAATGCAGCCCACGCGAGTGTAATATTCTTGTGTTCTGAATGGAAGAACGGAATGAGGATTCTCAGAAGTACATAAGTGCATAGCGCTCCTGCCAATACTACGGTTCCCCGTAAGATCGGTGAATCGGGGGTAGGTATCATCAGATACGGAAGAACTGAGGATTTTGTTGAGAACGAGATTGAGATGATCGCTACGGCTAAAAATCCGAGAGTAGCGTAAATTGACTTCCCTACGGCTTGAAGGGCCGTACTATTACAACAGGATATTACCCAAGCCGTTGCAAGTAAGAGGGAAGCCAGAACCTTCACCAGCCCCAAGTAGGCAAAAACTGTTAGCATGTGCTTCCAGAGTGGGGAACCAACACTACCGCCAGGAAAGGCCCGTTTGAAACCATCCGCATATCCACGCTGTTTTGCAGACGCATATTGTTCATGCAACTCTTCTTGCGCTTGCACGCGCCCCTGTTGTCGCCCGGTACTCAACCCTTCCCGGTAACCTTCTCTGTGTCCCTGTACCTTGCACTGCGAACAACTCGGGCCGCAGCCAGCAAGAAAAGCAAACAAGACTATCGCAAAAACGAGGAAGAAGCCGCTAGTAATGTTTCGCTTCATTTGGCCGTGGGTATGTGTTCACTATTTAAGGAAGAGAGGCTGTAAATCCCGAGTGTGAGTACTCAGCGTTGACCTAGCGGCACGAAGGAGCAGTTGCCAGTGGTGCAGCGGCTTGTGGATGGGTCCGCCCAACGTCAAGCGCAGCCCGCCGCCAACTGGCCAGCCGCCCGCGTCAGCGGCGGCTGGCCAGTTGGCGGTCGGGCTGGCGCGCTTGTTAGCCATCGACGGCGTCTGCCCAGCGCAAATAGAACAGGAAATAGGGGTCACGTATATCAAAGACATCTGTTTCTCCGTCCCATTCCACGGCTATAGACGGAATCATGTCATTCACAATTTGCGCCGCATGGTAGCATGCGCTTGTGACGCTGGACCCGCTGGGCGCATCGTCGCTGCATATGTTACTGATCCGCTCAATAAGCGAACTATATCGAAATGAAAGCTGTGGCGGGTCCAGCGATAGAGCTTTGGTGAGAAGTCTGTAAACGTCTCCTTGCCAACCAAACCGGGTTCGGTAAATGTTCCTGTTAGATCCGCGTGTTTTCGGGCCGTCCCTCATCTTATCCACAACAGACCCGTAGTCCGCGGACGTGGCTGTGACGGTACAGATTTTCTCGAATAACTCCCTGTCCTCTTTGAAGTCTATTGGTGATTCTGAACGTTCTCGCACACCCAGCTCGTAGCACGCGTTTAGGCAAAGAAACTGCATTAACTGTGGAGAGCCAGCAGCCTCGGACGCAAGGCTGTTGACGACTGATGGTCGGTCGATGATGTTCAGTTCCCGGAAGCCAATCTCAGCGATCCTCTTAAGAACAGCGGGCTTCCAGTAATCAAAATCGATCATGGAGACCCGTCCATGAAGGTCTGGATTCCCTCGCAGAGCGTCGTCCGAGTGATAGGGCACAGAAGCGGTGATGAAACTCACTTCGTTACGAATTGCTTCTTTGATTTGACGAGCAAGTTCCGCCTGAACTTGGATTGGTATGTAGTGGAAGTCGTCGATAAAGACTGTTAACCCGGTCCCGCCGAGCTCTCTTATCAACAATTGAAGCGGGTCTATTGCCGAAGTAGAGGTCTCGGATGATGATTGGCCTTGCTTCTGGGTTGCGGAGACGTCCACCTTGCCTTGAACAACAAACGCATTTCCGGAGATTCCCCCCGCTTCTGAGGTTGCCCGATCATGGAAGTCTGCTTCGGTCTTGGTAACGGAGACGGGCGTGCCTATCAGATCAAAAACTCGCAGCCAGAGATCCGTAGCTGATGTGATACCAGCGCCAGTGATCTGGATTATGTTCTCCTTACCCAAACATCTTTCGACGAATACGGTTTTCCCCGATTTCGAGGGACCCGAAATAGACACTAAGACTGCGCCGGTTTCCAGAGAATTGCGAAGCTGCTTCTCCTTTTCTTTTAAGTGGTCATCCACAAAAGTGATAGTGGGGAATCGTCCGGGAGTAAACACGTCCCTTGCTTTCATTGCTTGCTTCGCTCAGATGTGGTTCTTGTGGCTAACGTCCAGCCTGGCCCGCCGCCCGTTGCCGCGCCGGAGCGAAGCGACGGCGCGGCAACGGGCGGTCGGGCCGAGGCGCTAGTTGGGCGATTTGTTTGCCTGGCGAATCAATCTTGGTCTGTCCCCGGTTTTGGTGGTCTCTCCCCGGTTTTGCTACTGTTATCGCCTCTTGCCTAACCCTGGCAGCCCGCCTTGGAATATCCGCACATGCGGTTTAAAAGGACGCTTCCCCGAACGTTGGGGTTCGGCTGGGGCAGGCTTTCCGGTTGGTGTGTAGCCGTGAAACTCTCTAATATGTTTCCCGATATCTTGTTTCGGTATTTTCGCTCCGCACAGTCGGCACAATACCTGATCCCCTGACGATCCGTTTTGATTCCAAAACGTAACGGCCCGCTTCAGGCGGGAGTTTCTTGTGCGCCCTTTGTGCCTCCGCTTTTTGTGTCGGTTTAACCGGTCTGCTCGAACCTCTGCACCACAAAGGTCACATTTAACAACCACATGCCCGCTCGCTTGACGACGATCGGAAGGTATGGCACGCGGCTCCGCACTCGCACTACAAGTATCCGGGGCGCTCGCGCTGCCACCTGCTTGTTCTTGAACAATGGGAGAAGCTTGTTTCGATTGCGCATTAATAGGTTCCTCGTTTTGGTGTCGCGGCACTTCATCAATGGCTTTCGAAGAGACCTGGTCGAGAGATTTCTTATGCTTCCGTTGGAGGTGCCTTTCCATCATGGAGCGTAAGACTTTGTCTTCGCATAGGGGGCACTTATCAAGGGGCTCGGTATCACAACCGAAACGCATGGGGGGTCTAAAATGCGTCACTTAATCAAGTCCTGCTTTCAGATGTTTGTACCAAATGAGCGCCGTGACTGAAATCGCAGTGTTGCAGAAATAAGAGAAGACCAAACCCAAAGAGCGTCCGCGGGGAAGTTCGAGGTTCGATCTGGCTCAGTCCGAGCTCGTTGCTGGTTTGGTATATACCGCATTGCCTGCCTCGCTTACATCCTTGGCAAAGAGATGAATCTGTTCCCATTGTTTCCTATTTACTTTCTTGCCAGCAAACAGCCTTTCAGACAGACTAGAGTGAAGAAATACAAAATACGCCAAGTCGCGACAGACGACTGGCTGGCCCTGTGCAGCCATGAACCGGGCGTGCTCTTCCGCGGCTCGAAACTCGGCAACAGCAGCATCCAAAGCAAAGCGGGCGCGATCGCGCTTTTGTTGCGTGCGCTGCTGCAAATACACTCCCCCGAGAGAGGCCGCTGCACCTAAGACAGCGCCTACGAAGCCAGATAGAAGGCTCACATAATCAGTAGGCATCAGGAGTTCTCCCGCTGATAGACCAGAAGCAGCCGACGCATAAAGCGCGCAGCACCCTATGGAACGGGTCGTTCTCTTTTAGGGCATTCAATTGTCGGTCTTCCAGTGCTTTAGTGACACCCCCTTGCCCGAAATCTGCCACTCACGCGGGCCACTGACAGAGCATCCGGCAACGAATTGAGCGGCCGCGGAAGGGCTAGCGAAAGGCACCTCTTCCGTGACCTCGAGCAGCTCGGAATCTTGGCATGGCACAAGAATGCCGCTTGCCTCTGCCTCTTTCCTTCGTTGCTGAACGTTCTCGTGCATCGACTCAAAAATCTTCTTCCGTACGAACGACCCTGGAAGAACTGTCACTTTGCGTCCGATACACGTTGCAGTCGCGGACGCTTCCGCGTAAGTCATCGTAAGCGACAAAGCTTGTGATGGCGCTGTCTCTATCGCAACGGGATCGTAATGAGTCCGAGCCCGAGTTTCAGGATCAAACGCTTGAACCCACTCCTTTTGCAGCGACTTCACCTTAAGCTGAAAGGAATCCAGTTGCTTCCCAGTACCCATGAGGCGAGCCACGGAATCAAAATCGTCTCGGTCCACGAGCCGTTTTGCTTCTTCTTTCAACTCTTTGGATACGCTGCCAATTTCTTCGAGAATCAGCTCAAACGCTGTCTGTACACCGTCATCATCCATATACGAATCCAAGTTTGTTTGTTGCCCAACGTTGAGGCTGGCCCGCCGCCCGTTGCCGCGCCGGAAGCGAAGCGACGGCGCGGCAACGGGCGGTCGGGCCGAGCCGCTTGTTATGTGATGCGCAGCGAGGTAGCAACGTAGTATGTGTTCTGCATGATGAGCCACGAAATCATCACGAGACCCAAATACAATAGGAGCCCGCAGGCCCATCGAGCAGCCGAATGACGCAAATCTCCTTTATCTCGCAAACGCCAGTACATCTCGTGCAGTTTATGCTCTTCTCGGGAATCGCCCTCGCGGTCTAGCTGCACCTGCCAGAAGCCCATTTCAAATGGTCCTTCTATCTCTACAGCATAATCAACAAGATGGCGAAAGCTCTTCTGTTCGGCGAAAAACGATTCGATTGTCTTGTGGTCCTTTATCAAGCCCGGAGCGCGCCAAAGATAAATGATATATGCGATGAGAAAGCAAAGTCCGGAGAAATAGAGAATAGACCACGAAAATGGTAGTTCTGTGGGAACGCGGAACTGATAGTCAAATAACGTGATTTTGATAAAGCTCTCGTCAATCTGCGATAACGCTTTTGCAATGATCGGGATGACGAAAACCCATGCATAGGAGCGCCTAATGAAGGGCAATTCTGCCAGCCCTCGCAAGTGCATCCAGCCAAAGCGCTTATCTTGGTTCTTTGCGAAATACTTGATGTTCACAGAAAGCAATCATTGACGACTTCAAACCACTTGGCGACTCGGTTGCAATAATCGAACTTCCCGCCGTCGCAATGAGAAATGCAAAGCTGGATGTCCGTCTTGAGATCTTCAAAAAGTCTATTTACAGCTAGTTTCGACAGATCGTTGCCGAGACGCTCTACGTGAGCAACCTTACGCGAAACGTTATCATAAAACCCTTGACACATGATCGTGTCGCCGGCGTGGCCGTTCGATGCAGAGAGCACAAAGACTAGTGCGGCGATTTTCGGCGGGAGAGTCATAGGCTTTGGCACCATGCGCACGCTTGTTCACATAACGTTAACCACAGCCCGCGCCAAACTGCGGCCTGAGCGAGAGCGAAGGCCGCAGTTTGGCGTCGGAGCTGGTGGGCTTGTTAGCGCTGTTTCCGCCATACAGAGAGTATCGGTTCAATTAAATTGATGCCATCAATGCCGTGGCGCTCAATGGTTCCAAAGACGATGTTGTCTCCTTCTCGCCGGAAGCCTACGTCTAAAGCTATCCCTTCCCCTTCTTTCGTTGCCCCAACGAGGGAAAGCGCTTCCGAACGTTCTGGGCTGTCTACGGCGAACCGGTCAGGATTGGAGGGATCAAAGGGCGCACGCCAAACTTCTCCAATCATAATAAAGGAGTTCGCGCCGATAGCTTCAGCCTCGGAAGCTATTAGACGCATGCTTCGGTATTTGTCGGCTCTCACTTCGTTGTTTAGCTGCATGAACTTTGCGGGGACTGAATCGACAAATAACAAGACAAGATGAACGTGATGTCCGTCTTTCTGAAGGAGGTACATTGCCTGTTGGAAGTACAGTTCGCAGGTTTCCCCGAAGTCCTTTGAGGGCGACGGGTTTTGAAACATAGGTGCATCGCTGTAGCGATTACGGACTTCTTCCTGATTGGATAAAGGCACCTCTGTTTCCGCAAAATTCACTGGTACGAGTTCTGTTCCTTGCACCCTTAACCAAAGTGATCTGGATTCCGATCCTTGATACATACAGGGAGGAAGTCGGCTAAGTATCTCTGGGACGCCAATGTCAGCGGTGTGGGACTCGGGTGCGTCACGCAGAAGACTCGCGATAGCGCTCCAGCATTCTCCAAGCATTTGCAGTATCTCTTGCTTGGGGCTATCTTTGTCTACCCATTTTCTTTCCAGCTTGATATAGCTTCTTTCAAGAACTGTCGTGGGCACTTGTTTGGTGCGGATGAAGCCGAAAACCTCTTCTGTGGACAAGTTAGGAGACAATTCAAACTCAAACGCCGGATTTTCGGCGTCAATGTAAGAATGCACCACGGCAACACTGAGTAAACTGTTGAGATCAAGGTCTCCCTTTTTAACTACTCTGTTGCGCGCTTCTACCAACCACCGCAGGGATTCGGTATTGTGCATCTTCTCTTGCCAAGGGGTATACCAGGCTTCAGAATTGGGTATATCGTGTTTGCTGTTCTGAAGCACAAACGTTACGTTTCGCAATTCCTGAATACAGGCGTTAATAGCTCTCCTGAATTCATCCGGCGAGAAGTAGTGACCGAGCGCTCCGTGCCAATGGGCTTGAGCGTCAAACAGTCTCCTGAACGCGGGAGCGACGGCTTGCTGCATGCTTGTGGCTGCGAGTAGTGCGCTAACGTCAAGCGCAGCCCGCCGCCAACTGGCCAGCCGCCCGCGTCAGCGGCGGCTGGCCAGTTGGCGGTCGGGCTGGCGCGCTTGTTAGCCATCGACGGCGTCTGCCCAGCGCAAATAGAACAGGAAATAGGGGTCACGTATATCAAAGACATCTGTTTCTCCGTCCCATTCCACGGCTATAGACGGAATCATGTCATTCACAATTTGCGCCGCATGGTAGCATGCGCTTGTGACGCTGGACCCGCTGGGCGCATCGTCGCTGCATATGTTACTGATCCGCTCAATAAGCGAACTATATCGAAATGAAAGCTGTGGCGGGTCCAGCGATAGAGCTTTGGTGAGAAGTCTGTAAACGTCTCCTTGCCAACCAAACCGGGTTCGGTAAATGTTCCTGTTAGATCCGCGTGTTTTCGGGCCGTCCCTCATCTTATCCACAACAGACCCGTAGTCCGCGGACGTGGCTGTGACGGTACAGATTTTCTCGAATAACTCCCTGTCCTCTTTGAAGTCTATTGGTGATTCTGAACGTTCTCGCACACCCAGCTCGTAGCACGCGTTTAGGCAAAGAAACTGCATTAACTGTGGAGAGCCAGCAGCCTCGGACGCAAGGCTGTTGACGACTGATGGTCGGTCGATGATGTTCAGTTCCCGGAAGCCAATCTCAGCGATCCTCTTAAGAACAGCGGGCTTCCAGTAATCAAAATCGATCATGGAGACCCGTCCATGAAGGTCTGGATTCCCTCGCAGAGCGTCGTCCGAGTGATAGGGCACAGAAGCGGTGATGAAACTCACTTCGTTACGAATTGCTTCTTTGATTTGACGAGCAAGTTCCGCCTGAACTTGGATTGGTATGTAGTGGAAGTCGTCGATAAAGACTGTTAACCCGGTCCCGCCGAGCTCTCTTATCAACAATTGAAGCGGGTCTATTGCCGAAGTAGAGGTCTCGGATGATGATTGGCCTTGCTTCTGGGTTGCGGAGACGTCCACCTTGCCTTGAACAACAAACGCATTTCCGGAGATTCCCCCCGCTTCTGAGGTTGCCCGATCATGGAAGTCTGCTTCGGTCTTGGTAACGGAGACGGGCGTGCCTATCAGATCAAAAACTCGCAGCCAGAGATCCGTAGCTGATGTGATACCAGCGCCAGTGATCTGGATTATGTTCTCCTTACCCAAACATCTTTCGACGAATACGGTTTTCCCCGATTTCGAGGGACCCGAAATAGACACTAAGACTGCGCCGGTTTCCAGAGAATTGCGAAGCTGCTTCTCCTTTTCTTTTAAGTGGTCATCCACAAAAGTGATAGTGGGGAATCGTCCGGGAGTAAACACGTCCCTTGCTTTCATTGCTTGCTTCGCTCAGATGTGGTTCTTGTGGCTAACGTGTTATAGACAGAAGCGACAAATATCGAAAATTCCAGAATACAAAAATACGGGCATAGACAGATTCACGCTATCTGCTAAACTGCTGCTCCAACGCAATACCCGAAACCCCTGCACCGAAACCGCACCCTCGCCACAACCGCCTAGACTCTACGGCAATACGGTACCCACCCAGGCAGCCCATGTCAACCCGCGAAGCGCAAATCGCCCGTTTCTGGTCCAATTACCTGTCAGAGCTTGAGAAAGCGCGAGTCAGACAGGACTGCCGGCGCTGGTACGTGGTGCGGGCCGAGCGGTTTCTCGAGTGGATTCAGCCGCGGCGGCTGGCGCAGTTGACGGCGGATGACGTGTCCAAGTACCTGTCGGAGGTGGGTCGGGACACGTCGCTGGAGGGCTGGCAATTTGTGCAGGTGGTCGATGCTATACGGATTCTGGGGGTCACTGCATCGGCGCCTTGGGTGGAGAGGCTGGACTGGGGGTACTGGCAGGACTCGGCGCGGACGCTGGCGCCGGAGCATCCGACGGTGGCGCGGGACTATGGGCCGGAGGTGGACGGGCTGGAGCCGCAGGGGCCGATGACGAACCTGTCGGCGGTGCGGGAGGCGCATCGGGAGCTGGCGGATCGGATGGTGACGGAGATCCGGCGGCGGGGGTATGCGATCCGCACGGAGCAGAATTACCTGGACTGGGTGCTGCGCTTCATTGCGTTTCACGGCGGCCGGTCGCCGACGGAACTGGGGGAGGCGGATGTTGGGCGCTTTCTGGATTGGCTGGCGGTGAAGCGGCGGGTGGCGGCGAGCACGCAGAATCAGGCGCTGAACGCGCTGCTGTTTCTGTTTCGCGAGGTGCTGAAACGCGATCAGGTGAAGTTCGGCGACTTTGCCCGGGCGAAGCGGCCGAAGCGGTTGCCGACGGTGCTGACCAAGGGAGAGGTGGCGCGGTTGCTGGAGGCGCTGGAGGGGGAGTATCGGTTGATGGCGTCGCTGGCCTATGGGGCGGGGCTGCGCTTGATGGAGGTGTTGCGGCTGCGGGTGCAGGATCTGGACTTCGGCCATAAGCAGATCGAGGTGCGCAACGCCAAGGGCGGACGGGACCGGCTTGTGCCCTTGCCGGAGTTGCTGATTCCGCAGCTGCTGGTGCATCTGGAGGCGGTGCAGGCGCAGCACCAGGAGGATCTGGCGATCGGGTGCGGTGCGGTCTATTTGCCGGACGCGCTGGCGCGGCAGCGGCCGAACGCGAATCGGGAGTGGATCTGGCAGTATGTGTTTCCGAGCGCGCGCTTGTCGGTGGACCCGCGCTCGGGGAAGACGCGCCGGCAACATGTGCACGAGACGGGCTTGCAGAAGAAGATCAAGCTGGCCGCGGAGGCGGCGGGGATCTCGAAACGGGTGGGTGTACACACCATGCGCCACTCGTTTGCCACACACCTGCTGGAGGACGGCTACGACATCCGCACGGTGCAGGAGTTGCTGGGGCATGCGGATGTGTCGACGACCATGATCTACACCCATGTGCTGAATCGGGGTGGGCAGGGGGTGCGGAGTCCTTTGGATCGGTTGGGGTAGGCTTTGCGTCTGCTCGGTATCGGTATCGCCACCGGGTCATCGTTCCGCCTACCTCTGCGTCTTGGCACGAGAATCTGCTCTGTCCTGCGCAAGGACTCGCCAAAGCTATCTCGCGCAAAGACGCAAAGACGCAAAGACGCAAAGGCGCAAAGGCGCAAAGAGAAGACGCAGACTCGATGTGCATCCGCAGGACGGGCTTCTTCTCTTCTTTGCGCCTTTGCGCGAGACATGCTTCGTCTGCGCCGTGCCGGCGCGGACGGACGGAAGCCGATGGCTGCTCTTACTTGCTGGGCCAGTGGGCAAAGTAACAAAGTAGAATTACTATTTTCACCATTTCCCCGTCGGCTCATGCCAGGCGCATGTCTCGGCTCCCCCGCATCATCGTACCCGGCATCCCGCACCATGTGACGCAACGAGGGAATAGGCGCCAACGGATATTCATCGAGGACGACGACTCTGCGCTGTACAGAGATTGGCTCGCCCAGGCGTGTCGATCAATGGTAAAGTGCCACCGTAATCCACGGCGATGTCGCCCCAGGAGCGAATGCGCAGGTCGCCGGGCTCGATGTGCTTCAGGCCAACGTAGCGTTCGAGCCCATCGGCAGCCGGGTCCTTGCTGCTCTCCTTGCTCAGCCGCACCACCTCGCCGAACTTCACCCGCCGCCATCCCGGCTTCAATCCATCAGTCATCTGCTTTGGGCTCCATCTCCAACGCGGGACGAAACCGCACTTGCCGCGGATCGAGGATCACAAGGTGGCCAGGAATCCGCTCGACGAGGTCGCCCATGCGAAGAAAACGCGCCAGCAGGTCGTTGATCTCGGTTGCGATCCAACTGTCCGGAACACGCAGCACCAGAAAGCCGGCGGAATCGTCGGGCGGATAGCGGCGCACGTCGGCGAAATCGAGATCGCGCGTGATGATTGCGCGGCTCTCGAAGCGGGCGTGATCCGCGATGCGGTCATCCGCGGCGTCCTTCAGCAGGGTGCTGGCCACATGAACCGCATCATGACCCGCGCGTGCGAGCAGATCCGTCGCTGATCGCGGCATGTTGGCGTCCAGCAGGAACCTCATGCGGCACCGGGCAGGGGATGAAAGGACTCCTCGTTGACCAGGTCGCCGGCGAAGGCCAGTGCGGCTAGGATATCCTGCCGCGTCAGGCTGTATTCGGCTTCGATGTCCTCGAAGCTCATGCCACCAGCGAGGCTGCCAACGACGATGGCGACTGGCACGCGGGTACCGCGGATCACCGGTCTGCCGTGGCAGACTTGAGCGTCTATCGAGATGCGATCATGTTTTGTCATGGGAGTCTCCAATCGTTTCATCGCTACGGCCCAGCAATTTTACTCAAGCGCGAACTGCCACCATCCATCACCCAGGTCGGCATAGGTCGCGATCGGAACTTGCAGTAGCTCCAAGACTTGCTTGCGTAAGTCGCTCAGTCCTTTGAGCGTAGTCTGCACCACCTTGCCGGAGCCTTCGATGGTTGCCAGATGGACGCCGTGAAACGAATCCATGATCGTGCGCCAGGTCGGTTTCTTCGTTTGCATACCGGCCGGCCGCAGGGGGAGACGTTCGATTTGCTGTTCTTGCATCTGCAAACGGATACGACGTTCGATCAGACTGATCAACACCAGCGCGATGACATACAGGCACAGCATGGCCTCGACACGTTGCGGAGTCTTCAGAAACATCGGTGCGACTTTGAGCACGGATTGTTTTGTGCTGAAGCGTTTTTCCAGAGATGACTGTTCCTTGTAGGTGCGCAGCACCTCCACTGCAGGCAAGTCCGTGTTGTCGGTCAGCGGGAACAGCCCATCGGTGCGCGCGGCCCGAGCAATCGCCTTCTCATCGCGTCGCCACTGCACTTGGTAGTGAACCTGTTCGACATCCTCGTAGCGAGTGTTGGGGCCAGGTCGGCCGCGCCCGACCTGCACCCGTTCGGTCGTATTGACTTCATCAAGCGTCACCGACAAGTACTCTGCCACCCCTTGGGTAGCTTTCTGCAACGCCGCCTCGATCTGTTCGCGGGTCTTCAGCGCGCGCTGATTCGCGCCGGATGCGATCTTCTCTAACGCCTGCTCGGCCTTGACGATGCGCTGTTCACGGGCGTCGTGCTCCACCTGCGCTTTCGATGTGCTATATATCTGGTAACTCAGCGGCACATGCCCGTCCGCGGTGACGTTCAAGCCATGGTTAAATGGTTAAAAGAATGGTTAAAAGTGGTTAAAAAGGTTAAAAGGGGTTAAAAGGACACCCATTTACAATACCTTCGCCAAATGACCCGATCTCATGCTGCACTAAGTTCTTGATTAATCCGCCCCAGATTTGCGGGGTTAAAAGGACACCCATTTACAATACCTTCGCCAAATGACCCGATCTCATGCTGCACTAAGTTCTTGATTAATCCGCCCCAGATTTGCAGCCTGCTCAAGGGCTTGGTCAATAATATTCGCTTCGGGCATTTCCGGAAGCATTTTTAACACCTCCAGGACGTATTTCCGGCCGCGGAAGTGGGCTTTGAGGTCATTGACGCGAAAGCTCGGACAGTGCTCGCGCACCGGTCGCATCAGGATCTGGGACAGGTTGATCATCAGCATCGCCAGGTTGGCACTGTTGTAGACCGGCGTTGGCTTGATCACCATGAAATCTTCCAAGCCCCAGTACTGTTTGGCATCTCGGAAGTTGAACTCGATTTGGAAGCGCAAGCGATAGTAATCGATGAGCGCTTCGTAGCCTAACTCAAGATCACTACTGAAAAGGATGACATGGGCCTGGGCGCCGGTGCGTTGGTTGGTCTTGACAAGGATCACGACATTGAGCCGGTCGGGGAATTTTTTGTGCCAAACGGGCAGTTGGTAGATGGCCGTATGAACCTGTCCTTCCACGGAAGTGGCTTTGAGAAAGCACGGCGGCAAGTGTTGATAATCGAGCTTGCTGCCGTACTTGCGCCGCGGGCCGCGCCCGGCGTAGGGGCCGTCATAGGGCAGATACAGCGCGCTGTTGTGGCGCAATTTGCTGATCAACTCCAAGCCCGTGCGACGGACCATTTGCAGCGCTTGATGATGGCCGAAGGCCCCGTCGAAGACGAAATAACGCACCGTCAGCGTCTGGCACACCAGTGCCAGCACCTGGCGCAGAAGGTCTTGAACGAACTGCAAATAGGGCGACAGACTCACCTCCCGGCGATTGCCATTGCGGCTACCTTTCGGCCGCCCTCGGCCCTTACCCCGACCCGCTTTGGACGCTTTCGGGCAGCTCGCCGCCGCCTCTTTGAGAATCGGCTCCAGGCGCAATGGGTACGAACAGCGCCGTTGCACGCTAATCAACGACAGGCTCAGAAAACACAACCCCGGGATCGTCTTGCCAACCACCGAGGAGAAAAAACGATCCAGACCGTGGGTCTTCTTGCCCGATTTGCTCACCACCACTTCATCGCCCGCCAGCAACCAGTGCGTTTCGTCGCCCAGCAGGTGCTGGCGAATCACCAGCCAATGCACTTGGCCCCAACTGAGCGTGGTGTTGAACAACCGCTGCAGCGTCCGATAGCTTCCCCCGCGCTCGGTCCAGCGCGATAGCCCCCGCATCGTTACCCGCCCCGTCATCGCCAACAGCCCTTCCACAACGCAACCCAAACGGCCAAGGCTCGTCTTATCTACGCTCTGGCTTAAGCAGCTCAAGATCAGCATAATGTCGGGCATGGGCGATAGCCTCCTGAGGGAATAGGTCTTCGGATTAGTAACTGGATAACCTATCACCTCGGGCTGTCGCCCACCTAATTTTTGGCGCTAATTTTTGGCGAAGGTATTGATTTAGCTAGCTCATATAGCTCGACTCTCCCATTAAGGTAAGACTCCTTTTCCTCTGTACTCGCTTCAAGCAGCTAATTGGGGCGCGAACAGACCGCGCGCAGCACGAATGCCACGTAAGTATTTCGTCTGTCGCCGAGCACACAAACTGGTCATTGCTTCTGGCGCACCGATCGCGGTGCCGAATGCATCGAGAAGCCGATCGGCGTGGCTGAGGAAGCATTCGCTGTCGATGTTCAGCCGATCAAGGATGCGTGGATGCTGCTCTGCGATATGACCGCGCTTGTCCGAGCGCAGCGCCCGACCCGTCCAGTCGACCAGTTCCAGGTAGTCATCGAATGCGAAGGGCACCGCCCAAGGCGTCCGGGCGGTCGCGTCGAACGGCATCAGCGGGATTTTCGGCAAGGCCTGTGTCTCTTCCTCTGAGCGCAAGGTTTCGCCCTCCAGGGCGTGAGGAGACAGGCTGACCGGCGGACTCCCTGTTGCGATGATCTCGGAATCGACCTTGTCAGGCACCGCTTCGATGCGCTCTTGGATAGAGCTGTAATCCGAGTCCTCCAGCGTCTCGGCGATCCCGGCGCGCACCGGGTTGAGATCAACATAGGTCATCGCCGCCAGCAGCGCCTGCTCATCCAGCAACGCCTGGCTCTTAAAGCGACCTTCCCAGAAGCGACCCTTCACGCCGTCCTCGGCATTCGCCTGCCGGGCAATGTGCTCGTTCAGCGTGCGCATGAACCAGGACAAGTCATGCAGCCGCGCCCGGTAGGTCTCGGCCAGCGCCTCCACCTTGGCGATCTCCGCGTCGCACATCTCGGCGCGCGCCTCGGATAGGTAACGCGTCACCAACAGTGGGCCTGTGAACAGCTGTGTCCAGCGTGTCAGCACCTCCTCGACCGACCAATCCAGGGCTCGCTGCTGGTCGATGCGGACAACAACGTGATAGTGGTTGCTCATAACGGCATAGGCGGCTACGTCGATCGCGAAGATCGCGGCGAGTTGCATGATGCGCTCGGCGATCCACCCGCGACGGTGATCGTAGTTGTTGCCGGAGAAATGATCCTCCCCGCAGAGGAAGGCGCGCCGCACGCAGCGACTGACGCAGTGATACCAAGGAGTGTCTTCGAGAGAGACGAGCGCTGCGCGGGGACTGGTCATGGCAAGATTCCAGGTGTTGAGCGGTAAAGAAAAGCCTAGCCCAGGTATGGAAGGAAAGTCAAGCAAAGTGGGTGTCCTATATCGTGCTAAGTGGGTGTCCTATATCGCGCTGAAGGAAAGTCAAGCAAAGTGGGTGTCCTATATCGCGCTGTCCCCATTTTTCCTACCCATTTTTCCTAAGTGTCACCGTAATCCCGTTAGGCGTTCGACTTCAAGCTGTTGGAACAACTCAGCAATTCCCGATGAAAAAAATTCTGCTTTGAAAACATCGTGTTGGCGAAGCTTCGAAAATAGTTCTTCGTAAACTTCGTGGCTGAATCGGTATAATGTCGCACATACTCGAGGCTGAGAGGCAGATGTTGATGAGTGCTCCGATTTCACGCAAACAACTCAGCGCCGCCGGGCTGCTGAACAAGGCGCGGCGGTTTTTTGCGAAGATTCCCGACCCGTGCGATGGCAAGATTACGCTGGTCGATTATCTGATGTCGGGACTGGCGTTGTTCGGGCTGAAGTATCCTTCGCTGCTGCAATTCGAGCAGGACAGTCGGGAAGAGACCACGCGGGCGAATCTGCACGCGCTCTACGGGATCGAACGGGCACCAAGCGACACGCGCTTTCGCGAACGTCTCGATGCATTCGATCCGAGCCAGTTGCTCCCGCTGTACAAGGCGCTGTTTGCAGACCTGCAACGCGGCAAGGGGCTGGAGGGGTTTGAATACCTTGACGGCCATTACCTGCTCTCACTCGATGGCACCGAGTATTTCTCCTCCTCCAACGTGCATTGCCCGCAGTGCGGGGAGAAGCACCACCGCAATGGCACCACCACCTACTACCACCAGATGCTCGGGGCGGTGCTGGTACACCCCGATCACAGCGAGGTGTTCCCGCTGGCGCCCGAGCCGATCCTCAAGCAAGACGGCGCGCGCAAGAATGACTGCGAGCGCAACGCCGCCAAGCGCCTGCTGGCGGACCTGCGCCGCGCGCATCCGCATCTGAAGCTGATCGTCGTCGAAGACGGCCTCGCTTCCAATGCCCCGCACATCCGCCAGTTGCAGGCACTCGATCTGCGCTTCATCCTCGGCGCCAAGCAGAACGATCACACCTACTTGTTCGATTGGGTAGCCGCCACGCCCGAGACGCGCGAGGTCGAGTTCACCGACGCCGAGGGGGTACGTCACCGTTTCCGCTATCTCAACGGCGCACCGCTGAACGAGTCCAACTTCGACCTCGAGGTCAATTTCCTCGAGTACTGGGAACACACCCCGGACGGCAAGGTCACCCACTTCTCCTGGGTCACCGATTTCACCATTGATGACAGCAACCTCATGACGCTGATGCGAGGAGCCCGCGCACGCTGGAAAGTCGAAAACGAAACCTTCAACACCCTCAAGAACCAAGGCTATCACTTCGAGCACAACTTCGGTCACGGCAACAACAACCTCAGCACCGTGCTCATGCATCTGATGATGCTGGCGTTTCTGATCGATCAGATCCAACAGCGCGGCTGCCGGCTGTTCCAGGCCGCCTTAACGGCGGCGCAGAGCAAGACGCGCTTGTGGCGCAAACTGCGTGCGCGCTTCGATCTCTGCCTGATTCCCGATTGGGACACGCTCTATCGCTCCATTATCCAGCCGCCACTGCTGCCCTTGCCGCCTGACACCTCCTAGTCGACGGCCGTGAACGAATGTGCTTGAAGAACGTCTTGAGGGTAACCAAACAGCCAGCCAGAACAACAGCGTCGTCTCGTGGCGAAGCCTGTGTTCGCCTGTGCGGTTTCCACACACGCTCGCGCCGCGCTCGGGCGATCCCGCTCGTACACAGCGGGAATTGCTGGGAACAACTAGAGTTTCTTGACTTGCGCGATATGGTATGTGTCAATTTTCCCAGAAACTTTCTCAATAAATATCTTGACTTGGTCTCCTGGCGAAAGCTCTCCAGGAGACAATTTGCCAGTAGCGGATTCAATCTCCGCATCGATGGACAGCTCTACGATGAATTCGCCCGTATCTGTAGCGAATCTGACCTGCAGCGGCCAGCTTTCCATGATTTCCGTGATTGTGGCACTTATCCATCCCTCAGGCGGCAAGTCCGCACCAGGGGACAGGTCGTCGGTGTTGCCTACTGATCTATCATCATCGGCCAATGCTTTCTCCTCCCTACGGTTGTATGCGGCGGTACCTCGTTCATTGCAGTTCGCAGATAGGGACGTCTCTGCATAGAATTTCGGAATCACTGTGGAACCATAAGCAGCGTAGGCTGCTACAACTAGGGCCACTCCAGCGATCAACCGAAGCGGCCCTAGATACCGACATAGCGGCACTAGACGTTCTTCCACTTCTTCATATTGTCGAACACTGGCTTGGTTATTCTCGTCGATTTGTTCGGGCAGCCTCCATACGCATGAATGCCAATAGCATGTCTCTTACCATTCCGTAATCTCCAAGTCGGACTGCCGCTCTGTCCACCGAAAGTGTCCAACATGTAATGGAGCCGACGAGCTTCGACTTTTGAAATACGACCTGCATTGAACCACTGGGTGCCGAACGGTTTATCGCCTGGATATCCGGAATTGTTCGCTAGCAGGTTCTTTAGCGAACTATCAGATAACGATGCGAATCCGAACCAACCTACTCGACGACCGAGAGTATCATTCGGGAGAATGATGCAGCCGTAGTCATGCGTGGGTTTCTTGCTCTTGGTCCAACCAGTGACACTACGGAACGAGGTACCAACCTGTGAGCCATACGGCTTGGTAGTTCCGTTCATAGCTGGAATGACTTCGATCTTTTTTGCCCACCCACCACTGGAATGACTGTAAACACAATGCCCAGCGGTCATTACGGTACGCGGGCCTATAAACCAGCCTGTGCAGCCGGATTTACCCCCGTTTGCCTTCGTTATGATGAGCTTGCATATCATTCTCCAGGGAACAGACGTAGTCTTGGTGATTTTTACACGGTCATCACGACCGCACACTGATTCTGGTTGCTCATATTCTTCTTGGCAAGCTGGAGGAATTGTTGCCAAATCTATGGCTTCACCTTCATCTAAAACAGAGAATCCTTCAGTGAGTGCGTAGCTGCCATCAAAATCGGGAACGCTCTCGATCTCACCGCCCCCATGAGTGGCAATGTCGAAGCCTTCCTCTTCTACATCAGCTCCAGATTCTGGTTGATAGATAACACCAGAACTTGTATTGCCTTCACTAGATGCTTCGGAATGGAACTCAAGTTCCTCTTCGTTCACGTCATTCGAGGATACGCTTTCATGATCAGACATCTTTCAATCTCCTAAATTTGCCTCATTTCCAGTTTGTCAGGCATAAGCAGAGGCATTTCTTACGCCTAACGTTAAGCGCAGCCCGTGCCTTGGAGCAGCCTGAGCGCGAGCGAAGGCTGCTCCAAGGCGTCGGGCTGGCGCGCTCGTTAGACCGCTACTATTTGCGTTGCGGCGATTTGAGCACTTCGCCGATTAAGTTTGGCACAAACTTCTCAGAATAACCCGCAATAAAGCTCCAGACGAGAATTTTTGCCACATCCGTGTAATCCTTTGGATTTACTTTCGTTACAAACTCCTCCATGTTCCACGTCTTTCCTTCAGATAGGCCAATAGCAGTGAAACTCGGGAACAACTCCCCTCCGATCAGGCCGCCTACAACTAACAAATATGCGAGGAATGCGAAGACAACAGACACGCCACATTTCCATGCAACATATGTAATTATCCAGCCGTAAGAGGCTTGCGTTTGCACGATTTCTCGAAACGATTCGTTGACGAGCGAGCCTAATACAGCAGCACCGATGATGAACCAAGCTATAGGGAATCGTGAAGCTCCCTCGCCCACTCCTAGCGATGCCCAGAACCACCACCCGAGCAACAGAAAGCCTGCAATAATTAGGGCTATGATCAGGTAATGCCTCTTTTGAAGGGCCTGCTGCCCAGTAGGCTTCGCCGGTGGTTGAGAGGTGGTGCCAGGCGATGCAGAAGGCCGGGGGTCCCTCTGCGCAGTGTCTTTCTCTTGGTTTGGTTTGTCTGTGGAACTGTCAGGTGTCTCAGGCATAACTGGCATCTCCATGTTTTTGCGGTAAGGCGACCCGCTGGGTCTAACGTTTAGTTAACCTGCCGAGCCCGCGCCGGTCGGGCCGCGAGCGCGAAGCGCCGCGGTGCCCGACCGGCGCGGGCTCGGCAGGTTCAACGCCCTGTTAGATTAAAACATTTTTTTGTTCGCTTCAGTGTCCGTCTCAGCGAACCGCTATGTGGATTCTACAACAGTCAAGCCCTGGGTGGGGCCTGGAAACTCCCGCTGATGTTGGCGCAGTTGCACGAGCAAGGCTCCTTTGCGCGCGCTCGGTCCCGCGGGCGCAGCGATTTCGCATGGAGCACAACGGTTTTTCGCTCACCGCGGTCGCGTCGCAACATAGCAGCACTGTCCCGAGCCGATGCGGATCGAGTGGAGGAGATGTGCATCAGGCCGCCTCGCACGCAAGCGGCGGGTCTTGGCCGCGAGCGGGTCCAATGGTGGGCGCAAGGTCGCGCTGACGTCGTAGCCGTCCGCCGCAGCTCGGGCAGACGTGGATGTCTTTGCCGGTCAGGCGTTGCAGCAAGACGTCGTAGGGCTCGCGCACTTTGGTCGTCGTCACCGGCGCTAGGCCAAGCAGCGCTTTGGCACGATTGAGCTTGGTCGCGCGGTGTCCGCAGGCGAGCAGTCCGTAGTGGCGGATGCGGGTGAAGCGCGGCGGCAGGATGTGCAGCGTGAACCGCCGGATGAATTCGTTGGCGTCCAGCGTCATCACTTTGGTCTTGGCGCCGTCTTTATAGTCTTTCCAGGTGAAGGTGACTTTGCCGTCGGCAAGATTGAGGATGCGGTGGTTGCTGATGGCAATGCGGTGGGTGTATCGCCCGAGGTAGTCGATGATCTGTTGCGGTCCGCCGAACGGGGGTTTGGCGTAGACCACCCAGTCGTGCTCGCGCAGTGCCTTGCGCAACGCGGCGAAGTGCGTGCCCGGCGGTGTCTTCAGCTCGCCTGTGGTATGCGCGTGCTCCAGGCGCTCGAGGTAGTTTCCGCGGAAGACCTTGGACAGCGCTTTGACCGGGAATAACCAGTCACGATGCGGGCAGGGTTTGAACTGTTCGCCATCGAACGTTAAAGCTCCGCCTGGGACGATGCAGTGCAGATGGATGTGGCGCTCCATCGTCTGGCCCCAGGTGTGCAGCACGGCGGTGATGCCGAGGGTTCCGTTCCAATGACGAGCGGCAAAGGCTTGCAGGGTGTCCGTCGCGCTGGCGAACAGCAGGTCGTAAATCAGTTTGTCGTTCCACCCCACCCAGTCGTTGATCGCATGCGGCAGCGTGAAGACGGTATGAAAATAGGGCACCGGCAGCAGTTCGTCTTTGCGCGCTTCGATCCAGCGCGCTTTCTCCAGCCCTTGACATTTCGGGCAGTGGCGGTCGCGACAGGAGTTGTAGCTGTTGTAAAGGGTGCCGCAGTCAGTGCAGTAGTCGATGTGCCCGCCCAGCGCCGCGGTGCGGCAGTTTTGGATGGCACTGAGTACCTTGTGCACGTGCAGCGGATGGGAGTGCTCGTGCAGGGAGTCGGGCAAATGCGCGCGCAGGATGTCGGCGACTTCGAACGTCGGTCTCTGCTTGGAGCCGGAGTGCGTGTGTCCCGCTCTGTGATGGGGAGTTGGAGAGGAAAGGAATGGCGATGCCATTGCGTGTGCTTATTCTTTTTCTTGTTGATTGTTTATTTCAGCGCCGGTGCTGCTTTGTCTCGGGTGTGGTCTCTTCCAACGCGATAGCGTTTTAATCTAACGTTTTGGATAGCCTGCGCCCGCTGGCCGGCACCAACCTCGCAGAACCTGCCGAGCCGGCGTGTCCTACCGAGCGTGCCGACAGCGACGGTCCGCGGGCGTCAGGCTGATCCACTTGTTGGACTGATGGGATGCTCGGTTTGCGCCCGCGGCGGGTCGGCGCGGCGGTGCTATGCATTTTGCTGTTTGCGGGGCGGCCCTGTCAACCGCTGCAAGGGGGATTCTGCGACGGAGTGCACGGTGCTGCGGGGCCGATCGGACGGGTGGCGGGGCGGTTCTCCGGGGCGGCAGGGGTGTTCCTGCGGGCTTGGACCGGCATTGCGGGGCGACTTCGGCCACGGCAGGCACGGCGGGACCGGCGCAGCGCATGGAGCGGGCGGTGGTGGAGCGGGCGGCCATCTCAGGCGGCCTCGGGCAGCGCGGCGGGGGCCGGCAGCGGCGGGGCGCGCGAGGGCGGCGGCGCATTGAACGGCGCCGGGGGCTCCTCGAAGGAGAGGACCTGCAGGATGTTGTGCAGATGGCCCTTGCCGCAGACGGGGCACAGGCTCGGGTCGCGGGCCTGCTTGGCGAGGAAGGCGTCCATGTCGGGGATGTACGGGGTCTCGGGGTCGGCGAGGCCGAGACATTCGCGGCAGCGGGTGAGGTTCTGCCGGCGGCGGCTGCCGCCGAGCAGGCCGTAGTAGCGGATGCGATGGAAGCTCGGCGGCAGGACGTGCTGGAGGAAGCGGTGGATGAAGTCGGCGCCGGACAGCGTCATGCGCTTCTCGGCCTCGGGGGCGTGCGGGTCCTTGATGCGGTTGTCGCGGTAGCGGAAGGTGACCCGGCCGCCGTCGATCGCCTCGATGCGGTGGTTGGCGATGGCGATGCGGTTGACGTAGCGGCCCAAGTAGCGGATCAGAGGCTCGGGGTCGGCGAAGGGGGCCTCGATGTGGACCACCCAGTCCTGTTGGTGGAGTTGCTGCATCAGGCTCTTCCAGGCGGCATCGTCGTCGAGGTCGGGCTCGTCGGGCGCCCGGTAGGCGTCGGGACCGAGGTCGAGCCGCCGGGCCTCGCGGGCGCTCGCCTCGTCGAGGTTGAAGGGACGGCCCTCGGGCGCGCGGCGCTCGGCGCGGAAGGCCTCAAGGTGCTTGAGGAACACGGCGCGGAAGACCCGCCGCAGAGCGCGGTGGGGGAAGAGGAAGTTCTTCGGCGCCGGCACGAAGCCGCTGCCGTCGCGCTTGAGGCCGCCGCCGGTGACGATGCAGTGGACGTGCGGGTGCAGGTTCATGGTCTGGCCCCAGGTGTGCAGGACGGCGACGATGCCGAGGTCGGCGTCCCACTGCTTGCGGGCGAAGGTCTGGAGGGTCTCGGCGGCGGCGCGCATGAGGGCGGCATAGACCTCGGCGGAATGGTAGCGGGCCAGGGGATGGAGCAGGTCGGGCAGGGTGAAGACGACGTGGAAGTACTGGATGGGCAGCAGCTCCAGCTCGCGGGCGTCGACCCATGCGGCGCGCTGGGAGGCCCGACACTTGGGACAGTGGCGGTTGCGGCAACTGTTGTAGCTGATCTCGAAGTGCCCGCACTCGTCGCATTGATCGATGTGGGCACCGAGCGCGGTGGTGCGGCAGACCTCGATGGCGTGCAGGGCGCGGCCCTGCTCGAAGCTCGGGGTGTGGGCGGCGCGGTAGTCGTCGCCGTAGAGGCGGACGATGTCGGCCAGCTCGAATTCGGGCTCGGCGTATTCGAGGGGGAATTCCCGGCGGACCTCGGCGCTGACGGCGAAGTCGGGACGGGCGTTGGAGAAGGGGCTGGCCATGCGGACAGTATAGCCGGTCCGGTGCCGTCCCGGACAGTCCCGGCGTCTCGGCGGGGATGCCGCGGTATCCGTCCGGTGCTTCGGGCACCACCCCGGCCCTGCCCCAGGCACGCTGTTTATTTATTTAGTCCAACGTGTTATGGACAGAAGCGACAAATATCGAAAATTCCAGAATACAAAAATACGGGCATAGACAGATTCACGCTATCTGCTAAACTGTTGCTCCAACGCAATACCCGAACCCCTGCACCGAAACCTCACTCTCGCCACAACCGCCTAGATTCTACGGCAATACGGTACCCACCCAGGCAGCCCATGTCAACCCGCGAAGCGCAAATCGCCCGTTTCTGGTCCAACTACCTGTCAGAGCATGAGAAAGCGCGAGTCCGACAGGACCGCCGGCGCTGGTACGTGGTGCGGGCCGAGCGGTTTCTGGAGTGGATTCAGCCGCGGCGGCTGGCGCAGTTGACGGCGGATGACGTGTCCATGTACCTGTCGGAGGTGGGTCGGGACACGTCGCTGGAGGGCTGGCAATTTGTGCAGGTGGTCGATGCTATACGGATTCTGGGGGTCACTGCATCGGCGCCTTGGGTGGAGAGGCTGGACTGGGGGTACTGGCGGGACTCGGCGCGGACGCTGGCGCCGGAGCATCCGACGGTGGCGCGGGACTATGGGCCGGAGGTGGGCGGGCTGGAGCCGCAGGGGCCGATGACGAACCTGTCGGCGGTGCGGGAGGCGCATCGGGAGCTGGCGGATCGGATGGTGACGGAGATCCGGCGGCGGGGGTATGCGATCCGCACGGAGCAGAATTACCTGGACTGGGTGCTGCGCTTCATTGCGTTTCACGGCGGCCGGTCGCCGACGGAGCTGGGGGAGGCGGATGTTGGGCGCTTTCTGGATTGGCTGGCGGTGAAGCGGCGGGTGGCGGCGAGCACGCAGAATCAGGCGCTGAACGCGCTGCTGTTTCTGTTTCGCGAGGTGCTGAAACGCGATCAGGTGAAGTTCGGCGACTTTGCCCGGGCGAAGCGGCCGAAGCGGTTGCCGACGGTGCTGACCAAGGGAGAGGTGGCGCGGTTGCTGGAGGCGCTGGAGGGGGAGTATCGGTTGATGGCGTCGCTGGCCTATGGGGCGGGGCTGCGCTTGATGGAGGTGTTGCGGCTGCGGGTGCAGGATCTGGACTTCGGCTATAAGCAGATCGAGGTGCGCAACGCCAAGGGCGGACGGGACCGGCTTGTGCCCTTGCCGGAGTTGCTGATTCCGCAGCTGCTGGTGCATCTGGAGGCGGTGCAGGCGCAGCACCAGGAGGATCTGGCGATCGGGTGCGGTGCGGTCTATTTGCCGGACGCGCTGGCGCGGCAGCGGCCGAACGCGAATCGGGAGTGGATCTGGCAGTATGTGTTTCCGAGCGCGCGCTTGTCGGTGGACCCGCGCTCGGGGAAGACGCGCCGGCAGCATGTGCACGAGACGGGCTTGCAGAAGAAGATCAAGCTGGCCGCGGAGGCGGCGGGGATCTCGAAACGGGTGGGTGTACACACCATGCGCCACTCGTTTGCCACACACCTGCTGGAGGACGGCTACGACATCCGCACGGTGCAGGAGTTGCTGGGGCATGCGGATGTGTCGACGACCATGATCTACACCCATGTGCTGAATCGGGGTGGGCAGGGGGTGCGGAGTCCTTTGGATCGGTTGGGGTAGGCTTTGCGTCTGCTCGGTATCGGTATCGCCACCGGGTCATCGTTCCGCCCACCCTGCGTCTTGGCACGAGAATCTGCTCTGTCCTGCGCAAGGACTCGCCAAAGCTATCTCGCGCAAAGACGCAAAGACGCAAAGGCGCAAAGAGAAGACGCAGACTCGATGTGCATCCGCAGGACGGGCTTCTTCTCTTCTTTGCGCCTTTGCGCGAGACATGCTTCGTCTGCGCCGTGCCGGCGCGGACGGACGGAAGCCGATGGCTGCTCCGGCTGGGCTGCGCTTCGCATGTCCACCTCGCGAGCCCGGCGGCGCCTGCTGACCGGAGCGGGAAAAACGGGGACAGACCACGTTTTCCACGTTTTACAGAATCTCGCTCATGCTGAAAAAGGTGGTCGGTCCGCGTTTTCTCCGCTCCAGCGTCGCGTTTCGTGCTCGGGACGCTGGAGCGTTCGCACTTCATTCCAACGACACGGGACAACGACACGGGACACCCACATTCCGGCGCGAATGGTAGTGGTAGAATTCTGGCCAACCAGCCGGTCGAGTGGGCAAGCCGCCGATCGCCGCATTGAGTCCCTCGCCAAGAATATGGTTGGCATTGGCGGCTAGCGTATACACCAGTAAACGCCATGGGGAAAATGGGGGGAAAATGGGGGGGGGAAAATGGGGACAGACCACGTTTTCCACGTTTTACAGAATCGCGGTCATGCTGAAAAAGGTGGTCTGTCCCCGTTTTCCCGTCCCGTTTTCTTGCCGTTTTCTTGCAGCATCGGGTTTCTCCCGCCCTGATGTCATGTCTTTTCGATCCCGATCCCGATCCCGATCCCGATCAAGTTGTGCTGGGTGGGTTGTGCCCTGGGGTATCAGAAGACAGTGGCCCACAGTCTTTCTCCCGGGAAAGGCGCGGCGCTCGCGTGCGCTCCGCTGGCATCATTTGCCGGGTCGCCCTAAGCGGGCTTCTACGCCGACCGGCTCCCACGGCTGGTCAAGGTCCGCTTGCGGGCGAGGCGCCTCTGCGCACGCTACGGTGAATCCTTACATTCTTCGAAGGCAGTACTGGCTTGGTCTTTAACCAGGCCGAGCCTAGGCTGTCGAAATCTGCCGTCTTACTAAAACAAGCGCTTCCCGGTTTATGAATGCTTAGTCGATGTCGGGATCGGTGTCAAGGTCGGAATGAGGGATTGGTATCGAGCTGGCTGCTTTGATCGATGAGCGGATTCGATTCCGATTCCGATAGCGACCCCGACACCGATGAGGCTTCCCCAGTGCGTTCGATGAAGCAATCCAAGACCCGGAATCGGTTTGGCATCAAAGCTCAGGGCATTTCAACAGCCTAGGCCGAGCCGCTTCAGCTCCTGCTCCGGCTCAGCAAGCCTCGCCGGCAACGCATCGCAGCTTGCGTTGCTGACCAGGATGAACTCGCAAAGTGATCAGTACTTGATCGAACAGCCATAGGGCCGCGTCACCGACTGCTGTATCGGTAAGTCGGCGGCGCGATCGGCCATGGCCAGACGAATGTAGTTCTCGGCATCTTCGACATCGGCAGGATTGGTGCTCGGCTTGTCGTCGATACCGCCCATATAAATCAGGCTGCCGGTCTCGTCGATGATGAACATGTGCGGAGTTGTGCGAGCGCCAAATGCTCGGCCAATGCTGCCGTCGGCATCCAATAGCACTGCACTTGGCGCGGCGTTACGCGATGTGGTCAGCGCATCAGCCTGCTCTGGGCCGACATAGCCCTGCTTGCCGGGCGCCGATGAGATGATTGACAGCCAGACATATCCGGCGTCGACGGCCTCTTTTTGAAGAGCCTGCATGTTGCCCGTGCTGTAGTGCTTGACCACATAGGGGCAATGATCGTTGGTCCATTCCAAAATGACCGGCTTGCCGCGCAGCGATTCCAGCGACCAACGCTGGCCGCTGGTGTCGGTGCCGCTGAATTCCGGTGCCGTTTTGCCGATCTCAGGGGCCGCGGTGGCGACGCTGCAGAACAACCAAGCGAATGCGGCGGCGAAGATCAGTAAAGGAGCTTTGTTGATGGACATGAGGATTTTCTCCAATGAGGGGTGTGATGGTAGGAAGATGGTGATGTACAGGCTGAGCCGGCTCAAGGGGTAAAGGGAATACATGGGGCTGTGCATGTCATACATATGATTTCGAGTCGTTATGCGGGAACGAACTCCCGGAATTCCAAGCTGTTGTTCTCTTTGCTGAGCCAGATTTACTGCTGTTGCAATGCGTCCAGTACAATCGATTCGGTAAGAATTTGCGGCAATACGTAAGGCTCTGCACGACTCGGATAAAATACGTATAGGGGTACGCCGTTGCGGCCAAAACCTGCCAGATAGTCAGTGATATTGGGATCGCGCTGAGTCCAGTCGCCTTTTAGGTAGAGCACGCCATGCTCGGAGAATGCGCTCGCCACCGCGGAACCCGTCAATGCGATACGCTCGTTGACCAGACAGGTGATGCACCAGGCTGCGGTCATATTGACAAAAACCGGCCTCTCGGTAGCCCTGGCAGCAGCCAGCGCCTGCGCTGAATAAGGCGCCGCATGCAGTGTTCCGGACTGGCTGGCGGTATGCAAAGTACCGGCAACGCTGCCTTCACCGTCAAGGTCTGCCGGAACAGCCAAACGCGCCGTGTCGATACTGAGCCAAAATGCGCCAGCGAGACTGATCGCGGCACTGCCGGTGGCCAGCCGCCGCCATGACGTCGAGCTGTTTCGGGTCACGTCCAGCAGCCACAATGCCAGCGATAGCAGAATCATACCGGCGAGCACCGCGGCGACCCCGGCTGATCCGGTTTGAATACTCAGCACCCATACCAGCCAAGCCGCGGTGGCGAACATCGGAAACGCGAGCAACTGCTTTAGGTAGTCCATCCATTTGCCGGGGCGAGGCAACCGACTTGCCAACGACGGTAGCAGTGCCAGCAGCATAAATGGGAGCGCCATGCCGATCCCCAACATGAGTATGACAGCCAGGGCGAATGGCCATGGCTGCATGAGCGCGTAGCCGAGCGCGGTTCCCATGAAGGGTGCAGTGCAGGGAGCTGCCACCAGTGCCGCCAGGGCACCGGTGACAAAAGCGCCGCGGTAAACCCCGTCATGCCCTGCTTGGCGATCCCGATTCGGTTGGCTGACACCGATGCCCATGAGTCCGGTACCGATGGTTAAAGCCCCGGTTAAACTCAGACCGAGCACCAGGAACAGATAGGCCATCAGGACTACGAATACTGGCGATTGCAGTTGAAAACCCCAACCCAGCGCGGCACCGCCAGCACGCAATCCAAGCAATAACAGCGCCACCAAGGTAAAAAAGGTCAACACACCGGCGCCATAAGACGTTGCATGGAACCAGCGTTCACGTGTTGGCACCCTGGCCTGCTGCGCCAAACCCAGGGCCTTGATCGCCAATATCGGGAAGACGCATGCATCAGATTCAATATTAGCCCCCAAGTAGTGCAAACAGCAGCGCCAGGGGCAGATTCATACCGGCAGCGACGGAAGCGCTTGCGGATTGGGTGTTCGGAGTTGGCAATCCACTCCCGCCCGCGGCGTTCGAATCAGGCTCGCCAATCACGGATGGTGCCAGGCCCAGGGCTCGCGCATCGATTTCAAAGGCGGTGCGACCATCCTGATGCTCGACTACCAATAGGCCGGTTGGAGCCACCTTGTCCGGCGTTGCGCCGGGAACGAGATGCAGCAGCAATAGATCCTCTTGCAAACGCCAATGCTGTTCGGCCGAATGCTCGATCAAACCCCAGGCATCGGCAAAAAACCAGGCATCCATGATGCCAGAAGGCAACGCCGCGCGAGGTACCTGCAAGTGCAGACCGTCGTCTTGAATCAGTGCCGCGGCAATGGTCCCTGGCGCGGGCAATGCCGCTCGGCCGCGGCGAAAAGCGCTGCGATCTTTACGCTCTCGGCTCGGAATAGAAGGCGATGGTTGTCCGCCTCGTCAGTTGCCAGAGTCAGCACAAAGCGGCCCTGTTCCGGCACGCACTCCTCGTTACAGACCAGCCAAGTAGCATCGGCACGGACCTGGATCGATTTGCCCGCGGGCCATTGCGCAGGGATGTGCAATTCCACTAAATGCGTCGCACGGCGAGAGTAACCATAGTTGGCCAGCGGTCCGACCGGAATCAGCGTCGGTGCCGGCCAGCGGATCGGGCTGGCCTGGACGCCGCTGGGTAACTGCCAGCGGATCACCGGCGGTTCGCCGGAGTCACCGGGATTGCGCCAATAGCTATGCCAGTGCGGACGAAGGTCAAGTACCAAAGCCAGATCGACGCGTTCGCCTGGTCTGACCCGCATTCGCTCGGCAACCAGACGCGCAGTGACATGCTCGGTATGTACCCTATTTGATTCAAGTGGAGCTTGCGCTGTCGCAACCGACAGGAGAGTTGCTGAGCACAAGCAGATGATCAGTAGCAGATTCGGCCGTAGGAATGGATTGGCATAGATCATCTCGATCTCGTGCACATAAGAGCGGTTGACGGTTTAGGCGATTGCCGGAGAAAAATAGACCAACTGGCGCTGGATTCGCGTTCGCCTTCGCGAGTCGGCAACCCGCCCAGAATCGCTCTATGGCCGATTTGCGCGGACGTCCAGGCCGGATGAGAAGACAAGCCAGGTGGTCTATTTCTCGACAGAAATCGCCTCATAGCGGTCAGCGTCAGCGACGGAGAAATTTCAAAAAAATACGGAAATTTCATTGATTTTTGACAAATCTTAATCCCATACACGCCCAAAACAAGCTGGTGGAACG